>ERZ824473.43-NODE-43-length-204430-cov-6.675895_pt1 | contig 204430 bp, 157 predicted proteins | sample MGYA00519874_ERZ824473 | MGnify/ENA primary metagenome ERZ824473 (study PRJEB31778, sample SAMEA3449151) | human gut metagenome | biome: human gut; feature: human-associated habitat; material: faeces | place: United Kingdom | collected 2010/2012 ...
AAACCTGGGCCAGGCCCGATTTTGCCTATTGACAATGTCCTGCTCATATTAAAAACGAAAACGCAAAGTAGACGACCGCTTTTGTTTCGCAAAATCGCAAAAAATTGGAAAACGCGAAATAGATAGGGGATTGTAGTTCGCGTTTTCGTACTCGTTACTTCGTTTGAAGGCGGCTGGGTGCGAGGGTCGCCATCTTCCGCTCGCACCTTCTATGCGTGGTACTTCGTTCCTCGGCCTGTGCCTGTTTTCTCTACGTAGCGCTTCTCGACAAGCGATCGCAGAAGCTTCACGGCCTTGTCTTTGCCGAACCCGAAGTTCGCGACAATTTGTCCGCTCGCCGTCGGGCCTTCTTCTTTGACGAATCGATATACCAGTTCCTCATCGCTGGTCAAAGCGGGCCTCGCGTCGGTCACGGGAAGCGTGACTCGCACGGCGTTTTCGCTTACGTCGAATTCGGGTTTCTGCTCGTATTCAGCATATGAACTGCGAATACGCACGATTCCCGTACCGAACATTTCGATGATGTTGAGCCTGAACAGCACGTTGGCGAGAATAGGGTTGCGTAGCTGCGAAATGAAACCCCTTAGATATTCGTCGCGCCCGAGGCCTGCGGGCAGGCCGCCAGGCGAGGAAATTTCGATGCGGTCGGGGTGCATCGCGATTCTGATTTTCGCGTTAACGTCCCACGTGCGATGCGCAACGGCATTCGCGACGGCTTCGCGGAATGCCTCATAGGGAATCGAATAATGCGTGGCTCGACGGGCGCCTTCGATCGTCTCGACGCTGTAATAGCGCTCGAACATCGTGCAGGCGCCATCGATTTGCTCGATGACGGAAGTTCCTTCGAATGTTGAACGGTCGGCAATGGTGTTGATGTTTTCCCCGAACCTCGCGACGTCGATTCCGGGGAAGGTGTTTTGGTCGGAAACGATGAGCGCGGCGTTGTTGAAGCCCGTTTCGAAATTGAATAGGTTGAACGTTCGCAGAACGTCTCCGTTGAGCGCCTTCACGACGTGCTCGGCCTCGAGCTTTTCTTCGAGCGCGTGAAACGTCAAATCTTGCTTGCGACAGGGCAGTTCCTCGAAATGCATGTTTTGGCCAGCGAGCACGAGCCTGCGCAGTTCGACGTTATCAACTTCTACGGTTGCCGTGTCTGACCTGCGGTAAGCTTTCCCTTTATACAGGTAGGGCTTGCTCGGCCCCTCTTCAACGGCAAGGGTGACGGTTTTCTTGCGCGTGTTTTCGGTGAGTGAGAAAAACGGCGTGGGGTCGATGGAGTCGTTGATTTTGTTTTCGATGTCCAGGCACGCCGCCCTTGTGTCGGCGAGGCCTTTGACGGAACCGTCGTCGGCGATGCCGAAAACAATGCTGCCGGATCCGTAATTGGCGAAGGCGCTTACCGTTTTAAGAAACGAATTCGAGACGGACTCTTTCCACTCGATGGCTCTGCTTTCTTTCATGGTTGCCTACTCCTCCCTCGCGAATCGTCGGTCTTTATTACATGAAATTATACGAAAAAACCGACGCAAAACCGACGTAAAGATTTGCGTCGGTTTTGCGTCGGAATCGGCCGACGAAAAAGGGGATGGCGGGCGGGTGCCTTCCGATATGGAGCTTGTAATGCCTTAATAACGTACATATGTTTGATATAATACTGATTGGCAGTGCTCCGCCGTTCCTGCGGGTGATGCTCCCTTCGAGAGACAAGGAGCTACCACCATGGAAATAGTGATGTACCTGGCAGCTTGCTGCACTATCACGAGAACCGTTTTGGCCTTATGCGACCGAACCCAACGCAGGATTGAAAAGAGAAAGAAAGATGATGCCCGGAAACGAGAATGACCAGGCGGGTACCTGGCCATTCTAAAACCGACTAGCATCACCCGTAGCTAGAGGTCTTCCAGGATTCTAGTCACGGCGGGCGCTGCCGTCTCTTGTATTATAACATGCGAAGCGCGCAGTTGCTTTCTGTCGCGCTCGTTTTCCTTCTGCTATTTCAAGCTCGGCAGCGCTTCGCACCAATCGGCGAATTCGGCCATGCTTCCGTGCTTGCATTCGGAAACGTTCAGGCCTTCTTCCGATTCAATCAGGTGGTCGGTCACGAAATAAATGTCGCAGCCCACCTTGGTCGCCAGGCCGTCTTCGCGGTTATGGTTGCCCACCATGAGCACCTCGTCGGCCGCAACGCCCGCGCGCGCCAGGCAATCTTCGTAGTAGCGGGGCATGGGTTTCGCGGCATAGCAGGTCTCGTAATCGGTGGCGAATTCGAAATCGTCGGGGTCAAGGCCCGCCCAGCGAATGCGCTCATGCACGGCCGCAAGCGGGAACATGGGCATGGTGGTCACCGCCACGCGATAGCCCTTCCCTTTGAGCGTCGCCACGGCGCGCGCGGCCTCGGGGTTTGCCTGCACACCTTCTCCCACCTGGGAAAATGGTCCCTCGTAGAAACGCGAGAACAGCGTTTTCATCTCTTCGGCGTCAAGGCCGGTCGCCTTCGTGAACGCTTCCCAGAACACGTCGTGGTTGGTGGCGCTTCCGTCCGATTTTGCCATGGCCTTCACGCCCGCCATCACCGCGCCCAGGCACATGTCGGAGTCGAGCCCGTTTTCCGCAGCGAACGCGCCGAGCGCCTTGAAGTAGCGCTTCATGAACACGTCGGTGTCCATGGGCAAAAGCGTGCCGTCGAGGTCGAAAAATACGGTGGTGTATGAGCGAGCCATGGAAAATCCTCGAATCTCTTTGAAATGGGCCGCTCCGCGCGCTGTAGCGTATGCGGCGACGAATGCAAAATGGTAGTATAAACAAGTTTTGGTAAAGGGGCGCGGGTGCGCTCGAATTCGTTGACTGGCCGTGATGGAGGTGCCGCCTTTGAAGTTGCTTTTGCACGCGTGTTGCTGTCCGTGCACGCTCGAGCCTTTGCGGCTTTTGCTTGAAGAGGGCCATGACATCGCGATTGCCTACATGAATTCGAACATTCACCCGGTCGAGGAATACGAGCACCGCCGCGCCGTGCTGCTCGATTTTGCGCGAGAGCAGGGCCTCGAGGTAATCGAGGGCGTCTACGACCCGCAGGCGTGGTCGCGCGCCGCCGGCGTGTTCGGCACCGACCCCGACCAGCGCCCCGATCGCTGCCGCGCGTGCTATCGCCTTCGCCTTGAAGAGGCGTGCGCGTATGCCGCGGCTAATGGTTTCGAAGGTGTGGCGACTACGCTCACGGTGAGCCCCTATCAATATACGGAAACCATTCGCGAGGAGCTCGAGCGCGCGTGCGAGCCCCATGGCCTGGCGGCGGTGTTCCGCGATTATCGCGAGCAATACCCCGAGGCCACGCGACGCAGCAAGGCCATGGGCATGTATCGCCAGAACTACTGCGGTTGCGTGTTTTCCAAGATAGAAGCTGCGGAAGAACGCGAGGCTCGCAAAGCCGAGCGCGCTGCTGCGAAGGCCGCCAAGGAAGCCGCCGAGGCCCCCGCGCGTGCGGCCGCCGAAGCTGCCCGCCAGAAGAAGCGCGCCGAAAAGCAGGCATACGCTAACAAGCGCGCCGCCCAGCGCGCGGCGCTCAAGGCATACAAGCAAGCGCATCACGACGATGCAGCTTGCTGCGAGAAAGGAAACGAGGCGGAATAGCCCAAAGCTAGCGGGCGAAACGCCTGAAACGATACAGGAGGAAACGGCGAAGCGGCTCGAGTCGCACGAACGACAGCGAGCGCGACTCTGGCGAGTGCAGTTCGGGCGAAGCCGAGGCGAAGCGTACTTCGGTACGCGAGCCGAAGGTTGAACCCGAAATGCGCCGTCAGGGGCGCGCGTAGCGGCGAGTCGTTTCGCCGTTCGGATAGAACGGCGAAACTTATGAAAACTGACGATTTTGATTACGACCTTCCTGAGCGCTGCATCGCCCAGGAGCCTGCGGCGGTGCGCGATGCGTGCAAGATGCTCGTGATGAATCGCGAAACGGGCGAGCTGGAAGACCGCATCTTCCGCGACATTATCGAATACCTCGAGCCGGGCGACGTGCTCGTGGCCAACGAGACGCGCGTCATGCCTGCGCGCCTTTTGGGCGCCAAGCGCGGCACGGGCGGGCAGGCCGAAGTGTTCCTGCTTCGCCAGCGCATGGGTACCGCGGCCGACGCCTATGTGGCGGCCGAAGGCCCCGATGGCGCGCTCGGCAGCAACCAACAAGCCATTTGGGAAGTGCTCGTTCGTCCGGGCAAGCGCTTGAAGCCGGGCAGCGGTGCCATCGTCGACTTCTGCGATGCCGAGGGTAACGTGGCCCTTTCCGCCGAAATTGTCGACTGGGGCGCCGACTCGGGCCGTGGCGAGCGTATCGCGCGCCTCACCACCACGCGCCCTTCGCTCGACGAAGCCCTGCACGCCGTGGGCCACACGCCGCTTCCGCCCTACATCAAGCACTACGCGGGCGACGAAGAGCTCTACCAAACGGTGTACTCGCGCCACGAAAGCTCGGCGGCAGCACCCACTGCGGGCCTGCATTTTACGCCCGAGCTCATCGAGCGCCTGCGTGCCAAGGGCGTCGAATGGCACACCGTGGAACTTGAGGTTGGCTTGGACACCTTCCGCATCGTCGATGAGGACGACCCCGAGAAGCACACCATCCACACCGAGTTCTACACGGTTCCGCAGGAAACCGTCGACGCGTGCGACGCCGCTCACGCGCGCGGCAACCGCGTGATTGCCGTGGGCACGACGAGCGTGCGCAGCCTCGAGAGCGCCTACGACCGCGAGTTGGGCCGCCTGCGCGCCCGCAACCGCGAGGCCACGAGTCTCTATATTCTGCCGGGCTACACATTCGGCGTGGTGGACGCGCTGGTCACGAATTTTCACGTGCCGCGTTCCACGCTTATGATGCTCGTGAGCGCGTTTTCGACTCGCGAGAACATCATGGCCGCCTACAAGCATGCGATCGAAAGCGACTATCGCCTGCTCAGCTTCGGGGATGCGATGTTCATTGAATAATACTTTTGCCTACGGCAAAAGTATTGTGTCGACGCTGCGCTGGGTTCTGGCGGCACGCTTCGGGCGGGGCCTTCGGCTTCACGTACCGAAGTACGCTTCGCCTCGGCCGCGTCCGAATCGCACTCGCCAGAACCCATGCTCGCTGACCTTGCTGCGAAAGCGGCTCGTTTCTGCTTCAAGGAAGGAACCCTAATGCCCCTTTTTGATGTGAATATCGATGCGACCTGCGGAAACGCACGCGCACTCACGTTTGAGACTGCGCATGGCACGGTGCACACGCCCATGTTCATGCCTGTTGGCACGCACGCAACGGTGAAGGGCGTCACCACGCCGCAGCTGCGCGAGCTCAACAGCCAGGTCGTGCTTGCGAACACGTATCACCTGTACATGCGCCCGGGCGTCGACATTATCGAGAAGGCCGGCGGCGTGCAGAAGTTCATGAACTACGACGGCCCCATGCTTACCGATTCGGGCGGGTTCCAGCTGTTCAGCCTCGACCACATGATGAAGACCGACCCCGACGGCGTCACATTCCACGCGCGCGATTATGACGGCAGCAAGCACCGTTGGACGCCCGAGAGCAACATGGACATCCAGCAGCGCATCGGTGCCGATATTGTGATGCAGCTCGATCAGTGCATTGGCTATCCGTCGCCGAAAGAGGCCGTGGCTGCGTCCACGAAACTGTCGTGGGAGTGGGCTGAGCGTTGCTGCGCCGCGCATACCCGCGAAGATCAGGCGCTTTTCGCCATCGTACAGGGCGGCATGCATCGCGACCTGCGCCTCGAGAGCGCGAAGCGCCTCATCGAAATTGACGCCGCGAGCCGTGCTGCGGGCCACAAGGGCTTCCAGGGCTTCGGCATTGGCGGCTATTCGGTGGGCGAGCCGCATGACGTGATGTTCGAGACGCTCGGCGATGTGTGCCAGGCGCTGCCCGACAATCGCCCGCGCTACTTGATGGGCGTCGGCAACCCCACGACGCTCGTGCGCGCGGTGCGCGAGGGCGTTGACATGTTCGACTGCGTGCTGCCCACGCGTACGGCCCGCATGGGCACGGCGTTTTCGCACACAGGCCGCATGAACATGCGCAACGCGAAATACAAGGAAGATTTCACGCCGCTCGACCCCGAGTGCAGCTGCCCCACGTGTACGCATTACACGCGCGCATATCTTCGCCACCTGGTAAAACAGGGTGAAATGCTCGGCGGTATTCTGCTGTCGATTCACAACCTGCACTTCCTGATTGACCTTATGGGCAAGGCGCGCGAGGCCGTGCTCGCCGGCGAATACGAGACGTTCTACCAAGATTGGATGAATTCTCCCGCCGCGAACGACTACTAAAGAACGGCGCGGCGGTTTCGCAGCCAGCCACTGCAATGCCGGCTGGCAAAAGCAGCCGCTTCTTGAGCGGGCCCGCAATCCGCTGGGGCGAATATCAATGATGCTGCTGCGGTGTGGCTGACACCGTTGGCGTCGCGGATGTCGGTGCTTCCGATGGCGATGTCGTCGGATTGTGCCGTCGATGTTGATGCTGTCGGTGTCTCCATGGCGACGTTAGCGCGGCGTTGGACCGATGCGAAGCCTTCCGTGCAAATTTCCCATGTCAGACTAGCAATGTGACGCTACGCCGAATTGGCGCCAGGCTGGCGTGTCGGATTGGTGCAGCAGCGTGTCAGAAAAGGCGAGAATAGGGCCTCATTGCAGGTGGAGATTTGGGGCCTTTCGCCTATCTCGAATTCAGTAAATCTCTCTCACCTGGTGTTTTGCGAAAACATCGCTTGCGAGCCGCATTATTGTTCTTGCATTAGGGCCCTGAACTCCGTTATTGCGGGCCCCATAGTGGCGTTTTCTGCCGATCTCTTCCGTCGGCCTCTTTTGCTGAGTGCTTTCGCTGAGACTTCCGATTGGATTTCAGTCGAGTGCTTCTGCGAAGGACTCTGGCTAGGCTTTGGCTCGGGGCGTTTCTGCGAAGGCTTGCTGCAAGGGATTCCATGGAGTTTTTCGCATGGTCTTCTGCGGCGGTTAGCGGTCAACGTTCCGCATTGAAAATTTCATGTCTGCGCCTGGGATAGGGTGTCGCTCCGCAACGAAGCCCTGTGTTTGCTGCAGAGCCAATAACCACCCAACGTTCAACGACGGTGTTTTGCGCTCATGACCGAGACGGCCTGTGGCGGTTATTTCGCATCAAGAGCCTTGCGCACGCAACCGGAACGGCTATCCTAAAGCAAGAATAGTTGTCGCGTCGAAACCGCATTAAGGGGAAAACATGCTGCGCATACCCGATTCTCGAATCGACCAGTTCATTGCCGAAGACGTTCCATATATTGACCTCACGAGCGAGGTTTTGGGCATTGGTGCCAAGCGGGGTGAGATGGGGTTCTTCACGCGCGAGGCGTGCGTGCTGGCCGGCGTGTGCGTGGCGCGACGTATCGCCGAAAAGTGCGGGTGCGAAATCACAAGCGCGCGAGCCGACGGCGACGAGCTCGCGGCAGGCGAGGCGTTCTTCGTCGTGCGCGGCGCGGCGGCTGATTTGCATGCGGCGTGGAAGGTGTGCCTGAACACGTTCGACCATCTGTCAGCAGTTGCCACGAAAACGCGCATGATGGTGAATGCCGCGCATGTGGTGAACCCTCGTTGCGAAATTCTCACAACGCGCAAGAGCATGCCGGGTGCGAAAGACCTGCTCACGAGCGCAATCATGGCAGGCGGAGCGTTCCCTCATCGTTTGGGCCTTTCCGAAACCGTGCTCGTGTTCGAGAATCATATGGAATTCATGGGCGGCTTCGGCGCGTTTGTCGAGCAGCTGCCGAATATCAAGTCGAAGTGCATCGAAAAGAAGCTGTTTGTGGAAGCGAACGCAGAACAAGCGCGCACGCTCGCGCGCGTAAGTGCGGGTGGGGAAGGCGTCGATGGCATCCAGCTCGATAAGGTTCCCGTCGAGCAGCTGGCATCCCTCGTTGCCGAGCTGCGCGAGATCGATCCGCGCCTTACGCTTATCGCGGCCGGCGGCATCAACCCGGAAAACGCCGCTGCCTATGCCGCCACGGGCGTTGATGGCCTGGCGACCACGGCGCCGTTTTCCGCGAAGCCCTGTGACATGAGCGCGCGCATGCATGCGCTCTAGGTTGAATAAGCGCTGGCGTTCCGAGCGGACGAAACGTTGCGTGCTTTGCTCGTCGCGTGCGTTAGATGGTGCCTCCTATGGTTGAGCGTGTTTTGCAGGCAATCGTGCTTTCTCGCGTCAACCGAGCGTAGGCACGCCTGCGTGCGTGTAAATCGAGAATGTCTCCTTGGTATTTTAATAAGCCGTTTCGAGCGCGTTTGCACGCATAGAATCAAAAAACGGCAACCATGCCAAGGCTGTTTAAGGGCGCGTTGGCTTGTATGCATGCGTATGATTCGCACCCCAGGACGGCCGTGTACTTGATGCGCGTTGAGCGCTGGTCCGCATGCATATGGGGTGCGTAGATGCTTGCCCGCTGAAGATTCCGCTCGCGTTTGCGTCTGTGGGTATCCTCTCGAGCGGTTGCGCGAACTCTGCGAAGGCGCATACTTCCAGGTCAATTTGAATCGTCCCCATTAAAATGCGCGAAAGCGTCCCTTCTGAAGGTACGCTTTCCAACGTATATTGCCCCTAGGGAATGATCAGGGAGGGCCTGCATTCCCATAGTTAGCAAGGGGAAGGGGGAATCCCATGAAGAAAGACAAGCTTGAAAGCGCGAGCAAAATCGAGACTGCGAACTGCGCCGATGCGCAGGGCAAGGCGCAAGCTGCGTCGCCTAAAGCGTTCGCGCGCGGTAGCAAGACGAAAGCCGCCATGTGGGGTGTTGGAGTTGCATCGTTTGCGCTGGTCGTTGGCCTAGTCGCCTGTGCGCCTTCTGCGACTACGGGCAAAATCGAGGCTGCACCGTCACCAAACGCCGCTGCCAAGCACGCCACGCCCGAGGCCGACGAGTTCGGCGTGGTGAGCGCCGAATCGTGGAAAGACATCTATCCGAACGAGTATGCGAGTTACATGGACAATGCGTCGAACTCGCCCGATTCCGGCAAGAAGAACTACCTGGAAACGTATCCGGCGCTTAACACCATGTACAAGGGATACGCGTTCGCGTTGGGCTACGACCAGGCGGCCGGTCACTTGTATACGCTTGAGAGCGTGAAAGAAACGCCGCGCACGCAGCAAAAAGAGCAGCTTGCAAACTGCATTACATGCAAAACGCCCCAGTTCACCGCTTTGGTGAATTCTGAAGGCGACGGCGTGTACGCCGAGAAGTTCAACGACATGATCGGCCAGTTCGACGAGCCGGTCAGCTGCTACAACTGCCATGAGAACGATCCGAAATCCAACACCGTTGCGAGCAAGTTCTTCTTCGATTCGCTCGGGGCTGACGCCGACAGCATTCCGAAGGACGCCCAGGTGTGCGGGCAGTGCCACAATGAGTACTACTTCAATGGCCAAACCAAGGTGCCCGCGAATCCCTACTCGGGTCGCGAGCAAATGACGCCCGATGCGATTCTCGTGTACTACGACAGCATGGGCTTCGCCGATTGGAAATATCCTGGAACCGACACGCCTATGATTAAGGTGCAGCACCCCGAGTTTGAAACGAACTACGGCGGTGGCGGTTCGTATATGACCAACCTTGGCTATACCTGCGCCGATTGCCATATGGGTAAGGCGACCGCGGAAGATGGCACGGTGTATGTGAACCACAAGTGGACGAGCCCGCTCGAAAACGAAGACTTGCTGGCTAATGACTGCTCGACGTGCCATAGCGACTTGAAGGCTGAAGTCGCCGAGATTCAGGCTCATCAGGAAGAGCGCGTGCAGGCGATTTCGAAGAAAATCGAGCAGCTCGCCAATACCATGACCGATCAGGTTGCAGCTGGCACGCTTGCGGGCGACAAGCTCGCGCAATGCCAGAAACTGCATCGCAATGCGCAGTTCTACTGGGACTTCGTGATGGTCGAAAACGGTGACGGCGCGCACAACTCGAAGCTCTCCGATGAGACGCTCGACAAGTCAGAAAAAGCCGTTGACGAAGCGCTGGCCCTGCTGGCATAGCGCGGAGCAAGAAAAGCAAAACCCGCCCTCCCTTGAAAGGCCGCGAATCATTTCGCGGCCTTTCTCGCATTTGATGCGGGTATGGGTTCGGTCTTTGCATAAAAATGCACGAAGGACATCTGCCTTGGCTGCCGTTGGCGTTGGCAGCGTTATTTTTCAGGGAACCACGCCTGCGCGAGGCGATGCACGCCTTCCGGAATCAGTTCGGGTTCGATGCTCGAAAAGCCCACAAGCACGCATCTTCCGCAGGGGTCGGTTTGGTGACGCGGCATCCAATAGCCGCTGGTGGGGTATATGCGCACGCCTGCCGTTTCGGCGGCGGTGAGCAGCTCGCCCTCGCAGCGCCCATCCCGGGTCGCCACGAGCAAATGCAAGCCTGCCGTGCCGCCGAAAATTTCAATTTTGCCACCCATTTCATGCTGCAGGCATTCCATAAGCAGGTTGCGGCGTTTGTGGTATGCCGTCATGGTCGCGCGGGTGTACCTATCCCAATATCCTTCGCTCATGAATAGGTAAAGTACCTTTTGGGAAAGCCAGGGGACGGGGCAATAGTGACGAGCGAATTTCTCGCGCCAGCGATCGAGCAGTTGCGGTGGCAGCACGAGATAGCTCATGCGCAGCGCTGGTGAGAGCACCTTTGAGAATGTGCCCATATATATCACACGATTTCGTGTGTCGAGCGATTGCAGACTTGGTATGGGCCGCTCGGTATATCGGAATTCGCGGCAGTAGTCGTCTTCCAAAATATATCCATCGCGTTCGGCGGCCCATTCGATGAGATGAACGCGCATTGAAAGCGGCATGGTCATGCCGAGCGGAAATTGATTCGATGGCGTGCAGAAGGTGAGCTTCGCGCCGCTTGCGTAAAGGCTTGAGGCGAAGGCGTCTTGCTGGGCTTCGGTTGTGTCGGGGCAAACGGGCAGCGGCGTAATGCGGAATCCTCGGTTGCGAAACACTGCCATGGCTCCGTCGTATCCGGGGTTTTCGATGGCGACGCCGTCGCGCATGGGGTCGAACAAATCGAGCAGATTACCGAGCGCCGCCTGCGTGCCCGCTTGTAAAACGACCTGTTCGGGCTCGCAATTCACGCCGCGCGTCGCATGGATGCGACGCGCGATTTCGGCGCGCAGCTCCATTTCGCCCAGTCCATCGCCGTATGCGTTCGCCTTGCTGTCGACCGAAAAAAGCGCATCGCCCGTGAGCTTGCGCCACGCGACTTCGGGGAAGCTTCCGCGCGGGCGATCGCCGTAGGTGAAGTCGAACTCAATGGCGGGTGCGTGCGGAGCGCGGTTTTCGGAAGGCGACAGGCTTGCGAGCTTCGTGCTGCGCGCGGCTGCATGCTCGGCGGCGTTTCTGCCGCTGAGCCCCTCTTCGGTGAGCGACGGGCTTACTCGTCCTATGGCCGCGGATGAGGTGACCTGTTTGGTTTTTCGGCTCGCTGCGGCGCGGTCCTTTTCGACGCTCGCTTCCAAAAGAGGCGAAAAGTCAACGTCGCACACCACATATCCCGACCCGCTGCGGCTCGTGACGTATCCCTCGGCCAAAAGCTGCGCGTAGGCGTTTTCTACAGTGTTGCGAGAAACATCCAAGCTTTCGGCGAGCTTGCGAATGGGCATGAGTTTTTCGCCCGGTTTGAGCGCGTTTTTGGTGATGTCGCGTCGAATGGAATCGTAAATTTGCACGTAAAGCGCGTCTCGCGAGTTTTGGTCAAGCGAAATCATCGCCGTCACCCCTTGGCTGATTAAGCGTCCCCATCAAGCGCTTCCCTGTCGCCTGAATTGCTGGAATCGTCCCCATAAATATAGCGCGAACCATCCCTTTTGGCAGGCAATTTTCTGTCGAATAATGCAATTTGTAGGCTTTTGGGCCACATGGGGGTGGGAAATGGAAACGACAACGCTTGGCGCAATCGCCGCGGCCGGAGTGGCCGCTGGTGGCATTGCGGTCTGTTTCGCCGGCAATGGCGAGGGGCTTCTTCGTCCGCCGGGGGCGGCGAACGAAGCCGATTTTCGCGCGCGCTGCATTAAATGCGGGCGTTGTTTGGAAGCGTGTCCCTACCAGGCGATTCGCATGGCGAAAGGGCCAACGGGCGCCGAAACCGGAACCCCCGTGATTGACGCGCGCGCCCAGGCGTGCCGCTTGTGCGCCGATTTTCCTTGCATTGCCGCGTGTCCCACCGAGGCGTTGCGCCCGGTGTCTGCGCGCGATGAGGTGCGCATGGGATGCGCGGTAATCAATCGCGATTTGTGCATAGCCGTTCAAGGAATGCGCTGCGAGGTGTGCTATCGCGCATGCCCCTTCATCGATTCCGCCATCGCCATTGGCGCCTCCGTGCGTGAGGGCGACGCGATTCATGCGGTGTTCGAGCCGTTGGTCGATCCTGAAAAATGCGTCGGGTGCGGCTTGTGCGTGCAGCGTTGCGTTGTGAGCGACCCGCAGGTTGCCATCGAAATCGTGCGCGACTACGGTGAAGCGCGCCGACGTATCGATGAAGAGCAGGCAAAACACGTATCGAATCCTTGGGCGGGATAAAAGCCGATTGACCTTCGTCGTCCAGCGTTTTCGTTCCGGCTACTTCGGCCGCACGGGGTCGCGCGGGATAGCGCGGGATACCGTGGTTTTGTTTGGAACCCGGGCGTGGCTTTGTCGAAGTCTCAGGATGACGACGGCTGAGCTGCGCCGAACAAATCGAACCAGGCAACAGAGCGCTTCCGAAGGGCGCTTTCTAAAAGGTTATAGGGAAGAACCGTTATTAAGGGAAGGTGGACACCATGGATGTTACGCGACGCGATTTCGTGAAGGCTTCGGCGATTGCCGCGGCGATGGCGGCGGCGGGCGGCAGCCTGGCGGCATGCGCCAGCAAGCCCGATGCGGGGCAGCAGGGCGCGGGCGATACGCAAACGCATACTGCAGTGTGCCGTTTCTGCGGTTGCGGCTGTGGCGTGCTGGTCGAGACGAAAGACGGGAAGGTCACAGCGGTTACCGGCGATCCCGATAACCAATCGAATCGCGGCCTGAACTGCGTGAAGGGCTATTATCTTGGCAAGATTCTGTATGGAAAAGATCGCCTGACTACGCCGCTTATTCGCGATGACGCTGGCACCAAGGGCACCGAAAGCGGCCTGCGTGAAGCCAGCTGGGAAGAAGCGCTTGAGCTCGTGTCGACCAAGCTGCGCGAAACGTGGAAGAAAGACAAGAGCCGCCTGGCGTTTTGGGGCAGCGGCCAGCAGCCTATTACGGAAGGCTACCTTACCGCGAAGTTCTGGAAGGCTGGCCTGCTTTCCAACAATATCGATCCGAACGCGCGCATGTGCATGGCGAGCGCCGTCGTCGGCTTCATGAACGTGTTCCAGACCGACGAGCCCGCCGGCTGCTATGAAGATCTCGACAATGCCGACGTTTTCATCACCTGGGGTGCCAACATGGCCGAGGCGCATCCGATGCTCTATTCGCGACTCACCGCGCACAAACTTCAGAATGAAAGCGTTCGCCATATCGACATTACCACGATGAAAACCCGAACTTCGGCAAGCGCCGATAAGGTTTTGCTGTTCCGCCCGGGCACCGATTTGGCCATTGCGAATTGCGTTGCGAACTACCTTATTCAGAATAAGAAATACGATGCCGATTTCGTGCGCGACCACTTGCAGTTCAAAATGGGCACCGAAAACATCGGCAACGCCTACGAGGATGGCTACGATAAAAGCGATCTGGGCAAATCAGTCGATAAAACCACCGCATGCACGTTTGAGGAATACGCCGCGCGTCTGGCGGACTATACGCTCGAGTACACGAGCGAGCTTTCGGGCGTTTCCGTCGAGGACCTTACTGATTTGTGCGAAGTGTTCGCCGACCCCGATTTGCGCGTGATGAGCCTGTGGACCATGGGCGTGAATCAGCACAATCGCGGCACGTGGATGAACCACAACCTACATAACATCCACCTGCTTTCCGGCAAGTACGGCAAGCCGGGCTCAACGGCATTTTCGCTCACCGGCCAGCCGAGCGCATGCGGAACGGCGCGCGAGGTGGGCACGTTCTGCCATCGCTTGCCGGCCGACCTCGTGGTGGCCAACGAGGCGCATCGTCGCTACACCGAAGCCGTTTGGAATTTGCCTGAAGGCTACCTCGACGAAATCAAAACGCCCGGCTATCACACAATCAAGCTCTTCCGTGAAATGTCGAAAGGCAACATCGATTTCCTGTGGAGCGCGCACAACAACTGGGCGCAGTCTCTGCCGAATCTGACGCGTTTCTTGGGTGAAGACGGCGAGCACACGGGCATTTTCGACACGTTCATCGCGGTGAACGAAGTGTATCCGACGCTTACGGCCCAGTATGCCGACGTCGTTTTCCCCGTGGCAATGTGGGTGGAACGCGAGGGTCAATTTGGCAATGCGGAGCGCCGCACCTCGGTGTTCGAAAAGGCCGTGGATCCTGTGGGCGATGCCAAGTGGGACGTGTGGGTGCTGCTCGAAGTCGCGCGCCGCGTGCTCGAAGGTGAAACGATTGACGGCGAAGATACGTTCACGCGCTTGTTCGGTTTCATTTGGGATGCTGAAAAAGACGACTTCAATGGCGATTCGCGCGAGGTCAACCGTGCGATTTGGGAGGAGTACCGCACGTTCTCGAACCCCGATTTGAACGAACGCGCCGCAGCCATCAATGCCGAAAAGAAGCTCAAGATGGAAGCCAAGCAGCTCGCTCCCTACGACGAGTATCTGGCGCACCACGGCCTTACCTGGCCCGTGCGCGAGGTCGATGGGCAGTGGCTGCCCACCAAGTGGCGTTTTTCCGATGGCAAGCAGGCCGATGGCTATGACGAGGTCGGTATCGAGATGTATGGCGATAAGGGTCTTGCTGGCGGCATGAGCTGGTACAAGAGCGCCGACCACAAGCCTTCGGTGGTCTTCCGCCCGTATGAGCCGCCGGCGCAGGAGCCTTCCGCGGAATTCCCGTTCTGGTTCTGCACGGGCCGTTTGCTCGAGCATTGGCATACCGGCACCATGACGCGCCGCGTCGAGGAGCTCGATCGTGCGCTGCCCGAGGCCTTGCTTTCCATGAACGCCGAAGACGCTGCCGCGCTTGGCGTAAACGACGGCGATATGGTTCAGCTTACGAGCCCGCATGGAACGATGCAGATCAAGGTGTCGCTTGCCGGTCGCGTTGAGCCTCCTTCGGGCATGGTGTTTGCGCCGTTCTTTGCGGCCGAAACGCTCATCAACCGGGTTGTGCAGGACTATTATTGCCCGCTTTCGAAAGAGACCGACTATAAAAAGACGTGTGTCAGCATCAAGAAGGCTTAGGGAGGGTCTGACGATGAAGATTTCCAAAACGCGTGTGGGCATTGCGGTTGCGACCGTCGCGTTGGCTGTTGGCTGTGTGGCGGGTGCGGGTTGCGCTGCTCAGCAGCCCGAGCCGTCTAATGCGGTTGCCGGCACCGAAACCACGCCGAAGCTCATGCCGGCACAGCACCAGAAATACGTCGATCGCACGGCGTATAAGTGCTATCGATGCCACGGTGCCAGCGTGCAGGGCAATCCTACGGCAAAAAATGCGGTTGCCATGCCGAATGGGCACTACGTGAATAACGATCCGTCGACATTCGAACTCGACCCCATTCGCAACGAATGTCGCAGCTGCCATTCGGTCGACCCGAACAAGAAGCTCGGCGACGACGCGACCTATGAAGAGGCCGAAGTGGAAACCGGGCAGGAAGGGCTTGACGATTAACGTTTGCTTGGGAGCCTCGGAGGGGCCGAAACGTGCGGAGAAATGCGTGGGGCCTTCATTGCTGAGCTATTGACGGGCCATGTTTGAGGGGGATTCCGATGACTATTTCAAGTTTGATTGTTGAATGCGCTCCCGAGGCGTGCGACGCCGTTGTCGCCGAGCTTTCTGCTCGCGATGGCGTGGAGGTGCATGGCATTGACGCAAAGCAAGGCAAAGTGGTGGTGACCGTGGAGGCCGATGGTATCGATGAAAGCCATCGTATCGCGAGCGATTTTGTGAGCATCGATACGGTTCGTGGCGTCGACCTTGTTTACGCCAATTTCGAAGATGACAATTTGGGGAAGTAGGTTTGCCGTGGCAAAGAAGCGTAAGGGGCGTTGGACGATTGCGCGTCGCGTGGTCCAAATTGTCGTAGCGATTCTTTTCTTCGTGCCGCTTTCCGCGGCGGGCTGGAGTGCTTTGGGGCTGGGCTTTTCTTCTCCTGAAGAGCCGCTCGCGACGCCGAGTGGGTTTGCTTGGTGGGGAAGTCTCTCGTCGTCGCATTTGTTCGGACTCGATTTGCTCGACCCCTTCGCTGCGCTGCAGGTTGCTGCGGCGGCGAAAAGCGTTGCTTTTGCCGGTCTTGCTTGGGCGCTTCCTGTTTTGGCGGCTTACGGCATGGTTCGTGGGCGCGCTTTTTGCGGCTGGGCGTGTCCGGTGAACCTGCTGTGCGAGTTTGTCGATTGGCTCCGCGGCAAATTGGGCATTGCGGTGCGCGAGCGCGCGGTTCCGCGCAAGGCGAAGGTCGGGATCGCGGCGGCGGTGCTTGCTCTTTCCGCAGTATGCAGCGTGCCCGTGTTCGAATTGGTGAATCCCATAAGCGCCGTGAACAAGGCCGTGCTGTTCGGCTCGTTTGCGGGGGTCTTCACGTTGGTGGCAATCGTGTTTGCGGAGCTATTCTGGGCGCACCGCGTGTGGTGCCGCGCGTTGTGCCCCCTTGGCGGCATGTATGAAACGCTCGGTTGCGTGGGTTTGGCGAGCGTGAAGATCGACCATGATTTGTGCGTGCATTGTGGCGCATGCCAGGCGGCGTGTCTGTGCGATCCCGAAATTCTTGACGATGTCCTTTCGGGCAAGGCAAGCCGTGTTGTCGCAGGTGATTGCATGCTGTGCGGGAAATGCGTGGATGCATGTCCGCATTCGGCCCTTAAAATTGGGTTCGCGCCGCCGAGACATCCTGAGTTGTAGGAGATATCTCGCGATTCATGACGCGCACGGGCTATTCTCACTCGAAAGGCCTCGAAGAGGTTCGTGGCTTTCGAGTGAGAACTACGTCTGAATGGCAATGGGCGATTGTGCGAGAATGCATGTTGTGCGAAGTGGGTTTGCCAAGATCGCGTCGCGCGACGCCGCGAAAAAATGGTCAAACGATGTTGTTTCACAAATGAAGCAAAAACGCTACTAAAGCAAACGAACGCAGCCATTTCGGCGCCGACTACGTCAAAATACTTAGTAAATCGGTATTTCGTACCTTGCAGACGAGGCAAAAACGGCCTCATATACGTAATTTGTTGTAATTTCCCCCCAAATGGGTGAGGGCTTTTTCGGTGGTTTTTCGGCGAACTGTGCTAAAGTTTTCGGAAGTATTTCGTGTACAGATTTACCAAGATGCTTTGGCATCCCCTCCAACTTGTACACGGAATACGGGGAAGTGAAGGAAAGAAGAAAGAAAGGGGGTATCCATGGCTGAAGAAGAGAAGGTTGAAACGACCGAAGCTGCGGATACCAAAGCCGCCAAGAAGGGCAAGAAGAAGTGGCCCGTCGTTGTCGGTGTCGTTGCTGTCGTGATTGTGGCCGCTGGTGCGGGCTTCTGGGTTTGGCATGAGCAGCCGAGCTTCTGCGCCGCCATCTGCCACACCCCGATGGACGCGTATCTCGAGACCTACGATTCCGGTAACTACGACAAGTATGGTAACGAGCTTACTTCTGAGGATCAGAAGAATGCCATGATGGCTTACCTGCACAAGACCGAAGCTGGCACCACCTGCCTCGGCTGCCATCAGCCTGTCATTACCGAGCAGGTCACCGAGGGCATGAACTGGATTAGCGGCAACTATGAGGTCGCTGGCGAGAACAAGCAGGGCGAAACCGTCCTCGAGACCCGCGACATCAGCGAGCTCGTTGCTGCTCGTGGCGCTGAAGACGATGAGTTCTGCCTGAACTCCGGCTGCCACACCAACGCTGACGGTTCCGTCATGACCCGCGACGACCTCGTGGCTCTGACCGCCGACCTGTCCAGCACCCGCAACCCGCATGTCGCCCAGCACGGCGAGTACTCTTGCACTCAGTGCCACAAGGGCCATGCGCAGTCTGTGAACTACTGCTCCAGCTGCCACAGCGACGCTCCTATCCCGGAGGGCTGGCTCTCCGCGACTGACGCCAAGAAGGTTCAGACTCTCTAGTTTGACGTTTTTATTGGCTACAACGTCTTGGGTACTGCAATCTGCGTAGTTTCCTGAAGCGCCATGGAACAAAAGGACCTGCCATTTTTTTGGCGGGTCCTTTTTTGTATTCTTTAAAGTAGGAATGTCCTGCTCTTTTTGGTGTGGGGCCGCAATGCCCGATGGGGCTTTATTGGGTTACGGGCGCGCGTGCGCGCAAGGGGAGCGGCGAGGAAGCGCCGCATGGAAAAGGAGCGAAGTAAATGAACTCCAAAATGAAGCGCAGGCTCATTGTGGTCACGGGCGTCATCGTTGTGGTGCTCGCGATTGTTCTGGCCATTGTTGGCTCGAGCGGCGCGGCGAAAACCATTTCGGTGAAAGACGCCCTGGAATCTGACCTCGCCGGCGAGCGCGTGCAGGTTTCCGGCAACGTGGTCGACAATTCGTTTGCCACGGTTGACGGCGTGCTCACGTTCGACATTTACGATCCCGATGGGGGCGACCCGGCCCAGAAGCTCCACGTAAGCTACGACGGAGCTGCTTCGTCGACGTTCGGCAATGGTGTGACCGCCATTTGCACGGGCAAAATCGTCGAGGGCGAAGGCGGCCTTGAACTCGTGTGCAGCGAACTCGTCACGAAGTGCCCCTCGAAGTACGAAAGCGCTACCGACGCGCTGAGCGTGACGAACTTGCTCGACTATGGTGACTCTATCATCAACACCACTGTGAAGCTCAAAGGCACCGTGAAGGCCGGTACGCTTACCTCGGCCGCCGAAAGCGGCGAGCCACGCTTCGTTGTTGTTGACGCCAGCGACGCCTCGCGCGAGATCGCGGTCGATTACGACGGCGCGCTTGCTGACGGCATCGCCGATGGCACCTCGGTCGTGGTTACGGGCTCGCTGGAGGCTTCTGGCGCATTCAAGGCTACCGACGTCGCGCAGGAGGGTTAAAGCGTGTCTACTTTTGGTTTGTTCGGCCTGGTCATCGCCTTCGCTGGCGTTGCCATTGGCTCTGTATGCCTGCTCGCTTCGCAGGCGCTTCGCGGCACTCGCCGCGCATCTTCGGCCGACACGTTCGCATGGGCGGGCGCCGTGGCGCATATTCTTGCGTTTGTCGCCCTCACGTTCTGCTGCGGCCTGCTCGTCTTCTGCTTCATGACGGGCGACTTCTCTATCGAATACGTGCTGCTCGAGCATTCTGAGGCGGAAGGCGCGCTCGGCGTGCTCTATCGCTTTGCGGGCCTGTGGGCCGGCCGCGAAGGCTCGCTTCTGCTGTGGGCATGGCTCATTTCGGCTTTCAATGTGGCCGTGGCCGTGCGCGTGATGAAGCACGACGAGCCCATCGATTGCATGGCGCTGCTCGTATCGGGCCTCGTGCTCGTGGCGTTTGTGGCGGTCATGCTCTTCTCGGAAAGCAATATGCCCTTCACTGCGACCGCTGCGCCTTATATTGATTCCTCGGGCCGCCTCACGAACACGGGCTCCATGCAAGGCATGAACCCGCTGCTTGAGCACTGGGCGCAGGCCATTCACCCGCCTACGCTGTTCATCGGCTATGCGGGTCTTACCATTCCGTTTGCATACGCTATCGCGGCGCTCATCGTGAACGACCCTTCGAAGAAATGGGTCGAGCGCTCGAGTCGCTTCGCTATGATTTCGTGGCTGTTCTTGGGCATTGGCATTGGCCTTGGCTGCGTGTGGGCCTACGTCGTGCTCGGCTGGGGCGGCTACTGGGGCTGGGACGCCGTGGAAAACGCCAGCTTGCTTTCGTGGTGCGTGGCGCTCGCGCTTGTGCACAGCTTCACTGTGTATCGCAAGCGCGGCGCGTTTAAGCGCTGGTCGATTATGTGCGCGTGCATCACGTTTGCGTTCGTCATTACCGGCACGTTCATCACGCGCTCGGGCATCGTGCAATCGGTGCACGCCTTTGAGGGCGACCCCGTGTCGCTCGTGCTTTTCGGCGGCCTTATCGCGGTCTCGATGCTTGTGGGTATTATTGGCCTGTTCATTCGCTGGAAAAGCTTCTGCCCCGGCGAGAACGACGTTATGGAATCGTTCGCCTCGCGCGACGCCGCGTATTACTTCAACAACGTGATCATGATCGTGTTCACGGTGATTCTGTGCTACCTCACGGTGGCAAGCGCGTTGCCTTCGTGGCTGCCGTTCGGCGGCCAGAGCCTGTCTGCCGGCACGTACAACGCCATCGCGCGCCCGCTTGGCGTGGTGTACTGCGCGATCATCGCTGTGTGCCCGCTGCTTTCTTGGGTGAAAACCGACCCCAAGACGTTCTGGAAGAAGGCACGCATTCCCGCATTGTGCGCGGTTGTGCTGTTCGTCGGGCTTATGTCGTATTTCGCGACCACGCTCTACCCGGCGTATGACGCCATTATTCAGGCGGGCGGCACCGAGGCTGAAGAACTCGCCTCGGAAGGCCCCGTGTGGTACTACAACGGCATTGCCGTGGTGGGCTTCGCCGTGGCGAGCTTGCTGTTCTTCAACACGCTGTTTCTCATTGGCCGCACGGTTGGCGTGCGTGCAAAGGCCACGGGCAAAAACCCGGTGGCGGCGTTTTTCGCGAGCCTCGCGGCCGACGCCCCGCGTTTCGGCGGCTACATCACGCACCTCTCGATGTCCATTATTTTGGTGGGTCTCATTGGCTCGTCGATGTATGTGACCGAGAAGGTCGGCTATGTCGATTTCGACCAAGATGCCAACACGGGTGGCACGTTCACGATTGAAAACTACGAGCTTCGCTATGCGAACAACGAAGTGAACCAGACCTCGAACGGCAAGCAGATCGATTATTGCACCCAGTTTGAGGTGTACGACACGAATTCCGGCAGCTACATTGACACCGTGTCGCCTTCGGTGACGCTTCAGTCGGCTACGCAACAGACCAAGCTCAACGCGAGCGTGATTAGCTTCCCCATGGAAGACTTGTTCGTGGTGTACCGCGGCGTGAACGATGCCGGCCAGCTGTCGATGGACGTGCGCGTGAACCCGCTCATCAGCTGGGTATGGGTCGGCTTTGCGATGCTCGTTATTGGCACCGGCCTCGGCGCATTCGGTCGTCGCAAGCCCTCCAATAAGGTGAAGGATGCGGCCCAGGCGCAAGCCGAAACTGCCAAGGGCGATGCTCGCGCGGAATCGGCTGCGGGCGAGGCTTGTGCGGAACAAGTCGCGAGTAGGGCCGAAAGCGTTGCCGAGGCGGCGACCGATGCCGCGGCTGAAACCGTGACGGCGACCAGGCCGGCGGCAACGGCGGAAGCGTAGGGCGGCAGCTATGGCAAACGCCATTGAAACGAAAAAGCTCACGAAGGTGTTCGGCGACCGCAAGGCGCTCGACAGGGTGTCAATCGAGGTGCCTGAAGGTGCGTTCCTTTCGATTTTCGGGCCGAACGGCGCTGGGAAAACCACGCTCGTGCGCACGCTTGCCACGCTTTCTCGCGCTACGTCGGGCACGGCGCTTGTGGCGGGGTTCGATGCGAAAGAAGAACCCGACAAGGTGCGCGAGCACATTGGGCTCATCTCGCACAACCCCATGCTGTATCCCGATCTTACGGCTATGGAGAACCTCATGTTCACCGCGCAGCTCTATGGCGTGGTGAACGCCGAGGAGCGCGTGCGCGAGCTTCTGCGCGCAGTTGAACTCGACCATCGCCGCTTCGACGTGGTGCGCACCTTCTCGCGAGGCATGACGCAGCGCCTTTCCATCGCGCGTGCCCTGATGAACGACCCCGACGTGGTGTTTTTTGACGAGCCCTACGCCGGTCTTGACCCCCATGCGGTCGAGATTTTCGACGGGCTCATCGAGCAGCTGCGCGACGGGCGAACCTTCATCATGGTGAGCCACGATTTGCAGAAGGGCTTCGATGTGTGCACGCATGCGCTCGTGCTCGCGCGTGGTCGCGTGGTGAGCTACGCGCCTAAGGAAGACATCGATTTCGAGCAGTTCCGCCAGCTCTATCGCGAGACCGTGGGAATGGGGGTGGCGTAAGTGGCCGTTGAAATGAAAAAGCCCTCAACCTGGGCGCATTACAAGGCGCTCTTGCGCAAAGACCTCGCCCAGGAGCTGCACACCAAGGAAATGATCACGTCCATGGGCCTGTATGCTCTGCTCGTGCTCGTGGTGTATGGCGCCTCGCTTGCCCAGGCGGGAAGCGAGCTCGACATTCAGCAAATGGCGGGCGGCCTTTTGTGGGTCGTGATATTGTTCACGAGCCTGCTGGGGTTGAACCGCTCGTTTTCTCATGAGAAAGAAAACGGCTGCTTGGAGAGCATTTTGCTCGTGCCCATGGACCGCTCCGTGATTTTCTTGGCGAAGGCCACGGCGAACTTGGTGTTCTTGCTGATCGTCGAGGTTATTTGCGTGCCTTTGTTCTTCTTCTTTTTCTTGGGAACGGTGGGTGCCGCCGAGACGTGGCCGCTCATGTTCGCGCCGCTTTTGGTGGGTACCATCGGTATCGCAGGCATTGGCACGCTGCTTTCAACCATCACCATCAATACGCGCGGCAAAGACGTGATGCTCGCGGTGTTGTTCATTCCGCTTATGTTTCCGCTTCTGTGGGCGTGCGTTTCGGCGACCACGGGCGTGTTGGTTGGCGGCGAGGAAGTGATGGAGACGTTCACCACGTCAATGGCTTTGGCGGGGGGCTACGACGTCATCATGATTCTGGTGTCGTGGGTGCTTTACGACTTCGTTGTGAGCGCTTAAATCGTTGGGGGTCGTGTGCGGCTCCGTGCGGGCTTTTCTGAAACCACAGCGGGCTACCGCTCGCCTCTGGCTCGCTATGCGCCCGCTTGACGGTGTTTCATTCTGGAATGAAAAGCAGGAATGAACACCGACGGTTTCCAAAAAGCCCGCGCGGAGCCGCACGCGACTGCGACGCAAGGTTTGCTCAGCTGCGCGAAGCGAACGGTAGCGAACCGTGGCCCCGGATGGGCCCCTGGCCTGGCTTCGCGCAGCGGCAGGATACGAATAGATGGTATACGTTGCTTAAGGCATACGAGGAAGGGTTGGTGACATGACCGACAAACCGTTTAAGGAGCCTAAGGTTGGTGGCAAGCTTGACGCTGCCGTGCCTTGGATGATGGCGGTGGGCACGCTGCTCGCCGTTGCGGGCTTCGTGCTCACGTTCACGTTGGCGCCGCTCGTCAACGGCGCGGCTGTGAGCGAGCCGCAGGTTATCGCGGGAACCGTGGTGGCTAATAAGCTGCTTATCTCGCAGAAGATCTTCTATTGGCACGTGCCGGTGGCCATTTCGAGTTTCGCCGCGGTGATATTCTCTGCGTTCTACGGCGTTCGATTCCTTATGACCAAACGCGCTTGCTATGACGTGCGTTCGCGCATCTGCATGGAAGTCGCGCTCGTCTTCGTGCTGTGCGTTATGGCCAGCGGTGAGCTGTGGGAGCGCTTCGAGTGGGGCGTGTGGTGGACATGGGAGCCGCGTCTTACCACGTACTTCATTTTGATGCTCATGGTTTTCGCGTACTTCATTCTGCGCAACGCCGTTGAAGACCCCGAGCGCCGCGCGACCTATTCGGCTGTGCTTGGCATTCTGATTTGCGTGGATGTGCCTATCTGCTTCATGGTCACGCGCATCATTCCCTCGAGCGTGCACCCGGTTATTTTCCGCACCGATTCGGGCCTGTCGCCCGACATGTTGCTGCCGTTCTTGCTGTCGCTGTTCGGCATGATGCTCATCGCGTTCGGCCTGTACCGCCTGCGCCTGCGCACTCAAATCATGCAAGACAAAGTCGCCCGCCTTTCCGACGCATTGGAGGACTAAATGAATCCCGTTCTTTCTGAAATCTATTCCACCGTGCTTGGCGGTGCGCCGTACGTAATCGCCGCCTATGCGCTTATCTTTGCGATTCTCATGGTGTATGTGATTATGACCATCTTGAAGTTGAAGAACACCGAAAAGAAGCTTGACGCGCTTGAGGAACATGTCGAAGAGTTGCTTGCTGCGAAGAAATAGTGCGCTGGCCTGGTTTTTTGCGTATGTGAGATTGGAGCGGTGGGTGCTACGGACGCCTGCCGCTTTTTCTTTCTCGGAGGCAAGGGTGCGCTTGGCGATGGGGTGTCCGGTGTTCATTCGCGGCGGTGCTCGTTCGCGCTGGCGTGCAGCCTTTTTGGGCTTTTCCCGCTCGGCGTTCAAGTGTCGTACAATACACCCACGCAATCGAACGGGCCGCCGTGCGCGGCGCGTCGTTTTCCCAGATAGGAGATGTACGTTGAAGGCTTTGATTCCCGCTGCGGGCATGGGCACGCGCTTCCTTCCCGCCACTAAAGCTCAGCCGAAAGAAATGCTGCTTGTGGTCGATCGCCCGGTTATCCAGTATGTGGTCGAAGAGGGCTTGGCATCGGGTGCCGATGAGGTCGTTATCGTGAACAGCCGCGATAAGAAGTCCATTGAGAAGCACTTCTCGCCCGACCCGGAGCTCGTGGCAACGCTGCGCGCTCGCGGCAAAGATGCTTACGCCGACGAGGTCGAGCGCGTTGGCAATCTCAACGTTTCCTACGTTTACCAGGACGAGCCGCTGGGCTTGGGCCATGCGATTCACTGTGCGGCCGAAAAAACCGCCGATGAGCCGTTCTTTGTGCTTTTGGGCGATGTCATCGTGCCCGACAACAACATTTGCCCGCGCATGCTCGAGGTTTCTCGCGCGCACGGCGGCGCGAGCGTGATTGCCGTGCTTCCCGTTCCCGACGAGCAGGTGCATCGCTTTGGCATTATCGACGGCGCTCCCGTCGAAGGCGAAGACGGCGTGTGGAAGGTGAACAGCCTGGTCGAGAAACCGGCGCTTGAGGATGCTCCGTCGAACCTCTCGGTGTTCGGCCGCTACCTGCTTTCGGCTCGCGTTATGGAGCTTCTGGCCGACGCCAAGCCTACCGTGGGCGGCGAAATTCAGCTCACCGACGCACTTGATGCGGTGCTCGCCGAAGAGGAAATGTACGCTGTTGTCATTTCCGACGAAGACGGCTTCGACACCGGTACGGTCGAGACCTGGCTCGACACCAACAACAAGCTGTACGCCCGCAAGAACGGCTAGGCTGAAAAATACGCGAGAGAACGGGGGCACCATATGGCGCCCCGTTTTTTTAGCCCCTTATCTCGTGGAACAAAAGGCACCTACCGATGGTCGCTGTTTTATTAGCTCGTGGTATAGGGTCTGCCTGCATGCTATAATACGAACAAACGTTTGGCTATAAACGACGCGGGTTGGAGGCGAGATGGAAAACGAGATTGTGCTGTTCGAATCGGAAGACGATCAGGTAAAGCTCAATGTCGAATTCGACGGCGAAACGGTATGGCTGACGAAAGAGCAGATGGCGGCGCTTTTCGGGAGAGACAGGTCGGTGATTTCCCGCCATATCTCTAATATTTTTAGGGAAGGGGAAATCCTCGAAGAAGGCAATGTGCATTATTTGCACATTGCAAATTCGGATAAGCCGGTCGCGTTCTACAACCTCGATGCCATCATTTCGGTCGCCTATCGCGTGAAATCAAAGCGCGGCGTCGAATTCCGTCGATGGGCAACAGGCGTGCTGCGACAATATGTGCTTGATGGCTACGCAGCAAACAAGCGTCGCCTTGCGCAGTTAGGGCAAATCGTCCAGGTCATGGACCGCATCCCGAGCTCGCTCGAAGCGAGAGACATACTCTCGGTCGTCAAAGCGTACACAGGTGCGCTCGATCTGCTCGACGACTACGACCATCGGCGAATCGCGAAGCCGAAGGGCCGCGCGGCGACGTACGTGCTTAATTACGACGAATGCCGAAGCCTTATCGCGTCAATGAAGTTCTCGCGCGACAGCGACCTGTTCGGCGTCGAGAAGGACGACTCCTTCCGCTCGAGCATCGCGGCGATCTACCAGGGCTTCGGCGGGCAGGAGATGTACCCGACTCTCGAGGAAAAGGCCGCGAACCTGCTGTATTTCGTCGTGAAGAACCATTCGTTCCACGACGGCAACAAGCGCATCGCCGCCGCGCTCTTCCTGTATTTCTTGAACATGAACGATGCGTTGTGGGCCGATGGCGCCAAGCGTATTTCCGACAGCGCGTTGGTCGCGCTCACCATCATGACCGCCGAGTCGAAGCCCGACGAGAAAGAGTCTATGGTGGCATTGGCTATGAGCTTCCTTTCTTTGGGTTAGTGCGTAGCGCATGGCGGCAAGAGCAAGATGGGGCGAGGGACGCATCCGATTGGGCATGGCCCTCGTGTTGTATGCGGCGTGCAATTTGGCCAGTTCTGTCCATCCCGCTGTACACGCATGTGAATGAAACTGGCTAGCATCGTTCCTATCAGGTGAATCGATAGGAGGAAACCATGTATGAGCCGTCAAAAATCATGCTGTCGTTCTTTATCGCGGGGTTTCAATACCACGATGGCGCGTTGGCGCTCAAGAAACTCAAGCCCGGCAAGAAGCTCGAACTCATAGCCGAACCCGACAATCCGCACGACTCAGATGCCGTGGCGATTTACCGCAAGGGTGTGCATCTTGGCTACGTCCCCGGCGATAGCAACGCTACCATCGCGCAGCTGTTGCGTTTCGGCCATGCCAACGTGTTTGAATGCCGCATTATGCAGGTCGACAAAAAGGCCGATCCATGGAAGCAAGTGTGCGTGGGAATTTACGTCACCGACAATCGCAAACAGAAAAAGGCGGAATAGCCGTGTGCTCCGCGTTTGGGTAGGGCGCCCCGTTCGAAAGGGGCGTTTCTCTTTGTGCATGGGCTGGTTTTCGAAAACGTTTACCCAGCGCGCGCTTTCGCGCGGTATCCTACAAGTACTAATGGGATATGAAAGAGGAGCAGCCTCTATGAACGGATTCAATGCATTCGGTGCGCAGGTGGGCGGAAGTCGACCCGCCAAGCAGCAGGACGTTTCGAGCTTGCTGCGCGATGTGACGCCCCTGGGTTCTCGCGCAGCTGCGAATGCGAACGATTTTTCGCCTGAGCGCTTGGCTGAAATCGCCGAAAACGAGCGCCGTTGGTCATGGGTTGAGGTCGACCTGGGCGCCATTCGCAACAATATCGCCGTGGCCAAGCGCCGCCTGAAACCCGGGTGTCGCCTGCTTGCCGTCGTGAAGGCTGACGCCTACGGTCATGGTTCGGTTGAGGTTGCGAAAACCGCACTTTCTGCCGGCGCCTCCTATCTTGCGGTGGCGACGGTGCAGGAAGGCGTTAAGCTGCGCGAGGCGGGCATTACCGCGCCCGTGCTCATGCTTTCCGAGCCCCCCGAGGCCGCCATTCCGCTGCTTCTGAACTATAACATCATGCCGAGCGTATACACGGCCGAGTTCGCTGTCGCCTATGGCGAGGCGGCCGACGCGCATGGGCTGCGCGCTCCGTTCCATCTGGCGCTTAACACCGGCATGAACCGCATTGGCGTGCGCTTTGACGAAGCGGTCGAGTTCGTGCGTCAAATCAGCTTCCACCGCGCGCTTGAGCATGTGGGCACGTTCACCCACTTCGCTACGGCCGACTGCCCCGAGACGCTCGACTTCAACATGCAGTTCCGCCGCTTCACCGAAGCCATCTCCGACATGCGTGTGGCAGGCATTAACCCAGGCATCGTGCATTGTGCGAACTCCGCAGCACTTCTGCGCTACCCCGATACGCATCTCGATATGGCGCGCTTTGGTATTTCGCTGTATGGCTTCCACCCGTGCCCCGAAACGGTGGGCTATTTCGATTTACACCCGGCCATGAGCGTGCACGCGCGCATCACCAACGTGAGCCAGCCTCCCATGAGCGAGGGCGTGAGCTACGGTTTGCACTATCGTTCTACTGGCAGTGTGAAGATTTGCACGCTGCCCATTGGCTATGCCGACGGCTACAACCGTGCGCTTTCGAGCCGCGCCCAGGTTATTTACAACGGCCAGCTTTGCAACCAGGTGGGCAATATCTGCATGGATCAGTGCATGTTTGAGATTGATATGCGCAGCCGCGGTACGCGTCCGCGTCTCGACCCCCAAATTGGCGACGAGGTGCTGCTTGTGGGCGCCCAGGGTGGTGCGCGCATCTCAATCGACGACATGGCGGAACAAATCGGAACCATTCCGCATGAGCTGTGCTGCGCGTTCGGCTTGCGCATGCCTAAGGTTTACACGCGCTAAAGAAGGCGAGGGCGCCATGGCCATAGTGAACAGCCATTTTGCAACGGTGCAGGCGAAGGAAGGCGAGGATTCCGCCCAACTTCTGGCCGATATCGAAGGCGTTATTGGCCAGTGCCGCCGGTGCGCTTTGTGCGAAGGCCGCACGAATGTGGTGCCGGGGTTTGGCAACCCCGCCGCCCGCGTGATGCTCGTTGGCGAGGCGCCTGGCAAAAACGAAGATTTGCAGGGGCGTCCGTTTGTGGGCGCCGCGGGGCATTACCTTACCGATTTGCTGGCGCTTGCGGGCCTTTCACGCGATGAGGTGTTCATCGCTAACGTGCTGAAGTGTCGCCCGCCGTCGAATCGTGACCCACATCCCGATGAAATTGTCACGTGCACGCCGTATTTGCGCGATCAAGTGCGCACCATCGGGCCGGAATTCCTCGTGACCATGGGCAACTTTTCCACGAAGTTCATTCTGAAAACCGAACGCGGCATCACGCGCTTGCATGGACAGGTGACTATGGCGGGGCGCTTCAAGGTGTTCCCCGTGTATCACCCTGCGGCGGCGCTGTACGACCCCACGAAGCAGGTCGCCATCGAAGCCGATTTTCGTCGCTTGGGCGAGCTGCTGAAAGGGTAGGGGGAGAGCGTCGCGCTCGGGCTGGGCTGCGTGCGTGACGGGCCATGGTTCGCTACCGCTCGCCTTTGGCTCGCTATGCGCTCACCTAACGGTGCTTTCATTTTAAAATAAGTGCCGAAATGAACATCGATGGCCCGTTGCGCACGCAGCCCAGCTTGAGCGCGACGCAGCGAAAGCGATTTTAAAAAGGAACTAATGCATGACTGAAGAATTCGACCCGAAAGTGTACCTGCAGCAAGGCGCGTGGCGCGACGTTCGTCTGGGGCTGCATCGTACGGAAGAGCTGCTCGAGCGCCTGGGCCGCCCGCAAGATCGCCTGCGCATCGTGCATGTGGCAGGCACGAACGGCAAGGGGTCGACGTGCGCGTTCACCGCGGGCATTCTGCAAGCGGCGGGCTACAAGGTTGGCCTGTTTACTTCGCCGTATGTGTTGCGCTTCAATGAGCGCATTCAGGTGAACCGCGAAGATATTTCCGATGAAGATTTGCTCGCTGTGGCGCTCGAGGTGCGCGAAGCGGCCGAGCAGATGGACGAGCAGCCCACGGCGTTCGAGCTTATCACGGCGGCGGCGCTGCTGCATTTCGCGCAGGTCGACTGCACGGCGGTGGTGCTCGAGGTGGGCTTGGGCGGCAGGCTCGACTCCACGAATGTCGTCGTGCCCGAGGTGTGCGCCATTACCTCGATCGCCCTCGACCACACGCACGTGCTTGGCGACACCATCGCCAAAATCGCGCACGAAAAAGCCGGTATCATCAAGGCCGGCATTCCCGTGGTGAGCTACAAGCAGAAGCCCGAAGCTGAGGCCGTTATTATGCAGCGCGCCTGTGAGGTGGGCGCACCGGTGAGTGTGCCGCGCTTCGGTCGCATTCATGCGCATGCGGAAGGTCTGCATCAGGTGTTTTCCTACGACGGCTTCACCGATGTGCGCCTGAAGCTTGCGGGCACCTACCAGCCGAATAATGCCGTAATGGCCATCGAAATTGCCCGCGTGCTGCGCGGACGTGGGTTCGAGATTTCCGATGAGGCCATTAAGGCTGGTCTCGAGGCCACGGTGTGGCAGGGCCGTTTCGAAGTGGTGCGCGACAATCCCACGGTGATTGTCGACGGCGGCCACAACGAGCAAGGCGCCAATGTGCTGGCGGCGAGCCTGCGTGAGTATTTCCCGCAGGGCGGCGTGACGTTCGTGATGAACGTGCTGCGCGACAAGAATTACCAGGCCATGATCGATGCCACGCTGCCGCTGGCGGCGCGCTACTTCTGCGCCGAGCCGCCCGAAAACGAGCGCGCGCTGCATGCCGACGAGCTGGTCTGTGCCATTCGCGAACGCGAGCTCGAGTTCGAGGGAGTACACGACTACTGCGTGCAGCGCCTGCAGGTGCAGGCCTGCCCGTCAATTGCCAATGCGGTTGAGGGCGCCGTTGAAGCCGCCGGCCCCGATGGCGTGGTGTGCTGCTTCGGCTCGCTCTACGCCATCGCCGACGTGATGGCTGCGCTGAAAAGCTGCTAATGCGTTGCCTGCTCGAATCCTGCTAAATGCTCGTAGCGTTTAGCAGGTCTGGCATATGTTCGCCTGCCGCGGCCTGCGAGCCCGAGCTCAGATATGCCTTTTGGAATGTGGGCACGAATTACGGGAGCTTCCTTGGTGGGAGCTCCCTTTTGGTTTTGCTTGGTTTTCCTCTGGAGTGGTGGGCGAGGTCGGCCCTTTGTCGCTTCGGTTCCGCTGAAACCTGCGCAATGCTCGCAGCGTTTAGCAGGTTTTTGAAGCCGATTGCGTGATTGCGACGAAGCCTTTGACCTGTTAAACGCTACGAGCGTTTAACACATCCGCTGGCCTTTTATCGTTTATTTCCCTTGCACCATGGTGAGGGAAATCTTTTTGCGGTCGCGGTCGACTTTTTCTACCCACACGTTCACGGTGTCGCCCACGCGCACCACATCGCTCGGGTGCTTCACGAAGCGATTGGCAAGTTTCGAAATGTGCACAAGGCCGTCTTGGTGCACGCCGATGTCGACGAACGCGCCGAAATCGACCACATTGCGCACGGTGCCCTTCAGCTCCATGCCCGGTTCAAGGTCGTCGATGGAAAGCGCCGAGCGGCTGAACACGACTTCAGGAGCGTCGTCGCGCGGGTCGCGGCCGGGCTTTTTCAGCTCGTCGATAATATCGATGAGCGTCAGAATGCCGCAGTCGAGCTGTCCGGCCAATTCGGCCACGCTGCCTGCGCGCTTCTCGATATCGGGAATGCCGCCGCGCTCGAGCTCGCTCGCCGACACGCCGGCCCGCTTGAGCACCTCGGTTGCCACCGGGTAGCTTTCGGGGTGCACGCTCGTGGCGTCGAGCGGGTTTTTGCCGCCCGCAATGCGCAAAAAGCCCGCAGCGTTCAGGTAGGCCTTCGGCCCCAGCTTGGGAACCTTCTTCAGCTCGCGGCGATCGGCAAAGGCGCCGTTTTCCTCGCGATAGGCCACGATATTTTTGGCTACCGTCGACGTGATGCCCGAAACGTAGCTCAAAAGGCTCGCGCTGGCGGTGTTCACGTCAACGCCCACGCGGTTGACCACGTCTTCGACCACATATCCCAGCGTACGCGAAAGTTCGGCCTGGTCAAGGTCGTGCTGGTACTGGCCCACGCCAATCGATTGCGGCGGAATTTTTACGAGCTCGGCCAGCGGGTCTTGCAGGCGGCGGCCAAGGCTCATCGCGCCGCGCACGGTCACGTCGAGGTCGGGGTATTCCTGGCTGGCGAGTTCCGATGCCGAATATACCGACGCGCCGGCCTCATTCACGATGGTGTAGCGCAAATCGGGCGCTTGCTCGGCGATGAACTCCGACACCACCTCCTCGGTTTCGCGGCTCGCGGTGCCGTTGCCAATCACGATGGTGTTCACGTGGTCTTTCTTCACGAGGCGGGCGAGCTCGCGCTTGGTGCCAGCCACGTCGCCGCGCGGCTTGGTGGGGTAGACCACGCTGTGGTCGAGCAGCTTGCCGGTTTCGTCCATTACGGCAATTTTGCAGCCGGTTCGATACCCCGGGTCGAGGGCCAGCACGCGCGCGCCGCGCACGGGACGGGCCGACAGCAGACCCTCGAGGTTTTTGGCGAACACATTGATCGCCTCGGTTTGCGCGCGCACGGTAAGCTTCGCGCGGGCCTCGCGTTCGAGCGAAGGCGCCATGAGGCGCTTGTAGCCATCGGCAATGGCGGCATCGAACACGGGCGCGAACACGCCGCATCGGCGCGGCCAGCGAGCGCCAAGGCGTGCAGTAGCCGCGCTGGCGTCAACATTCACGCGCACACGCAGCTTGCCCTCGCGCTCGCCGCGGTCAATCGCGAGCACACGGTGGTTGGGGATTTTGCGCAAGGGCTCGTCATAGCTGTAATACGGCTCATAGGGAGTCGTCTCGTCGGCATCGGTGGCCTCGACTACGATATCGGCGGTGTTGTGCGTGAATGTGCGCAGGTCAGCAACGCATTCTGGGTCTTCCGCAACGGTTTCGGCCACAATGTCGCACGCGCCGGCAAGTGCCGCCTCGGGCGTCTCGAAGCCAGCATCCTCGTTGACGTATGCCGCGGCGGTATCGAGCGCGCTGCCCTTGGCTGAGGCCTGCATGATGATCATATTGGCGAGCGGTTCCAAGCCGGCTTCGCGGGCCTTCTGGGCGCGGGTCATGCGCTTTTTGCGGTAGGGCTTGTAGAGGTCCTCGACCCGCTGGAGCTGTGTGGCCTCGCGAATCTGCTGCTCGAGCTCGGGCGTGAGCTTGCCCTGGGCGTCGATAAGCAGAATCACGTCCTCCTTGCGCTGCTCGAGATTGCGCAGGTAGGACAGGCGCTCGTCGAGCGCACGCAGGGCGACGTCATTCATGCCGCCCGTGGCTTCCTTGCGGTAGCGCGCGATGAAGGGAATGGTGTTGCCCTCGTCGATGAGCTTGACGGCCGCTTCGACGTTTGCGGTCTTAAGGTTAAGCTCGTGGGCGAGCTGTTCAATCAGATTCATAGAGCTCCTCTTAATTGTGGAGTGCTTATTGTACGCGCGCCGTTATACCGCTCGCGCGTTTGTTGTCCGAATCTGCTAAATGCTCGGAACCTGCTAAATGCTCGCAGCATTTAGCACATTTGCATGATGGACACGGTGACGCCCGCGGTGGATCTCGAATCTCGTTGGCGCTGAAACGCGTGACGATTTGGGACTTGGTTGAAGCGGAGGGGATTTCGCGCTTTGACCGCAATGGGCGATACGGGGAGGTGCGTTGCCGATGGCCTCCCTCGTGCGACCTGTTAAACGCTACGAGCATTTAACAGGTCGTAGCGTTTAACAGGTCGCATTCCAAAACAGGGATTTCCCTGCGTTCCTGAAGTATTCACGCTTGCTCCAAAAGTCGAGAAAAATAGTTTGACGAACTAAGTAATATCGATATACTTCGGTTCGAGCTTTTCTGCGGGCGCCGCGTTTGATGCCCGACGCGCGCAGAAGCGCTGCCTCGAAAACCCCGTTTGTAGGGCAGTGCGCGACAGGGGAAAGCGGCGCAAGCTGACATGCATGCTGCATGTGATCAGCCTCATTCATGCGGAACCGCTCGTCGCTTCCCTCGATGTCGCCCGACTGAAGGAGCAGTTTGTGAAAATCGCCATTGTCACCGATTCGACGTGCGATTGGGCGCTCGATGAGTTCGCCCGCCGCAATGTTGAGATGGTGCCGTTGAAAATTTGTTTTAGCAACGAATCATTCGCCGATCAAATCGAAATCTCGACCGACGAGTTCTATGACCGCATGATAGACGCGGTCGACCTGCCCAGCACATCGCAGCCTTCGCCGCACGACTTCGCGAAGTTGTTCGGGCGCTTGGCTGAAGAGGGCTACGAAGGTGCCGTGTGCCTGCATATCGCTCTTCCGCTTTCAGGAACGCCCCAGGTTGCGGGCATTGCCGGGGCCGACGCCCCGCTCGACGTGCGCGTGATTGACACGCGATGCGCTACCGCTCCGCTCGGCCTTATGGTCGATGCTGCCTGCGAGCTACGCGATTCCGGCGCAAGCCTCGACGATATGTGCGAGAAGCTTGCCGCTTTCCGTGACGCGACTTGCACGGTGCTCGTTCCCGACTCGCTTGACAACTTGGTGCGCGGCGGACGCTTTCCCGAAGAAGCCGCCAAACAGGCCAGCGTGTTGAACATGCGTATGATGCTCACGTTCAACGAGGAAGACGGCAAGGTTGGCGTTATAGGCAAGTCGAAGGGCGCGAAAGGAGCCATCAAAGACACCGCCGCGTTCATCGAAAACTATGTCGCCGAACACGGCCGCACCCGCCTTCGCTTGGTGCATTGCCGCAACCCAAAAGCGGTAGAAACTTTGATAGACACGCTAACTAAATCTAAGGTAGACTTCGAGGTAATATCGATTGACCCATGCGGCGCGACCATTGCAACGCACCTGGGCATAGGTGCATTCGGCGTGGCTATGGCGCCTGCCGCGCGCTGCGAATAGAAAGGTTCGGAATGGAAGCGAGTTCGGCGAGGGAGCAAAGGCAGGAAGTCAACGAACTTCTTGTCGAAACCTTCAATAGCATTTTGCGCGTAGAGGAAAATGCGCTGAAGAATCGCCTGACCCGCGGCCTCACGATTTCAGAAATCCACACCATTCATGCCATCGGCCTGAACGGCGCGAGTCCCATGAATGTGGTCGCCTCGCGCCTCGATGTGACGCTCGCGACTCTTACGGCAGCCATCGGCAAGCTTGTGACCAAGGGTTTTGTGCAGCGTACACGTTGCGAGGCCGATCGTCGGCAGGTGCTTGTGTCGCTCACTAAGGAAGGCAGGAAGGCCTACCGCGCCCACGAGCTGTTCCACCGTCAAATGGTCGATGCCGCGCTCGATGGGCTTACCCCCGAAGAAGAGGCCGCATTCGCGCGAGGCCTCTCGAAGGTGAAGGCGTTTTTCGAGCATCACTCGTAAGGCGTCGGTACGCGCGAAATGATTTACGAAAAGAAAGAGTTGGGCTTTCGCCCCTCTCTTTTTTAAGCAAATATAGTTAGATAATCTAACAATTAGAAAGGCTAAAGAAATGACCACTCTCGAAACCATCCAAGAGATCCTGAACGAGAACCTCGACATCGACCCCGCCACTGTTGCCGCCGACTCCACGTTCGAGTCTCTCGGTATCGATTCGCTCGACATGGTTGAGCTTGTGTGCGAGATCGAGAATCGCTTCGACATCGAGCTCGGCGAAGCCGAGGGCCTCGACACGGTTGGCAAGCTGGTCGACTACATCGATGGCTTGAAATAAGGCGCACATCCCGAGCGAATTGTCGGCTGAGGCTTTGCCGTAGCGGAACCACGCGATGCGTTTTGCGCGAGTTCCGCACGAGCCGAACGCCTAGTGGGCTGTTCGTGCGAGCTCGGGACTGTTTGGGTTTAGCGAAACGTATCGCGCGGTTCCGCCACGGCGGGATGCAACGAAAGAGGGGGATGTATGAACACCCGCGTAACAGATCTTTTGGGCATTCGCGTGCCCGTCATCCAGGGCGCCATGGCCCGCATCGCCGACGGCAAACTCGCCGGTGCGGTGTCTGCGGCGGGCGGCTTGGGCATTATCGCCTGTGGCGGCGCGCCACTCGCGTGGATTGAAGAACAGGTGCGCATTGCCCGCGAAATCGCTGGCGACGCTCCCCTCGGTGCAAACGTCATGCTCATGGATCCGCAGGCGCCCCAGGTGGCGGAGCTGCTCACCAAGCTGCGCGTCGACGTGGTTACCACGGGCGCGGGCAGCCCTGCGAATTTCATGGCAGCCTGGAAAGAGGCTGGCATAAAGGTGGTTCCCGTGGTGGCGTCTTCGGCGCTCGCCGCGCGCATGGAGCGCATGGGCGCCGACGCGGTGGTTGCCGAGGGCTGCGAGGCCGGTGGCCACATTGGCGAGCTCACCACTATGGCGCTCGTCCCGAGCGTATGCGATGCCGTGCGCATCCCCGTGATCGCGGCGGGCGGCATCGCCGACGGCCGTGGCATGGCGGCCGCGTTCGCGCTGGGCGCCGAGGGCGTGCAGGTGGGCACCCGCTTCCTTACGGTTGAGGAATGCTGCATCGCCGATGCGTATAAGGAACGCGTGCTGAAGTCGAAAGATTCCGACACGGTGGTGACGGGCCGCGGAAGCGGGCACCCGGTGCGCGGCTTGAAGAACAAGTGGGCGCGTGCGATGCGCAAGCTCGAATGCGATGCCGCCGCCAACCCCGACGAGCTCGAGGGCATGTACGCCGGTTCGCTTCGCCGCGCGGTAGAAGGCGATGTCGATGGCGGCTCTATGATGGCCGGCCAGTCGGCAGCGCTTGTGTATGAGCGCAAAACCGCAGCTCAGGCCATTGCCGACCTTTTGGCCGACGCGGAAGTTCGCGGCGGCATGAACCTGCAACAGCTCGCCTGCGCCAACGCCCAGCGTGCGGGCCGCGCCGCGCGCGCCGTGGAAGGGAAGGAATAGCCCATGGGTATCGCATTTCTTTTGAGCGGCCAAGGCGCGCAGAAACCCAGCATGGGCGCGGCCCTGATTGAACAGGGTGCGCCCGAGGTGGCGGAAACCTTCGCCATTGCGAGCGAGGCCTTCGGGTTCGATGTGGCCGACGTGTGTCTGAACGCTTCCGCGGAAACGCTGCGCGACACCGCGTTCGCCCAACCGGCCATGTGCACGCTTTCCGTCGCCGTTGCCAAAGCGCTTGAAGCCCGCGGGGTTCGCCCCGCATACGTGGCGGGCTTCTCGCTCGGACAAATCGCGGCCCTTGCGGTAAGCGGCACGGTAAGTGAGCGCGATGCGTTTCGCATAGCCGCTTTCCGCGCGAAGGTTATGGCTGAAGCCGCGGCGGCGCGCCCGGGTTCGATGTGCGCGCTGCTTGGCGGCGAGCCTGAAGAGGCAAGCGAAGTGTGCTCGAGCGCTGCGCAAGGCGACGTGCTCGTGTGCGCCAACTACAACGCACCTGGTCAAATTGTTATTTCGGGTGACGTTGCCGCCGTGGATCGCGCTGCTGTTTTGTGGAAAGAACGCCCGCGCCATAAGGCTTCGATGCTCGCGACTTCGGGCGCATTCCACAGTCCGCTTATGCAGCCGGCGGCCGAGGCGCTCGCGGAATTCCTCGAAGAAGTCGAATTCCACGAATCTCGCACGCCGCTCGTGTGCAACGTGGACGCCCGTCCGCTTTCTGCGGCCGATGCTCGCGCGCACCTGGCGAGCCAGGTTGTTTCGCCCGTTCTGTTCGAACAAAGCGTGCATTGGCTTTCTGAGCAGGGCGTCGACACGTTCGTGGAATGCGGGTTCGGCGGCGTGCTCACCAAGCTCGTCAAGCGCATTGAGCCTGCCGCGGCGCGATTCGCGCCCGTATCCCCCGAAGAAATTGCCCAGGTCGCAAGCGAAGTCGCTTGCGGCGGTGCCGAATAAGAAGGAGTCTTCATGACCGAGATGAACACGGCGGCGGCCGACGCCCCGCGCGGGTGCGCGGTGGTCACGGGCGGCGCCCGCGGCATTGGAAAGGCGGTGTGCGAAGCGCTTGCGGCGCGCGGTTACAACGTGGCCGTGAACCACTCGCATGCCGGCAGTGCCGAAGCGGCCGCCGAGGTGGCGGCGAGCTTGCGCGAGCGATTTGGCGTGGAGGCGGCGGCCATTCAAGCCGATGTTTCGAGCTTCGATGCGGCGGCGGGCCTCATGCAGGCTGCGCGCGAGAAGCTCGGCGAGGTGAGCGTGCTTGTGAACAATGCGGGCATCACGCGCGATGCGCTGTTCTTGCGCATGAAGGAAGACGATTTCGACCGCGTGGTAGCCGTGAACCTGAAGGGCGCGTTCAACTGCTGTAAGGCTGTGGTGCCTGTCATGTGCAAGGCGCGCTGGGGTCGCGTCGTGAACATGTCGAGCATTTCAGGCTTGCATGGAAACGTGGGCCAGGTGAACTATGCCGCGTCGAAGGCGGGCATCGTGGGCCTTACCAAGTCGCTTGCGCGCGAGGTTGCGCCGCGCGGCGTAACCGTGAACGCGGTGGCTCCCGGCTTCATCGTGACCGACATGACCGATGCCGTTTCCGAGAAGGTGAAGGAATCGGTGCTCGGCAACATTCCCGAGCGTAGGTTTGGCCAGCCGAGCGAAGTGGCGAGCCTTGTGGCGTTCCTTGCGAGCGACGATGCCGCGTATATTACCGGCCAGACAATTGAGATTGACGGAGGTTTGGCGCTGTGACGTGCGAAAAGAGTGAATTCCTGAAGGCCGACGGCACGCGTCGAGTCGTAATTACCGGCATGGGCGCCATTTCTCCCGCGGGCACAGGCGTCGATGCGCTGTGGAATGCGGTCTATTCCGGAAAGCAATGCATCGCGCCCATCACGCGCTTCGATGCGTCCGGATTCGCCGGATCGCTTGCCGCCGAGGTGCCGAACTTCGACGCGGCAGCGTGTGGCATGTCGAAGAAGGAAGCGCGCCGCTTCGCGCTGTTCGTGCAGTACGCCATCGCCGCCTCGGAAGAGGCGTGGGCGCAGGCGGGCATCGACATGGAGGCTGAAGACGCTACGCGCGCGGCATGCGTGTGGGGAAGCGGCATTGGCGGCCTGGAGGAATTCCAGCGCGGTTGCGACACGCTTTCGCAGAAAGGCCCCAAGCGCGTGAATCCCCTGTTCATTCCCACAATGATTGAGAACATGGCGGCGGGCAACCTATCCATTCGCTTCGGGCTGAAAGCCGATTGCCTCTCGATTGTGACGGCGTGCGCGACGGGCACGCATTGCGTGGGCGAGGCGTATCGCCTTATTCGCCATGGCTATGCCGATATGGCGCTCGCGGGTGGCAGCGAAGAATCCATTTCGCCCATATGCTTGGCGGGCTTCGGCAATTTGGGCGCGACCTCGAAATCGACCGATCCGATAGCGGCATCGATGCCGTTCGACGTGAATCGCGGCGGTTTTGTTCCTGGCGAGGGTGCGGGCGCATTGGTGCTCGAATCGCTTGAGCACGCCGTGGCGCGTGGTGCGAATATTCTGGCGGAAGTGGCCGGTTTTGGCTCGACGGGCGACGCGTACCACATGACGGCGCCCGAGCCGTCGGGCGAAGGCGCGGTGCGTGCGATGCGCCAGGCGCTTGCTGAAGGCGGTTTCACGCCCGATGACCTGGGTCATTTGAATGCGCACGGAACCTCGACGCATGCCAATGACGCAATGGAGTCGGCTGCGCTGAAAGCCCTGGTGGGCGAGAAACGCGCGGCGGACGTGCCCGTGACTTCAGTGAAGGGCTCCATTGGCCACACGCTTGGCGCGGCAGGCGCCCTTGAGGCAATCGTCTGCGCGCTTTCGGTGGCAAACGATTGCGTGCCGCCCACGGCGGGCACGCGTGAAATCGACCCCGAGTGCGGCGTGAACGTGCCGCTTGAGCCGATTGAGGGCTACAAGCAGAAGGTGGCGCTGTCGAACTCGCTGGGCTTTGGCGGCCACAATGGCTCGTTGGCCATTTCCCCGTTTGCAGGGAAATAGCGGCCGACGCTGCGCTGGTCTCTCGTGGGCATCTTGCCGTTCGAGTCTCGCGTATGGCCGCGAAGGCCAATGCGTTTTGCTCTTCGTGGCAACCTGCTCCGCGAGAGACCTTGCTCGTTGACGTTGGGTTCGGAATCACGGCGTCCGACGTTGAGAGATGAAGCGACTTTGCGGAATGCTTCGTTGCTGGTGTTAAGTGTGGCTGGATGTTCGTTGATGAATCAGGCGCATTCGCTTTTTAATTTGGAAGGGATAGACCCCATGACAATAACGTATCCGTGTGGACGCGATGGGATTATGGCGGTTCTGCCGCATCGCGACCCGTTTTTGTGGCTGACGCGTGTGGTGGAATGCGTTCCCGGCGAGCATATCGTTGCCGAGCTCGATGTCGACCCTACTTTGCCGCTGTTCAATGGGCATTTTCCTGAGCACCCCGTTTTGCCGGGCGTCATCATTATGGAGGCGCTTGCTCAGGCGGCAAGCTTCTGCGTGCTTGAAGCGCGTGGGGCGGAGGGCGCAATCGGTTTCCTAACGGGGGTCGATAAAGCGAAGTTTCGCCATCAGGTTCAGCCGGGTGACACCCTTCGCTTGGAGGCCGACATCGTGAAGTCGTCTTCCCGCATGGTGGTGGCCGAGGTTGTAGCGACCGTCGACGGCAAGGTGGCCGCTTCCGCCACTCAGAAATACGTGTTGGCGTAGGCGCGAGTGCGGTCGGAACCTGTTAAATGCTCGCAGCGTTTAACAGGTTTTCAGTCGATCCGCGCGGCTCGAAAGCAAGACGTGCACCTGTTAAACGCTGCGAGCATTTAACAGGTGCTTAGAAGGCGCAGCCGTGCCGTTGCTCGCTAGGCGACGGCGCTACGTCCTCGCCACGTCGAAATCTAGGTGCTTGTCGACGACTTCGGCCCCTAAATCGTCCTGTGCGAGTGCGTCCTGTCCTGCGAAAAAAGCGGTGCGAAGTACGGAGTAATGGGGCTCGACCTGTTAAACGCTGCGAGCATTTAACAGGTCGAGCATGTAACGGGTTCGTTCTAAGAAGAGAAAGCGTGCAGTTATGCTGCGTTCGAAGAAAACGGCATATGTGACCATTGGCGATGCGGCCGCCGCGCCCGCGGCTCCTGCTGCGGAAGGCGTCGATGCGCTCGCGTGCGAGCAGGAATCGGCGGCGATTTACGCTGCCACCGAACCGTTAAAAAGCCTGGTCGAGGTGCGTTCGGCCGGCGCTGCGCGCGTGCTCGTGGTCGACGCGGGCGCGACGGGCGAGTCTATCGTCGCGGGTTGCTTGGCGGCGGGCCTTGTGCCGTGCGTCGCCTATACCGAAGACATGGCGCGCGCGGCGCATGTGAAGCTCGCTCCGAAAACCGTGTGCGTGGGCAAAAGCCGCGAAACGGGCGCTCTCGACGACAGCTATCGCGTGCTTTCCGCAGCCGAATCGGCCGATGCGCAGGCGATTTTGCTCGTCGATTCGCGCCTTGCGGTTGACGAGCGTTTTCTTTCCATGGCCGCCGACGAGCATCGCAGCGTCTACAGCGTGCCCGTGGCCTCAATCAACGCGGCGTTCGGCGGCATCACGCGCGTGTGGCGCACCTGCTCGGCGCCAAGCGACGCGGCGTTGCGCGTGAGCGACGACTCGTGGGTCACGTGCCCGAAGTGCCATCGCATTTCCGACGCGCAGCGCGTGCTTGCCAACCATAAAATGTGCCCCGAGTGCGGCCATCATTTCCGCATGACGTCGGCCGAGCGATTGGCGAGCGTGCTTGACGCGGAAAGCTTCGAGTGCTGGTTTGAAACCGAAGGCGCCGACGTGCCCGAAACCGACCCGCTTGATTTCCCCGGTTACCTGGACAAAATCGGCGGCATGCGAAAGAAGACGGGCCTGCGCGAGGGCGTGCGCTGCGGCGTGGGTCGCATCGCGGGCATGCGCGTGGCGATTGGCGTAATGGATTCGACGTTCTTCATGGGTTCGATGGGCTCGGTGGTGGGCGAGCGCATTACGCGCCTGGCAGAGCATGCCACCGAAGAGGGCCTGCCGCTGGTGCTGTTCACCTGCTCGGGCGGCGCGCGCATGCAGGAGGGCCTGGTTTCGCTCATGCAAATGGCGAAAATCTCGGCCGCGATTGAGCGTCACGGTGAGGCGGGCCTGCCGTATTTCTCGGTGATTACCGACCCCACCACGGGCGGCGTGACCGCGAGTTTCGCGATGCAGGGCGACGTGATTATTTCCGAGCCCCGCGCGCTTATCGGCTTCGCTGGCCGTCGTGTGATTCAAGACACCATTCGCCAGGAGCTGCCCAAGGAATTCCAAACGGCGGAATTCGCGCTCGAGCACGGCCTTATCGATGCGATCGTCGAGCGTCCGCGCATTCGCGAGACGCTTGCGAACCTGCTCGCGCTGCACGCCAAGCCTGAAGCGGGTGCGCCGCGCGGGTTTGCCGCGGTGCTCGCCGCGCTGGCCGCGAACCCCACGAAATGCGAGCTTGAAGCGGCGGGCGCGCAGCTTGCCGCCGACGAGCGCGACATTCTTTCTGGTGTGCGCGCCGTGGCTGTAAAGGCTGCCGCGGCGGTGCCGAAGCGCGTCGCGAATGGCGTGCGCTCGGTGGCGACGCGCCGTGCTTACCGTGCGGAAATCGAACAGTACACTTCGAAGCCCGGAGCCGTGAAGCAGGCCGAGGCGGCGGAAAACCCCGCATGGGCCAGCGTGCAAACCGCGCGCGACGTGCATCGCCCCACCGCGGGCCGCTATTTGGAAGCGACGTGCGAGGGTTTCTTCGAGTGCCACGGCGATCGCGGCTTTGCCGACGACGCCGCCATTGTGGCGGGCATCGGCTGGGTCGCGGGTGAGCCGGCAACGCTCATCGCGCAGGAAAAGGGCCGTGACCTGCAAGATCGCATCAAGCGTAACTTCGGCTGCCCGCAGCCCGAGGGTTATCGCAAGAGCCTTCGCCTTATGCGCCAGGCCGAGCGCTTTGGGCGCGCGGTGGTGTGCTTCGTGGACACGCAGGGCGCGTTCTGTGGCAAAGAGGCCGAGGAGCGCGGCCAGGGCAATGCCATCGCCGACAACCTGTATGCCATGGCGGGGCTTCGCGTGCCCACGGTGAGCGTGCTTGTGGGCGAAGGCGGCAGCGGCGGCGCGCTCGCGCTTGCGCTGGCCGACCGCGTGGCCATGCAGGAGCATGCCGTGTATTCGGTGCTCTCGCCCGAGGGCTTCGCGTCCATTCTGTGGAAGGACCGCTCGCGCGCGGCCGAGGCGGCTGCGGTCATGCGCATGAACGCCTATGAGATTTTCGATATGGACATCGTCGACGCGGTGCTCGAGGAAGGCGAGGGCTCGGCTTCGGCCAACCCCGATTTCGCGATCGCCAACGTTGTGGCGTATGTGGAAGAAAGCCTCGACGAGCTTTCCGCCCTGCCTATCGACGAGCTGCTCGAGCAGCGTTACGAGCGCTTCCGAAAGTTCTAAAAGCGAGTATAAAACACGCAAGTCCAGGTCTCTTCCTTTGAGGTGACCTGGACTTTTGTATTGCTGCTGTTTGGCGCTTCCATGGCTGCCATTGTCGGCTTGCCGTTATGGGTTTGTCTCGCCGATTTATCGCTGACACCTGGCGTTGTTATAGCTGTCGTTGGCGTTTGCCGTCGTTGGCCTGCCACCTGGCTTTGCGGCGGCCGAAGTGGGCTTTTCGTTGTCATTTTGCCTTGCCGTCTCGCCGTTGCCAGCCCGTCACCGCTGCCAGTTCGACGTTGCGTCTTACAGCGAAGCGGCCTGCTTCTTCTTGGGCAGAACCAGTACGGCGAGCGCAATAACGATGGCGGAAGCGATTGCCAGCGCGGTGCTGTCGGCAACGTGCAGCGCGGGGATGCCCACAAGCACGCCGGTGCAGTAGGGAACGAGCCAGATGAGCCACACGCAAATGCTCAGGCGATGGAAATTGTGGCGCTGCTTGCTATCGCCGCGCAGCAAAACGCAGGTCGCCCAGGTTGCGTGGAAGAGCATGAGTGCGATGGCGAGGCCGCCGGTGACGGGGTGCAGAAGCGAGATGGAGCCGCCGCTGCTTTGGACCATGGAGCTCATGATGGCGGTGCCGGTGGAGTCGCATGCGAGGCCGATCCAGAAGAAAATGAGATGCGAGCGCTTCAGCGTGCCGGAATTGCGTTCGCCGAAAACGCCAATCGTGTAAGCGACAAGGGCGAGGGAGATTATCGTGGTGGCGGCGATAAGAATAGGTGACATGTTGTCCTCCTAAGAAAAAGGGCGGTTGGGTTCGAACAGCCGCGGCGCTCGTTCGTTTTGACGTGTTCTATCTTGGAGGTGATTGGTGTGAACATCAAAGGAGTCTTGTTCACTTTTTCGAAAACCGAGGTATGTGCGCGAAAAGAACAATGCCTTGAACAGCGGAAATAGAATTTCGAAATCGCATTTTCGAAGATGAATGATCCCTGAAGGCCCGTGCGAAAAACGCTCCGTCGGTCGAAATCGTTCGTTTAGACACGCGAAAATCGTGGCGATACGGAGGTGATGCCGTCGTTCTCTCGGCTACATCGATTTTGGCCACAAAACGGCGAGTCGGGGTGCTTTGGGATGCTGGGGCCAGGCTGCCCATTGGCACCCCAAAGCGCTCATTTCGTTAATAGGCCTAAATCTTCGGTCGTTGCGAAACGCTCAACAACGCAGTTAGGCCAGCAAATCTACAAGTAAAAGCTCGCCTTTGCTGCGTTGCGCTTTCTCGCTATGCTTTTGAATGGCTTCGACCAATTTAGGAGCATCGGACCAGTATTCCTTAAGAAACGATGCTTCTTTAAGGCGAGAAAAGCCTAGGTTGCATGAGCAGAACTCGCTCGGTTTTAGCTGCCTATTTTTCCTAGAGGCTTTCTGCCATTCACCGTAAGCATGTTCGGCTTGAATCACAAGCATCTCAATTTCCGGCCGCGTAAAAAAGCTCAGTACCTCAGTTCCATTTTGACGGCGCTTTGGAAACTCAAATTTGGCTGATTTGCTATCAACGATTCGTGCCACTGTCAAACCCGAAGCATCTCTTGACTCATAGCTCATGCCGAAATACTCGTCGGCTATCTTGTCTGCCTTGCGGAGCCTCGTATACGGTCTGTCGAAGTAAGTGTTATCCATTACCACATGATCGCGGGGCACGACAAGCAAATCATTGTCATACAGCGTCTGAATCACGGCGCCCTCAGCCGTACCTTCAACGCTGAACAAAACAAATCTATGGGTAAGGTAGTCGAGGGCCGTGTTATTCATTGTGTTATTCATTGACATGCTCGCAAACATAGGAACGCATCGCCTGAACGTCTGGATATCGAGGCATTGAGCCTTTAATGACGTTGTTAATCACAACGTCGCTCTTCTTATTCTCTATGCGGCCAATGCGGTCTGAGTATTTAACAACTTCGGTGTCGAATGATTCGTTTCGCACTAAGAGATAGACGTTGTCCTTTCTCTTGAGGCCATCGAGCAGTTCGGGATAATGCGTCGAGAACAACAAAACGGCACCGTGAGGATTGGTGACAGGGGAAGCAAACAAACCGATCACCGTTCCCACAAGGGATCTATTAAGGCCGGTTTCCATTTCGTCAACGATGAGATATCCCCCGCTCTTAAGGGCGCTTATAGCGCGGTTAACGAGTTCGGCTCCAAGAATAGTGCCGTTCGAGAGGACATAGGATGCGACTGTGGGGTTAACGACCCGCTCCAGGGACTCATTCTTAAACTTGAGGTGAAAAACCTGGTTCTCAGCATTCCAGTTGAGATATTCAACACTTGGGTCAAAAGCTTGGACAATGGGGGTTGGCAGGGACATGAGTGGTAGTGTCCTTTTGAGGGAATCAACCTGTACGGTCTTCTTTCCCGTAACTATCGAGACGATTGATACGTCATCGCCAAGGAACGTTCTTTTGGCCTCGTCGAGCACGGTTGGGTCGTTCGTGGGTCCATTTCGCCTCATAAGAAGAGTAGATTTGTCCCTAAAGGCATCGATGTCCAAAATTGTCTTACGCGAAATTTGCGCAGACGAATACTTCCAAAGTTGCTCGTTGGCAAACGCGTATGAGTCAAAGCCCCACTCGCCAATCGGCGCCGTTCCGGTCGAATCGGTATCAATGAGCGTCAACTCCGATTCTATAAGGTAGAAGGAATCCCTCTCGTAGAACACGCACGAGATAGACAGGCGAGGTGCCATTCTCCCCAGTTTGTCATCTTTGGGCGTAAATCGACGCATGAGATAGGGGCCTGACATATAGCCCAGAATAAAGCGGATGATATTGAGCGCGGTGGTCTTGCCCGACGCATTAACGCCAACCATGCCGATAACATTTTCCGTGTAGACGGAAGACTTCTCGCAAACGGGCGTGACGTCAGAGATATTGCCTTCGTCGTCACGAGGAACGCGATCGGTGGCGATGAAATCCAGTTCGAAAAGGCGGTTCTTAAACAGTTCGGCACCGTCGACCTTTACTTTAAGCAGGCGCATGCTATCTCCTTCCGTTGTTGCAATTATAACCATTTTTTTTGGTTATAAGTATCAACAGATTGAGATATCCATAGATAGAAACAATAAGTTTTAGCAAGCGAAATAATGCGTTGACATCGCCAGCCTTTTCAATCTTGGCTTTCAGATTCGCCCGCCGCTGCGCGTCTATTCCTCGTTTTTATAGAGCGTCGACCTCAAAAGGCCGAACAGCACTTTGCAGTCGCCGTTTTGGTGGCGCAGGCTGTCGAGCACGTTGTCGAGCGTGAATTCACACACACTTCGCGGAGTGAAGCCGTCGGGCAAATCGGCAACGATGTTCGGGTCGTGTTTGTAGATTTCGACGAGGCCGTTTACTACGTGCTCGATTTGCTGTGACTCGCGCAGGCGCGCTGCAGCTCGCTCGGCGGAAGGCAGGGCCTCGGCGCCGCGTAGCCAGTATTCGCGAAAGTGGTTGAACACCTGGTGCATGCTCACGTTCATTTTCTCGCAGTAGTCGACGAACGCAGTGTGCGTGTCGAGGTGGCAGAATTCCTTGTAGAACGCACGCGCGAAGTACAGCTCGATCGTCGCGATGGTGAGCTCGTCTTTCGCGGCGAAGAATCGGTACACGGTGCCCACGCTCACGCCGCTTTTCGTGGCAAGCCCACGAATGGAAAGCGCCGAAATGCCGCCTTCTTCGGCGATTTCGTAGGCGTTTTCCAGAAGCTCTTCTTTGGAAATGATGCTCTGTGCCATGACGTTCGGCCTTCCTGAAGCGCGTGTTCGGCGTGTTGTTCGGTGGTCTGCTTGGGGTTTGCTTGCCCCGCTGTTCTGTTCGATTAGGCGTTCTATCTATTATGCACCCATGGTTTACGCGGGGCGAAAGAGAAGCGGTTATGTATACCAATCGGTGATTTGTCGAGGACGGCTAGCGCGTGTTCGGGTGTGCGTTTTGGCGCAATGTTAGAATTTGCTTAGGCAAGATTATCCGAAAGCTATTAGGGGGCATTGCACCCATGCCGAAATGCTTCTTGGTGACCGGTGGTGCTGGTTTTATCGGCTCGAATTTCGTTGAGCATATTTTGGGCACGCAGCCTGGCGTGCGCGTGATAACCGTCGACGCCCTGACATACGCGGGCTCGCTTGCGAACCTCGAATTCGTAAAGGGCGATTCTCGCCATCGATTCGTGCAAGCCGACATTCGTGACGAAGAAGTCATGCTTTCGGTTATGCGCGCGGAAAAACCCGAATGCGTGGTACATTTTGCGGCGGAATCGCACGTCGATCGCTCAATTAAGAGTGCGGCGATTTTCGAATCGGTCAACGTTGGCGGCACGCTCTCGCTGCTTGAAGCAACCCGAAAATACCTCGATGAACGGGAAGAACGCCGTGAAGGCTTCCGCTTTATCCATATTTCGACCGATGAAGTGTATGGAGATCTTCCCATCGAAGATACGCAAACTCGCTTTAAGGAAAATGCGCCGCTGCGGCCGAGCTCGCCTTACGCTGCATCAAAAGCTGCGTCGGACATGTTTGTGCTTTCGTATGTGAGGACGTATGGTCTGCCAGCGGTTATTGTGCGTATGTGTAATAACTACGGCCCGCGTCAGCATTGCGAAAAGTTCATTCCCCACATGATCCAATGCGCCCTGGCCGGCGAGGCGTTGCCGCTGTATGGCACGGGAGAAAACGTGCGGGAATGGCTCCATGTGGAAGACGCTTGTCGCGCGATTTCGGCGATTGCCGAGCGCGGCCGCTCGGGCGAGATTTACAACGTTTCGGGTAACGATGCGCGTTCGAACAGCGAGGTTGCGCAGGCTATCGTGCGAGCAATGCTGCCCTACGTGGCGGCGCACAATATGCCACAGCCAACGATCGAACATGTCGCAGATCGCTTGGGGCATGACAGGCGATATGCGCTCGATGCGACGAAGTGCGCAAACGAGTTGGGCTGGACGTCGGGAATCGGGTTCGATCAGGGGATTGGTGACCTGATTAAGACTTCGACAAGTGCATAATCGATAGCTTGTTCGATTGTCGGCCTTGGTACTCTCGCATTTTTTGTTGTGTGGTGTCGAATGTATGTGCCCCTGTTATCGCCGTCGAAAATGCAATGGAGCGAGACCAGGAAACGATGGAACGGTGTCGGCTTGGGCACACTTAGCTTCCTGGGGCAATTTGCGCATCTGGGTGTTTATGCTTCCGTAAGTCGTTTCTTTTTTTGGAGGCCCTCTCTCGATTTGTCTTACAATGGGCCCGTAAGATTGAAAGGCTTTTCTGTTGAATGTTATTCGTGTCTCATGCTTGAAAAAGGCGGCTATTGCTCGCATTTGTGCGGTGGTGGCGTCTTTGGCTTTTGCACTCGCTTTGCCTGCGGCGGCGTACGGATCGGAAGAAGAGGCGCTAGTCGGCGATTCCTCCGTCCCTGCTTTAGGGGGAAATGCTGATGCGCCGGTTTCGATTGAGACATCGCATCCGGTAAATGGCTGGGAATACGACCAATCTTATGACCGGTGGTTTTATTATCGTGAATCCGTTCTGGTTAAAGGATGGCTGTATGTAGGTGGCTTTTGGTATTGGTTTGACGACGATGGCATCATGACCGTTGGCCTTACGGAATGCGGATCTCAAACCTACTATTTGAACACGGGCAGTGATACTTCGATTCCTTGCGGTGCCATGAAAACGGGCTGGGTTGCGTGCGATGACGGCTGGCGTTTCTTCAACGCATCGGGAGCAATGGAGCGATGCTGGCTGTTCGACGGCTCGAATTGGTATTGGCTCGACTCTGAAACCGGCGTAATGGCCACGGGCGTTACGCAGTGTGGTTCGAGCTTGTATTGCTTCAATGCGTCTGGGTCTATGGCTGTTGGCTGGGCGTGCGACGGTGGCGTCTGGTATTACGCAGCTCCTTCCGGAGAGCTGCAGGGCGGATGGCAGCACGTATGGGGCGCATGGTATTGGCTCGATCCCTCGACGAAGGCCATGGCAACGGGCCTGGTGAACGATGGATCGAATCTCTACGCCATTGGCGCGTCGGGCGCCATGCAAACCGGTTGGGCTCTTGTCGATGGCGCCTGGTACCATGCCGCCGAATCGGGCGTGCTGGATGCGGGTTGGTATTGGGGCGGGTCTCATTGGTACTGGCTCGATCCTGGAACTCGTGCGATGGCGACTGGTGAATTTGAGGCATATGGCGACCACTATTACGCTCTAACAGATGGTGCGATTCAAATGTCTGGATGGGCGCCCTGTGGCGAGGGCTTGGCGCTGCTTGGATCGAACGGCGCTGTGATTTTCGTCGCGGGCAAAAATGCTTCGGGCGCGCCTGTGGTGCAGAGCGGCGCGCAAAGCACCGTGCGCGGTGATTCGTGGGAGCAGACTCTCCCTGGGTTTTTCTCCGTCGACGGCAAGACGTTCTATGCAAATGCCGATGGCGAGCTGCAATCGGGATGGGTGCGCATAGGCGATTCGTTCCACTTTTTCGATTCCGATTACGCAATGCAAACAGGTTGGTACTGGGACGGCTCGTCGTGGTACTGGCTCGATTCTGATGGATCAATGGCGACCGGCTGGCACTTAATATCGGGCTCGTGGTATTTCTTCGATGACTCAGGCGCCATGGCGACGGGCTGGAAACAATGCGGAGAGGCATGGTATTTCTTCAGAAGCTCGGGTTCCATGGAGACGGGCTGGTTGAGCTGGGGTGGCGCCTGGTATTACCTCGATTCGAGCGGCGCCATGCAAACGGGCTGGTTGCATTACGGCTCTGCATGGTACTGGCTCGATGAGGCAACGGGACGCATGGCGTCTTCCGGTTGGTACGATTGCGACGGAACCCGCTCGTGGTTTAACGCTTCGGGCGTGTGGGTCGATGTGTCTGGCTCCGTCTTGGGCGTAAGTAGGCAGCGTTTGCTCGAACAGCTGATTTCTCACGAGAACGATTCCTACTATCTTGGCACACGCTACGATACATCCTTAAGTCCTGTGTGCTGCACGTATCCCAATGGGGAACCGAGAAGCGATGGATTCACCGGAATGAATTGCGGCGGTTTCGTGTCGCATGCCTATGCGAAGGCCGGTGGCGATTTGTCGAAGATTGCGAACGACCAATCGAATTCGCCATGGCCGGGAGGACCGGGCCGCGGGAGCTTCTGCAATGCATACCGTTGGTATGGCTATGCTCTTGACAGTGGAGCTACGGTGTTGCAGTTCAACAGCGTCTCGGAATTGCTCGCAAGCGGCGAGGCTCGCAAAGGCGATTTGGTATTTTTCTATCCGTTCAACCCGTATTCGACGGACTGCCATATTGGATTTTTCTGGGGCGACACTCCGTACGAGAACCGTTTTTGGCATTCTTTCGGAGGCATGGGTAACAGCATTTCTGAATTTGTGAGCGATGGCCCGTCTTGGGTAATCCTCATACGATAAAGAAGGGGCAAAGCATGAAGAAGATGCATAGGGCGGCGTGTCCTCTGGCTCTTGTGGCGGTGGTGTCGCTGACGTTGCTTCCGGGTTCGGCATGGGCGCAAGGCGCTTCCGTAGAGCCTGCCGAATCGCTCGTCGGCGCAGAGCAGGCTGGCGACGAGGCGGCGTTTGCCGTTGCGGAAGCGAATGGGGCGCAGGCCGAAGGAAAAGAGCCGCAAGAAGTGCAGCCGTCTTTTGAACAGGTGCTATGTGAGTTGGAGAGCACTTCGGCTGAATATACTGGCGTCGCGATCACCCCGCAGGTCACGGTGCGCGATGGCGAGCGGTCGCTTGTCGAAGGCCGTGACTACGTTGTTTCGTATGAGAATAACGTCGTTCCCGGCGAGGCTTCGGTGCTCATCGGAGGCCTTGGCGATTATGCCGGCTTTGAGGCACGCGTGCCGTTCGCTATCGTGAAAAGTGAAGGCAATCGAATCGCGCTTCCCGGATCGTGGCAGCATAACGGCACTGGATGGTGGTATGCCTATGACGATGGCGGCTACCCAACGAGTTGCGTCTTGGAGGTAGACGGTGCTCTGTACCGCTTCGATTCGGCGGGCTATATGTATGCGGGCTGGTACATTCTCAATGGGGCATGGCAGTATTCCTACCCGAATGGCGTAGTAGCTTCTGGCTGGGCGTTCGTCGGAGGGTCGTGGTATTATCTCGACCCGCAAACTGGGGACATGCGCACCGGCTGGGTGAACGATAGCGGCACCTGGTATTTCACGAACTCGTCGGGCGCGATGCAAACGGGTTGGCTGTGTCGCTTTGGCACCTGGTATTGGCTCAACGGCTCGGGCGCTATGGCGCACGGCTGGGCGTGGATTGATGGCTCGTGGTACCTTTTCGCTGAAGACGGGAAAATGCTTACGGGCTGGCAAAAGGCTGACGGTGAGTGGTTCCTGCTCAACGAATCGGGAGCCATGCGAACGGGCTGGGTTCTGCAAGGCGAAACGTGGTATTACCTCGCGGGTTCTGGCGTTATGGCGACGGGTCGTGAAGAAGTAGGCGGCTCGTGGTACGCATTCGACGATAGCGGGGCCATGAAAACTGGTTGGGTGCTGTGCGACGACGGTTGGGTGTATGCGCAGCCGTCTGGCGCGCTGCAAACGGGCTGGCTTGCCAAGGGCGGCTGGTATTGGCTCGATCCCGAGCAACAAGGACTCATGGTCGTCGGCATTCAACAAATTGGCGGCGCTTGGTATAAGTTCCAAGACAGCGGTCGCATGGAGTCGAGCTGCTGGTTCGAGTTTGAAGACGGAAGGGCAGCGCACGCGTCCGCTTCCGGTGCGGTTGATTACTATGCGAAGTACGACGAAAACGGCGACGTCGTTTTGAAGAAAGAAAACGGCGATTCGTTTGCAGGCTGGGAATTGCTTGGGTCGAGCTGGTTCCACTTCGACGAAAACGGCGCATACGACACTGGCTGGGAGTACATTAACGGCGCCTGGTATTACTTCGGCTCTGATGGAGCTATGCTCACCGGCTGGTTTAAGGATGCAGGAAAGTGGTATTACCTTGCATCGTCGGGAGCAATGCTCACAGGGTGGCACACCATCGATTCTCACTACTACCAGTTCGGTGGCGATGGGGCGATGCGCGAGGCGGAGCCGTTGGCGACAACCGATATACAGCGACAGCTCGTTGCCGCCTGCGGCGTGGTTCCCACTCCAGGGCCAGGGCTTTGTTCGGAATGGGTTACCTTGGTATTCAATCGTATTGGTCAGGGTCAATTGCTCCCCAATAACGACTACGATGCCGACGACATGTTCTACGCTTATTGCGGTCTCGATAATTTGAGCGAACTTCGCGTCGGTATGATCATCGCCGTTCCGTCCCATACTCATACGTATGCGGGTTCGATTTGGGGCCACATTTGCATCTATGTGGGCAACAACACCGTTATGGACAATATCGGCCGTATTCGCACGATGCCGCTTGACGAATGGCTCAGCTACTACACAACGACGTATTCTCCGAAATGGGGTTGGTACAACGGCGTTCCTCTTGAGTAGTGCTTTGGGGTTTTGATTTTCCAAGGAACGAAGGGCGTTTCGCCTTATTGCGGGCATCGCGTCGAAAGGCGCGGGCCCGTTTTCTGTGTGGCTCTTGCGGTCAATTTTGACCGCCCCCGTTCTTTCTTGTTAAAAAATGTTACCTGGGTGAATCATTGCTAGAATTATCGCCGCAAGCATCGAGTTGAAAAAGAGTGCAAGAATCGAGCAAGATTTTGAAATACGGAAAAGCGGCGCTGCTCATGGGAATCGCGCTTCTCGTTCCATGCCAGCTTTGCTGGGCGGACAATGCGTCCCTGAATAGTGCAGCGCCTAATGCCCCACACGCGGTTCAGTCTGAGAATACCGCGGACGTATCGTTGAATTCTTCCATGGGGTTAAACACGGGCTCTTCCGAACGAACCGGCGCGTCGGCAGCTGATCCGGAGTCCAATACACCATCGACTGGCGAATCTGAAGGCGCTGGCTCTGATTCGCAGTCGCCCGATTCGTCTCATCCGACATATGCGAAGGGCTGGAACGAAACCGAAGACGGCTGGGTCTACCTTACGTCTGATAACCAGGATTCCTTTTGTGAGGGGTGGCTCAAGCTCGGCGATACGTGGTACTGGTTTGACCCCGTCACCCATCTTATGGCGACGGGTGTCGTTGAATGCAATGGCTGCATGTATCGTTTTCTCGATTCTGGAGCCATGGTGACTGGCTGGTCGTACGATTCCGAGGCATCGCTTTGGTATTACTCGTTTTCCTTCGGTGAGCTTGCTCAAGGTTGGGTCTGCGACCGGGGCGCCTGGTACTGGCTCGATCCCGAGACCTGCGCGATGCGCACCGGCTGGCTCGAGGAGGGCGGCGCCGAGTACTGGCTCGATGCCTCGGGCGCCATGGCGACCGGGTGGCGCGTGGTCGACGGCTCGTGGTACGCGTTCTCGGGCTCTGGCGCGATGCGCACCGGCTGGTTCCGCGACGGCGGCGCCTGGTACTGGCTCGACCCGCAGGCGGGCTCCATGGCGACCGGCGTGCTCGAGGTCGGCGGTACCCCGTACTGCTTCCGCGCGAACGGCGCCATGGCGACGGGCTGGGCGCTGGTCGACGGCTCGTGGTACTACGCGTCCGGCTCGGGCGCCCTGGCAAGCGGCTGGCTGCGCGACCGGGGCGCCTGGTACTGGCTCGATCCCGAGACCTGCGCGATGCGCACCGGCTGGCTCGAGGAGGGCGGCGCCGAGTACTGGCTCGACGCCTCGGGGGCAATGGTGTCGAGCAGGTGGATTCTCGCTGACGACGGCCAAGCGTTCTACGCGGGCTCTTCCGGCGTGATTCTGTGCAAGGGTGTGCAGTCGGCCGACGGTATTATCGTGACCGGTGGGGACGGCCTGCCTTTTGCCGGGTGGATTGAGCTCGATGGCAATAGGTTCTTGTTCTCGGACGAGGGGCTTATGCTCACGGGTTGGCAAGAGCTTGATGGCACGTGGTATTACCTCAACGACCAGGGAATCATGCAAACGGGCTGGCTGTATTGGGATGGCCATTGGTATTTGCTCGGCAATTCTGGCGCCATGCAAACAGGCTGGAATTATGTTGACGGAAACTGGTATTACTTCAACTCGTGGGGGTGTATGGCGTGCGGCGGCTGGCAGTATGTCGGCTCGGTCGATTACAAGTTCAGCTCGTCGGGCGCGATGGTCGGCGCGTGGGTCGACGTTCCGTGCTATATGCAGTATCCAGAGTTGCCGACGGGTTGCGAATCGGTTGCGCTTACGAACCTTCTGAATTACTACGGGTTCGGCCTTTCGAAGACGACTATCGCGGGTCACTATCTTCCGCTCAGCTGGAGCAATAATTTCGTGACGGCGTTCGCTGGCGACCCGTTCACGGGAACGGGCGGGCTCAACGGCTGCGTGGCCCCCGCAATCGTCATTGCGGGCAACAACTACTTGAGCGCTGCGGGAAGCTCCCTGCGCGCCGTGGACGTGTCGTTCAGCTCCATTCCCGCCTTGAAGAGCCGCCTGTCGTGTGGCCAGCCGATTGAGGTATGGAATACCGAATGGGGCGGATACCCCGGCGGGCGCTATGCAGCTTCGTGGTACAACGGCCACAGCTACGGCCTGTGGGGCGGAAACCATGCGGTCGTGCTGAAGGGCTACGATGATGAAGAGGGCATCGTGTACGTTTCCGATTCCATTTCGGGCGACGTGACGAGGGATGCGAAGGTCTTCTTCTCGACGTGGCAAATGATGGACAGCCAAGCCGTCGCGATTGAGTAACGAGCGTCCCAATCGCATCGAATGACTGAGCGACGGTAAAGCCTCCATCGGCTCAAAACAAAAGTCCCGCCGCGGGTTTGCTCGCGGCGGGACTTTTTCGTGCACGCCGTCCGAAGGCATTCGCCTTGGGCGGCTTATATTTTCTTCGGGGCTAGAGGTATTGGTTCACCATAACGCCGCCGAAAACGCTCATGCGGTAGAAGACGCGCAGTTGGCCGTTGTCGTCGAGGTCGGCACGCGTTTCGTCGAGAATGCCGTTCTCTTTCGCGGTTGCAAGGGCTTCCTCAACGTCTTTGTTGGTGAGCAGCTTGTAGCCCGCGTAGTCGCTCTCGAGCGCGGTCACGATGTCGGCGGCGCAATGCTCGGCATCGTCTTTGAATTGCCCAATAATGGCGTAGTAAAGGGGCGGCAGATTATTCTTCATTGTTCTGCTCCTTTCGTTTTGCCGGGTGATCGGCGGGGTTCACGGCAATCAGGAAGATGCCTACGACCATGACGAGCGCGCCAACCCACTGCATGATTGACAGGGGAGGATAGTCGGCCGACATGCCGCCGATATTCAGCACGCCCAGAACGATCCAAATGAAGAACGGTCCCCAGAAGGCGTACATGCCGTTGCAGGCCATGCCCAGGGCGGTGCCGCACATGGAGTTGCCCTTGTACCAGAACGAGAACGCGGGCATCGCGAACAGGCCCGAAATGGCGAAGATCACGATGGCCGGGTCGGTGATGGCGCCTGCGAGAATCGTGGGCACGCTGGCGATGTCACCGCCGAAGGCGGCGAGAACGGGGAAGGCGATGACGAGCTCGAGCAGGCCCGCGGTAAGCTGGCGAATGGCGATGCCGATGCGGTAGTCGATGAGCACGGTGCCGAAGCCGGCCACGCAGCCCTCGAAGCCCCAGCCGAATGCGGCCAGGAAGGCGAACAGGCAGCCGAACAGCGCCTCGGGGCCCATGTTCGCGAAGCTCGTGCCGCCAATCGCGGCGGCGGCGGCCAGGCACACGAGCACGCCGGCGATTTTATGCGCGCCGAGGCTTTGCTTGAACAGAATGCGGCCGAGCACGGCGCCAATGGCGCAGTTGAGCGCGGCGATGGGAACGATAACGCCGGGGTTGCCCGCGGCGGTCGCCGAGTTGAGCGCGACCACGTAGGCGATGGTCGCGAACGGCCCTCCAATGGCGGCGCACAGCATCATGACGCGGCCGGGCTTGGTCGCGATGGTTTTGCGCAGGTCGCCGAGCTGGCCGTTCTTGGCGCACATAACGAGCGACCACAGGCCGCTGAACAGGTCGTTGAGGCCTGCTGCGAGTGCGGCAAGGGTAAAGGTGATGGCGAACGCGCTTAGCGGGGCGTTGCCGTTCCAGGCTTCGCCCGCGAACCATGCGCCCCACACGCCCTGGGTTTCTCCCAAGGTAAGAAACGCCGTGTACAGGCCGTAGCAAATGCCCGAAGCCACGGCGAAGGCGACGCCCTTCATCATGAACGAGCGGTGCCTTTGTTTGCGAAGGGCCGCGATATCCTGCTGCATGTCTTCTCCTGATCGATAGCGTACGTGTTTTCGTTGTGCCGGCGCGGTTACTTGCCGGCTGCTTCGTAGAGGTCGAGTGCCTTCTTCAAATACGTCTTGGCGTGGCGGTAATAGATGTATGCCCATTCGCCCACGTTGTCGCCTTCGCTTTCCTTAAGCAGCGACCAGGCGTACCAGCACCAGCCCGCCATGCCGACCTGGCCCAGGTTGTGGCGCCATTCGACGTCGGTGGGGGTGCGGTCGAAGTAGCTGGTGAGCGCCCGGAGCATTTCATCTTCGCTGAGCTGCTCGCATACGCAGAAGGTGCCGAAATCGTTGGCATAGTCGCCCATGCCGGCGTATTCCCAGTCGATGAGGCTCGTGTTGCCGTCTTCGTCGATGAGAAAGTTCAGGCCGAAGAAATCGTTGTGGCACAGCACGGGCTCGCCGCCGTCGGCCGCGAGGTACTCGTTGAGCTTGGCCGCCTGGTCGCTCATTTCCTGCCAGTCGTTCACGCTAATGGGACCGCGGGCGAGCAGCGAGCGCTCGTAGTTGCGGCCCTCGTCGTAGAAGCTGAAGCTGCGCTCGACCTTGGCGTTCGACTCGTGCAGCTTGCGCGCCATGCGCATGGCCTGGTCGAGCTGTTCGCTGTTGTGGGCGTCGAGGTTTTTGCAGTTGACGACGAACTTCGAAATCTTCCAGCCGCGGCGCGGGTTTTCGAACACGAAGGTATCGTCGAGGCCGAGCTTGGCGGCCGTTTCGAGCGCGGCCTTCTCGGCGTTGCGGTCGATAAGCAGCTCGGTGCCAATGCCGGGGTGGCGGTAGACCCACTCGCCGTCGTTGGTGGCGAAGTGACAGCTCAGGTTCGTGATGCCCTGCTTCAGCGGGTACACGTCGTGGATTTCCGATTTCTCGCAGCCAAGCACGGCGACGATGTTGTCGAAAATCTCGCTGTCGAGGTTTTCCAGGAACAGCGGATCGAATTCCTGCAGTTCATCGAGCGAGTCGAACTCGTGGATGATGGGATTCTCGTAGCGGCGGATGGTCATGTCGAACTCGTTGAGGTGCTCGATGTAGAGGTTCTCCCAGAGCTTGTCGCGCGTTTGCGGCAGGTCGTATTCGGCTTCCAGAATTTCGCGGAAGTGCTCAGAGAACGCACGGTCGAAGTAGGCGTGGCCTATCATGTACCAGGCGTCGCTGCCGCCGATGGTCACCTTCGAGATGCGGTCATGCGACTTGGTTTGCATGCACCATTCCTTCGTGGGGCCTTCGGAGTATTCGGCGGAGTAGTACGCCTTCCACACGTGGCTCTCGAAGGGGTTTTCCTCGAAGTAGTTGTCGGAAGAGCAAATATAGGTGTTGCCCAGAATCTCGCGCACGAGCATGAGCGAGCTGTTGTTGTTGCGCTCGGCGTAGGCGCGGTTGACGACGATTTTCACGCCATATTTGTCTTCGAGGTAGAAGAACGATTCCTTCTTGTAGCCGACCACGATCACGATGTCGTTCACGCCGGCGGCCTTGAGCTGTTTGATTTGGCGCTCGATGAGCACGTCGCCGCGCACCTTGAGCAGGCCTTTGGGGCGCTCGTACGAGATGGGGGCGAAGCGGCTGGAAAGGCCGGCGGCCAGGATAACCGCGTTGTCGACGGCGTAAGGCTTGAGCGCCGCCATGCCCTTGGCCGTAAGGCGCCCGTCTTCGAGGAGGCCTTCCTCGGCGCATTCCTTCATGGCGACGTTCACCGTAGCCAGGGCCATGCCCGTGGTTTCGGCGATTTCGCGCTGCGTGAGCCCAGCCGTTTGCGACAGGGCGTTGATGACTTTGAATTGGTTATGGGTAAGTGCCATGGGAATTCTCTCTCTTGTTCGGATTTCGAAAGTGTAGCACAAAAACCGAACACAGGATAGCGGAGCACATAAATCGCGCACAGAGGCGTAGAGGGGGGTTGCAAAAATGTTGCGCAACAAATTTTTAAAATGCGGTGGGATAATGAAGTGTAGGATTATTGTGTGATGGGAGAGGCTATGAAAAAAGTCGACCACCTGGTAGCTTGCGCGTTTAAGGGCGCGATGGCATTCGTGCTTGCGGTGGGGCTATGCCCCGTTGCGCCGGCTATGGCGCAAGAGGGGGCGACGGCAAATGAAGAAGGGGGCACCGCTGCTGCTGCGGTCGATGGCGCGGGTGCTTCCACCGATGGCGCTGTGGCCGGTGCGACTGGTGACGTCTCGGGCTCGGAGGCCGACGGCGTGCAGCCTGGCGGCGTTTCCGGCGATGGCGATGCTGCGGCGGATGGCGCTGGTGTTGGCGCTCCTGCGCAGGATGCTGTTGAAAATGACGCTACGGATTCCGGCATTTCGACCGACGTCGTAGAGGCGGCTGCCGCGGCCGACGGGGAAGCCGACGAATCCAACGATGCCGACGCCCAGACCGATGGCTGGCAAGTTTGGGGCGGTTGCGAGTGGATGGTTGATGCCGAAGGCTGTCTGACGATTCGCCCGAAAGATGGCGCTGAAGTGGGGCAGTTGCCCAATACTCAATACTATTGGAACGAAGCGCCTTGGTGTGCTTCGGATTACAAACAAAGCATTCAGACTGTTAGGGTTATGGCGGGTGTCAAAACCTCGGAATATGCGGGAGGTTTGTTCTATTACCTTTCGTCGGTTACGTTTATGGATCTTTCTGGGCTTGATACTTCTTTGGCGACTGACATGTCCTACATGTTTAGTGGATGCTCATCGCTTCGGGAGGTTTCGCTCGGCGAAGCTACGCGTGTCGACTTGCCGATCCCGTCGGGCAATGGCCTGACTGGCAGATGGGTGTCGTCTGTTGATGGTGTTGCGTACAGGACTTCCGACCTGCCGTCGGGCGTCGCGGCGACGTACGCGGCGCAGCGCTCCGACTCTGTCACGGGCGTGGCGAACAGCGCTGGCGGCTGCATGTGGAAGGTGGGCGCCGACGGCGCCCTGGTCATCGCTCCGCTGCCCGGCAGCGCTTCGGGCGAATTCAATACCAATGAAGGGCGCGACGGGCTATGGTCGTCATACTCTTCAAAAATCATATCGGTGCGTATCGAGCCAGGGGTTCGGATGGCCGGGGTGGGATATCTATTTGGAGACCTCTCGCTCGTTGAAACCATGGATTTGTCGGGTCTTGATGTCTCCAATGAGGGAAGTTCGGTCTGCGACCTTTCGCGTTGTTCATCATTGCGTGAGGTTACGTTCGGGGCGTCCCTGAGGGTTTCTTTGCCGACCCCGTCGGGCGATGGCTTGACTGGCAGATGGGTCTCTTCTGCCGACGGGGTCGCCTATAGATCGGTAGATCTGCCGTCGGGCGTCGCGGCGACGTACACGGCGCAGCATTCCGATTCGGTCGTAGGCGTGGCGAACAGCGCGGGCGGCTGCACGTGGAAGGTGGGCGCCGATGGTGCCCTGGTCATCGCGCCGCTGCCTGGCAGCGCTTCGGGCGAATTTAGTCATGGATGGGGCGATGCGCCGTGGTCTTCTTTCTCTTCTGAAATTAATTCAGTGCGCATTGAACCAGGCGTCGCAGTGAAGGGGTCTGTCTCGGGGCTGTTTGCCGGTCTTTCGGTGGCCGAGTCGATGGATCTTTCGGGGCTCGACACTTCTGGTGTGACTGATATGTCGCGCATGTTCTTTGGCTGCACTCTGCTTCAGGCGGTTGATTTGTCCTCGTTCGACACGTCGTCCGTAACCAATATGAGTTCCATGTTCGATGGTTGCGAGTCTTTGGGGGCGCTTGATTTGTCGAGCTTCGATACGTCGAAGGTCGAAAACATGTCGCAAATGTTCCAGAATTGTTCGTCGCTCGCGTCCCTCGACCTCTCGTCGTTCGACACTTCAAGTGTTGCCGGGTCTGACGGAACGTACTCTTACGATGGCATGTGCGGGATGTTCCAAGGCTGCTCCTCGCTCATTAAGCTCGACCTCTCGTCGTTCAACACTTCAAAAGTTCGCAATATGCTTTATATGTTTTGGAATTGCGAGCGCTTGAAATCTGTGAACCTTTCGTCTTTCGATACGAAGAATGTCGCCTGTTTTGAGTCCATGTTTAGTGGCTGCTCCGCCCTCGAGAGCCTTGATCTTTCGAATTTCAACACCTCGCATGCCGTAGGTTCCGCGCTGAGTCGGATGTTCCAGGGTTGCTCGTCTCTGAAATCGCTGGACGTTTCGTCGTTTGACACGTCGCGTATAACGGACTTCTCGAGTATGTTTAGCGGTTGCGATTCGCTGGAGTCGCTCGATTTGTCGAGCTTCGATACCACGCGCGCGACGAAGATGAAATACATGTTCGACTCCAGCGGTGGCACACTTTCGCGGGTTACGCTTGGTGAAAAGTTTTCTTTCTCAAAAAACGGTGAGCGTTTGTGTTCGCTTCCGAGCGATTGGGGTGATGCGGGTTGGTACGACGAATCGGCGGGAAAAGCGTATTCCGTTGACGAAATTCCCGATAACGTTGCCACTACGTACGTGAAGCAGAAGCGTCTGGAGAGGGATCAATTCACTGTTGATGACTCGCGGAGTGTATACACGGGTGCTCCTATCAAAAAACCGATAAAGTCCGACCTCGTTGAGGGTGTCGACTATGTTGTTTCGTATGAAAACAATATCGGACCCGGTGGCGCAAACATCTATATTCGTGGCATTAATCGCTGGTACGGCGAGCTTTCGTATTATTTCTATATCGACGGCTCTGCGCAGCGGGGGCAGTGGATGCACGATTCCAATGGCTGGTGGTACGTTGACGCCTCAGGTTCGTACCCGTCGAATGAGTGGCGGGTTATCGACGGCTCGTATTACTACTTCAACGGTTCTGGCTACATGTGCACCAATTGGCTGAACTATGGCGGAGCATGGTACTGGCTCGGTGGCTCGGGCGCCATGGCGACGGGCTGGCGGTCGATTGGCAGCTCTTGGTACTTCTTCGACGATTCAGGCGCGATGGCCTCGGGCTGGAAGCAAATCGGCGGAACGTACTACTATTTCAATAGTTCTGGCGCTATGCAGACCGGATGGCTGAACACGGGCGGCGCCTGGTATTACCTTTCTGGTTCCGGCGCTATGGCGACTGGTTGGTTGAGCTTCGGCGGTACGTGGTATTGGTTCGATGCTTCTGGCGCGATGGCTTCCGGCTGGAGCGTCATCGACGGCTCGTACTACTACTTCAATGGTTCCGGCTCCATGCAAACGGGCTGGCTGAATCGAGGCGGCGCCTGGTACTGGCTCGGCAACTCGGGTGTCATGGCGACCGGCTGGCAGTCGATTGGCGGCGCGAAGTATTGGTTCGACGCCTCCGGCGCGATGGCCACGGGTTGGAAGTTGATTAGCGGTACTTACTACTTCTTCGACAGCTCTGGCGCTATGCAGTCGGATAAATGGGTGGGCGACTACTACTTGTTGCCTAGCGGCGAGATGGCAACCAACCAGTGGGTCGGTGGATACTACGTGGGTGCCGATGGCCGGTGGGTGCGTGGTGCATAGGGCGCATTCAGTCCCCCTCAATTTCAATTCATTATGCAGCCGGGGTGTACGCCCCGGCTATTTTTTTACTTGAATATCGGCGCAGCAATTAATAAAGCGCTTTCTCCGTGGCGCTTATCGCTGGCTATTTCGAAGGAAAAAAGAAAGCCATGCCTTATAATTGCAGCTCATACGTGTTTAATAACCGAATTTGAAATGAGTGTTGTCGTGTTGAAAAAAGCGCCGCTTGCTGTTTTTGCGCTCCTCCTGGCAGTAGCCATTGCGCCCGTGGTTGGCTCTTCGCCCGCGTTTGGTCTTGATTTGCGCGCGCAAATTGGAGGGGAATCCACTGACAGAGCGTTCGTCAATGCGCAGGATGTCGAGGGCGAGACGTACTTGTTTCTGCCCGCTCAGGCCGATTTGGCTCACATTGCTTTAAAAAGCGGCGAGGGCGATGTCGAAGTTTGGTCTAACGCTTTGGGCCAGTTCGTTCCTGCCGCCGATGGCGTTAATTTGATTGATTTGGGAATCGCCGAGCAAGACGGCTCAATTCTGCCATCGGGGAGCGATGCGACGATTCGGATTGCGGGCGTTGAATCAAGCTTGACCATTATGAAATCGGCCAATATTCGATCCGCATTCGTCACGACCGAGCACGACCGTTCCTATATTGAATCGAGTTCCAACCATAGCGTCACCGATACGGGCCGCTTGGTTGTATTTGCGCCCGATTCAGACGAAGCGTATTTCGATCAAGAAATTGCTGGCATTAGGGGCCGTGGCAACACCACATGGGCAAACAGTGACAAGAAACCCTATCAAATAAAGTTGAATAAGAAGGCCGACATCCTTCAGGATGGCCAGAAGACGAAGACGTGGTTGCTTATTGCGAATGCTGCTGACCCCACGCTTCTTCGAAATACGATTTCGTTTGATTTGGCGAATTACCTTGGTGTCGACGGCACGCCGAGCTGCGAACCGTGCGACCTTTATTACAACGGCGAATATCGAGGAAGCTACCTTATTACCGAAAAAGTCAAAGTTGAGAAAAACGGTGTGAATATCGACGACCTTGACGATGCGAATGCGGCGGTTAACGAAGGTTCCGATTCGCTTGCCAACCCTTATGCGCATATGAAATGGGCGGTTAATGATCGAGGTGAAAAGTTCAGCTATGTCGAGGGCTTGAATAACCCTGGAAATATTACGGGTGGTTACCTTGTCGAACTCGACGATAAAGCTTCGGGCGAGCTGTCTACGTTCTATGCGGGCGGGCATTATTTCACTTTGCACACGCCCGAAATTGCGACCTACGATGAAGTTAAATACATTAGTGAACTTTTCGCCGACGCTCTTGCCGCGGCGCATGCGGGTGGCGAAGATCCCACAACGGGTAAGACGGTTGATGAGCTTTTTGATGTGCAGTCTCTTGTGGCAACGGGTCTTGCGGAGGCATTTCTTCTCGACGGCGACTACATGTTTAGCTCAAGTTATTTTTATGTGAGGGCCGATTCTGGAATTGTGTCGCTTGGGCCTATTTGGGATTGTGACAGGTCTTTCTATTCGGATAAAGCCGATTCCGCTGCCAGTGCTTTTGATCGAGAGTTCATAAGTGGAAACCCGGAACTCATTGCGGCTATGGATGCTGGCTGTACCCAAAATTTGGCCCCTGCGGTTAAAGACATTCTGCTTGGTGGTGTTGATGCCGCCTCCAGCGATGGCGGTCTGAGATCTATCGCTTTCTATAAAAGCGAAATTGCGGCCTCTCAATCTATGGATGAGACCCTTTGGGGAATAGCCCCTCTCGATGATCCGTGGTTGTCTTTCGTGCGCGAAGACGGCAAATCGTGGCCAAGCTATGTTGATGACCTCGTGACCTATTCCGAAAAACGTATTGCGTTTCTTGAAGAGCTGTACAAAAACGATAATTGGCGATGGGTTGTCTGGAGGGGCTCGTCCATGGCCGATTGGGTGCCGTATTTGAACGGTGAACCTTGCTACGATGGCTGGGTTGCCGACGGTTCGACCTGGTACCTTATGGAAAATGGCCATCTCGCTTCTGGTTGGGACTACAGGGATGGCTGGTACTATCTCGACAAGAACACGGGCGCCATGCAAACCGGCTGGCTGTGGGATGGCGCGTGGTATTACCTTCATGCGCGTGGACTCATGGTAACCGGGTGGCTTGAGGATATGGGAGTGTGGTATTTCCTAGATTCCTCGGGCGCCATGCAAACCGGCTGGCAGAGTCTTGGTGGCTCTTGGTACTACTTTGACGGTTCTGGGGCTATGGTGACTGGTTGGCGGTTGATCAATGATGCCTGGTATTATTTCGACGATTCTGGTGCCATGCAATCTGGCTGGCAGAATTTGGGCGGAACATGGTATTACCTTGACGAGTCTGGCGCCATGAAAACGGGCTGGATTGCTTCGGGCGGAACGTGGTACTTCCTTGAGGCCGGCGGATCGATGGTGTCCGACGATTGGCGTCGCATTGGTTCTACGTGGTATTACTTTGATGCTTCGGGTGCCATGGCGTTGGGCTGGCGCATGATCGACGACGCTTGGTATTATTTCGACGGCTCTGGGGCAATGGTTACGGGTTGGAAGTGGATTGGCGGCTCGTATTATTACCTCGATGACTCGGGCGTTATGCTGTCCAACGTGTGGGTGGGCGATTACTACCTGCTGCCTACTGGCGAGATGGCGACCAACCAGTGGGTCGATGGCTATTACGTGGGTGCTGATGGCCGGTGGGTGCGTGGAGCCTAGTGCTCGCTGTGCTCTGAGGCGTCGACCGTTCCGGGCGACTTTTTGGCCGTTTGAAGCGTATTGTTAGCGTAGCAGGCGCTCGAACGTTGTTCGATTGCACGCCGAACAGGCTTGGCCGCTGTTCCGAGAAATGGAAAACTCCCAGACCTCTTCTTTTAAATGGAGCAGGTCTGGGAGTTTTCTTGTCTTTGGGCTTAGTCTGATGCTTTTCGTGTCTGGGGCTATTGCATGCGGTAGAGTAAAGCTATTAATTACGGTTTTGCGTATTCTGCTTCATGACGTATTGGCGCAGAGAAAGCTTGTTGTTGGAGGGATTGGGCGTGGCAAAACGTAGAACTCGCTTGTTTATTTCTGTCTTCGCATGTGCGATGTTGTTCATGTACGGTGCGTTGAACTGTGCTTATGCGGATGATTCTTCCGATGATGCGAACAGCTGGCGCTTCTTTCATGGCGAGCTCGTTTTAAGCGACAGCGGCGCGAGTACCGACAATTTAGACACGTTCGAGGAGGCCGCCGCCGATTCCGCCGATGGCGTAATGGCGTGCTCTGTTGAGGCCAACGGTAACGGTTGGCCAGTGTACAACTGGTTCGACCAGTTCAATAGGGGATATTGCTCTGGTGTCGGCGCGTATAAAGGCGTCGACGTAAGTGAATGGCAGGGAAAAATCAATTGGGCCAAGGTAAAAACCGCGGGCGTCGATTTCGCGATTCTTCGCTGTGGCTACGCTTCCACCTATCCAGATAAACAGTGGCACAACAATGTGCAGGGGTGCCTGTCGAGCGGGATGCCGTTTGGCGTGTACCTGTATTCAAGGGCCACGTCGCCCGAAGAGGCGAGTAAGGAAGCTGACTTCGTTATTTCTCAGCTGAAGAGCGAATATCTTACTGGTGCTGACCTGGCTTTCCCCGTTTATTTCGATATGGAAGATTCGAAAATGGTGGGAAAGAATTACGCTGCAATCGCGCAGGCGTTTTTCGACAAGCTCACGGCGGCGGGCTATCCCGTGGGAACGTACGCAAACCTTTCTTGGTGGAACAAGCGCCTTACGTCTCCCGTGTTCGACAAGTATTCGAAATGGGTTGCCGCATATAATGCGTCAATTGGCTTGACGTATGCGCCTATGTCGAATTTTAGCGAAGGAAACGGCATTTGGCAGTTTTCGGATTATGGGTCGGTTCCCGGAATAAGCGGGAGGGTCGACCTGAACTATACGTATATGGCGCCTGTGAACAGCGACCATTGGATCAAATCGGAATCGAAATGGTGGTATCGGTACGTCGATGGCAGCTATCCTGCAAATTGCTGGGCGCAGATTGATGGCCAGTGGTACCACTTTGACGCTTCGGGCTGGATGCAAACCGGTTGGCTTTGGGTTAACGGCGCCTGGTACTACCTCGGCCCGTCGGGCGCCATGCAAACCGGCTGGCTCAACGACGGTGCCTGGTACTACCTCGACCCCGAGGCCGGCGGCGCGATGGCGACGGGCGTGAAAGCCGTCCAGGGCGCCGCGTACTTCTTCGACGCGTCGGGCGCGATGGCCGCGGGCTGGTGCGCGGACGGCGGTGCCTGGCGCTACGCCGCCCCGTCGGGCGCGCTCGTCTCGGGCTGGAACGTGGTTAACGGCTCCTGGTACTGGTTCGACGGCGAGACCTACGCGATGCGCGAGGGCTGGCTCAACGACGGCGGCTCCTGGTACTGGCTCGCCGACGGCGGCGACGGCAGAATGGCAACGGGTTGGCAGCAGATTGGTGGTTCGCGGTATTGGCTCTCAGATTCCGGAGCGATGGCTACCGGCTGGTGCCAAATAGATGGCGTGTATTATTTCTTTAATGGTTCTGGCGCTATGGAGCACGATTGTTGGGTGGGTGATTACTATCTCACTTCCTCCGGCGCTATGGCGACTGACGCCTGGGTCGGCGGCTACCACGTCGGTGCCGATGGTAAGTGGGACAATCGTTAACGTAGCTGCATACAGATAGCTAAGAATCGGAGCTCAACTGTTGGGCTCCGATTCCTGTTTTCATTGGCAAAAACCGGACTTGCGCGACAAGGTTTTACATTTTAAGGGGTGGGAGGAGGCGTTTTTCTCGCTTCGTCGAAAATCGTTCTAGTATCATTGAGGCATCTAGAACAAATGGAAGGGTGCTGCCATGAAGCGAGTTGGCGTAATTAGTAAGAAGACAGTGGCTTTAGCGAGCGCATTGGCTCTTTCTTCGTGCGTCGCATCGAGCGCCTTTGCTTTGTCCTCTTCTGATTCCGAGGCATTGCAGGATTCTGCCGAAATCGTTGCAGCCACCGAAGTCGGAACAGGCGTCGTCTCCGGTGAAGGCTCTTCTGAAAACGAATCTGCCGACATTCCTTCTTACGGGTGGTATTTGAATGAGGCGACGGGCGACTGGTCGTTCTACAAAGATTCGATGCTCGTTAAAGGTTGGCTTTCTACTGGCGGCTTCTGGTATTGGTTTGATGACCAAGGCATTATGGCGACGGGCCTTACGTCGTGCAACGGTGTTTTCTATTTCTTAAATCCTGGAGATTGCTCAGGGCCGGTTGGCGCCATGCAGACGGGTTGGGTATTCGATTCCGCTAATAACGTCTGGCGGCATTTTGACGCATCGGGCGCCATGCAGACGGGCTGGTTGCTTACAGGAGGTGCCTGGTATTGGCTCGATCGCGCAAATGGCTCCATGGCACAGGGCGTTTCTAATTGCGACGGGGCCTATTATCATTTCGACGCATCGGGCGCTATGACCACTGGCTGGTCACTCGATGGGGACGCATGGTTCTTGTCGAATGCATCGGGTGAATTGCTTTCTGGCTGGCAGCATGTTGGAGGCGCCTGGTATTGGCTTGATGACATGACCTTCGAAATGCGGATGGGCTGGCTTGATGCCGATGGTCAGAAATACTATTTAGGCGCATCGGGAGCTATGGTAACGGGCGTTTTCTCCGATGGCTCAGTGTGGTATTTCGCCGATGGCTCTGGTGTGGTCGATACGGTTTCTCGCGGATGGGAGAAATATTCGCAGGGGTGGCGCTATTTTAACGAAGACTCATCGATCGTTGTCGGCTGGACGACCATCGATGGCAAACCTTATTATTTTGGCGACCAGGCAATCATGGCTACTGGTTGGGAAAAAATCGATGCAAGCTGGTATTTCTTTGACGCATCGGGCATAAATGCCCGCGATGTCTGGATATATCTCGGCGGGGCATGGTATCACTTCGATGAAGACGGTGTTATGCAAACCGCTTGGTTCAAAGATGGTAACACCTGGTATTACGCAAACGGTTCGGGCGCCATGCAAACAGGATGGCTGGCTTGGGGTGACACCTGGTACTACTTCGACGCCGATGGCTCCATGGCGGTTTCGGGTTGGCGCAACGTGGGTGGCACCTGGTACTACTTCGACGCTGATGGAATAATGCAAACTGGCTGGTTCAAAGATGGCGAAACCTGGTACTACGCAAACGGTTCGGGTGCCATGTTGACGGGCTGGCAATTCCTCGGCGGCGCGTGGTTCTATCTTGGTGCGAACGGGGCTATGGTCAGCTCGGATTGGAGCTATATTAATGGGGCCTGGTACTATTTTGACGAAAACGGGTACATGCTAACCGGTTGGCTTGATTTGGGCACGGAAGAAAATCACCAGTGGTATTACCTGAAAGCGTCTGGCGCCATGCAGACCGGCTGGGCGCATATCTCTGATTCTTGGGGTTCGAGGTATTACTACTTTGGTGCCGATGGCCTTATGACGAAGAGCCAGGCGCAGCCCAATCGCCTTCGTCCCGATTTGGTGAGCGAGGGTTGGTACATTAGCCCGCTTCTTGCAGATTCGAACAACACCCGCGAAGAGCGTATCGAGGCCATGATTTCGACCGCCTATGAGTATTTGGGCAATACGTATAAGCCGTGCTACAGCCAGGCGCCTGGTGGCTATGTTGATTGCAGCGGGCTTGCAATGCAGGGCTTGTATGCGGCTGGCTTCGATCCTGCTCCCGTGAGCCCGAAACGCCACAGCGATCCGGCTTACGAATACGAATCACGCAATATGTGGAACCTCAATATTCCGCGCGTTTCGTACGCGGACCGCCAACGTGGTGATTTGATTTACTACGACAACGGGTACGGCAAAATCATTCATATCGCGATTTATCTCGGCAACGACCAGGTAATCGAAGCGTGGCCGCCGCAGGTTACCGTGTGGCCTGTTGTGAATTGGGCGCACCCTCATGTGTACGGGGTTCAGCGTCCGTTTTAGCGCGACTGGTTGGGCACTTGAAAGGGGCTGCGACCGTGAATCATTGCGTTGCTACCAATGTACGATTGGCTGCTGAATGCGGTGTTGCCCCCTTTCCCTGGTAAGGGTGCTTTGGCGCGCCTGATATAATTGCATCATGATTGTCGATGGGGAATGGGGTCGTGCGATGAAGGAACGCAATAGTATTCTCGTTTTGCTCGTTATGGCATGCGCACTTTTTTTGCCAGAAATATCGTATGCCGCAAGCTCTGCTATCGCGCAAGATGGGAATACTGCCGTCGGAGCCACGCCGGCTGCAGGAGCCGAAAGCAGTGTTGAACTTTCTGGTGAGACGATTGAGCCCGCCGCCTCGGCAGCGGAACCTCAACCCAGCGACGCCAATGGCGAGAGCGTTCAGAAGCCAAATGATTCTTCGGGCTCCCCGGTTGACCCCGCACCCGAAGTCGAGACCCCTGCTTTCGTTGAGGGTTGGAACCATGTTGATGCTTCATGGTATTTCGTCCGTGGCGGGTCACCCCTCACCGGGTGGCATCAGATTCGCGGCAATTGGTATTGGTTCGATGCTTCCGAAAACGGCAAGATGGCAACGGGGTGGCTCGATGTGGCCGGTGCGCGTTATTACTTGGCTGAATCCGGTTCTGCTGAAGGAGCTATGGCAACGGGATGGATTCGCAACCAGGGGGCTTGGTATTTCGCGAACCAGTCAGGAGCCATTCTTTCGAATTGGCAATGGATTGGTGGTGCCTGGTATTGGTTTGATCCGAGTTGCAGCTGCAAGATGGCGCGTGGGCTCAACGTTATTGACGGGCACGAGTATTTGCTGGGCGATTATGGGCTCGCAAATGGCTGGGTGCTTGATGGGGCGTTGTGGTATTACGGCTCAAATGGGGAAGTTCTAAACGGTTGGCAATGGATCAATGGAGCGTGGTACTACCTCAATCCATCCGAAAAGGGCGCGATGGCGACGGGATGGAATACCATATCTGGCGTGCGATACTATCTTAATTCGTCTGGCGCGATGGCGACGGGATGGATTCTTCAGGGCGACGACTGGTATTTTGCCGAGAATTCGGGCGCAATTGTGACTGGTTGGCGCTTCGTGAACGGTGCTTGGTATTGGCTCGAGCCTTCCGACGATGGCAAGATGTCCGTTGGTTTCAAAGATGTCGGATCGAGCAGATACTATCTTGCTTCCTCCGGAGAAATGAAAACGGGTTGGATTCTTGTTGGGAACGATTGGTATTACGCCGATTCGTCGGGTGCATTTCGGGCCGGCTGGCTTGCTTTGGGGGGGGGCATTGGTACTACCTCGATCCGAATGGGGAGTACAAAATGCTCACGGGATTATTCTCGGTTGGCGACTCCCGATACTATGCTTTCGATTCAGGAAAAATGGCGGAGCGGCAATGGGTCGATATGGGCGATGGGTCGAAGACCTTTGCCGGAATTGATGGCGCGCTTTGCGGGAAGCTCGAAAATGGCATGCTCTATGTTCCAGATTCCGAGGGCAAATTGCAGCTTGCTTCTGGCGTGGTGACGCTTGGTGGTTGCAAGTTCAACGTCGACCCCGTAACGCACACTGTTGCATCGGGCTGGAAGAATGTTGATGGCATTTGGTATTACTTCGATGAAAGCGGTCGCGCTTGCTTTGGCTGGATTTTCGAAGGCGGCTCTTGGTATTACCTCGATAAAAACAGCGGCGCAATGGCTACTGGGTGGATAAATGACGGCGGAACATGGTATTACGCCGATTCGTCTGGGAGCATGCGAACAGGATGGCTCAATTTGGGCGGAACCTGGTATTGGCTCGATGGCAGCGGCGCAATGGCTACTGGCTGGCGTTGGATTGACGGAACGTGGTATTGCTTCAAATCGAGTGGCGAGTGGGTCTCCGATTCGATGAACGCCAAAGCCCAGGGCTACTACAGCCGTACTAACTGGCTCATTTTGGTCGATACATCGCGTTGTATAACGAGCGTTTATTACGGGTCGCAAGGCAACTGGGGTTTGTATAAGCGTTACGTCTGCTCGACGGGAAGAGCAGCGACGCCGACGGTGATAGGCGAGTATGAGGTTTATGGCAAAGGCTACTCCTTCGGCCACGGCTATACGTGCTATTGGTATACGCAGTTTTATGGCGATTACCTCTTCCATTCATCGCCGTATTACGTGAATAGCAACAGGATTATGGATGCGACTATGGGTGTGCCATCGTCGGCTGGATGTGTGCGTCTGGAGATTCAAAACGCTAAATGGATTTATGATAATATCCCCTACGGAACGAAGGTCGTGACGTATTAGGTGCGTGGATATGCCTTTTTCATGGCGTGTGCCCATGTGGGTTATGGAGCCTGTTGCATCATCCGCCATATATAAAGAGAAACCGGCTGCAATTGTTACAGCTGGTTTCTCTTGCGGTATTGATGTTCGTGGCAAATTCGGTTTCTGCCTCCAGAGGTACTGGCTGCTGGGCAATGCTACGAGGGCCGGTAGGGGATGCGGACGCCCAAGTAGCATCATCATCGATTGTCAATAAGAAGAATACGGCCCAAAATCCAGGACGTATGGTCTGTGGTTTTTTCTTTCCGAAAGAGGGGGCATTTCCATATAATCGCCATATCCCCTTGTTAGTACCGCATCATAATCATGAACAAGCTGAACCTTGATGCCGTCAAAAGGTATTTCACTTGTCGGAAAAAATTCATCACGTGATACCATCCATCTTTTTGGGTCACGATCAGAATAATCCGCCATGTACTGAGTCGCTTCGTTTTCATACATGCGCGCAGCTTTTTCCCATTTCTTCTGGATGAACGCTGGCGTAATGCCCATGAGCTTTAACAGCTCATGGGCAATCCTGCACAATCCTAATACAACAGTTCTTTTCATGCCGTCAAAGGCCAAATAAGGAGTAGGGGTAGCTCTCAAAAACGCCAGACGCCCCCATAGCCACGTCCTTCTTGCTTGCCGTTTGTAGGATTTATCGTCGTCAGGAACGTTGTCCAAAGGGAATACATCGATGCTCAGGGGTCTTTTGTAATCACAACCCTTATAGAACTCTGGAATAAAAACCGTGTCCTTAAGCGCGAGATAGGAAAAAGTGCACGGGAAATTTGGCGTATTTCGAACATTCGTAAGTTCATACGAGTCGCTCAAAACCTCATCCGCATGGGATAAAAAGTACTCGTACTCTTTGCGAGGCATGCAAACATCAACATCGTCATCCCAAGGTATAAACCCTCCATGACGAATGGCTCCTATTGCAGTACCCGCATATACGGAATAGGAGAGGTTGAGCTCCTTGCAAGCCCTATCAAATTCCTCCAGAAGAAGAATCGACAATTTCTGCACCTGACGCAAATCGTCAATACTCTGATATTCTTGAAAAGCCATCTACTCCCCCAAAAAAACAACAAAGGAAGACAGCCCGAATTAACCTTATAAAACCAGAAAACGAAATAATACAAACCATGTAGCGCCCGGATTGCATTAAAGTCGGCTTATTTCGCATTCATTCAGACCCTTCAAGAGCCTATACTACGCATTTATGACATTTTTCGCAACAATAAACCGGACGCACTTGAACTGGAATCATCTGGAATCAAATTGCCGATCTAGCGGTGGTCATCGTCTTTCTTGACCGAAAAGTAAATAGTAATGAGCCCATAAATGATGGCAATAGCGTAAGCGATAATCAGCGTTGCATTAAGACCATTCATATACCATGCATTAGTCAGCGGGATAATGCAGATGCCCATGCAGATAAAGGCAATAAAGCTAAGCATGAGCGTTTGCTTTAACTTGCCATAAATAATAAGAACATCCGTTATCGCATACGATACCGCAATTTCCGACATAACAAGTAACGCCATCGGGAGAACATTGACATACGGTAAAATGGTATTCCCGTATAAGAAATGCAAAAGAGGGGTCGATACTGTAATCAGCAGAATCGAAAGAACAACGGACACCGTCATGACCATCAGAATCATTTTAGCTGCTTTTTTCCAAGCTTCTTTTGCCCCCTCATCATGAAGCGTTTCAGCAATCGGAAGGAGCAATGGTGCATAGAGGTTTTGCGCCAAAACTTGAATGATCACGCACGGCGTTGCAACGGTTGCATAAATGCCGAGGGCTTCTTCGCCAAACGCTATTCCAAAATATTGCCGTGCTGCAGAGACAATAAGACCTGCAATAACATTGCCCACGACGGTAGGAAGGCATATCTTAAAAAGAGTGAAACACTGGCTCTTCTTAATTGATGGGGCAATCGACGAGGTTGTGCCCTTTGTCTGCGCGCGATCAAAAATAATAGTCGTTGCAATGCATGCAAAAAAGATACAGCAAAGCGAAAGGGAGAGGTTGTCAGTTGCCTTCATCCCCAATACAAAAAGAACGATTATTAACAAGCCTCTTATAAACTGTGATTTTCCGACAATATCGAGGCGCTTTGCCTTCTGGTCGCACCCATAGAAAACATTAACGAATGATTCATCCGCTTTGAATAAAAGAAAAGAAAGGATTACAAGCGTAGTTTCGATGCTTGGCGATACGATGATTCCGTATATTGCGCAGAGAATAAAACCTAACCCAACGGTGAAAATTCTAAATGCAATGTAATTAGAGGAAGAGTATTTTTCAGCAATGTCTGATACTTGGAAAGTTCTCATCGTGAAAGTTCCGATGGCGGTGTAGATATTGCCGACGGACATAGCGAAAGCTAGCATTCCTGCATTTTGGTAATCTGAACTCATCCGAGCGACAAGCACCGTCATAAGCCAGAGGCACCCCTGATAAAAAACAGTACCGGATGTGTTCCACAAAATATTGCTTTTTAAGTCTGTCGTACCCGTTATTTCCTTCATGGTGCTCTTATCTATATGGGTTTATTTGTTGAAGTCGTTTGCTCAAGAATCCTAGCCTAAAATGTTAAAGGTATTGTTAGGCATCTGCGATTTAACACGCATACCTAAAAAACCTGAAAAACTTTTAATAAATGGAAAGAGGCGGACAGTCAATGGAAGAGAAAAGGATAGCCCTCAGCATTATTGTTCCATGCTACAAAGTTGAAAAATATCTTCCGAAATGCCTGGACTCCCTGATGGGGCAAACCCTGGGCAACATTGAAGCAATTTGCATTAATGATGGCTCCCCCGACAACTGCATTAATATTCTTCGTGACTATGAGTCGCGCTATCCTGACAAAATCGTCGTCATCGACAAACCAAATGAAGGAGTTTGGAGGGGCAGATGGGACGGGATTGCTATCGCCAGAGGCGAGTACATCGGTTTTTTAGATAGCGACGATTACGTCGTCCCTACTTTTGCGGAATCCCTCTACAGTGCGGCGAAGGACAACGATGCCGATATAGCTGTATGTGGGTTCGATCGGATTGAGCTTGAAACAGGAAGAGTAGTTTCCCGAGAGATGGTGAAGCCGCGACCATCGTTTGCGATTGACGAAGAACCGGGGCGTCTTCTTGAGCTCAACGGCGCACCCTGGAATAAGTGCTTTAAGGCGGAAACTCTTAAGCATATGCGCAATCTAAAAAACCCCCCGACAGTTCTTGATGACCTGGCCTTTCATCTTCTGGCTTATTGCGATTTACACGGCAAAGTTGTTTTTGTGCCTAAATCGCTCATTTGTTACATGGTGCGCACGGGGTCAATCATCAACACCGTCAGGGAAAGCCAAATCGATTCTATTTTCGCTGCTTTCTTGGAAATCAAAGACTACTACAAGGCAAGTCGGCCCGATTTGCTGGCCGCCCTTGACGCGATCGCCTTTCTTCATCTCGGCATTTCGCTCGTATTCCGTCTATCGTCTTCTCGAGGTAAAGATATCAACTATGATATTGAGCGGATTACGCGATTCCTCGATGATAACTTTCCAACATGGCGTCGGTCACCTTATATTAATATGAGGTATTCAGCCTCAAAAGATGCTTCTTTACTAAGGGTTTGTATTGCTCAGAAAATATATAGAATGCACCTCATGAGGCCTTTTTTGTATTTATACAGTTTTATGATTGGGAAGTTGCATATCGATATCAAATGGTAGAAAAGCGGCTATGTCAGATGTCGCGAAATCGTCGATTGATGTAGGTTGGTTCTCGTGTCGAATAATTACAAAGTGCTAATTGCAATCCCCGCATACAATGAGGAGGAGTGTATTGAGTCGACTATTTACGATTTACGTCGTACCACCCCGCAATTTGATCTTGTCGTAATTAATGATGGCTCAAGAGATAAGACACTCTCTCTCTGCCGAAAAATGAATTGCGTTGTTTTAAATATGCCAATTAACTGCGGACTCACCGTTGGCTTTAGAACTGCAGTCAAATACGCAATTGAACATGGCTACGATGCTATGATTCAATTCGACGCCGATGGGCAACATCGTCCCGAATATATTTGTAAGCTTGTTGACAATGCGCAGCAATCCAACGCCGATATTATAATCGGGTCAAGATTCCTTGAAGCCCCTAAGGGCAATTCGTTAAGAATGCTTGGCTCACGTATGATTACCGTACTCACCAAGCTCTTAACAGGAAAAAGGATTAGCGATCCGACATCGGGATTTCGTCTTTTTACCCGCCAGGTTTTAGAGCAATTTGAGGTCGATGATGAACTCAACCCGGAGCCCGAAACCATTACCTGGCTATTACGGCATGGCTATACGGTATCGGAAGTTCAGGTAGAAATGAGAGAACGCCAAGGCGGAGAAAGCTACCTCAATTTTGCCCGCTCAATTTCATATATGGCACGCGTTTTTGTCTCGATGCTTTTCGTTCAATGGTTTAGGAGGTAAAGATGGCGCTATCGCTAAGAATAATGCTGATTATTTGCGCGATTTTGATTCTTGTATTCGTCATCAGCAAAATCAAAAAAACGCAAATGCAGGCACTTGATTCTATTTTTTGGCTTTTTTTCTGTCTCAGCTTTGTAGTGTTTGGTTTATTCCCCGAACTGCCAACTGCAATTTCTGATTTCTTTGGCTTCATTTCGCCTGCAAACTTCGTCTTCCTTTACGTGATATCGATTCTTGTTGTAAGGGACTTTACGAATTCGATTCGAATAGCGCACCAAAACCGCCGAATCGACAATCTTGCGCAGGCTATTGCATTGAAAGAAATTGACCGCTAGTGGATTAGTCATCTGAACCATTCAATCCATGGCCAGTCTTCACAAATCACCAGGTAAGGATTCGTGAAGGTCGACACCGGCGATGAAAGCCCCTTCCGAGGTATCATCAATAGTTTTGCGCGAATTCAGCTAGCCGCTGGGACGGCTGCTCCTTGGACAGAGACGCATCCAGGGAACAGCAGGAGCCCCATTCTCTGTAGGCGATGTACTTCAGACGACCGGCCACCAACATGAGAGCCGACTTTCGTCGGGAAATGTGCTGATCTGCAGGTTCTGCGCCTTATCTCTCTGTTGAGCTGTTCGATTACGTTGTTTGTGCAGATGCGTTGCCAATGCTCCGCGGTATCTCCGCAGTACGTCAGCGTCTCGGCGAAGCTTTCGCGCACGACCTCGGCGGTCTCCTTCATCCTCATCAACTCGAGCCCATCGGCAAACCGACCCGGCTTTGGCCGCGAATCTGAACCTATCTCGATTCCGAGTGCCCATAAAACAGTCCCAGTCCAAACGTTGCCACCGCCGCTTGTCAACGGGAATGGGGCGGATTCAGGGATGCGCGTCTGCCTGGCGTCCTTGCCGATGTAAACCTGGATAATCGTGAGACAAAGCCTTAAGAGCTTCTTCTGTCTCCGGGGTGTTGAGTAACGCATGGTCAACGTGTTGGAAGTGGGTATGAATATCCTTTGGAAGATCGAGATAGGTGCCATATTGACTCTTTAAGATGCTGTCATAATTATGGGGTGCGTTAAGTTGAATCCCTTCGAATTCGAGTTTTTCTAGAGGAAAAATATCCTTTCTCGCGCATGACCACCAGCGTTGTTGGCCGGAAGCGACGTTGTCAACCCCCCAGATGATTGCCGAGGCTCTATTACTCTCGCAAATAATATCGTCGTCTTTGGCTTCTGTTACGCAGCGATCGAATGCGTCTGCAATGAGAGAGGAGCGGGCATCGTCTGAAGATAGATAGGGCTCATTGTCCCAGAAGTCAAACAGGGTATCTTTTTTGAATTTATCCAGGAGGCATTTTCGAATTTCTTGCTGTTTTGCAAGTTTGTCCGGGCTTGAATACGGCATCCAGTCATAAATAAATAAATCGAGAAAGCAGGGTATGTCTGTATCGGAGTATGCAAACCGTATTTGTTTGCAGCATGCGTACTTGTCGTATACAGTTGTAATATGGTAGCGCTCATCATTTCCAATTGCCTTACTAGCCTGTCGATGTCTTCACGCATCATGCCGAGATCAACATCGTCATCCCAGGGGATGAAACCCTTATGGCGCACAGCCCCGAGTAGGGTGCCATAGTCCAACCAATAAGGAATGCCGGACTGTTCGCAAATCCCATCGAATTCTTGGAGCAATTTTGCGCACCCGATTTGGAGTAAGCGCAAGCCTCCCGTTGCTTTGGGGAGCGTAGAAAAAAACCGTTTTTTGGCGTCAACGAGAGTCTCTCCATTATTTCTAAATTGCTCCCAGGCGAACATTTTCATATGGGAATCATGCGCCTGAAGGTTGTCGGACAACTGTTTCATCTTGGGTAGCACACGCTCTTCAAATTTGAAATCAATGTTGCTATTAATACCGTGATCGGCGATTTCAATGCGATCATAGAGACGCTCGAACTCTTTACGCATTTGGGCAAGCTCTTTGTGCATCTGAGTAATTTCTTCATGCATGGTATGTAACGACCGTGAAGAGCCAGGAAGAAACTGTTTGATTCTTGAAAACATGGGGACCTTCCTTGGGTCTTTTTTCTACATAAGAGTAAAGGTGTGTTCAAATTATAGCTCGACGATGTTTTTATAAGCTAATATGCTCGGATTTTTTTGCGGCGAAAGGGTTGTTGCAAAGGAAAGCGATATTATAAATTTTTGGAAAATTACGGGTTTTGCATATGCCCGTTTTAACAATACTCCTGATAGGATTTCACGAAATGCAAAAAGAGCTTTCGCGATCGAATATGAAAAGAAACTGGTTCACCATTTCATCATTGGTGAGCAGGGATTTTAAATTGAAATATCGTCGCAGCGTGCTTGGCGTGCTGTGGTCGGTGCTCAACCCGTTGCTCATGATGCTGGTAATGACATTCGTTTTTAGCTCTATCTTTCGTTTTAGTGTTGAAAACTATCCGCTGTACGTAGTGTTGGGCAACGTACTTTTTGCGCTCATGTCCGATTCTACGACAACGGCCATGTATTCAATTATTGACTCATCGTCGCTTATCAAAAAGATCCGTATCGAGAAGCTGATTTTCCCGATAGAGAAGGTGCTTTTTCAATTGGTGAATTTCTGCATCTCGCTTATCGCAGTGGCGATTGTAATGGTTGTTATGCACGTTACTCCGAAACTTAGCCTCTTTGCGTTGCCGTTGCTCCTGCTATACGTGGTTCTGTTTAGTGCGGGCGTCGGTATGGCTCTTTCGGCTATGGCGGTATTTTTCCGCGACGTATGCCACCTTTGGAGCGTCGCCATAACTGCGTGGACCTATGCGACTCCTCTGTTCTACCCTGTAGAGATTTTGCCCGAGTGGGCCGCACCTATCATGCAGTTTAATCCAATGTACCACTATGTGACTTATTTCCGCGACATTGTACTCCAGGGTGCCGTGCCCGGCTTGAGCGAGAACCTGTTGTGTTTTGGCGGCGCGCTTGCTACGTTTGCGATTGGCCTGTTTATTTTCCGCAAGACGGAAAAGAAGTTCATCCTCTACGTTTAAGGAACGGTTATGCCCGAGAATGTGAACACTTCAGCCCTGGCATGCAGCGGCCTAAGCGACGAGACCGACCATCGAGATGTTATGGTTGACGTCGATCATGTCACCATGATTTTTAATATGGCGAACGAGCAGCTTAATAACCTGAAAGAATACGCGATTGCTCTGGCACGGCGCGAGCTCATGTTTAAAGAGTTTCGTGCGCTTGATGATGTGTCGTTTCAAGTGAAGCGCGGCGACGTGTTCGGCATTTTGGGCACGAATGGGTCGGGTAAATCAACCGTGCTTAAGATTATTGCTGGCGTGCTTGAGCCATCGAAGGGGAAGTGCTCTGTTAATGGGAATATTGCGCCGCTCATCGAGCTGGGTGCTGGTTTCGACATGGAGCTTACCGCTCGCGAAAATATTTACCTGAATGGCGCCCTTTTGGGATACTCAAAAAAATTCATCGAGGACCACTTTGATGAAATCGTTGAATTTGCCGAGGTAGAGAAATTCCTCGACATGCCTATGAAGAATTATTCTTCTGGCATGGTCGCTCGCATCGCGTTTGCTATTGCGACGGTTATTGTGCCGGAGATTCTCATTGTCGATGAGGTGCTTTCCGTCGGCGACTTTATGTTCCAGAAGAAGTGTGAGAATCGTATTAATAAGCTCATAAAAGAACACGGTGTTACGGTTCTCATTGTCTCGCATAGTAATGACCAAATTGAGCGTTTGTGCAATAAGGCGGTATGGATTGAGAAGGGCCACTTGCGTATGGCTGGATCCGCCAAAGACGTTTGCCAGGCGTACCGTATTCTGGGCGGCAGATTGGGCAGTGCGGAATCGGAATCGGTGGTTTTCAAGGCGCTTACCAGCTCTGTTGTTCCGCCGGCGGGCTGCATCGAAACCGTCTCGGCCGATTCTCGTTACGGTATGGCAGCAAAGCTCATGGCAAAATGTTTCCCGAATGCGTGCAGTCATGCGATTTTGGTATCGGGGGAACGCAACATGGATGCGTTCTTGGCTATGGGAATTGCTGGCTCGTATGACTGCCCAATCTTGTTAACGCAAGGCGCAACGATTCCTGATTCCACGGCTCAAGAGTTGCAGAGAATTAAGCCCAGCAAAGTCCTTTTCATCAACAGCGGCGATTGTCCCAAAGGTTTTATGGCGATGCAGATTATCGAGCTTTTGGGTAAAGGTATCGAAATTGAAGAAATCTATGGTGAGAATTACGAAGACCTGTCGCTTTCGGTATATCGTTGGGGGCAAGAGCGTTCTTGCTGGGGCAAACAGGCTATCGTTTCATGGGTTGGATGCACGGGCGGCCTTATTTCTATGTCGACTCATATGTTTAAGAATACCTGCCCTGTATTCCTCAAGGAATACGACGGGAGGTTCTCAGATGCTCAATATGAGGCTTTGCGGTCGGTCGAAATAAAGAGCATTGTCGCCTTGGCTGGGACGACGGCTCTGCCTGAAGCCGATTTTGAGGATGCCGGTTTTGGCGACATCGATTTGGTTCGTTTATTGGGCAGCAACCCCTATGATGCCAATAGAGTTATTGGAGATTGGATTCTGTCTAACGAGAAGTCGACCGCAAGTGATTGCGAGTGGATAGTCGCTTCGTGTGAGCGATTTGAGTTTTCGTTGACATTGGGCGTATATGTCGCAAAGCGGGGAGGTCGCTTTCTTTTGTCCGATCCCGTTAATCTTGACGCGGTTGCGATGGCCTTGTCTCGCATTTCGGAGGAAAAGGCTAATCTCAGGAAGCTTGTTTTTATCGGCGGAAATGACGTTTATCGGGAAATCGATAAGGTTTTGCTTGCTAAGGCGTTGAGCTAATAAAAAATCCGATTCTGTTCATGCGCGCTAGATGGTGCTTGTAGGTTTGAAAGGCTTGAAAATGTCCGATTCGCCAATGGTCTCTCTTTTGATTCCGATTTATAACGTCGAACGCTACCTGGAAGAGTGCTTGGATTCGGCGGTTAACCAAACGCTGAAAGATATTGAAATAATTTGCATCAACGATGGTTCGACGGATTCTTCGCCCGATATCATTCGCCGTTATATGGCCAATGACGGTCGTGTGAAAATGATCGATAAGGCCAATTCGGGCTATGGCTCCTCGATGAACATGGGTCTTGATGCGGCGACGGGCAAGTATATCGGCATTTTGGAATCCGACGACTATCTTGAGCTTGACGCGCTTGAGGTAATGGTTGCTGCAGCCGAAAAAAATGATTCTCAGATTGTTAGGTCGGATTTCTTCCTTTTTTGGTCGCAACCCGAGGTTAGAAATCAACGTTTTTATTGGGTCGACGAATGCCTCGAAGGCGTTATTGATCCCCAGACCGAAACGGATGTGTTTCTTCGGAAATCATCAATTTGGTCCTGCTTGTACAGGAGAGACTTTCTTGAGGAAAACGATATTCGTTTTTTGGAGACTCCCGGCGCTTCCTATCAAGATACTGGTTTTAATTTCAAAACTTGGGCTTGCTGCACCAATGCGGTCATGCTGAATCGTGCTTTTCTTCATTACCGACAGGACAACGAAGCATCTTCGGTAAATTCCTCTGGTAAAGTTTTTTGCATTTGCGATGAATACGAAGAGATTGTTCGCTATATAAACGAGCATTTTTCGAGCCAAAAGCACCTCAGGGGCATTTTGTCGCGCATGCGTGTTGATAACTATGAGTGGAATTATCAACGTCTTTCCGATGACTTGAAAAAAGAGTTTTTGCCTCGTATGCACGAGGATATTCTTCGTGATGAGGTTGAGGGATTTGTCGACGAGCGATATTTTGACCCCGATAAGATGCTGCTGAGACGCTTGATCGCGCATGATCCTGAATTGTATGCGCTTGTTGTAGAGGGCAGAAAAACTGGGTCGAGGAAAGGACTGGTCAAGCTCCTTGCTGCCAAAGGCGGTATTGGAAGCGTATTGAGATATTTCCGATATCGTATCTTGTATTAGTTTCGACTCAGGGTGGTCTAGCAATGGTTAGTATTATTATTCCTGTTTTCAACGTCGAACGTTGTCTATCGGTGTGTATAGATTCGATCAGAAGGCAAACTGACCAGAATTTTGAAGTAATTTGCGTTAATGATTCATCGACCGATCGATCTCGCGAAGTTTTGTCGCTTTATGAGAAGGTTGATTCCCGCGTTAAGGTGATTGATGTCCCCAATGGCGGACCATCGGCTGCTCGTAATGCTGGCCTCGCCGCATCTTCTGGTGACATCGTGTGGTTTGTTGACTCTGATGACATTCTGGAACAAAGCGCAATTGCGACCATCAGAAAAACCTTCGCGGAGACGGGTGCCGACATGGTTACGTTTGGCGCTGTCTGTTACCCCTCTTTTTACGGTAATCCTTGGCTGGAAAGATGCCTGAGTCCCGAAGCGAAGGTATATGAGGGATTCTGCGAGGAGGCTCTTGAATCACCGTCGCATCATCCTTTCGTATGGCGAACTGCATTTTCGAAAAGCTTTGTTGAGAGGGAGGGGTTGCGTTGGGATGAGAATCTTCGCTTCGGTGAAGATGAGGCTCTTCATTTTGCCGCTTACCCTCTTTCTCGAAAAACTGTGATATTGCCTGATAAGCTATATAAATACTGCGTTTCACGAGAAGGGTCTTTGATGGATAGTAGGGCAGATGCGGAAGCCCTTAAAATTCATGATCATATTCGTGTTGTTGAGCATATATGTCGCGAATGGAGTAAGCATCGTATATGCGATCATCACGGGGATTTTTTGCTAAGGTATATTGCTGAATTTGTCTTTATTGATGCTGTTCGATTGCCGCGTGCCGTGAGACTTTCGTCGCTTAATTACTTATCCAACGTTCTTGAGCGTTATTTTGCAGCCGAGCAAATAAGCAGCTTGTGCAAGAGCGCGCGCTATGGACAGCTTGCTGTTGCTATCGTGAAAGACAGGTCTTTTGCCTTCGGGCTGAAGAGGCGCTATATATTATATCGGGCCACCTTGTTGAATCGGCCCGGGGAAATGCTGCGTCGTGTTACTGCAAAAATTGGCCGGGTGACGAAGCTGTCCGCATTTGTTCGACGTATACGCGATATTCTCCCCGCATCAAAGAAGACTCAGATGCGTCTTTTCGAAGAGCAGGTTTGGAATGCTCATCAGATAGGGGAAAGCCAGATGGCATTGTCCTTACTTCGTATGGAGGCATGCGAAAAGTCGAACGACTAGACCTCTGCTTAATGTAAGCATTGCCAGGAGAATTACGCAGTTGTATTTGAAGTGGGACAATGACTTTTGGACTGGATCCGAGAGGGTATAAATGAGTCTGATCGGGTAGGGAATGCATTTTGATCGGCATTGATATCTGACGGACCTCGATGTTCGTTGCTTTCGTATGGAATTCTGCTTTGAGCGCTCAAGGGTGCTGTTGAGGATTTTGTTGTTATTAAGGAAGGGATCGTATGGCGAAGCGTTTGGTAAATTGGGACTTATTGCGTACGCTCGCGATGTTCTTCGTTGTGATGGTTCACTCTTCCCAGTATCTTGGTTCTATCCATGGAATTGAGACTGCGCCTTTTATTTCCGAGTTTGCCTTAATATGCGACCCGATTTTCTTTGTGCTATCGGGCTTTTTTGCATTCCGCCCTCTTAAAACGACGTATGCAAAATATCTTCTGAACAAGGTCGTTACTATTGTTTTGCCGCTGGTCGTCTATTCGGTTGTCCTGTACGCGTACGGATGTGTTAAAGGTACTGTTGCTTTCGGTTTGCCCCAGTATTTCAACTGGTTTTATAATACCCTGTTTGGCGGCTGGTGGTTCATTCCGGCGCTGATTCCCTTTCTCGTGGTGGCTCCGTTTTTGTACACGATGTTCGAGGCGCTCAGTGATTCTCAGTGCAAATTGCTTATGAAGGTTGTTGCGCTGTTTACATTATGGGGCGCTCTTTGCACGGTCCTTCAATGGGTTTCAACGCTTACGGGGATCGGGAGTCTCGACACCTTTCCCGGTTTGCTTTCTGGACTTGTGCCGACTAAGCCGATTCCTGGCGGGTACTTCATGTATTTCTGTCTCGGGTACTTTATTCATAAAATGCCTAGTCTGTATTCGGCTGAGTTTTTGAAGCGAATTGCAGTGTTGGGCATTGTTGGTTGGCTTCTTGGCGCCGTTGCGGCTATTGCTGGATATGTGCGTAGCGATCCCAGCTATCTATGGCTTTTCGCCTCGGTTGGAATTTTCCTTATTTTTGATAAGATTCAGATTATTGGTGAGCGTGCATTGAGAGTCATCAATTGGACGGCAAAACGTTCGTACTCAATTTATTTGCTTCAATATACGACAATCGCAATTGTGTTCGGCGTCTTTAACCAGTTTGGAATGCTGGACGGAACGACAAATATGGCTTTTTGGATCCGAATTCCGCTGCAGGTAATCGCTGTTTCACTATCGTGGCTTCTTGCTCTAGGCATTGCCAGCATTGTTGACAGCTTTATTTTGGAGCCGATTCAGGATGTGTGCAAGGCCAGACTGAAGCGGTGAATACAATGCTGTCTGTAGTACTGGATACTGGAGAAAGGATGGCTTTTGGCGATACCAAGACTTATTCCTAATAGCGCCATATGCTTTTGATGTGGGTCTATGATGGCGTTGGAATCAAGGTAGTATTTGGCCGTCATTCGCGCTGTGCGAACCATCGATAGACTTCGTTATGCTTGTTAACGGGCGCTCATTTGCAGGAATGGTTGATCAGGCGCCCTTTGAATCGACCTAGGGTGTATGCGGGAAAACAATATTAATGGGGGGCTGCGTGACCACTTTTATCTCTTTGGTACTGTTCGTTGCTATCGTCCTGTACCTTCCAGGCTTATTTGCTGCGAGTTTTTTCTTTCGAGATGGCATAGTGGCGATTGCTGTCGCTCCTCTTCTGTCTTTCGCGCTGCTTGCGGTTATCGGTGTTTTTTTTCATAGTGTTGGCATAAGCTCCGAGTGGTGGATGCTTGTTATTTCCACGGTTGTCCTTTCTTTCATTGTTTTTCTTTTTAGAAACGTGGCAACTGGTCCCAAAGAAGTGTCGATAGCGAGTGGCATCGATTGGAGGACGGTTATTCCGTATGTGCTTTTGGGCATGCTTATAACTGGGATTTTCTTCGTGGGATCGCTTGCCGGTTTCTCTTCTTTTGCCCAGTTATTTGACAACGCATCGCATCTTAATAGCATCAAAGCAATGGCAAACGGGGGTAATTACTCGATACTAGCCTTTGATTCTTTCACTGGGGAGGAATTGGGAAGTGGCATTAGTCCCTCTGGCGCATCGACGCACTTTTATCCCGCAGCATGGCACCTCGTTACGGCCCTTGCCTGTGCCGCCTTTGGCGTATCGGCCGCATTTGCGGAGAATGCTTCGCTTTTCGTTATGGTCGGTGTCGTATTCCCAGTTTCAATGTGGCTTTTATTGGTTAAAGTGTTTGAGGGCAATCGGAAGTTGATCCTTTGTGGCTCCGTCTGTACCCTGGCTTTTTCGGCTTTTCCGTGGTATTTCCTTGTTTTCGGACCCCTGTACTCTAATTTGGCGGCATTTGCCGTTGTCCCTATAGCCATTTTCATAACGATTACGGTCGTTGAGTCGTGCTGCCTCGGACATGTCGGTATAAGAGATGGCTTGATTGTTCTAGCCATGGGTGCATCCCTTGCTTCTCTCCAGCCAAATGCCGTCTTTTCTGTGGTGGTTCTCTCGGCGCCATTTTGTATCGGGACAATAATGAAATTGCTGGCCGAAAGGGGGATTTCGATAAAGAGGCGAACAGTTGTCTCGGTTGCGGCGATTGGTTTGGTGCTGATAGTGTGGGTATTGCTGTGGATGGCGCCTCCTCTTTCCACGACGGTAACTTATCCTTGGCCTGCTATCGAAGGGAAATGCCAAGCGGTCATCGATGTGGCGACTTTGGCGCTGAGAAGCAATGTGCCTCAACTGGTTCTTGGTTTGCTTGTCTTTGCAGGTGCTATATATTGCATTGTGAAAAAAAACAACAGGGCACTGGTCGTAAGCTATGGCATATGCGCACTCATGTTTTTTATTTGCGTGACGTCGGATGGGACCGTGCGTTCTCTCGTTGATGGGTTTTGGTATAACGATGCCTATAGAATTGCTGCATTGGTGGCTTTGGCCGGGATTCCGCTTTCTGCGATAGGCCTTTATGTTGTGTGCAATTCCTTGGGCGAATTGTTTCGTTTGATTCGTAAAGAGGGCTTCGACGAGAGCGTTCCCTTCTTGGCGGTTTTACTGTTGGCTATCGCGCTGCTTTATTCAACGGGTGGTGTTTTCAGCCAAAAAATCGGGTATTATACCCCATTTGGGGATATCCAGAATAGGCTTGATTGGTTGGGATCCTCGGATACTAGGAGATATGCGGTTGACGAAGAGGAATTTGTCTGTCGAGCGTTAGATCTTATTGGCGACGACAATAAGGGAGTGCTAAATATTCCGTATGATGGGAGCGTCTTCGCATATGGCGCAGATGGCATGGAAACGGTGTATCGCGGCTATTTCAGTTATGGCGGCGATAGCGAAAAGCCGGAAAGCATTTTATTGAGAACTTCCCTGGTTGATATTGCCTATGATGACGATGTGAAAGAAGCGGCTCGACTGATGAATGTCGGGTATGTTCTAAAGTTAGACAGCGGGGGCCTTGGGGCAGAGGAATCGACTCTTGACGACGACCAGGCAGTATATGCCGAAAGCGAATTCCAGGGAATTAATTCGATAAACGATGACACCCCTGGATTTGACCTCGTACTTTCCGAGGGCGATATGAGGCTCTATCGCATTGTCTTCTAACGTGTTTTTGGTCGTTGTTTGATACAGCCTGTATGGGCATTGGGGCCCCGTGGATTCCAATGGCTCTACAAAAACCTCTCGATACACTGTTTGAGCCCGCGGGTTGCGACGAAGAAGCGCACGAACGCGAGTTTTGCTGAAAGGCCGTTGAACAGCTTGGAGCATTCATGCTTTGAGACGTGTTCGGCAGCCTTTTTTACGGCGGCTTTGCGGGGCAGGGCGGAGTAGTTGCCAAATGTTTCGGCAAGAAGGTTATCGAGGCGTTCTATATAATTCGCCTGCTGCTCGATCGATAAATGCGAGATGTCGAACAGCGTGAAGTCAAGAATCCATTCGACCATACGTCCTGAACAAAGACCAACCAGGTTGTTTTCCCGCCAATTGGCCAAGATGTGCTTAATAGCAGCCAAATGCTGGTCGAGTTTGGCTTTTGTGGCGTTTGCGCTGTTGAGGCCGTGGGTAATTGATTTGCCATTCATTCGGTAGTTGTATAGCTTCGCCGACGAAAGCACGGCTTTGCGCGCGTGCGGGTACGCCTCGAACAGGAAAGCGGTGTCTTCAGCGAGTTTGATATCGGTTGCGAAGCGCACGTGATGCTCGTCGAGAAACGCGCGGCGAGCTGCGATGCGCGCGATATAAGGCTGTGCATGCTTCGAGAAAAGCACGTCGGGGGTGAACCCTGCAATTATCTCGTCGCAGGGCGAGAGCAGGTCGCGCACGTGTTTGGTCGCAGCGCTTTCCGGAACGCATGTCGCCCCGAAAGCCATGATATCGACTTCGTCATCGCGAAACGCGTCGCGTACAGTTTCGCAGGCATTTGGCTCATACCAATCGTCGCAATCGAGGAACATCACAATTTCACCTCGCGCGGCATCGAGCGCAGCATTGCGTGCGGCCGATGGCCCCGCATTCTCCTGCGTGAATACGCGAATGCGGGCATCTTCCTCCGCGAAGCGTTGCAGCTTTTCGAGAGACCCATCGCGCGAGCCGTCATTGACGCACACAGCCTCCCAATCGCCAAACGTTTGCGCCTTCAGCGATTCAATGCATTCGTCCAATGTGTCTTCTGCGTTGAACACGGGAATGACGACGCTTATGGCGGGGCAATCGCTCGTCTGGGATACTTCTGCCTGCATATTCTGTTCCTTGGCTTAAAGTTCGTGGTTCATGCGCGCGCGGGCATACGCGAAAAGCGTCGACGGCCCGCTGTGCTTCAAGTAGTGCATGGCGCGCCCAGCGGCTCCTGCATCGGCGTACGTTGCGTTCTCACGCTCGAATTTTTCGGGCGATTCCAGAATGAGTTTCAGGTTCACGCGTTTCCAAGGCTGGAAATCGGAAAGCGCCACGTGGCCGGCATTAAGCGCCGCCTGGAATTCTTTCTGCATGCACTGCAAGAAATCGAGCCTGAATTCTGGCGCAAGGCGCACGTAGTTCCACATGTACGAGTCGTATTTCGCGGTTTGCTCAACGGGGAACAGCAGGCGCGCGCGGTCGCCTTCGCCAAGCTCCGAAAGCCAGCGCTCGATTTCTGCATATTCCTCGCACACGCAGAATACCTTGCCGCGGTTGTTCACCGAGGACGATTCGTTGTCTTGACGGTAGTTGATAATGGCGTCCTGCACGAATGCGGCCTTTTTCGCCGCGGCGAATGCTTTGAAGGCAAAGGACGTGTCTTGGTACGACGCGCCCGGCGTTTCGAGGAAGCGGATGCCGTTCTGCGCGAGGAACTCGCGGTTGTACAACCCCGACCAAATCGAGGGCTTCTGGTGGAAGATGCGCGGCTCCTCGATGACGTCGACCAGCCTGCTGCACTCTTCCTTCAAAACCAACGGGAACGGCTCAATTTTTTCGTTGGGCGCCGACCAGTAGAAGTTGAAGTTGCCCTTCACGACGTTCGCGCCGTGCTTCTTGGCGGCATTGTAGAGCGCCTCGAGGCCGTTGGGCAGCATGGTGTCGTCCGATTCCAGGATGCCGATGAACTCACCTGTCGCTGCGTCAAGGCCGCGATTCATCGACGCGCCGTAGCCGCTGTTTTGCTTGTGGATTACCTTAACGCGCGGGTCCTTCTTTGCGTATTCGTCGAGCATTGCGCCTGATGCGTCGGTCGAGCCGTCGTCGATGCAGATGATTTCGATATTGGAAAGTGTTTGCGCAAGCGCCGAATCGAGGCATTCGGCGAGGTATTTTTCTACGTTGTAGACGGGAATGAGCAGCGACACAATAGGCTGCGAATTGCGGTTCGGCATTCCTGTAATCCTTTTCGAAATGAGCGCCTGATGCCTTCACTATAGCATGCGGCCAGAGTTGGCCGTTCGCGTGCGAAATGATATTCGGAAAAACCCGAAGAGCGGGGCTAGAGAGGGTTCCGGGCAAGCGGGGCGTTCTGCGTTGGCGCGGCTGCGGGGCTTCATCTCTGACTGCAATCGGTGTTTGTCTCCTGCCGATGGCCGCTTGCCTGATTCTCTGGTGCAACGGGCGTTGAGTCGCGTCGGGCCGCTAAGGCGTGCTTCCTTTCGCTGTTCGCGTTTCTTTATGCGTCTGCTCCTTCTGCGTGGCGCCATTTCGCGCGCTTAGTTGTGGACGCAAAAAGAACTCCGCGCGTCTAGGGGGTAGGGCGACGCGCGGAGTATGTTTGTGCGACTGGGCCGCGTGCGTCTTTCGAGCCTTTCAGCTCCCGAAGAGAAAGACGTATGGAGAACCGTCGGCCGTGCGAAGGGTAGGATGCTTGGCTGACTCAATTATTCCCAATGAAGAATAATTACAAGCGTTATTATACTCATTCAAGAATGATATTCCAGTGTTTTTCGGCAACAATTTCCAAACGCTCGAAATTGTTGCCGCGCCCCCCGCTGCGGGGGGATATACTTTGCAGGCGCACTAATCGAACCGCGAGTCGGACGCATCTTGAAACCTCGCGAATGCGCAGGCCAGAAGCCGAATTATGAAGTTGTCGAACACGCAGTGCCACAGTGTGTTTGGCAAAGGGGACTCACGAACAACGCAGCAGGGTAAAACCCGCACGTTTGGGCCACGGACTCGTGCGGGGTGGCTGTTTTGTGTGGGGTGATTCGCTCTTGGCTGCATGATCGGCATGGCATAAGTGGCTGTTCTGCATGGCTGGTTTCGCATGGAGGAATCGGTTTTGCGTGGAATGGCAGGCGCCTAGCGGGCTCAACTCGGCTTGCCTGGCCAGCTTTGCCCGACGTGCCATGCGCTTCGCCCATCGTCAATATGCGTCCGACTCGTTTTCGCGTTCGTCTCGCGCATGCATGAGTTTTCGTGCACGACTTCATCCACTTTCATCGAAAGGAACGCGATGTCTGAACCCGTTTTCACCTTCCGCTTGGCTACACCCGACGACGCTGAGGTTTTGCAGGCCATTTATGCGCCGTACGTCGAAACCACGGTGACGTTTGAGTACGTCGCTCCCACGGTGGAGGAGTTCCGCCAGCGCATTATCGATCGCGTGAGTGTGTATCCCTACATTGTGTGCGAGGAAGACGGCGTGCCTGTTGGCTACGCCTACGCGAGCCGCCTGTACGAGCGCGCGGCGTACGCTTGGGCCGTTGAGCTGTCGGTGTACTTCGCGCCGAACCACCGCGGCCGCGGCATGGGTCGCAAGATTTACGACAAGATGCTCTCGCTGCTGAAGCTACAGGGCGTTCGCACGGTGCATGGCAAGGTCACCTTCCCGAACCCTGCGAGCGACAAGCTGCACAATGCTATGGGCTTCAAGCTTATGGCCACGCTCGAGAACGTCGGCTTCAAGAATGGCGAATGGCGCTCCATCAACCATTGGGAAAAGCAGATTGGCGACTTCTCGTGCGCGCCGGAGCCCATTATCCCCATCACTGAACTCGATCCGGCAAAGGTGCAAGAGATTCTGAACGCGTAAGCGGTTTGTCACGAGCGTGATTTCGCTGTGGGCGCGCGATTCGCTAGCGTCCGGGTCGCATAGAGTTGCAACAAGGAGCTGGCCTCGCATTATGCAGGGCCAGTTTTTGCATTTCCTGGATGCGAATGTGCCAAATGCTCGCAGCGTTTGACATATTCGCATTCAGGATGCTCCCTCGGGGTACATTGTGCGGCCGTCAACGCCGGCAGGTTGCCCCAATGTGTTAAGCGCTACGAGCATTTAGCACATTGGGTGTGTGTTGTGACTACGCGCCGCATCGCCGCGCTTACAGCGCGCATCGCTGTACCAAGTCTCGAAACCTGTTAAACGCTGCGAGCATTTAACAGGTAGCAGGTTTTTGGGCGCGGAGCCTACCGCACCAGGTTTTCGACGGCCCAGCGCACGGCGGCGCCTCGGCGCGCTTCTTGGCGAAGCAGGCACGCGTGGCCCGTTTCCAAGAACTCGCGTTTCAGCTCAATTTCGCTGCCGGGCTTCAAGCGGGAAAGCGCTGCGAACTCGTCGTTTTCGGTGGCTTCGAGGCCTTTGAGCATGAACGCCAAATCGAGCGCGATGTCTTCCTCAAGCGCCTTACGCGCTTCAGCTTCGAGGCGCTCTTCGACCTCGGCCGGCTTCACGCCGTGCTCGATGCGATACTCGCGATAGGTTTGTCCTTTGCTCGCGAGCTCGCCGCGGAATTCCTCACGGCGTTCCTTCATCGCTTCGTCGAGCAGGGCCTGGGGCATGGTGCCGTGCAGGCGCTGGCGAAGCGCGCGGCGCACGGCTTCTTCAGGGGTCTCGTCTTCGCCAACTGCGATGGGCGATTCCAGATCAAGTTCCATGTCGGGCACGGGGAAGGCGCGCGTCGTGAACGAGATGGCCTGCTCCTCATCCCATTCATCGGGCACCACGAACTGCGGCGTGAGCAGAAACGTCACACCCAGCGTGTCGAAGGCCTGGTGCGCGGCGTTCGCCATAACGATGCCGGCAACGGCTTGCGCCTTTTCGCGGCGGGTGAACATGGCGTCGACCTTTTCGCGCACATGCTCATCGTCGGTTTTCAGCAGGCGCGCCATGCGAATCCAGGCACCGCGCGCGAGCACAGCGGTTTCTTCGGCGGAAAGCGACACCACGCACTCGATGGGCGAGCGGTTTTCGTCTATCACTTTGATATCCATGAGGGCTCCTTTGGGGTGGAGGTGCGCGCGCGGGCGCCACTCCCGGTATTTCGACGAAATGCATCCTAGCATCGGGCTGCGGACTGCTTGAACGAGCGCTGCGAACTGCAACCATTCGGTTGACATGCATAAAGGCATTGCCGGTTTTTGATGAATGAAACGCGCGCGCCCGATTCGCGTCGCGAATCGGGTCGTTTTGCTCTATGCGTATATAAGGAAAAGCGCGAGTCGGTGCTCGCACCGCTGTACGGCAGCGAACTTCTTTAGGGCGGTGTTCTTTTCCGCACGCAATGCGTTGTTTTCCCAGATGCGGGCTTTTGCCCCTTGTTAACGGGGTTGTAACGCAGTACAGTTTCAAAAATGCATAAATATGCTAAAACTTGCATAGAAAGCCGCAAAATGAACGAACCCGTGCATACATTCCGCCTTGCTACGCCTGACGATGCCGAGACTTTGCTGAAAATCTACGAGCCTTATATTGCCACCACGGTCACCAACGAGATCCAGGTGCCCGCGCTTGGCGAATTCCGCCAGCGCATTCTCGAGCGCGATGGGGCGTATCCTTACATCGTGTGCGAGGAAGATGGGCGTCCGGTGGGTTATGCCTATGGCAGCCGTCTGTTCAGCCGCGCGGCGTATGCGTGGTCGGCGGAACTTTCGGTGTATTTTTCGACCGACCATCGCGGGCGCGGGCTCGGCCGTGCGATTTACGGCAAGCTGTTCGACCTGCTCGCGCTGCAGGGTGTGCGCACGGTTGTGGGCAAAGTCGTGTGCCCGAACGAGAAAAGCGACCATCTGCACGAAAAAATGGGTTTTGAGCTGGTGGGCACGCTGCGCGCGGCAAGCTGGAAGCTGGGAGTGTGGCACGACGTGCACCTGTGGGAGAAGCATATCGGCGACGTTGAAGCCGAGCCCGCGCCGCTGCTGCGCCTGTCCGAGGTCGATTCTGAAAAGGTGCGCGCAATCCTCGAGGCGTAAGGGCCGGGGTCCATATATGTATAGAGGCATAGACGTATATACATATAGAAGCATCGAATTGTAGATGTATATACGTATTGAATTATATATATTGAAGCATTGGCGTGCCGATGTCTCGAGACAGTGCACCCAGCAATTCGTGGCGCAGTATTTGGGCCGAGCATCTCTGCGCTCCTTCGATTTCCTCGTGTCAAAATAACGCGACGATTAGGTTGCTTTGCAAGGGCTTGGATTTAAAAGCCTAACCATGAGGTAAGGTTTGAAGTATGTGCTTAGCTGATGATTATGGCTCTGAACTGGCATTTTGTGCTCAGGCAAGGCTGTTCGCAAAATAATGACGCGCGCGTTGCCTTTTTTGAGGCATCGGGCATGCCTAATCGTGGCGTTTTTTGACGTGCGCTTTTTAAACGACGCAATGCGGCCTAATTGTCGCGATTTCTGCCACAATTCGAAGTGCGCGACAATTCCAAATGCGGGGCTGGCAAGGCTAGTGCGTTTTGCGACGGAAAGGCCTGCTACGGCGGCCGAATGCAAGGAGGCATACATTATGAAGCTGAATCGAACGCTGCGCGATTGCGTGTATGGCATGGCGGTGGGCGACGCTTTGGGCGTGCCTTTCGAGTTCAAGCCGCGCGGAAGTTTTGAGTGCACTGGCATGGTGGGCGGCGGCAGCCACAACCAACTCGCTGGTACGTGGAGCGACGACACGAGCATGGCGCTCGCGCTGTGCGACAGCTATCGCGAGTTGGGGCGCGTCGATTGCGATGACATTCTGCGACGATTCCGCGCATGGATTAACGATGGGGCGTACACGGCGGACGGCGTGGCCTTCGACTACGGCAACGCCACGCGCAAGGCGCTGGCGACGGGCCGCGGCGGCGCGGGCGAGTGGGACAAGGGCAACGGGTCGCTCATGCGCTGCTTGCCCATGGTCTTCATGGATTGCACGAGTGCCGAGGTGCGCGCAGTGAGCGCCATCACGCACGCGACCGATGCATGTATGGATGCGTGCGAGAAAATGATTCGTTACGCCGTGCGTTTGATGTGCGAGGGCACGCCTGCGGGTGAGTCGGCCGGCGAGCCTGGTGGGAGCAGCGGCTATGTGTGGGACACCTATAACGCTGCGATTTGGTGCTTGGAGCATACGGAAAGCTATAAGGAATGCGTGCTCGCTGCGGTGAATTTGGGCGACGATACCGACACCACCGCATGCGTCGCGGGCGGTTTGGCGGGTATCCTGTATGGTCGCGAGGCGATTCCGTCTGAGTGGCTTGCGACCCTGCGCGGCAAAGGTGTGATTGAGGCGTGCTTGTTCGAATAGCGGCGTGACGGCGGGTTGGTGTTTGACAAGTTGCAAGATGATACTAATTGCGATGGGCTTAACGTAAATAAATCGTTTAAGGGAGGGGAGTCGTATCTATTCATTCCGAAAACCATGCATATGAAAACGCCTTTTAATAATGCGTCTCCAATAGCCCTGTACCGTCTGTAGAATTTTGAACCCCGTTAGCAGTTAAATGGACCCTCCCTGCTGTAATCGAACGCTTGTCGGATAGCATTCAAAAAAGAGGTGGTCCATTCGTGGCGCCGAATATCAAGAGGGAAGGTATAAACTGATGAAAATGAAAACGATTCGTGACGGCATTGCCGCCACTGCGGCAGCTTGCGCTCTCTGCGCAACGATGGTAGGCTGCGCGACCGAAAATTCAGGTAATGTAACAAGTAAGCAGGACGATTACAGCAGTGTCGAGCAGGCTACTATCGCCACGCGTACAGTGACGTTTTCCGCCTTATTCTTCCAGGACCAGGCTTCCGAGGATGTTCAAGCTTCCCTACAGGAACAAGGATATTCTGATGTTGTTGCGAATGAGGACGGGTCTTATACCGTCACCATGACCGTTGATAAATACAACGACCTCGTCGATTCGATGCATTCCTCGGTTGTCGAACAGCTTGACGGCATTCCTAATAGCGAAGATTGGCCGACTATTACCGCAATCACCTATGATGAACAGTTTTCCAACGTGACGCTTACCACGAGCAGCAGCGAAATTGGCCTGCAGGAAGCGTTTGTGCCGCTCCAGGTTGGTTTGGTTTCGTGCATGTATCAGCAAATAGCTGGACAGCCCGTTAAGTGCGTCGTCAACATCGTAGATGGGTCGGGTGCGGAATTGTCCAGCAGTGTTTATCCCGATGCACTCGATGAAGCGCAAAGGGATTCGGTGACAGCAAATTAGCGTGAACGGGATTGTAATGAAATCGATATTGGAAAAGTGCTCGCTCCTATCTTTGCTCGCGGCCGCTGCGTGCGCGCTTCTTCTTGTTGGCTGTGCGGGCGGAAACGGCAACCAGGGTGAGACCGAATACGCCGATGATGCTTTTATTGCTTCGTTGGCAAAGGGGTATGAAGCTCGTGATACTTTGGTCGAGCAATCTGCGAAGGAGAAGGGCTCGGTCGAGTATTACGAGAAGCTTGTCGATGCGGAGCTTAGCCAAGTCGAGCAGTATCAGGCAGCGCAATTCCAGGACAGCAAGCTCCAACAGGCGGCCATTGCGTATATCAACGCGTTGAAGGATCAACGTGCTGCCGCCGGTCTGTATTCGACTGACAACGACCAGTACAAGAAGGATTGGCAGAAGGCGTACGACAAGCGAACTGAGTTGCTCTGCGTGTTCGTTGAAGATTATGGTTTGACGGTGTCAGAGTCCCATCAGGACAGTTTGGATGCGCTCGTGAGCCACGGGAAAAAAGTCACGCGCGACAATGGCGAGAAGGCTGCAATTGAATCGCTTGCGGCGTCGATTGTTCCAGAGTTTACGCAGGAATATTCGTCTTATACTGGTAAAGCTACAGTGACGAATAATACCGGTTTCGACTTCGATTCGATCTCGTTTGAGGTTGAATTGTTCGATGCCTCAAATGTCAAAATTGAGACGGCGTATATGTCTGCTAGCCATTGGCTCGATGGCGAGACGGTCGTGCTTGAGTGCTATGCCTCGACACAGGATGCGCCGGCGACGGTCAAGGTTGTTCCGAGCTATTACCAAATCGCGGAGAACGATTAATGTAATGCGTTTTGTTTTGGGGCCGTGAATCGCGGCCCCACTTGTATTCCCCTTTGTGCTGCTGACGAGCTTGCCTCGCAATAGCGATGTTTTGATAGGGCGAGTGTGAAGAGGGGTACGCTGAACGAGCTCTCGAGGAAGGAAGCCTTGTGCTGGATTTCTTGTTTTTGTTGCTCTTCCTTTACCTCGCTTTCATTGCAGTTGTTGGCTCCATAGCGCTTTATGGGAAAGCGATTGACAAGATTTCCGAGGAGAACCAGGTGCGCGCCGTAAAGATTCACGGTTTCGTGATGAAGGCACTGAAGTTCGCGTTTGTCGTTGTTGTCTTCTTGGGCGTTGCCACGGGGTGTTTTTTGGCCATCGTGCTTATCTAGATTGCGCGGCGGTGTGGCGTCGTTGGAATATGTCCAATTTGGGTGCCAGGTGTCTATAGCCGATTTGTGCCAAGAAAAGCCTGGGTTCGTCGTCTGAACAAATTCCTTGGCGTTTTCATTTCCTGCGGAATAGCGGGTTTGCCCGTCTCTGCGGGCTTCGAGACGTGCATGTTCTGCCTGATGCTGACGAGCCGCGGTGCGGTCTACCACACGAGGAAGTCGGCGGGCGAGTGGAAGCACTTCCACCGCGGATGCGACTGCAAGGTGGCTCCCAGCTGCGTGGGAAGCATAGACAAGACCAAAGCTTTCGAGTTCGCCCTCGGTTTCGCTCCGAGCGATGCGCTTGAAGTCATTCGCCAGCTTTATGGGTTGATTGCCGACAATCCTCCGACATACAAAGACAAGGGCCCGTGCTAAATGCTACGAGCATTTAGCAGGTCCCATGGTTTTGATACGCGCGTCGCCCGTCGTGAGGCCAAGAATTTGCCGTAGTCGTAACATTGGTGGTCGCGCATTTTTCGCTTTTGTCGTCGATTGGTTGGCGCGCTCGCCTTTCATGGGGACAATCGGGGCCTTTGTCGTGTCCCTCCTGGTGCGCTTTTCGGCTGTGGCTCGTTAGTGTTCTTCCCAGGGCGTGATGACGGCTTTGGGGCAGCCGTCTTCATGCGCTTCGAACGCACGGTACGCCTCGAGAATGTCGTTGAGCGCGTATCGTTTCGAAATAAGGCAGCTCGTGTCGATGGGCTCTTGCTCGATGAGGGAAAGCGGCTCCTCGAGCCCCGTTGCATCCATGCCGCCCGTTTTGAAGGTGAGATTCTTGCCGTACATGCTGGGCAGCGGCAGCGTTTGAACATTCTCGTACATAGCGGAAACCACCACCACGGCGTTGGGCCGCGCGATGCGCCATGATATCCGATGGTTTTCGCTTCGCTTGCGTGGCGCCGGTTTGCGGCTTGGTGTGCTCGTCGGAAGCGGTGATGGGCTTGCGGGCCGCCCGCAATTCGGCGGGCGTGCTTTGCGGTTTGCGGGACGGCCGCGATTCTGATGGAGCGCCGCATGATTTGCGGGCTGGCCTCTTGTCGGGCGGCGCTTTCGTATGGCGTGCGGCTCCCTTGCGCATTCAATGGCGCTTTCGCGATTCGCAAGCTTTCCGTGCGCCGCTTCTTTCCGCATTGCTCTGTGCCGCTTTCTTGCCGATTCGTTTTCGATTTCCTTTCAAAACGCTGGGTAACTTTCCCGCGTGTTGCCTTGTGCTAAACTCGCGATCGTTGCTATAACGCGCGTGCGCGCGAGACGGCCGCCTGGATTTGTGGACCTGCTAAATGCTCGTAGCGTTTAACAGGAGCATTCGGCGCGGAATTGCAGGTGCTGGGTGGTGGCGTTTGCCCTAAGACGCTGGCCCGATGGCGACCGGCGAGCATCGCTTGTCGAAAAGAACCTAGTCGACATCGGAGGGGCCGCGAGCGTCGCCTGGCGGAAAAAGCTCGCAGAAGATGCGAGGCGAAGGCGCTTGCGGAGCGCGCTTGGCGAAGTTGCCTTGCAGCCCCAAGCGAGTTTTGCCGAGCGCCTCCGCCAAGTGGCCTTCACTAGCGAACCTGTTAAACGCTACGAGCATTTAACAGGTCTCGGCTGGTCTCGCGGGCGCACGTCGCGATGCGTTGCGCATGTGCACAGCGCTTGCTTGAAAGGATGCTTCATGGCCGAACAGTCCCAGGGCGCCCGTGCCCTGTTTTTTGATGAATCGCTGGTGGAAGAGGTCGCTGCGGTAAACGGCTTCGCGGTAGAATCGGTTGAGCCGTTGTGCGAAATCGACGGCGACGCTATCGTGATGCGTCACGGAAAAAGCGGCGCCCGCCTGCTGTTTCTGCATAATGCCGACGAGAACAAGGCGTTTTCAATCTCGTTCAAAACCCCGCCGGTCGACGACACGGGCGTGTTCCATATTCTGGAGCATTCCGTGCTGTGCGGTTCCGACAAATTTCCGGTGAAAGAGCCGTTCGTCAATCTGCTGAAAACCTCGATGCAGACGTTCCTCAACGCGCTCACGTTCCCCGATAAAACCATGTACCCCGTGGCCAGCACCAACGACCAAGACCTCGAAAACCTTGCCGACGTGTACATGGACGCCGTGCTGCACCCGGCAATCTACCGCAAGCGCGCGGTGTTTGAGCAGGAAGGCTGGCATTACGAGCTTGACGACGCGAACGCCGAGGCGGGAACGCCCGAGCGCCTGCGCTACAACGGCGTGGTGTTCAACGAGATGAAAGGCGCGCTGTCCGACCCCGAAAGCGTGCTGTACCGCGGCATGAACACCGAGTTGTTCCCTGGCACGTGCTACGCCTTCGAGTCGGGCGGCCATCCGCGCGCCATTCCACAGCTCACCTACGAGGGCTATCTCGATACCCATGCGCGCCACTATCGCCTGGACAATTCCTATATCGTGCTCTACGGCGACATCGACGCCGAGCGCATGCTGCGATTCCTCGACCGCCGCTACCTTTCGGCCGCCGATTGCGCGCCGCGCACGCCCGCTGAGCCCAACCCGATGGGCGAATGCAAGCCTAACGTGTCGCTCGACGCGGTGGTCCCCATGGCGACCGCTCCCGAGAACGCGTGCGTGGGCTTGGGCTACGCGATCGGCGACGCGCGCGATTTCGAGCGCGTGCTTGCGGCCGACGTGCTCATGGACGCCCTGATGGGCGGCAACGAATCGCCTATCAAGCGCGCGGTGCTCGACGCTGGCATCGGCGGCGACGCGACGGCGTTTCTCATGGATTCGCAGGCCATGCCCGTGGCGCTGTTCGAGCTGAAGGGCGCAAAGCCGGGCGCGAAGCAGCGCTTTATGGAAATCGTCGAGGGTGAAGCGGCCCGCCTGGTGGCCGATGGAATTCCGCGCGACCTGCTGGAGGCGTCGCTCGCCCAGCTATCGTTTGAGCTGCGCGAACGCGACCGCGGTATGGCCGATGGCGTAGTGCTCGCGATGAACGCGCTTTCCGGCTGGCTCTACGACGACGCGCTCGCGACCACGTACCTGCGCTACGAAGACGCGCTCGCCCATATGCGCGAGGGGCTTGACGGCTGCTACTTCGAAGACGTGCTGGAGTCGCTCATCGTGAAGTCGAACCACAAGGCTCTGCTCGAAGTGAAGCCCGTCGAGGCCGAGGACGACAGCGAGGAAGAGCGCGAGCTCGCCGAGAAGCTTGCGGGGCTCGATGAGGCGGCCAAGCAGGCCATTCGCGATGACGTGGCCGAGCTGCGCGCCATGCAGGAAGCGCCCGATTCGCCCGAAGCTCTGGCTACGCTGCCACGCTTGGGCACTTCCGACATCGGCGCCGCCAAGCCCGACCCGGCCGCCGTGCTCGATGCCGCTTGCCCGCTGCCGTGCCTGCGCCACGAGCTGCCCAGCCGCCACATCAACTACCTGTACCTGTATTTCGATGCGAATGCCGTAGCCTTTGACGACGTGCCCTATGTCACGGTGTTGTGCATGTTGCTCAACAAGCTCGACACGGCGAAGCGCACCGCCGCTGAGCTGGATGTATTCATGCGCCAGCACCTAGGCTCGATGCGGTTCTTCCCTGATACGTACGTTTCGGCGAGTGACCCCGACAAGGTGTCGCTGCGCGTGACGCTTTCGGCGAGCGCTCTTGCGGAAGAGGTGGCGCAGCTTTCGGCCATCCCTCGCGAGGTGTGGGGGACCACGAAATTCGATGCGAAGCAGAAGATTCTCGATGTGCTCGTGCAGCGCCGCATCGGCATGGAGCAGACGTTTGCGAACGAGGGCCACACGAGCGCGACGAATCGCCTTTCGGCGTCGTATTTCCGCGCGGGCGTGCTGCGTCAGAAGCTCGCGGGCGTCGATTTCTACCTGTTCCTGAAAGACCTCATCGACAACTACGACGAGCGCTTCGATGCGCTGGCGGCGAAGCTCGAAGAGGTGCGCGCGACCGTGTTTGGCGGGCCGGCGCTCGCGAGCTTTACGGGTTCGGCCGAGGAATGCGACGCCTTCTGGGCCGCAGCGGGTGATATGGGCCTCGCGCGTGACGAACGCGCTGCGGCGAGCGAGACGTTCGGTGCTGGTTGCGGCTGTGAGCTGGCGATTCCCAAGCCTGCGCCGCGCAATGAGGCGTTTATCGTTCCGTGCGACGTGAGCTATTCGGCCAAGGGCGCGCCCACGCTTGACGTGGTTGAGCACTCGGGGCTGTGGTCGGTTATTTCTAACGCGCTTTCCTTTGACTACTTGTGGAATGAGGTACGTGTGAAGGGCGGCGCCTATGGCGTCGGCTTCCGTCGCGGGGAAGAAGGCTTCGCACGCTTCTATTCGTATCGCGACCCGGGCGTCGATGGTACGCTCGCGCGTTTCGATGCGGCCGCCGATTGGCTGGCCGCGTTCGAGCCCGATGAGGCCGAGATGGAGGGCTACATCGTGGCTACGGTCGCCGCGCACGACGCGCCGGCCAAGCCGCGCGCCATTGCCCGCCGTGAAGACGGAGCCTTCCTGTGCGGCCGCGCGGCCGATTGGCGTGAAAAGCTGCGCGACGAAAAGCTTGCAGCGACGCCCGCGGCCATTCGCGCTTGCGCGCCGGTGCTGCGCAAGGTTGCCGATCGGGGCAATGTGTGCGTGTTCGGCAACGAGGACATCATCCGCGCCGCAAAGCAGCCGTTGGAAGTGACGAAGCTGTTCTAGGCCGATTCGGGTCGAAACCTGCTAAATGCTCGTAGCGTTTAGCAGGTTTTTCTTTGCGGGAAAGCGGCGGTTGCACGGTTTTGCTCGCAGGGTGGCAGGAAACGCCGCTAGGGGGCCTCGCTGCATGGGTTCAGCGTGGCGTTCGGGGCCCTATTGGCGGCTTTCCTGCCGCTTTTCGCGCTTCGCCGCTCTTTTTCGAGCTTTTCCTGTGACTCCGAGGCGCCCCGAGAGGCCCCATAGTCGCGTTTTCTGACAGCCAGGGAAGAAAACGCTGCAGCGAGGCCCCCTAGTGGCGTTTTCCGCCGCGGAATTGCTGTTTGACTCGTTTCTCCCAACGTTCGGAGCTGCTCTCGCGCTGCTGCCGCCTTCTTCATTGCGGAATTTTGAAAAACCCGCAAAAGTATCTTTTCCCAGATTAGACGGCTACTATTGAAGGTGGCATGAAACATGGGGATTTTGGGAGGGGTTGCCATGTTCACTCCGAAGATGCTGAAAAGCCAGCAATTTTTCTTGTCGGGGAAAACTGCCGCCGACGCATTCGAGGCCGAGCGCAAACTGCTGCTCATCGATCAAGAGCTCTCGCATTCTGAATCGGGGCTCGCGATTGCCCATGCGATTTCGCGCCTTGAGGCAACGGCGACCGTGCGCATCGACGGCCTCGCGCCCGATGCCTACGAGCTGCTCGTCATTGAATCGCTTTTCGCGGGCAAAAACTTGGATTACTTTGCGCACCCTTTCAGCGAAAGCAATTTCTGTACAAAATCGGCCTCGGTTGAGGCGTTCTACTATCTCGAAACCCTGCGTTGGATTCAGGAAACCGTCACGCCGGGGCACCGCTTCACGCCGGAGTTCATCCTCGAAGTGCATTCTCGATGCCTGTACAACAAGCCCACCAGCGAAACAGGGCTGCGTTTCCGCTCATGCGATTTCGACGGGGACAAGGCCGACCCTCGGGAATCGTTCGCCCCTCCTGGCGCCGACGAGGTTCTGCCGTATATCGAAGACCTGTGCGAATTCATCAACACGCCGCGTTTTTCGCCGCTTGCCCAAACGGGCTACATGCATTTCCAGTTCGAAAGCATCAAGCCGTTCAAGCGCTCGATGGATCGCACTGGCCGTGCGATGTGCCACGCGCTCCTTCGTGCGAGAAACATCACGAGCGGCTCCATTCCGGCCATCGCGCTGCTGCCCGCGATCGACACGCGCTACCACGCAAAAAGCCTGTTGCCGTATGCGCAGAAGGAGGCCATCGAAAGCGACGAAATACCGTTCGCGATCAATAACTGGATTGATTTTTGCGCGGAGAGCATCTCTGCCGCATGGCAGGTCAAGGATGACTATCTCGCAATTTTCGGGAAGTTGAATGCGGTGTGGCGCGAAAAGTTGGGGAAAGTGAGCGAAGGCTCTGCGACGCAGCGCATCCTCGAGTTGCTTCCGGGATACCCCCTGCTCACGGTGGAAGCCGCATGCCGCCTGACGGGCAAGCAGTTCAGTGCGGTCAACGACGCGTTCAGGCGCCTTGCCGACGCGGGCATCGTGCGGCTTGTCGACAATGCCGGGTGCACGAACGCGCGGCTTTTCGAGGCTCACGACGTGATCGATGCCCTCTCGAAATTCGAGGCGGCGCTCATATCGGCGCCGCCCATCTCTCGTGATTGCGTATAGCGTTTTGCGCGACGCTTTCGGCCGTGCGAATTTCGCAGGGAAGGCTCGTCGGGCCTTTTAGCTGCGCAGAATCGTCTGCTCCGCGATGGTAATGATTGCCGGGTAGAAAGCCCTGCGGGCGCCCGAGCGAACGTCGTGTGCGAACTCGCCAATCCAGCTCATAGGGTGTTTTTCGCGGAACGCCTCGGCCGCATTGCGAATGGCTGCGGCTTCTTCCTCGTTTCCTGCGAGGAAGGCGTCAGCCTCTTTATCGGCCATGACGCCGAGAAATTCCAGCTCAATGGCGATATTGTCGGCGAAGTCGACGAAATGGTCGGGCATTTTGAAGCCGTTCAATGCATAACACGCCGCGACTTGCTGCTCCGAGGGTCCGCGCAGGTGGCCGCGCCCATTTTCGTCCTTCATCGTTTTGTAGAACGACTCGTAAGGCACGGCGAGCAATGTGCCAGGGCCCACGAAAAGCCGGTTGAAATCGGTTTCGAGCATAAGGCGCGCGTCATTGGGGGCGTTGCCGGCGGCTTCCTCGCAGAATGCGCGCAGCTCGCCAAGCGCCGCGACAACCTTTTCGTCGGGGCAGTCGCGCAGCATTTCGCCGAATGCGTCGGCGACTTCACCACGCTGCACCTCTTCGGCGAATTCGAGAGAGGGGCGCAGAAGGCACCGCGAGATAAGCGCTGTGAGAGCTGCTTCCGCGCGAGCTTCTCGGGCTTGTTCTTCCATGTTCGACATAGCGGTCCTTTCTGTATGGAATCGAAAAACGGCGGCGCCGGCATCGGCTGCGTGTTGGACGTTGGGCAAGTCGAAAGCAACGCCTTCCGATCGCGGCTCGCGGCCTGATGGCTCGCAACCTCTTTGGACAACGCTGCCGCCGCGCGGGGAGCGGGATGGGAGGCCACCCGCTCCCCGCGGTGGGTGGCGCTAACTAACCGAGCGCCAGTAGTAGACGTTGGGACCCGTGCCTTGGTCGGCGAGCAGCTGCTCGCACTCGTGCTCTGCGACTATCTTCGAGATTTCAGAGTTCGGGTCGTCCAGGTCGCCCACGACGATTGCGCGGTTGGGGCAGCACAGCTGGCACATGGTCTTCTCTTCGCCGTTCGAAAGGCGGTGGATGCACATCTCGCACTTGTCGATGACCTGCGCTTCAACGTCAAGACTGCGCGCGTGGTAGGGGCATGCTTCGGCGCACTTCTCGCAACCGATGCACGCTTCCTTGTCCACCACGACAACGCCGTCCTCGCGTTTCGACGAGGCGCCCGTCGGACATGCTTCAACGCAGGGCGCGTTGTCGCAGTGCTGGCATGGGGTGGGGCGCCAAAGGAACGTGACGTTGGGATAGGTTCCCGAAGGGGCGTCGAGCGAGGCGTCGGTTTCGCCCGCGTCGTTGTACACGGGAATGCGGCAAATGCCATCGGCGACGTGGTTTTCCATTTTGCAGCTCACGGTGCAGGTACGGCATCCAATGCAGCGATGCAGGTTAATGGCGAATGCATATTTGGTCATCGGAGGCCTCCTTAAGCCTTCTCGATTTGAACAAGGTTGTCATAGGGCGCGAAGTTCGTTTCGAAAATCGCGTCTTGCGCGGGGTTCAAATCCATTTGGAGCAGGTCGCGATAGTGGGTGCTATCGACGAAGTCCTTCGGCCACCAACCCTGGCGTTGGTTGACGCAGCCAGGCTTGATTTCTTCCGTGACCAGGGCTTTCACTTTGTACTCGCCGCGGTCGTTGAAGATACGGACCACATCTCCGCTCTCGATGCCGCGATCGCCGGCGTCTTTCGTGGAAATCTCGATCCATGGCTCAGAGACGACCTCGCGAATCCACGGCAGGTTTACGTGCTGACCATGGGTGGTGAACACGGTGCGGGCGTTCATGAAGGTGAGCGGGTAGGTTGCCGCCTTCTCGGTGCGGTTCGACTCGATGGGCTCGTAGTGCACGGCGACTTCCTCGCCGAATTCGATGAGCGACTCGGTGTAGATCTCGAGCTTGCCCGACGGTGTCATGAAACGCTTGCTCGTGAACGGAATGTACGGGTCAGGGAAGTTGGCGCGAACGACCTGCTTCTCTTTCAGCTCGTCGAAGTCGATGGTGTTGAATTCGGGCGCGATGTTGCCTTCGATGGTGAACTTGCGGTGCCATTCCTCGATGTCGTATTTCCAGTCAGTCTTATCGAGGATGCCGAATTTCTCGGCAAGCATCTGGCCGACCTGGAAGTCGGTCTTTGACTCGTACATCTGGGAAATGACCTGCTTGCGAGCCTGCACATAGAAGTTCGACCACGAGGTAATGACCTCGAAGGGCTCTTCGTAGTAAGAGGAAATCGGCAAAACGAGGTCGCTCAGTTCGGCGCCGGAGTTCATGATTTGCTCGGACGTGATGACGAAATCGAGCTGAGGCAGCGTCTCGTGGAGGAGCTTATTGCCCTCGGGGCTTTGCGTGCCCCAACCGTAGTTGTTGAACCAGATGAGTTTGACGGGGTAGGGCTCCTGCTTCGCAACGAGACTCATCCACTGCGTGCCAGGCTGCGGGGTCGCCTTGTGGCCCTCGTAGGGCGAGGTGCCCGTTACCGAGAACAGGATGCGCATAAGGCCGCCGCCCGCCCAGTTCACGTTGGCGTACTGCTTGCCGACGTTGCCGGTAATCGCGGCCATTTGAATGGCGGCGCGGGTGGGCAAATGTCCGTTCCAGTAACGGTTCGTGCCCTGGCTGATTTGGATTTTCGAGGGCGTCTCTTCCGCATAAATCTTCGCCAGCTTCACGATGTCGTCGGCGGGAACTTCGCAAATCGAGCTCGCGTATTCGGGCGTGTAATCCTGCACGGAATCGACGATGGATTGGAACGCGGGGGAAACCTCGATGTCGGCGCCATCGACTTTCACGGTATAGGTGCCCGTGATTGCTGCGGTTTCGGGAACTTCACATTCCTTGGGAACGTCGCCGGAAACGGTGACGGAGGGATAGATGGGTTTGAGAGAATCGTCGAGCGCGGCGACTTCGACGGCCTTGTTCGCCTTCTCATCCCACACGAGGTATTTGCCATTGCTCATGACGAGTTTCTTGGTCGATTTGTCAACCAAGAACGCGCCGTTGGTGGTGGAGCGGATGTAGTCCTTGTCGATTTTGTCGTTATCGATGATCCACTTCATCATGCCGAGCATGAGCGCGGCGTCGGTGCCGGGGCGAATGGGAATCCACCAGTCGGCCTTGGCGGCCGTGCGCGAGCAGCGCGGGTCGACGACGATGACCTTAGCGCCCGCTTCCTGGGCGTCGAAGACGAAGTGCATTTCCTGCTTGTTGGTTTCAGCGTAGTTGCAGCCGAACATGATGATCGACTTTGAGCCGAGCATGTCTTTCCAGTCGGCGGCGTCTTGCTGAATGCCCATGGTCGGGATCCAGCCCATGTTGCAGCCGAGGTCCCCCATGATGCCAAAGTTCGTCCACTGGGTACCGTCGTAGGTGTTCGCCATCATGGCCGAGAAACACTGCGGCACAATGCCGTAGTTGCCGACCATGGTGATCCATGAGTTGGACGTGGAACCGTATTTCTCGATGTTGGTGGTCATTTTCTCGTGGATGAGGTCGATGGCCTCTTCCCAGCTGATGCGTTCCCACTCACCGGCGCCGCGCTCGGTGCCCTCGACGCGCTTCATAGGATATTTCACCCTATCGGGCGAGTAGACGCGCTGCATGGCATTGGAGATGCCGCACAGGCAAATGCGGTTGTAGCTCGTGTCGGGGAAATCGGCGGGCTCAACCTTGATGATGGTGTCGTCTTTGACGAACGCGTTGATGCCGCAGCTGCCGACGCAGTTTGGTGCGCATGTGCAACGGCCGATTTTGTCGTATTCGGGCTGTGCGGTGCCAACGGCGTTTTCGGATTTCTTGGAATCGTCTTTGTCAGACGGCGAGCAAGCGGTGAGCACCTGCGGAATTGCTGCGGCAGCGGCAACTGAGCCGCTCAGCTTCAGAAACGAGCGGCGATTGATCCCCTTCGAGAGCGCGGTTCCGCCTGTTCCGCTGTGAACGAGTCGGGACATTTCTCCCCCTTCTTATTGTTTGGAGGCCAGGAAGCGTGCATTGGCCGATCCCCTTGAACGGCCACCATCCGGTCTCCCCATGTGCCCATTGTCCAGGGGAAAGGGGCGGCCCAGCAAGGGCTTTGCGGTTTAACGAAAAAGCCGTAATGCCATGTCGAAGCGGTGTTTTGAGGGATGATTGAGGATGAATTCGTGAGCGATGGTTGACTGTGCTCGCGATTCCTTTCGAGCCCAATAAACGTGCTGGGTACGTAACGGGTTCAACGCGTCGGAGCGGAAGCCTGCTAAATGCTCGTAGCGTTTAGCAGGTTTTTTCTTTGTGGGAAGCGGCGGTTGCGCGGTTTTGTTCGCAGGATGGCAGAAAACGCCGATAGGGGGCCTCGCTGCATGGGTCCAGCATGGCATTCGGGGCCCTATTGGCGGCTTTCCTGTCGCTTTTCGCGCTTCGCCGCTCTTTTTCGAGCTTTTTCTGCGACTTCGAGATGCTTCGAGAGGCCCCATAGTCGCGTTTTCCGCCAGCCAGGGAAGAAAACGCTGCAGTGGGGCCCCATGGCGGCGTTTTCTGCCGCGGAATTGCTGCTCGCTCGGGTCGATTCGGCGTGATTGCTTTCGTCCGTCCGAGGGCGAACCACCACTCCGGTGGTGCGTATCGTTGCTTTGGGGCCGCGAATTGTTCCCTGGTGAGTGCGAAATGCCGCCTTTGTGTGCGTGGGCCATCGTGCTCTAAGGCGTTTTTATGCAGGTTCGTCGCAAATACCTGCGGTTTTCTTGTGCGCGTGCATGGAGTGCGCTAAACTATCACGTCGGTATTTTCCCCGAGGCGCGTCGCGCCTCTTGATAGCAAGAAAGAGGCGATCATGTCAGGTCACTCTAAGTGGGCAACCACGAAGCACCGCAAAGCTGCCCAGGACGCCAAGCGTTCGGCCCTGTTCAGCAAGCTTTCCCGTAACATTACCGTGGCGGCGAAAGAGGGTGGCGACCCCAACCCCGACAACAACGCCTCTTTGGCGGCTGCTATTGAAAAGGCCAAGGGCTACTCGCTGCCTAAGGACAAAATCAAGACGGCTATCGATAAGGCGTTCGGCACCGGCAAAGATGCTGCCAACTACGAAACGCTCACCTACGAAGGCTACGGCCCGGCTGGCGTCGCTATTTACTGCGAGGCCCTGACCGACAACCGCAACCGCACCGCTGCCGATGTTGGAGCTGCGTTCCGCCATGCTAACGGCTCGCTGGGCACCCCTGGCTGTGTCGGCTTCCAGTTCGAGCGCAAGGGCCAGATCATGGTCGAGAAGATCATTCCTTCCACCGAGAAGAAGGTCGCCGATAAGCAGAACGCTGTTGACGAGGACGAGTTCATGCTCGCTGTCGCCGAAGCTGGCGGATCCGATTACGAAGACGCCGGTGACGAGTGGATCGTCTACACCGCTCCGAACGACCTCATGGCCGTGAAGAATGCTCTCGAGGCTCAGGATATCGAAGTGAAGGGCGCCGAGCTCACGATGATCCCGACCACTCCGACTGAGGTTGACCCGAAGGACGCCGCGAAGGTTATGCGCCTGGTCGACAAGCTCGAGGAGCTCGAAGACCTCCAGAACGTGTACCACTCCATGGATATGACTGACGAGGTCATCGCTGCCCTGGAGCAGGAGGACTAGGCTTTAAGGCCCACTCCAGCTCGCCGAAAGGCGTCGCGCGATATGCAATTGCAAGGCCCGCTCGTAAGAGTGGGCCTTTTTGTGTTTTCAGGAGCTTGCGCGGTCGACGCGTGGTGCCTGCGTTATTTCACGCTCGTGAGGCGGCCCTGGTAGCCGCAAAGAATGCGCGCGTTGCCTCCGGCGATGGCGAGACCCTCTTCGAGCGCCGCCCGTGGAAGGTCGTAGTCGTTATTGTTTTGCGAGATGTGCATGGCTACGACGGTTTCGGGCGTGCGCAGGCCGGCTGCGCGCGATTCGGTGATGAGGGTTGCGAGCTCTTCGGTAGCCTGCGGGTTTGAGAGGTGGCCGAGCTCCGAGGCGATTCGTTTCTTAATAATGTAAGGGTAATCGCCGTTTTTCAGCATGCGCTCGTCATGATTGCTCTCGAGCGCCAAAATGCGCACGTCGCGCAAAGCCGCGTGCGCGGCGCTCGTCACGATGCCCGAATCGGTTATGTATCCCAGCGCGTCGCTGTCGGGCGACTCGACGCGAAAGCCGAATGAAGCGGCGGCGTCGTGGCTGGTGGCGAAGGGGAGCACGCGTAAGCCGGCGGCGCACACGACGCGCTCATCGCAGGTGGAAGCCCCATTGCGGCCCTCGCTCACATTTTCGTCTTGGGAAAGCGTAAGTGCTGCGCCAAGCGGCGCCGTTTCGAAGTCGCCCGCAATCTTCTGCAGCGTCGAGCTGTTGTCGACGCAAGCACGATTTACGTATACCATTGGCGCGCAACCGAGTTTGGCCAGGCCGCGCAGCACCACGCCCAGGCCTTTGGTGTGGTCCCCGTGTTCATGGGTGATGAATACGGCTTCGAGCCGCGTGGGGTCGAAGCCCGCTTCGTCGCAGCGTTCGAGGAAATCGCGCTTGCAAATTCCGCAGTCAATAAGCGCGCCCGCGCCCGTCGCGGCATTTTCGACAATGGCGGCATTGCCTTTGCTGCCGCTTGCGAGCACATGTAGTTTCAGCATAAGAATCTTCCTGTTGTGGCGCGTGATCGCGCTCTTCTTTTCCGGCGCACAAGTATAGGCGAAATGCCTTGGCTCCCGCGTGCAATTTGAAAGCGAAGCGTCGGTATGCCGCCCTCGCAAAATTTACATGCCCTCTTACGACAAGGCACCGATGACCTTGTCTTGGTCGTAAGAAAGGGTGCGACATGACGAGCGAAAAGAAAAACACCGTTGGACAAATGGGGTGTTGCTGTTCAAGCGTTGAACAGGTTAGCTGGAAGAAAGGAGGGCAGGGAATGCGCGACGAAGTGGCAGACGGCTGGAAGATTTCCCAGGTGGAAGTGCTGGTTGGGTTGCCGCGCCGCGACATTCAACGTGCGTGCTATGAAGGTGCGGGCGGGCTCGGCATCGTGAAGCCGCGCAATACCACGTGGGGTTGGCGCGTGTATGAGGTTCCCGATGTGGCGAAGCTCTTCTTACTGGCGCAGGGGCGCAGGCAGGGCAAGATGCTCGATGAGGTTCGCGACGAACTCGCGTCTTGCGAAGGAGCGCGCGACGTGTTGCGCAAGCTTGTGCGATGCGAGCAGGCCGCCCGCGAGGCATGCGATGCCCAAGCAGGTGCAAGCATGTCGGCTCGCGCGTTGCGATGTGCAATCGAGCAGGGGGACGTAACGGTATTTGCGGGGCTTATCGACGCGTCGTTCGCGGAAGATGCGCGTGCGTTCTGCGATGCGCATGCGGCGCTCGGGCTTGCTGCCGAGGGGCTTCTATCGAAGCTTTTCGCGGATCTCGCCCGCGTTCGCGCGTGCGGTCAAGCTCCGGGTTCGAATGATGCGAGGGAGATTTGCGCAGCTTCAGTGCATGCGGTTTCCGAGCGATGTGCGATGCGCGCTGCCGATGCGGGGATGCTGCTTGCTCGGGCGATGAATGCGTCGGGCATGGGGCTTACGTGTGAGTTGTGGCTTGGTCCTGCGACGTGGGCATATGCGAATGCAGCGCTTGAGGCTTCGCAGCTGGATGCGCAGCGCGCGAGCGCGACCGAAGAGGAATGTCACGTAAAGCCTTTGGGCGATGCGAAAGAGCAGTCGGCTGTTTAAGCGACTAATCAAGGGAAGGATTTGAAAATGATGAAACCAATGAGCATGACGGCATGCGCGGTGGCGTTTGCCGCGGCTGTGGCGCTCGCCGGATGCTCGGATGGCGCGGGGTCTGCGGCTGGCTCAGCCGGCGATGCGGGTGCGCCTTCGGCATCGCAGCAAACCGCTGAGGCGGTGCAAATCAAACAATCGCCCGACAAATATACCTGGTACGTGAAAAACTACGTCGGCATGAACGCAGGCAACGCCGGCTACACTGGGCTCGATACCAATCGCTACGACCGTTACGGCGCTGGTGCGCTGCGGCTCGTGTTCGTTGCGGGCGATGGTACGTTCGTCGATCCCGAAAATGAAGATCAGCTGAAGGAATACGTGGTTATCGGGCAGAACCTCGAGCCGAACACCGAAGTCGTATACACCTTCCAAAAAGACGATGACGGCAAAGAATACGACAACCTGGTTTCGACGAAGTCGCATGAGGAAATCGTGCTTGCCGTGAAGCGCGTTGGTTCGTCGGGTGATACTGTTGACATGACCGCGATTCAGGCTTCGCCCGACAAATACACGCGCATGGTGCGTGACTACGTTGGACGCAATTTGGCGGAATGCGGCTATTTGGCGCTCGGCGGGTATTTGGCCGATTCCTATGGCGCGGGGTCGGTGAAGATCAATCCCATTGCCGATGATGGGTCGTATATCGACTTGTCCGATTCCGAAACGTATAAAGACGTGCTTTCCCAATACAAGGTGACATCTCAAAGCGTTGCGCCTAATACGGCGATGACTATGACGTTCATGCTCGATAGTGATGGCAACGAGTACGAAAACCTCGTTTCCACGAAGAGTCTTGATTCGATTGACCTGCAGGTGACGAAAATCGGTTAACAGGTGGTTGGGGCGAAAGGGCGCGAGTTGATATTTGAACATCGCGCCCTCGCCGCGATTTCTGGGTGCTAGGCGACAGAGAAATGGATGGCGACCCTAGAAATCGATGAGGTCGGCCACCTTTACGCCGAGGCTGTCGGCGATGCGGCATAAAAGGTCGAGCCCAATGCTTACGGAGCCATCTTCGATGTGCCATATGTGCGTTTGATTTGAGCCGGCCATCAAGGCAAGCTTGCGCTGGGAGAGGCCCTGCCTCTCCCGTTCACGCCTAATTGCGGCGCCGAGCAATCTTTTGCGTTCGCTTGAATCCATGCGGCCATGGTATGGGGTAAAATTGAATAGGCGATATGCTATAGCAAGTCAAAAAACGAATGGGCAGATGACGCGCACAGCGGCGGCTTCTGCCCATTTGCGTTGAAGGAGGCATAGGGAATGGGATTCAATCCGTTCGAGCAAATTGGCTCCGCTGCGGCCGATGCGGGAAAATTCCTGCAAGATAGGGGCAACGACATTGCAAAGGCGGCTTCGGAAGGTGCGAATGCTGTCGCAAAGGGGGCAGCTGAAGGCGCTGACGCCGTTGCGAAAGCTGCCGGCGAAGGTATTGGAAGCATTGAAAAAACTCTGACTGAAAATGCTGCCGTAGTTGCAAAGGTTGCTGGCCAAGTTGCCAAAAATGCCGTTGATGCAGAGAACCAAACGAACAAAACGGCTGAAGAAATCCTCGGGGCGGCGGGCGCAATTGGTGAAGGTGCGTTTCGGCTGGGCGCTTCGGTGGTTGATACCGGATCAAAAGCCGTTGAAGCGGGCGTTTCGGCGATTCAGACGGGAGCGAAGAAGGTCCATCAGGCATTTGGCGGAGAATACGGCGACGAATTCGAGAGCACGCTTCGTGATGAAAACGGCAATCTTATTGTGCCTGAGCAGATTGTCGATGAGCGCGAATTCAACGAGATCGCCGTGCTGGCGAGTCGTTACGAGAAAGTCATTGCCCCTGGGCGATTGGCTAAGATGGGGAAAAGGGCGACTGAAATTGTGCCCGCTCCTGTCAAGGAACTTGCAAGCAAAGCTAGTGATGCAGAGAGGGATACGATAAATGGTCTCACTGAGAGTGAACTCATGGCGTCTGCCGTCAAAAAAGCCGCTGAGGGCTTTGGGGAGCTTGAGAAGCACGCTGCGAAAGCAAGCGTTAGCAGGGAATATGTCATCTCTCGCATCAATGAAGGAGGGCAAAATCAGAAGATATCCTGTTTATCGGAGATCTGTCTGCTTCGTGCATATGACATTGCAGCAATCGCGGATAAAGAGAAATTCCAGCATATGGGAATCGCTTTTGTCGAGGGTGGCGGTTTGGGCGCTGCTGGTTTCTGGGGGTTGCCCGCGAACCTTGCGCTTAGCATGCTCATTTACTTTCGAGCCGTGCAATCAATCGCTATGTTCTACGGCTACGATGTAAAAGAGAATCCAGACGAGCTTGTGATTGCAAGTGAGGTGTTTTCGAAGGCGATGTCTCCGAGCCAGTCGGACAATCCGGCAAACGACTATGTTGGCAAAGTGCTGGTTTATGCCGAGATTGCCGGTATAAAAAAGGCGGCAGCAAAAACATGGGCCTCAATGATCGACAAGGGCGGCGCTGCTCTCATTTTGGCGCAAATGCGCGCATTGTCGAATTCCGCAGCCCGTAAGGCTCTTGAGAAAGCTGGGAAAAAAGGCATTGAAGCGGGGGTATTCACCAAGACCTTGGCACAAATCGGAGAGAAGCTTACTCTTAAAAACATCACTAGAATGATACCGTTTGTGGGCGCGGGGTTTGGAGCCCTTTTCGATACCGCTCAAATGAATCGGGTCATCGAGATTGCCAATCTTTTCTACCATAAACGTTTCATCCTTGAGAAAGAGGACCGCATTCGCCAACTCGAAGAAGGAGTAGCTGCGGGGTGCCTTCCGAGCGTTAAAGAGCTATGTGCTGATGGGGAACTTGGAATAGAAACGCCGAACTCTCTCTAATCTCGGTGGAAACTTCGGCGTGGCGTGGCGTGGCGATTTCGGCAGCGTAGGTGCGCCGTTGTCCGTTGATGCATGCATGGGCGAGTAACGGATGGTAGAAGCCGTGGTTGCGCGAAGGAAATGCGAGCGCTCTTTTTGCAAGACTGGCAATGGCTGTTTAGCGCCGCGATGAAAAGAAATGCTGCTAACGACCCTCGAGCTGTTATGGTTGAGCTGGGTGATTGGGGTGCATGAAACTGCGGTATATGCGAGAAGGAATCAATGATTAAAGAAAAGAAAACTCCTGCTGCGACTTCCGATGATTCGCCCGCATTGTTGCAAGCGTTCTCGAAAAACGAATCTCGGAGTCGCGAACTCGGTGCCTACTTCGTGAAGGCGTGCTTGCTGGTCGTAATCGTGTATCTTCTAAGTCTTGCGTTGCCGAAGATGCCTTCGCCCGTTGTGGCGCTGTTCTGGGTTGCCTTCACGCTCGTATCGATGCTCGGAGTGCTTTACCAGATATTTATTCGTAAAGTGCACAAGCAGCTTTTATACCCCGTGGGCAGCATCGCTGCCAAATTCAACGGCGGCAGAACCATCAGCATCATCGGCTCTTTCTGTCTATCCGCTGTGTGTATGGCGAGTCTTTTACTTGAGGCGCCAAAATGGGACGCTGCTGAAAAAGGTATTGTTGTTCTGGCGATTGTGCTCTATCCGATTGTTGAATGTCTCGTGGGGCGCCTTGCTAAACGTGAATTTGAGCCAGCTTACCAAACTGCGGCAAAGGTTCGTTGGAGCTGCGTCGTCGTTGCGATACTTCTATGCATTGGTTATGCGGTATGGATGTTTTATGGCATGAGCTCAGGGAAAGCGTTCAATACGTTGTTTGAGTCGCTTATCAATACGAGTTGTCCTCTTGTTCACGCGGAATCGCCATTGCTTCAAGAGGCCGCTATTGGATCATGGATAACCGATAGTGCAACCAATCTCGGACTTGCGCAAATCCCTGAATCGTGGAGGCAGATATGCATCGTCGTTCGTGTGGTTCTCTGCGCAGGCGCATTTTTCGGCATGGCGCATCTACTTGGAATGTGCTCGTTGCCGTGGTCCGAGCTTAAAAAGGCGTTTGCTTCCGTCGATGCAATCAAGCATGAAAACGAGGCGGACGTTCGTGTGCGCTATCTTGTGGCTGCGGCAATTATGTCGATTGCCTTGTTTGGGACATTTATATGGCTCGATGGGGAAGTTGGTAATGCTGTGGGTTCGGGAAAGAGCACGGCTCTTCAATCGCTTGCCTATCAGGCTGTAGCTACTTCGGCATATCGCATTGGCGATACATACTATGACCGGGCTACTTTCGAGGGAATCGCCCTGGGCAAAGAGGCAGACTTGAAAGCTCAAGTGCATGCCTTGAAGGAGTCGGACATTCCCTCTGCATATGATTCGTGCAATGGAAAAGTTGATGCTTTTCTCGACTGGTTCTTCAGTATCGCGACGAATAATTCGGTGCGTTCGAACATCTCGAAGGAAGACGCGAGACAAACCATGCAGGACTATTTCTATGATTTGGTTGGTTCGGATGCCGATGTTCAACTGACCAAACAGGTTAACGACTGCGTTGAGACGGCTCGAGAGCTGAAAAAACTTCTGGAAACAGGCGAAGGCTGCGATGCTGTCCATTTGGAAGATGGTTCCAATATTCCATCGTGGCTCGTTGATTCGGAAAGTGTTGAGGATGCCCCTCTGTTTGGCGAATACAAACAAGAGGCGCAAAACGTGATTGATGCTGCGCCTGCCTCGGGTATCTCGAAGGCTCACAACGCTAAGCAAACGGTACTTGCGTATCAGTTTGAGACGTTTGTCTATTCTGACAGCCGATTCGACTCAATGGTATCTTCTGTCGAAGACATTGCTGGTCAAGGTAATACTGTATCTGATGCATTCAACTATGTTAAAGGGACGTTCGACAAGGGTACGCAATACGATGGATTCCGCTCCAATATCGAGGAGATGCTCGCCACCTGCCGAAGCCAAACCGAAATGCTCGTGTCGTAAAGCACGAAGCGCGCATAAGGCGATGACCTGTCTACGGCTAGAAATTAGCAAATATGTCAAGTTGAAATTCCTCGGTTTGTTTGAGTTCGAATCGCGCTTTGGCTTGCTTGCTTTCGCGCAGTCAAATTGTTAGAATACAATGTATTCAGTAAGAGAAAGGAGATGGAAATGTCTACGATGACTATGCGAATAGACGATGTCGACGCTGCGGTGGTTCGGAAGTATGCGAAGTTCGAAGGCAAAACCATCTCCGATTTTATTCGTGATGCGGTCTTTGAAAAAATAGAGACTCAGGATGATTTGGCAGCGTTGCGAGCCGCCGTCGAGGAAGACGACGGCACTCGCTACACGCACGCTCAAGTGCTTGCAGAGTTGGGTCTGTAGATGTCTTGGCGTGTCGAATACACCAAGGCGGCGTTGAAGCAGCTAAAAAAGATGGATCGATTTGATGCGAGGCTGATTCTTTCATGGATTGGGAAGAACCTTGAGGGGTGCGATGATCCCCGCATACATGGCAAAGGGCTTACGGCCAATCGAGGGGGCGAGTGGCGATATCGTGTTGGCGATTATCGAATCTTGTGCATCATCGAGGACGACAAGCTTATCTTAGAAATATTTTCAATCGGCCATCGCAGCGAGGTTTATAAATAAGGGGCGTGAGCTTCGGGCGAGCGTTGCCTAATGGGGTCGGTCTGCCGAGGCGGTTTGTTCTAAAGGTTGTGGCCGTGAGCCTCGGGAAAACGCCGCTGGCACTATTGCGATTCGGCGCTGTGTTGGGGTTTCGATACCAAGGCGGCGAAGGCGCTGCGTTCGGCTCGTTGGCGGCGGGTCCAAAGAAAGGGTACATCCAATGCGCATCAATAAAGTCGCATTCATCGGCAAAGGCGGCGTGGGGCTGCTGTATGGCAGCATGATCGCCCGCGTGCTCGGCGATGACGCCGTGGAATTCGTGATGGACGACGCGCGCTATGAGCGCCACGCGGACGATCAGCTGAGAATCAATGGTGAGCCGTGCAGTTTGCGCAGCGTGCGCGCGAGCGAGGCTACACCTGCTGATCTGGTGATTCTCACGATTAAAACCACGGGGCTTACGCAAGCGCTCGATACCATGGAAGCCGTTGTGGGCCCCGAAACGCGCATTGCGTCGCTGTGCAACGGCATTACGAGTGAGCAGAAAATCGCCGAACGTTTCGGCTGGCAGCGCACGGTGCTCGGCATTTGCCAGGGCATGGACGCCGTGTTCTTGAATAACGAACTCACATACGGCAAGCCAGGCGAGATTCGCTTCGGCGCGGCGCCCGATACCGACCCCGCTGTGGTGGCCGACATTGCCGATCTATATTTCCGCGCGGGCATCGCCCATGTGGTGGAGCCCGATATTAAGCGTCGCATGTGGACGAAACTCATGATGAATGTGGGCGTCAACCAAACGTGCATGGTGTATGGCGGCACTTACGGCAGCGCGACCGAGCGCGGAAGCGAGCAGCGTCGCAGCTTGGTGGCGGCTATGCGCGAGGCTCGCGTGGTGGCGAATGCGGAAGGCATCGCCATCGCCGAGTCCGACTTGTCGCAGATGGTCGAGCTGCTCGAAACGCTTGACCCTGCAGGCATGCCGTCCATGGCGCAAGACCGCATTGCGCGCCGCAAAACCGAGGTCGAGGAATTCTCGGGTACTATCTGCCGGCTCGCCGCCGAACACAGCATCGAAGTTCCCCAAAACGAATGGCTCTACCAGTGCATTCGCGAAATCGAGGCGAGCTGGTAGCGGCTTGCAGCGACGGCTCAAGCGAAGGCTAGGCGGTGTCGCGGTCCGCAGCCGTTTCGCGGAAACGCGTTCGCGGCGAACGGGCCGCCCGCTTGCGGAAGTGTTCGGAATCGCACCAAACTGGCCGGCGTATCGCGAATGGCTCTATACTATGTATGATTCAACGTCGTCCCAGGAGCCATCCCCATGAAGCCCGATTCTTCTCGCATACAGACGAAGCGCCCAACCGGAGCGAGCGCTTCGCTGCGCGTTTCGGCCAGTGGGAGCAAGGGCGGTGGTTCATTTAAGGTGAAACCACCTACCGAAGTGAAAGTCTCCTCCGAAAAGTCGCCAGTCAAAACAGAACCGTCCTTCGAAACCGAGCCATCGCTGGAGAAGATTCCGACTTCGGCGGAGTCGTCCTTAAGACTCGGTCCCCACGACCTCGACCCACTTCGCCGCCTTCTAGGCGATTCTTCCGCCAAGCGCCTCGCTACGTATTTCGCCAAGGCGGCGCTGCTTGTCGTAACCGTCTATTTGCTGAGCTTCGCCGTGACGAAAATGCCCGCGCCGTTTTTGGCGTTGTTCTGGGCGTTTTTCACCCTCGCCTCAACGGCGGGCGTGGTGTACCAAGTGGTTGTGCGCAAAACGCACCGCCAATTCAAATATGCGTCGGGCGGCCTGTTCGCGCGCGTGAACAACGGCCGTATCTTCAGCTTTATCGTGAGCTTCTGCGTGTCTGCGGCATGCATGGCGAGCTTGTTCCTCGAATCGCCGAAGTGGGACATCGCCGAATGGGTGCTCATTTTCGCCGCGGTGGTGGTGTATCCCGTGGTGTTGCTGCTCATGCGTCGCTACGCACGCCGCGAATACGAGCCCGCGTTTCAGGCGTCAGGCGAATTTCTGTGGAGCTGCGCCATCGTCGGCTTTCTGCTGTGCGTTGCGTATGGCGTGTATTGCGCGATGGACCCCAGTTTCGGGCAGCCCGTCGAAACGGTGCTCGACGCCTTCGCGAAAACGCCCATGCCGTTCGAGAATTCCCCTTCGGCGCTCATGTGGAACGCGGGCGTTGGCTCGTGGATTGTCGACAGCCTCACGAGCTATGGTCTTATGCAGGCTTCGAAAGTGTCGGTGCCCATCTGTTTCGCCATTCGCACGGCGCTGTGCGCGGGCGCGTTTTTCGGCATGGCGAACCTCATTGGGTTGTGTGCGCTTCCCGTGCAGGAGCTGCGCAAGATTTTCGTTTCGGTCGACGCAATCAAGCGCGACGACGCGACGCAGCCCGTCTGGCGGCGCTACGTTGTTATGGCGGCGGTGCTCCCCGTCGCGCTCGTGGCGGGCTTTTTCTGGGGCGAAGCGAAGGTCGGCATGGCCATGCAAACCGAAAACGGCACGGCCCTGCAGGAAATCGCCCGCGAACTTGCGGGAAAATCGGTTTATTCCATCGATGGCGCGCTGTATGACCAGGCGAAAATCGATGCGCTCGCCAGCTCGCTTTCGGCCGACGAGGCGAACCTGCGCACGATGTCGTCTCAGTTGAAAGATTCGCTTGAGAGCTCATATGCGACATGTTCGGGCAGAACCGACGCGTTTTTAGACTGGTATTTCAGTATTGCCACGAATTCGTCGCTGCGCGCGAGCATTCCCGAAGGTGGCGCGCAGCAGGCGCTTGAGGATAGATTCTATTCCCTCGTGGGCTCGAACGAAGACGAGCAGCTCACCAAGAGCATAAAGAATTATTTGGCCGCGGCGGCGAATTTGCGCTCCTCGATTGACGACGGCATGCAGGCGGCGAGGGTCGACGGAGACGTGTCGCAGGCGGGCGGCGATGGGCGAAAGCTGCCCGCGTGGCTTGTCGAGGCGAAGGAGTTCGGCGACGCGTGGTTGCTTAAAGGCTATCGCGAGGAAGCCGACGGCGTGCTCGACGCGGCGCGCGATTCGGGCATTTCGGCAGCGCTCGACGACGGGCAAACGCTGTTGCAGTACCAGTTTGAGAGGAACGTGTACTCCGATGCGCAGTTCGCAAGCATGGTCTCGTCGGTCGACAAGCTCCCGAACGGCGGCGGCAACATTGCCCTCGATGTTTTGACGTATGCGGGCGGCGTATTTGACGAGGGCGTGAGCCGCGGCAAATATCGCAAAACGCTTCAGGCGGATATTTCCGCATGCGAGGAACAGGCGAAAACGCTGCTCACGCCGAATGTGCCTCCCGCGTTTTCGGCCGATCGCTAGCTGGTTAATGAGTCGCAAATCGCAAGAAAGCCCTGGAATCGACTTCCAGGGCTTTCGTTATTTCAGCCTTGCGATTCGTGGCGCGGCCTTGTGGCTTGCCATGCGCGGTTGCCCTTCGCCTGAAGTTAGTCGAGCTTGGCGAAGGCCTGCTGTAAATCCCAAATGATGTCGTCGGCGTTCTCGGTGCCGATGGACAGGCGAATGGTCGAAGGCGTGATGCCCTGATCGGCAAGCTCGGCCTCGGTCAGCTGGGAGTGCGTGGTGGTTGCCGGGTGAATGGCCAGGCTCTTCACGTCGGCGACGTTGGCGAGCAGCGAGAAAATCTGCAGGCTGTCGATGAATTTCCAAGCTGCTTCTTGGCCGCCCTTAATCTCGAACGTGAAGATGGAGGCACCGCCGTTGGGGAAGTAACGCTCGTAGAGCTCGTGGTCGGGGTGATTGGGCAGGCTCGGGTGGTTCACGGAAGCCACGTGCGGGTCGTTGGTCAAGAATTCGACGACCTTCTTCGTGTTCTCGACATGGCGATCGACGCGCAGCGACAGTGTTTCGGTGCCCTGCAGCAGAATCCATGCGTTGAACGGGGAGATGCAGGCGCCTTCGTCGCGCAACAGAATGGCGCGCACATAGGTCGCGAATGCGGCCGGGCCTGCGGCTTCGGCGAAGCTCACGCCATGGTAGCTCGGGTTGGGCTCGGCGATTTCGGCATACTTGCCGCTTGCCTTCCAGTCGAAGTTGCCGCCGTCGACGATCACGCCGCCAAGCGAGGTGCCGTGGCCGCCGATGAACTTGGTCGCGGAATGCACCACGATGTTCGCACCGTGCTCAAGCGGGCGGAAGAGGTACGGCGTGCCGAAGGTGTTGTCGACTACGACGGGCAGGCCGTGCTTCTTGGCGATTTCGGAAATGGCATCGACGTTGGGAATGTCGGAGTTCGGGTTGCCGAGCGTTTCCAGGTAAATGACGGTGGTGTTGTCTTTGATGGCGCTTTCGACCTCGGCGAGGTTGTGCGCGTCGACGAAGGTGGTTTCGACGCCGAACTGCGAAAGCGTGTGCTCGAGCAGGTTGTACGAGCCGCCGTAGATGGTTTTCTGCGCAACCACGTGGTCACCGGCCTGCGCGAGGGCCTGCAGCGTGTAGGTAATGGCGGCGGCGCCAGAAGCCACGGCCAGGCCAGCCACGCCGCCTTCAAGTGCGGCGATGCGGTCCTCGAACACGCCCTGGGTGGAGTTCGTCAAGCGGCCGTAGATGTTGCCGGCATCGGCCAGGCCGAAGCGGTCGGCGGCGTGCTGGGAATTGCGGAACACGTAGCTCGTGGTTTGGTAAATGGGCACCGCGCGGGCGTCGCTGGCGGGATCGGCGCTTTCCTGGCCGACGTGCAGCTGCAGGGTGTCGAAGCCGAAGGTGTGCTCGGGGTTATTGATGAACTGGCTCATTGGAAAGTCTCCTTACATAGTTCGATGGGCTGGTTCCCATCGCGAATGGGAATGTGCTGGTCGGTGGAGCTCCCGGCAGGTGTGAAAGCGAATCTACCGGGAGTTCGGCATTCGTTTCGTGTGTCGCATTCGGGGCTCCTTTCGAAATTCCCATTTCCCTACTCGTTTGGTCTGTTGAACAGAATAGGGGCGTGATATGGTGATGTCAATCAGTAAAAACTGGTAGATAGTTATCTGCGTAATAGATAGCGAATAGCAATGCAACTATATAGGGAAGGGAAGTGCCGAGAAAGCCATGGTAATGATGGCTATTGAAGCCCTGTGAATTCTGGAGGCGACAAGGGCAGGGGAATCGCGGTTCTATCGAATCGTCAATCCGGTTATGTGTCGCTTCGTTTCGTTCTGTTGTCGTTCGTTTTTCGTGCATTGAAGCTTCAGTCGGTTTGGCACGAATGGGGGCGAACGGGGCTGGGCGATGTGCCGATTCGAGCGCTGTGTTTTCTTAACTTCGCGGATGTGCGATTATCGGTTCTGTCAAGACGTGCGCCGAGCTCGGGTTGCTCCGTATGGCTCGGATCCTTAAGCGCATACATCAAGCAAGAGAGGAGCGCCCGCATGAAGATTTCTGCACGCAACCAGTTCGAAGGTACCATTTCCAGCGTTGTCGAAGGCTCCGTGAACGGCGTTGTGACCATCGACTTCGAGGGTTATGCCATCAAGGCCGACATCACCATGGAATCCATCAAGGGCCTCGAACTCGCCGAGGGTAAAAAGGCATTCGCCATCATCAAGGCTTCCAACGTGATGTTCGCCGCAGGCAGCGAGCCCATCAAGAACATTTCCGCGCGCAACCAGCTCGTGGGTACCATCGCTTCCATTAAAGAAGGCGCTGTGAACGGCCATGTTGCGCTCGAGCTCGCCGACGGCAACAAGGTCATCGGCTCCATCACCAACGAGGCAATCGAGTCGCTCGGCCTGGCCGAGGGCGAAAAGGCTGTCGCCATCATCAAGTCGACCGACGTTATGGTGGGCGTGGAATAGGTAAGCGCATCTTGAGCAATCGGCGCTGCAAAGCATATGGGCGGCATGGGGTGCGATTGGCGCACCCGCTTGCTTCTTAGCCGCCTTGCATAACGAATGCTTTGCCTGGTCGATCGCGGTTGTGAATCAGATTGCGTGATGAAAGGCGCGATTGGCGCGCCACCTTTCATTTCATGTCGAACGAAAGGCGGTCTTCGGTCCGCCTTTTCTTTTTCCTTATTATTTCTTGTTCCGAATAATCTATAATCGAGAACAGTTTTGACAGGAAAGGGGCTTTCGTGCGCGAAGACGAGGCATTGCAGGTCGAAGACGTATCAGCGTTGCTCGGCGTGGGTCGCAACACCGTGTACTCGCTTGCGAAATCGGGCGAGCTTGCGTCGTATCGTGTGGGTCGCAAGCTGCGTTTCACGCGCGCCGATGTCGAGCGCTACATCGAGGCGTCGAAAACGGGTGGCTCGCCAGCCTCGACGGGCCCCATTCCCGTTGCGCCTGCATCTGCCGCGACCCCTTCCTCTCCTTATGCGGCGGCTATTCCCGAGATAGCTCCCGCCGCCGATCCCTTCGTTATTTCGGGTGGCGATATTTCGGGCGACATTATCGCCCATGCGATTTCTGGCAAGGGCTTTCCCTGTTCTCGGGCTTATCTGGGAAGCTATCTCGCGCTTGTCGATTTGTATCTGGGCCGCGCCGATGCCGCCGTTGTGCACCTATTCGACCGCAAATCGGGCACATACAATATTCCGTATGTGCAGCGCCTTGCGCCTGGCGTTCCGGTGTCGGTGGTGCGCGTTGCGCGTCGAAGTGTGGGCCTTATCGTGCAAGCCGGCAATCCAAAGCATCTCCATTCGTGGGGAAGCCTGCTCACGCGCGATGCGTCGCTCGTGAATGTCGCCCGCGGTTCGGCCATGCGCGTGCTGCTCGACGAAGTGCTGTGCGAACTCGAAGCGCGTCCCGAATCGGTGCGCGGCTACGATCGCGAAGTCGCCTCTCCCGATGCGGTGGCGGCGTTCGTGGCAAAGGGCGCGGCCGAAGCGGGCGTGGGCACTTCGAACCTCGCGCAGGCGACCCTAGGCGTCGATTTCCTTCCCATGCAAAACGAGTGGATCGATATCGTGGTGAAGAAAAGTGAGCGCACGCGTTCGCTCGTGCGCGCAGCCAAGCGCCTTGGCGACGACCCTCGCGTGCGCCGCGAGCTCGAGGCCCTGGGTTTTGATGCGTCACGTTTGGGCTCCATCATCTATGAGTCGTAATCTGTTAAATGCTCGTAGCGTTTAACAGGTTTTTGGCGCATTGCGGCGAAGGGGCGAGCTTCCCTTGGCGTCTGTGCTGCGCCAGCTGCGGAAAACCAGGCTTTTGACGCCTCGAATGAATGCAAAAGAACTTATTTCACCTGCCGTTTTCCGCCGGGTCGCATCGCGGCGCGCCGTATAATTCGGATATGCGCGTTGCGCGTTTTCGCGAAACCTGTTAAACGCTACGAGCATTTAACAGGTCTCGGGTATTCGACGGGAGAAAGGAATCCCATGGTGCAGGAATACATGTTCGAGTCGTTTGACGGCACGGAGCTCTACGGCAAAACCGATTCGGTGGCCGATCCGCGTGGCGTGGTGGTTATCGTGCATGGCTTGTGCGAGCATCAAGGTCGTTACGACTATCTCACTATGCGTCTGAACGCGCAGGGCTATTCGGTGTATCGCTTCGACCATCGCGGCCATGGCCGCTCGAAGGGCACCAAGGTCTTTTATTCCGCCTTCGATGAAATCGCGAAAGATATCGACGTTGTGGTCGACCGCGCGATTGCCGAAAACCCCGAGTCCCCGCTGTTCATCGTGGGCCATTCCATGGGCGGCTACGGCGCGGCGCTATATGGGCACCTGCATCCGGGCAAGGTCGACGGCTACGTGCTCTCGGGCGCATGGACCCGCGACAATAAGGGCCTGGGCACAGGCGCGGTTGAGGCCGACGCCCCCGATTTGGCCTACATGCCTAATGAGCTGGGTGACGGCGTGTGCTCCGACCCGTCGGTGGGCGAGGCGTACATGGCCGACCCCTATGTCATTAAAGAAATGTCGTTTGGCCTGTTCCGCGCACTGCACAAGGGCCATGCGTGGATGCGTGAGAACGCGAGTCGCTTCGTTGACCCCGTGCTCATTCTGCACGGCGGTGACGATGGCCTGGTGGCCCCGAAAGACAGCCTTGAGCTCTACGAGCAAATTGCCTCGTGGGACAAGAGCCTGCGCATCTACGCCGGTCTCTATCACGAGATTTTCAACGAATACGACAAGGACGCCGTTATCGAAGACGCCCTCGATTGGCTCAACCTGCACGCCGATTTGGAATTCATCGACGTTGAAGAAGAGGAAGTCGAAGGCGACGAATAGCCAGCCGCCGCGCAAGAACGCGGCATAGGTAAAGAAAATCCCAGAAAGCATAAGCGGGCCTCGCGCGGAAGATGCGTGAGGCCCGCAGCGTTTGGGCGTGCGACGCTATCGCAGGAACACGTGCAGCAGCTTTTCGTAGAGCGCGCTCGAATAAGGCTGGTAGCGCATGGGCAAATCGAGCCACGTTTTCTTGTCGACAATCGATTTGACGTGCGAAAACGCTTCGAACCCGCGCTTGCCGTGGTAGCCGCCCATGCCGCTTTCGCCCACGCCGCCGAACGCCATCTCGCTCGTTGCCAGGTGAATGACGACGTCGTTGATGCAGCCGCCGCCGAATTGCAGTTCGTGCGTGAAGCGCTCGATGTTCTCCTTGTCGCTCGAGAACAAATACGCGGCAAGCGGCTTCGCTTTGCCTTTGAGGCCTTGCGCCACCTGGTCAAACGTCTCAAACGTAAGAACGGGCAGAATCGGCCCGAAAATTTCTTCCCCCATAACCGCGTCGCTCGCCACAACGCCGTCCATAATCGTGGGCGCGATGCGGCAGCTTTGGGCGTCGCGCTCGCCGCCGTGCACCACTTTGCTCTCGTCAATAAGCCCGCACAGGCGCTCGAAGTGCTTCTGGTTCACGATTTTGCCGTAGTCGGCATTCTCAAGCGGCGTTGCGCCGAATTGGCGTTCAACCTGCTTTGCCAGCTCGGCGACGAGCTTATCGTGCACGCTGCGCTCGACGAGCACATAATCGGGCGCCACGCACGTCTGGCCGCAGTTCAAGAACTTGCCAAACACGATGCGCTTGGCGGCAAGTTCGATGTTCGCGCTTGCGTCCACGATACACGGGCTCTTTCCGCCCAGCTCAAGCACAGCGGGTGTGAGGAATTCGGCGGCGTGGCGCAGCACCTCTTTACCTACGTTCTGGCTTCCCGTGAAGAAGATGAAGTCGAATTTCTGCTCGAGCAGAGCGGTGTTTTCCGCACGGCCGCCCGTGACAACCGCCACGTGCTCGGGCGCGAAGCATTCCGCGACAATGCGCTCGATAATCGCGCTGGTCGCCGGCGAATAGGCACTCGGCTTTAAAATAACGGTATTGCCTGCGGCGATGGCGTCGGCGAGCGGGTCGATGGTCAGCAGGAACGGGTAGTTCCACGGACTCATGACGAGCGTGTTGCCGTAGGGCATCGCCTGCGTGAAGCTGTGCGAGGCGAACTGGGCGAGCGGTGTGCGCACGGTTGTGCGTCGAGCCAGTTTGCGCGTGTGCTTGATCATGTAGGAAATTTCAGTGAGCGCCAGGCCGCTTTCGCACATGAACCCCTCGTAGGCGCTCTTGCCCAAATCGGCCGTGAGCGCCGCGTGGATGTCGCCCTCGTGTGCCTTCACGGCGTCGTAGAGCTTGCGCAAGCTCTTGATGCGGAAATCAACGGAAAGCGTGGCTCCGCTGTTGAAGAAGGTGCGCTGCGCACCGAGGAGTGCTTGGATTTCTTCGCCAGTCATTATTCGTTCCAATCTGCGATTTCTTCATAGAGGGCGGCCAGTTCGTGCTCGGTCATGAGCTTGGGAACGGGATAGAGCGGGTTCGCTTCGCGCTCAGCCGTATGGGCCAGGTGCGCGATGTCGTCGCGCTTGATGCCGCTGATTTTCTCAGGGATGTTCATGCTTGCGTTGAGTTCCTTGATCGCCGCGATGAACTTCGCTGCGCTTTCAGCGTCGGAATCGGTCGCGTCGCACACGCCCGCGGCCACGCCGAGCTGGTGAAGCTTTTTGTGCGCCGACTCGCCGTATGCTTCGAGCACGTAGGGCAGAATCACGGCGTTGGCCAGGCCGTGGGGCACGCCGTATTGGCCGCCGAGCGAGTGGGCGATGGCATGCACGTAGCCCACGTACGACATGGAAAACGCGATGCCCGCCTTGTATGCGGCGTGCAGCATGTTCTCGCGCGCTTCGTGGTCGTCGCCATGTTCATAGGCGTGCTGGATGTTCTCGAATATCAGCTTGGTCGCGTCGAGCGCGAGTTCGCGCGTCTGCTTGGTGGTTGACCTGCCGATATAGGCTTCCACGGCATGCGTGAGCGCGTCCATGCCCGTGGTGGAGGTAAGGTGTGGCGGCAGCGTGTAGGTGAGGCGCGCGTCGAGCACGGCGTAGTGGGGAATAAGCGGGAAGCTCATGATCGCGTATTTGTGGTGTTCGTGGCCGTCGGTAATCACGGCGGCCAAGGTGACTTCGCTGCCCGTGCCCGCGGTGGTGGGAATGGCGATAATCGGGGGCGTTGCCTTGAGCACGCGCAGAACGCCCTTCATGCGCGAGAGCGGCTTGTTCGGGTATGCGACGCGCGCGCCTACGGCTTTGGCGCAGTCCATCGACGAGCCGCCGCCAATCGCGATAATCGCGCTGCATTGGCGCTGGTGGTAGAGCTCAAGGGCTTCTTCAACCTGGTCAACGGTGGGGTTGGGCTGGGTTTTGTCGTACACGGCGTAGTTCACGCGCGCGTCGCGCAGCGCCGCGTCGAGCGGTGCGGTAAGGCCGTTTTCCACGATGCCGCGGTCGGTCACGACAAGTACGGTGCGCGCGTGCTCCTTCTCAAGAACGGGGCTTAAATCGGCGCATGAACGAATGATTTCGGGCTCGCGGTAGGGGAGCACCGGGAGCACGGCGCGAAAGCCGATTTGAAAGACGCGGCAGTAGGCTTTTTTAAGGAAGAACATGGCAATTACTCTTTCTTGGAGGCGGTGGTTGGCTGAGCGGTGCGCGCGATGGCGCCCAAGCGATTGCTCACGGTGGCGAGGCTTTGGTAGAACGCCGCGCGCTGCTCATCGGTGAGGCTGTCGTCGATTTCCCGAAGCACCGTCGCGATTTTCTGGGCAATCGCGTCGCCGGCCTGCTCGCCTTTCTTGGTGAGCACGAGCGGGCACTTGTAGGGCTTGGCGCCATTGGTCGAGGCTTCGATGAAGCCTTCCGACTTCAGATGGTCGATCGCGCGCGACACAGCTGCCTTGTCTTCTTCGCAGCGCTCGCACAGCTCGGCCGCGGTAAGGCTTCCTTGCGAACGCAAGTAGTGCAGGCATGACACATGGATGCTTTTCAGCCCCCAATCAGCCATTTCCTGGTTTTTGATTTTGCGAATGCTGCGATTGATTCGGCTTATGAGAATGGTGAACGTCTCGAATCGGTCTTCCATGGTGCCTTTCCAGATGATTGATGTTGACAAATCAACATGTGGAAGTTGACCATAATCTTGTTGATATGTCAACAAGTTCCGCAGAAAGCCTTTTGGCTGGTGCCATGCGAAGGTTACTTTTAGCTGGTGCTCGATTCATGCGCGCGTTTGGCGTTCGTCCTTCCGCCCGTTGTACGCTTTTGTCGAGCTCCTGGCGCTTTGCGAGGTGGAGCGTAATGGCGAACGCGATGAGCGCTGCGGTTTCAAGCGCCATGATGTAGGAGGCAATAGCGCTTTGACCGTACGCTCGCCGCTCGCCGGTACTGGGTGTGCTTGTGGGGCGGTGGCTCTCGTTCGCGGTGTCGCTGCGCGATGCCGCAATTGGCCCGTTTAATGTGTCCCATGCGCCGCGGGATCGCTCTTTAGTGTCGTATACTTTTTGTAGCTGTTCCGATTGCGCAAGCGTTCGGAATGCCGTACAACGCGACGGAAGGGAAGGCGCGCATGGCCTGGGGCGATAAGAAAAACGATAAGCGTGCGAACGAGAGCCCGTTCAACGCGGGCGACCCCACAATGCCGTGGGATATTTCCTCATCGACGAAGGCGTACAGGAATCGCGCGCAAGATCCGTTCGGCGAGCCGGCAGAAGACGGCACTCCTGCGCCGGTCATGGAGTCGAAGGCGGCTTCTGAACAAACGAATCGCTCCGCCCATCCCACCCAGCCCGTTCAGCCTAGCGATTCTTTTCGTTCCGATCAGTCCGTGTGGCCCAATTATTCCTTTTTCCAAGATTCGCCTTTTAGCACGCCCGCCGGCAATGCGGCCCCATCTTCTGTAGCGGCTCCGCCACCGCCCCCGAATTTCGAAGGCGTGGGCAAGAGGGCGGCCCAGAGCAAAGCCGCTTCGAGGCCCAAGGGCAAGTCGCTCGCGGTTGTCGTAGGCGTTATCGTGGCGGCGTTCGCCGCCTTCACGGTTATTTTGGGTGCCATTGTCGCGTTCGATTCTTTTCTCGACGAACAGGCCCCTACGTATGGCGACGTCGACGATACCGAAGTCATCGGCTCCGACCATGAGATATACGCTCCGGAAACCGATGATGAGAAGGCGATATTCGATGTGGTGACCAGCCGCCTTGGCAGTGTGGCGTCGGGCGATGACGAGGTTCTTCATGCAGCTATCGCCAACGATTTCGCCGATTGCGTTTTAGACTATACAGGTGAATCGGCTGCTTCCTTCGGCCTCGATGCTGACGCGTACGCCGATTGGGCTATGCGCTCGCTCGTGTATGAGGTCGACTGGGTGTATGTCGACGACGAAGCCGACGAAGCAACGGTGTACTACTACGCGAATTCCTATCGCAGTTACGATGTCGCGAGGGAAGTGTGCTACGCCATCGCGGATGGAGTCGACGCGCAAGAGGCTCTTTCGAACGCATGCGAGAATGCCGAGATGGGCTATGAGCTGTTTTTGACGGTCGACTTGGAGAAAGTCGGCGGCACGTGGCGCATCGACGAGTCGGAGTGGGCCGACCCCAGCGAAAACGACCTGTTGTGGCTGTTCGCGTAGAAAATTCATCAAGCGGGACGCTTCCGCTGGTGGATTTTGAACAGCGCGCTAGCGCTTGCCTGTGGCGACGAACCTTCCGAAATGTGGATGGGCTTATACTGGGCTGCTTCCCATTTCTTCGATTATGAGGAAATGGGAAGCAGTTCGTTTCGTTGGTACTGCATCCGTTCGCGGGCATGTATCGTCCTTTGGCTTCTTGATAGGCGTTTTTACGCGACGTGAAACGTATCTGAAAAAAAGCTTCTGTAGCATTTCTTCTTGTCGAAAGAAAAAGAAAGCGTGCGCATTGGAGAGATTTCTTTCACGGCTCTCTAATGCACGCGCTTTCCCGAGGGAAAGGCAATGCTATGGAAGACTTCCTCACATCGTTTTTCATAACGCCATTTACGAGTTTGGGCGAAGGTTTGGCCGCCGCCACAAGCCCGCTTGACGTTATCGACGCCGTCGACGGTTTCGTGTGGGGTCCCATCATGATTTTGCTTCTGCTGGGCACGCACATCTTCATGACGATTCGCACCGGGTTCATCCAGCGCAAGCTCGGCACTGGCATCAAGCTGTCGGTCACCAAGGACGACCCGTCCGACGCCGATGGCGACATCACCCAGTTCGGCGCGCTCACCACGGCGCTCGCTGCCACCATCGGCACGGGCAACATCGTCGGTGTGGGCACGGGCCTTCTGTTCGGCGGCCCGGGCGCCATTTTCTGGATGTGGATCACCGGCATCCTGGGTATCGCCACCAAGTATTCCGAGGTGTTCATTGGCGTGAAGTATCGCGTGAAGGACCACTCGGGTAAGATGCTCGGCGGCGCGATGTACGCGCTCGAGCGCGGCTTCAAGAACAAGAAGCTCGGTCGCGTGCTGGCTGTGCTGTTCGCGCTGTTCGCGTCGCTGGCCGCGTTCGGCATTGGCGCTTCGACCCAGTCGAACTCGCTTGCCGACGCGCTGTACAACACGTCGCTCATCGACGGCGCGGCCATTCCGCAGTGGCTCGTTGGCATCGTGGTCGTGGCGCTTGTGGCTATCGTCATTCTGGGCGGCATCAAGTCTATTTCCCGTGTGTGCGAGAAACTCGTTCCTGTCATGGCTATTTTCTACGTGGCGTGCTGCATCATCATCATTGGCATAAACGGCCAGTTCCTTGGTGAGGCTATTCGTCAGATTATCGTGGGCGCCTTCACCCCGGCTGGCGCCGCCGGCGGCGCGGTTGGTTCCACGGTCACCCTGGCTTTGCAGTTCGGCTTCAAGCGCGGCATTTTCTCCAACGAATCGGGCATGGGCTCGGCTCCGTTGGTTGCGTCTTCCGCCACCACGAAGAACCCCGCTCGCCAGGCGCTCGTTTCCATGACCGGTACGTTCTGGGACACTGTCGTTGTCTGCTTGCTCACGGGTCTCATGCTCATGACCACGCTGCTCGCCAACCCCGAACTTTCCACCGCCATCGCGAACGGCACTATTTCCTCGGGTGCCGGCCTTGCTACCGCGGCCTTCGAGAAGATTCCCGTATTCGGCCCGTTGGTGCTGCTCGTTGGTCTGATTACCTTCACCTACTCCACCATTCTCGGTTGGAGCCAGTATGGCAACCGCGCCATCAGCTACCTGCTTGGCAAGAAGGCCGTGCTCCCGTATTACATCGTGTTTCTGCTGTTCGTCTTCTGGGGCTGCATGATGGTCGGCGACGCGACCGGCAGCGCTGCGGTTTCGAACCTGAGCTCGGTGGTGTGGAACTTCGCCGACGTGATGAATGCCCTTATGGCGATTCCGAACTGCATCGCGGTGCTCGGTCTTTCCGCCATCATTGCCCGTGAAACCAAGCACTACGTCTACGACGGCAACCTCGACGAGGTTGACGATACCGAGATTCCGCAATACGACGAAAAGTAATTCGCCGACGATATTCCCTCACAACCTAGGCGGCTGCCTTCGGGCGGCCGTCCCCTCTTCGGGAGGGGTGCGCATGCCCCCTCCCTTTTTGTTCCCAAATTACGGCATTTGCTTGGAAGGAAGCGCCTGATTATGGAAGGCCTTGGTCGCTGCTATGGCGCATTCGGCCCCATCGTGGAAATGGCCATTCCCATGAACGATCGCGTGTGCTGGTTTGGCGAAGGCGTGTCCCGTGCGAGCGATTTCCACCTACGATTTTACGGCCGATTCGCAGACCTGCATAAGCTGCATGCGTTGCATGCGCGATTGTCCCGCCCATGCGCGCAAGGTCAATGGCCTTATGGTGAAAATCGCATCGGCCGCCATCACGAAGGAATGCAACGTTCGCAAGGAAGCCGAGTTGTTTCTTTAAACAGCTCCCGTCCGGGGGCGGGCGTTGGCCAATTCATGCGGTTCTTCTCGACAGAGGGGGCCTTGTCGCGCGTTATCGTGCGCGAGTTCGAGAAGCGGCGTTTCCCTATACGCTTTACTTTCGGGACAGCCGCTCCACAATCTTAAACTTTGCTTTTGCCGTTGTCGCTTCAGACCATTGGATTTCGGCGTTTCTAGCGTGGCCTTTGTTGTCAACGACGTCGATCCCTCGGCGCGTTTCCGGTTGCGCGGCTACTTCGCTTCGAGCTTCGTTACTCGACAGATGTTGGTGTGCTGCGGGTTGCCTTTGGCGAGCGGCGAGGAGCGATACGCGGTAAGCGTGTTGATGCAGCCTCCGAAGTCGACCTCGCGCCCGCCAATGTGTTGTGCGTCGTACCAGGCGCCTTGTGAAATCGCTACGGTCCCCTCGACGATATCGCTTGTGAGCTTCGCCGGCAGGCACACCTTGCCCTGATGATTTCTCACGAGCACTCTGTTCCCGTCAGCGATGCCGCATTTGGCCGCGTCGTTCGTATTCATCCACACCACCTGCGGAAACATCGATTTCAGCTTCTCGTCGAACCCCCAGCTCGAATGGATGCGTGCACGGTCGTGAAATCCCGTGAGCCGCAGCGGCATTTTGGCATTGGGAATGCCCACTTCTGTCCATTCGGGAATGTAGGCGGGAATGGGCGTGAGAGTTGAAAGACACGTGAGCGTATCGCCTTCGCGCAGCTCCCAGCCGGCCGTGTCGCGCAGTATTGCTTCGCTGAAAAGCTCGATTTTGCCCGATGCGGTCGCAAGCGGATGCTCATCGGGCGATTCGCGGAACGCCTTAAGTGCGACATGCGGTCCGCGCCATACGCTCACGATGCCGGCGCGCTGCGCCTCTTCGAATTCGGGAAGGCCAAGTTCGGGCTGTTGCTCGCGCGTTTCGTCGTAGAGCGCGCGAATCCAGTCGCCTTCGGTGCGGCCCAGTGTAAATTCTTGCTCGACGCCGAGGCTCGCGGCCATGAGACGCGCCATCTCGTAGGCGCTTTTCTGCTCATCGCGGTGCGTGGGCACAGGCTGGCCCGTGACAATATGACCCCAATCGGCGCCGCCCGAGGTTTGTGATTGCTGCTCGATGCGCAGTAGGTCGGGGAATATGACGTCGGCGTATTTCAGCGAATCGCACATCACGGTGTCGATACCCAAAATGAACTCACATTTGCTCTCGTCGGCGAGTACTTCGTGGGAATGGCGCACGTCTGAATGCTGGTTGGTGAGGCTGTTGCCCGCGTAGTTGATGAGGTATTTGATTCCGTGTTCAAGGCGGGACGCGCCGCGAACGCCGCTGTTTTCGGCGGTCATTTCCTCGCCATGCTCAATGGCGTGAATGGTCTCGAATACGGGGATGCTCGCCGCCACGGGGTTGCGGCCTGCGGGAAGCGAGCTCGAAAGTACGCGGTGATGCCAAGGGTACAGGCCGTTCGACGTACCTTCGAGACCGACGTGGCCGACGAGGCACGGCAACGCCATGGCCGCCCAAGCGCTCCATTCGCCGTTGCTGCGCCGCTGCGGACCCCAACCCGACAGCACGTGGAGGCGTCGGGCGTATGCGATGCTGTGCGCAAGCGAACGAATGTCGCTTGCCGCGATGCCGCAAATGCCTTCGGCCCATTCGGGCGTTTTCGCGATGCGGTCATAGCCTTCGCCCGTCACGTAGTCGTGATACGACATATGCTTGCCGCGGAAAGCTTCCGGCATGGTCGCCTCGTCGAAGCCGACGCAGTATGCATGCAGAAAGTCCAGGTCAACGGCATTCTTCTGGATAAGTTCCCACGCAATTGCCGCCACAAGCGCCGCATCGGTGCCGGGCGTGATGGGCAACCATTCGACGTTGCCCATGATCGATTCGGTCTTGCGCGGGTCGATGACGATGATGCGCGTGCCCTCCTGCTTTGCCAGGCGCCGCCATTGTGCGCCGATGTTTGCGCCGCCGTCGTTGGCGACAGTGGGGTTCGCGCCGAAGGCGATCACGAGGTCGGCCGAAAACGCCTGCTCAAAGGAGCTGCCGTCGTCGGGCTTCATTCCAAAGCAGTATTTCGCGGCCCAGGTGGCCTGCGCGCATGAGTAGTCGTTGTAGCGCGATAGGTAGCCGCCCAAACAGTTCATGAGCCTGTTGAAGGGCCGCGCGGTGGTGCAGTTCGCGTTTGTGCCGTAGGCGATGAAGACGGCGTCGTTGCCGAAGCGGTCGATGGCATCGCGCAGCTTGCTCGATGCGATATCGATTGCCTCGTCCCACGTGATGCGCTCGTAGAGGCCCGATCCTCGCGGCCCCGTGCGTTTGAGCGGCCATTTCAGGCGCAGCGGGCTTTCGGCCCAGGCTAGCATGCGGCGTCCGCGTACGCAGGCTTGGGGCAGGGGCGTGCCGTCAGACGTTTCGGCCGCGCACGAACCCACGCCCGTGACTCGGTCTGCTTCGATATCGAAGCGCAGGGCGCACCGCCCGCCGCAGTTCGCTGCACAGTGGTTCCATATATGGCGCCCTTGGGTGTGCTTTTGCGAGCGCTCTCTCGGGTGTCCTTGCGGTTGTTCTTGCGATTGCCCCTGTGGATTGGTAGAAGAAGGTTCGTGCATGGTGCCTCGGCGTGAAAGGGTATGGTTTTCTCGGCTATTGTAGGGTTAGCTGGCGACGTCGGCCGCGACCTCGTCCGTCGTGCATCGCGATTCCATTCTCATTCGGCCGCGCCGTGCGAGACCCTTGGGAATGCGGTCTTCTGCCAGAAAGCCGCTGAAAACTTAATCTGGCGACCCTTACGACGCATTTTCTGCCATCAGCCTGCTCAGATAATTCGCACCGTTGATCAAGACAGTCACGCAAGGGCATCCCGTCGTCCGCGCTGCTCCGCCATTCGCGGGCGGGGAGAGCGCGTCTTTGTGTTAAATGCTCAGGGCATTTAACACATCCCGCAGGTTTTTTGATGGGCCAAAGGGGCGGTTCCTTTGGCCCTATTCAACCGATTCTCGCTTCGGCATCGAAGCTGTTCTTGACAAGCATGTTCAGTAAGGCGCCGTATTCTTGAATCGTGAAGGGCCGAGGTGCGGCTCGATTTCCTTGCGGCGCCTACGCCAAGGGTTCGATTTCCTCCAGGCCTTCCGCGCGCGCCTCGGCTTCGATTTCGCGGTCGGTCGCGCTTTTGCGGCTCGGCAGCGCGATGTCCATGTCGAAATCAACCGGCTTGGTAGCTAGGCTCACGAGCGGCACAATCGCGAGCGAGAACAGCATAGCGAGCGCGCCGCAGTTGATGGGGCTTGTGATAAGCGCGTGGCCGAAGAATCCTGCAATCATGTTTCCGCTGGTCAGGCCTACGCCCACGATGAAACTCGTCCACACGGCGGCCTTCGAGATGCGCTTGGAGTACAAGCCCCACAGGAAGGGACCGAGGAAAGCGCCCGCCAGCGCGCCCCAGCTGATGGACATAAGCTGCGCGATGAACGTGATCGACGAGTTGTACTGCACGAGCGCGATGATCGCGGAAATGGCCACGAACGCCACGAGCAGGCCTCGCATCCATGCGAGCTGGCGCTTCTCATCCATGCTCTTCACGACGTTGTCTTTCAACAGGTCGAGCGTGAGCGTGCTCGACGAGGTGAGCACAAGCGAGCTCAAGGTCGACATCGAGGCCGAAAGCACGAGCACGATTACGAGGCCGACAAGCAAATCGGGCAGGGTGGAAAGCATAGTGGGGATGATGGAGTCGTAGATGGGCGTGCCTGTGGCCGACATCTCGATCTGGCCTGAGTACAGGCGTCCGAAGCCGCCGAGGAAATAGCTGCCGCCGGCGACGACCATAGCGAAAATCGTTGAGATGATGGCGCCCTGTTTAATGGCGGGGCCGCTTTTGATGGCGTAGAACTTCTGCACCATTTGCGGAAGGCCCCACGTGCCGAGGCTCGTGAGCACCACAACGCCGAGCAGGTTGAGCAAATCGGGTCCGAACATGCTCACGAACGCGCCTTGCAAATCGGGGTTCGTTTCGGCTTGCACGTGCGACAGGTCGATGACCGCCTGTGAGAAGCCGCCATTGCCGGCGAGCACGGCGCAAATTACGGCGGTGATGCCGAACAGCATCACGATGCCCTGCAGGAAGTCGTTCACCACGGTGGCCATGTAGCCGCCGAGCACCACGTAAATGCAGGTGATAAGCGCCATGCCGATGACGCATGCCTCGTATGGCAGGCCGAACGCCATGCCGAACAGTCGCGACAGGCCGTTGTAGACGCTCGCGGTGTAGGGGATGAGGAACACGAAGATGATGGCGGCGGCGGCGATGCGCAGCGCGCGGCTGTGGTAGCGCTTGCCGAAGAATTCGGGCATGGTGGCAGCGCCCAGGCGCTGTGTCATTTCGCGCGTGCGGGGGCCGAGCACCCACCAGGCGAGCAGGCTGCCCAAAATGGCGTTGCCGATGCCTACCCACGTGGCCGACAGGCCGTATTTCCATCCGAATTGACCGGCGTAGCCGACGAAGATGACGGCCGAGAAGTACGACGTGCCGAATGCAAACGCGGAAAGCCAGGGGCCTACGTTGCGGCCGCCCAGAATGAAGCCGGTCACGCTGCCGGCGTGTTTTTGGCACAGGATGCCGATGATGATGGCGATTGCCGCGAAGGCGAGCACCATGGTAATTTTTGCGATCATTGGAATTTCCAATCGGTCTTGCGCGTTTGGGCGCGAACCGATTTCTCGACGGGGCACCCGTTTGCCCTATTCGCCCCTTGTTGAGAAACCGGACCATGCCCAAATGCGCGAAATTACGCGGACATGGAGGCGCACACGACGGCTGTGGCTGTACGCGACGCTGGCGTGCGACGCGACGAGCGGCCCTCGTGCGCTAGAGGTATCGATAGGAATAGAGGTACTCGGGGTAGCGGCCCGCGTGGGCATGGCAGAAGAAGCCGGCGGCGGCTGCGCAGGTATGTGCGGCGGCGTTGCTCACGCGTGCTCCTTCTAAAACTCGGCCCGGGGAAGCGGGCGACGTGCGCGACCTTCGTTCGGTGTGCCGTGGGCGTTCATTTCGTCGCGCACGGTTCCCGATTGGTCGCGGAATGCGTTTAGTATAGCGGCGAAATCGCACACGTCAACACTCTAATGCGCTAAAGTGTCGTTTTCCGTTGATGCTCGGTTCGTCGTCGAGCCGATTTGCATTTGTCGGAAATTCCGCGAGCAGTGCACTGTTCTTGTTTCGTCCGAGCTTCATTCGTCGGGAGTTTCGTATGCTTTCGCGAGCTTTAAGCGTCGCGAGCGATGTATTTGTTGAGGTGTCGCCGAATGTGTCGCGCGGGCGAGTTCGTTTGTCGGAAACGCTATTATTCCCTTTGGCTAAAAGCGGATTGCGCGTGCGGCTCAGGAGGGAATTGTGCATATCGAATCGGAATCATCGTTTGACGTGGTTGTCGTTGGCGGTGGCATTGCCGGATGCTGCGCGGCGATCGAGGCGGCACGCGCTGGTGCTTCGGTGTGCCTCGCGAGTGCGTCGGGCGTCTTTTCCGGCTCGAGTTTCTATCCAGGAACGTGGGGCTTGGGGCTTATCGGGCCTCGCGACGCGTCCGATATCGACGATATGGTCGAGACGATTCTGCACGTCGGCCGCGGCGCTGCCAATGCGGCGCTCGTCGACTCGTTCGTGCGGGGTATTCCCGAGGCTATCGCCGCGCTTGAAGCGATGGGCGTTTCTTTGAAGCGACCTGCGAATCCCGATGAGCCGCAATACATTCCCTGCTTCGACCATTCGCTGCGTATGTGGCGCGGGCTTGAACGTGCTTCGATGGAGCGCGGTTTCGGCCGGGCTCTTTGCGAAGGGGGAGTTGTTCGCTTCGACGGGTGCGAGCTGCTCGATATCGCCATGGACGATGGCCGTGCGCGCGGTGCGCTGTTCTTCGACCGTTCGGTCAAACGCTTTCGCGCGGTGTCGTGTGGGGCAATCGTGCTCGCGGGAGGCGGCGTGGCTGGGCTTTACAAGCGCAGCCTTTCTGCTTCTGGCAATTCCGCAACGGTTCAGGCAATTGCCGCGCGCTGCGGCGCTCGCTTGGTGAATTTGGAATTCATGCAAATCATGCCGGGGCTCGTGTCGCCGCGGCGCAACATCGTGTTCAACGAGAAGGCGTTTCGGTTCGCGCGTGCCTGGGACGCGTCGGGCGAGCCGATTGCGCGTGATGTTCTTGAGGCCCGCAGCGAGCATGGGCCGTTTTCGTGCGATCGAGCCGGTGCGCCGCTCGATTTCGCCATGGAGGCGTGCGGCGATGAGGGCATGGAAATCGCGTGCGAAGTGGGTGATGGCTCGCCGGAATTCGTGCGCACGTTTTCCGGATGGCTCGAGCGGGAATGCGGCGTTTCGGCGAGCGCCCCTGCGCGTATCGCTCCGTATGCGCACGCTTCGAACGGCGGCATCGCGATTGACGAGCATGGCTCGTGCGGTGTGCCGGGCCTGTTCGCGGCCGGCGAATGCACGGGCGGCATGCACGGCGCCGATAGGATCGGCGGCCTCGCGAGCGCGAATGCATTGGTTTTTGGCCGCCGCGCGGGCGTTGCCGCGGCGAAATTCGCGAGGGGGTTTGTGGGCGAGCGCGCGGGCGGGGGCGCGAATGCGCGCAGCGAAACCTCCGGTTTCGCAAGCGTGGGCACACTGGCTTCGGGTTGCGGGCTCGATGTGGGATGCGGCCGAGATTCCGATGCGGAAGGAATCGCGACCAAAAGCGATTCCCGCAACGGGCGTTGCGCAGGAGGCTCTCGTTTCCGATCGCGCTGTGGGTCGGTTTCGTTTGAGGTTGAGGAACGCGCATATCCTGCAAGCGGCGCGGCGCTTCGCGAATTGCGCGAAACGATGTCGACGCATTGTATGATTTCCCGCGATGCCGACGGGCTTAAGGCGGCTGCAAATGCGATTTCCGCTCTTCAGGAACGCGTTGGGGAAGCGGCTTATGCGCCTGTGGCCTCGTTTGGGTCTGAATCTGAGCCTGCTTCCGAGCTTATGTCTGCGTCGGGGCTTGCGCCTTCATCTTCGCCGTGTTCCGATGCCGCGTCGATTGCTGCCACTATGAGAATTCGCCTACAGCTCGAAACAGCAAGCGCGACGGTTGCGGCCATGCTCGCGCGCAAAGAAAGCTGCGGCTCACACTATCGCAGCGATGCCGTCCAATAGCCGGCAATGCGATTCATTGGCCAACGGTGCCGCTTAGTGATGTGGGGTTGTTGCCCGGCACCGTAAAGCCGCTGCCCGGAGCGCGACGATGATGACTGGTGGTGCGGCGCTGCCGAGTCGCGGATTCGCGGGAGCGAGGCGGCATCTGCGCGTGGTTCCGTGGGGGGGGCCGACAACGCTCGGGTTTGAGTTTCTGCGTGAATCCTGCAGCTATCGAGCATGATTTTCGCGGTGTTTGGAAATGGTTTTCGTGCTATTTGGGCATGAAAAACGTCGCTTTCAAACATGAAAATCGCGGCTTTCGAGCATGGATTTTGCAGTTTTAGGGCACGAATCTCGCGGCCTTCAGGCAAGAATTCGGCAAGGTTTTCGCGTTAGAGTCTTCCGTATGACTATTTGCCTTGCACATATAAGCGCGCTCCAGTACTGGAGGGCCGTGCGCTGCGGGTTTCGCCCGAAGCCTCGCGCGGCTCGCGTTGCGCTGCCCGCAAAAACGAACCGGAGCGAAATCGCGTCTTTGCTCGACGAGCCATGGACGAGCGAAGCGTTTTTGCCGTTCCAGCAACCGATTCACATTGCGATTTCGGCGCGAAATGGCAAAAGGAACAGACCTGGGGTTGTGTGCCACGATATTTGCGATGCATGTTTCGCGGGAAAAGTGATGCGCATCGACGAAAAGACGTTCGTGCTGTCGCCCGAGGCGCTGTTTCTCCAGCTTGCTCGCTCCTTATCGGTAGAAGCTCTTGCGTTTGTTGCGTGCGAACTGTGCGGGTTGTATTCAATGAAGCCCGATGGCTCTGATTTCGTCTCTGCGAAACCCGTTTCAAGCGTTGCGTCTCTTTTGTCGTTTGCGTCTTCGGCCGTATCGTATCCTGGAAATGCGAAAGCGAAAAAAGCGCTCGGTTTTTCGGTTGATAAATCGGCATCGCCCGCCGAGTCGGAGCTTGTCGCTCTGCTCTGCGCCAAGCAAACGTTGGGTGGTTACGGCTTGCCGCTGCCGATGATGAACTATCGGGTTGATGTGGTTGGCGAGGGTCGCAAGTGCACGCCTCGAAAGTTCTTCGTGCTCGACCTGTTTTGGCAGAGCGCCCGCCTCGATGTCGAATACGATAGCGATGCGTTCCATACTTCCGCGGCTGGCATCTCGAGCGATGCCGAGCGACGCAACGCGTTGCAAGCGATGGGCTTCTCGGTAATCACGGTGACCAATGGTCAGGTTTCTTCGACGGATTTGCTCGATGATGCCGCATGCGCTATTGCACGGGCTTTAGGAATTCGTTTTCGCCATTCGTGCAAGACCTGGAATAAGAGGCGTTTTGCCTTTAGACGCAACTTGCGCGCTGCGCGGAAGCTCGTGCAGCATGGTGCGCCCGCATGCAGTGCAGCGATTTCGGGATCTCCTGGCGCAAAATGCCAGAAGGGGGCCTCATTGCGTGGGAAATAAGGAAGAAAAGCTCGATTCTGAGCTTCCATGGCCGGCTGCTTAAATCTTTGACCTGGGCTTTCTTGATCCGCTTGTCGTAGTTGCAATTGAGCGCGAAGGGAAAACGGGCCCCATTCTGGCGTTTTCTGCCATATAAGGTTCGAATCGCTGCAGTGAGGCCCCATTGAGGCATTTTCTGGCATAGGCATTCATTCGGCTCATGTGGTATGGGGCGTGTATCCCCGTCCCGTGCTGCTAGGCGGACGCGCGATTTGATTCATGCGGTATGCATATGGGAATGCGCATGGCCCATGTGGTATGGAAGCATATGGGAATACGCATGAACGATATGGGAATACGTATGAGCGGCGCGACTATTTCCATGGCGGAATGGGCTACCCCTCGTCGTGGGGCCAGCATGCAAGTACTATCATGCAAAGCGTAATGACGGCTGAAGAAAGGGGCTATCCCATGGAAAAAGAATTGTTCGATTACGTGGCCGAGCGTGCCGAAGTGCTTGCGACCAACGATGCAAGCACGCAGGTCACCAAAGACGCAGCAGCCGCATGGAAGGCTGCCGTCGCGGCGGATGCGAGCGATGAAGCCGTTGCGGCCGCTACCGACAAGCTGCTTGACGTGCTCGAGGGTCGTCCCACGACTATCGACGGCGTGATTGCGTTTGCCGAAGGCCCTGCCAAACAGCTCATGGGCGAAGAGGTTGCTGCGGCAATGCTCGCCGAGCAGCTCAAGCGCAAGGAATCTGGCGCGAAATATTGCAACTGCCCGTCGTGCACCGCGGCAAGCGAGCTGCTTGCGAAGTTCGGTCGCATCGAGCTGTAGCTCCCTTGCGGCCCAAGGCAGCCGCCAGCAAGGCTCGGCGGTAATCACTTGACGCGTTGCCTTAAGATGCGGGCAAGTCCAGGGGCGTCGATTAGGCGCCCCCTGATGGTCGTTCGTCCTTGCCTTGAAGGGGGGTTTGGGGCGTTCCGCCGGAGGCGCTCCTCATTTCGGGCAACCAATAGGAAACTGCCGGTTCCGTTCACTTGGGTCGCACGGAATCGCTTAGAGCGAGGCTTTCGACGGCATTGGCGCCGGAGCTTCAATTGCGGTTTTCGCCGTGCGTTCCGATAAGAGGACTCAACAAGGTCCCCAATGGGCGCTCCGATAAAAGACTCGATAAGTGGCCCGATGGAGACCCGAAAGGCGCCAGATAGAAGCACGATGGCAGCTTCGCGCTTTCGATTCCGTATTCCGCAAGTCGCAAGGAGGCGTTCACGTTGTCTCGCTATTTCGAATATGCCACCGACGCCGTTGAATACCTCAAGGCGAAAGACAAAAAGCTCGGCGCTGCGATCGATGCGGTGGGCGTTGTACGCCGGGAAATGGACGAGGACGATTTGTTCTCGGCAATCGTGCATCAGATTATCGGCCAGCAAATTTCGACTGCAGCTCAGGCGACTATCTGGAATCGCATGCGGGAACGCTTGGGCGAGGTGACGCCCTCTGCGGTGTGCGCTGCTACCGAAGAAGGGCTGCAGTCGTGCGGCATCACGTTTACGAAGGCACGGTACATAAAAAGTTGTGCCGAAAAGGTCGCTTCGGGGCAATTCGATTTGGATGCGGTGCGCGAGATGAACGACGCCGAAGCCATCGCGGCGCTTTCCTCGCTCGAAGGCGTTGGGGTTTGGACCGCCGAAATGCTGTTGCTCTTTTGCTTGGGCCGCCCCGATATTCTGAGCTACGGCGATTTGGCAATCCACCGCGGCATGCGCATGGTGTACCACCACCGCAAGGTGACGCGCGAGATGTTCGAGCGATATCGGCGCCGATATAGTCCTTATGGCAGCGTGGCGAGCCTTTATTTGTGGGCGATATCGAGCATGAACGTACCTGGCTACGATCGAGATTTTGCGCCGAAAAAGGCGAGGTCGACGAAGAAGGGGAAGTTGGGCGACGGCGCAGTCGGGGCGAAGGGGCAAAAAGGGTAAGAAAAAAGGTCTTCGCTGGCCCAGCGATGCGTCTCGTTTGCCAGTGTTTGCGCGAACGCGTCGTTTGGCGGCGTCGCGCGAACGCCGTTTACGGTCAAACGTAGCGTGGCGAATGCCGCGCCTGCTGAGGCAATATGGCGAATGCCGCGTCCGCCGAGGCGGCCTGGGCTGTTGCGTGCCAGCCAATATGGCGTAGAGAATGCCTCGCGTTCATCAATATAGCGTGGCGAATGTTCCGCGTTGGTCCTAGGGAGCGCTCGCGAGATTGAACTCCTAATAGGCTATCATACGGGGTATGAAAACGACGTTGAACATAGCGGGCGAGCGCGTAACGGTTACGGCCTTTGGCGATGAGACCTGCGCGGGTTTTGGCGACGCGAGCGTCGCGCCCAACGCTGTCGAATCGCGCGTGCCGTTTGTGTACATGCACGAAATCCAAGACGAAAGCGATGCCGTGTTAAAGCGGTGCGCGGAATTGGGATGCCCGCCGTTTGTGCTGGTCGCGATTCATGTCCCCCAATGGAACGACATGCTCACGCCATGGGAATGTCCGGGAGTTTTCGCCGATGACGCGCCGTTTGCGGGCCGCGCGGATCGCCAGCTTGAAGCGCTTTCGGAAATCGTGCAGAAGACGGAAGAGCGGCTTGGAGTGCGCCCCGCCCATCGTTGTATCGCCGGCTATTCGCTTGCGGGGCTGTTTGCCACGTGGGCACCGTTTCAAACCGACCTGTTTGACGTAGTGGCGAGCGCGTCGGGCTCGATGTGGTACCCAAACTTCGCGGAATACGTCGAGGCCGGCGAGTTCGAGCGTCCGCTGCGGTGTGCATACTTCTCGCTTGGGTCGAAGGAGGCGCGCACGCCGAGCCGCCTTTTGCGCGGCGTGGCCGACGGCACGCAGCGCGTTGTCGTTGCCTTTGAGGCAAAAGGCGTCAAAACCGTTTTCGAAAGCAATCCGGGCAACCATTTCAAAGAGCCCGATGTGCGCATGGCGAAGGCGATTTGCTGGGCGGTTTCGAATTGTGGCGAGGATTCGCCATCGAAATCGAAGGCGTGCGAGTTGAGACGCGAGTAGTTGACGGAAACTCCGAACGATTCGCGGAGTGCTTGCGATACTGTTCTTTCCGCTGCGAGTGCTCGGCTTGTCGCCGATTTCCGATTAACGTTGACGATTGCCGGTTGACGCCGCTGATTGTCGACCGCTCATCGCTGTTGCTATCGTTTCCATACTTCTTTTCGCTATCGTTTTCCCTGATGAATCGCGCTTCCGTATTTCTGCATGCGACCACTTGAAAGGATTCTCTATGATTCGTCCTATCGTAAAGTCCCCCGCACTGCTCTCGGCGCCGAGCGTCGATGCCACGCCCGCCGATGCTGCTGTGGGCCAAGATTTGCTCGACACGCTTGCGGCGCATGCGCACGAATGCGTGGGGCTCGCGGCGAATATGATTGGCGTGCGCAAGCGCGTCATTGTGGCCGCGTGCGCGGGCGGCGCGGTGCTCATGTATAACCCCGAAATCGTGGAAGCGTCGGGCGAGTATCAAACCGAGGAAAGCTGCCTGTCGCTCGAGGGTTCGCGTCTGTGTACGCGCTACAGGCGCATTAAAGTCGCTTATCTCGACGCGTCGTTCACGCCGTGCAAAAAGTCGTTCTCGGGTTTTGACGCGCAAATCGTCCAGCATGAAATCGACCACTGCAACGGCGTCGTGATTTAAGGGTAGCGTCTTCCTTGTGAACCGCTTCGAGGCGCCCTGGAAAGCACGCGTCGGAACGAAGCACGGGGTTGACGAGAATGGCTGATGAACATGAGACATCGGCGCAGGAGATAGATGTCGGGTGCCATCGGCGCAAGCGTGGGTGGCGAGTGTCATCGGCGTAGACAATGGCCAGCGGCATTGTCGCTGAGCGCTGCAGGGCGCCGTCGGGCGATATCAAGGGCGCCTTGCTCGCCGCTTTGTTCGCGGCCATTCCGCATCGTGCGTTAATGCGCTATGGTGAACATTCCTGCAAAAAGCTGAAGAAAGCTCCGAAGGGGGAACCTATGGCAGAAATCGTGCCCTGCACTGATGAGTTTGAAGAGTACCTGCGCGACGAATCGCGCAGTGTGGGTTCTGCGGAAAGCATCGTGTTCCCTGAATCGGAGGCCGATGTGCGCGATGCGTTGCACGCCCTGCATGCCACAGGTGTGCCTGTCACCGTGCAGGGCGCGCGTTCCGGCTTGGCGGCTGGCGCGGTTCCCCATGGCGGCTGCGTGCTGAACACGTCGCGCATGAACCGCGTGCTCGGCATGCGCCGCGGCTCCGACGGCCGCTTCTTTGTGCGCGTGCAACCGGGCCTTTCGCTCATGGAGCTGCGCGACATGCTGCAGAAGGCGAGTTTCGACACGGCGGGCTGGAGCGATGAAAGCCTCGCCGCGCTGGCTCAGTTTAAAGCCGCGCCCGCGCAGTTTTTCGCGCCCGACCCGACCGAGGCATCGGCAGCGCTTGGCGGCATCGTGGCATGCAACGCGTCGGGCTCGCGCAGCTACGCCTATGGGGCGGCGCGGCCGCACGTTGAAGCGATGCGTGTGGCGCTCGCCGATGGTGATGCGCTCGCCCTGCGCCGCGGCGAGGTGTTCGCGACCGGCCGCGAGCTTCGCCTTGTGACCGAGGGCGGTCGCGAGCTGGTGTTGAACCTTCCCACGTACGATATGCCGAAGGCGAAAAATGCGTCGGGCTATTTTGCGTGCGACGACATGGACGCAATTGACCTGTTCATTGGCGCATGTGGCACGCTTGGCGTGATTTGCGAGCTTGAGCTGGCGCTTTTGCCTGTGCCTGTCGAGGTATGGGGCGCGAGCTGCTTTTTCCCGGGCGAGGCCGAGGCGGTCGATTTCACGATCGCCGTGCGCGACGCGCTTGAACATGCGACGGCCATTGAGTACTTCGATGGCGCCGCGCTTGATGTTCTGCGCGCGCAAAAGGCGAACAATCCGGCATTCGCCGAGCTTCCCGAGCTCGCCGACGATGCGCGAACATGCGTGTTCGTCGAGCTGAGCTGCGACGATGAGGAAACCGCCGAGGCCGAGCTCATGGTGCTGTGCGAGCAGCTGGAAGCGTGTGGCGGTGATGCCGAGGGCGCGTGGGTCGCGACGACCGAGGCCGAGCGCGCGGGCCAGCGCTTCTTCCGCCATGCAGTTCCCGAAAGCGTGAACATGCTTATCGACCAGCGTCGTCGCACCGACCCTTCCATCACGAAACTCGGTAGCGACATGTCGGTGCCTGACGATCGCTTGCGCGATGTAATCGCGATGTATCGCCGCACGCTCGCCGAAGGCGGTTTTGAGAGTGCCACGTGGGGTCACATTGGAAGCAACCATGTGCATGTGAACATTTTGCCGCGCTCCGCCGAGGAATACGCGCGCGGCACCGAGCTGTTCGCGCGGTGGGCCGCCGAGGTGTCGGCCATGGGCGGCGCGGTGTCGGCCGAGCATGGCGTGGGTAAACTCAAGGCCCACTTCCTCGAAGAAATGTATGGTGCTAACCATATCGCGGAAAGCGCGCGCATGAAGGCGCAAATCGATCCGAAAGGCCAGCTCGGTCGCGGGAATCTGTTCAGTGAAGAGGTGCTTGACGCTGCATTGGCAGAATTAGGCTAGAGAAACTATGGGACGAGGGGCGGGGCCAAGCAGGACATCTTCAAGTACATAGAGCTCTATTACAATAGGGTGCGCATGCGTTCCACCTTGGGCTGCATGTCTCCAGTGGAATACGAGCGGCAATACGCTTGAGGGTCCTTAAAAGAAAGTCCAATTTATCCTTCCCACTCCATCTTGGTTGAAGATCCGGTTGACGGCTTTGAGTCGAAGGCGACGGGCGATGCCAAGTCTGGCTTCACCGTGACCAATGCCGTGATTCAATCTCTCGCCGATTCCGAACAACCGGGCCCGGCGGTTCGGGCGGGCCCGACTCCCACGAACAGTCGGCCCCGAAAGGCGGGATGCCTCAAACTGGCGATTCGGCCACGGTAATGGTTGCCGCCCTGGCTGCGATCGCCGTTGCCGGTGCTTGTGCTGTTTTCGCTTGTTTGCGAAGGAAGAGGGCGGGCGATTTTGATAAAAAACAAATGTACTTTTAAGCACGTAGCAAATATCGTTCGACAAAAACCGAGTGATGTTTTATGTTGGTCCAAATGGGTCGGCTCGAGCTGTGCTCTGATTCATTATGGCAAGGATGTGGGTTACTATGAACAATCGTATTGCGCTGTTTCTTCTGACGCTTTGCGCGGCAGTTGCTCTGTTGCCGGCGGCGGCGTTTGCGGCGAATGATGGAAGTACTCCTTTGGGGGGGGGAGAATGCCGTGTATGTATCGGCAGGCGGCGACGATGCAAACAATGGGTCAAAGGAGGCGCCGCTTAAGACAATCGGCGAGGCCTATGACAAGGTTGCCGATGGCGGCACCATCTACCTGCTTTCCGATATCAAAATCGAGGGTAGGCTCGTCTTGGCTCAAAACAAGACCGTGACGATTGCCGGCCAGGATGCCGGGCCTGCGCCGGTCATCACCTATGCCAAGGACGGCAGCACCACAACCGACCTGTATGTCTTTGAGGTGGGCGTGGAGACGGGGGCTCCTGTCGAGACGTCTCTGACGCTTAGGAACGTGACGGTCGATGCCGAGGCGCAGGATATTCGCTGCATTCGCGTCTGCTCTGAGGGTACGCTCGTGCTGGACGAGGGCACCACCGTCTGCAATGGCCGTGCGGTGCATCGGGACGGAAATACCGGCTGCAGCGACTGGGTGGCGGCATTGTCGTTGACACCCATGGCAAGCTGGTTATGGAGAGCGGCTCTGCGATTACCGGCTGCTCTGCTGAGCAGGGCGGCGGTGTATATCTGAGCGGCGAGATGGTTATGAATGGCGGCGTGATCAGCGGAAACACTGCCGTGGGCGACCTGTATACCATTGGCGGGCAGCAGATGACTTCCAGCGCCCAGGGAGGCGGTGTTCTGATTCGTGCGTGCCCTGCGGACAATTACGACAGCGGTGATGTCCCGGCAAAGATGACCATGAACGGCGGCGCCATTAGTGGCAACGAGGCCGCGAGCGCCGTTAATGCCTTCGGCGGCGGCGTAGCAATGCTGGGTACGCCCCAAAACGGCGAAGCTCTCACTAACGAGCTTGTCGTAACCGGTGGCGAAATTTCTGGGAACACGGCTATCAACGGTGCCGGCATCTCGGTGTATGCTGCCGATGACTATTGGCAGGGCGATTCGAGCATTAAGATTTGCGGCTTCGCCAAGATCGCCGGCAACAACGCCCGTTCCGTGGGTGGCGGCATTGGCCTGTTTGGCAGTAACGCGCAGAAGTATCGCAACGTCGTCGAAATGAGCGGCGGCGAGATTTCGGGCAACACCGCCGGCAACAAGGGTGGCGGCGTGTACCTACAGGCTGCTGGCGACGAGTTTTACATGACGGACGGCGTTGTGGCCGGCAACGAGGCCCAGCGTGCGGGCGGCATCTCCATCAATGCGGGGTTTAGCGGCGAGCGCACCGATGCAATCGCCGGCCTTTTGGGCGGCTCTGTGCGCGATAACGTTGCAAAGGGCGGTTACCCTACGGTTGACGATGCGTCGGAGCGCACGTATCTCGGCAACGCCATCGAGCAGGGCGGCACACTTTACCTGGACGGTACCCGTGCCGTTGTCGAGGGCGACATTCGCTTGGCCTGCACGCTCGATGCAAGCGGCAATGCCATTTCGACCAACCGTGTCGTAACGTTGGTCAACGCTTCGGATGCCATGAACAGCTACGAGCTCACGTCCTATGAGTCCGAATCGCTCGACGGCAGGGGCGTGGTGGTTCCCGGCGCCCTTTCTTTTGGCGGCGCAACCCTTTCGGTGACCGACGCTGAGCCGTATATGCTGCATTTTACGCACAACCATAAGAACGTGATCGCCAACACGCGCTATATCGAGCAGGTTCCTAACGGCGAGTCGCACGACAAGTGCCTGGTGCTGTATCGCGAGATTGAGCTTTATTCCGTTACGTATACGGATGGCGTCGATGGCGAGGATGTCTTTGCCGATCAGATGACCGGTGGCTTGCGCTATGGCGTTGCCACGCCGTCGTTTGACGGCACGCCCGTGCGCGAGGGCTATACGTTTGCAGGTTGGGAGCCTCAGGTCACAGAAACCGTGACAGGCAATGTGACCTATGTTGCCCAGTGGGAACGCGTAGATGCTGGAGACCCTGGGCGACCTGGCTTGGGCGATTCGGAACAGCAGATTCCGAATGCGCCGGACAACAAGGTCGATGATTCCAAGTCTCAGAATCACGAGGGTGCCATGCCGCAAACCGGCGATTCGTCCGTGATGGCGATATTCTCGCTCTCGCTTATTGCGTTGGTTGCTTTGGGCGCGGCGGCTTTCGCGCGCCGCAAACTTTCGGTGAATAAATAGGCATCTAGCGAATTGCCTGCAACGTAAGATTTCTGGGGCAAGAAGCCCGCCGACACTCATTGCTCGGCGGGCTTCTTCTTTTTAATTCTCAGATGGCCCCTCTTCTGGCGGGGCGATCGGTTGCAAAGCGAACCTTAAAAAATTGGCCTTCAACTGACTTCCTAGAATCGCAGCGCTTCGGGGTTCAGGCAATCCATCGGACGCATGCCGCTCACGACGTCGATCGCGGCTTGCATGGCGCGGCGGCGAAGCTCTTCACCCGATTCTTCCGACCAATATGCCGCGTGCGGCGTGAGCACGGTGTGCGGCGCCGAAAGCAGCGGATGGTCGCGTTCGACCGGCTCGTTTTCGAATACGTCAATGCCCGCGCCCCACAGCTTACCGGCATTGAGCGCTTCGGCGAGCGCCGCCGTGTCGACAACGGCTCCGCGGGCGGTGTTCACCACGATGGCATCAGGTTTCATCAGGGAAATCGCGTGTGCGTCGAGCATGTGGCGCGTGTCGGGCGTAAGTGCGGTGTGAAAGCTTACCACGTCGGCGCGGCGAAGCAGCTCCTCGTATTCCACGATGTCGTAGCCCTCGGGTGTGCGGCGCCCTGGCACGAGCGAACGCGACGTGCAAATCATGTGGAAGCCGAGCCCTGCGGCCTTGCGGGCGGTCGCGCGTCCGATTTCGCCCATGCCCACCACGCCAAACGTGCGGCCGTGCACCTGGCCCAGCGGGCGGTGGCGGGCGTAATCCCAAATGCCCGCGCGCATGTCTGCGTCGGTTTCGTTCATGCGCCGTAGCACGCACAAGGCAAGGGTAATAGCGTGGTCGGAGACCACTTCCGTGCCATAGCCGGGCACCACGCACACGGCGGTTTTGTTTTTCGTGGCGGCAGGCACGTCGATCGTGTCGTAGCCAATGCCCGTGCGGCTTACGACCTGCAAGTTTGGCAGCGCCGCAAAAACTTCGGGCGTGAATGTGCCGTACGAGGTCACAATGGCATCGGCATCGGCGGCGTTGCGAATGATATCCTGCGGCTTGGGCCCTTGAAACGCGGCGATTTCGACGTTCGCGGCGCGTGCCATGGCGAACTCGAAATCGTTGTTCTCGAAATCGGAGTCGGTGATAACGATTTTCGGCATGGCGGCAACCTTTCGAACGGGGAAGTTTCTCGACCGATTGTACAGCGCATTTCACATCGCTCCGCGAAATGCATCGCGATGGGACCTAAGCGGCTGCTTTTCGCGCGTGTGCATTTGTTGCGTTTCGCAAAAAATGCCACGAAGTGCGTAGTCTATTGCGCGAGCAGCGTGCAGCCGTTTTTGAGGCTTCGTAAAACCTCAGGTCACACGTTCTCGAAAGCTCGGCTTGCTTGACAGCTTTTGGGAAACCTACGCACTTCGCGATTATGTTTGCGGCGGCATTCGTCGAAAAAACGAAGGGTGTTCGATGCCGCTTGTCGAGAAGCGAATGGCGTACAATGGCACCCATAAAAAATCGCGATAGGAATGCCATGGACCAGAACTTCTACAACCTTCTTTATAACGGCTACACGGGCGAGTTTCAGCTGATAGGCGCGCTGTATCGCAATGGTCTCGACGCGCTGCGCCCACCGGCCGATATGGGCGTCGATGTGGTGACGGTGAACTTGAAGGCCCAGCTTCAAGACCCATCCGTGCAGCCCGAAACGCTCATGTTCCAGGTGAAAACCGCCGTGGTTACCGTCCAGGAAGCGGGGGAGGGCGTGCGCGGTTATACGACGGTGTACTTCATGCTGAAGGAAAGTGAAGTCGACATGCTGTGCGCAGCGCGAACCCGCGCGCTCGTGTGCTACGTTTATGACAACCGCAACAGCATGCTGACCGATGCCTACGAGGCGCCGTTTATAAGTTTCTGGATCGATGGCGAGCATCTGCGCCAGCTGCGTGAATCGGGTGCTTTCACCCAGGCCGACAACGGCAAGCTCGCGATTACCTGTCAGCTGCGCGAGCCTGCCGACAAAACGGGCCACTGGTACGCGTCGGTTATCGACCAAACGGGCAGAACGGTTGATAACGGATATTTGGGAAGTCTCGAGGCCGATGGCAACATGAAGGACTCTTTCGACGGGGCTGATCATTACAGCATTCGCGGGTACTTAGAGCACGTCAGAAAGGCGTCCAGCGATGTGACCTGCGATAACCGTGCGTTTGCGAAGGACGCTTCTGAGAAAAAACTCGAAACCGCTAGCGCGAAAGCCGCTGGCACGAAGCCTGTCGCCGCGAAGCCTGCTGCCGCGGGGCAAACCGATGAGGGCGCGGCGGAAGTTGAGCTCCCCTGGTAGAGAGGTGGATTGCTGCCCTGCGCCTATGCCGCGGGGCAGGGGCTGAACGGTTCGTCGGGCTCGTCGAAGTCGAAGAATTCCTCGAACTCCCACTCGTCGGGCGTGCCGAAAACCGCTTCCGTCTCGGTGCGCTCGAGGCATGCGACAAGCTCGGGGTAGCGCGGGTGGTCTTCGAGTCGATAGGCCTGCTCCATGCGGCCGCGCTGCCCGCGCACGAACACCCACCACATGCCGGCCGGGGTTTCGAGCAGCGCGCTCGCCGGCTTGTTGGCGCGCGTGGCGAAGTACTGCGCGGTTCGCTCGTCTTGGAAGGCGAGCACGAGCTGCGCGTCGCAGTTGCCGATGATCGAGTTCGCGGCGGGCGTTCCGTAGCGCGCTTCAAGCTGGCTTATGGTTTGGCAAATGATCGTGCAGCTGATCTCGCGGCTGCGTATGACCGCCAGCACGTCGTCGATGTGCGGCAGGTTCAGGTTCGCGAAATCGTCGAGCACGAATCGCACGGGCACGGGCAGGCGATGGTCGGGGTAATCGTGGTCGGCTGAATCGCAAAGCGCGCAAAACGCCTGGCGAATGAACATGCTCGTGAGCCTATCGAGGCTGCGATCCATGTCGTTGATGGTGACAAACAGCGCCCGCTTTTCGCGGCCGAACGAGCGAAAGTCCACTTGGCGCGCGCGGCGGTACGCGTTTGTGGCCTCGGGGAAGCCGAACGGCATGAGGCTCGCCGCAAGAATGCCAAGAATGCTCGAGTGCATCTTCTCGGCGCCGCAGGTAACCCTCGTGTGTCGATAGAGCGCAGGCGCAAACGCGCTCGGATCGTCGGCATCGAGCTGGGCGAACATTCTGTCAACGCGGCCGGAGCAAGCGGCTTCGAACACCTGCATCACCGATCCCATGTGCCATTCGGTGCTGGGGAGCGCTTCGAGCACGTAGGTGATATAGGCGCACAGGTAATTCGCGGCGGCTTGCGGCCAAAATGGGTCGCTTTCGTGGTCTTCGATAGGGCAAATTGCCGATGCGATGGCGATGATGTCTTGCTGAAGGGGTTCGCCGTCAACGAAGCGTACATTGGCGAGTGGGTTGTAGCCCACGGTGCCGCCCATGGTTGAGAAGTCGAGCTGGTCGACTACGTATCCCGCCTCGGCCAGGTAGGGTCCGACTTCGCGATACAAGCTGCCTTTGCAGTCGAGCACAATGTAGGAGCCCGATGCCTGCAGCAGGTTGGGCTTGACATGGTGGCGGGTTTTGCCGCCGCCCGAGCAGCCCAGCACGAGCACGTTGTTGTTCAAACCGCTTTGCCAGGTATCGGTTTCGATCTCGGTATGGGCGGTGAGCAGAGTTCTCCCGCGGTATGCGAGGCGTGGGTCGCGCGTGTCGACTTCGCGCATGAGGCCCGATTCCACGGCGGCGTCGGTCCAGGCGCTGTGCCCGGTTTCGGCTGCGTTTTCAACGAGGGTTTCAAATTCGGCGATTTTCATAAGATCCTCCGTAAAGGCTGTTGGCGAATGAGGAATGCGACGGGCGTGTTCGCCCATGAGGAGTGCGGGAAACGCGGCCAGCGCAGCCGTTGGCGCAGCGTACGGGGAAGAAGCGTATTCCCAAGCTCGCGTTCTGCCGCGCCATGCTGCGTCGTGCTTTTCGGGCATGCGCCGCGCGCATTGCGGCCGTTACTGCGGTGCGCATTGCGGCCGCAATGGCGCGTCGCTTCTACAGTTCGCGAATCACGCGGTCGGCCAAATGCGCGGCAACGGCTTCTTCGGCTTCGAAATACGTGTCGCGGGCAGTGAGCTCGAACACGCGCTCGAGCGGCATGCCGGTATGCTCGGCGATGACCTGGGCAGTTATATCGCGAATGCGCATCAAATCGTCGGCGCGCGCCTTCACCGAAAGGGCGCTTCCGCCCACGCCTGCGCCGCCGATGAGCGGGTCGTGAATCATGACGCGGCTGTGCGGCAGCATGTCTCGCGTGTCGCCGGCGATAAACAGCAGTGCGGCCATGCTGGCGGCAAGCCCTAGGCACACGGTGCGCACGGGGCAGCTGATGGCGCTCATTACGTCGTAGAGCGCCAACCCCGATTGCACCTCGCCGCCGGGGCTGTTGATGAACAGCGTGATGGGTGCGGCGGGGTCGGCTTTCTGCAGGTGGCGCAGGCCGCGGATGATATCTGCGACCGATTCCGCGTCGACGGACCCGCACAATTCGAGCTCGCGACAGGCGAGCATCTCGTCGCGCATGTCGAACCGTTCGAGGCCAAGTGCGGTTTCTTGTGTAATTTGGGGCGAGTAGACAGATGTGCTCATGCCATTCCTTTCGAAGGGCGCAAATGCGCAGGCGGATAGTCGTGGCCGGTTCGGCTTAAAGCGCACGAAGACGCCAAGGGCCGACCCTGCCATACATGTCCTCGTATTCGGTTGTAGGAAGAAAAGGAACGAGCATGTAACACGCCGCGACGCCGTACGCCGCTTACAAGCAAGGCCCGCCGTTGCAGACCCCATGTCGTTCAGAATGCGAAAAGCCTGTAACACGCTTTGGGAAGCAAGGGCCGCCGTTGCCGCCCCCCAGTGCTTTCGCGATAAAAAGCGGATTGCTCCGCTGTCGGGTGCATCTCGACTATAGCACGCAGCTCTTCGGTCTTGCAAGAAAAAATCGGACAGCTGTTCGAAATAGTATTCCCATCAGGAGTTTTATGTAAGGAGTCTCCGCTTTATAAAGTGTTTTCGAGACGCGTGCTATAATTTACCAGTTTGCATGCATTCGCCCGCATCGCCGGCCGCTTTTCGGCGCATTTCGCAGCGGGCGCACCCATAGAAAGGACCCCCGTGGCACCACTTGCCGACCAAATCGCCTCGCGCCGCACGTTTGCGATTATTTCGCACCCTGACGCAGGCAAAACCACGCTCACCGAAAAACTGCTGCTCTATACCGGCAGCATTCAGACCGCCGGCTCGGTCAAAGGCAAATCGTCTTCCAAACATGCCGTGTCCGACTGGATGGACATCGAAAAGGAGCGCGGCATTTCGGTCACGTCGTCGGTGCTGCAGTTCACCTATGACGGCTGCTGCGTGAACATCCTTGACACCCCTGGCCACCAGGACTTTTCCGAAGACACATATCGAACGCTCATGGCTGCCGACGCCGCCGTCATGGTCATCGACGCCGCCAAGGGCGTTGAGGCGCAAACCAAAAAGCTTTTCAAGGTCTGCACGCTGCGCCATATCCCTATTTTCACGTTCGTGAACAAGCTTGACCGCGAGGCGCGCGATCCGTTTGACCTCATGGAGGAAATCGAGTCGGTGCTCGGCATTGGCACGTATCCCATGAACTGGCCCATCGGTTGCGGCCAGAACTTCCGCGGCGTGTTCGATCGTCAGGCCCGCCGTGTGATCGCATTTGAGGGTGACGGCCACGCGAACGCCACGAAGAAGGTTGCCGAAATCGAGGCCGAGCTCGGTGCGCCCGAGCTGGGCGAGCTCATCGGCGAGGCGAACCACGAGAATCTGATGGATGACATCGAGCTGCTCGATGGCGCGGGCGATGAGCTCGACTACGCCGCCGTGCGTTGCGGCAAGCTTTCGCCGGTGTTCTTCGGTTCGGCGCTCACGAACTTCGGCGTTGAGCCTTTCCTGAAAGAATTCCTGCGCCTGGCGCCGAGCCCGCTGCCGTACACCGACACGCTTACCGGCGAGCAGGTTGACCCGCAGCGCGACGATTTCAGCGGCTTCGTGTTCAAAATCCAGGCGAACATGGACAAAAACCACCGCGACCGCATCGCGTTCGTGCGCATTTGCTCGGGCAAATTCGAGCGCGGCATGGAGGCTTTCCATATGCAGGGCGGCAAGAAGCTCAAGCTCGCCACGGGCACATCGCTTATGGCCGACGACCGTGCGATTGTCGACGAGGCGTACGCGGGCGACATCGTGGGCTTGTTCGACCCGGGCATTTTCAGTATCGGCGACACGGTGTGCACAGGTAAAACGCATGTGCAGTTCCCTGAAATTCCCACGTTCGCGCCCGAAATGTTCAGCCGCATCACGCAAGTGAACACGCTGAAGCGCAAGCAGTTTGTGAAAGGCATGGAAGAGCTCGCCCAGGAGGGTGCCATCCAGATTTTCCGCGAGCCGGGTTTTGGCATGGAAAGCGTCATCGTCGGCGTTGTGGGCGTGCTGCAGCTCGAGGTGCTTGAGCAGCGCTTGAAGAGCGAATACGGCGTTGAGGTGCGCCGCACGGGCCTTCCGTACACCGACGTACGCTGGATTAAAACCGACCCGAAGACGTTCGAGTTCTCGAGCCTGAACGTCACGCGTGACACGCTCAAGGTTGAAGACATGCGTGGGCGCCGTCTGCTGTTGTTCACGAGTCCGTGGAACGTGAACTGGGCGGTCGATAAGAATCCCGACATCGAGCTTTCCGAAGTGGGCAACTGGGAAGCGTAAGGCTTACGGCGCGCTTCGGGTGCGCCTCGGTCGCGCCGCATTTTAACGGCTTGCCGCCTTGCCTCGCTTCTTGCTTGCGGGCAAGTTGTGCCGTGGCATTGGCGATTTTGTGTGGCGTGAGCAGCCGCGTTGCTGGGCCGTTACAATACGAATCCTCCCATACGCGCCTTTTGGCGATAACTGAAGAATTCGAATTCCACCCGGGGTTGCCTGGGTGGAATTTTTCTATCCCAAATGCGGGATGGGTGATGCGCGTGCGAAATGTCCAGTTGGGCGCCTCTTAGGAAGGAAATCCTTTGCGGGGCGCATTATGCTGGGCGCTTTCGCCCGGGCGCCGCCCGATCGGGGCGGCCTCGAATTTGGGCACCGCTCTGGGCGAAGCGGCCTCGCTGGCTGCGCTACCGCCTGGCCAGGCGGCCCTTGGGCTGCTTAGGCTATCGTGGCAGTGCGGCTTTTGCCTCCGGGCGGCGCGCGCGACGCAATCGATATACGACGAAGAGGAATTGAGAACCTTTGCAGCGCGACAAAATTAAACCGATTCTGTTCAGCATCATTAAGCACTCGAGCAAAGAGGAGCTTAAAGAGCAGCTTCCCCGCGACATCGTATCGGGCATCGTGGTCGCCATCGTGGCGCTGCCGCTTTCGATTGCGCTGGCGATTGCTTCGGGCGTCGGCCCTGAGCAGGGCTTGTACACGGCCATCGTCGCAGGCTTCCTTATCGCGTTCCTCGGCGGCTCGCGCGTGCAAATCTCAGGACCTACGGCGGCGTTCGCGACCATCGTGGCCGGCATTGTCGCGACCGACGGCATCGACGGCCTGGTGGCGGCGACGCTTATCGCCGGCGTGCTGCTCGTGGTTATGGGCTTGCTCAAGCTGGGCACCATCATCCGCTTTGTTCCGTATACCATCACCACGGGCTTCACGGCGGGTATTGCGGTGACAATCGTCATTGGCCAGCTGAAAGATTTCTTCGGGCTCACGTACCCCGCCGGCACGGCGACGGTCGAGACGGCCGACAAGGTTTCGGCGCTCGCGGCGAACTTCGGCACCTTCAATTGGCAGGCACTCCTGGTGGGTGCGGTGTGCCTCGCGGTGCTGTTTTTGTGGCCGCGCCTGGGCGCGCTGGGCGCCAAAGTTCCCAGCTCGCTCGTTGCCGTCATTGTGGGCATGGTTATGGTGCCCCTGTTCGACATGAACGTGAACACCATCGGCGATTTGTATACCATCAACGCCGGCCTACCCGAGCTGCATGTGCCGCAGCTTTCGATCGAATTGCTGCGCGATCAGCTGCCAAACGGCATCACCATCGCTATTTTGGCCGCCATCGAGTCGCTGCTGTCGTGCGTCGTCGCCGACTCCATGATCAGCTCGCACCACCGCTGCAATATGGAGCTCGTGGCTCAGGGCGTAGGCAACATGGGATCGGTGCTGTTCGGCGGCATTCCCGCGACGGGCGCCATCGCACGCACGGCCGCCAATGTGAAGAGCGGCGGACGCACGCCGGTCGCCGGTATGGTGCACGCGCTCGTTCTGCTCGTGGTGCTCGTCTTCCTTATGCCATACGCGGCCCTCATCCCCATGCCGACCATCGCGGCCATTTTGCTGCAGGTCGCTTACAACATGAGTGGTTGGCGCAATTTCGCGCATCTGTGCCACACGGCTTCGAAGGGCGCGATCGCCACGCTTTTGCTCACGTTCATGCTTACCATTGTGTTTGATCTGGTGACGGCCATCGCGGTGGGCATGCTCATTACCGTGGTGCTGTTCATGAAGATGGTTTCCGAGGAAACCGAGGTTAAAGGTTGGCAGTATTACTGCGACGCCGATTCCGAGGTCACGCATTTGCGCGAGCTGCCCAAGAGCGTGCGCGTGTACGAGATCAATGGCCCCATGTTCTTCGGCATGACCGACCGCATTACCGACATTTCGGTAAAGGAGTTCACGAAATACCTGATCATCCGCATGCGCGGCGTGCCGTCGCTCGACTCGTCTGGCATGAATGCGCTCGAGAATCTCTACGATTACTGCGAGGAAAATGGCGTGAAGCTCATCTTCAGCCACGCCAACGAGCAGCCCATGAAAACCATGCGACGCGCTGGCTTCGTCGACCTGGTTGGCGAGGAGCACTTCCGTCCGAACATCGATGACGCCATCGCTCACGCGCGTGAACTGCTCGAAGCCGAAGAGGCTGGGAAGGGCGCTAAGGGGGCGAAAGTCGAAAAGGTTGCGTAGCGCGAAAGCCGTTAAAGCCGCACGTCGAAAAGGGTGCATTAAACCATAGAAGGGGCCGTTGTGGCCCCTTCTTGCATTGCGAGAGGTGGCTTACAGCGCAAAATGCTCGAGTTGCGCGGCGTTATCGACTAAAGCTTGCGTAGCGTTATGGCAATGGTATTGAGGTATCCCAGCGCGCCAGCCGCGATAGCAGCGCGATCGCCTTGTGCGTAGGGATTGTCGCACGCGAGCCAATCGGCCCATGCGAGGGCATAGAAACCGGTAAGGTACGCACTCCGTGCGATTTTGCTCAAAAGTCTTTGCGGGATTCATCGAAACAGTGTTGCCCGAGTTGCCTCGTGTTTTGCGCAACTAGATGTTGCTTGGAATGGCGCTTCGCACGCGATAAAGTTTCAGTAGGGAAGTCGATGGACGGCATTTTGAACGGTATTTTTTGGGAGGCCGTGAATGAAATTCGGAGAAACGCTTATTGATTTGCGCAAACGCAATGGGCTCACGCAGGAGGAGCTTGCGGCGAAATTGTACGTGACTCGTCAGGCGGTGTCTCGGTGGGAGCGGGGCGAAGTAACGCCTGGCATTGATATGCTGAAGCTTATCGCGAATGTGCTGAACGCGCCCGTTGCACACCTCCTTGATTGGCCTGAGCATTACTGCGAAAGCTGCGGAATGATGCTTGCGCCCGAAGAATACGGCACTGATGCCCATGGCTCTGCCGACTCGCATTATTGCAAACGGTGCTATCAGCAGGGCGAATATACCTATGAAACAACAATGGACGCCATGATTGAAGACTGCGCACCGCGCTTGGCGGAAAGCACGGGAATGACGCGCGACGAGGCCGTGTCTCTTATGGGTGCGGTGCTGCCGCATCTGAAACGTTGGAGCGCGGTGCATTCGAACGAGATGCGCTATGGCGTCGAGGCTCGCGAGCGCTACGGTGATGCGGCGGTCGATACATCAAACGAAAGACTGCTCGACATGAGCGACGAGGAGTGGAAGACAAAAGAAAAGCTTGAAGTCGCGATTATCGAGCAGTTGAAGAAGGCGATGTTGACGGGCGATACGTCGAGCCCTGAAGCGGCGAAATTGGCGCGCATGCATGCCGACTGGATTCGCATGCAATGGGCGGAGGGCGCTTACTCGCCGCAAGCGCACGTCTGTCTTGCTCGAGGGTATTTAGCCGACAATCGATTCGTCGAATACTACGACTCCCGCGCGGGGAAAGGTGCGACGGAATTCCTCGTAGAGGCAATAGAGGCCGCGCTCGGCTAAGCCGGCGTTGGCCTCGGGCGCGGCCAACGCAATGCTGGCTCGAGGCGGCGTCGGTCCTTCGGCCATGCGCCCCGAAATTTTTGTCGGACCACTCCGCGGATATGCATGCAGGAGGCCAGCAAGGCTCGATTAGAGATGGCATTTTTGTTCCTGTTTTATTCCGATTTGGAAACAATCGATGCAAAACCTATCAATTAGTATTGAGACAGTGTATCATTTGCGGCATAAGCCACGGGCGAAGGGCCCACGGCTGGAAATCCAAAAAGGGGGATTCGAAATGTCCAAATACGCTGGAACCCAAACTGAGAAAAACCTGCAGGCCGCGTTCGCTGGCGAGTCGCAGGCGACCAATAAATACACGTATTTCGCGTCGGTTGCGAAGAAGGAAGGCTACGAGCAAATCGCCGAAATCTTCCGCAAGACTTCGGCAAACGAGCAGTACCACGCCAAAATGTGGTTCCGCGAGCTCGAGGGCATCGGCACCACGGCGGAAAACCTTGCCGCTGCAGCCGATGGCGAGAACTTCGAGTGGACTGACATGTACGATGAGTTCGCCAAGACGGCTGAAGAAGAGGGCTTCCCCGAGCTCGCTGAAAAGTTCCGTCAGGTTGGCGCAATCGAGAAGCATCATGAGGAGCGTTACCGCGCGCTGCTGCACAACGTCGAAACTGCCGCTGTGTTTGAGAAGAGCGAGGTCAAGGTATGGGAATGCCGTAATTGCGGTCACATCGTCGTAGGCACGAAGGCTCCCGATGTGTGCCCCGTTTGCAACCATCCGCAGGCATACTTCGAAATTTCGGCTGAAAACTTCTAAGTCGAAATCGATCTCGAAAGCAAATATCGAACATCGCAAGAAAGCCGCCCTTGGGCGGCTTTCTTGATGGAATTTGGCTATCGAGGTGCATTCGCATGGTCCGAAAAGGGGGCTTATGACAAGTCCACTTTAGTGCGTTAGCATAGCTCGGGGCCCATCTTCCATGAAAGAGGCCTTAGGGCCGACCTCGTCTTGCACGTCGGAATGTGCGACATAGAACCTAGTCTTCGGGCCACACGAATTCGGCGGCGCCCGCCTCGCCTCCATCGATAAGAAGGTTTTGGCCGGTCATGAAGCGGTTCGTCACGCCAACGAAATAGACCCACTCGGCGATTTCGTCGGGTTCGGCCCAACGGCGCAGCGGCGTGAGCTGCATGATGCGCTCCCACATGGCGGCGTCGTCCATCACGGGGCGATTGAGCTCGGTAAGCACGCCGCCCGGGTCGACGCTGTTGCAAATTCCCTGCGGCGCCAGGCGGTTCGCGACGTTTTTCGTGTACGAAAGAATGCCGCCCTTGCTCGCCGCATACTCGGGAAATTCGGAACCCGTGTGTCCGCTCGCCGAGCCGACATTGACAACCGAACGAATCCACGGCGCGGGCTTCGATTCCCTGGTGAACACCAAAGAGGAGCTGGCTGCCATCTGCCAGGCCATCGAGGCTGCCGGCGCTGACGCGCTGGAACTGCGGCTGGGTACGTTCGCCTTCAACGAGGCTCAGTTCATCAACGACGTGTGCTTCGCCGGCTATGGTTACGACGGCACCATGAGCTACGGTATCGCGTTCGATCCCAAGTCGAACTTTCAGGGCATCTTGGACAGCAGCCACTCGGGTTGCGGCCTCATTATGGACGCGTGCCGTTACGTGAAACAGTTCGTGAAGATTCCCGTGGGCGGCGTGGTATTCATGGACCCGGCTTCGGCCCCCGACTATTTTGGACAGGCACTCAACGATGACACGCTGGAGCTTATCTACGTGCATCGTGCTGTTTCGAACTGCGATTCCGAATACGCCAACAAACTGCTGGAAAACCGCATCGACGGGATTCGCCCCTGCTGCCGCTGCTTGAATTGCATGGGCGGCCCCTGCCGCGTGAACCCCACTAGCGCGATGGGCTTCATCGAGGCAATGCCCGAAGGCTTCGAAGTGCCTGCCTGCGATGGCAGCAAGAAGGTCATGGTTATCGGCGGCGGCCCTGCTGGCATGGAGGCTGCTCGCGTGTGCGCCGAGTGCGGCTACGATGTGTCGCTGTGCGAGAAAAGCGCGCTGGGCGGCCTGCTCGACTTCGCCGAAATGGTGAAGGGCAAGCACGAAAGCCTGAGCCGCTTGAAGAACTACCTGTCGCATGTGCTCGAGGTGGAGGGCGTGAACGTGGTAACCGGCAAAGAGGTCGACGCGGCCTTCGCGCACGAAGAAAAGCCCGATGTCGTTATCGTGTCCACGGGCTCCAAGCGTCCCGGGCTTGCCGCTTCGGGCAGCAGCGCCACCCCGGTTATCGGCGTGACCGATTCCCTGTCTGCCGAAATCGGCAATAACGTGGTAGCGGTGCTGGGCTTCAACGCGCAGACCGTTGACACTGCTCACTACCTTACTGCGCAGGGCAAGAAGGTGACCATCGTGTCAGATGAGCCCGAGGAGGCTTTCGGCACGGGCCAGTCGATGATGCTGGACAAGTTCGTGGAGCCGGTCTTCTTGGCGGCAGGTGGCAGCGTGCGATCCGAGAGCAAGCTGAAGAGCGTCGGCGATGGGGAAGTGGTGCTTACACGAGCTTCGGCGTCGACATCACCGTTCCGTGCGACTGTGTGGTCGACGCTTCGAACATGGTGGCCGGCACTTCGCTGGCCGATGAACTTTCCGGCGATTTCGACGTTGTGGCCGTGGGTGACTGCCCGACCCCGCTGAACATTCAAAACGCCATTACCACCGCGAACCTTGCGGCGCGTCATTGCTAATGCATAGCTAACAACGCGAAGCAAACGGGCATAAAACGAAGCGGTCCGGACGAAGAATAGTCCGGACCGCTTCGTTTTATGGGAGGGTTGGTTTCTTATTTGCAAATTTGCGAATAAGAATAGCATGGGGATATTTCCGGCTTGGCATTTCGGCCAAGCCGGGTGTCTATCGAGCGCCGACGCAAGGCCTCCTTGGGGAGAGGGAGACAAGAAACGTCCGGGGCTTTTGGCGGCCGTTGCGTGGTGGCGCTGATGTCTAAATGGGAGGGAGGTGCCCGTGTGGACACTTGCCTCCGTAGACGCTCACCGCATCGCTCTTTCTCTCGAGAACGTGATGCGGAATATCGGGCGGTGGGGCTTTGGGCTAAATCTTCAGTCCTCGCTGGGCGGCGATGTCTGAGAGCGTAGTTGATGCAAGCTTGGCAACGCCGCGGTAGAACGACCCTTCCGAAGCGGCTTCAAGCTGCTCGAAATAGCGAAACGCCCATGTCAACAAATGCTGCTGCAAGTATTCGTCCACCAAATCGGGGTCGTTTTCGCAAAGCCAGGCAAGAAGCATGAACATGCGGCCTATTTGGTCTGCGGGTTCGCGGCTCGGGCCTTCTTGCGAAGCAATGCCGTTCTCCTTCATCCATCGAACGAGGGACATGCAGGAATCGCCGAAGACGACAGCCTCGGAATCGAGGTAAACCGATCCCCAAGGCGGCGCTTCGAGGTCGTTCGGCCCGACGAACAGATGGTGAAATTCTCTATCGAGGGTCTCGAGGGAAAGCTTCCGCGCCTCTTTGAGAAGAAGGGCAGCGCCCTTCTTCTCTTCGGCTGTGCCGTAAGGCCATTCGTTTACGAGGTCCATTTCGCAGAGCCCTCGAACAATCTTGGATGTCGTGTCGCTTTTCGGACTTTCCATAAGCAACGTTCCAAGGAGTGTGGCGCAAGGGGCTGCGTTTGCAAAATCGGCGCCCATCTCTACTCCACTTCGAGGGGATTGGCCACGTATCCCTCGTCGAGGTTGTACGTTTCGGAATCTACAGCCTGGCACGTGCCTATGACGATATTGGGACGGGTAGCTGGCGCGGCCATCGGAGGCACCTGGGCGCAGTCGCCGTATTTTTCGCGCAATTCTTCGATGGGGCCGAACTCCAGGGCGCGAAGGGGGCAGCTGCCGACGCACATGGGCTCTTTTCCGTCGCGCACGCGGGCAAGGCATCCGTCGCATTTGTGGCACACGCCTGCGGATGCGTCGATGCGCGGCGCATCATACGGGCAGGAATTGCGGCAGGTTCCGCAGCCGATGCACACGTTGGGGTCGGTGTTCACGAGACCGGTTGCTTCGTCTTTCTGCATGGCGCCCGTTGGGCAGTTCTCGACGCACGCCGGGGAATCACAGTGGTTGCACGAAATGGAAACGTGATAGTTGAACGCCGTTTTCTCCCAAGCGTCCTCTTTCGTTTTCGTCCACGTTCCGCCTTCGTAATCGTATATGCGACGGAAGAGGATGGCGGGCCCGAGATCGTGGTAGTCCTTGCACACGAGCTCGCAGGTTTTACAACCGGTGCAGCGAGAGGAGTCGAAATGGAATCCATACTGAGCCATCATTTACCTCCTATGCCTTCTTGACTTGTACGAGCGTAGAGCCCGTGGACGGACAGTTCTTCGAGATGGGCGACCAGTGGTGGCTGGTGAGCGTATTGGCGTTTGCGCCGACGTCCACGCCGTTCACCATTTCCCTACGATGCGCATGCGGCATGCCTACGACGCCGGGCATAATGCGCGCGGTCACGCGAGCCGTGATTTGGACCGAGCCGCGATCGTTGAACACGAGGAGCGTATCGCCGTTTTCGATTCCGCGGGGCTCGGCATCGATGGGATTGATCCACAGGCAGTGCTGGCATGCCTGTTGCAGCTCCTCAATTACCTGGTAGCGGCTGTGGAACTGGTTTTTCGCTTTCCATGTGGCAAACAAAAGCGGGTATGTTTCGTTTACGTCTGCGACTCCTTCAATTTCGGGGAAATAGCTCGGAACGGGTCGCACGACGTCGCGGTCGCCGTTGTAGAAGGTCCATGTGTCGCGGATGGTTGCGAGGCGTTCGGAATACAGTTCGATTTTGCCAGAGGGAGTGGTGCGCGCTCGGCCTTTGGGGTCTTCCACGTAGGCTTGCAGGGCGACATAGGGCTCGGCTGGCTCGGGGTCGCGCCAGAATCCCATTTCAAGGCCTTCGGCGAAAGAGGGCGCGTTTTTGTGGGGTGCGGAAGGGCGGCTGTACTCCTCGTAGCGCGATTCCATCCATTCCTCCCAGGTTTTGCCTTCGGTAAATTCGTCGCGCAATCCCAGTCGTTCGGCCAAATCGGCGCACCAGTCGTAGCTCAGGCGGCATTCGAACTGGGGCTCCTGGACGGGTTTACCGAATACGAAGCCGCATGCCGAGCCGCCCGTGACGGTGGACACAAAATTCATGCGTTCCTGGTACATGAGATCGGGCAGAATGATGTCGCAATACGGCAGGGAAGTTGACATGATGACGTCAACGCCGAGGATGAACTCGCATTTGCTTTCGTCTTCGAGGACCGATGCCGCCCAGTTCAGGTCGGAGCTGGAGTTTCCGAAGCAGCCCGCCTCGTAAAGCGCCATGAACTTGATTCCCACGTTCAGGCGGTCGCCGCCAACAACGCCGTCTGTCGTCGCCGTCATTTCGAGGGGATGGTCGATAGCGTTGAATCGGCCCGAGATAGAGATTTTCTTCGTAACGGGATTGTCTCCGATGGGCACGCTGTTCCACATGCCGCCGTCAAAGTTCATCTGCATGCCTTTGCCGTTCAGGCCGGGGCATGTGCCGGGTTTGCCGATGTTTCCGGTGATGATGGGCAACGCCGCGATGGCGGCAGCGTTCCATTCGCCGTTATGGTGGCGCTGCGGTCCGAAGCCTTGCGTGATGAAACACGTTTCATGGTCGGTAATGAAATGGGCGAGGTGTTCGATTTTCTCCGAAGGAAGGCCGCAAATGGGAGCTGCCCACTGAGGCGTCTTGGGAATCATGTCATAGCCCGTGCCCATGATGTAATCCATGTACGATGAGTTCTCGGGCGCGCCCTCCGGCATGGTGTCCGCATCGAATCCCACGGTGTATTTGTCCAGGAATTCCTTGTCGTGCTTTCCTTCGCTGATGATGACGTAGGCGATGGCGCTTGCCAGCGCTCCATCGGTGCCCGGGTAAATGGGGAACCATTCGTCGGGGTTACCCGAGGACGCTTCACCAAGGCGGTAGTCGATGAATACCACGGGAATTCCGGCTTCGCGGGCTTTCGCCACTTCGTAGACCTCGCCCATGCCGCACATGCGCGACTCGCCGCTGCCGCAGCCGAAGAACACGCCGCAATCTGCGTCTTTGATGGCCGCTGTGTTGCTTCCCAGGCCGCCAGCGCAGTCGAAGTTTACGGGGTCAAACCCGAAAAGATAGTTTGCAGTTTGGGCAATCTGACCGTTCGATTCCGAATTGTAGGTGCCCAGATAGCCACCTGTCAGATTCATAAGACGCTGAATGGGGTAGTTGCGCGTGCCGGTTGCGCAATTGTAAAAGGCCTCGGAGCCGTACGTGTCAAGGGTGTACTTCCATTTTTCTGCGATGATGTCGAGAGCCTCGTCCCAGCTGATGCGCTCGAATTCGCCGCTGCCGCGCTTGCCGACGCGCTTCATGGGGTACTTAAGGCGCTGCGGGCTGTTTATCCACTTGCGAATCGAACGGGCTTTCAGGCACGACCTGAACGAGACGCCGCCGAATTCCGGGTCCCCATCGTCATCGTTGCCGGTCCAGCGAAGTGTTCCGTCCACAACGTGGCATTTAATGGGACAGGCCGTGAATCCGCAGTGGCAGCAGCTTTGCCAGATGATCTCACCCTCCTCGGGAATTTCATTCGCCACGATTCCGTTTTCAGATTTGGCGGAGTCTTCCTTACTTGCTTTTTTCGGCACGCATCCGTACAAGCCCGATACGCCGCTTGCGGCAACTGCGGCGAGGGTTGCGACGGTCGAAGCCCTCACAAAGTCGCGCCTCGAGACTTCCATTTCGTTACTCTGGCCCATAGGCCCCCCTTTTTTCGCTATTTCTTTTTTCAGGAAAGGCGTCTTCGGGTTGCGCCTTTCTCGTGAAGGAAGTATCGGCTGTATGCGGGAAGAAAAGTGAGACCCAAACCTGGTGAATCTTCGTAAACGCTGTCACCCTTTTTCGTGAAATATTGTTGTTTTCCCTGATGGGATTAGTGTGACTGCAATTGAAGCGGGATAGGTGCCGCCCATGCCGCAAGCCCTATGCTACGATTCTGGGCCATGGATGATTTATCACGACGGAAGATGGGGTCATTTTGTCGCAGCTTATTAACACGAAACAGGTCGTGCGCCTGTCGCTGGGCCTGGCTATATCCATGGCCCTTTCCTCGCTGATTCTTTGGAAGGGCAGTTGGCTTGCCTCGCCAATTCAATCCCCGTATGACGAGCACGGGGTTGGCATATTTGTCGGCCTGCTGACATGCGTTGCGTCGTTCGTTTGGTCTTTTGCGAGCCCGGCTAGTCTGAGAACGTTCCTTGAAAGGGTGTTTCCGCCCATCATGATTGTCGCGCTTTTGGCTTCGCGCCTGTTTATTGCCCCGATGGGGTTTGTGGCGCTGGATACGATTATCGGCTTCGTCATCCCTGCGGTGGGTACGTATTTGTTTGTGTTCGCTTGGTTCAGCGTTATTGCCGCACACAACGTGGAAGACAGCCTGCTTAGTATTCTTCTGGCGTGGCCGTTCACGGTGGCGTTGCGCGCATTTTTCGGCTTGTTCGAGGCCGAGATCGTGAAGTTCGCGCTCTCGATGCTGCTGATATGCGCTGCATGGTTGTTGCTGATTGGCCAGTCGAAACGGATTGAAGTTGGCTTGCCCATGGTTGTCAATGTGTCCAGGGAGAACAAGAATAGCTATATCCATGCTTTGGGGAGCATATGGAAGTGCGCCTTGTATTGCGGTGCGTTTGCGTTTCTTGGCGGCGTTATTCGGTCGTTGTCGCTGCAGATTGCAGCGATGAACTATATCAATTACGCATCCATTCTGGGCGGCTTGCTTTCGGCGCTGGCTATTGTGGCCATATGGAGGGTCAAAACGGTTCGGTACAGCATCGGCCACGTGTTTCAGGTACTGTTTCCCCTGTTGGTGCTACTTGTTTGCGCCCTGCCGTTTTTCGACATGAAGGCGTTTTTCTGGCCCGCTGCTGCGTTGTACATGGTGTACAGCTTCATGTCGCTAAGCATGCAAGTGCTGTGCGTTCAGGTAACCCATGACTATGGCGTGAGTCCCTCGTTTTGCATCAGCTTCCAAACCGGTGTTTCCGTTTGCATGCAGGGGTTGGGCTATCTTTTGGGGAATGCTGTCAACAGCGAGCCCTTTTCGCAAATTCCGCCGCTTGCGACAATTGCTTTGATTTCGCTTGCCATGCTTGCCCTTGTCGTCTATTTCACGCGCGGGCTTTTCATCTCGCAGGAGACCGATGGGAGAAGCGTCGAATTCCTGTCCCTTGCGAGAAAGCCGCACCAGGCAGAGGCGCCATTTGATGAGACGGAAATCGTTGCCGACGATGAGACGGCGGACGTTGCGGCTGATGAGGGGCCTGCGGCAGGCGACGAAGAGCCAGCCGCAGGCCATGAAAGCGATTTGAGCTACGTCGGCAACTTGTCCGCACGTTGCGAGGCAATTGGCGAGGAATACTACTTGTCGCAAAGGGAAATTGAAGTTATGCAGCTCTTCATGCAGGGCTATACGATGTCGTCCATCGCAAAAGAGCTGTTTATCTCCGAGAACACCGTCAAAACCCACACACGCAGGCTCTACTCGAAGCTGGGAATCAACAAAAAGCAGCAACTGTTCAATCTGGTGAACGGCCGTACGGAATAATGGGCGAGTTTGCCTCTAAACATGCATTTTTGTAGTAAAAAGACGCTGCCATCCATATAGAAAAGCGTGGATTGGCCGAGGATGACAGCTTCGTTATGCTGGCTAGGCTACGCTTTCGTATGGGTAGCTCATGGCGTACATCGTTTCGGGATCGAGGTGTATCTCCCCGTTGTCCCACGTAACGATGTCATGGTCGATTGAAAAGGCTCCAAAAATGCGAGAATCTTTCAGGGACTTGAATGCTGGCTTGTCGGTTAACTCGGACGCGTCGAAAAGGCGTTTCCGTGGAGAAAATGACGAGTCTCGATAGGCCATTGACAGCTTTCGCGTCTAGAACCTTCATGCTTGCTTTCGGCTCGCTTGCGAAAGCAAGCCCATCCATAACAAACATTTTAGCTCCTTAAGAAAGCGGGCTGATTTTCTCGAAGGGGTTTCCAGCTACGGCTTTATTCCAAGCGGCATAGGCTTCCTTTTCGTTTTGTTCGGGTACGGCTGGTTTTCGGGCCATACGAATTCGGCGGCGCCCGCCTCGCCTCCATCGATAAGAAGGTTTTGGCCGGTCATGAAGCGGTTCGTCACGCCAACGAAATAGACCCACTCGGCGATTTCGTCGGGTTCGGCCCAACGGCGCAGCGGCGTGAGCTGCATGATGCGCTCCCACATGGCGGCGTCGTCCATCACGGGGCGATTGAGCTCGGTAAGCACGCCGCCCGGGTCGACGCTGTTGCAAATTCCCTGCGGCGCCAGGCGGTTCGCGACGTTTTTCGTGTACGAAAGAATGCCGCCCTTGCTCGCCGCATACTCGGGAAATTCGGAACCCGTGTGTCCGCTCGCCGAGCCGACATTGACAACCGAACGAATCCACGGCGCGGGCTTCGCGGCGGGGAAGTCACCCACGAACGCATATGCCTCGGTGATATTGATGGTGCCCTGCAGGTTAACGGCGATGTCGTCTGCGCCCTGGACGCCAGCATTGTTCACGATGACGTTGGGCTCGAGGCCGGCGGGAAACGCCGTGCGGTCGCGCACGTCGACGACGAAATGCTCGTATTCTGCGTGGACAATCGATGCCGACGCAATATCGAAGCCGTATACATACCATCCGCGCTGCAAAAACAGCTCGGCGCATGCGCGGCCAATGCCCGCCGAAGTGCCCGTTATGAGTGCCTTCATTATTGGTTGGACTTCTGTGCAGCGATGCGGTTGATGTATGCTGCGCCCACGTTCTCGCGCTCCCAGCCACGCACGACTTTGTAGCCCACGGGGCTCAGCAGAATCTCGCACAGCAGCTCAGCCACAGCGCCCGTGAACGAGCAGGTGAGCACCTGAATCCACGTCCAGCCGAAGAAGACGTGCGACACGACAATGGCGAAAATCAGGTTGTCGACAAACTGCGCGATACCCGTGGAAATGTAAGAACGCTTCGCGAACGCGCCGAAAGTGTTCGACGTGGAAAGGCGGCCGATTGCCACGTTGAGCAGGGAATTCACGGTCGATGAGCACAGCATCGCAAGCGAGCTGCCTAACACGACGTACCACGTGCCGCCGATGGTGGCGTTCAAGGCGTCGTTGACTTCGATCATGCCGGTGTCGTAGTACGCGCCCCACATGCCGGGGGTGAGGCTCATGAGCCAGAAGAACAGGCACACCGCCAGGTTCACGCCCAACGCGAGAATCGAGATTTTGATGGATGCCTTTGCGCCGAAGCGCTTGCAAATCATGTCCATGCAAAGGAAGGAAACCCAGCTCACGGCAAAGCCGCAGTCGAGCGCGAGCCATGGTGTGCTCAAAAGTTCCTTATTTGCCATGAGGTTCATGAGGATGACGCTCACGATGAAAATCGTGACGGTGGGAGCGGGAATGCTCCGCAGCAAGACCTTGTAGTCTTCGAAAAATTTGCGCATTGCGACTTTCTCCTTTGGTTTTAGGTTTTACAAGCAGGATTTCGGACCCGAACTGCTTGAGTGGCACTTCTTGCTTTTGCGCACCGTCTGCCATAATAGCGCTCTGGTTCTGTTTTTCCAAGGCAATGCGCGTGCTTTGCATGAGGAATGCGCGCTCGTCATATAAAATTCAACGGTTGCGTAAATACACATGAATGCGGAAGGTTTAGCGCCCATGCTTATCGAAGCTTTAAAAGCACTGCTCATTGGTCTGGTCGAGGGTATTACCGAATGGTTGCCTATTTCCTCGACGGGCCACATGATTCTTGTTGACGAGTTCGTGAAACTGCAAGTTTCCGATTCGTTCCTTGCGCTGTTCCTGGTGGTTATTCAAATTGGCGCCATCATGGCCGTCATCATTCTGTATTTCCATAAGCTCAACCCCTTCTCGCCGAGCAAAACGGCAGACGAGCGTCGCAGCACGTGGCGCCTTTGGGGCATGGTGGTCATTGGATGCCTGCCTGCTGCCGTGTTCGGTTTTGCGCTCGACGATTTCATGAACGAGCATTTCTATAACAAGGTCACCGTCGCGGCCATGCTCATTTTGTACGGCATCGTGTTCATCGTGCTCGAGCGACGCAATCGTCGCCGTTTCAAGGAAGCTCTCGCCGAAGTGGAAGCACCGCGCGGCCGTCATGCGCGCGTGAGTGAGGCCGATGCCGAAGCTGCAGCCGAGGCGTCGCTGTTCAAGGTAACGAACGTCGATGACATCGATTGGAAAACCGCGCTGAAGATCGGCTTTTTCCAGTGTCTGGCCATGGTTCCTGGCACGTCGCGCTCGGGCGCGACCATCATCGGCGGCATGCTCACGGGCTGCTCGCGCACGGCTGCGACCGAGTTCACGTTCTTCCTGGCCATTCCCGTGATGCTCGGCTGGGGCGTGGTGAAGGTGGCGAAGTTCGTGTTGGCGGGCGTCGCCATGACCCAGACCGAAATCGTCGTGCTCGTGGTGGGCATCGTGACCGCTTTCGTGATGTCGGTCATTTCTATTAAGTTCCTCATGGGCTATATCAAGAAGAACGACTTCACGGCATTCGGCATTTACCGCATCGTCGTGGGTGCGTTGGTTTTGGGCTACTTCGCGTTCGAGACTATGGGAATGTTGCCGTAGGTCTGCAACAAGCAAATGTGACGTACACGCCTCGCGTCTTCGGACGAGGATTCTGGCGCAGTTCCGCACGAGCCGAAAGCCACATGAAGTGGCTTTCGTGCGAGCTTGGGACTGTTTGAGCGCGGAAGCCTCGTCTGAAGACGCGAGGCGGTTTGTATACACTCACTCCAAAGATGGATAGGTGGATATATGACTAGCATCGATATCGATTCCTTGAACCCCGCGCAGCGCGAGGCTGTGCTGTGCACCGAGGGCCCGCTGCTCGTGCTTGCGGGTGCCGGTTCGGGCAAAACGCGCGTGCTCACGTATCGCATCGCGCATATGCTCGCCGACAATGGCGTGCAGCCCTGGGAGATTCTGGCTATCACGTTCACCAACAAGGCGGCCGCCGAGATGCGCGAGCGTTTGAGCAGGCTCGTGGGCCCGGGCGCGCGTGGCATGTGGGTGTCTACCTTCCATAGCATGTGCGTGCGCATTCTGCGCGTCGATTGCGAGAAGCTCGGTTTCGACAAGGGCTTCACCATCTACGACGATGACGATTCGAAGCGCCTCGTGAAAGATATCTACAGCGAGCTCGATTTGGATCCGAAGCGCTGGCCTATCAATAACATTCGCAATCGCATTTCTTCTGCGAAAAACGAACTTATGACTCCGGGCGAATTCGCGAAAAGCGCCACGGGCGACCCCGGCGCGAAGGTCGCGGCGCGCGTGTATGAGAAGCTGCAGCAGCGCTTGAAGGCGGCCAACGCATTCGATTTCGACGATTTGTTGCTCTACACGCATTTGCTGCTCAAAAACCATGCCGACGTGCTCGAGGCGTACCAGAATCGCTTCCGCTATCTGCTCGTGGACGAGTATCAGGACACAAACAAAGCTCAGTACGAAATTACGAAGCTGCTCGCCGCGAAAAACCAGAACATCATGGTTGTAGGCGACGACGACCAGTCGATTTATAGCTGGCGTGGCGCCGACATTCGCAATATTCTGGAATTCGAGAGCGACTACCCGAATTGCAAAACGGTGAAGCTCGAGGAAAACTACCGCTCAACGGGCAATATTCTGAACGCGGCAAATGCCGTGGTGCGCCATAACCAGCATCGCAAAGACAAAACGCTGCGCACTTCCCAGCCCGATGGCGACAAGATTTACGTGTACGTGGCATCGGATGAGCGCGACGAGGGCCGTTGGATTGCTGGCGAAATCGACAAGCGTCGATCCGAAGGCTTCTCGTATGACGAGATGGCTGTGTTCTACCGCACGAACGCTCAGTCGCGTTCGCTCGAAGATATGATGCTGCGCGCTGGCGTACCCTACAAGATTGTCGGCGGCACGCGATTCTTCGATCGCGCTGAAATTCGCGACGTTATGGCATACCTTACGTTGCTCGTGAATCCTAACGACGATATTGCGGCCAAGCGCGTCATCAACACGCCTCGCCGAGGCATCGGCAAAACCACCATTGATTATATCGACCAGGCTGCAGCAATGACGAACATGCCGTTTATGCTGGCGGCTGAGTTGTGCGTCGCCGACGAGAACCTGCAGATGCGCGCACGCACGGCGCTCGGTGGCTTCGTCTCGCTTGTCGAGGAGTGCCGCAGCTATGGCGGAGATTTGCGCAAGGTGATTGAGGCGGTTATCCAGAAATCGGGACTCATTGCTGCACTCGAAAACGAGAATACCGATGAGGCGCGCGGTCGCGTCGAGAACATCAAGGAATTCTTGTCGGTTGTCGAGGAATATGTGCAGTCGCACCAGAATTCTGAGGAAGAAGAGCCAAAGCTGCCTGAAGGCGAGAACCTCGCAGGCGTGCGCCAGCTTTCGCCCGATTCGCTGGCCGACTTTATCGAGTGGGTTCGCCTGCGCACCGATTTGGATTCCATGGCCGAAGACGATTCTGCCGTCACGCTTATGACGGTGCACGCGTCGAAAGGCTTGGAGTTCGACGTGGTGTTCGTTGCGGGCATGGAAGAAACGCTGTTCCCACACTCGAATTCCTCGCAAGACGAATCGGGCTTGGAGGAAGAGCGCCGTCTTGCCTATGTCGCCATTACGCGTGCGCGCAAGAAGCTGTATCTGACGTGCGCCCAGTCGCGCACGATTTTCGGCGATACGGTTGCGAATCCGATTTCTCGCTTCATTGGAGAGATTCCGGGTGAGCTTCGCCAGACCATCGGTCTTGGCTCCATGGGTTTCTCGGGCACGGGTTGGGAAAAGCGCGGCAGCCGTCGCGGCATTTCAGGCTCGGGCGTGGAAGCGGGCGGCGGTCGCGTGTTCGGCCAGTCGAGCGCGAACGTGTCGGCGCGTCGCAATTCTTCAACGGGTGGGCGCACGTTCGGGACCGGCAAGCCTGGCGGCGGACAGTCGTTTTCTGACTTTACGGCAAGTCATGGCGGCGCCGCTCGCAAAAGCTCTGGCGCGCCGCATTCGACGCGTGCGGCAGGGTCGCTCGGCGCGAGCCGAGCGCGCGGCGGCAAGGTTCCCACATATATGCCCGAAGGCGGTTGGGGCGGATCTGCCGCAGCCAGGGCGGCATCGGCTGGCAAGAAAGAGGCGGCGCACAATACGTTCGCGGCCGGCGATACTGTCGACCATAAAACGTTCGGCCGCGGCAAGGTGCTCAAGGTCGACGGCGACTCGCTCGTGATTAAATTCGCGCGCACGGGCCAGACGAAGACCTTGTTGAAAGACTACGCGCCCATCGTGAAAATCAACTAAGCCGCCATGCTTGATTGCGTTTATGGAAAAGGGTCCTTCGGGGCCCTTTCTTTATGCCATGAAATAGACCGCAAAATGAATCTCAGGTTAAAGAAACGAAGCTATACAGCGTAAAATAGAGATAAACTATACGTTGCAACCTGGGATTTTGAAAAATGGTTCTCATATTGTACCTCGAAGGAAGAACCGTCCTTTTGCATGATGCGTTGATAGGAAAGATAACGACTATCGCTTGCGTGATTCAATCTTGTGCGCCGCTCGCACGGGCCGAAGGCCCTTTGCGGGCCGTCTGAATTCGTGCGCTACAATGAAATGCGTCGCGTTTCCGACACCAGGGGATGCCAAGGGGGTTTCTGTTTTGGGTAGTTCTTGCAATTCAAATATGACCGTCGATGTCGTTATCGTGGGTGCCGGTCCCGCGGGTATTTTCACGGCGTTGTCGCTTCTGAAAGATGCACCTTCCACGACCATTGCGCTTGTGGAGAAGGGCCTTCCCATCGAGCGGCGCAATTGTCCTAAGGCGAAAGTGGGCCATTGCGTCGGATGCGAGCCATGTCGCATTACGACGGGCTTTTCGGGTGCGGGCGCGTTTTCCGATGGAAAACTGTCGCTCTCGCACGAGGTCGGCGGCGACCTGCCGGAGCTTATTGGGGAAGACGTGGCGCAGGCGGCTATCAAGCGGGTCGACGACGCGTATTTGTCTTTTGGCGCCGACGAACATGTCGAGGGCATCGACAATCCTGGTGAGGTCAAAGACATTCGTCGCCGTGCGATTCAGGCGGGTTTGAAGCTCGTCGATTGTCCCATTCGCCACCTTGGAACCGAAAAGGCGCAAGAGATTTACGGTCGCATCGAAGACCACCTATGCGATGCCGGTGTGAAGCTGTTGTTCGAAACGGAATGCACCGACGTGATTATTGAAGGCGACGCCGCGACCGACTCGGCTGCATGCAAAGGCGTTCGCGTGCGCACGCGTGCGGGCGAAGAGCTCTCAATTATCGCCGAGAGAACCGTTGTGGCGACGGGCCGCCGCGGTGCCGATTGGCTCGAGCGTCTCTGCGGCGAGCACGACATCGAGCACGCGCCCGGCCCGGTCGATATTGGCGTGCGTATCGAGATGCGCAACGAAATCATGGAGCGCGTGAACAATGTGCTTTACGAAAGCAAGCTCATCGGATACCCGAACCCGTTCCGCAACAAGGTGCGCACTTTCTGCCAGAACCCTGGCGGCTTCGTGAGCCAAGAAAACTACGATGGCGGCCTTGCCGTGGTGAACGGGCATTCCTACAAGGAACGTAAGTCGTGCAACACGAACCTGGCCATTCTGTGCACGCACAACTTCCTCGAGCCGTTTAATCAGCCCATCGCGTATGCGAAAAAAATCGGCGAGCTGTGCAACGCGCTGGGCGCGGGCCATATTTTGGTGCAGCGTTTCGGTGACATTTTGGACGGCAAGCGTACGTGGCAAAAGGAATTGTCGCGTTCCAATGTTCGCCCCACGCTACCCGATGCCGTCGCTGGCGACGTGACCGCTGCGCTGCCGTATCGCACGATGACGTCGATCATCAACTTCATGCTCGCCGTCGACGAGGCGATTCCTGGCTTCGCGTCGGCTGAGACTCTGTTGTACGCGCCCGAGCTCAAGTTCTACAGCAATCGCGTGAAGATGGATGCGAACTTCGACACCAACATCGCGAACTTGCACTGTCTGGGCGATTCGAGCGGCTGGACGCGCGGCCTGATGATGGCGTCGGTCATGGGCTGCTTGATGGGCGAACGCCTGGCGAGCGGGGCGTAGCGTTCATTTGTGGAAGGCGCCCAGGGCGGCGCGCGGAAAACTACGAACGATTGCAGAAAGCCGCGCGGAAAAGGCACTCTGGCGCGTTACACTTGCAGTAACGAGAGCTGCCCGTTGTGTTCGGTGGGCCTCCTGAAGAGAAGGGACGTGCCATGTCTTTTGCCGATTTGACCCTTGAGCGCTACTCCTGCCGCAAATACGAGAAACGCGCTGTCGAGTCCGAGAAGCTCGATGCCATTCTTGAGGCTGGACGCCTTGCCCCCACGGCGTGCAACAACCACCCCGTGCGCGTTTTGCCGTGCACCACGCCCGAGCTGCTCGAGAAGGCGGCGGCCTGCCAACCGCGTTTCGCGCGCGACGGCTCGGTCTTCGGGGCGCCTGTGGTGTTGCTGGTGTGCGGCGTGGACGATGACGCGTGGGTGCGTCCGTACGACCAAATGAATGCGGCGCCTATCGACACCGCGATCGTGTGCGATCAGATGATGATGCAAGCGACCGAGCTTGGCCTGGGCACGTGCTGGGTGTGCCATTTCAATCCCGAAATCGCACGCGAGCAGTTCGACCTGCCCGAAGGCGTGTATCCGTACCACATGCTCACCGTGGGCTATGCGGCCGATACCATCGCCTCGCCCGAACGCCGCGCCGAGCGCACTATCGCTCGCGAGGACTTCCTGCTGTAGCAGCGGGAATTGACACGAAAAGGGCGAATAACGGCTTCTCGCCGGGTGCCCTTGTCGAAGGCCCCATAGGTTTATGCCCGTGGGGCCTTGCTGTGCGGTATGCGGTATCTGCTTATGTGACCCGAGAAGTGCAGCGAGCCTGGATGGGTGAATAGACGCGGCCGCTGATGCTGCGTTTGGTTGGGCGTTGTCGCGCTACCTCGTGAGCGGCGCGATTGCGCGCACCACGGCGTCGGCTGCGCTTCCCGTGGCGGCGGAATCTTCCACGCGCATCACGATGGAGCCGCGGAAGCCGTATTCCGTGATTTCCGAGAAAAACACCTTCGGCTCCTGCGTCACGGGTGAGACGCATTCCGCTGCGGCCTTCGCGCGTTCGGCGATTTCTGCCGCAATTTCATCGAGTTTGCTCGCGTCGCCCGTCGCGCAGAACGGCACCTTGAATTGCTCCGCTGGCGGAAGCTGTACGAGCGACGTTTTCGAAATGACCGAATTGGGAACGATTACGGTCTCGCCGAGCTTCGTGATGATGGTGGTGTGGCGCAGCCCCACGTCGGTCACAACGCCCGTTTCCGAGCCGATTTCGATGTTGTCGCCCGGGCGTACGACGCCCATGAGCGTCATCTGAATGCCGCCAATGAGGTTCGACAGCGTGTCCTGCAGGCCGAGCGAAAGCGCAACGCCGCCAACGCCCAGAGCTGTGACCAGCGCATTCGGGTTAATGCCGAAGCATGATTGCAAAATGATCGATCCGCCGATCACCCACACCACGCCGCGGCCGATGTTGATGATGAGGCTCGATGCCGGCAGCGGGTTTTCGGGGTGGTCGAGCAGCGCATGCAGTGCGCGTTTTACCACTTTCGATGCCACAGCGGTGGCACACGCTAAAATAACCGCCCAAATAAGGTTGCGCATCGTGTCCGATGCGATGAACGACAAAACTGAATCTTCAATACCCACGCGAGCCTCCTAGCGCCGACGCAATGCGTTCGTTCGGCGGATATTGTCGCATCGCCACAGCATTCGGCAACACATCGTTACGGTATGCGCACAATGTTCGCGTGACTTTCAGGAACGCGCGGTTTGGGCGTTTTCGAGACGTGCTCGGCGGTGGCATGCTCAGGTGTCGTGCTGCTGCATGTGCTTATCGGAATGCGCCGCATCGCCCGTCAATCCGCAACTGGCCAATGCGCGAATTCTTTCTATGCAGGCGATGTTTGGACTGGCGTTTGACGCAAGCGTTGCATTGGAAGCTCTGAACGCCCTTGCGGTGTTCGTGCGCTCGAATGCTTCATTGCGGGATTTTTCGGAAAACGTCCGCGCTCGTTCGTGCTTTGCTTTCGTTACAGTACAATGGTGATAACTGCGATTTTTGAAAGGGGCACTCATGCCAGAAGAAGCTACCAAGCCCGCCGAGGGATATAAGTACCACCGCGTTTTGCTGAAGCTTTCGGGCGAGGCGCTCATGGGCGATAACGGCTATGGCATCGATCCGAAGGTCATCGACGACTTGGCCGAGCAAATCAAGCACATCGTTGACGACGGCGTGCAGGTGGCCATCACGGTGGGTGGCGGCAACATCTTCCGCGGCGTTGCCGGCAGCGCCAACGGCATGGACCGCGCGCAGGCCGACTACATCGGCATGCTCGCCACGGTCATGAACGCGCTCGCTTTACAGGACGGCCTCGAGCGCCACGGCGTTTCCTCCCGTGTGCAGTCGGCCATCGAAATGCACCAGGTCGCCGAAACCTACATTCGCCTGCGTGCTATTCGCCATATGGAAAAGGGCCGCGTCGTCATTTTCGCCGCGGGCACGGGCAACCCGTACTTCACGACCGATACCACGGCGGCTCTTCGTGCGTGCGAAATCAACGCCGACTGCATGATGAAGGCCACCAAGGTCGACGGCATCTACGACAGCGACCCGGCGAAGAATCCCGACGCCGTGAAGTTCGACAAGATCAGCTACCTCGAGGTGCTTACCAAGGAGCTGCAGGTCATGGACGCGGCCGCCATTTCGCTGTGCAAAGACAACGAAATGCCGCTGCTCGTATTCGATATGACCGCGCCGGGCAACATCAGCCGCATTCTGAAGGGCGAGCCCGTCGGTACCCTGGTGTATTAAACCTTCGAAGGCAAATGCGACGGCGCCAGTGCGCCGCAAACGAGAAAGGCAAGAATATGACTGCTGAAATCATGGATGCGGCGAAAGCCGGCATGGAGAAGGCCCTGTCCAACCTGAATGAGGCGTTCGTGAACGTGCGCACGGGCCGCGCGAACCCCATGGTGCTCGACAAGATTCGCGTCGACTACTACGGCGTTCCTACCCCCATCAATCAGATGGCCGCGGTGAAGTCTCCCGATGCCCATATGCTCGTCGTTGAGCCGTGGGACAAGTCGGTGCTGCGCGGCATCGAGGCCGCCATTCTGGCGAGCGACTTGGGCATTACGCCCTCTAACGACGGCTCTGTCATTCGCCTGCCGTTCCCCGCGCTTACCGAGGAGCGCCGCAAGGAAATGGTGAAGCAGTGCCGCAGCTATGCCGAGGAAGCTCGTGTTGCCGTGCGCAACCAGCGCCGCGACGCCAATACCAAGATCGAGCGTGCCAAGAAAGACGCCGAGCTGCCCGAGGACGAGGCCCGTCGTGCCGAAGAGCAGGTGCAGAAGCTCACCGACAAATACATCGCCGAAGTCGATGCTATGCTGAAGAAAAAAGAAGCAGACGTCATGGAGATCTAGGAGTTGGGCCGTTCTTCCGAACGGCCCAATGGCTCGACGCTGCGCTGGGCTCTGACGGCACGCTTCGGGTTCAAGCTGCGGTTCGCGTACCAAAGTACGCTTGGGCCAAGCTGAGCTTGGCGCGCCCGCTCGGGCGCGTAGTTTGGAATCCGATATGCCATTTAGGCATATCGGATCGCCCGAATCGTACTCGCCAGAGTTCATGCTTGCCGCGGCGCTTTCGGTTGCGGTATGAGTGGCTCTTGCTGCTTGGCGCATTGACGAGCTTTTTTCTTTCGAAATTTTAACGGCCAGGGGCCCGTGTTGGTGGCTTCTGGCCGTTGGAGTACCCTAGTGGGGCCTATTTCGAAGGAGCTGACATGTTCCATAAACCTATAGATGAAATGTTCCCGAACCCGCCCGTCGGGCTCGATGCGCATGCTTTGCGCGAAGACGCCGTGCCGCAGCATGTCGCCGTCATCATGGACGGCAATGGCCGCTGGGCGAAAAAGCGCGCGCTCAATCGCCTGAAAGGCCACAAGGCTGGCATTGCGGCGGTTCGCGAGCTCATTCGCGCGGCGAGCGACGCGGGCGTTCGCTTCCTTACCATTTATTCTTTCTCGACGGAAAACTGGAAACGTCCCGAAGAAGAAGTCGTGGGCTTGATGGACCTGTTCGCCAAAACCATGCTCGCTGAGGTTGACGGCCTGCATGCTGAAAACGTGCGTGTGCGCACAATCGGCGACGTCTCCATGTTGCCGCAGGAGACGCGTGACGCGTTTTCCGAGGCGTGGGAGAAAACGCGCAACAACACGGGCATGACGCTTCTCGTGGCCGTGAATTACGGCTCTCGTCAGGAAATGCTGCGTGCCACGCAACGCTGCATTGACGTTGCCGTTGCGCGCGCCATGGCCGGCGACGCCCCGCACGAGCTTACCGAGGAGGAATTCGGGCGCGGCCTTTATACCGCCGATTGTCCCGATCCTGACCTGGTAATTCGTACGTCGGGCGAGATGCGCCTGTCGAATTTCCTGCTGTGGCAGGTGGCGTATTCGGAGTTTTACGTGACCGATACCCTGTGGCCCGACTTCGATCGCTATGAATTTTTGCGTGCTCTTTTGAGCTTCCAGGAGCGCAACCGAAGGTTTGGGGCGGTGTAGGCTATGTCAACCGATACCGATAGCGAAAAACTCGAGGATGAGCTTTCGGGGCAGCCGGTGCGCGAAGGCGTCGCCGATGCCCAGCCTGACGACGAATCGCGCGGGCCTGTGACTGGGGCGGAGAATCGCGATGCTGCGGACGAGTCTCGCAACGGCGATGCCGCAGCTCAGGAGGAAGGGCACGGCGCGGCGGCTCAGTCGCACGACCATGAGGCCACCAATTTCGGAAAAGCCCAGTCCGCCTATGAGCACGTCGTGCAAACTGCCGTAGCGAAAAAAGACGCCGCGAAGGCATTCGCGTATGGCAAAACGCCCGACAAGTTCAAACATCCGACCGACTTGCAGGTGCGATTCCGCACGGGCGCCGTGTACGTGGTGCTTTCGGTGACGCTTGCGCTCGTGAGCAATCTGACGTGCGTCATTATGCTGTGCGTGCTCGCGGGCATTTGCGCGGGTGAACTGTTCTTCATGCTGCGAAGCGATGCGAAGCTACCCAATGAGCTTCTTGGCACGCTGGCTGCGGTGGCATATCCCGTCAGCATGTGGAAGCTAGGGCTTTCCGGCTCGCTTCTGGTGACGGGTGCGCTGCTTGTGGCGCTGCTTGTGTGGTACGTCTTCTTCATGCGCGCACGCGTGGGCGACGTGGGCGTATCGTTTTTCGGCGCGGCATACACGGGCCTGCTGCTTTCGAGCCTTATTTTGGTACGCATGTCGCTGCCTGGCATTTGGGGTGGCGTTCTCGTATGCGGCGTTTTCTGTAGCGTGTGGGCGAACGACTCGTTCGCATATTTGGTGGGAAGCAAATTCGGCAAGCATAAGCTCGCGCCGCGCATCTCACCGAAGAAGAGCTGGGAAGGCTTCATTGGCGGCCTGGTTGGCTCCATGGCCATTTGGTGTCTCATCACGCTGATTCCTGGCGTGAACATGGCGATTCCTCAGGCGCTCGTCTTTGGCTTGATTTGCGGTCTTTCTGGCGTGCTGGGTGATTTGGCCGAAAGTCGCATCAAGCGCAATTCAGGCGTGAAAGATTCGGGTACCATCATGCCTGGTCACGGCGGCTTGCTCGACCGCTGCGACTCGCTGTTTATGGCATCGGTTACTGCGGCCGTGATGCTTATCGGCGGCGGCTGCGTGCCGTACGTGTTTGGATAGAATGTTGGATAGTTGCGCCGTTCTTTGAGCGGCGCAATTTGTTGAGGGCTGCTTTTGGTGCTGCGCGTTAGGCTCTGGCGGCGTCTCGCGCATCGACCGCGGGTGCGATTCGCCTTGGTGCTTTCGGCTTGCTTCTGACTGGGTCGGTTTTGCTTGGCCTGGATTGGCCCCGATTAACTTGGTTATGATCGTTCTCGAATGGGCTGGCCCGGGTGGCGCGTAGAATGTAGACGCGATTCGTTTTGGGGTTTTGGGCTGCGGTCGGCGGCGCGTGTTGGGCCGGGCGGGATTTTCCGCGGCGTCTGAATCGAGCTTTTGGAGCTCTGCTCATTGGCTTTTGGCGTGGAAGCGCTTTGCTTTCGCTTCTGATAAGGGGTGGTTTGAAATGGCTTATACGGCTCATGCGAATGAAGGCGGCATGCCTCGCAAGATTGTTGTTTTGGGATCGACGGGCTCTATCGGCACGCAAACGCTCGATGTGGCCCGTCGCCACCCCGACAAGCTGGAGGTAATCGCCCTCGCGGCCAACTCCAGCGTCGATGCCGTGCTTGCTCAAGCGCATGAGTTCCGCGTGCGCAATATCGCGTTCGGCAATGCGGAGCTTGCGCGTGACGCGCGCCTCGCGAGCGCGCATGGCGGCGTGAAGGTCGGCTTTGGCCCTGAGGCGGTTGCTGCGCTCGCGAGCATCGAAGAGGCCGACGTTGTGGTGAACGCTCTGGTGGGCGCCGCCGGTCTGCGTGCGAGCTATGAGACGCTCGCCGCTGGCAAGGTGCTTGCGCTTGCGAATAAAGAAAGCCTGGTCGTGGGCGGCGATCTTATTATGCCCATGGCGGCCAAGGTCGACGCAGCGCGCCGTGCGGCGGGCGTGGCCCCCGCGACGGGTCCGGCGGGTGCTCTTATGCCCATCGATTCCGAGCATGGCGCAATTTACCAATGCCTTCTCGGCGAGCGTACTGAAGAGGTGTCATGCCTGTGGGTCACCGCGAGCGGTGGTCCGTTCCGCGGCCGCACGCGCGACGAACTACGCGATATGACGGCGGCTCAGGCGCTCAAGCATCCCACGTGGAACATGGGCGCGAAAATCACGATCGACTCTTCGACGCTCATGAACAAAGGCCTCGAAGTGATTGAGGCGCATCACCTGTTCGATATGCCGTACGACCGCATTAAGGTTGTCGTGCAACCGCAGAGTGCCATCCACTCCATGGTGGAATATTCCGACGGTAGCGTGAAGGCCCATTTGGGCACCACCGATATGCGTATTCCCATTCAGTTCGCGCTGAGCTATCCCGACCGCTGGGATGCCCCGGTGGAGCCGCTCGATTTCACGCAGCTCGGCAAGCTCGAGTTCTATCCGGTTGATGAGGATACGTTCCGTTGCTTTAAGCTGGCCAAATATGCGGGCGATATGGGCGGCACGCTGCCATGCGTTATGAACGCCGCGAATGAGGTCGCGGTGGCGGCGTTCTTGCGCAATGCGTGCGGATACTTGGACATTGACGGTTGCGTCGGCGCCATAATGGAGGCGCACGAGGCGGGGCAGGGCGGCGGCCTGCAGAAGGTCGAAAGTCTCGACCAGCTCGCCGAGATCGACGCTCGGGCGCGTGAAGCTTCCGCGGCATGGCTTGCCGCGAAGGCGAAATAAGGCTGCTTGGTCGCGAGGCGTGAAAGAGCGCTGAGCTGCAACGGCGCTTAATCCGATTCGCCATCGAAATCTGGGTGGCTGCTGCCTGTCGTAAAGCGATTAAGGGTCGGGTAGCTTGTCATGGTGTCTCGAATTTCTTCGAGGTAACGCCGCCGAGTCTCCTTTGTCGGAAGCGGATGTTATTCGAGACGCGGATACTGGGGCTTGAAGGACAAAATATTTGGTTTTGGACGCTGGCGCAGGCTGGCGTCCATTTTTTCGTGAAAAGGGACAGGGCCGATGGACTGCTTTAGAATCCGCCCATCGCGCCATCGCGCCATCGCGCCATCGCGCCATCGCGCCATCGCGCCATCGCGCCATCGTGCCATCGCGCCATCGTGCCTGGCGTTCTTCTGTTCGTTTCGCGACAGCGTGGCAACGCATTGCTCGCATGCGTCTGGACTTGGCATAATCGCATACGGAAATAGTAAATACAGAAAAGGTTGTGGGACGTGCGAGACGCTTCGGCCGTGGTATGAGTGGCGCGCTTCTGACAAGCGGCGGAATCGGTGCGGACTCAGGGTCGATGCGAAGGGTCAACGCGGCCAGCTCGTCGGCGCCTCGCCCGGACGCATCCCGAACGAAAGGCCATAGATGGACGTCGTCTTGATGGTTCTCTACATCGTCATAGTGCTTTCTGTGCTTGTCTTCATTCACGAAGGCGGCCACTTCCTCGCGGCGCGCGCTTTCGGCGTGCGTGTGACCGAGTTCATGCTGGGCTTGCCGGGCCCGAACATTGGCTTCACCTGGCGCGGCACGAAGTTCGGCGTCACGGCGGTTCCCCTTGGCGGCTACGCGAAGGTGTGCGGCATGGAGCCGGGCCCTGAAGACCCGCATCTCGAAGACGCGCTCGCATTCGCCTATGCCAACGGCACGGTGTACGCCGACGATGTCGCCGAGAAGATGGGCATCACGCTCGACGAGGCGATTGAGGCGCTCTACGTGCTTGAGGAATGGGGCTGCCTTGTTGGTCCGAAGAAAACCGACGAGCACAACGTATTCCGCACGCGCGCCTTCAAGGATAAGCGCAAAGGAATCGACCTGGCCGAGGGGTCGCCCCGCCCATTTGACGACGCGCATGAGCTCTACCTGGCCGAACGTGCGCAAACCTATCGTGCGCAGCCGTTTTGGAAGCGCTGCGTCATTCTGCTCGCGGGCATTTTCATGAATCTGCTGTTCGCGATTGTGGCGTTTGTGCTCATCTATTCGGTGTTCGGTATCGATATGGTGAACGAGGCGGGCGAAGTGGTTCGTCATGTGAATGTCGACGTGGGAACCGCCATTAGCGCCGGGTTCAACTACATCGGCATGGTTGCCGTGGCCGTGGCGGGGCTGTTCAACCCGCAAACCGCGGCTGACACCGTGTCGAATTCGACGAGCGTCATGGGTATGGCGGTGCTTTCGAAACAGTATGCCGATGCGGGTCCGTTGGAGTTCCTGTTCTTCATGTCGATGATTTCGGTGTCGCTCGGCATCATGAATTTGCTGCCTATTCCGCCGCTCGATGGCGGCCGTTTCGTGATTGAGGTTTTCCAGAAGCTTACGAAACGCCAGGTGGGGTATAAGGCTATGAATATCATGACCATGACGGGCATGGCGCTGTTCATAGGATTCTTCGTACTCATGCTCAACCAAGACATTCAGCGGTTTATCTTTGGGAATTGGTAGAGCGACTGAATTATTTTTGGGAATCGACGGGCGGCCGAATTCGAAGTGCGTATTTCCGGCCAGAATAAAGAAGTGAAACAACGGATCCGCGATTGTGCGGGTCCGTTGTTCCTTATTGTGCGAAACCGTTATTTCTCGCTGTTGAACAGGCGGAACGGAACGCGATTGCCTATGCCTGGCGTGGCGAATACGCGGCCCTGCGTATCGACGAGCACGATGTCGATTTCGGGGTGCTGTGCGGCGAATTGCAACGCGCCCTCGACGCCCATCAAAATGAGCGAAGTTGAATAGCCGTCGCCTTCGAGCGACGTGTGCGAGACGACCGTGGCGCTTACCACGTCGCTTTCAGCGGGGAACCCCGTGCGGGGGTCGATAATGTGGTGGTACGCCTTGCCGTCGCTTGTGAACGCGCGTTCGTACACGCCGCTCGTGACTACTGAACCCGATGCCACGCCCACCGCCGCGAACGTTGCCGTCACGGGAATGCCGTGCGAGGCGATTGGCTGGCGCAGGCCCACCTGCCATGGCGTACCGTCGGGGCGTCCGCCCATGACGGCCACGTTGCCGCCCAGGTTCACGATGGCGTGTTCGACGCCGTGGCGCGCAAGCACGTCGAGCACGCCATCGGCGATGTATCCCTTCGCGATGCCGCCGAGTTCGAGGCATGCATCGGGGTCATCGAGCTGCACAGTTGAGTCGGTGGCGTGCACGCCTCGCCAGTTTACGTGCTCAAGGGCGGCGTGCACGTCGTCCTTGGCGGGAATGGTGCCATTCTTGAAATTCCACAGGCGCGTGACCGACCCCATCGTGATATCGAACAGGCCGTTTGACGCTTCGCAGTAGGCGAGCGACGTTTCGATGAACTGGGCCAATTCGGAGTCGACATCGACCGGTGCGCCATGGGCGTTGTTGATGCGGAAGAGTTGCGATTGCTCATCGAAACGTGAGAACAGCTTTTCGTAGCGAAGGCATGCGTTCTTCACGGCTGCCATGGTGTCGGGGTCGAGCGCGGGCGCCGTGATGGTGTTCACCGTATCGAACAGGAAGAATTCTTCGGTTTGCATGGGCGTGTTCCTTCCTGTTTGTGGGCGCGAGCTCTTTTCGCGCTGTGATTTGCACGCAATCCACTATACCCACGCGGCACGCGCGTGCGGCGGGCATTTGCGAAAAATGGATGACAAGATGGAGGGCCACAAATGGAATTGATTAACTTGCCTATGAATTATGCTGCGCTTGTCGCCCGATATGCTTTCATGCGCTGGAATTTCATGCTCGTTAGGTGCGACTTTCGGCTAGCACGATGAAGATGTTTTGCCGATAGGGCGTGGTGTTGCGGAATGCGTGGGCTTCATGTGCTTCGGCTTAGGCTGACGTCTTGTTCATGTGGAGTTTCACATTGGCGTTTGGTGTTGATAAACAAGGGCTTATCCACCGCAGCATTGGCTTCACGCAGAATCCCTCCGTTTGCCTCGCCGTCGTATCCTCTCTTGCATGGCGAAACTGCGCTGTTAGGCTTTGCTGGTTCCTGCTGGGCTCTTTTGGGCGTAAAATTAAACAGTTATGCCCGACCAAAAGGGGAAATATGCAAGCTTGTGAAACGAATATGCCCGATGCTGCTCCTGCGTCTGGCGCATCGCCCGTCCGCCTGAGCGCTGCGGCTGCCACGTCGGCTGCCGCTGGCGTTGCCGCTGCCGCTGCGTCCGGGGCCGCAGTCTCGCCTCGCGATGTCGCCTCGCTGCGCCCGAACCAGCGCACGCGTCGCGTGAACGTGGGTGGAGTTCCCATGGGCGGCGGCGCCCCGTGCGTCGTGCAGTCGATGCTCAACGCTCCCGCCGACGATGTGGAGGCGAACCTGCGTCAGATTCGCGCGCTTGAGGCGGCCGGCTGCGAAGTGGTGCGCATGGCCATTCCTCGTCGCGCTTATCTTGACCAATTTGCCGAGGTGTGCGCGAAAAGCCCCTTGCCAGTGGTCGCCGACGTGCATTTCGATGCGGGTATCGCCATCGAAGCTGCTCGCCGCGGCGCGGCGAAGCTGCGCATCAACCCGGGCAATATTGGCGGTTGGGAAAAAACCGACGAAGTCATCGAAGCTGCCCGCGCCGCCCACATTCCTATTCGTGTCGGCGTAAACGCCGGCTCGCTCGACGACGCGTTGAAGGCACGCGCCGACCTCACGCTTCCCGAGAAGCTTGCCGCATCTGCCGTCGAATACGTGCGCCACTTCGAGCAGCGCGACTTCGGCGACGTCGTGGTTTCAGCCAAGGCGCACGATGTGCAGGCGACCATCGCCACCTACCGCGCGCTCGCGCAGGAAATTCCGCAGGTGCCGCTGCATATCGGCATTACCGAAGCAGGCACGCTCATGCAGGGCGTCATTAAATCGGCTTGCGGCCTGGGTATTCTTCTGAACGAGGGCATCGGCGACACCATGCGTATCTCGCTCACCGACGAGCCCACCGAAGAGGTGCGCGCTTGCTGGATGCTGCTCGCCGCGCTCGATTTGCGCCGCCGCGGCCCCGAAATCATAAGCTGCCCCACATGCGGTCGCTGCCAGGTGAATCTCATTGACCTCGCGAAGAAAGTCGACGAGCGTCTCGCGAACCGCGTCGAGCCGGTGAAAGTCGCCGTTATGGGCTGCGTTGTGAACGGTCCGGGCGAAGCCGCCGACGCCGACCTTGGCGTGGCGTGCGGCGCGGGCTCGGGCGTCGTGTTCAAACGCGGCGAGGTCTTGCGAAAAGTGCCCGAGGCCGATATCGTAGACGCGCTGATGGAAGAGCTCGAAAAACTGGCATAGCCGTCTGCGCGCCAGCGTTCGATGCATCGACTTCTCGCTGCTTCGCCCACGGCGTTGCGGTGCCGGTTCGATTGCATCGCTTTCCGCGCTGCAGCTGGGCGGGGCGCGCTCCATCGAAACCGTAACCACGCGTTCAATTTCCGCATTGGAACCAACATAGAAAAGGAACCATCCATGGCAAACATTCGCAAACAGCCCGTTTTGCGCATGAGCGACATCTACGCTCCCACGTTGAAGGAAGACCCTTCTGACGCCGACATCGAATCGGCGAAGCTGCTCGTTCGCGCGGGCATGATTCGCAAGGAAGCCGCCGGCCTGTACACCTTCCTGCCGCTCGGTATGCGCGTCATTAGCAAAATCGAGACCATCGTGCGCGAGGAAATGGATTCCCACGGCGGCCAGGAAATTCTTATGCCGTTCGTGCAGCCCGCTGAGCTGTGGCATCGTTCGGGCCGTTGGGACGTTTACGGTCCCGAGCTTTTGCGCGTGACCGACCGCCACGACAACGAGTTCTGCCTTGGCCCCACGCACGAGGAAATCGTGACCGACCTTGTGAACAACGAGCTTCGCAGCTATAAAGACCTGCCGAAGAACCTCTACCAAATTCAGGTGAAGTTCCGCGACGAGCGCCGCCCGCGCTTTGCGCTTATGCGCGGCCGCGAGTTCATTATGAAGGACGCCTACAGCTTCGACGCCGATGAAGCCGGCTTGGATGCCAGCTACGCTCGCATGCGCGAGGCCTATATCAACATGTTCGACCGCATGGGCTTCGATTACCGTGTGGTCGTGGCCGACTCGGGCCAAATCGGCGGCAACGCTTCCGAGGAATACATGGTGCTCGCCGACGCGGGCGAGGCTGAAATCGCAAGCTGCACCTGCGGCTATGCGGCCGACACCGAAGCCGCCCAGGCCACGCCGCATCCCGTGGCGTACGCGGCCGACGCGCTTACGAAGCTTGAGACTCCGGGCGTGCACACCATCGAGGAGCTTGCTGCATTTTTGGGTACCACCGAAAACGCCTGCGTGAAGGCGCTTTCCTGCAAAGCCGCCGACGGCACGCTGTGGGTGCTGTTCGTCCCTGGCGACTATGAGGTGAACGAGGTGGCCGTCGAGCACCTGCTCGGCGAATTCACGCCGCTTTCCGACGCTGAAATGAAGGATGCGGGCCTCGTGAAGGGCTCCATGGGCCCGGTCGACCTGCCCGAGGGCGTAAAAATCGCCGCCGACGAAAGCTTGCGCAGCATCGAGCGCTGGCTCGTGGGCGCAAATGTCGACGGCTTCCACTTTGCGGGCGCCAAGCAGGGTGAAGATTTTACGGTGGATGCTTGGGAGCACCTGTGCATGGTGAAGGAAGGCGACGCCTGCCCGAAGTGCGGCAAGACCCTTTCCATCGCACGCGGCATCGAAGCCGGTCAGATTTTCAAGCTCGGCACGAAGTACTCCGAGGCCATGGGCGTCACGTTCATGGACGAAGACGGCGTCGAGAAGCCGTTCGTCATGGGCTGCTATGGCGTGGGCGTGTCGCGCTGCATGGCGGCCGCCGTTGAGCAGAGCCACGACGAGAACGGCATTGTGTGGCCCGTGGGCATCGCTCCGGCGCATGTGTGCGTGATTCCGCTTTCCGGCAAGACCGACGAGGTGACCGAGGCGGCCGCAAAAATCGCCGACGAGCTCGCTTGCGCCGGTTGGGAAGTGGTGCTTGACGACCGCGACGAGCGCGCGGGCGTCAAGTTCGCCGACGCCGACCTTATCGGCTGGCCTGTGCAGGTTGTCGTGGGCAAGCGCGGCCTGAAAGAGGGCTCTGTGGAAGTGAAGCCTCGCGCCACCGGCGAAAAGCAGTCGGTCGCCATCGACGGCGTGCTCGAGGCCGTGGAGGCTGCGCTGAACGCCTAGTGCGTTCCAATTTGCTTGATATGCAAAAAAGCCGGCTTGTGGCAAAGCGCCGCAAGCCGGCTTTTTGGTTTAGGGTGATTGTTGCGAACCGGACTGCCGTTTGGCTTGGAGGGCGGCAGAGCCAGCTTGTGGGCGTTGTGGCAGGGCGGCCTTTGCCGTTCGATGCTTTATCGCGTAGCCCCCTCGTTTTGGCGTCGCTGTGAGCCGGCTTTTTTGGGCGGGTATCGCGCTTTAGGCGGGTCTGACATCGCTTCGTGCGCTGAGCTTTCCATGTTTGGCGTGGCCAGTGCGTGGACTTTCATGCTCGGCGTGGTCCCGCGCGGTCTTTTTGCTTGCGGCTTGCTCGTCCGTTTCCGTATTATGCAGGCCCCTTCATATGACCGTCTCATTTCCGCCATATTTCTTGGACGTTTCACCTGGGTTTCTTTGATTATCAAAGCTTTTTTCAAAAATGCCGAAAATTGCTCTTGCGCTTTAGTGTGCGATAGTTATACTAACCCATCACATGCATAGGGCATGTACGTCGCAAGCGTGCATTGCCGAGCACTGGTAATTCGCACTACGATCGACCTTTCCGCCACGACCCGAGCGTTTCACCCCTGCTGGGAATGCGCTGCGCGGCGAAGCGTTTCGGAAAGGAAGTCGAAAATGAAAACGCTTGAGAAAGTAAGTGATTTCGCAGGGAAGTACATGGCAATCATCGCTTTGGCGGTAGCGATTATTGCCCTGATCATTCCAGGCCCCGTTCATTCCGTACTACCCACGAGCTGGGTTAATACGCTCCTCGGCATCGTGATGTTCGGCATGGGCATGACGCTCAAGCTTTCCGACTTCAAGGTCGTTTTCACCAAGCCTAAGGCCGTTATCGTTGGCATCTGCTCGCAGTTCATCGTTATGCCGCTGCTTGCGTTTTTGCTCGTGACCATTTTCCAGCTGCCCACCGAGCTCGCCGTCGGCGTCATTCTCGTTGGCTGCTGCCCGGGCGGTACGTCTTCTAACGTGATGACGTATCTGTCCAAAGGTGACGTCGCGCTTTCCGTTGGCATGACGGCATGCACCACCATCATGGCGCCTGTTGTGACTCCGGCTCTCGTGCTTCTGCTCGCCGGTCAGTCCATTGACGTGAGCTATGAGAGCATGCTCATGTCGATCGTTCAGGTCGTGCTCGTTCCTATCGTGCTTGGCTTCGTCATCAACGCCATCGCTCCGAAGGTTTCCGAGGTGTTCGGCAAGGTTCTTCCGCTTATCTCGGTCGTTGCTATTTCGCTCATCATCATGGCCGTTGTTTCCGCGAATGCCGCTAAGCTCATGACGAGCGGCCTGCTCATCATTGCGGTGGTTATGCTGCACAACGTGCTTGGCTATGCATTCGGCTACGGCGTGGGCCGCGTGCTTGGCCTGAGCAAGGCTCAGATGCGCACGCTTTCCATCGAGGTTGGCATGCAGAACTCCGGCCTCGCAACTTCACTGGCTCTGACGCACTTCGCCACCATGCCGCTTGCCGCTGTGCCTGGCACCGTGTTCAGCGTGTGGCACAACATCTCGGGCGCTGTGTACGCGAACATTCTCGCTCGCACCGCCGAGAAGAAGGAAGCTGCTCCGGCCGCTGCCAACGCCAAGGCTGCTGCGAACGCGTAGGCTGCGAATCGGTTGCGCGTAGTGGCTTCATACAGCGTGGATCGCTAACGAAAAGCCGACTCGAAAGGGTCGGCTTTTTTGCGGTTGCCGTGCACGTGTTCGAAATGCATCTCGAACGCGCCGGGCATTCGGGGCTTTTTTTGGACATCGTTTCCGAAGCGGCACTCCTGCTATACTTGACGCAACGAATTGCGACAATGTGGCAACGTGCGGGAGCGTCATGTCGTTGGCGAGTGGAGAAGGGAAGCGCATGGGCATATTCGATTCGCTCATCGTGGCGTACCTGTTTCTGGGTAGCACGGGTGGTGGGGCGCTTACGGTGCTCTCGTTGCTCGAGGCGCTGAATTCTCCGCGCCTTGCTGCCTGTCGTTGGCTTTTGCCGGCGGAATTCTTCGCGCGGGCATGGGCTGCATGCGCAATCGTGCTGGGGCTTTCTGTCGTGTGCTTGCTCGCCGACCTCGGCCGAATCGATCGCGCGTTTTTTCTGTTTACGGCTTCGACTCCCTCGGCAATCGCGGTAGGCGCATGGTCGCTTGCCGTTGCGTGCGCGCTTTCGACGGTGTTCGCATGCGCAAATATGCTAGAGATGTGGGACCTACGCGAGAAGTTGGCCGTACCTGGCGGCGTTTTCGGCGTGCTTATCGGAGTCGTTGTGATGGCATACACGGGCATACTGCTTGCTGGTCTCCCGTCGGTTGTTGCGTGGCAGACGCCGCTCGTACCCGCCTTGTTCGTCCTTTCGGGCATTTCGTGCGGCGTGGCTCTGTGCTTGGGCGCGTGGGCGTTTGCGGAATGCCGAGCTCCGCTTATGGGTTCGTTTATCGCCTTGTCGCGTGTGGACAGCGCCGCAGTGGCGGTTGAAGCTGCGTGCCTGGTTGCTTATGTTGCCTGGCTGTTCGCTTCGCCGACTACGTCTCAGGCCGCTTTCGCGCTCGTCGCGGGCGATTTGCGGTGGCCGTTCTGGATAGGCCTTGTGGTGTGCGGCCTAGGCATTCCGCTTGTGCTCGAGCATTTGCTCACATTCGACAACAGGCGCAGCCAGCTTTTATGGGTGGCGCTGTTTGTGCTCATTGGGGGCGTGACGTTGCGATATTCGATTGTGGGAATTTCCGCGTTCGACATAACGCAAACAGCCAATTTGGCGGGCACGCTGGCTCTGCCATAGGAAAGAAACCGTAATCGCGAAAGGGGAATGCGATGCCGCTGAAAAATAGGGAAAAGCCCGATCGTCGGGCGTATGTGGACATGCCCTACGATATGCGCGACAAAGACGCCGAAATGCGCGCGGCCACGTCGTATGTGCCTCGTAAGTCGTCGCGCAATGGAGCCACGGTATTTAATATCACGGTGTTTTTACTCGTGTTCGGTGTGGTGCTGCTTGCGGCGCGCGCCGTGGCCGGGGGCGTGGGCATTCTTGAGATATCGCTCGCATTCGTTTGCGCGCTGCTTGCCGTCTCATCGGTACATATCGCGCTTTCGTGGGAGCGCGTAGTGGTGCTGCGCATGGGCAAACTTTCGCGTGTGGCGGGCCTTGGGCTGTATTTCACCATTCCCATTCTGGAGCACGGCACCATTCGCGTTGACCAGCGTACCATCGCCACGCCATTTTATGCCGAGAAAACTCTGACGGCCGACCTTGTGCCCGTCACGGTTGATGCCGTGTTGTTCTGGATGGTGTGGAATGCCGAAAAGGCTTGCATCGAAGTCGAGGACTACTATGCGGCGGTGTCGTTTCTGGCGCAAACAGCCATGCGTGAGGCCGTGGGCCGCTCGACGGTGGCCGAGGTGGCGCTGCGTCGCGACCAACTCGACCAAGAAATTAAGGAAGAGGTAGAGCGCGAGGCCGCTGCGTGGGGCATCGGCGTAATATCGGTGAAGGTGCGCGACATTGTGATTCCCGACGATTTGCAGCACGTGATGTCTCTCGAGGCGCAGGCCGACCGCGAGAAGAACGCGCGCATGACAGTGGCCTCGGCCGAGGCTGACATGGCCGACATGCTGGCTGAGGCGGCGAGTGCCTACGGCGATCCGTCGGCGGCGTTGCGCCTGCGCACCATGCTTCAGCAATACGAAACGGTGAAGGTGTCGAAGGGGACAGTGGTCACGGTGCCCAGCGCGCTTTCCGACAGTCTGGCCGACGCGATTGACAAAGAAGGACAGCGATGAGCGAAACGCGAGCGAACAACCCCATGGCGGGTTTCCAGGTGGATCATTCCAGCGGCTTGCCTGTGTGGATTCAGGTAAAAAACCGCATCGCGTATCTCATTGGCGCAGGGAAATATCTTCCGGGTGACAAGCTGCCCACGGTGCGCGCGCTGGCTGTCGATTTGGACAGCAGCTACAACACCATCAACCGCGCCTACATGGACCTGGAACGCGAAGGCTACATCTCAACGCGCCGTGGTAAGGGCACATTCGTGTTGGAGCAAAAGGAAATCGGTGCGGCGCGCGCATACGACACGCCGGTCGAGCTACTCGTCGACGACATGATTCGCGGCTGCATTGAGGCGGGCTTGACCGACGAAGACATCGTGGCCCTGGTGGACGAGCGCCTGCTGCGCCGCCGCGATGGACGGTAAAGCGCTTCAAATGCCGTAATTGGCTCGATGACAGGCTTGCGTTTGACAGTTCGGGCAACGCCGTTGGCCTAGAGAAAACGTTATCGTCTATCGACGGTGGCGTTTTTTTTCGTCTCGGGTGTTCCATGCGTGCCTTGGCGAGGCCGACGATGGCGGTAATCAGCGAGATAAGAGCGGTCGGTAACTTTAATATCTCAATGTCATCGGATATGGATACTACCTCCCTTCTTTGGGAGGCGTTGTTCGGCACAGAAGTCGCCGTTGAGTTGGTTCCTAACATACGACGCTCTTATTGAAATGCGAATATATGTTCGATAAGATTATCTTAAAGATGGAATAATCAATTTGATGATTGTCGCAATACATTGTGACAATATGACAACTAAGGATTTGGCCAATTCTTATCAGGAGCGTTTTGCGTCGGGGGACGCGAAACACAAGGGGGCGGCTCGCGAGGGCCGCAAGGGATATCCGATAAGAACGAGCATGTCGTAAGGGGAATAAGGGGGAACGCATCGCGCGAATGCGGTGTCACGATGCGCCGCCATTGCGAATAGGCGACGCCGGCCTTTCGAAATCTTCGTGCCTCATGCAAGGGGATATCCTGACACGATCTTTGGATGAGGAGAGATGTCAGGAGCACACGGCCCAAAAGGGCTCACGCGCCGCAATTTTCTCAAAACCGCCGGCGCAGCAGGTGTAGCCGCATGCTTGAGCGCCGTGGGTACCAACTTGGCTGTCGCTGAAGAGCTCGATGACGATGAGCGTGCCGACGACGAAGAGCGTATTTGCAGCGTCATGTGCCGTTCGAATTGCATGGGTTCGTGCCGTTGGCTCGCTCATGTGCGCGACGGCAAGGTGGTAAAGCTCGAGCCGGGCAATTACCCGAACGACGGTTACCGCGGCGGCTGCTTGAAGGGCGCGTCGTGACGGCGTAAAGTTGATGGGGGAATCTAGACCCCCATCAACTTTACGCCGTCGTGGATAGCTCTTTATATTGATTGTCGCAAGACATTGTGATAATGTGACAATAAGAGATTTGGCCAATCTTTATCTGGAGCCTGATTGCTGTCGAGGGATTACGACGGGGTTGGGTGAAACGAGGGGATATCCGATAAGGTTTGGCGTAGGGGCGAACGCTTCCCGACGCTTGGCATGGGTTCGCATGGCGCCTTCGGCGTCAAGGTTCGTGCCTGGGCTTTTCGATTCGGATATCCTGATGAGATCTTTCAAGGAGGAGAGGTGTCAGGAATGAAGAGCTCTCAGGGCGGTTTGACGCGTAGAAGCTTCCTCAAGACGACGGGGACCCTCGCCGGCGCTGCCGTAGTTGCAGGCGCCGTCACGCCGAGTCTTCAGGCATATGCGGATGAGTATGCCCTGGGTCAGATTGAGACAGAACAAGAGCAAGTATTCTGCGGCGTATGCCGAGGCAACTGTTCGGGAACGTGCAAAATCAACCTTCATGTTGTCGATGGCAAGATTGTGAAGACGTCGCGCCGTCCGTTCAATTCCTTCCCCGACATGAGCATCGATCGAATTTGCCTGAGGGGTTTAAGCCAAGTCTACAACATTTACGGCCCGAATCGAATTCAGTATCCCATGCGTCGTGTCGGCGAGCGCGGAGCGGGCGAATGGGAGCGCATCACGTGGGACGAAGCGGTTGACGAGATCGCTCAAAGGTGGCAGGAGATTCGCGAGAAATACGGCGATCAGGCCATTGCCTATACGCGCGGCTCGGGCAACCTCGGCACGGTGAGCGGCGTGGCATCCCCGATGTTTAACGTGTTCTTCAACAAGATTAATTCTACACAGATCAAGATTGCTCGCGACCAAGCCAACACGCGCGGAATCAATCGCGTTATGGGCTCTTTGGGCGACTGGGTTCTCAATGATCCATCAGATTTTAAAAATGCCAAGACGTTGTTTGTTTGGGGCGCGAATATCACCGACGCTCAGATTCACGACTGGCATTTTATTGCCGATGCGCAAGAGTCGGGTACAAAGCTTGTCGTCATTGATCCGGTTATGACTCAGCTGGCAGCGAAAGCGGACGTGTGGATTCCTATTCAGCCTGCAACTGATGCCGCTCTCGCTCTTTCTATGATGTATGTCATGGTTGATGAAGATGCTATCAACAAGCCGTTCATGAAGGCGCACACTTGCGCTCCATTCTTGGTTCGCGAGGATACGGGCAAATTCTTGCGCATGAGCGATCTTGGCGTTGAGCCTCAGGTGATCGAAGTCGCCCGCGGGCAGGTTTCCGCAGCGTCGAGCGAGAACAAAGGTGCGTCGGTTGGTAAAAGCGCCACAGTTAAAAAGACAATCGATCCCCCGGCGGTTCTTGACGTTGATGGGTCCGTCGTAGCTGTTGACGATGCCTCGGATCCTCAGATTAGCGGGACGTATGACTTCGAGGGAATCAAATGTCGCACGGCATACGACCTCCTCAAAGACGAGATCATGCAGTACCCGCCCGAGAAGGCTGCTGAGATTTGCGACGTTACCGCAGAGACCATCGTCGAGCTTGCCCACATTGCGCTTGACGGCCCCTGCATCCATCGCTTGGGCTGGGGTTCAAACTCCTATACCAACGGTGTGCATGCGGCGCATGCGAATGCGACAATGGCTGCGCTTACCGGCCAGATCGGCTATTCCGGTGCGGGTACGGGCGTTGGCGATTTCAAGCCGTGCTGGGGCATCAACGCCGTAGTTAAGGGTATGACGGCCGCGAAGCACCCCATGATCTCCGCGTTGTTCCTTCCCGAGATTATGCGTACCGGCAAGTATAAGGGCGAGGATTATCCGATCAAGTCGTTGTACGTGTACGCGGGCAATCCTGTTTCCAATCAGGTCAATACCAACGAATACATCAACGATATCATCGGAAATCTCGACTTCTTCGTTGTCGCTGACTATGCCTTTACGGATACGACCAAATATGCCGATATCGTCCTTCCCGCATCTCATTGGTTCGAGCAGGAGGACGTTGTGGCTATCTCCGCAACGCAGTGCTTCATTCATAGCGAAAAAGCGATTGAGCCTCTGTACGAATCGAAGCCTGACATTGAAATTCTGCGTCTCTTCGCTGAAAAGATGGGTCACCCTGATCTGATTACGTATACCGACGACGAATACATGTCTATGGTCATCGACACGCCCGCTTTGAAGGAGCTCGGCATCACGTATGCCGCGATTAAAGAGAACGAAGATATGTATTGGTATGCGAAGAAGCCTTGGATTCCGTGGGAGAACGCATCGTTCCGCACCGAGTCGGGACGCATGGAGTTCTACGTCGAGAAACCGACCGTTCAGTTCGATATGGGCCAGGAATTCGACGTTGAGCGCGAGCATCTTCCGCGTTACTTCCATCCCGCTGAGGCTTATGAAGGTTCTCCGATGTGGGATAAGTACAAGCTGATCCTGCTGTCCGAGCGCCCGCGCTTCCGCGTTCATTCCATGTGGGCGGACAATGCGTATCTTCGCGAGCTTGATCCCGAACCCACAATCAAGATGAATCCGAAGGACGCGCAGGAGCGTGGTGTCAAGGACGGCGACTACGTTGAAGTTTACAACGATCGCGGTCATTGCGTTGCGAAGTGCGTTTACAACAACGGTATTCGTCCCGGCTGCATGGTGTACCCGAAGAGTTGGCAGGCGTATCAGCATAAGGCGGGCAGCTGGTCTGAGTTGCTGACGTCCGAGTACGATCCCGTTGGCGTCAACGAGAGTTACTTCGATAACCTTGTTGAAGTTCGCGTCTGGAATGAGGGGTAATTTCGATGTCTAAGCAAAGATTGGCTCTGTTGATCGACACGAAGCGCTGCATCGCTTGTAATTCGTGTGCGGTTGCCTGCAAGATCGAAAACAATTTGCCTGATGGCAACTGGTGGAATCGTGTTATGACGGTGGGCGGCGGGCATCTTGATGAGCCTAGAGGCGAGTACCCTAACCTTGAAATGTATAACGTCACTTTATCGTGCCAGCATTGCGAGAATCCTGCATGCGTGAAGGTGTGTCCCGTCGGTGCAACGTATAAGGATCCTGATACCGGAGTCGTCCGCCAGGATTACGACAAGTGCATTGGTTGTCGTATGTGCATGTCTGCGTGTCCCTACACGGGCGTTCGTTCCTTCAATTGGGAGGAGCCTTCGTATCATCTCGACTTTGCGGTTGGCGATAGGGATGTTCCGCCCCATCAGAAGCATGTTGTCGAGAAGTGCACGTTCTGCTGGCACCGACTGGCAAAGGGCTTGCAGCCCGCGTGTATCGAGGCATGCTCTCCGAGGGCGCGTATCTTTGGCGACCTGAACGATCCCGAGTCGGATGTGTCCAAGATGCTCAAGGACAGGGATTACTTCACCCTGCTTCCCGAGCGCGATACCGAGCCGAACGTGTATTACCTCGTCTAGGCTGATAAGGAGAGCATCATGTCTGAGAAAACTGCGGCTGCCAGTGCAGCCAAGGCTCCTGCTGCCAAGTTCGGAGGCAAGGGTCTCAACATCGCTATTATTGTTGCTGCCGTTTTAACGGTTGCCGGTCTTGCTTTGTGGGTCGTGCAGCTTACGGGCGGCATGGTTCAGACCAATATGAGAAACCTTGATTCTTGGGGCCTTTACATCACCATGTTCATGTTTCTCGTCGGTTTGTCCGCAGGTGGTTTGATCATTTCGTCTGTGCCCAAGGCGTTTGGCATGAAGGGCTTCGGTGGAATCTCCAAGATTGCCGTGTGGACTTCCATTTGCTGCACTGTTTTGGCTATCGGCTTCGTCGTCGTCGACCTCGGCCAGCCTATGAGGCTTTGGGAGCTGTTCATCTACTCCAACTTGGGATCGCCTCTTATGTGGGACATCGTTGTCCTCGGCACGTACCTGATCTTGTCCATCGTCTACCTTTGGGCTCAGCTTCAGGCGGAGAAGGGCAAGGTTTCCCATGTAGCGCTTCGTGTCATCAGCGTTATCGCGCTTGTGTGCGCCGTGCTGGTTCATTCCGTTACCGCGTGGATCTTCGGCCTTCAGCAGGCTCATGAGCTGTGGCACACGGCGCTTCTGGGCCCCTGGTTCGTGTCCTCCGCTCTGGTGTGCGGAACGGCTCTCGTCCTTGTCGTCATCATCGCACTTCGCAAGGCGGGCTACCTTGATGTTGAGCAGGCGAACATCGTGAAGCTTGCCAAGATGCTCGGTGCGTTCGTCTGCGTCGATCTGTACTTCTTCGGATGCGATCTTTTGACCAGCGCCTTCCCGAACGGTTCGGGCGCGGAGGTCGTTTCCATGCTGGTCGCGGGCCCCTTGGCTCCGTTCTTCTGGACTGAGATCGTCGGATGCATTCTGTGCGCGGCAATCTGCTTTGTGCCGAAGCTTCGCACGACTCCTCTGGTCGTCGTCGGTTCTGTGCTGGCCATCCTCGGCATCTTCTGCAAGCGCGTCCAGCTTCTGGTGGGCGGCTTCCAGATCCCCAACATCGATTACGCCGTCGCTTTATTCCCCACCTCTACGGTTAACTCTTCCGCTGCGTCATTTGCGGAGGTTTATCATGGCATGATCTACATGCCCTCGATGCTCGAGGTCGGCGTAATGGTCGGCGTTATCGGCTTGGGCGCGCTGATGTTGTGCCTCGGTTTGAAGTACCTGCCTCTTCGCCCCGTCGAGCGTGAAGATTCCTAAAGGCCCCTCTCTTTCGCGCCCGTCCGTTCGCTCACGGGCGGGCGCATTCCCCTCCGATTAAGAGCTATTGTCGGATTTCTAGCATCCAAGCAGGTGTTCTCGTGCTAAAGAAAACCGTTCTTACCGTTGTGGCTCTTCTGCTGTTGGCGGTCCCCGTCTTCGCCGTCGGAGCTATCGCAGATCCGTCGGTAAGCCTGCCCGAAAGGGTCACGGCGGAGTCGGCATGCCCTGCAACACGCTGCGCTTCGGGCGAATGCCATGGTTTCGATAACGTGCCGCAACCCGATGGCGTTCATGAAATGATTTGTCCCGAGGCGAGTTGTTCGAGTACCGATTGCCATGCATGGGACTCTTTAATGAATCGCTATCACCAGGCAAGCGACGCGAGTCTTAACATTTGGATTGTCATGCCGGTGGTTTTGGTGATTGCTCTCGTGCTTGTCATGCGAAAGGTAAGGTGATCGGCGTGCGCAAGGCCGTTGTCGTTGACGTCGTCGCTCTCGCCTCCTATCTTATGGCGTCGTTTCCCTCGTTTACGGGGGTTGCGGTGCATGAATGGCTGAGCATCGGGGTGTTTGTGGTCTTGGTTGTTCATTGCGTTCAGCACTACGATTGGATCGTCGACACGTTGAAGGGCTTCGCGAAGATGAAGTCGTTTGCCCGTCGAGCAAGGTTTATCCTCGATATTTTGATCGTCATTACCTTGGTGGTGGTTATGGTGTCTGGAATCCTCATTTCAGGTGCTGTGTTACCGGCGATCGGTTTGTTTGCTGATGGGTATTATCTTTGGGATCCGTTGCATATCGCATCCGCTAAGGTCTTGTTCACGCTGCTCTTGGTTCACTTGGTGGCAAATTTCGGGGCGGTTATCCGCACCCTGAAAAGAGCACCGGCTGTCGAAAGTGCCCAAAATGATGATGTTGACGATGAGCGATAGGCGTACTTCGTGATCGATGGAGGTCGAGAAAAAATGAGCGAGGATAAAGAACTCTGGATGACGCGTGCTGCTGCGTGCGAACTTCTTGCGCTGAGCTTGCGTTATCCTACTGACGAGCTTGCCCGCATTCTTACGTCGGGCGAGTGGGCGGATGCGGCTCGAGAGATTGCCGCGGCTCTAGGGGCCGAGCTCTCTGAAGATGCCGTGGCCGAGCTACCCGCCGGCGACGAAGGGGAGGTTTCGAGCGCGCGCGCCGAAGAAGTCCTTCGCGAATTGCGCCCCGAAGCGACCCACCTGTTCATCGGCGCGCCGAATCCTTCCTGTTCTCCGTATGAGGGCATATGGCGCGCGGAGGCGGATGGGGTGCAGCCGCTTATGTTCGTTAACCCTTGCTCTATGGAAGTCGAGCGCTATTGTCATGCTTGCGGCTTGGGAAGTCCCGACGGCACGAACGAGCCGCTCGATCATGTGGCGACGGAGTTCGAGCTGCTTGAGATATTGGCTTTACGTGCCGCCGGCGCGGTTGAGCAGGCTGAAGGGGAGGGCTGGGCTGTGCCCGACGCCGAACTTCCCGGAGGCTCCGCTTCGGCCGCCTACGATCAGTTCGTTGCGGATCACCTGTCTACATGGGCGCCCGATTTCGCTGAGCGTCTTTTCACCGAGGCTCGTATTCCGTTCTACCGCAGCGTGGCGGGTCTTCTGTCCACGTTTCTTGTCGCCAAGAGCTAAGTTCGTCTCTTTGGACCTCGCGGAACTCGATATTCTGAGCTCGCGGAGCTTTGTTTCCTCTCGATTCCCCTTGATCTCGCGTTTTTGCCCGTGAGGTCGAGGGGTTTTGCTTGGCGTCCATGCGCTCATCGGCGTATTGCGCGCCGTCGTCGATGGCGAACTCTTCTCCGATGACCGCGCGGTTCGTGGCTTTCAGTTGCTCGATTGTCGCGGCGGGGTCGTCGCTTTGGGAGAACAGCACGTGACGCGCTGCCATATCGGCGGTGTAGTCTTTCAGCGGAACGACCAAATGCTCGCCTTCCGCGGTGTGGTTCACCAGCGGCGTCCACACGACGTTCTCGATGGCGACCGCGCCGTCGTCTCCCTTGATGAAGTCGCAGCTCAACATGCCTTCAAGTTCGTTTTCCGCATCCGGCGTCTCGTGGCATGACAAGAAGTTGCCCAGCGAGTACGCCACGAGCGTCTTGTTGCCGCCTGCGCCTTCGACCCAGGCAAGCGGCCCGATTACGTGCGGATGCGAGCCGAGGACCACATCGACCCCCGCGTCCGCCAAAAGCTGCGCGAGGCGCTGCTGCTCCTCATCGGCTTCGAGGAGGTTCTCGGTTCCCCAGTGCATGGCCGCCAGCACCACGTCGGCCGCCTCCCGCGCCCGTGCGACGTCGGCGATGATGCGCTCGTCGTCGATGAAGTTGACGGCGTAGGAAGGCAAGTCTGCTTGCGTGAAGCCGTTGACGCCGTAGGTGTAGTCGAGCAGGGCGAACGTGATGCCATCGCGTTCGATGAGGGCCAGCTCGTCTGCCTGCTCTTGGCTTGCCGCCGTGCCCGTGAACACGACGGGCATGCCGTCCCATATCGAGCGCGAGTGCTCGACGGCGCCGAAGGCGCCCCAGTCGTAGGAGTGGTTGGACGCCGAGGCTACAAGGTCGAACCCCGTTGCCACTACGGCGTCGGCCATCTGATCGACGGTGTTGAAGGAGGGCCAGCCGCGTGCGCCTATCCCCTTGCCGCCGATATGGGTTTCCTGTTTGATGTAAGCGAGGTCGGCTGTCTCGACGAACGGCTTGACCGGCTCGTAGATGGGGGGGAAGTCGAAGTCGCCGTCGCCTGTCGTGCCTGCGAGCGCGTCGGCATACGCGGTGATGCGCGCTTCGGGCAGATTGTCGCCGACCGCCACAAACGATACGCGCGCCGCCGTGCCGACGGCGGGGGCGGCCTCGTTTTCCGGGGTGTCTTTTCCGCACCGAGCGAAGGCGATCGCAACCAGCGCGACCAGCGCAACTGCGATTAAAGCCGCGAGCGCGATGCGCGGCGTGTTGCCGCGGAAGAGTGCACGGCCCGCTTGCGCGCTCGGACGCGCCGACGTCGTGCACGCGGGACGTCGGCGTTGCGCCGTCTGCCTGCCTATGGCGTGGGGGCTCCGGCACCCATAGGGGATGTCCAGGGCATCGGCCAGAAGATAGACGTCCTCGCCGAAGCGATCCCTGTACCTTCTCAAAGAAAAGCCCACATCCCCGATTTCTGTGGCAAGCGTGCGCGAGCGAACGTCGTGGACGGAGATCCCTTCCGTCTTTTGCGCAAGCAGGCGCGCGTCCAGCGCCTCGAGCGCAAGGCCCAAGGCCTCGGCCATGCAGCTGTGGCCTATATCGATTGCGCTTGACTCCAGCTGCGCCAGATCGGCGGATCGACATGCGCTCTCGAAGAAAAGTTCGGCGAGCGCGGCTATCGCTTGCGTGCGCGGGTTGGTGGAATCTTCCATGTCGGGTTCTCCTCTCGGTCCTTCGATCTTCGACAAATCAGAGGATAGGAGAACCCTTCTTTTCTTTGAATGGCCGGCTCATCGAGCGGTCATGCGACCGCTCTCATCGCCGGCGCGGCTATCGCCGCATCCCCCAAAAACGTTACGCCGTGGCGCGTCGTACATGGAGCGCATCACAGCCCTACGCGCATTCAACAACCTATGCGCCGCGTGCCGGGCAGCGAGCGCGGTGCTGGAGAATGGGAGGCCATCAGCTGGGAAGAGGCTATTGAAGAGGCCGCCAAGCATATCAAGGATGCGACCGACACGTATGGGCCGAAGTCGGTTGTGTTTGATGCAAGCTCAGGCCAATATGGTTATATGAATGGCGTTTATAACCAATTTGCAAGATTGTCGGGCGTTATGGGCGCTACGAAAACCGCCGTATGTTACGACTACGCAGCAGGCTATGGAATCAACCGTGTGCTGGGCACGGGAGACTGGGCTTATTGCAACGAGCCCAATTCGGTGCTGGATTCTTCCATGGTAGTGGTATGGGGCACCAACCCTGTGTTCACCGCTCCGCAAAACTGGCGCTGGATTCAGTGGGCGAAGGAAAATGGCACGAAGGTTATCTGCATCGATCCCATCAAGTCGGCCACGGCGCATCGTTCCGACGAGTGGATTCAGGTAAATCCCGGCTACGATGGCTATATGGCCTTGGCCATGTCGAATTACCTTATCCAGAACGAACTGCAGAATCTCGACTTTATCAAAGAGAAGTCCACCGGCGCGTTTCTGGTTCGCGAAGATACCAAGGCTCACCTGCGTGCGAGCAACTGGCCGGCAGAAAGCGCCGCTACCTACGGCGCCACGGTTTCCGCCGTGAAAGAGAAGTATGCCGCTCAGGGCGCCGCGGTGTTGGCCGCCGCGGTTGCTGCCATTCCCAATAAGTACTACGTATGGGACTTGGACGCCAATGCGCCGAAGCTCGTTGAGGAAGCCACCAACCCTGCGCTGGAAGGCACGTTCACCACGCCTGACGGCGTGAAGGTGACCACAGCATACACCCTGCTCAAAGAGCAGCTTTCGCAATACACCATCGAAGAGGCCTCGAAGAAGACGGGCGTACCCGCCGAGCGTATCGAAGAGCTGGCTCGTTCGTTCGCCACCGAGCGTGCCGTGTCGGTGAACATCACCTACGGCCTGGACCACTACGTGAACGGCTACCTGAACACGTGGGCTGTGGCTATTTTGTTGGCGCTTACCGGTCAGTTGGGCCGCGACGGCGCTGGCTTCACGGGCGTGTTCACGCAAACTTACACGCCGGCGCTCACGTCATACTGGTTCGCTACGCCCGAGTTCAAGGAATATAACTCGGAAGTCCCCGCTGCTCGTTTGGCTGAAATGTTTGGCACTCAGAAGCTCGAGGGCAAAGACTACCCATCCAAGGTGTTGGTGTCGTATTGCAGCAATCTTATGAGCAATATGACCGGCCAAAACGAGTGGATCAACAACGTGTTGCCCAACATGGACTACTGGATCGTGCTCGACATGGAGATGAACGATTCCGCCAGCCACGCCGACCTGGTTCTTCCTGTAGCCAGTTGGTACGAGAAAGAAGACCTGCGTACGGCGTATAACAATCCATACATGACCATCAGCGAAAAAGCCATCGACCCCTTGTACGAAACCAAAAGCGACAACGAGATTATCGGCATGCTGGGCCGCGCGTTGGGCTACGAGAAATCGTTCCCTGAAGACACATGGGACAACATGTCGTATTGGTACAAGTTGCTGTTCTCCGACAAAATCTCGCAGGCGGCCGGATACACCGAGGAGCGCTTGCGCGAAGAGAAGGTCATCAATTATACCGGCCAGGAAGAGGGCTCACCGTGGATTCGCGGCAAGAGCGCCCCGTGGCCGACGGAATCGGGGCGTGTGCAGCTGTACTACGAGAAGGTTGCGCCACGTTTGAACTACGGGCAAGACCTTTCGTCCCGTGATGCCGACGAGCATATCGTCTATTTCCGCGAACCGGACGAGTGTGGTTCGGAAAGTCCGTTGGCCGAGAAATACCCGTTGGTGTATCTGCAGGAGCATTCGCGTTTCCGTATCCATACACAGTGGTTTGAGGTGCCCGTGCTGCGCGAACTCGACCCCGAACCGCAGGGCAAAGTCAACAGCGTCGACGCCGAGGCGCGTGGCGTGAAGGACGGCGACTATATCGAGGTTTTCAACGATCGCGGCCATGCTGTGGTTAAAGCGCTCATCGACGAATCGATTGCCCCTGGCATTATTTCAATCCCGAAGGGCTGGCAGCGTTCGCAATTTAAAGCCGGGTGCTACCAAGAGCTCACCAACCCGAAAACCGACAAATATGCCGACTCTATCGCGCCGTACGACACGCGAGTTGATTTCAAGAAGTGGGAGGCCTAAGCGATGCATTACGGATTTGCTATCGATACCAAGCGCTGCATCGGTTGCCATACGTGTGCGGTTGGATGTCGCATGGAAAACCATCTGCCCAAGGGAATTTGGTGGAACCGCATTCTTACTAAAGGCGGCGAAGACATGGACACGCCCGAGGGTATTTTCCCTGATGTGACCATGTCATATGTGCCGGTTGCATGTCAGCATTGCGAAAACCCCGCGTGCGTGAAAGCGTGCCCGGTGGGTGCCACCTATAAAGACCCAGAGACGGGCGCGGTTCGTCAAGATTACGACAAGTGCATTGGTTGCCGTATGTGCGTTGCCGCTTGTCCTTACACGGGAGTGCGTTCATTCAATTGGGCGGAACCCGAATACACAATCGATTTTGAGTGTGGGGGACAGAACGTGCCTGCTCATCAGAAACATACGGTAGAGAAATGCACGATGTGCTGGCATCGCCTCGCCAAAGGCGAAGAGCCCATGTGCATTCGTATGTGTCCGGAACGCGCTCGATACTGGGGCGATCTCGATGACCCCAATTCGGAAATATCCAAGGTGATTCGCGAGCGCGAGTACATGCAGCTTCTGCCTGAAAAGGGCACGAAGCCGTCCGTCTACTACCTGGTGTAAGGGAGGCCAACTATGACTGAAAATGTTTCTGCGGCTTCCACTGCCGCTGAATCCAAGCGGAAAACCTGGGGCGGCAAGGGCCTGAACGTCGCCATTATCGTGGCGGCCGTGCTCACCGTCGCCGGCATCGCGTG
>ERZ824473.45-NODE-45-length-200239-cov-14.151900_pt1 | contig 200239 bp, 142 predicted proteins | sample MGYA00519874_ERZ824473 | MGnify/ENA primary metagenome ERZ824473 (study PRJEB31778, sample SAMEA3449151) | human gut metagenome | biome: human gut; feature: human-associated habitat; material: faeces | place: United Kingdom | collected 2010/2012 ...
CCAAAGCCAGGGAAAATCCCATGGAGACACTGGAAACAGATAACTCTGTGACATAGCTTCCCATGTTTTCAGCACAGAACAAGAGTTTGGATAAAGAGAGATGATAACCTGCTATCCAATCCAATAAAGATTGGATCCCTTCTGGAGTGTTATCAAAAGACTTGTGAGACAACTCTTTTTCGGCCGCAGACATTAATGATGCATCGAAAGTTTTTTTTCCTACATCAAGACCTACAAAATGAGAATAATTCATAATTTTGTATTTTACAGTATTAAACATGAAGGAGAAACAGCTAATACATTTATTAGGTCGTGAGCCTACAATTCTAACTGGCTAGGTTCTCCTATTAAGAGAGTTGCAGTCTGATTCAGCCTATAGTCATTTAAGACTAGTGTCAAAGTTAGTTCACTGCAACTCTTCTTTTCAAATATACACTTATATTTTATTGTGATATTTAATACTGCAAATGTAAATGTGCCAAAACTATCCTGTTCCCGCGCTTGACGCGGGACCACAATAGAACAGGCCATATAAACATCTGATTGATAAGGTCTGCTCTTTTGCGGCCCCGCGTCAAGCGCGGGGACAAGGAGATGTGTCGATAATATAGGCTTTATCGCTAAAATAACTGTCATACTATCATGCTTTGTTTTCAATCTGTTAAAAATCAATGGATATATGGAATGATAGATGGCATGACGGTTGTATTTTCCACTATCATACTATCATAAAAACAAGTACATTTTTACAGAAATCATATAGCTTATTTTCAGGCAACTGCCTATCTGTTTCTCCTGACATCCGGGCCTCGATACCTTGGACATCCGGGTCTCAGGGCCATGCAGAAGGGGGTCATAACTCTGCTAAAACGAGGGATGTCGCGAAAAGATCCGCCTGCTTTTGTCAAATTTGTCTGTTTCTTTTGGAAAAATCCAAAGGTGACAGGCTAACTATGATAGTGCAATGATAGTTGCATGATAGTTGAATTAGGAACTATCATCCTTGATACCAAGAATACACGGTTTTAGGTTTGTCAAAATGTTCATTATTTATGTGTTTTGCAATCGGATTGTTATGTTAAAATATATTACCCGCTTGGGTATTTTATTTTACCCGGCATATTAATCCGATTTACTCGGTAGGGGAGTGACAATTTGATTATCTTTGCACAATTGGATTTCATGGAAAAAAGAGGGATTGACAGTTATGATACGTTAATGAGTTTGATAAAGTAGAAAGTAATATATGTATGGATTTCCGTCTGAAAGTATTTCATAGCGTAGCTACGAATTTGAGCTTTACGAAAGCGTCGAAAGAACTGTTTATCAGCCAGCCGGCTATCAGTAAACATATTCATGAATTGGAGGTGCAATATAAAACACCGTTGTTTGATCGTGTGGGAAGTCGTATCGGGTTGACCCATGCCGGAGAATTGCTGCTGTCGCATACGAAACAGCTGTTGGCTGCATACCGGCAGATGGACTTCGAGATGAATCTGTTGACGGATAATTTTGCAGGGGAACTGCGGTTGGGGGCAAGTACGACGATATCCCAATATGTGCTGCCGCCTGTTCTTGCCTCTTTTATCAAGAAGTTTCCGGAGATAAAAGTCTCTTTGCTGAACGGGAACAGCCGTGATATCGAACAGGCGTTGCGGGAAGGAAAGATCACCCTCGGTCTGGTCGAAGGAACGGCACATCAGAGTACGCTTCACTATACGCCTTTTATGAAAGACGAACTGGTCGTCGTGGCGCATACGGGCTGCTCGCTGGCGGCCTATGACGAGATTTCGCTCGAACAACTCCGTACGCTACCTCTTGTCCTGCGAGAAAACGGTTCGGGGACGCTCGATGTGGTGGAAGCTGCTCTGGCGGAACATCAGATTAAACTTTCGCAACTGAATGTATTGTTGCAAATGGGGAGTACGGAAAGTATAAAGCTGTTTTTGGAAAACTCCGAGGCGTTGGGAATTGTTTCTATTCGTGCCGTAACCCGCGAATTGATGTCCGGCAGGCTGAAGGTGATCGAAGTGGACGGGTTCCATGCCGAACGGATGTTTACCTTTGCCGAGCCGCAGGGACAGAACGGGGGAGTGGAAGAGAGCTTTATCCGATATGCCTGCCAAAACTGGCGATAACCTGGTGTTATACCCTATAAAAACATATTAGGAAAGGATAGAGGAAAAAAGGCTTACTTTTGTCACGGTTTTAAAAAGTAATGGATTTTAAACTTGATTGAATATGTTTAGCGAAAAAAGGAGTAACGTACTTCATGGCATTCTGTTGATCGCCCTTTTCTCTTGTTCTGCTTTTTACATTGCAGAGTTTCCCTTTGTCAAAAATCTATCCTTCAGCCCTCTGATTGTCGGTATCCTGTTGGGGATGGTATATGCGAACAGTTTACGCAACCATCTGCCTGAGACATGGGTGCCCGGTATTTTGTTTTGTACGAAGCAGGTACTGCGTGCCGGTATCGTGTTGTATGGTTTCAGGCTGACATTTCAAAGCGTGGTCGAGATCGGGCTTCCGGCCATACTGATCGATGCGATTATAGTGACGGCTACCATCTTTATAGGTTTGTTTGTCGGGCGTTTGCTGAAGATGGATAGGGATCTCGCTTTGCTGACATCCACCGGTAGTGCGATCTGTGGAGCTGCTGCTGTATTGGGAGCTGAGCCGGTCGTGAAAAGTGAGCCGCATAAAACAGCGGTGGCTGTCTCGACGGTCGTTATTTTCGGAACTTTGTCAATGTTTATCTATCCGGCCCTATACCGTGCAGGCATATTGGACCTGACGCCTGAACAGATGGGACTTTATACCGGATCGACTTTGCACGAGGTGGCGCACGTCGTGGGAGCGGGGAATGCGATGGGAAAGGAAATTTCGGATACAGCCATTATCGTGAAAATGATTCGTGTCATGATGTTGGCTCCTGTCTTGGTGATAATGAGTTTTGCTTTGGCACGTACCGCCGTGAAAGTTGTATCCGATGGCGTAAAGGGAACGGCAGCCGCTACCGCAAAACGGGGCAAGATCACGATTCCTTGGTTCGCTTTCGGTTTCCTGGCCGTGATCGGTTTTAATTCCTTTGACCTGTTGCCTCATACGGTTGTGGATGGGATCAATCATATAGATACATTTATGTTGACGATGGCTATGACGGCATTGGGTACGGAAACCAGCATCGAGAAGTTTAAGAAAGCCGGAGCGAAACCTTTTATTTTGGCGGCAGTATTGTATATCTGGTTGTTAGGCGGCGGCTATTTATTGGCGAAGTATTTGGTTTAACATAAATTGCTTGATACTGTGGTGAAGGAGTGTCTTATAAATTATTACCTTTGTGCCCAAAACAAGAAAGATAGAGAAAAGTGGCTTCAAAGATAACAAAAGGTATTATAATTTCGTTCTGGGTGTTGTTTGCCATAGCGGTAGGTGCTGTAGTTGTATTGTTTTCAGCAATAGCTAAAGGCTCGATAGGCTATATGCCGCCGGTCGAACAGCTTGAAAATCCGATTGATAAATATGCTTCGCAAGTTGTGTCTGCCGATGGGAAAACACTCGGTATCTATGCACATAGCCAAGATAACCGCATCATGGTCAATTACAACGATCTCTCGCCCGATTTGGTGAAGGCGTTGATCGCGACGGAAGATGTTCGCTTTGCCGAACATAGCGGTATCGACGCGCAGGGACTGTTTCGTGCAGTTGTCAAGCGAGGCATTTTGATGCAGAAAAGTGGTGGCGGCGGCAGTACCATTACGCAGCAATTGGCAAAACAGTTGTTTTCTCCAAGCGTTGACAATATGATGGAACGTCTGTTCCAGAAACCGATCGAATGGGTGATTGCCGTCCAGCTTGAACGTTATTATACGAAAGAAGAGATCATCAATATGTATCTGAACAAGTTCGACTTCCTATATAATGCTGTGGGAATCCAGTCTGCTGCCCGTGTTTATTTCGGAAAGACACCCAAGACGTTGAAGATCGAGGAAGCGGCGACACTTGTCGGAATGTGTAAGAACCCCTCTTATTTTAATCCCAGACGCCATAACGAGCGGACACGCGGACGGCGCAATACGGTTTTGGAGCAAATGCAGAAAGCCGGCTATATAACGCAGGCGGAATGTGACTCGCTGAAAGCTTTGCCACTCACGCTCCATTTTAGCCGTATGGACCACAAGGAAGGATTGGCTCCTTATTTCCGCGAATATCTGCGCCTGTTTTTGACGGCGAAGAAGCCCGAACGTAAAAACTACCGGGGATGGCAGATGCAACAATTCAGGGAAGATTCGGTTGCTTGGGAAACAAATCCGGCATATGGTTGGTGTAACAAGAACAAAAAAGCCGATGGCGAATTTTATAATTTGTATACGGATGGTTTGAAAATATATACGACCATCGATTCCCGTATGCAGAAATATGCCGAGGATGCCGTCCGTGAGCATATCGGAGGTTATCTTCAGCCTGCATTTTTCAAAGAGAAGAGAGGAAAAAGTTATGCACCGTTCTCCCGTGACTTACGTCAAGGTGAGGTGGATACGATCTTTATGCACGCTATGCACCAGACGGACCGCTATCGTGCCATGAAGAAGGCGGGAGCGAGTGAGAAAGAGATAAAGGCTGCCTTCAACGAACCGGTCGAGATGCGTGTGTTCAGTTGGGGGGGAGCTATAGATACGACGATGTCGCCATTGGATTCGATTCGTTATCATAAGAGTTTCCTGCGTACCGGTTTCATGTCGATGGACCCGCGCACCGGCCATGTGAAAGCTTATGTGGGTGGTATTGATTATAATGATTTCCAATATGATATGGTAAATGGAGGCCGTCGCCAGATAGGTTCGACCATTAAACCTTACCTCTATTCCCTTGCCATGATCGAAGGAATCAGTCCATGTGACGAGATGCTGCACGTACAACAGCGTCTGACCGATGAGAACGGACGGCTTTGGGAACCCCGTAACTCGAATAAGAAACGGATCGGTGAGATGGTCTCTGTTCAGTGGGGGTTGCAGAATTCCGATAACTGGGTGACGGCTTGGTTGATGAGCCAGTTATCTCCCTATACGTTTGTCCGTCTGCTGCATTCGTTCGGATTGAAGAACGAAATGGACCCAGTGGTTTCGATTTGCTTGGGGACGCCGGATGTATCGGTCGGTGAAATGGTAAGTGGTTATACGACTTTTGCTAACAAGGGCATACGGGTCGAACCTTTGTATGTAACCCGCATAGAGGATGCTTACGGCAACACGATTGCGAATTTCAATTCGCAGATGAGTGAGGTCTTGACGGAAGATGCTTCTTATAAGATGCTTCACATGTTGAAAAATGTGATAGACGGTGGTACAGGCGGCCGTATCCGTGCCCGTTATGGCATTACAGCGCCGATGGGAGGAAAGACCGGTACGACGCAGAATAACTCCGATGGCTGGTTTATGGGCTTTACGCCGAGCTTGGTGTCCGGTGTCTGGGTCGGAGGTGAAGACCGCTCTATTCATTTCGACCGGATGTCGGAAGGACAGGGAGCCAGTATGGCTCTGCCGATCTATGGGCTTTATATGCAGAAAGTCTATGCCGACAAAACGTTGGGTTATTCGCAGGAAGAAGATTTCGATATTCCCGAACAATATCAGGATCCGTGCAAGATGACCACCGAAGAGGAACGGAAGCAGACGCCGACAGATGTGGGGGGTATCGATAAGATGTTTGAGTAGAAGACAGGTTTGCCTTTGAATGTAATAAAATGCATGGTTGTGGAATTGTCGTTCCATGCCCATGCATTTCTTTTTTATGCCCGTATGTTTCTTTTTTATGATGGCGGAACCATAATCGGAATTTATTTGTTAGATTTGTAAGTGTTAACTTTTAATGACGCGGGATATGGAACGGGAATCTATCATTTCTCAATTGTATGACAAAGACAGGATATTTGATTTTGTCGTGATTGGCGGGGGGGCTACCGGTCTGGGTGTGGCGCTCGATGCCGTGACCCGCGGATACAGCGTGGCTTTGTTTGAACGTTCGGACTTTACGAAGGGAACTTCCAGCCGGAGTACGAAACTGGTACATGGAGGTGTCCGTTATCTGGCGCAGGGCGATATTGCTTTGGTTCGTGAAGCGCTTCGTGAACGGGGCTTGCTCCGGCATAATGCTCCGCATTTGGTGAAAGACCAACTCTTCCTGATCCCTTGCTACCGTTGGTGGGAGGGACCTTTTTATACGATCGGACTGGTTCTTTATGATCTGATGGCGCGTGGTCTCAGCCTCGGAAGGTCTGTCTGTATCGGCCCTAAACGGGTGGCCCGGACAGTTCCGATGCTCCGTCGTGAGGGGATGATGGCGGGGGTGCTTTATCATGACGGACAGTTTGACGATTCGCGCCTGGCCATTAATCTCGTCCGTACGGCGGTCGATGCCGGTGCATGTGTCTTGAATTATATGAATGTAATCTCTCTCCTGAAAGAAGCAGGTAAAGTATCCGGTGTGCAGGTACGTGACGAAGAAACGGGGGCGATCTATTCCGTAAAAGCCCGTTCCGTTATCAATGCGACAGGTGTCTTTGCTGATGATATCCTGCAGATGGACAAGCCGGAAAATCGTCCGACCGTGCGTCCGAGTCAGGGAGTACACTTGATTTTGGATGCATCTTTCCTGGAGAGCGATTGTGCCGTGATGATCCCGAAGACATCCGACGGACGTGTACTCTTTGCCGTTCCCTGGCATAACAAAGTGGTGGTAGGTACGACCGACACTTTGATGGAGCATACCGAAACAGAACCGGTCGCACTCGAACAGGAAATACAATTTATACTCGACACTGCAGGGAAGTACCTGACACGGGTTCCCCGTCGAAGCGATGTCCTCTCCGTATTTGCCGGTCTCCGTCCGCTTGCGGCTCCCCGTAATGAAGGTAAGAAGACAAAGGAGATATCCCGGAGCCATAAACTGATCCGGGAAAAATCCGGTTTGATAACGATTATCGGTGGAAAATGGACAACTTACAGGAAGATGGCGCAGGACACGTTGGACTATGCGATCCGTTATATGCATATCCCGACACGGGAGTGTGTGACGGAGCATTATCCTGTTCATGGTTCCCGTCCGAATCCGGACTTTTCCGATCCGTTGTATGTGTATGGGACAGATGCGGATGAGATACGGGCTTTGACGGATTCCTCGCCGGAGATGGCCGAGAGACTGCATCCTCAATATGCTTTTACTAGAGGAGAGGTCACCTGGGTCGTCCGGAACGAAATGGCACGGACACTGGAGGATGTTTTGGCACGCCGGTTGCGTATACTCTTTATGGATGCACGTGCCGCGATGCAAATGGCTCCCGCCGTGGCTGCTATTTTAGCAGAGGAACGGGGAAAGGACCATACATGGCGGAATGCCCAGTTAAAAGACTTTAACCGGGTAGCCTCCCATTATATATTGAATGAATAATCTAATGAGACGAAAGATATGAATTTCAGAAATAAATACGTACTGGCTATCGACCAGGGGACGACCTCTTCGAGAGCCATCCTTTTCAGCCATCAGGGCAATATCATCACGCTGGCGCAGAAAACATTCCAGCAGTATTTTCCTAAGCCCGGTTGGGTGGAACATGATCCGAACGAGATTTGGTACACACAATCGTCTGCTATAAAGGAGGCTATGGCTAAAGCGGATGTGACGGATGCGCATATTGCTTGTATCGGTATTGCCAACCAGCGTGAAACGACGATAATATGGGACCGGGAGACCGGTTTTCCGGTCTATAACGCCATCGTCTGGCAGGACAGACGTACGGCAGACTATTGCGAAGAATTGAAGGCAAAGGGATATGCTTCTCTGATCCAGCAGAAGACCGGATTGGTGATCGATGCTTATTTCTCCGCCACGAAGATACGTTGGATTCTGGATCATGTGAAGGGGGGCCGGGAACGTGCCGAGCGTGGAGAACTTTGTTTCGGTACGGTCGATTCCTGGCTGGTCTGGAAACTGACTCGCGGAACTGAATTCATTACGGATATCACGAATGCTTCCCGTACGATGCTGTTCAATATCCATACGCAGGAATGGGATAAGGAATTGCTCGACCTTTTCCAAATTCCGGCATCCATGATGCCGGAAGTAAAAAGCAGCAGCGAGGTGTATTGCGAGACTTCTACTCCTGTCTTTAAGACTGGTATTCCTGTTTCGGGGATGGCAGGTGACCAGCAAGCTGCCCTGTTCGGACAGTTGTGTACGGATATCGGCATGATCAAAACGACCTACGGGACAGGATGCTTTATGATCCTGAATACCGGAAGCAAGCCCGTTTTATCTCAAAATAATCTGTTGACGACGATTGCTTGGAAATTGAATGGAAAAGTGACATATGCATTGGAAGGAAGTGTTTTTGTCGGTGGAGCGGTCGTTCAATGGTTGCGTGACGAGTTAGGACTGATACAGAGCGCCGCTATCACGGAACAGTTGGCTAATTCCGTGCCGGATAACGGCGGGGTCTACTTTGTTCCGGCGCTGACCGGATTGGGAGCCCCTTACTGGGACCAGTATGCCCGTGGTGCCATTATCGGAATCACGCGCGGAACGAGTGCCGCCCATCTGACCCGTGCTGCCCTGGAAGGTATTTGCTATCAGGTCTACGATGTCCTGATGGCTATGGAAAACGATATACATGCCAAGCCGAAAGAGATCCGTGTGGATGGTGGAGCGATTGCCAATAATTTTCTGATGCAATTCCAGGCAGATATCTGCCGTTGTCCGGTAGTCCGTCCTCGTGTTCTCGAAACAACAGCTTTGGGTGCCGCCTATCTGGCAGGGTTGGCGATCGGTTACTGGAAAGATGTGGATGAACTGAAAGAACAGTGGTCCTTGGATAATATCTTTAGTGCTGAAATGCATGAAGAAACGGCCGAGGCTTTGCTTACCGAATGGCATAAAGCGGTCGGTAGGAGCTTGAACTGGGCGGTTGACAAATAAATCATAAATTAAAAATCATAAATCTAATATCATGACTCCATTCGTAGCGGAATTTTTGGGAACCATGCTTCTGATCCTGATGGGAGGAGGCGTTGTGGCAAACGTGTGCCTGAGCAAAACGAAAGGACACGGTGCCGGCTGGATGGCGATTACGACAGCTTGGGCTTTGGGCGTGTTCATAGGAGTGGTGGTGGCGGGTCCTTATAGTGGGGCACATCTGAATCCGGCGGTTTCCATCGGGTTGGCTATCGGGGGGACTTTTCCCTGGTGCGACGTCTTTCAATATATCATTGCTCAAATGTTAGGTGCGGCCTTAGGAGCGCTTTTGGTCTGGCTTGTTTATAAAGACCATTTTGAGGCGACGGACGATCCGGACACCATGTTGGGTGTGTTTTGTACCAGTCCGGCGATAAAGAATCCGGCGATTAATTTCTTGACGGAAGCGGTTGGGACGTTTGCCCTGATGTTTGTCGTGTTCTATATCACCGGTGGTGAACTTTCTTTGAAAGATAGTAATAGCACGTTACCGATCGGGTTGGGTTCCGTAGGGGCGTTGCCAGTGGCGTTTACGGTTTGGGTGATCGGACTGTCCCTGGGTGGTCCGACCGGCTATGCGATTAATCCGGCACGTGACCTGGCTCCCCGTTGCATGCATGCTTTTTTGCCGATAAAGGGAAAAGGCGGAAGCCAGTGGGGATATGCCTGGATTCCGGTCTTAGGACCGATAGCCGGGGCAGCCGTAGCTGCTATGTTGTATTATATTCTATAATTATATACCATGAATTTACGAAATAAAGTCTCTTTTCTTTTGTTTTCTTTTGTGGCGGTTCCATTGTTTGCACAGACACCGCAACAGGAATTGGAACGGCTTCAACAAAACTATATCCAGTCTTTTATATCGAATGACGACCGGACGGCTTCATTGGTGGAACTCTTGTCAGGCATACAGCCTGAAACGGAAATATCCGATCAGGTTGTTGTTGAACTCCACCAGCGTTATCCTTTCAACGTGGAGAAAATAACGGGATATATGGAAACGATCCGGGAAGACGGTTCCTGGCCGGATATTAACTATAACGACCAGAAACGATCGGGCTGGTCTGTCAAGGAACATGCCGACCGGGTGCTGGAACTAGCCAAGCTGTACAGGGCTGAAGAGGGTGATTGTCATTGGGGACCGAAGCTCGAATCGGTCATTCACTTGGCATTGGGCTACTGGTTTCGGGAGAAACCGGTCTGTAAGAACTGGTGGTATAACCAGATCGGTGTTCCCAAGACATTGGGACCAGCTTTCCTCCTGATGAAAGAACAATTGAACCCGGAGGAAAAGGAAGCCGCCATCGAGGTGATGGAAAATGCCAAGTTCGGCATGACAGGACAGAATAAAGTCTGGCTTGCCGGGAATGTGTTGATGCGTGGACTGTTGCAGGATGATTTCGAATTGGTAAAGGCTGCCCGTGATACTATTGTATCCGAGATTACGACTGGTATGCAGGAAGGGATCAAAAGCGACTGGAGCTTTCATCAGCACGGACCGCAGCAACAATTCGGAAACTACGGATTGGCTTTCCTGACGGAGATGAGTTCTTATTCCGGCCTGTTTGCGGGAACCGTTTTTGCCCTGAACAAGGAGCAACAGGGAATTTTGAATTCTTTCCTTCTGAACGGCTATCGTTGGATTGTCTGGAAAGGGTATATGGATGTCAATGCACTGGATCGGCAATTGTTTCATAGCGGGCAGATACATAAGGCATTCAGTCTGGCTTTTGCCACGAATGCCCTGATGCGTGGCAGTTCCGCCGAAGATATCCGGCAGATGAATGAGTTCTTGAAAGATAACTATGCTCCCGAAAGAAAAGGTAGCGCTTTCATCGGGCATAAACATTTCTGGGATTCTGATCAGACCGTTCATCGTTCCTCCACCTGGATGGCTTCGGTCAAGATGGCCTCTGACCGGGTGATTGGCACGGAGTTGGTGAACGAAGATAATTTGAAAGGCTTTTATATGGGCGACGGTGCTCTTTATACGTACTGTCGTGGTGACGAGTATCTGAATATTTTTCCTTTCTGGGACTGGCGGAAGATTCCAGGCATTACCGCTTATGAGAGCGAGGCTCCCGTTCCTGCTTTTTTCAATTATGGGGCGCATGTGAGGAATAAGACTGCCTTTGTCGGAGGTGTGACGGATGGTGAAACCGGAATGACGGCAATGGTCTTGGACCGGGATGGTTTGCAGGCGCACAAGTCCTGGATCTTTACCCGCGATTATGTCCTTTGCTTAGGTGCTGGGATTCGTTCGGACAGCATTTTGGCGGTTACGACATCTGTAGACCAGCGGGTGAAACGGGGCGATTTGCTCCGATATGCCGATGGTAATTGGTTGCCGGTACAGGGAAAGTATGTTTCTTCTCCGGAGGAACAACGTTTCTTCCATGATAACACAGGGTATATTCTGTTACAACCTTCCGCATGTGTGGTCATTTCGGAAAAGCGATCCGGGCGCTGGTGTGATTTTATGGGATCATATGCTCCTAAAACGGTAGAAGGAGAGATTGTTGGTCTCTATATCGATCATGGAAGAGAGGATAACGCCGATTACCAATATTTGGTCCTTCCAGCTTCTACCGCCGAAAAAACCGCAGCTTTTGCAGTACAGGATATCCGGGTGATCCGGAATGACACATCCATTCAGGCTGTTGCTGCCGGCAACTGTTTTTATGTGACGGCGTATGAGCCGCAGGTAGTAAACTTGCAAAAAGACTTGCAGGTCGATTTACAGACTCCGGGTATTTATATGTTCCGTCTGCATAATGGAAATTGGTTGATCGAAGCTGCCGATCCGACACACAAGCAACATTCCCTGTCGCTCAAAATGAATGGGAAGGATGTGAAGATCGTCTTCCCTCCCTGCCATGAACCGGGAAAAAGCATTTCTGCCCAACCGTTTATCAGTGCTCCTTTTTCCAAAGGAATCAAAGTGGATGGTAAACAAGACGACTGGAAAAACGTCCCGGCTGTAACTGGCCTGATCGCTCCCTGGGACGGGGCGGAAAAAGACAAAACCGCTTTTTATGCCTGTCATGATCAAAAGAACCTGTATTTCCTGTATGAGGTGTCTGATACTACTTTGGTTTATAATGACGAGAAGACGGAGGCTTCTGTCGGTAATGGAGACCGGATCGAGTTTTTTATGAGCAAGGATCCGGAGATGAAGACGTATTATTGTGCGGAGATCGATCCGAAGGGGAAAGTGATGGATTATGAAGCGCATAACTATCGTAAGTTTGATTTTAACTGGAACTTCAAGGATTTGAAGTTGGTAACTTCCGTCGGCAAAGATTCTTACCGTGTGGAAGGGAGCATTTCGTTGAAGACGCTAAGAAAATTAGGGTTGATTTCTCCGGAAGGTGAAATCCGCATGGGTGTTTACCGGGCCGATTATTTCGACGATGCCGGGGAGCGCGTGATCTGGTCGTCCTGGATCGTCCCTGATGCTGCCGAACCGGATTTCCATATCCCGTCTTCTTTGGGAATATTAAAACTGGAGAATTTCGTACCTTTGTCACGACTAAAATAAAAGAAATATGAATAGAACGCTGATAAAAAACGCCACTATCATTAACGAAGGCCGCACCTTCACCGGTTCGGTACTGATCGAAGATGATAAGATTGCCGCAGTATATGAAGGGATAATTCCGGCTGAGTCCGGTGATGCGACCGTGATAGATGCTACAGGTAAATACCTGCTTCCGGGTGCTATCGACGATCAGGTGCATTTCCGTGAACCAGGATTGACGCATAAAGGCGATATCGCCAGCGAAAGCCGTGCTGCCGTAGCCGGTGGGGTGACTACCTTCATGGATATGCCGAATACGAAGCCTCAGACGACAACTCTTGCCGATCTGGAATGGAAATTGCAACGGGGAGCTGAAACGTCGGTTGCTAACTATTCCTTCTTCTTCGGCGGGACGAACGACAATATGGATGAAATCCGTATACTGGATCGTAGCCGTGTGCCGGGTCTGAAACTCTTTCTCGGTTCTTCCACCGGTAATATGTTGGTCGATAAGAAGGATAGCCTGGAACGTATTTTCGGCGAAGCCGGAATGCTTATCGCTATCCATGCCGAAAAGGAGGAGGTCATCAAACGGAACATCGCTCATTATACGGGCTTGCACGGTGACGACCTGGATATCTCCTTCCATAGTAAGATCCGTAGCGAGGAAGCCTGCTATGCTTCCTCGTCCGAGGCAGTCGAACTGGCTACCCGTCTCGGTTCCCGTCTGCATATTCTGCATCTTTCGACAGCAAAAGAACTTTCTTTGTTGAGCAATAAGCTTCCGCTTAGTGAAAAGAAGATCACAGGTGAAGTATGTGTGCATCATCTTTGGTTCCACGATGGCGATTATGAACAGTTCGGAAACCGTATCAAATGGAACCCGTCGATTAAGACGCTGGCAGACCGTACAGCACTGCGTGAAGCCGTTAATAACAACACGATCGATATTGTGGCGACCGACCATGCCCCGCATCTCCTTTCCGAAAAGGAGGGAAGTTGCCTGAAAGCCGCTTCCGGAGGTCCGCTGATCCAGCATTCGCTCATTGTTATGCTGGAATTGGCGATGGAAGGCCGTTTCACTTACGAAAAAGTGGTGGAAAAGATGGCTCATATGCCTTCAGAACTTTTCCGCGTGGATCGCCGTGGCTATATCCGTCCAGGTTATTATGCCGACCTTGTCTTGGTCGACCCGAAAGAAACCTGGACAGTGGCAAAAGAAAATATACTGTATAAATGCGGCTGGTCTCCTTTCGAAGGCTATACATTCCATCATGCCGTCTGGAAAACATTCGTCAACGGGCAACTGGCCTATGACAATGGACGGGTGAATGATGAGGTTCGCGGGATGGAAGCTCGGTATAGTTGAAAAGTGAAAGGTGAAAGTTAATTTTACGTCTCTTTATAACTTTCAACTTTTACCTTTCACCTTTCAACTGATATCAATAAGTTTGTGCGTTTGCAAGCTGAGGCGCCATTGGGGGTGGTGGAGGATGTACTCTACCACCTCTTTTGTATTCAGGCAGGAACAGGGTTGGAGGAAATGCCAGGTTGCTTCCAAGCCGGCGTATTCCGTCAGGTCCTGTCCTGTATAGACCACTTTGACCTCATCTATATGTGCCAGCCTCAAGGGAAACCCTTTCGGGGAACAGGTCACCCAGTCGATGCCTTCCGGCAACGGGTTTGTCCCGTTAGTCTCGATGCAAATATATTTCCCTGCCATGTGTAGCAGATCGATAAAAGTCTGGTCGATCCAGAGCGAAGGTTCGCCCCCTGTCAAGATAACGACATTTGAAGGAAAGGCTGAAATAGCTTGTAAAATATCTTCATCAGACATCAAGATCCCTTCCTCGTGTCGGGTATCACAAAAACTGCATTTCAGGTTGCATCCGGAGAAGCGGACGAAAACGGCAGGCGTACCCGTATGGAAACCTTCTCCTTGGAGACTGTAGAATATCTCGTTAATCTTTCTCATAGATTGCCGTGTTTCCTTCTGATTCCTGAACTTCTACTTTGTAGCAGGTGGGAAGCTGGTCGCATATCCACCGGGCGATATTCTCGGCTGTCGGGTTAAAGGGGAGCACCTCGTTGAGGTTCCGGTGATCGAGTTGATCTTTTACGACCTGCTTGATATGGGTGAAATCGATCACCATGCCATCTGTGTTTAATTCTTTGGAACGGCAATGCACAGTGATAATCCAGTTGTGACCATGCAGATATTCGCATTTGCTCGGATAGGAAAGCGACAGACTGTGAGCTGCCGAAATCTCCATACGTTTGATAACGGTATACATACGATAAAACTGTTTTAGAATATTATGCCTGCACCTAATGTCACCTCGGTACAAGGTGCAAATTTACTGAAAAAATCGGGTTCCGAAGCGGTACTTAATGTATTGAAATATTAAAAATATCTGTAACTGTTTGTATGTATTTAAAACAAAGATCAGGGGAGGATCTATCGTAAAAATGAACTTTTTTGTTGTGAAATAAAAATATTATGTATTAATTTGCTTCATAATCAAAGATATGAGGTGGTTTTAATGTCTCTGAACCAGTATTTCGGCAGCAGTCCTATATTGTTAAAAAATAGAAGAAGCTGCAAATAAGTTTCGATAATCTTAAAAATGTGTTTTATAATATCTTTTTTTATTTGTTCAGTAATTTAAAATGCCTCATCTTTGCAAGCAGATAACCTAAACAATCTTTTTGCCTTAAAGACTAATACCTATTAAAACCTATAAAGAGGACCTTTGAGAAAAGGTCCTCTTTATGATTTTTAGAGGGTTACTCTTCCGTTTCTTCTATTTTTGACGATATTTTCCCAATCGCATCATTGAGTTTTTCTTCAGGTGGGATCATGTTGAAGTTGCCCCAGAACTTTTCATCGTAAGTAAATCGGGTTTCCGCAAAGATTGTCCGTGTCGGTAATGCTTCGCTACGGGCAAAGCGGCTTACTCGGTTCGTGTCTATTTTGCAGGTAACCATCTCGAACCAGGTATGCAGCGGAAAAGTTCCGAACAGTTGTTTCCTTTTCTTTATCCTGAAAAAGAGGTCGCCTCGGACATGGTTGATGTAATATTGGCCATTGTAAGGTTTGTATGTTACGGTATAGATCACTTTTTGGGGAGTGATCTTTAGGTTGCGACTCTTTTTCTCCACCAGCATCCCGGTAGCCTGTTTGATGTATTTGGGGTTGATTTCGAAGTGGGCGCGGAGCAATGCGTTGTTTTCCGTGTCGATATACAGTTCTCCCCGGTAAAGGGCGGAGTTGATGTCTCTTTTTTGTTCGAAATAGATCACATGGGCTAACCGGTTGTCGATCACGGCGATATCGGAAGATGCATACATATAAGACTCTATCTTTTCATCTGTCAGAAGGAAGTCAGGCAATTCCTTTATCAAGTCCAGGCTCAGGCTGGCGTTGATTCCCGACTTCATCCGGGCGATGATCGTGTCTTTTTCCTGCTGGCTGATGATCCGGCGCATTTTGAGCAGTTTGACCTGGTCCGGTGCCGGATTGGGCTTGTAGGCCGGTTTGTAAATTTTGAATACAGCTTCCGTCAATCCTACGAATTTATTTTTTCGTTCGATTCCTTCCCGGTAGAAAGTAGTCAGGTAAGCGGGTGATTGCGGGTAGTTTTTCCGGATGTTTTCTTTCATGTCTCGAAGCAGGCGGAGTGGGTTGACGATGCGCACTACGACTTCTTGGATCGGGATTATTTTGGCATCGAGCGTGATCACCGTGTGTTGTCCGGCGAGAAGAGAGGCCTCTATCTTGCGGGGTTCGTAGCCTAAGTGGGAGAAGTAGAGCGTAGACCGGCGAAGCGAGTCGGGCAGCGTGAGCCGGAACTCCCCGTTTGCATTGGTGATGCTGCCGATTGAAGTAGCAAGGACTCCTATAGTGCCCGCCTCGATCGGTTCATTCGTCTGTTGGTCTTGTAGGATTCCTTTGACAATAAAATGGTTGTCTGCCTCTTTCGGAGGAATGGTCTCGGGAATGGCTGTTTGCCTAGCAGGTTGCGGTCCGGAGATCAGGATGTGATTGCCTATCACACGCAAGCTCAGTTCTTTGTTTCCTGTGATCAGGTAAATTGCCTGCCGGATGGTGTAGTCTCCTTTCGGGATGCGTACCGTTTTTTCATTATCGATCAGCTTGCTGTCATAGATAAAGAGAAAGCCGGTTTGTTCCGATACTTTGTCAAGCAGGCGGTAGACGGTATTTTTTTCTTTGGATAAGTGAATCATGCGGGCCAGAACATCATCGCCTTCCTCTGCGCATAACAGGCCTGTCGGAAGCAAAAGCATCCAAAAGCACAGACAGAGAAGGCGAAAAATCTGAATCATTAGCTTCACTATATAAATAACATTTAATTGTCAATTGAATAAAAGGATCATGTTGTCCTGTCGTGTTTTTTTCAAATCGAGGGCAAGGCAGATCAGTTCAGCCATCGCTTCGGGTGTATCATTGGAGAAGGTGACGGTAAGCGTCCGGTTCCATAGCTCCGGTGTCGTTTCCAACCGGATATCCGGATTTTGCAGATTGATCACCCGCAGGATATTGCCTAATTTTTCGTCTTTGAACCTGATTCGTTTGGTATAGCGGTCGAATAGTGCCGGATCGGGAGTCATGCTCAATTGCAGTCTCCGGGAGAGAAGCGTGACGGTTTCCCCGGCTTTTACATGGATGTCCTGTCCGTCCTTCTTCAACGTCACTTTTACTTCCCCTCGCTGTACAGACAGTTCGAAAGGAGAGCTATCGTTACTTTTCACATTGAAGGCCGTCCCTAACACTTCGATACGTGTATCTTCGGTTTCAATCACGAACGGCCGCTTACGGTTACCGGCTACCTCAAACAAGGCATTCCCCTGCAAGCTCACTTCCCGCCGGTCGGAAGAGAAATGTTCGGGAAACTTCAATGAAGTATTTCCTGCCAGGTAGACCACGGAACCATCCTCAAGGGTGGTTACCAATGTCGTTGCCGTCTCACTGTTCCGACGGGTGAGCAGGTTCGGATCGGTATCCTGCCCGGACCTGTTCAGGTAGGTGACAGAGACAAGCAGACAAAGAAGGGCGACGGCAGCAGCGGCTACTCCTCTTTTCCATGCAAGGCTTCTGAATGGCGAAGCCGGTCTGCCCGAAAGCAAACCTTCTTCATCCAGGCGTTGGTACAACGTATTCCAGGCCCGGTCTGTTTTTCTTTTATTTCTTTCTGTTTCAATCATATTTCATGTAAATCTCTAATTCGTCTCGTAGTGTTCGGAGTGCTTTCGTCATTTCGGCCTCGACTGTTTTGACTGAAAGGGAGAGGCTGGAAGCGATTTCCGCATATTTCTTTCCTTCGAAACGATGCATCCGGAATATGCGGAGACGACGTTCGGGAAGCTTTTCGAGTGTCCGGTTTACCAGAGCTTCCAGTTCCTTGTATTCGATCTGCTCCTGTGGGTCGTCCGGTGTGTCGTCTTTATCCGGGTGGGAGAGGATGGCATCCCGATAACGGTTGCGTACATCCTGGTGTTCCCAGTACTGGAGGGATTGGTTACGCACGGCCCCATACAAATAGCTTTTTATCGTATGAAACAATTGTAACCGTTCCCTTTCCTTCCAAAACACATAGAATAATTCTTGTACGATCTCTTCCGCAATATCCATTCTACCGGTTATGCTGGCTGCAAACATACAAAGAGGCATATAATACAGACGGAATACTTGTTCAAAAGCCTTGACGTCTCCATTTTTGATCTTTGTAAGTGTAAGCAGGTCTTTCATGTTTAATAATTATTCAATGTGCCAATTGAGAAATGTTGCTAATTTATACATTAATCTGCTCATTGGCAAATTGGCACATTACCTATGTTGCTTCTTCAGTTTGTTGACAGCGTGTTCCAATGATTCTGTCGGCTCGATGATATTGTAGGAACCCCAGAAACCTTCATCGGCAAAATTGGAAACCTTGTCCGATAAGGACTGGCTGGATCTGAATGCCATCTTGTAGGGAATAGTGTTTATGCCGCTTTCCTTGCCATCTGTTACGACCATCTCCGAAAGGATGGTGTAATTGGTTGAGAACAATTTGCGTTTCCAGTCGCATTTGAAGCGGACGCCGTTACGGATGTAGCTCAGATAAGTCAGCCCATTGCGTTCCTTGTAGTTGACCAGGAACGAGACTTCGACCGGTTTGAACCGTAACCCGAACGGTTTTTTCCGGAGGATCGCCTGCGTGGCCTTGTTGCGGTCGTTCATGTCGAGAAAGAATTCGGCCCGCGTGAAAGAGAGCCGTTCCTTGTCGATGTATAGTTTTCCATAATAAAGCGCATACGGTAATATGGCTTGCGGCTCGAAATTGATAACGTATTGTGGCCGGTCGTTGATCGTTGTCGATTCTTCCATCCGGAATTTATAGTAAGGCAGGCTTTCCAGGTCGAGCAGTACATCCGGATTCTTCACCACATCCACATAGACGGACAGGTTCGGGCCTCCCAGCAGTTTGACGGCCAATGTGTCGCTCGCTTTCTGGCTGAGCAGCTTGCGCCCTTTGAATATCTGTACGCGATCGCGGTCTACTCCCTCGTCATAAGGAGTCTTGTAGATATCGATCACCGCTTCCGAGATGTTGATATACCGGCGCCCTTTCTGGGCCGTTTCACGATAGAATCCGGTTAGGAGGCTATGCTTCGAACTGTAGTTGGCCGGAATCTTTTTGATTGCTTCTTCCACCAAGTAACGAGGATCGCGGGCATGGATGATAACTTCGTCGAGCATATTCGTGTAGGGGGTCAGCCACACGGTCTGTTCTTCCACATCCTTGCCGTTGAGTTCTATTTTACTGTTGAAATATCCGAGGTGCGAAATCTCTACTTCTTTGGCATGGATGGAATCCTTTACCTTGAAAGAAAACTCACCGTCGGCGTTCGTGACTGTGCCGGTCGTACTGCCCGGAATAGAAATATTGACATATTCCAGGCTCTTTTTGCTCTTTTTATCTTTTACGATACCACTGACCGTGATGTACCCCCCTTCGTCAGCCGAATCCGTTTGTGCCTGTAAAGGCGTGAATCCCGCCAGCGACAGTGTAATGAGCAAGTATCCCCATAGTTGTTTATGCATCGCTTTCATATCTCATATAGTTTAATAAGTAAATACTCGTGCTTGTATTACTAAGATGGTTCAGCCGGCAAATACCCTATGCTTCGTCTCCGGATTTTTTTATTATGATGGACATAGTTTGAAAATTTGACTATTTTTGCGCAGGTTATACTAAGATGAGACGATGACAGAGCAGGAGATAAGGAAATATTTAAGGCGGATCGAAGAAGAGAATTCCCAGACTGCTCTGCGTAGCTTTTATAATCTTTGCTTCGACCGTTTCTTTCGTATAGCCTACTACTATCTGCATACGGAAGAGTGGGCACAGGAGGTCGTCCTCGATGTATTCCTGAAAATATGGGAACGCCGCGAGTCTTTGCACCATATAGCCAATTTGGAAGATTATTTCTTTATCACGATAAAAAATGCCTCTCTGAACTATCTCGAAAAGGAACAACGCCGGAAAGACATGACGGCGGATGCTTTTGACGGTGTGTCCATCTCCGGTGAATCGCCGGAAGACATCTTGGTCAGTGAGGAACTTTTCGCCCACTATGTCAAGGCCCTCGATCGTCTGCCGGAGCGATGTCGTGAAATATTTATCCGTGTACGTGAAGAAAAGCAGTCTTATGCCGAGGTCGCGAAAGACTTGGGCATAAGTGTCAATACGGTCGATGTACAGTTACAGAAAGCGATCGGGCGGATGCGGGATATGTTGTCGCGTTATATAAGCGGAACCGAAAATTGAATATCTTTGTATTTGATTGAAAAGGTAATGACATGAAAGATATGGATAAATTCATCGCGCAGCAGCGTCTTCTCTATCCGTTGTCGGATGAATCGGTACTCAAATTGACGGAAGGGATGGAAGAAGTGTTTGCTCCGAAAGGCAGTTTTCCGGTGTATGAAGGAGATCGTGATCCGTATGTCTGGTTCGTCAAAGAAGGATTGGCCCGTTCGTTTGTAGAGCGGGATATGCGCGACGTCACCTTATGGTTCGTGTCGTCCGGCGAAATCGTGAATATGTCTTACCGTGAAACCGCAGCTTATAATCTGGAAATGGTGGAAGATACCGTTTTGCTGCGTATTCCGGCGCGGCGTCTTGAAGAGCTTTGTGAACAGACGCTCGATCTGGCGAACTGGATGCGTAAGTTGTCGGATTATTACCTCCGTGAATATGAGAATTACTTTATCAATGACAGTTGGAGTGATGCCCGTGAGCAATACGAGACCTTGCTGCGTACGCGCCCGGACCTTTTCCAACGGGTCCCGTTGAAGCATATTGCTTCATTCCTGCAAATTACCCCGCAGTCGCTTAGCCGGATACGTGCCTCTGTGAAATAGGAGTCTGATTTATCTTATAAATTACCATATCATGAACAAACTCAAATTAATTACCGTGATGCTTGCCGTAGCCGCACTTGTGCAGACCGGCGATGCCTGTACGGTCGTCATTGCCGGTAAGAAAGCGACAGTCGACGGCAGTGTGTTGAACTCGCATACCGATTGCGGTCCCGATTGCCGTATACAGGTAGTCCCCGGACAAAAATATCCCAAAGGGACGATGGCGCCTGTCTATTATGGCATCTTGACGCGTAACCGTCCGGAAATGGGAGAAGGGGAGATTCTGGGGTATATTCCGCAGGTGGAGGAAACCTATACCTATTTTCATTCTGCTTATTCCCATATTAACGAATATCAGCTTTGCATTGGGGAAAGCACTATGAGCCAGCGCCCCGAATTGCAGGTCGGCAAGGGAGAAGGCAAACAGATCATGACGGTGGAACAGGCGGCTGTTTTTGCCCTTCAGCGTTGTAAAACGGCAGAAGAGGCGTTGAGTCTGATTACCTCCTTGATGGAAAAATACGGTTTTCTGCCATCTTGCGGTCCCGAATCGGAATGTCTGACGCTTGCCGATCCGGATAAAGTGTGGGTTCTCGAACTTTTCAGTGTGGGAAAGGACTGGACGCCCGAAAGTGGTAAGCCGGGTGTTATCTGGGCTGCACAACGGTTACCGGACGATCAGGTGGCGATTATCCCGAATTGGAGTATTATAAAGGAAATCGATCTTAGTAAACCGGACCAGTTCAGGGCTTCGTCCAACTATATGCAGGAAGCAGTCGACCGGGGTTGGTATGATCCTTCCGGCAAACATCCGTTTGTATGGCAGGAAGTATATGCCCCGACGCCGCGTGAGTGGTCGACGAACCGTTTTTGGTTGTTTTATGAGACATTTGCCCCCGGAACGACCAGTATTCCCCGTCATACGAACGATCCGTTCAAGAACCTCGATCAATACACGCAGTATGTGGAACCGCTCGGCTCCTATCCGTTCTCCGTCGTCCCGGCAAAAAAGTTGGCGGTGCAGGATATCATGACTTTCCAGCGTTCCACGTTCGAAGGAACGATCTATGATAAAGAAAATGATGCCGCCTGGTACTATGTCGGTCCTGACGGAAAAGCGGTGAAGAGTAAATTGGCGACTCCGTTCCCGACCCGTGAGATGCAGAAGCAGATGAAGACAACCCGTCGCCGCGCGGTTGCCCGTATGGATGGCGAATATGGAATGGTAGCCCAGCTGCGAAGTTGGCTTCCGCGTGAGATAGGGGGCCTCTATTGGGTGTTTGTCGATAATGCTTATACATCTCCTTATTTCCCGCTCTTTACCGGCACGACCGCTATTCCGGAAGTCTATCGTACTTATGATCCGAATGCTTACAGTGATCAGTCTGCACGTTGGGCCGTCGACTTTGTCGATAACATGCTTTATCTGAACTGGCAGGACGGAAAGAAGGATTTGCTGGCTGCCCGTGCCCCGATGGAAGAGTCGTTTTTCTCACGCAATGCCGCGATCGAACAGGAATATATGGCTTTACAGAAGAAGAACCCCCAAAAGGCGACCGCTTTATTGAACAACTATGCACAAGAATGTGCCGACAAGATCATGCAGACATACCGGGAACTCCGGAACCTGTTGTTGGTGAAATATACGAATAACAAATAACTCCTCCGTTTACATCTATCCAGACCGAAGTTCTTGTAGTTATTGTATGGTTTTCCAAAATCCCCGTTGGTCTAAATCGAAACAGTAGTGCATAAAATTTGATTTTCTACCCCATTTATTTCAAATTACTATTGCGGGTAATATTTTTTAAGAAACCCGCAATAGTATAAAATGTTGGATGATAGATAAATATGAATATCGCTCTTTTGAAGGAGGTTATTGTATAATTTAACATTTCAAAAAGCCTGATTCGCCTTTTGGCTGGGGCGGACTATCCTGTTCCCGCGCTTGACGCGGGATCGCAAAGAAACAGACCTTATCCCCATGAATTATCGGGTGAACCCATTCCTTTCTGTATCCTGTGCAGCGTTTCTTTCTCCCCAAGCATCTTATTTATAAATGGGGATTATCGGACAATGAAGCTGTCCGGATGGTTAAAGTATATATAAATGCTTGGAAACTATTTGGAAACAGCTATATTTGTGAATAAAATGGACAGTTTTATTAGTGAGGCAGAAAGGGTATTAAACCTACCCCCTTGTATTTAGTCTAAAGAGTAGAAATATTATAAAGTAGAGGAGAAACGAATATGAAACCCATGAAATTAACATCTTTGATGGTGATGCTTCTGGTAGGCTTCAGTGCCGCAGCCCAGGAGGAGTTCTTTGATGATGTGTATTTCTCTTCCAGCAAAAAAGATAAAAAAGAAAAAACAGAAGAGAAGGTCATACAGCCTAAAGAGGATGCTGAACGTACTACGATGACGTCTACATACAGCACCAGCAAAAGAAAAAGTGCTGTGTCTGATGAAGAACGCGATGTAGATGAATATAACCGTCGCTATACTTCGATTGACGTGGAGGAGCCGTATGATGAAGATTCAGACGGTGAAGTCTTGGCCGAATATAACGACGATATGGATAATGAAAAAACAGTCGCTTCCGATTCTAAAAAGGAACGTCGTTCGGATACGGAATATACCGAGCGTATCATCCGTTACCATTCGCCGAGCAAGATTACGATTGCCGGAGCAGACCAAGTCGATCTGTATCTGAGTGACGGATATTATGCTTATGGCTACGATACGGATTATTCCAACGGCAGTACCAACGTAAGTGTCAATGTGAACATCGGCAATGGCTGGGGCGGTTACTATGATCCGTGGTACAGCGGATGGTATGGTGGCTGGTACGGCGGTTGGTATGATCCCTGGATTTACAGCCCGGCCCGCTATTGGGGCTACGGTCCATCCTTCGGTTTCGGCTGGGGTTGGGGTGGTTTCTATGCCGGCTACTGGGGCCCGTCTTGGGGCTGGGGTCCGAGTTATTGGGGACCTGGTTATTGGGGTGGTGGCTACTGGGGACATCATCACCATCATTATGTTTCACCGTATAGACATAATTATATAGGATCACGTACATCTGCCGGACAGAGATCTTCTTATGCAAGTGCAAGTGGGAGATCACGTACTTCGGTTGGAAGTAGAACATCTGCAGGAAGCAGGAGTGCAACATCTTTGAGAAGTAGTAGTGCTGCACGAAGTCGTACAAGTACGGGAGTAAATGGACGTACGAGTACAGGTGTAAGAAATCGAACAAGTGTAGGGACTTCTGCACGTATGTCTTCTTCGACACGTTCTTCTGCAGTAACAGGAGGACGCACGCGGATATCTCGTGAAAGTGCAGTTAGTTCGGGTGCTTCTCGTTCTTCGAATCGCCAATATACGGCACCGGCAAGAAGTAGTAGTTCTTCCCGTTCTTATAATAATTATAGTGGGAATTCTCAACGCAGTAGTAGCTCTTTTTCTCCTTCAAGAAGTAGTAGCGGTAGCCGGAGTTCATTTGGAACATCTTCGTCAGGAGGCTCCCGTTCATCAGGAGGTAGCTATGGTGGCGGAGGAAGCCGTTCCAGTGGTGGTGGACGCAGCAGATAGAAATAATTTTTGAGAGAGTCATATATTAAGGACACGCAAGTCGTGTCCTTGCTTTATTAAGATATTTAGAAATAAGAGAGACAATGAAGAAGGTGATTTGTTTATGTGCATCAGCATTACTTTTAGGTAGTGGTTCAATGTTTGCACAAGGTGAAATGGATGCTTATAAGTTCTCACAATATGATTTGAACGGAACTGCTCGTTATTTGTCTATGGGAGGGGCTTTTGGAGCATTAGGTGGTGATATCTCAGCCATGAGAACTAATCCTGCAGGTTTAGCTATATATAGAAGTTCTGAGATCGTAACGACAGTGAGTTTATCTTCTATCAAAACAAAAACAGATTGGTTGGGCATTGAAATGGATGATAAAAAGACCCGATTTAATTTTGACAATATAGCTTATGTCGGCTATTTCCCTACTGGAAATGATGAAGGTGTGATTGGGTGGAATGTCGGGTTTTCTTATAATCGTGTGAAGAATTTTAATCGTCAGTACAGAATGGGACGAGGAGCCGGGGGGAATTCTATCACAGATTATTTGGCTGGCTATGCAAATCTGGGAATAGACTTAACAACAGGTAATAAGTTGACAGGGAATGATCTTTGGTCAACGGATACTTATAATCCCTATATTTCACAGGACTGGTTGCCTACATTAGCCTTTAATTCAGGTTTGATTGATTCGGATAATAGAAGCCAGGCGGGGAATTTCTTTTCTACTTTTGGTTATTTCGATGATGAACATCAATGGCAACCTTTGGAGGTACAAGCAGCCGATATGTTAGTGTCAGAAAAAGGTGCGATAGACAAGTATGACTTTTCATTTGCTACAAATATTTCTAATCGTTTCTTTATAGGAGCTACGGTTTCTGTAGCGGATATTGATTATAGCACAAGTTCTATTTATGATGAAGATTTCGGTTATTTTAATGCAGAGGCGGAGAATGTAGGATTTAGGGATCATCTTTATTGGGATAACTATTCTTCAATGAATGGGACGGGATATTCTTTTAATTTAGGTGTGATTGCTCGTCCAACCGATTTTTTGCGTTTAGGGGTAGCTTACAATTCTCCGACATGGTATAAAATAACGAATTATTATAGTGCTGAAGCCGGTGCTTTTGTTTTTGATTATTTTAAAGAAAGGCAGAATCCAGTCGCTCCGAATAATCCAGATATGGATTGGGAAGCTAAAACCCCCACGGATTTTTATACGGAATATAAGCTTCGAACGCCGGATAAATGGATTTTTAGTGCTGCAGCTATTTTAGGGCAAAATGCTCTTATTAGTGTTGATTATGAATTAACAAATTATAAATCTATGCATTTGCAGGATAGAGACGGATATGATCAAGAAGGAGATAATAGTCTAATTAAACGCGATTTTCGTACTAGTGGTATGTTAAAAGTTGGTGCGGAATATAAAGTTACACCACAATTTGCTATTCGTGTAGGAGGAGCATGGCAAAATAGTCCAAGTCAAGATCATATGAAATATAGTGAAACTGGTAGTGTTGTAGAAGTGTTTCCTGCAGGAACGCGTACAGCTTATACGGTTGATCATCATATAAATTATTATACCGTTGGTTTAGGATATCGTTTTACTCCTAATTTTTATGTTGACATGGCTTGTGTCTATCGGATGCAGAAAGAAGATGTTTACCCATTTCCCCATCTTATAGGCGAGGTTGATAATGAACCGACTGTTCTGGTAGAATCCATTCCTGCAACACTGAAGACAAACACGACAAAAGTGGTCCTTACATTAGGCTATAAGTTCTAAAAATCATACTTTGTTTTTAAAAGCCCCCTGTTCGTACATAAAACGTACGGTCAGGGGGCTTTTTTATGTAAAAATAAAGGAAATGTTTGCCTATTTAAAATACTTTTTGTTCTTTTGCCTTTGTAAATATAAATAATATTATTGTCTAACAATTTTAAATATCGTTGCCTATAGCATAAACATTACTCAAGAAAAAACTAAAAATATAGAAGTAATGAAGACTTTAAGAATGATGACTGACGAAGAGCTGGTCGTTCTTTATGCAGAAGGTAATAATGCTGCTTTCGATGTATTGTTGAATCGTTACAAAAGTAGCATACACTCCTACATTTACTTTATAGTCCATAACAAAGATCTCACAGAAGATATCTTTCAGGAGACTTTTGTCAAGGTGATTATGACTATTAAACAAGGCCGTTATACAGAAAACGGTAAGTTTAAAGCATGGATTACCCGCATTGCTCATAACCTGATTATCGATAACTTCCGTCAGGAACGCAGTGAAAATACGGTTTCAAATGATGAAGTGGAAGTGGATCTTTTCAATAATATCAAACTTTGCGACGGCACGATCGAAGATAACATCGTACGCCGTCAGGTATTGTCTGATGTGAAAAAGCTGGTGAAGCACCTTCCCGACAGCCAACGCGAAGTATTGGAAATGCGTTATTATCAAGATCTCAGTTTTAAGGAAATTGCCGATATTACAGGCGTGAGCATCAATACGGCTTTGGGACGTATGCGTTATGCGATCTTGAATATGCGTCGTATGGCGGAAGAAAACAGTATCGAGCTGTCGATGGCTTGATAATAAAAGTTGAAAATTTATTTTCTTGTCATACAATAAGGAGATAGCCTGCCCGTTTTATTATCAAACAAGATAAAAAAACGAGTTGCCTATGAAGAGACTTTCTACTCAATGTATGAATGAAATAGAAAATAAAACAAACAGAAACCGAAAAGAAAGGAAAACAATGCCGCGTCGGCAAACACTTGATTTCCTTACCCAATTTGCGAGGGTTTATCATTCAGAACCCGCTTTACGCACGGAACTCTGTGGTTTAGTAATGAACTGACGTCGTCTTGCAGAAAAGCAAAAAGAGTATGAAACATAAAATAGCACCTTCTCTGTTAGCTGCTGATTTTCTGAACCTGCAGCGGGAAGTGGAAATGATCAACGAGAGTGATGCTGATTGGTTGCATCTGGACATAATGGACGGTGTGTTCGTTCCTAACATATCGTTTGGTTTTCCGGTTCTGGAAGCGTTGAAGCCAATCTGCAAGAAACCGATGGATGTACATCTGATGATCGTGGAACCGCAAAAGTTCATTCCGGAAGTGGCGGCTACGGGCGCTTATATGATGAATGTGCATTATGAGGCTTGTACACATCTGCACCGTACAGTGGCGGCGATCAAAGAGGCGGGAATGAAGGCGGCTGTTACATTGAATCCGCATACGCCGATTTCCTTGTTGGAAGATATCTTGCAGGATTTGGATATGGTATTGCTCATGTCGGTAAATCCGGGTTATGGAGGGCAAAAGTTTATTGAACATTCGATAGATAAAACAGCTCGTCTGAAAGATATGATCCTGGCAAAAGGGTTGAATACCTTGATCGAAGTTGATGGCGGTGTCAATATGCAGACGGCGAAACCTTTGCTTGAGGTGGGGGCGGACGTGCTGGTTGCCGGTAGTTTTGTTTTCCGTTCCCCTGATCCGTTGAAGACGATCCGGGAACTGAAAGAATTATAATGTCGACTCGTAGGGGCGGGGTTCTACTCCGCCCAATCAGAAATCGTACCTTTATTGGATGCAATGAGCAGAGCAGAGCACTGCCCCTACGGAATGACGTCCTTTGTGCAATACCGATCAAGCCTTAAACCAACCATTTCAAAACCTTACATTATGATAAAAGAATTACAGATCCGTCCCTTTGCCCGTCCGCTGCTTGTCTGGATTGCGGGGATTATGCTACAGACCGTTTTTTCGTGTTGTACTTATTCCTGGGTATTACTATTGCTCCCTGTTATTATCCTTACCACAGCCGGTCTTGCCTTGAGAGGGCAGGAGCATTTTTGTTATGAAACCCGTTGGCTGTGGGGAGTGGTTTTCTTGTCTCTGTTACTTTTCCTTTCGATACAAAAGACTGCTTGTTCGCAGTTTGAAGCCTTGTCGGAACATCCGGCTTCCCTTCTTTCCCGTTGGGCGCGGGAAGAACAGCAACGATTATTGGAGCCGATCGCAAAACTAAATCTGACCGATGAAGAAAAATCTGTACTGGCCACTATTACTGTCGGTTACCGGCAAGCTATGAGTCGGGAGGTGCGGAACCGTTTTTCGGCTACGGGGGTAGCACATATCCTGGCCGTAAGCGGCTTTCATGTGGCAATCGTCTGTGGCTTTTTATCTTTTCTTTTTTCTTTTCTCCCCAGGAATGGATGTTGCCGGTGGATTCGCTACATCTCGCTGCTTGTGCTATTGTGGGGATTTGCTGCGATAACGGGCTTGGCGGCCTCTTCTGTGAGGGCAGCGTTGATGCTTACAATGTATCTGACGGGCAGAGTGTTGGATAGGAGGGCGGAGCGTTATAATATATTGGCGGCTTCCGCTTTTTGCATGTTGGTTTATGAACCCTTGTACTTATTCGACATAGGTTTCCAGCTGAGTTATCTGGCCGTGCTGTCCATCCTTTATTTCCAGCCCCGATTGCAGGCGTTGATAAAGGTGCATAATCCGTTTTTGAGGACACCGTGGGGGTGGGTCACGGTCACCCTGTCGGCACAGGCGGGCACGACTTTTTTATGTCTGTATTATTTCGGGCAGTTTTCGACTGTCTTTTTGTTGACGAACTTGCCGCTTACGTTTCTAGCGACTTTGTTGATACCGGCAAGTTTGGTCTATATGTTTTTGCCTGAATGGATTCCTGAGTATGGCTGGTTGCAGGTTGGGGTGGAATGGTTGGCACACGGCCTGCTTTGGGTTGTCGATGCTTTTAGCCGGGTACCGGGGGCGGTTTTCTCCTTCCGGTTCGATTTTCCTGCGATGCTGGTGGCGTATGGAATGCTTTTGTCTATCCTGTTGTATGGTCATACCGGACGTTCGCGTTATTTGCTCGTCATTCTGTTTTTGTTGTTAATTATACTTCTTGTCCGGGTGATTGAGAATTTAAAGCTGTGTGGAATCTAAAAAAAGTAGTACCTTTGTCATTGAAAATAAGAGAATATATGATTACGAAAATCATTCACGAAGAGAAAATTCAGAAAGCCAAGAAGTACGTCGAGAAAGGCGAAAGTTTTGTAATAGTGACACATGTTACCCCTGACGGGGATGCTATAGGTTCCGCATTGGGACTGTACCATTTTCTGACAGCCTATGGAAAAGATAACGTGACGGTAGTGGTCCCTAACGATTTTCCCCAGTTCTATAAATGGATGCCGGGACATAAAGAAATCGTCATTCATGAGAAATATCCTGATTTTGCCGAACAGCTGATCCGGGATGCGGATGTCATATTCTGCCTCGATTTCAACGAACCCAAGCGTATCGAAAAATTGGCTCCGGCTGTTGTGGCGGCAGAGGGGCGTAGAGTGATGATCGACCATCATCTGAATCCGGCCGATTTTTGCCGGGTTACGATGTCATATCCTGAAATGTCGTCTACGAGCGAAATGGTTTTCCGTTTCATCTGTCGTATGGGGATGTTCGACCTGATCAATAAAGATTGTGCCGCTTGTATTTATACGGGTATGATGACGGATACCGGTTCGTTTACCTACAATTCGAATAAGCCGGAAATTTATACGATCATAAGCGAACTGATCAAGAAAGGTATCGATAAGGATTTGATCTACCGGAAAGTGAACCAGGTATATTCGGAAAGCCGTTTACGGATGATGGGATACGTTCTGTATGAAAAAATGAAAGTTTATCCCGAGCAACATGCCGCTCTGATCACGCTTTCGCTGGAAGAGATGAACCGTTTCCATTATGTGACAGGTGATACGGAGGGATTTGTCAATCTGCCGTTGAGCATCGAAAATGTGGCTTTCAGTGTCTTTATTCGCGAAGATAAGGATTATGTGAAGATTTCGCTTCGGTCTGTCGGTGATTTCCCCTGCAACCAGTTTGCAAGCCGCTATTTCAATGGCGGCGGACATAAAAATGCTTCGGGTGGAGAATTTTATGGCTCATTGGCCGATGCTGTTGCCGTATTTGAAAAAGGCCTGGAGGAATTTAATCCTAATAAAACAGAAGATTTAGATAAACATGACTGAGATATGGCGGAGATTGTATACATTTGCCATTCATTTACAATAAATAGGTAACAGATGAAGAGAGGTTTTTATATCCTGTTGATTATGTGCGCCGCCATAATGGTGGTGTCGTGTGACAAGACAAAGTCATACACTGATATGTTGAAGGCCCAGGAGAAAGCTATTGATCGTTTGCGTGCGGATAGCGGATTGGTTTTTCTGGAAGAATTTCCGACTGACAGTATTTTTAAGGAAAATGAATTTGTTGAGTTGGATAATGGTGTTTATCTGAATATCGTCAATAAAGGAAACAGTGAACGTGCGGTGCTGGGGCAAACGGCGATCCGTTCTCGTTTCATCGCCCGGATGTTTATGGAAAACAGTAGCATGGGAACCGGTACCGTCGACCTGCTCGGTCCTAATTCAAACGGTACACATCCGGTAGAGTTCAGATATGGTTATTATACTTCTTTGAATCCTGATTACTCTTATACATGGGATATGTTTATTTGTGAAGGTTTAGGTGCCGGACTTCCTTACGTGGGAGACAGCGCGGTTGTCAAACTAATCGTTCCGTTTAAACTGATGAGCAGTGATTTTCAAAGCTCAGGGACACCTGTGTTTTTTGAGAAAGTGAAGTATACTTTTATAAAATAAATCTAACTAAATGACACTGATTAAATCTATTTCTGGTATCCGTGGGACAATAGGCGGGAACCCGGAAGACGGGCTCAATCCGTTGGCTATTGTTAAGTTTGTGGCTGCTTATGCTACATTCATTAAGAAAAACACGAAGGTGACAACAAACAAGATCGTGGTAGGTCGTGATGCACGTATCTCCGGTCCGATGGTTAAACAAGTCGTTCTCGGTACGCTTACGGGAATGGGCTTTGACGTGGTAGATATCGATCTGGCTACTACTCCGACTACCGAGTTGGCTGTTGCCTGGGAAGAAGCTTGTGGCGGTATCATTTTGACTGCCAGCCACAATCCGAAACAATGGAATGCCCTGAAGTTATTGAACGAACGGGGGGAATTCTTGAATGCTGCCGAAGGTGCCGAGGTGCTGAAGATTGCTGCTGAAGAAAGTTTCGTATTTGCCGATGTCGACAATTTAGGAAAAGTCTATGTCAATAATACTTACAATCAAAAGCACATCGAGAGTGTGTTGAAGCTGGATTTGGTGGATGTCGAGGCTATCAAAGCTGCTAATTTCCGTGTCGCTATTGACTGTGTAAACTCGGTAGGCGGTGTTGTTATTCCTGAATTGCTTTCAGCTTTGGGGGTAAAGGAAATTTTCAAGTTGCATTGTGCTCCTCACGGTAACTTTGCACATAATCCGGAACCGATCCCTGAAAACCTGACGGAGATCTCCGACCTGATGAAGCATGCCAAAGCCGATGTCGGTTTTGTTGTGGACCCGGACGTAGACCGTCTGGCTATTATCAGCGAAGATGGGGAGATGTTTGGAGAAGAATATACATTGGTGGCTGTCAGCGACTACGTTTTGAGTCATACACCGGGTAATACGGTCAGCAACCTGAGCTCAAGCCGTGCTCTGCGTGACGTTACCCGTGCTCATGGTTGCGAGTACAATGCGGCAGCAGTGGGCGAAGTGAATGTCGTAACGAAGATGAAAGCGACTAATGCTATTATCGGTGGCGAAGGCAATGGAGGTGTGATCTATCCGGCCAGCCATTACGGTCGTGATGCTTTGGTGGGTATCGCCTTGTTCCTGACTCATCTGGCAAAGAAGCAGATGAAGACAAGCGAACTGCGTGCTTCCTATCCTCCGTACTTCATTTCCAAGAAGAAAGTAGAACTGACTCCGGATATCGATGTAGATGCTATCTTGGCAAAAGTAAAAGAGAAATTTGCCCAGTATGATATCACCGATATCGATGGTGTGAAGATCGACTTCCCTGAAAAATGGGTGCATCTGCGTAAGAGCAATACGGAACCGATTATCCGTATTTATTCCGAAGCTCACACGATGCAGGAAGCGGAAGAGATTGGTGACGAGCTGATTCAGATCATTCGCGATATGTGTAAATAATCTTTCATCAAGATAAAAAAGAAAAGAGGTTATGCAATCAAGCATAACCTCTTTTTTTGTCTTTTTCAAAACATATATGTTTCGATTTCAAAACACCGATGTTTAATATAGAAAACACCGGTGTTTTAAAAACAAGGGGTTCTTGTTAATGGTGGAATAACCGTATGCCTGTGAATGCCATTGTGATGCCGTATTTGTCACACGTGTCGATCACATGGTCGTCACGGACGGAACCGCCTGCTTGCGCGATATAATCCACGCCGCTCTTATGTGCCCGTTCGATATTGTCGCCGAATGGGAAGAAGGCGTCGGAGCCCAATGAAACACCTTTCAGCGTGTCTAACCAGGTACGTTTTTCTTCGCGTGTCAGGACTTCCGGCTTTTCAGTGAAGAATTGCTGCCAGATACCGTCGGCCAAAACGTCTTCGTGGTCGTCGCTGATGTAGACGTCGATCGTGTTGTCGCGGTCTGCACGGCGGATTTTCTCGATCCAGGGCAGGTTCATTACTTTCGGATGCTGGCGCAAGTACCAGATATCCGCTTTATTACCTGCCAGGCGGGTACAGTGGATACGGCTTTGCTGGCCGGCACCGATACCGATGGCCTGCCCATCCTTAACATAGCAGACTGAGTTACTCTGTGTATATTTTAGCGTGATAAGGGCGATGATCAGGTCACGCTTCGCTTCGTCCGGGAAGTTTTTGTTCTGGGTCGGGATGTTGGTCAACAGGCTTTCGTCTAACTTGATCTCGTTACGTCCCTGTTCGAATGTGATGCCAAAAACATCTTTGTGTTCGATGGAGGCAGGGCGGTAGTCCGGATCGATTTTGATGACATTATAAGTGCCTTTTCGTTTATTCTTCAGGATTTCAAGAGCTTCCGGCGTATAGTCAGGAGCAATGACACCGTCGGAAACTTCGCGGTTGATGAGGCGTGCAGTCGCTTCGTCGCATGTGTCGCTGAGTGCGATGAAGTCGCCGTAAGACGACATGCGGTCGGCACCGCGGGCGCGGGCATAAGCGGTTGCAAGCGGAGTGAGTGGAAGATCGTCCACAAAATAGATTTTCTTCAACGTATCGCTCATCTCGATTCCCACGGCGGCTCCTGCTGGGCTTACGTGTTTGAAGGAAGCGGCGGCTGGCAGTCCGGTTGCTTCTTTCAGTTCTTTTACTAATTGCCAGCTGTTAAACGCATCCAGGAAGTTGATGTATCCGGGACGTCCGTTCAGGACTTCTATGGGCAGTTCCCCTTGCTGCATGAAAATGCGCGACGGCTTCTGGTTGGGGTTACAGCCGTACTTGAGTTCTAATTCTTTTGCCATTGCTTTATGCTTTAGTGTTTTTGCAGTTTACATGAATAACCGTTTATATTCTCTTTCGAAGTTGGGGGTGAAAACTTCTTTCCCTATATTTTCAAGGATTTCGGTAGAGGACCAGAAACGTCCTCCGTCCAGTTCAGAAGGGTCGGGGGTGATCGGACCGTCGTAAGTGGTACGATAGGTGTTGACCAATTCTTTTTCTATAGCCGATTCGAATACATAACGGGTGATGAATTGCGGGATGAAATCTGTTATCCCTAATTCTTCCCGTACTTCCCGGCGAAGGGCATCTTCGACCGTCTCACCATAATCGATATGGCCTCCCACGGCTGTATCCCATTTACCGGGTTGGATATCTTTGTTCATCGAACGCTTTTGCAGGTAGAGGTCACCCGCGTCATTGAAAATATGCAGGTGCACTACCGGATGTAACATTTTTGATCCGCCATGGCACTCCTTACGGGTAGCTTTTCCTATTATCTCTCCCTCTTCATTGACCAAAGGGAACCATTCTTCTGTCATTGATTTTAGATTTTGAGAACAAAGATAGAGAAATAAGGTTATCTTTACCAATAAATATATGATATATGGAATATAAAGAAATAAATGAACTGCCTAATCGTTTGCGTGAACCATTGGTTGAGTATCATGCAAAACAGTCGTTTATTAGGAATCCAGACACATTAAACCATATTATTTCCCAATCCCACTAATTACTTTAACTAATTCCTCATCCGATAGCCTTTCCCCATAAGTGGCATAATCCAGGCGGAACGTACAACCACTCTTATATTCGGAACAGCCGTAAGCCGTTTTCCCACGCAGGATGTTGCCTTTCTTACAGATCGGGCATACTGGTTTTGCGGGAGCGGTTGCTGTTTCCGGTTGATTGGCTGTCTTATCCTTCTTGGCACGCGGTTTGCGCGGTTTTTTTTCTTTCGGTTCCTTTTTGGCTTGGGGCTTTTCCGGGGCAGTCTGCTCGATCGTGATGGTGCGTCCGGTTTGGTCGGAGAGGACATTGATCACTACTTGGTGGACCATCACCTTAAGCTCTTCCAAAAAAGTACGGGCCTCGTAGGTGCCTCGTTCGATCTGCCGGAGTTTCTTTTCCCAGAGGCCGGTCAGTTCGGCGCTTTTCAACAGCTCTTCCTGTATCGTGCCGATGAGTTCCACACCTGTAGCTGTAGGAAACAGGTTCTTGCGTTCCTTGCGGATATAGTTACGTTTGAATAAAGTCTCGATGATGGCGGCGCGAGTGGAAGGACGGCCTATGCCGTTTTCTTTCAATGCATCTCGCAATTCGTCATTGTCCACAAGTTTACCGGCGGTTTCCATCGCGCGGAGTAACGTCGCTTCGGTATAGGGTTTGGGAGGCTGTGTCCATTTTTCGCCTAATGTCGGTTTGTGGGGGCCGCTTTCTCCTTTTACGAAATCTGGCAATACACCTTCTTCGTCTGACGGTTCGGCATCCGGGTCCTTCTGCTCTGCCCCGAACACGACGCGCCATCCCGGTTTAAGTATCTGTTTACCTGTTACCTTGAAATCCACTTTGTCGACTTTGCCTAATACCGTAGTAGTTGAGATTTCGCAGTCCGGATAAAAAGCCGCGATGAAACGGCGGGCCACCAGGTCGTACACTTTCCGTTCGTTGTCTGTCAGGTTACGTGCCGGTACGCCGGTCGGGATGATGGCATGGTGGTCCGTTACCTTTGAATTATCGAATACGCGTTTATCTTTCCGTATCTTCGCCTTCAGCAGCGGAGCTGTCAGGTCGGCATAATCGACTAAGCCACTGAGGGTGTTGGGTACTTTCGGGTAGATGTCATCACTTAGGAAAGTGGTATCGACACGCGGGTAGGTCGTCACTTTCTTTTCGTATAGTGATTGGATCAGTTTTAATGTATCGTCTGCCGTGAAAGCAAATTTCTTATTACATTCCACCTGCAACGAAGTCAGGTCAAAGAGGCGGGGAGCATATTCCTTACCTTTCTTTTCAGATATGTCGGTGACGGTGAAATCTTTTTGCCGGACTATTTCCAAGAAGGCTTCCCCTTCTTCTTTCTTTGTGAATTTGCCTTTGGTGGCCGAGAAGGTCGTGTTCCGGTAGACTGTTTTCAATTCCCAATAGGGTTCCGGCTTGAAATTGTCTATTTCAGCCTGCCGGTTTACGATAAGTGCAAGGGTAGGCGTTTGCACCCGTCCGATGGAGAGCACTTGCCGGTTTTGTCCGTAGCGAAGCGTGTAGAGGCGCGTCGCGTTCATCCCTAATAGCCAATCACCGATGGCACGGGAAAGACCGGCCTCATACAACTTGGTGAAATCGGACTGTTCTTTCAGGTGTTGGAAACCTTCGCGGATCGCTTCCTCAGTCAGCGAAGATATCCACAGGCGGTAGACCGGACATTTACAGCCGGCCTTTTGCATCACCCAACGCTGGATCAGTTCTCCTTCCTGGCCGGCATCCCCACAGTTGATGACCATTTCGGCCTTTTGCATCAGCTCTTCTATGGTTTTGAATTGCTGTTCGTATGTCGGGTTACTGATCAGCTTGATCCCGAACCGGGGTGGGATCATCGGGAGGGAAGCCAAGCTCCATCGTTTCCAGTTGTCCGAATAATCGTTGGGTTCTTTAAGAGTGCACAGATGTCCGAAGGTCCAGGTTACTTGGTACCCGTTTCCTTCCATATATCCATTCATCTTTTTGGTTGCCCCGAGAACTTCTGCGATTTCGCGCGCTACACTGGGCTTTTCAGCTATACATACCTTCATCCGTAAAACACTCTTTTTTGAAACAGTCTTGCAAAAATACGCTTTTCAAGCGGCTTTTACATTTTTTAGTTGCAAAATAGTTGCAAAAAGTTCAAAGACCTGTGTAGTTGATAATAGCCGCGTTTCTTTTTATTTGCTGACCTTTTCCGTGACAGGGACGCCGGTATCGGTTGTTATGCCTTGCAGCTCCACGTATTCCACGTTCAGCGGATTATTAGGGCTGGCCTTGACATACAAAGATTGTAGTATAGCCTGCCGATTGTCTATCTTGACACGGCAGACGAAGTGATCCCCCTCCCGGCAGATCGTCAGTTCCCTTTCCGGATAAGCCGTGAGGGTGATCGTGCAAGTATGTTCTGCCACTGAAACCACTTTGTAACCGTAGGCCATCTTCTTTTGTATGAAACTTAATCCGTTGGTTTTCCCCGGCTCCTTTTCCCGGTTCAGCCAGTAAACTTTTACGGGTTCTTTGGTGTCCAGCTTGCCATTGGCTTGGTTGGCATCATAGCAGACGAGGTTGCGATTCAAGCTACGTGCAATGTGGAAAAGACGGTTCGGTGTCGGGTATGTGGAGTTTGGGTCAGTATCTCGGTTGTGCGCATAAGCATGAATGGAAGTACTCCATAACAGGTAATATAGCAATGATAGTCTTGCCATAAAGTGGATGATGTTGTTCATAATCGTTTGTTTTATGGTATGAATGTCATTAAATAAGTTGTTCCACAAGTGTGAGCTGGATGACTCACACCTATGGAACGATTTGTTGTTACCGAATTGTATCTTGAAAGCGGTGTGTCAAAATGTACTGTATTATTCGATATTCTTCCTGATCTTTGTCAGGTATTCCTTCATTCCTTCCGAATCTTTGTCTTTGATGATCCCCTGTAAAATGTCCAGTTCCTCCTGGATGCGTGCAATCTGGTGAGGCGTGCGCGGGTTGAAAAGGATCTCCGTCAATAGATAATCATCTTCGGAAAGCAGGCCTCTGGCGATCTTCATGTGACGTTTGAAGGTCGTACCCGGAGCATCCTGGTGTTTCATCGTGGCAGCGAACACCATTGTGGATGCAAACGGAATGCCGAGCGAGTAAGCCACTACTTTGTCATGTTCCTCAAAAGTATATTCGCAGATATGCAGGCGCAGGCTGGAATAGATATCTTTGAAGAATATTTTTCCCAGATGATCCCCTTCGGAAATGATGATCGTATTTTCTTTTTCCAGTTGTCCCAGGTTGGCGAATGTCGGACCAAACATCGGGTGGGTAGAAACATACGGGAAGCCACATGTCTCGTAAAATTCTTTCAGGTGCGTCTTGACTGATGCGATATCCGAGATGATGCAGTAGGGTTGCAGGTAAGGCATGACACTTTTGAACGCTTCGATCGTATAGCTTAACGTCACGCAGTTGATGACTAATTCTGGCTTGAACTCGGCTACTTCTTCCGGCTTTTGCAGGCGAAGGGCGTTATAAATGAAACGCATCCGCTTCGGATCGTTTTCAAGTACGGCCACTTCATGTTCAAAACTAAGCAAATCGGTGAAGAAAGATCCCATCTTCCCTGCACCCAATATCAGTATTTTCATTATCAATAATTGTTTAATGTACTAATGCGCCAATGAGCTAATTTGCCAATGGCACATTAGTATTGGCAAATTATTATTGTTCATTCATGATGATCATCTGCTGACGGACGGATTCTTCATGGATTTCTTTCAGGATTTCTTTTACAAATTCCGTACTCAAATCCATCTGTTCACCCATGTTAGAACGCTTTTCCAGGATCTCGCTGTAGCGTGGTGATTGCAGGATCGGCATATTGTGTTCTTTCTTATACACACCGATCTCGCGGGAGATGCGCATACGTTTAGCCAACAACTCCAATAATTGTTCGTCGATACCGTCGATCTGGCGGCGGAGTTCGGCCAGGTTTTCCGTTGTCTGGTTGGAGTCGCGGATAACCAGTAAATTCAGAACGTAATCCAATACATCTGGGGTGATCTGCTGTGAAGCATCGCTCCAGGCGCAATCGGGGTTACAGTGCGATTCGATGATCAAGCCGTCGAAACTCAAATCCATAGCCTGCTGGCAGAGGGGAGCGACTAATTCGCGTTTGCCTCCGATATGGCTCGGATCGCAGAAGATCGGCAGGTTCGGCATACGGCGGCGAAGCTCGATAGGAATATGCCAGAGCGGGAGGTTGCGGTACATCTTCTTATCGTAAGAACTGAAACCGCGATGGATAGCGCCCAAGCGACGGATACCGGCTCCATAGAGACGTTGGAAAGCGCCGATCCACAACTCTAAATCCGGGTTAACCGGGTTCTTGATCAGAACCGGAATATCCACGCCTTTCAATGCATCTGCAATTTCCTGTACGGCAAATGGGTTAACCGTTGTACGGGCACCGATCCACAACACGTCGATCCCTGCTTTCAATGCTTCGAATACATGGTCTTTCGTTGCCACTTCGGTAGCCACGTACATGCCTGTTTCCTTTTTTACCCGTTTCAACCATTGCAAGCCTTCTGCACCGATTCCTTCGAATCCACCGGGTTTAGTACGAGGTTTCCAGATTCCTGCGCGGAACAGCTTGATGCCTTTATCGGCGATTCCTTTGGCTGTTTCCATTACCTGCTCTTCTGTCTCTGCGCTACACGGACCGGCGATTACAACAGGGCGCTGCGGGTCTATGCCGGGTAACATGATTGATTCTAATTCCATATCTTTATTTTTTTAATTCTTTAATTATTGATTCTTTAATTGTTAATCGAGACAATTCGTCGAAGCGCTTCCTCTAGGGTTTCGTTTTTGCAACAGAGCGAGATGCGGATGTATCGTTCGCCCTGGCTGCCGAATATAAATCCCGGTGTCAGGAAAACATTGGCTTCGTACAGAACTTTGTCGGCTATCGCTTCGCTGCCTTTTGCTTCGACGGGGATTTTTCCCCAGAGGAACATACCTACCTGCTTTTCGTCATATTTGCATCCCAACGTGCGCATGATCTTTCCGGCGAGGTCGCGGCGACTGCGGTATACCCGGTTCATATTGTCATACCATTCCTTCGGGGCGCTCAATGCTTCGACGGCTGCGTGCTGCATCGGCTTGAACTGTCCGGAGTCGATATTGCTTTTCACTTTCAGGACCCACTGTACGAATTGAGCATTGGAGGCAAGCATCGCCATACGCCAACCCGGCATATTGTGGGCCTTACTCATGGAGTTCATTTCGATACAGATGTCTTTGGCTCCCGGTACGGACAGGATACTTAACGGATGCTCGTTCAGGATGAAGCTATATGGGTTGTCGTTACAGATAATAATCCCATACTTTTTTCCGAAAGCGACCAACTTTTCGTATAGTTCCATGCTGGCATTGGCTCCTGTCGGCATATTCGGGTAGTTGGTCCACATCAACTTGACATTCGACAAATCCATTTTTTCCAGCTCTTCGAAGTCCGGTTGCCAACCCAATTCTTCTTTCAGTTCGTAAGGGATCAGATTGGCCTCAACCAGTTTGCTTACTGAACTATAGGTCGGATAGCCGGGGTTGGGAACCAAAACTCCGTCGCCTGGATTCAGGAATGCCAGCGAGATATGCAGGATTCCCTCTTTGGAACCGATCAGCGGCTGGATCTCCGTTTTTGGATCGAGGTCTACGTCATACCATTTTTTATACCAGTCGGCGAAGCCTTTACGCAGTTCAGGAATACCTATATACGGCTGGTAACCATGTTCGTTCGGCTGACGGGCATGTTCGCACAATGTCTCGATTGTCTGCTGCGAAGGAGGAAGATCGGGACTGCCCACACCGAGGTTGATCACGTTTTTGCCTGCGGCATTCATTTCGGCTACTTCTTTCAGTTTCCTGGAAAAGTAGTATTCTTGTACGCTACCTACGCGGTTAGCGGGTGTAATTGTTTTACACACTTTGTTTTCCTTCTGCATATTCGCCTAATATTTTTAAGTCTTTTGTCAACGGTCTGATGGCATCCAATGCCTGTTTGTAGCGCAGGTAATCCGTAAATGTCAGATTGATATAGAACAGATACTCCCATTCGCGGCCGATGATCGGCAAGGATTGTATTTTGGAAAGATTCATGTCGTAGAAAGAAAGGACAGAGAGAACTTTGGAGAGGCTGCCGGCTGTGTGGGGGAGGGCGAAAACGACTGACGCTTTGTTTTTGTCTTCACCTTTGAGCATCTCGTCTGCCGTCCACCGGTCGGCTATTGCCAGGAAGCGGGTAAAGTTTCGTTTGTTTGTCTCGATCCCTTCGGCAAGAACTTCCATGTTGTAGATCTGGGCAGCCAGTTTCCCACAGATGGCGGCGTGTCCTTTCAGTTGGTTTTCCGAAATCCACCGGGCGCTCATGGCGGTGTCTTCCTTCTCGACCACTTTTGCGTTGGGCAACGTATCGAGGAAATCGGTACATTGCATCAAGGCGATCGGGTGGGAGTTGACCTCTTTGACATCGTGGATATTGGTCCCCGGAAGTGCAACCAGCGAGTGGGAGATACGCAATTTGTATTCGCCGATAACTTGTAAACCGCTTTCACGTATCAGTTCATGGTTTTGCAACAAGCTACCAGCAATCGTATTTTCGATCGCCATCATTCCCAGAATGGAAGGATCTTTTTTGATGGTTGAAATAACATCTCTGAATGTATTGCAACCGATAATTTCAATCTCTTCACCTTCGAAATAATTACGGGCGGCTATGTCGTGATACGAACCGGCTATTCCCTGGATTGCTACTTTCTTCTTCATCTTCTCTTTGTTTTTTTGTCTTTCAAATTGTCAATTGTCAATTCTCAATTGTCCATTAAAAAAAAAGTCCCACCGAAACCGGCAGGACTTCATATTTTGTTATTGATATATACATTCATTCATCAACGCTTTACATACAAACTCCTGCCTTCACTCTGCTAAAGTAAAAGTAATAAAAGTAATATGTAAAGCTAAATCGATTCATTTTGTCTCTTTGTTTTTAAATACGCAGCAAAAGTAACGCTTTTTTGGAAACTACAAGCATAAAGTGATAATTTTTTTCATTGTATCCGAAAAATTTATTTCGTCAGGGTGTCTTCTTTGCCAGATAGACATGAATTGGTCATATGTTTATTTCGCAGTACATCGGTGATTGTTTCCGTTTCTTTTTGCCTGTCGCAAAAATATTCGGGACTGTGATATCCGGCTATTTGTCAAAATGTCACTGCTACCCTATGAAAAATGAATTAGTACCCCATATATTTGGAATTAGTATAGCGGGTAATATTTTTTAACATTACAAAATGGGATGAAAACCGGCTTGAGAGGTATCATATTGTTATTCTTGTTGTTTTACTGTGTTTTTTTATTCCGGATAGTCTCTTGATTGATTTAGGTAAGTTGGATGATGCGGAGAGATATAGGACGAAAGCTGTTTTTGATTGCTCCCGTCCCATGAAAAACAGTCCCGTTTCAAACCACCCGCAACCCCGCTTGCAGCGTACGCATTTCTTTTGGAATAGATTTTCGGATACTTTCGATCAAAATACCGGCGACCGAATGCCGGATAAAATCTTTGCGGGTTACCCAGACGATTTCACGTGCCGGTTTGGGGATGGCAAACGGGCGTACCAGTTCTTTCTGCTGTTCGCTTAACTGATAGGTAGCCAGCTCCGGAATGAAAGTGACGCCGTTGCCGCTTTCTACCATACGCATAAAAGTCTCCAGACTTCCCAGACGATAAGCTGCCTGGCGGAGTTTGACTTTTTCCATTTGACAGAAGCGCATTAGTTGATCGCGGAAACAATGTCCTTCATCCAGCAACCAAAGACGTTCGTCGCTGATATCGGCAGAACGGACCATCTCTTTCTTGAACACGCTTTCGTTGCGGGCTACATAAGCATAAAACTGTTCGTAGTATAGGATATCTCCCTGTAGCTGCATCTCCGTCGGTTGGTTCGCGATGATGGCGGCGTCTATCTCTCCGTTCAGGAGGGCTTTCGTTGTAGGAGCCGTTTGCATTTCCAGGATACGGATATCCAGATCAGGATGCTTCTCCGATACTTGCTGGAAAAAGCGGGGAAGCAGATAAGGAGCGATCGTCGGTAATACAGCGAGGCGGAACGTACCTTTCAAAGATTGCTCTTCTTCATTTACGATATCTTTAATCAGAGAAGTCTGGTAGAGGACGACGCGTGCCTGGTCGATCACCTTACGACCGGCAGGGGTAGGACAGACCGGCTGGATATTGCGGTCGAAAAGTTTCACACCCAGTTCATCTTCCAGTTTCTGGATCATCATACTTAATGTTGGTTGGGTTACGCGGCAATGTTCTGCAGCTTTGGCAAAATGGCGATAGGTGTCTACAGCCAGGATGTATTCGAGTTGTTGTATATTCATATTCTTTGTTTGTTGTTACGGACTCTATATCGATAATTTTTACGAAGATAGGAAAAAATCATGAAATACAATGCGAAACATATATGATTCGATTTCAAAACATATATGTTTCGTATTCAAAGTATCTATGTTTTGAAAGCAAAAGCAGGCCAGATGAAATATTTGTGTAAAAAAGACATTTTATTGCCAAAATACTTTTATAAGTCTGAGAAATAGATTTTCTTTGTGTTTGTTAACTGAGATATATAACCATACAACAAATAAAGTCTATGCTGCAAAAGTTAGTGTTAGCCATCGGAGTCGTAGTTGCCTTCAGCTCCTGTCATTCTACTTCGTATCATTCCGACGAACCTATAGTCGAGGTACCTTTTACAGAGGTGCATGTGACGGATCATTTCTGGGCACCCCGTATCGAGGTGAACCGGACTGTCTCTATCCCTTCCGCTTTCAGGCAGTGTGAAGCAAACGGACGTTTCGATAACTTTGCTTTGGCTGGCGGTCTGATCAAAGGGGAGCATAAGGGAGATTTTCCGTTCGACGATACCGATCCTTATAAAATCATCGAAGGAGCGTCCTATTCACTTGCCATTAAATATGATCCGAATTTGGATGCTTACCTGGACAGTGTCATTACGTTGATCGGAGCTGCACAAGAACCGGACGGCTACCTGACTACCTGTGTGACGAATAAATGCGAACGGCTGAATCGCTGGTGGGGGACACGCCGTTGGGAAAAACTGAACAGCCATGAGCTCTATAACAGCGGGCATCTTTATGAGGCTGCCGTGGCCCATTATCAGGCGACAGGCAAACGTAGCCTGCTTGATGTCGCCATCAAAAATGCAGATTTGGTCTGTAAGGATTTCGGTCTGGACAAAATGCAGAAACATGTACCCTCCGGCCATCCGATTATCGAAATGGGACTTGCCAAACTGTATAAAGTGACCGGAGACCGGAAATATCTGGATATGGCAAAATATTTCGTTGAAGAAACCGGGCGGGGTACGGATGGGCATCGCCTGAATGCCTACAGCCAAGATCATATGCCGATTTTGCAGCAGGAGGAGATTGTGGGGCATGCTGTCCGTGCCGGTTACCTGTATTCCGGTGTGGCCGATGTCGCGGCGTTGACGAAAGACACTGCCTATTTCCATGCGATCTGCCGGATATGGGATAATATGGCGACAAAAAAACTATACATAACGGGAGGTATCGGATCGCGTGCGCAAGGAGAAGGTTTCGGTCCGGAATATGAATTGCACAATCATAGCGCCTACTGCGAGACTTGTGCCTCCATTGCCAATGTATATTGGAATCAACGTATGTTTCTGGCAACGGGAGATGCCAAATATATAGATGTGCTGGAACGTGCTTTGTATAATGGCGTGATTTCGGGCGTATCATTAAGCGGGGACAAGTTCTTCTATGACAATCCTCTTGAATCGATGGGACAGCACGAAAGGGCTCCCTGGTTCGGCTGTGCCTGCTGTCCAGGTAATGTAACCCGTTTTATGGCCTCTGTTCCCAAATATATGTATGCGACACAGGGAAATAGTCTCTATGTGAATTTATATGTAGGTAGTGAGAGCCGGGTTGCTTTGGCGAACGATACGGTCACATTGGTTCAGGATACGGAATATCCCTGGGATGGACTGGTCAAATTGACTGTTTCACCGCGAAAGGCTTCTTCTTTCAGTTTGAAACTTCGTATTCCTTCTTGGACAGGTAATGAACCGGTTCCCGGAAGCGATCTATATACATATATAAAGAGAGACAGGGAACCTTGTGCTGTTTTTGTAAATGGAACACCCTTGAAAGAGAAAGCGCATCATGGATATGTCGTGATCGAACGGGAGTGGGAGCCGGGCGATGTCATCGAACTTCGTATGCCAATGGATGTCCGGCGGGTAAAAGCGCATGAGAAGGTACGGGCAGATCAAGGTTTGCTGGCCGTTGAACGCGGGCCAGTCGTGTATTGCCTGGAGGGGGTGGATATGCCTGATCGTCATGTGTTCAATAAATATCTTCCGGAAGATGCCGATTTTACCTGTCAATATGAAAAAGAGAAGTTGAATGGTATCGTGGAGCTAAGTACTACGGTAAAGGAATTAGATCGTAATAAAGAAAACGGTATGGTCTCGGAAACGGAGGTCCCGGTGAAACTGATTCCTTATTCAACCTGGAATAATCGCGGTAATGCTGAAATGGCTGTCTGGATTCCGGCTTCAGCCGGTTATGCTAAACCGACGCCGGAGCCCGACATCGCTTCCCGTGCGAAGTCTTACACGATTGTCAGTGCGCCGATCCAAAAAGACGGCATTGCTTGTGAACGCCGTGAGTGGTGTTACGGAGTGAATGATCAATGGGACCCGAAGAGTTCGGATGATATGTCGAAACCTTACTGGTATTTTTGGTTGAAAGAAGGGACACAGGAATCGATCGAGTATGTGTTCGACCGTCCAGAGATGGTCCGGAATGTTCAGGTCTACTGGCTCGATTTCGATCATTACGATGGAAATTACCGTGTTCCGGCAAGCTGGAAAGTACAGTATAAGGCAGGAAGCGGCTGGAAGGATGTCGAGGCTAAAGGTGAATATGGTTGCAGGAAGGATTGCTATAATTCTGTCGATTTTACTCCTGTGAAAACTACCGGATTGAAGCTGGTTGTCCAGTTGCAGGAAGGTGAGTCGGGCGGTGTGATCGAATGGAAAGTAAATTGATATTGAATATGAAACGAATCTTATTACTTGCACTTGCCGGAATCAGTCTGGCTGGCGGTGCGCAGACACATGATGGCGGATATCCGATTACGCCTGTACCTTTCACATCTGTAAAAGTGACCGATAGCTTTTGGGGGCAAAGACTGAAAGCCAGCCGTGAGGTGACTATACCGCTTGCGTTCAGCAAATGCGAAGAGACCGGGCGATATGAAAACTTTGCAAAAGCGGCTCATCCCAGTAACGATTATAAGGTTGAAGGTTTCTCGTTTGATGACACGGATGTGTATAAAACAATCGAGGGGGCAAGCTATTCGATGCAGACTTACCCTGATAAGAAGCTGGACAAGTATATCGATAGCGTATTGATGGTAGTGGCGGCTGCACAGGAACCGGACGGTTATCTGTATACTGCCCGTACCATGAACCCGCAACATCCGCATGAATGGGCGGGTAGTAAACGATGGGAAAAAGTGGAAGACCTGAGTCATGAGTTTTATAATCTGGGCCATATGGTCGAAGGAGCTGTCGCACATTATCAGGCAACCGGTAAAAGGACATTTTTGGATGTGGCGATCAAATATGCCGATTGTGTCGAGAAAGCGATAGGCGACAAGCCCGGGCAACTCGTCCGTGTACCGGGTCACCAGATTGCCGAGATGGCACTCTGTAAACTTTATTTGGTGACGGGACAGAAGAAATATCTCGACCTTGCCAAATTCTTCCTTGACAAACGGGGATATACGGAACGTAAGGATGCCTATAGCCAGGCGCATAAACCTGTGTTGGAGCAGGATGAGGCAGTCGGGCATGCTGTCCGGGCCGCTTATATGTATTCCGGTATGGCAGATGTGGCTGCTTTGACGGGCGATACGGGATATGTCCATGCGATCGACCGTATATGGGAGAATGTGGTGACAAAGAAATTGTATATTACAGGCGGTATAGGCGCTACTAATAATGGAGAGGCCTTTGGTAAGAACTACGAACTACCGAACCTATCGGCCTATTGTGAAACCTGTGCCGCAATCGGGAATGTATATTGGAACTATCGTTTGTTCCTGCTTCATGGCGAATCCAAATATTATGATGTGCTGGAACGTACCTTATATAACGGCCTGATTTCGGGTGTTTCCCTTGAAGGCAATGGATTTTTTTACCCGAACCCTTTGGCATCGACCGGTCAGCATCAGCGTAAACCTTGGTTCGGTTGCGCTTGTTGTCCGTCTAATATTTGCCGCTTTATTCCTTCGCTGCCGGGGTATATATATGCAGTTCATGACAAAAATGTATATGTCAATCTCTTTATGAGTAATTCTTCCGATCTGAAAGTTGGTGGCAAGAGCTTAAAGCTGACTCAAAGTACCGGATACCCCTGGGATGGCGATGTCCGTTTGGATGTGGCTCCTAAGGGTAAGCAAGATTTTACGTTGAAAATACGTGTCCCGGGTTGGGTAAGGGGCGAAGTGGTTCCGAGCGACCTGTATATGTTTTCTGATGGTAAACAATTGGGCTATTCTGTCAAGGTAAACGGTGAACCGGTGGAAAGTAATCTGGATAAAGGCTATTTCTCGATTACCCGCCAGTGGAAGAAAGGGGATGTGGTGGAGGTCCATTTCGATATGGAGCCTCGCACGGTCAAAGCCAACGTGAAGGTGGAGGCCGATCGCGGGCGTGTAGCCGTAGAGCGTGGCCCTGTCGTTTACTGTGCCGAATGGCCTGATAATAGCTTTGGTGTCATGAATGTATTAATGAACCGGAAACCTGCATTTACGGTCGAACGCAAATCTGATTTATTGTATGGTATCGATGAGATCAAGGTGGCGGCGCAGGCTTTGAGCTATGGCCGGGACGGGCGTCTTTCTGCCGAAGATGTGACGTTGACCTTGATCCCTTACTATGCCTGGGCGCACCGTGGTAAAGGAGAGATGGCCGTTTGGCTGCCTCAGGAGGTGAATGCTGTGTCTCCGGCATCGGACCGGTAATCTGTTTTATCGAAATACGATAGAGTATGTCTATTCCGGTATAAAAATTATCTGTTTGACAAGTACTTATATCTGATGTATCTTTGCAATACAAGAAAAACAAAAAGTATAACAATTAAAAAGTAAAGTAGTATGAAGACATTAGATTATATCCATTTGGACGCAGTTGCAACAGGCAAAGTAGTTGAAGCATTACAACAGTTATTAGCCGATTATCAGATATTCTATACCAACCTTCGTGGTTTTCACTGGAATATCAAGGGACACGGTTTCTTTGTTCTTCACAGCAAATTCGAAGATATGTATAATGATGCCGCCGAAAAGGTGGACGAACTGGCTGAGCGTATCCTGATGTTGGGTGGTATTCCTGTTAATAAATTCAGTGAATATCTGAAAGTTGCCAAAGTAAAGGAAGTATCGGGCGTATCTTGTGCAGACGAAGCGTTGGAAAACGTTCTGAACACTTACGGGCAGTTTATTGCAGAAGAACGTAAATTGCTTTCTCTGGCTTCCGAATCCGGAGACGAGGCGACAGTAGCATTGATGAGCGATTACCTGAAGGAACAGGAAAAATTGGTTTGGATGTTAGTGGCTTACTCTTCTTGCGACTGTAAGAAATAATAAGTGTGTAAGTAATTAATAATTTATTCGTTGCGTTTGGAAAAGGCGGCCTCGTGAGGAGACCGCCTTTTTGTTGGAGTTTAATGTCAATTTACAACCGGTTGTAAAGATATCGTGAACGGTTCTTCTTCGGAGCCTTTCACCCCTTCGTCGGCGAAGGGGAAAGATTCGGAAGCCTTATAGATACCACTGGTCTGCAGGCTGTAATACATGAAGTAGACAGGTGCGTTTTCTCCTTTTTTACCTCGTATTTCAAACTGGTACACTTTACGCCCATCTGTTTCGGTCAACGTCCCTACACCCCGGCATTCTTCTCCTACGAAGGCTGCCAGAATATCTTTGTCCCGTCGTTCGAAAGGCTGTGACTCGGCTAAAGCCACAGTGGCACTCATCACTTCCGGGTACTTTCCGGATTCTTCGAATGGAGGAATGGCCGGGTCGGAAATCTTGCCATATGTGCCGTTTTGTACGAAGTCGAACAGCTCGTTGCAGACATATAATTTTTTGTTCTTGGCACTGTAATATTTGAGAGTCACTTTTTGTGTCTCAGCCGAGTTTCCCCGGATATAGAGGAAAAATAACTTTTCCCCGTTATATTCTTGTGCTTTGACTACACCCCGGCATTCATTGCCGATAAATGCAGAGACTTCGTCTGTCTCGTCTGCATATCCTTCGAGGAAATCGGACAGTTTCATTATGCCGGTCATACTGAACTGATAGATTCCGCTTTCCGGCATTTCCCATTCCGGTTCGGGATCGTTTTCCACCAACTCCAATTTCCAATCCGGTTCTTCAACGACCGTCGGTTTAGGATCATCGTCCTGACAGCTCCACAAACATGTGGAGACTGCCAAGATCATCATTTGATAAATGTATTGTTTCATCTTGTTTTTGTATTACCTTTTACTGATTTTATAGACATGTCTTTCACCGTTTATGATGACTGTCGCCATGTAGATACCTTTCGACATATCGGCTGCTGCATGGTAGCGGTGATGTATGTAGCCGTCGGCAGCTGCCGTAGTCTGGTAGCGGTGGAACATTTGTCCAGCCATCGTGTAAAGCATGATTTCCACTTTATCGCCCGACTTGGCATTGAGCATGAAGTTCAGCTCGTGTTCGAACGGATTCGGATAAACCGATATTTCGAGGTCGTTGATAAAGTCGATGATCATCGGCTGTTCGATGTCACCTCTTACGGTATTGGCTGCATAGTCCAACATCGGAGATGTCTCTGCGATGATTTCCCCGCCACGCTCGAGAGCAAACGAAATGCCTTCGTTACGATCACCTCCTACACTGAGGAAGAAGAGCGATTCGCCATCGGACGGACGTTCTGTCACCATCGCTTCTGCTCTTAGCTCTCCATTAGCATAAGCCAGCAAGCGGTCTCCGGAATAAAGTGGCATATTGTCGGCGACTGTTGCGACTACAGACATATTGGCTGCATACTGTCCGGCCTGTTCGGCCATGGTTTCGACCGGCATACCGGCTGAACGGGTACTGATCGTACTGCGTGTAGTGGTTCCTGCCGTTACATCCGGGTAGGTCAATGTCGTTTTGTTCTTGCTGAACAACATATATCCTTTGCCCGGTTCCAGATATGTCAGACTGCCTAACCAACCGGTTGTTTCTCCATACATCGAGAAGCGGTCTTGCGATTTGATGATATCGCCTTCCATGGCCTCGAATCCGGCCAAAGCCTCTGAGATCGGTAGGTTGACGGTGCTCAGATAACTGATGTAGTTCCAGTTCGGGAGGATATCCAACTTCAGGTTTTCCTTTTCGTGGATCGCCAAACCTGAAACGCTTAATTTCTGTACCATCGGAGACTGAAGCAGGAACATATGGCGGTTGTCGAATTTCAATGCTTGGGCCGGATCGTTGTTGACCCATTGCTTCCGTACGCCGTCATACGTCATGTAGATACCGTTTGTCTCGTCTTTCACCTGTTCGTCGCCTGCAAAGATCGCTTTGCTCAAGACGCTTGCCGGGTCGGAGAACAGCTCGCTTGCTACGTTGTAGGATATCCAGTTCCAGCCCTTGATCAGGTCTATATTCTGTACCACACGTTCTTCTCCGTCGAAGATGATCGGAGCGGAGGCCGTACCCCAAACCTTATCACTTTCGAATGAAATCTCTTCCGAAGGATAAGCCGTATAGACAAGTCCTGTGCTGGCATCCCATGAACGGAACTCGATCTGGTTTGCCGCCAAGCGGTTCGTGTTGCTGTAGACTGTCAGGAAGACGTACCACATATCATTATCCTTCAGATATTGGCTGTTCGCTACACCTATGCAACGTCCGCCTGCATCGAAGGCCGCCAACATGTCTTCAGCATCTGCAGAAAACAGTTTGTTGAAACGGATCCGTCCGTACACGTTCATGTTATAGGCGAAATCTCCCGGATTGACTGTCCAGTCTGGTTGTTCATCAAACACTTTCAATGTTACAGGCAGGGATTCGGCCACATTGTTGTCACCTTTGACATAGATCACTTCGTCATATCGGCCTACATTCGTCCCTTCGTCCACGGTAAAGAGGATTGTCTCCCGTCCCTGCGGATCAATAGAGCCGGATTCAGGCATGGCATCCAACCAGGCGGGTAAGCCTTCGATCGTGAAGTTCTTCACCGTTCCTCCGTGGTTCTCCACATCCACGGCGAATGTCATGGTCGCGTTTAGCTTTTTCTCTTTCGTCACGGACTTTTCGCTCCACTTCAGCTGGTTACGGTCGATGTATGCGCTCCATGTAACCGGGCTTTCCATCAAGTTGCCGTTCAAGTCGCTCACATCCTTCACCGTGAAATTGACAGTTGTCTTTTCGATCGCTTCGGGTGTGTCCATCAGATTGATCACCAACGCATCCTTGTTTACGACGAATGTAAACGGAATGGATGTTTCGGGGGCTTTCTTGCAAACAGGAGGTACTTCGCTGGTCGCCACTGCTTTCTCCAGCGTAACCAAAGTCGAGTCGGTTACCAGGTCGTCTCCGCTGTAAACCAGTTCCTGTATATTGGCACTGTTCGTGATATACTTGCTGAACGGCAGGTACATCATCAATCCCATCTCTGTTCCTTCCGGTGATATATTGTAGTTGTTGGAAACTGTCGAAGCCGGCAGGGCCATGTTCCAGATGCGCAATTCGTCGATCGCTCCGTCCAAATGCATATCCGTATGGTTGACTATCTGCTCTGCTTCCGTCCAGCGGCGTGCACCGGCATAGAGTTGTGTTGCACTGAAACCACCGACATTAGAAGCGTCGAAATAGCTGTTCAACACACCGTCCATGAAGATTTGGGCATTACCTGCCGTCCGGTTCACGGCCAGTACGAAATGGTGCCATGCGCCGTCACGGAAGTTACCTGCAACCTTTTGTTCATACCCGTTATTGCGGAATAAGAGTTCGTTATCTACGAAACCGACGAATACCTTGTTTGTATTTCCGTTACTTTCTTCGCCGACGCCCTTTCCGTTGGCCACCAAGGCGGCATCTTCTTTCTGATCGGCCGCTGCCTTGAACCAGAATTCCAGCGTGTAATCACTTGATCCGGTAATTGCCACACGTGAAGAATTGACCACTGCGATTGCATCCTTACCGTTGAAAGAAAGCGATTTGCCGTCCTGCGTACTCCAGGTTGCACCGTACATATAGGCTGTCGCACCTTGCGATTTATCCATCGCCATGTCACCCTTGCCTTCGTTCATCCGGTAGTAGGCCAGTAATCCGGCTTCGCGTCCGGTGTAGATACGCAACGAGTTGGCGATCAGGTCTGTCATTTCGACTACTTTGGTCCAGACGCGTGCTTCGTGCATCTGTCCGGCGAAGTAGTTTCCGCCCTTGAGGCTCCGTCCGAATCTCATCGGGCCGATACCGCTGTAGGGGACGGTCTGTACGCCTGTCACTACCTCCTGTCCACTGAAGTAGACGGATAACTGCTGGTTGGCAGCTTGGTAGGTCATGGCTATGTGTTGCCATTCGTCCAGTTTTACGTTTAATCCTCTGGATGAGTATTCCAGTTCGCCGATACGGACTTTCAGCGTGTTGTCTTTTGCCAAAGTCAGTTCCAGTGCGTTGGTCGCGTCACCATGACTGAAGAGGGTCATATCTTGTCCGGAGGCAGATGGGTTGATCCACATTTCTACGGTCACGTCTTTGGCTTCGAGGTTGCGTGTCACCTGCGTTTCGAGGTACGAGTTGCGTCCGTCGAATGTCAGTGCCGTCGAGTGGTCACCGTTCGAGCCATTGCGGGTTCCGGTCACGCGGAAGTTCTTTACTTCTGTCATATACCCTTCGGCGATGGTCTCGTTGAAGGTCAGGCGGATTTCGTCCTCTACTCCCAACACACCGTCTGCCGGTTCGATATTGCCGAAGACGACAGGCCGTTTCGTATCCTTCACTCCGGTGATAACGGGTGATTCCTTCGTCACGAACTCGTTACCTACCTTTGAGAAGGTCACGGCGCGGATGTCGTAGTTCTGGTCCTCGGCTCCGAAGAAGCGGGTGGTGATGGTCGGACCTTCGATAAACGCTTTCGTGCCGGATGCCTCTTTGTAGTAGGCTGTGTCGGTGAAGAAGCTACAGATGTTCGTCCAGCGCGTGTCGGCTTCCGAAGAGGCCTTATACTGCACTTCGATGTGGTGGAATCCCTGGAAGTTCACGTCGAACCCGTCGATGGTCAACGGCATATAGTACTTGCCAGTCGAATCTTTCGACGAGTTGGTATTCAGCGTCCACTTGTCTGTCGGGCTTTTGATGTTGATGTCCGAAGACGACGGGATGAAGTGGGCGGAGATGTAAACCGTGTCGGCGATGATTTCCTGGAAGCCGGTCGGGTCTGCCTGACACTGCGAACTGAGCACAATGGCCAGGTCTTCGTAGTCATACTCTGTACCTCGACGGATTTCCAATGTCTTTTGCAATACTTCGCCATAATTGACCAGGATACCACGCTTGTCTGCCAATGGTACACCGTCAATCGAAAATTTGGCACCTTTCTGGTTGGCAGCATCCACGATCGAGAGGTTGAAATAGCAACCTTCGGCTGCTTCTGACTCGTTGTAGAGGTTTAGCACGAACTTGGCTGCCTGATCGGACGGAACGTTGCTAACTACCGGTTTTTCAGCCGAGATCTTCGGGTTCTCGATTTTCAAGGTTGCTGTGTTGAGTAGGGTACCCGGATTGTAGTATTCCGTTCTCAGTTCGCCTTCATACGGACAACTGGTGGCGCCAGCTGTTGTGCGGAACACGAAGCTGCCATACTGCTTTCCTTTGACATATTCTCCCAAATCGCCGTTCCATTTGTTATTAAAATCGTCGTTTTCTTCTGGGGCTTTCACACGGAATACATCCACGCTCAGATAGTCGTCATCGCCCTCGTCAGCCAGAACGAAGCCTGCTGTGCGAGATTCTTCGGACGAACTGCTCTCTTCTGTGTCTTTCGTGCTGTAGCCCAACTCTTCGATGGAGGCAATTAAACCAACACCGGCTACGCGGAAGCCTACATCACCTGTGGCACCTCCGCCGGCAATCAGGTTGTAGGTATAGGTATGTTCCGTCACGTGAGATAGTTGTTCAGCCTCTTCAAGCATACCACCGGCGTGGAATGAATAGTTTTTAACTAAGTCTGTTGCCTCGGCTTTTTCCCTTTCGTTTTGTGCCAACAAGTTTTCCCACTGTCGGATACTTTGGTTCAGGACATAGATGGTATCGGAAGTTCCGGAGTAAGCACCGTCGGGCCATACAACCATATAGCTATCACCATTGGAAGCATATCCACCCTCATCCAGTTCGACGTTGTTTTCATTCTTATTGATTTTGTTGTCTTCACCATACCCTTTTTCATCGGCTTTCCGGTAGGTAATGTAGACCGGTTGATTCTGGGCATTTGCCATCGCTTTGGCTTGTGACTCCGTTGTGCCGAAAGGTGCGAACATGCTGTTACGCAGGGCACGGATATTATTCAACAGCGTGTTCTTGATGTAAATTTGCGGGTAGGCAAAGAAGGTATCGTGATATAAACCAAGGCTTAATGCAATACGTTTTGCCAGAACAAAATCGCCGGCTGTTGCCAATATCTGGTGCTCTTCACCATAGATACCACTATCGCTTCCGGCCTCCTCCAAACGTTTGTACTCCGTTTTGGTCATGACTGTGATGTTATCAGCTGGGCCATAGACGATATTGCTGGTTGTGCCGAGGAACAGGTCGCCGTCGGCACCGACATACAACGGGTCATCGCTTGTCTGGTAGCGGTTGGTGGTCGTGACGGAGAAAGTTTCTCCATTGGCATTGCTGCTAGAGGCCTCCTGTTCTGCTACGATACCGACTGTGTTGATCGCTTCGTTCTTGGTGATGAAGCCGACACCAGTCTCAAACTCACCGCCAAAATAGCTGTTGACCCGTTCGCTTCCTTTATGTGCCTTGCCGGTCGCGTACGAAGAGTGGTAGGTATAGGTCTGCCCCTTTTCACAATAGGAATAACTGTGGCTTCCGGGAGGATCGCGAAGGATGTTCATCAAGCGGATCGGACCAGCCGAGACGAAACTGCTACCGCGCGAACGTGAACCGAGAACGTAGGCTACCAACTGCTCTGCAGTAGTGCTGCCAACTGCGAAGTCCAGTTTCTTCAAGCCACCATTGGCTCCGCTAATGTCTGGGCTGTTCACCTCGATTTTCACTTCGGCCACTCCGGTATCATCGAGGGTGGCACTGCCTGCCGTTTCCTGGTTCATCTCGTTTGTGATCTTCAGGTCGCCACCTTGTGTCGGCACTTGATCTACCACGATGTTATCGCCAATGCTTTTCTTATTATAATAGTAATCCTCGTGGCTGGAAACACGGAAGATGTAGCTTGCTTTGTGGAAGACCGGCTTTCCAAACAGATAGCTCTTACTCTCTTTGTCGTAGAGCGTAACCTCTTGATTATCTCCATCCATAGTCGTTGTCATGAAGGTGGCATCGCCGAAGTATTCGAGTGGTTCGCCACCAGTGTATGCCAATTGCACGTAGGTCAGTGAGGGATTGACTCGGTGGTTGTAATTGAACTCAGAGTTGTAAGCGTAGCGGTGGGTTGTTCCCTCCTCGTCGGTGTATTCGGAAATTTCCCCCTCAAAGCAGTTATCCAACGTGAGTGTCTCGTTTTTTCCGTTTATAAGGTTGTCCCAACCGTCCACATGTACCTCTTCCACTTTGTATTTTTCAGGATAGAGCCAAACGATGAACTCACCGGTCTTTTTGTCCGCATGGATTAGGATCTGCTGTTTTTGGTATTCCACATTATTGGAGTGCTTACTGTTGTAATGGACCATCAAGCTATCTTCCGGATTGGTATTCATCTCGGCAGAGGGGTATTCTTCCAAAGTCAGTTTCAGGCAGATGTTGTCGCCGAGGTTGTTTTTCGAAAGCGAGAAGCCAAGCGGTTTGTCTCTCTCGACTGTACCACCAGCCACGCGACCGAGCAGTTTTACTTTCGTCTGATCCCAAAAGCGGAGGTCGCTCATCGGCTGTTCGAAATTGATATATTCGCCTGCTTCGCTGTTCTCGTTGATCAGCACACCGTCGTTTTTAAAGACGTGATTGTCTTTCACGACCTCGACACGCTGACGGCCGATAGGGACGCTGAACTCAAACTTGCCCTTATCGTTACTCCTTATCAGACTGCCGTCGCCACTGGTGGCTAATTCCCCGTTGATTTTGAACATGGCATTTTGTACTGGAATAGTACTGTTTTCGTAGAATACATAACCGTCAATCTTGATGGCTGAGTTGTCTGTAAAGTCTTGACCGGAGATTGAAGAAGTTGTGCTTCCTATGGTGACAGTCTTGGAACTCGGGTTGAACGTATGGTTCGGATAGGAGGGAGTCAGAGTGTAGGTTGAGCCATTCCCTTCGTAGGGGATACCGGTGACGGTGAATACGCCGTCTGTTCCGGTCACGCTTTTCAAACCTAACTGGTTGGAGTTTGGTACCACGTCACTGACTATGGCGTTGCTAATCGTACAGTGATTGGCATTGTAGGTCGAAGCGGTATAGGAGATGTCGTAACATTCATCTGTCACACCCTCATCGAAGCGCCAATAGGCTTTCAATCCTGTCTCGTTACCGTTTAACACGCGGTCGTAGGTACTCTTGATTTCATCCAACTCCATTGTCTTATCCCAAAGGCGCACTTCATCGATATGTCCTTTGAAGCCTTTTCCGAGCGTTACTATGGACGGAGTAGGAGCCGGGCGGGTGGCAGGGTTTTGTGAAACCTTTTGGATGGTATCAATATAGAGTGTCCAGCTACCGGTGGTCGAATAGACGGCTGTCAGACTTGTAAAACTACCGACCTTGAGGGCTTCTGGGGCGGTCACCCATGTTGTACCATTGTTAGCGCTGAATGCCGGTTTTCCATCTTGCAAACTTAAGCGATAAACGCTACTGTTGACGATTGTGGCATTCTGTCCTGCTGATTCGGGACGGACGAATACCTGTACGGTGAAGTTTTCTGGTTGTTCCATCTTCTCTTTCGTCTGTACCGTACTGCTGCCGTCGAACTGCAAGCTATGTCCCGCTTGGATGTCTGTGCCGGTGAGTCTCACGACCACGCCGGGGGCGGCATCGCCGTAGGCAAAGGTAATCTTACCGCTGACTATACCGGTTGGGCTGCGGAAACCACGGTCGATAGGGGAGTTGTTGCTCACCTCTTTGCCTGCACAGATTGTTACGGCAGCGACTCGGTATTCATAGATGTAGCCAGGATGTCCTTTCTCGTCTGTATGAACATAGTTTTTTGTAGCTCCACCCTCTTTCATATCGATATTTTCCCAGTTGGCATCTTTGTCCTGCCCTTGCTTGTAGATGCGGCGGAAGATGTAGAACTTATCGACAGCCTTGCCGTCAGTCGTCCAGTTGAGCTGTGTGTAACCGGGGTAGTAACCTTTGGAGGCGGTGAGCGTCTCAATCTGCCCCAATACGGTCGGGACAATCGGCTCACCACTCAGTTGAGCCGGGATTTCGGATTGTATTTCAAAATTGCTGTTGCCGGGTTGTACGTAGACGGCATAGCTGTATTCCGTACACATGGTGTTCAACTCATCGATATATTCCGTTTTCGTTGTGTCTCCTGCCGTCAGGAGGGTATGAGTAATACTTCCCATCCCGTTGTTCATGGTACGTTTGATCATAATTTTGGAATCTTTGCTCCATACGGCATTAAGACTATCCTTCTTGTTCTTCAATTCGTTTAATTTCCAAGTAATTCGAGCTTTGTTCTGCCCGTTAGGCCAATCGAAGCGTTCGGCAGTGGCGGAAACGACTTTCCGATGGGAAATGTTCTTGGTGATGGTGTCCTCTTCGCTGATATTCCATCCCCATGATTGTTGCTTGTTACGGCGGATGCGGTAGTATTGTTTCCCGTTGGCATTCTGATTGCCACTTTCATCAAGCATTTCGTAGACCTCTCTGTTTATTGAGAAATCGATAGAACCCACCAGCGTCGACGGATTGAAATCTGGGTTGTTCGCACGTTGGATTTCGAATTTGTCTCCTACTTGACAGTTTTTATCCTTGTTGTTGATTTTCCAGGTCAACTTGGTGTTACCGCCTTCCACATCCATAGCATCGAAGCCGATGGCTTGTTGGAAAGCTGGTATGGTCTGTTTGGTTGAGTACCATTTACTATTATATTTTTTGTTCAGTTTGTATTGAACTTGGAAATCATACTCCCTTGATGTGTCATCAATATCTGCGAGCAGCGTGCCACTTGTGTTAGTGGAACTAATAGTTTTACTATCTTCAGAATTCCAAATATTGATCGGATTGTTTGGTATCGAGTAACTTAATTCATATTTTCCAGGGTTGTTACTGGAAAGTTGCGGGGGAGTTAATGTTGGATTGTTGAATGAACGGCCTTTAGCGGAACCTATTTCATCATTGAACTCCTGATCCTTTTGGTTGTTTACCGTAATATCTACATCTACCTTGAACTTCATATCTACCCCCTCATAATCTTTCGGATAGTACCAGTCGAAGGTCATATAGGTGATATACTTCCCATCGCGGTTAAATTCATACCAGTGGTCTCCTCCTTCAGCTGTTTCTGTGCCATCTTTACTCTTGAATTCGAAATAGCCTTTGTGCAGGGTTACATTTGCTCTTGCTACAGGCACATCCACACCTGTAGTTGGGGAGCCGTATGTCATGATTTCTGTACCATTGACATATAGATGTCCGTCTCCAGGTTTTACATATTCGTTATCTCCGTCATCATCATAAAAGATAATCTTGAATGTCACATATCCATCTTGAGGATGATCTGTAACAACGTAATTGCTTTTTTTCGTCAGATTCCAGTCTGCCGCCTCAGCCTGCTGTCCTATCCCCAGCAGTACCATTCCCAGCAGCCAAATGCCGATTTTAGACCGGTATCGGTCTAAAACAAGCAATATTGTCGATTTTAGATTTTTTATTAATAAATTCATATTTATTACGTTTGTTGTTCTTTTGTTAATCTTTGTTTTGTTCAAACAGTACATCTTTTGTACTTAGATGAGCATTGTCCGCAGTTTTCAGCATCGGTTTTATCGCAAATGCGATTACAGTTACTACAGATCGCCATTTGATTAGCTGAATCAAATCATCCTTATTATTAACCGTCGCACTCTTGCCGGCCATCCAATCTTTGTGTGTGTTTAGCATATTATATATTGTATAAATTAAAAATTTCGTTCTGTCAAAATGATACTACTATCCCATGTAAATCGGATTACTACCCCATCTTTTTGGAATTACTATAGCGGGTAATATTTTTTAACGTTTCTTCTCGACATTGAATACCCCTTTTTCCTTGTCAGAATGTCAAACTGTTATTGTCTGGAAAAAGACGAAGCCCGGAGGTTTTCCGAATGTCGGCGGAATGGCCGGACTTCGTCTTGTGGATATTGCGATTTGACCGGCTTATACCGGCGGGTTAGAATTGCGGCATAAAGGTCGGGGATGGATTCGGAATGACTATGACAAATAGTCCCTATAGGCGATAAATACTCCCTCGAATGTGTGGTAGCGCTTGATTTTTAACCTTGAGGACAATTTGTCATAAACTTGTGACAAATTGTGATATCTTACTGGTGGATTGGTTTGCAGGGAAATGAAAGAAATGTTTTTTTTGTGGTTTGTTATGCAACCCTTTAATTAATTAATCATGAATTTTATACGGATAACAGCAGATGGAAATTTCCCCGAAACAATCACGCTCGATGCAGGAGAGATCCTGTTGCTTGTAGTCGTGATCCTGGTTTTGGTTGATATTGTCTTTCTGTTGGTCATGAAACATAAATATACGGTTAGGTTTAAAAACCGCAAACTCCGGGATCTTATCGACGAGCTGATTCGTATGCGTGGCGGATGAAGAGGAGGCGTGCTGTCTGCAACTGGTCAAAGTCGGTATGGCATGCGAAATGTTTGCCGTCAACCAGCTTCCGTTGTGGGTACTGGAGTTTTTGTATTGAAGTAATGTTTCTGAATATAACTTTTTTGTAGTAAGTTTGCCCCCCTAAAAACAAATACATGGTGAAGTTCTACAATACTCTATTCCTGTTGCTGATTTGCTTGTTCTTACCGGGTAAGAACATTAAGCAGGTGCATTGCACACCTGCTTATGATGATATACCGGATAGTTTGCTGACAGTCGGGGAGATCCGGAAGACTGTCTTGTCGGACCCGGACAAGGCGTTGTATATGTTGGATGTGGCCGAGGAACGGAAATTGCTCCCGACTTATCAGATCAATTGGACACGTGCCCAGATATACGGTTCTGCCAAGAATATGGAACGTGTGGCGGTGAAATGGGGTAAATTGGTATTGGAAGACGATTCGGTGCGTAACAACACGCAGTATTATTTCAATATGTGCAAGAACTTGGTGGAGTCGATGATTGCCACCGGCGAGTATGAGGAGGCGATCCGGTATGCACGTTCTATGATTGATGTAATCGACCGGGCTGGCAAACAAAAGGATAACAATCATAATTCTTATTGGGCTATCGCCCGTGTCTATCGGGCTATGGGAAATCCGGAAGAGGCCTATAAGGCTATGGAGGAGGCGTTGCAGTTTTGCCGCCAACAGATCGAAAGGAAACGGGGAATGGGGCAGCCTGTTGTGTCAGACGAGATGAAACTTTACCTCTATTACCAAAATTTGTCGGAATGGTTGTGTGAAGATGGAAAGCTGGAGGAAGCACTTGAGGCAGTTTGTGAGATGCAGGCGTGTGTCGAAAGGCTGCGTCCCCTGAAAGGCGGAGCCTATCCACTGCAGATACCGGAGAAGGCCTTTCTTTCCAGAGAGGGGGTGGTGGACGGTAGGTTGGCAAACCTCTATGTGTTGCTGGGACAGGCAGGAAAAGGTAGGGAATGGTTCGCGAAGATGCGGGAAAATCCGTTGGTAGACAGTGATCCGGAGATGATCCGGCTGGAGATCGATTATTACGAAGATATGCGGCAGTATGGCAAGCTGATCGAGAAAGCACTTCCCTTGACAGATGTTGCCCTGTATGAAGATAGTATCAGTGTACGGCGTAAGGAGGCCTGTTTGGTTTTGGCGGATGCTTACCTGCGTTCGGGAAAAAAAGAGGAGTCGGTAGTCTACTATAAAACCGCTTTGGCCCTGACCGATAGTTTGAACCATAGGAACAATGAAAATCATGCACTCGAGATGGCAACTCTTTTGGATACGCGTGAAAAGGAACGGCAGATCGAGTTGCAGGTGGAAGAGTTGAGATGGCACAGGGTGGTGACCTCTGTCGTGGCCGGGGTACTTGCTTTGGTCGGTGTCATCTTTATTTTGATCGTTCGCCATTCCCGGATTGTAGACCGTAAAAACAAACTGATGGCGCAGCAGATCGATCTTTATCTTTCTTACCGTAGTGAACTGCAAGTTGCACGTGAACGGATTCGTCAGTTGGAAGATATGGAGGAAGAACCTGTTACCTTTGATGTGGATGGCGGGATCGGGAACGATCGGGAAGCCGAAGCGGTGAAAGTGGAACCGGATGATGGCGACAGGAAATATTTTGAAGAATTGGATTTGAAAATCCGTGGTGAACAGTTGTTCTTGAATCCAGATCTGACGAGAGATATGATCCTCCGGCTAACTCCTGTTGGTAAAAACCGCATATCCCCGCTGTTGCAAGCTTTTGCCGGGGAAAATTTCAATGGTTATATCAATAGCTTGAGACTTGAATACTCGCTTGTCTTGTTGAAAGATTTCGAAAATTATACGGTCGAGGCGGTCGCTATCGATTCGGGTTTCAATAACGTGCGTACTTATCAGCGTATCTTCCGGGAAAAATACGGAATGACTCCGGCCGAGTATAGGAAGACCTTGAAATGATGAGGGGTTTGTCCGGTTTTCTGTTTATATTTGTCCGAAAATAGGATCTGAATGATGGACAGGATGGAAAAAGAACCGCTTATACTGGAAGGTAGGCGTCTTCCGGATGTGGCGGATGTAGACGGTTTGGTCTCTTTTATGGGCCGGTTGACGGAAGAACAGGAGAGTTTTTATCTTGATTTGCTGTTGGCTTCTCTGGTCCGTTTGCACCCGTTTATAAAATCGGATGATGTGAAACGTATGATGTCGGTTTTCGAATGGGCAGGAACTGTAATGGAAATGCCGGAAAGCGAGACAGGAGGGTTGGATAAGCTTACCGCATCTTTTCTGCTTGATTATGCCGAAATGCTTTCCGGGGCGGAAAAGCGTGCCAAAGGAGCAAAACAACAACTTTATCAGGACTATAAACCCTATCTGGATCTTGTGAAGTTAGCTTTTAACCGGATAAAAGATTATAATACGTTGCCTTTGCTCTCGACACCGACCCACCGTCCGGCTTGGATCGATCCGTCCGTGCTTGTCTCCCGGTTGTCGGAATATCAGAAAAAGGGTATCAAACCGGATAGTCTGGACTTTCAAATTGCACTTTCGCGTGTGGCATTGGATGATACGGACGAGGCTGTCCGGTCAGTCGAACAAGCGCTGGCGGGCGAATATCGCGAGTTGTTGCTTTTCCTGTTCAAGCCGGAGGCACGTCCTAAGGGGTCTTTTACGTTTCAGGCTGTTTGGATGACTGCTGCTTTGGTCAAAAGCCCTGATACCATCTATGACGAGTTCGAGGATTTTCCTTATTCTGCTGTGAACCGGGCCTATCTGACGGGAGATATTCCCTGCGACGTATTTATTTTCGAAAAGCCGTTTGGAAAAGTCGATCGTATCTTGCAGTTGATTCCTCCGGCAAGCAAAAATGTTGCGATCAAATGGAGGTTTGGAGGTTATGCCTTATATATGACTTATCGGCCTTGTTCCCGTATTCCGCTTTTGGTGGAGACTTTTTGGAAGATACCTTTGAGGGAAAAGGATCTTAAGAGGTTTTTGTTGCTTTCTCCGAATGCACCTCGGATTTGGTTGGCCTTATTGGTGCGGGATCGCGTAAGGGATGCGTATTGGAACGATTTGGAACTGGCAAGGCTTAACCTGGTTGCCCTTGAGACTTTGCGCGAACTTGATTTGGAGTGGAGAGGGGGAATGGCTTTGACATATCTGGCAGTGTGTCTGTTGAGTATCGATCGCCCTGTTCGTTTGTGTGCGGCGGATCTTTGGGGGGAGCTTGTGGAAAAAGACCTGATAGACAATGTGGCTTTAGGCCGAGTGTTGGGTAAGATTCAATCGTTGGAATGGGCTCCTGCACAGAGAATTTCAGGTTTGGTTGTTGAGATGCTGATAAATAGATCGTCTTTTCATAACAAAGAACTGTCTGTGCTGTTTGTCTCTTTTTTATCTTGCCTGCCGGAAAGCCCAGTGAAGGATTTAAAGCGCTTACTGGAGGTTTTTGCGGAGCTTCAGACAGTCAACAACTGGCCGAAGATAACATACGCCCCGCTTCTTTCTTTGCTTGAGACATGGAAGAAAAACAGCAAATTGACAGAGATAATAGAATCTTTGTATTAGAGTTACCCGAAACGATTTGAGTAACTCTAAATGCCTTGCCCTTTCAGGGGGCTGAATTATCCGACTTCGGAGGATAATTTTGTGAAAACGCATGGCTCGGAATCAAAGTTTTTAGTGTTCTCTCTATCCGTTATTTAAACTTTCATTGTAGTGGGAATATCAACTTAGAAGTGTAACTTCGCAGTGTGTTCCCCATGAAAAAAACACTACGGGTTTGCCCCAGCGGCAGGGGGCGCATAGCCCCTGAGAGCGTAGAATCAATTAGCAATACAATAAAAAAGGAGACCGAAGTCTCCTTAGGATTAACTATTGCCTTCTGTTCCCTTATAGGGGCAAAGGCGTTAAGACCATAACGACGGATAACGGCGGCGAGTTTGCCTGCCATGAACTCATAGAGAAAAAATTAAGAGCTACCGTCTATTTTACGGACAGTTATTGCTCCAGAAGAAGATCAACTGTAGACCTCGGGAAAAGCTGGGCTTCAGAAGCCCCAAAGAGTATTTTTTCGAGAAATGGGAGCAACAAAAACGGGTGGTATAAATACCACCCGTACAAAAAGCCTTACTAATCATAGCCTGGCTTTGGTCAATAATTCTTTTTGTTTTTGCTGTCAAGGTTTCGGTTTCTTTTCATAGTTAGGGTTTTGATATGCACAAATGTAAACGATTATTTTAAAGTTTGCAAATCTTTATTGATTTTTCTTTTAATAATGACGATTTTTGGATGAATTTCATTTTTATGACTATAATTACACTTGCAGTTGACTCTACCTTACCAGAAATACCAGTAGAATGCAGCTGTAATACCCAAGATGATTACGGAATGGATCACATCCCAATGATTCCAGCTTGCACGTGTGGCCGCCCGCTCTTCCGGTGTTGCTGTTCCAAATACCAGACCTTGTATTTTTCCAGCTTCGGGTGCTTTTGTGCAAAGGCTGACAACAATTGTCAGGATGATGCAGAAGAGGAACATCCATCCGCAGAAGAACAGCCAGTTCATATCATAGAACAAGGCTTTGAACAGGTTGTCGGATGCGTCGACCGCATTGCTGTAATAAACTTTGGCTCCCAGGCGGGTAATACCGATGATGATACCAGCCAGCATCCCCCACATGCCTCCTTGGGCGGAAGTTCGTTTCCAACAAATACCCAACAGGAAAGCGGCGGCGATACCTGGTGACAGTACGGATTGTACGTCTTGAAGATAATTATAGAGGACATCCCCGACACTGCGCATAATCGGAATCCAGAGTATACCCAGGATCACGATTACGACTGTTGCGATCTGGCCGATTACAACTAGTTTCTTTTCGGGCGTTTCAGGTCTGAAACGTTTATAAAAGTCGATTGTGAACAACATAGCTGACGAATTGAACAGAGATGCCAGTGAACTCATAAGGGCTGCCAGAATACCGCAGACGACAAGTCCTTTCACGCCTGCCGGAAGCAATTTCGCTACCAGTGTCGGGAAGGCTGCATCCGGAATAGATAGCTTGAATACTTCGCCATTGATAATCACTCCGTTTTTACTCAATGCAAAAGCGATCATTCCCGGAATCAGGAAGAGGAATACCGGAAGTAGCTTTAGGTATGCCCCGAAGATGGCGCCACGGCGGGCCTGTTTCATATCTTTGCCTGAAAGGACTCGCTGTACGATGTATTGGTCAGTACACCAGTACCAGAAACCGATGATGGAAGAACCGATCAGTGCACCGAGCCATGGATATTGCGGATCACGGTTGTCACGGATCAATTGCGTCATGGTATCGCCGTAGTCGTTTACGACGACGGATTTGCAGGCTGTCATCATTTCGTCCCAGCCACCTAATGCTTTAAAGCCGAGCACGAGGATAATCAGCGAACCCAACAGTAGGATAGGGGTCTGGAGTACGGATGTGTAAAGAACGGATTTCATTCCTCCTACAATCGTATAAAGAGCGGTTAATAAGACCAGTCCGATCGCCGCAATCCAAAAGAAGTCGATTCCCCATAGTTCCTTAATGCCAAAAACTTGTTGGAATACTAACCCGCCGGCATAAACCGTAACGGCTACTTTTGTCAATACATAACTAATTAATGAGATGAAGGAAAGAATGGTACGGGATTGCGGGTTATATCGTCTCTCTAGAAACTCCGGCATTGTATACACCATACTGCGCGTATAGAAAGGAACGAATACCCACCCAAGGATCAATATCATCCATCCCTGGATTTCCCAATGGGCCATCGCCATACCGCTGGAAGCCCCTGCTCCTGCCAGTCCGATAAGATGTTCCGAGCCGATATTGGACGCGAAAATGGAGGCGCCGATGGCGAGCCAGGTAGCATCACGGCCACCAAGGAAATAGTCAGCAGAGTTGTTTTGTTTTTGTTTAAGTACCCATATAATAATCCCGATTAGAGCTAAAGCGAATAGCCCTATTACAATGAAGTCTAATGTTGCCATAATAGTGTTTTACATGATTTTAGGGAACTAAAAATTAAAAATTATGAAGTAAGGAGTACGGTCCTGCATTTTTTACTTCATAATTTTTAATTCTTAATTTCACAAAGGGATTTTGTCAATCCTGCGCTGATGTCGACCGCCTTCGAACGAGGTGTTTAGAAAGGCTTCGACCGTGTGAGTAGCTTCCTCTTGACTGATAAATCTGCCGGGCATTACAAGTACGTTGGCATCGTTGTGCTCGCGTGCGAGACGTGCTATCTCTTCCTGCCAGCATAGAGCGGCCCGTATTCCCTGATGTTTATTGAGTGTCATGGCTATTCCGTTTCCAGATCCGCAGATCGCTATTCCGGGATATACTTCGCCCGCTTCTACAGCTTCGGCAAGCGGATGGGCGTAATCGGGATAATCACAACTTTCTGTCGAGCAGGTTCCGAAATCTTTATAGGTTAACCCTTTCGAGTTGAGTATTTGTTTTACGAATTCTTTTAGTTCGTACCCTGCGTGGTCACTACATAAACCTAATGTTTTCATATTTATCTGTTAGAGGAGTTTGGAGATTTATGATTTATAATTTATGATTTATGAATAGTTGGTAAATCATGAATCATAAATTATAAATCATAAATCTATTAGTTCAATAATTCTTTTACCTGATTGTATACGTTCTGGCCCGTGAAGCCAAGTTTTTCATCCAGTACCTTGTACGGAGCGGAGAAACCAAATGATTCGAGTCCCCAAACCTTGCCGTTGGCACCAACCAACCCTTCCAGGTTGACTGGTAGGCCGGCTGTAAGTCCGAATACCTTGCTTCCTGTCGGAATGACAGACTCCTGATATTCTTTGCTCTGGCTGCGGAATAAACCTTCAGACGGAACAGATACGATGCGAACCTTGATATCGTCGGCGCGAAGCAATGCTGCTCCTTCCTCCAATGTGGAGACTTCCGAACCGGAAGCGACCATAATTACATCAGGGTTTTCATCACCTTCTACAATATAAGCACCCTTTTCAGCCTGCAAAGCTTCGTCGTAACGATTTCCCTTTGCGGGCAGGTCTGTGATGTTCTGACGGGAAAGAATCAAAGCTGTCGGAGTAGCTGTGTTTTCCATAGCCATCTTCCAGGCAATTGTCGTTTCGGTCACGTCTGCCGGGCGAAGTACCAACATGGAGTTGTGTCCCTTGTGGTTCTTCAGTTTTTCCATCAGACGGATCTGCGCTTCCTGTTCGACTGGTTCGTGTGTCGGTCCGTCTTCGCCTACGCGGAAAGCATCGTGCGACCAGACGAACTTAACAGGCTGTTCCATCAAGGCTGCCATTCGGATTGCTGGTTTCATATAGTCAGAGAATACGAAGAACGTACCGCAAGCCACGATTACACCTCCGTGGAGTGACATGCCAATACATACGCAAGCCATCGTTAGCTCGGCTACGCCAGCCTGAAGGAATGCACCGCTGAAATCGCCTTTCACGAATGCATGTGTCTTCTTCAAGAAGCCGTCGGTCTTGTCCGAGTTGGAAAGGTCGGCAGAAGAAACGATCATGTTTTCCACTTGGGTTGCCAACAGACCTAAGACGGTTGCCGAAGCTGTACGGGTTGCCTGGTTCGGTTTCTGTTCAATAGCCTTCCAGTCAATGACAGGTGCTTTACCTGAGAACCACAGTTCCATCTTGGCAGCCAGTTCCGGATTGGCTTTCGCCCATTCTGCTTTGGCGGCATAGCGTTCTGCAACGATTACTTCCAGTTCTTTGGCACGTTTAGCATACAGTTCCGCAACTTCGGGGAAGATCTGGAATGGATCATCTGGGTTTCCTCCTAAATTCCGAATAGTATCTGTGATAGAGACGCCGGCTGCTGAAAGAGGTTGTCCGTGTGTGGACACTTTGTTTTCGTAGCTGCTCTTGTCAGCACCCACGGCACCCTTACCCATGATCGTGTTGCCGATAATCAGGGTAGGACGGGATGTTTCGGCTTTCGCTTCGGTCAATGCCCGGCGGATTTCCGTCACATCGTTTCCGTTGATTGTGATGACTTTCCAACCCCATGCTTCGTATTTCATGGCTACGTTTTCTGTAGTTACTTCACCTACGGTTGTGGAAAGCTGGATGTTGTTGGCATCGTAGAACATAATCAGATTGTCCAGTCCCAGCGTACCGGCAATACGTCCGGCTCCCTGGGAAATCTCTTCTTGAATGCCACCGTCGGAAATATATGTATAAATCGTCTGATTCATGACGTCACCCAGGCGTGCTTTCAGGAACTTGGCGGCGATAGCAGCACCTACGGCGTAAGTGTGGCCTTGTCCCAACGGACCGGATGTATTTTCTATACCACGCATCACGTTGACTTCGGGATGTCCCGGCGTCACGCTACCCCACTGGCGGAACTCTTTCAGCTCATCGATCGTGAATTTGCCTGTGAGGGCGAGTACTGAATAAAGCATCGGAGACATGTGTCCCGGATCCTGAAAATAGCGGTCTCTGCCTTCCCATGTGGGATTCTTGGGATCATACACGAGGAACTCTGAAAACAGTACGTTCACAAAGTCTGCACCACCCATTGCACCACCGGGGTGACCGGATTTCGCTTTTTCTACCATAGACGCAGCCAGGATACGGATGTTGTCCGCTGCTTTGTTCATTAAATTAATATCGTTCATTGTGATGAATTATTTTTATTTTTTTGCAAAGATAGGCAATCTCTTCGTAATGACCATCCTATCCATGAAACAATTCATTTTCGGTAAAGTTTCCTAATTTCCGATATTTCTCATAGAGAGCAAGATACGCCAGGTGATTTTCGTGATTCGGTTGGTATTCTTTTGCAAAACCTTGTCCCATAGCCTGCTGTGCATCCTCGATTTTGGTATATATACCAGCAGCTACGGCTGCGAACATGGAGGCTCCGAAAGCGCAAGCCTGTTCTGCTTTGGCTACTTTGATCGGCATGTCCAACACATCTGCCAAAGTCTGCATGACGAACGGGGATTTCAATGAAATGCCACCGATTCCGATTACGCTCTCGATCTTTATGCCGTTTTCCAGGAAACGATCGACGATGGCTTTTGAGCCGAACGCTGTCGCTTCCACCAGGGCCCGGAAGATAAGCGGAGCAGAGCTTGCCAGGTTGAGGCCGGTAATCGTACCTTTCACCAGTTGGCTGGCATCGGGTGTGCGGCGGCCGTTCATCCAGTCTACTGCTAAGATTGTACTTTCGTTTACTGGCACTTTGGCTGCTTCTTCGGACAGGGCGGGGATGATCTTGTCTGCTGTTTCCTCGATCAGCCTGGCTTTTGTATCTTCGTCGACTAGGGTGCTCTGGCTCAAGATGTTTTCAAGTGGCCATGCCAATACGCGCTTGAACCAGGCATAAATATCGCCGAAACCGGATTGTCCGGCTTCTAATCCGATCATACCAGGGATAACGGAACCGTCTACCTGGCCGCAGATGCCGGGAACAAGTTTTTCGCCCATTTCTTCGTAAGATGAAACCATAATGTCGCAGGTCGATGTACCGATCACGCGCACGAATGTACGAGGAGTGATCTCGGCACCGACAGCTCCCATATGGCAGTCGAACGCACCGACTGAAACTGCTACGCCGGTTGTTAAGCCGAGGCGTTCCGCCCATTCCGGCGTCAATGTGCCTACTTTCACATCGCTGGTATAAGTTTTCTCAAACAGATGACTACGGAAACCGGCCAACTTCGGTTCGAGTGAGGTCAGGAATTCTTCGGTTGGCAATCCACCCCATTTTTCCGACCACATGGCTTTATGTCCGGCTGCACAACGGCTGCGGTACACCTCTTCCGGTTTGGTTTTTCCGGTAATAAGGGCTGGCAGCCAGTCACAATGCTCGATCCATGCATAGGCCTCCTTGCAGACACTGTCGTCTATGCGGAGGACATGCGCCATCTTGGCCCATACCCATTCGGAAGAGTAGATGCCACCTTCATAAGCGGTGTAATCGATACCCCAGCGTTTCGCTAGTTCGTTGATCTCGGCGGCTTCCCGGATGGCGGTATGGTCTTTCCAAAGGACGAACATCGCATTCGGGTTTTCAGCATATTCGGGTAATAAGGCGAGGGGAGTACCACTCTTGTCGGTCAGGACAGGCGTGCTTCCGGTCGTATCGAAAGCAATGCCGACCACGTTCGGGGCTGTCCCGTCAGGGCATTGTGCGAGTGCATCCTTTACTGTGGCTTCCAACCCTTCTATGTAATCCAACGGATGCTGGCGGTACTGGTTTTTTGTGGGATCGCAGTATTTCCCTTCCATCCAGCGGGAATAGTACTTGACAGCTGAAGCTATTTCGTGACCTGTTGCAGCATCTACGACTACGGCGCGACAGGAGTCGCTACCGTAGTCCAGGCCTATAACATACTTTTCGTTTGCCATGACTTAAGCCTGTAATGCTCGGTTCAACATGTAATACAAATCGTTGTACTGCAATTCTTTCTTGAAGCTGGAAATGGTCGTATCCTTATCGATCACCACCAGTTCGATACCGGCGATATCGGCATAGTCTTCCATATATTCCACTGTCAGGTCGTAGGAAAAACTCGTATGATGGGTTCCTCCGGCCAGTATCCAGGCAGCAGCACCGATCTCCAAGTTCGGTTGTGGAATCCAGAGTGCGCTGGCAACTGGAAGGTTGGGCAGCGGCTTGCTTTTGATGCAATCCACTTTGTTCACGATCAGGCGGAAACGGTTTCCCATGTCGACGATTGTGGCAGCAACGCCTTCACCCGGTTTGCTGGTGAATACGAGGCGGGCTGTTTCACTGTCTATACCGATGCTCAAACGGTGTACCTCCAGCTTTGGCTTATGTTCGGAGATCAGGGGGCAAACTTCCAGCATATGTGCCTGGAGGATTGCACTCTTTTCGCCATCGAAATTCAAAGTGTAATCTTCGAGGAAGGAGCAACCATTCGGCATTCCCTGGCTCATGAACCACATGGTGCGGTATAGGGCTGCTGTTTTCCAGTCTCCTTCGGCGCCGAAGCCATAGCCTTCCGCCATCAGGCGTTGTGATGCCAGGCCCGGAATCTGGTCGAAATTGCCAAGGTCGTCAAAATTGGTTGTAAAGGCTTTTGCCCCTTTGTCTTTCAGGATACGGCGGATGGCGATTTCGGCTTTTGCCGAGTTCCATACTTTTGTGTAGGCTTCCGTCTTTTTATCTTCCAGTTCGGGCACATGATCGTACTCGGCGAAATATTGTCCGACAAGTTCCTCTATGTCTTTGTCTTCTACCGTGTCGTAGTATTCCATTAGGTCATTTACCGGACAGTAATCGACATGGTAGCCCAATTTCAGCTCGGCTTCCACCTTGTCACCGTCTGTAACGGCTACATTATTCATCTGGTCGCCGAAACGGATGATCAGCATGTCCTGTGCATCGGCCCAGGCTGCTGCTACGCGCATCCAGACTGCGATCTTGGCTTGTGCTTTCGGGTCTTGCCAATGTCCTACCACGACTTTACGGTTTTTACGCATCCGGCTCACCATATGGCCGAATTCGCGGTCTCCGTGAGCGGACTGGTTCAGGTTCATAAAGTCCATATCCATCGTTTCCCAAGGTATCTCTTTGTTAAACTGGGTATGGAAATGAAGCAATGGTTTTTTCAATTCCTGCAGACCGTGGATCCACATTTTGGCTGGAGAGAAGGTGTGCATCCAGGTTATAACACCGATACATTTGTCATCGTTGTTAGCGGCTTTAAATGCAGCCGTTACCTCTTTTGCTGAGTTGACAGTCCCTTTGTAGACTACGTTTACAGGCAAGTTCCCGGATTCGTTTAATCCTTTTACCATTTCATTGGAATGAGCGTCCACCTGGATTACCGCATCGCCTCCGTACAGAAGCTGTGCTCCCGTTACGAACCATACTTCAAGATCTTTAAAATTTGTCATGGTTTATTGATTTAATTGTTATGTTATTTATTTTTTATTTTTGTCCGTAATAAGCATTTGGGCCGTGTTTGCGCTCGAAATGTTTTGTGATAAGATATTTGTTCATGGTCAATTGGGGATTGATGCCGTACGAGATATACGCCATCTTGGCCACCTGTTCCATTACGACTGCGTTGTAGACAGCTCCTGCCGCATCCTTACCCCATGCGAATGGACCGTGATTTCCCACTAGGACTCCCGGAATGTGTACCGGATTCAGTTCTTTAAAGCGTTCGACGATCACATTGCCGGTCTCTTTCTCATAATCACCTTCAATTTCTTCCTTCGTCATCGGGCGGGTACAGGGTATCGCATCACTGAAATAATCGGCATGTGTCGTACCGATATTCGGGATGTCGCATCCGGCCTGCGCCCAAGATGTTGCATATGTAGAGTGTGTGTGTACAATTCCCCCGATTTCCGGGAATGCCTTGTACAGGACCAAGTGGGTAGGAGTATCTGATGACGGTTTGAGGTTACCTTCCATAACATTCCCGTCCAAGTCGAGCACCACCATGTCGCTGGTTTTCATTGTTTCGTAAGAAACTCCGGAAGGTTTGATTACGATCAGGCCTTTTTTTCGGTCTATGGCACTTACGTTTCCCCAGGTAAAAATGACCAATCCGTGTTTTACCAAATCCAGATTGGCTTTAAAAACCTTTTCTTTTAACTCTTCAACCATACTTATTACTTGTTTATTTGTGGTTTGTATGTGTTCGGGTGTAAAAGTAACACTTTAGTGTAGTGGGTGTACAAAAAAAGCTATGTTCTACAACATAGCTACCTTTGTTTTTGCTTTTATTCCTCCGGCATGGAATTTCAGTTTCATGGTCATAAGATGTCTGTTCCATGCCCGTGGAATTATAGTTTCATCTGAATGGAACTGAAAAAATATCCGATATCTTTTCCTATAAGGAAAAATAGAACCCTTGTTCCAGTAGATGATCGTATTTTTCTTTGTTGAACATATAATAGAAAGCCCCTCTTTTGGAACCTTTCTTGTCCTTTTCATCCAACTTTTCCAGAATATCCATCGCATTCAGTTTTTTGCGGAAGTTACGCTTGTCCAGTTGGGTCTGGTAGATCGCTTCATACAGGCTTTGTAATTGCGGTAACGTGAATTTTTCGGGAAGAAGATTGAATCCGACCGGGCGGGTAGCCGCTTTCCGACGGAGGCGGGCCAATGTATCGGTGATCATTTTGTTATGGTCGAAAATAAGTTGCGGGATCTCGCTGATCTTGGTCCAGACCGCATTGTGTTCTTCCAGTGTCTCGGCACTGAAATCGTTCATATTGATGAGTGAATAGTATGCTACGGAGATCACCCGCTCTCCAAGGTCGCGGGTAACATCTCCGTAAGCACCTACCTGTTCCATAAAAAGATTATCGATGCCGGTACAGTCGGTGAGCACGCGTGACGCGGCTTCCTCGATACTTTCACCTGCTTTGATAAAACCGCCCATCAGAGACCATTGTCCCATCATGGGTTCAAATTTACGTTTATAAAGTAAAACATTGAGCTCTTTTTGATCGAATCCGAGTATGATACAATCTACTGCAACGTAAAATTTGGTTTCGTTCTGATAAAAAGCGGCTGTCATGATTTTTATGGAATTATAATTAATTTATTATGCGAGTTTGCGTGCGCCGTCGCTGATTACTACATTATACAACTTAGGTTCGTGACCGAATTTAGCAGTGTAAGATTCGAATGCTTCTTTTACGAATGCATCGTATTTTTCTTCTTTCACCAGGTTGATTGTACAACCGCCGAAGCCTCCACCCATTACACGTGAACCGGTTACACCGCATTTCTTGGCAACATCGTTCAGAAAGTCCAATTCTTCGCAGCTGACTTCGTACAATTTGCTCATGCCGTGATGTGTTTCGTACATCTTCTTGCCTACGGTTTCATAGTCGTCTTTTTCTAAAGCGTCGCAAACGTCGAGTACGCGTTGTACTTCTTCGATCACATATTCGGCACGCATATAATCTTCAGCACTAATGTCGCCTTTAACTTCGTTCAGCATATCCATTGTCGCATCACGCAGGAATTCGACTTCCGGATGATTGCGGCGGATTGCGGCGGCGGCGCTTTCGCAAGACTGGCGACGTTTGTTGTAAGCCGAAGATGCCAGTTCGTGCTTAACGACTGAATCCAGCAAAACCAATTTGTAACCGACCGGATGGAATGGGAAATATTTATATTCGAGTGAACGGCAATCCAGGCGGATCAAACTGCCTTCTTTTCCGAATACGGAAGCGAACTGGTCCATAATACCGCAGTTTACACCACAATAGTTATGCTCCGTAGACTGGCCGATCTTAGCTAATTCAAATTTATCGATGTTCAGAGAGAACAAGTCATTTAGAGCAAATGCATAAGTACTTTCCAATGCAGCAGAAGAGGACATACCTGCACCCAGAGGTACATCACCTGCAAACACGGTATCGAATCCTTGGATCTGTCCGCCACGTTTGATGGTTTCGCGGCAAACACCGAAAATATACCTTGCCCAGCTTGCTTTCGGAGCGTCTTCTTCGTTCAGACCGAATTCGGCGTAGTCGTTCAGGTCAACAGAGAAAGCACGGACTTTACCTGTTCCGTTCGGTCTGATTTCGGCAATCATGCCTTTGTCGATAGCCCCTGGAAATACGAAACCGCCGTTATAATCGGTATGTTCGCCAATCAGGTTAATACGGCCTGGAGATGCATATACGCTACCTTCTATTGAGAATAACTCCTGAAATTTATTTCTGATTTTTTGTCTCATGATAGATTTGTTTTTAATTAGGTTATTAAACAATTGAAGAAATTATCCGACTACAAATATAGTTAGATAATTTCTTCAATCATATAGTTACACTTGTTTTTTATTCAACCGGGATATTCTTGTTTACGTTCTTGCAACCAACCAAAGCATAGAACAACAGATAAGCCAGCGCGATCAGAATAACTACATAGCTGGTCATAAATCCGGACATGTCAGCGATTTGACCCTGAATCAGCGGTAAAATACCACCACCGCAAACCAATACCATGAAGATACCAGAAGCTGCTTCCGTATATTTACCCAGACCTTCGACAGCCAAGTTAAAGATACCCCCCCACATAATAGAAGTACAAAGACCGCAAAGCGCCATAAACATGATGCTGATAGGAACTTGTGCTACACCGAATGAAATATCACTTTTGAATACCGGCATACTAACCATTGTAGTGATCGGACAGATAAAGGCAAGGATAATGAACAGGATACCGACACCCGATGCTACTGTAAGCATAGCCTTACTTGTGAATTTACCTCCTAAAGAAGCACCAACCAGACGTCCGATTAACATCAGGAACCAATAGGTGCCGACTACCGAACCGGCAATTGTTGAGTCGATTGCCAGACCTCCTCCGGCTTCGGGTGTCATCATGAACAGACCTGCGAAGTGAGGAATACCGACCTCAATACCAACATATACGAAGATAGCTAATGCACCTAATTTGAAGTGGCGGAATGCAAGCGGGCTGTGTTCGTTTTTTGCATTGTTGTTTGCTTTTGCCAGACTTGGTTCCGGGATATTCATGATGAATAATACCAGGAATGCCACGGCAAAGATGGCCATTGCAATGTACAGAGCCGGTAATGCTTTAGCGATTGTACGTTCTTCAACGACGGTTCCCATCAGATAACCGACCAAAACCGGAACGATGGTAGCTGATACCGAGTTCAACGAACCACCCATCTGGATTAACTGATTACCTTTCTTACCGCCACCACCTAATGTATTCAACATCGGGTTTACGACTGTATTCAACATACACATGGAGAAACCGGAAACAAATGCACCAGCAACATAAGTGGCAAATCCCATTTTAGAGGAAAGAACTTGAATGCCGACACCTACAAAACCGACTACGATTGCGATCAGTGCTGTTTTCTTATAGCCGATCTTCTGTAAAAGCATACCTGCCGGAATACCCATGAAAGCATATGCGATAAAGTTTGCAAAGAAGCCTAAAGTAGCCTCAAAATTGGATGCTCCGAATTCATTTTGAACAATAGCCCCGAAAGGTTGAGGCAGACCTGTAACGAAAGAGATCATAGCGAACAATGCGAACATCATCGCTATAGGTAATACATAATTTTTTTGTTTAGTTGACTCCATTTCTTTTTAGATATTTAGATTATTAATTATTTAGATCGATTGAATAGGCTTTATTCTACTGTGAATTTGTAGATTGTCTTGCTTTGGAATGTTTCGCCCGGCCGCAGGACGGTAGACGGATATTCCGGTTTGTTCGGGCTATCGGGATAATGCTGTGTTTCCAGACAGAGGGCGGCACGTGCCGGATAGCGTTGTCCGTTCTTGCCGACAAAATTGCCCGTCATCCAGTTGCCTGTGTATAATTGTACGCCCGGCTGTGTCGTGTAGCATTCCATTACGATGCCGGTTTTGGGTGATACGCAACGGGCGCAGAACGACAGTTCGTTTTCTTCTTTTTTGTTTAATATATATGTATGGTCATAACCTTTTCCGAAATTCAGTGCTTCGAAATCTTCATCGATACGTTCGCCTACTTCGTGTGGAGTGCGGAAATCCATCGGGGTTCCTTCCACTTTTTCCTTCGGACCGTAAGGAATAGCCGTCTCGTCGGTCGGCAGATAGTAATCCGCATTGATTGTCAGTTTGTGATCATATACAGAAGGATCACCCTGGCCGGAGAGGTTGAAGTAGGAGTGATTGGTCAGGTTCAGGACGGTCGGTTTGTCTGTTACCGCATGGTACATGATTACGACCTCATTGTCATCGGAAAGATGATAAGTAACCGTTGTATCCAGTTTTCCGGGGAAACCTTCTTCACCATCGGCAGACGTATATTTCAGCTCTACCGTCTGGCCGTCGATCTTGTTCAGATCCCAGACTACGGAATTGAAGCCTTTCAAACCTCCATGCAGGCTGTTCGGCCCGTTGTTGATAGCCAATTTATCGTACACAACACCATCCAATGTGAATTTTCCACCTGCGATACGGTTGCCATATCGTCCGCAAATAGCTCCGAAATAAGGTTCTTCGGATACCAGGTATTCGTCTATAGAATTGTGTCCTGTCACTACATCGGTTAACTTTCCGGACCGATCCGGTACCATAAGCGATACAATTTTTGCACCGTAGTTGGTAATGGTAAGTTCTGCTCCTTTGTTATTTGTAAGGATGCACAGCATCGTCTCCTTGCCATCTATTTGCTTGCTGAAATTAGCTACAGTCAAGCCAGACAGCGTGCTTTCGTTCTTCATGTAAATATAGTTTCAAAATTGTGTGTAAAATTACTCTCTTCTTTGTATTCATGTACTACTTTAAAGATGTTTTATAGCATAAAACGGCTTTTTGTCTGCTAAAATGAATGATTTGTCTCCCTTCTATCGAAATTATTAGTGTATATTTGCGACTAAATAATCTTTGTATTCACGGAAAAACACATACCTATGACAAAAAGTATGAAAAAAGCCATTTCCCTATGTCTATTTAGCATGGGTGCTGTCGGTTTAATGGCACAAAGTAATGAGTTTAAAATAGATGTACAGAAAACAGGTGCACCTATCCAGTCGACCATGTACGGGATCTTTTTTGAAGATATCAATTTCGGTGCCGATGGAGGCCTGTATGCCGAACTTATCAAGAACCGTTCTTTCGAGTTTGAAAACCCTTTCGGAGGCTGGATGCCGTTCGGAAATGTCAGTGTACAGACCAAGAATCCTTGTTTTGATCGTAACCCGCATTATGTCCGCCTTTCTTATGAAAAGGAACTGACCGGAACCGGCCTTGACAATGAAGGCTTCAAAGGAATCGGTATCCGGGAAGGGGAGAAGTACGACTTCTCTTTATATGCCCGTACCCAGTCCGGTATGCCGGTTAAGTTGCGTATCAACTTGGTGGACAGCCGGAACGACCTGTACGAACAAAAAGAGATCGAGGTGAGTGGCAAGGAATGGAAGAAATATACGGTTGTCCTGACACCGGGAGTGACGGAGGCCCGTTCCCGTCTGCGTATCACGATGGCGACGAAAGGAACTGTCGATCTCGAACACATTTCACTGTTTCCGCAAAAGACATTCAATAACCGTCCGAACGGTATGCGTGCCGATTTGGCACAGGCATTGAAAGATCTGAAACCGGGTGTCTTCCGCTTTCCCGGCGGTTGCATCGTGGAGGGTACGAACAAAGCTACTCGTTACCAGTGGAAAAACACGATCGGTCCGGTCGAGAATCGTCCGATCAACATCAACCGTTGGAACTATACATTCTCACATAAGAAATTCCCGGATTATTACCAGTCTTACGGCCTGGGCTTTTTCGAATATTTCCAGTTGAGCGAAGATATCGGGGCAGAACCGCTTCCCGTGTTGAATTGCGGCCTTTCTTGTCAGTATGAGAACCAGGATCCGAACGAGAATTGCCCGGTGGACAAGTTGCAACCTTATATAGACGATGCCCTCGACCTGATCGAGTTTGCCAACGGTCCGGTAACCAGCAAATGGGGAAAGATACGTGCCGATATGGGACATCCGGCTCCTTTCAACCTGAAACTCATTGCCATCGGCAACGAACAGTGGGGGCCGCTTTATCCCGAACGTCTCGAACCGTTTATCAAGGCGATCCGTGCCAGATATCCGGAGATAAAAATCATCGGTAGTTCCGGTCCGCAATCGGAAGGCGAGGATTTCAATTTCCTTTGGCCGGAGATGAAGCGTCTGAAAGTGGATTTGGTGGACGAACATTTCTACCGGTCTCCCGAATGGTTCTTGAACGGAGCCAAGCGCTATGATTCGTATGACCGCCAAGGACCGAAAGTTTTTGCCGGCGAATATGCCTGCCATCCGGCCAATCGCGAGAACAGTTTCCTGACCGCCTTGTGCGAAGCCGCCTTTATGACAGGTTTTGAACGGAATGCGGATGTGGTGCACTTATGCACGTATGCCCCGCTTTTTGCTCATGTAGACGCTTGGCAGTGGCGTCCGGATCTGATCTGGTTCGACAACCTTTCGTTGGTAAAGACTCCTAACTATTATGTGCAGCAGCTATACGGTCATAATGCCGGTACAAATGTCGTTCCGCTGACCATGCAGGACGAACCGGTCACCGGACAGCAGGATTTGTATGCCACTGCGGCAGTCGATAAGCATTCGAACGAACTAATCATCAAAGTCGCCAATACGGGAATCTGTAACAAGAGGATCAAGTTGAACTTGAACGGTCTTTCGGCCGGTAAGCATAAAGGGATGCTTACATTGCTCCATTCTTCCGACCTGGAAGCCAAAAACACGTTGTGCAATCCTTCGGCGGTAGTCCCGGTCGTTTCCGATATCGAGATGGAGGCTCCGCAAATGGATGTGAACTTGAAACCGCTTAGTTTCTCTGTTTATCGTATCAAATTATGAAATGAATGATGTATCGAAAGTGTTTTTCCCTACATCAAGACCTGCAAAATGAGAATAATTCATAATTTTGTAAGTGAAGGTTTTAAATTCTAATGGAAATGAAGTTACCTAATGTGTTTCGTATAATAAATGTGTTTTTGGGATTGACGTGTGCTGCTTCTGTTTATTCTCAAGGAGTGAATTATTTGGATAATTTGTATGACTTTATAGAGAATACGTCTGTTTTTGAATTGAATCAAGAAGAAGGAAGATCTTATCATATTCCCCAAAAACATCTGTCTCTTAATGGAGAATGGAAGTTTTTATATAGTGATGTACCTGAGAATATACCTGCTGACTTTTACAAAATAAACTATAACGATTGGGATTGGGAGAAAATTAAAGTTCCGTCTAATTGGGAAATGGAAGGTTATGGAGATCGATTATTTCGTAATGTCCAAGCACCTTTTAAAGCGAATCCCCCTTTCGTCCCTCGTGAGTATAATCCTACTGGAGCATATCGTCGTACATTTACATTACCTTCTTCTTGGAAAGGTGATCAGGTCTTTTTACGAATGGAAAAAGTAGCTTCCGCCTCTTTTGTTTGGATCAATGGTGAAGAAGTTGGTTATAACGAAGGTGCACAAGAACCTGCGGAATATAATATTACCAAATATTTGCGTCAGGGTAAGAATACAATTGCTGTTCATGTAGTTAAATATTCTGATGGATACTATCTTGAAGGACAAGATTATTGGCGTTTGGCTGGAATATTCGATGATGTATGGATTTATGCCACTCCTTCTGTACGTCTGTTCGATTGGTATGTTGTAACTGATTTAGATGATAACTATACTAATGCTGTATTGCACCTTGCTATTGATGTGAAAAAATACACAACTACTTTATCTGAAAAATATCGTATTAAAGCTAATTTGTTGGATGCCAATCGTAAATTGGTGAAAGAAATGATAAGTGATCCTTTTGTGATGAATAGAGAGAGGAGAAAGCAGGTAATATTTTCAGAGCAGATAACCCAACCTAAGAAATGGACCTCCGAAACACCTAATCTTTATACGTTGGAAATGAAATTGCAGACCGCAGGGGGGAAAACTACTGATATTATTCGGACAAAAATAGGGTTTAAGGAAACCGAAATCCGAGGAGAAACATTTTATTTGAATGGTGTGCCGCTTAAAGTAAATGCGCAAAATTCACATATGCAGCATCCTGAATTAGGACATGTGATGAATGAAGAAACAATTCGTAAAGATTTTGAAATATTGAAGCAGTTTAATTTTAATGCAGTACGTACATCACACTATCCTCCGGTAAGCCGTTATTTGGAACTTGCAAATGAATATGGCCTGTTTGTTATAGATGAAGCCGGGACAGAATCGCATGCTACAGAGTTTGTCTCTAAACAGAAAGAATATACAGAAATGTACCGTGAACGTGTGAGACAAATGGTGTTGCGTGACCGAAACTATCCTTGTGTTCTTTTCTGGAGTGCAGGGAATGAGAGCGGTGAAGGATTTAATATTACAGAAGCTATTAAAGAAGGACGTAAATATGATCATACTCGCTATTGGATGTATGGAGGAAATGCGTATGCTCATCCTGCTGAAGAAATTATTGGCCCGCGCTATCCGCTTCCTATTGAATTGGAAATGCAGACTGGGATTATACCAGATAAAAATGACAGACGACCTTCGTTTATGGATGAATATCTCTCGGTAGCAGGTAATGGTGGTGGTGGCTTGGATGATTATTGGCGAGTGGTTTATGCGCATCCTCGTCTGATGGGGGGGGCGATATGGGATTTTGTCAGTCCTGGATTGACGGAACGTATTCGGAAAATAGAAGATAAATCCCTTTTTTCAACTCCTGTTCATTTGATGGGTAATACTCAATTGGTAAAAGCTGTTGACGGTAATGCTCTTGATCTTAACGGGCATGATCAATGGGTTGAAGTATATAGACAGTCGAATGTTGAGATTGAAAGTAATGAATTGACTTTAACAATGGATGTCTATCCTCGAAAATTAATTAGCAGTTGTGGCTCTTTTCTTACAAAAGGTAGTTATCAATTTGGGTTACAGCAAAGGGGTAAAGATTCGCTTGATTTCTATATATATACCGATAAACACCATATATTGAGGATTCCTTTACCAACTGATTGGGAATACAATTGGCATAAGTTGTGTGGTGTTTATGACGGTCGAGAAATGGCTGTATATATTGATGGAAAGAAAATTGGGACTTCGTCTGCAACGGGTAAAATTAAAAATTTTCCATTCCCGGTAAATATAGGTCGTAATGGAGAAATACATGGTCAGGAAACAAATGTGTATATTTGTGATGCGCAGATAGATAATGTAGGAATTTTTACTGAAGCAGTTTCCCCGGACTGTTATGATAAGACGAAAGCTGTGCTTTGGCTTGATTTTGAAAATTTAATTGATTGTGGTTCTTTCTTTAGTTATGGTATAGGTGCTCGTACTTATGGTTGTATTTGGCCAAATCGAAAAGTTCAACCGGAAATGTGGCAAATGAAAAAAAGTGTACAACCCTTGTCTATCTCTTTAATTGATGCAGAACAAGGTTGGGTAGAGGTGTGGAACCGGAATCATTTTTTGGATGCTTCACATTACCAAACTCGTTGGTTCCTTGAAGCTGATGGAGATGTGATAGAAGAAGGAATAATAGACTTGCAAGTAGCCCCATTGACAAAGAAACAGGTAAGAATACCTTATCACAAGCCTATGATTATTCCTGGAAAAGAATATAGGATTACGATCAGTTCAGTTTTAAAGAATGATGAAATATGGGCTTCTGCTGGTCATGAAGTAGCTTGGGATCAGTTGGAATTACCATGGTTTAAACAACTATGCGAGGAAAAAAAGAAAAAAGATTCACTTGTTAATTACGAAACAGATCAGCTTATAATTGTTAAAGGAAAGGATTTCTCTTATACTTTTTGTAAGAAGAGTGGAGCGTTGTCTTCTATCGTTCTAAAGGGAAAGGAATTATTGAAATCTCCTCTGAAATTCAATCTTTGGCGTGCCCCCTTGGCTAATGAGGTGGATGGATGGAATGCGAGGAATGCTCGAACAATGAACTGGCAAGAAGGTTATGGTTATCAGGTCGCTACAGAATTTTATTCTTTGGGTATTGATAAGTTAGTATCACATCCTATGTCTGTACAAGCTTTTGAGCAAGCTGGAAATGTTTATGTTTATGTTCGGGATATGACTATTATGGGAGATATATCTGTCAGCCAGCGTGATTTGTATATAAGTGGTAGTGTAATTAATGGCTTTGAGAATCGTTATGTTTTTATGATATCTCCAGATGGTGAGCTAACATTAAAGCATTCTGCATTACCTCAAGGTTGTATGCCATTATGGTTACCTCGTATAGGTTTGACTATGATATTAGATAAATGTTTAGATCGGGTGGAATGGTATGGGCGTGGTCCTCAGGAAAACTATCCAGATCGAAAAACCGGCTATAAAATCGGAGTTTATTCAACTACAGTGAAAAAAATGTATGAGCCTTATTTATTGCCACAAGATTATGGTCTTCGAACTGATAATCGTTGGTTACGGATGACGGATTGTCAGGGAATGGGGTTGGAGTTTAGTATGGATCAATGGTTTAATTTTAACGCATATCCTTATTCTACGGATAACTTGACAAAAGCGGTATATACATATCAGTTACAAGAACAAGATGGTACGACATTGAATCTTGATTATGCAACATCGGGAGTTGGTTGTACCGCTCGATCAATTTTGAATTCATACCGTGTTATGCCTCGATTGTATGAACGTAAAATGAAGATACGATTAGTTGGTTTGTAGTACTGGATGTATTCAACTTGCAGAATGTAATTATATTTTTTAGTTTGCATAAGAAACCTGTTTTTATGGGAGGATCTGGATCTTGTGATTGTTTTTCAGATGAATATTTGTTAGCCTTGTTGGGCAAGGGTGACGAGCAGGCATTCACGATTATTTATCAGCGCTATCATAAATTATTGTATGTTGTGGCTTATAAATATCTAAAGAATGATTGTTCGGCAAAGGATTCTGTGCAACAGATTTTTTATAGGTTGTGGGAGTCTCGTTCTGTATTAATTATAAATATGAATTTAAGGAATTATTTATATACTATGCTGAAAAATCATTTATTAAATGAGATTCGTAATAACTATATGGCTATGGAAAAAAACTATGAATTAGCTCAGGAGAAAGTGGAGTATGAAGATGATTTGTTGGATAATATAGAGAAAAAGGAGATAGAGGAACAACTCTACCGGGCAATAAATGGTTTGCCGGAACAAAAAAAGCAGGTATGCTTGTATAAGCTAAGAGGTAATTTATCGAATTTGGAAATTGCCAATAAAATGGGAATATCAGTCCCGACTGTTAAGACTCATTATGCACAGGCTGTTAAAATGTTACGTGAGCATTTTAATAAATTATTGTTTATGATTTACTCATTTTGGTTATCTTGAAATCATACTAATTTCATTTTTATGTGTCTATTAATAAAAACAATCTGATAAAAGATGAAAATGCCTGATAAACATACTATAGACAAAGTACTTAGAAATGCGGCTTCTAAAGAAGAAGCAAAAGAAGTCATTCGTTGGTTTACCACATCGGAAGGACGTACCTATTTGGAGAATCTGATTATGGAAGATGAAAAAAATGTTTTACCAGGAACGGAAGAACATTATATAGATGTGCAAATACCGTCTGAAGAAATGTATGATCGGATTATGTCAATGGTTCGTTGGCAGCGTCGTAGACGCACTTTGTTTCGTGTGGCCGCTATTTTGATCCCATTTGTGTTATTTGTCGGACAATTATGGTATCTTGATAGGAATATTGATTTGTTGGGTAATTCTGATGTGGAAGAGGTATATGTTCCTAAAGGAGAACGTACATTGATTGTTTTTCAAGATGGAACAAAAGCTTATATAAATTCAGAAAGTCGAATTAAGTATCCTCGAAAGTTTGGGTTATCGGAAAGAAAAGTTTATTTGGAAGGCGAAGCTTTTTTTGAAGTTTCTCCAAACAGGAAACGTTCGTTTATTGTGAGTTTGGGTGATTTAGATGTCAAAGTATTGGGAACTACATTTGATGTGAAGGCTTATCCGGAAGATTCAGAAATATATGTGATGTTGGAAACTGGTCGTGTATCGATCTCCTCTTTTTCTCAGCAGATTGCTCATTTGAATCCAGGAGATCAAGCTATTTATAATCGGAAGACAAATACTTGCAAGATTTCTAGTCCTGAAAATTTAGTTAATAATTTGGCTTGGAGAAAAAATCAGATTGTTTTTGATAATACTCCGTTGGAAGAGGTGATTGAGGTATTATCACGCTGGTATGATGTGGAATTTGTCATTGACGATCTGTCTACTTACCACTATAGTTATACATTGGCATCTTCAAAAAAGCAGATTCATCAGATATTGGAAGAGTTGGAAAAAATCTCTCCAGTTCGTTTTACAGATCAGGATGGAAAAATACATGTTTCGATGAAAAAATAAAAAAAGTCGTGATAAGGCTCATCCTTTTTTCCTTTATATGTGTCTATTATATATATGGAGATTGGAAACGATATCTTCTTCCTATTTTGAAGGATGATATCATTGTTGAACTTAAATAGAATGCTTATGGTAAATATGACTTAAAAAAATAACCGGAAATGCCCCACATCTCCGGTTATCGGATTGTACTGAAATTCAAATTAATTTCTAATACTTAAAAACAGTTTCAAATATATGCAAAAAAAATATCAATGCCTAAAAAGGCGAGGCCTTTTAATATTAATTGAGAAAATCCCAAATACCATGAAACTTTCATTTCTTTTCATGCTTATTTCTTTTATGAGCTTTACAGCAAAAGCTGCGGCTCAAAAGGTTTCAGTCACATTTAATAATGTGAAAATGGAAAAGGTTCTGTCGGTAATAACGAAACAGACGGGACTTAATGTCGCTTATAGTAAACAGGTCGTAAATTTGGATCATCGGGTGAGTATTCATGTGGAAGATGCAGAAGTAAATCATGTATTGGATCTTCTTGTTGCAGAAACAAATATGGGTTATGAAGTGAAAAATGGAAAAATCTATTTGTTTGATAAGAAATATGAGCGTACAATTCAGCAGCAGGAGAAAAGGGAAATTACTGGTGTTGTAAAAGACAAAGAAGGAGAAGCTATTGTCGGAGCAAATGTTGTAGTTAAAGGTACGACGATTGGAAACATGACAGATATGGATGGTAAATTCAGTCTGGAAGTTCCGAAAAATGTGACTTTGCAAATTTCTTATATAGGGTATAAATCCACAGAAGTGTCTGTAGGAAAACAAACCTTCTTAAATATTCTTTTAACAGAAGATACCGAAATGCTGGAAGAAGTCGTTGTTGTCGGATATGGTACGACGAAAAGGCGTGATGTTGTCGGCTCAATTTCTAAGATAAGTAGTGACGATATAGTAAAAATTCCATCTACAAATTTAGCTGAAAGTTTACAAGGAATGTCCAGTGGTATGATGGTAACCAATAATAGTGGCCATCCGGGTTCTGCTCCACAAATAAAGATTCGTGGTTTGAATTCGATTAATTTAAGTACGGATCCGCTATGGATTATAGATGGTATGCCTATCCATACGGGATCCAGTGAACATACCCAGAATGGAGTGAAAGGAATTTCTCCGATTTCAATGATTAATCCAAATGATATAGAATCAATAGAGGTTTTAAAAGATGCTGCAGCAACTGCTATTTATGGTAGTAGAGCTGCCGGGGGTGTAATATTGGTGACAACGAAATCTAATAAAGGAAAACTGACAGGTGTTAAGTTGAGTTATGATGGAGGAGTATCCAAAATACCGTTCTCTCAGAATGATATTTTTGTAGATTCTCCCACTTGGTGGAAAATGATGGATAAAGCGCAAGCTAATGCTGGCAATGTTCCGACCGATCCTACTCAGATTATGGCAACTCAATTTTGGGGAGAACGCCCTGATATGACACGTGAAGAAGCAATTGCGACTAATACCGATCATTTGAAAGCATTAACTCAAGATGCTTATTTTCATCAGTTTAGTTTGACTGCAAATAAAGGATTTGAAACTGGCGGAGTGATGTTTTCGGCTAATTATCGTGATGAAAAAGGTTTGATTAAAAATAATGATTTTAAGCGTTTTACAGGTCGGTTTAGCTTTAACTTTAAACCTCTTAACTCGGTGGAGATGGGAGTTAATGCCAATTTTATTTATTTGAAAACTAACGGAGTGAAATCTTCTCAAGGAAAAGGTAATGGGGGATGGGCCAATTGGCGCTATACTTTACCTTGGTATAAAGTTTATGATGAAAATTCACAAACTGGATATTGGGCTGTAAATAGTGGCTATAATATGGCTGCTTTTTCTGATCGAAATTTAACACGTAATGATGTTGATCAATATAGAACATTGGGAAATGCTTATTTACAATGGAATACACCTCTGAAAGGATTAATGATAAAAGGAGAAGCTGGTGTTGATTTAATTGTAAATAATAGTACCTTTTGGCAGTCATCATTATTAGCTCCTACTGCACCATTTGTATCAAGAGCTTTTGAACAGTCGGTCACAAAGTCTAATATAAATTATGATGCATATGTTAATTATAATAGGACGTTTAGTGAAGTACATTTTTTGGACGTAACGATTGGAGCTGAGGCCTCACGAAATTGGTCATATACTCGTTATGCTGAAGGACAGGATTTGCAAACAGTATATCCAGAACTGATTAATCCGCTTACGATGAATTCAATGGGAGGACGTCGTGGAGGAGATGCCTACCTCATGGGGCTTTTCGCTCGCGTAAATTATAAGCTAATGGATCGATATTTATTGAATGCAAGTGTTCGTAGAGATGGCCATTCCGCATTTAGTAAAGATAATCGTTGGGCTAACTTCTATGCTTTTGGAGCAGGTTGGATTATGACGGAAGAAGATTTTATGAAAGATTGGGAATGGTTGAATATGCTAAAATTGAGAGGTAGTTATGGTATAACAGGAAATACTGCTGTTTCTAATTCTATGACTTATTTATCTTGGGGATTGAATACAAATAAGGTGTTTGGTGTGGATTATTTGCATGGCGCTACTACTGTTGGACCAATGGGTAGTAAAGACCTAAAATGGGAAACAACTGCAAATCTTGATTTAGGTTTTGACTTTGGAATATTAAATAATAGAATCAACGGTTCTTTTGCATATTACACTCAGAAAGTTTCAGACTTGATTTTGTTAGGAAATGTTCAACCTTCTGTTGGATTTGACACGAATCAAATATACGAGAATGTCGGGGACTTAAAGAATTGGGGATTTGAATTTAATGTTTCTTCTGTAAATATTGAAAATAGGAATTTTACTTGGAAAACTGATTTTAATATCAGTACTAATAAGAATAAAATTCTTACGTTGAATGCAGCAGAGCAAGGAAAAGGAAAAGAAGAATCAACCAGCATTCGTAAAGAAGGAGAAGCCCTTAATACTTATTACTTGGCAAGTAATGTAGGAGTGGATTCTGAGAAGGGTATCTATATGATAGAACAGAGAGATAAAGATGTTTGGGATAAAGCTTATGAAACGACTTCTACAGGGAAGATCATTCCTATGACAAACAATAACGTTTCTAATAATAAAATGATTCAACATGGAAAAACACCTCTTCCTAAATTCTATGGAGGTTTGAGTAATACATTTTATTATAGAAATTTTGATTTGAATGTTATGTTTAGTTTTGCTGGAGGACATTGGTTGTTAAATAGCTTATATACTACTGGGACACAAATGAGCAGTGAGTGCAATACTGTTAAAGATATGGTGGGTAATACATGGGAAAAAGCAGGTGATAATGCCAAATATCCACAATTGGTATCTGGGAATAATTACCATTATGATAATGATGGTAATTATAGTGAAAAGACAGTTGCTTATGGTAGTGTTGGCCAAACAACTCGTTTCCTCCAAAGAGGAGATTATATCCGTTTGAGGAATTTGCAATTGGGGTATACTTTGCCTAAATCTGTATTGAATGCTATAAGATTGAGCAATGTAAGGTTTTATGTTGGTGTAACAAATTTGTTTACAATAACAGGTTATGATGGATTGGATCCGGAAACCCAGCAGGATTTGCCAATTCCGCGTACAGTGAACTTTGGACTTTCGTTGAACCTATAATTTAATTGAAATATGAAAAGTAAGTATTTGACTATATTAGCTTGTGTTGGATTATTAAACTTTTGTTCATGTGATGATTTTTTTGAGTTAAAAAGACCTCAGGAAACACAATGGACAACGACTGCAACATATGAGCAGGGACTTTCTTCTGCTTATGTAAGTTTACAATGGACAGATGCCGGAAGAGGTTTCCCTCAGTATATTGATTTTTTGACCTCCGGAACAGCTTCTTTGATGGATGGTAATACTCCAGGATTGGATGGAGAAAAATATTTTTACAGAAGTTTTGATGAAAAATTGGGGAGAATGACTACAATTTGGAGAACTTATTATAATGTAATAACTAAATGTAATTTAGCTCTTGATGTTGATCGAGATGGAAATGGGAACCCTTTTAACTTGGATACGAGAAGTGATGATTTTATCCATAATTATACAAGACAAGTTGCTGAATATCATTTTTGTCGTGCGTTTTCTTATTTTAGTCTAATTCGTATTTTTGCGGCTCCTTATAATCACAATGGTGAAAATAATCAGAAGATTATCCCTCTGAAAGAGAGTGCTGCTTATTCAAAAGAAGATGTTTATCACGAAGAATTGGGTACGGTTGAAGAAGTTTATGATTTGATTATTCGTGATTTAAAGTATGCTAAAGAAAATTTGCCGGATCAATTTACATTAACTTCTTGGAATAATGTTTCTGGATATGAGTGCGGGCGTGCTAACAAGTGGGTTGCTACCTCTTTATTGGGGAAGGTCTATTTTCTTATGGGAAAGTATGCCGAAGCAAAAGCTGAATTTGATGCTGTTATTAATTATGCGGAGTCGACAGGAACTTATAAATTAGAAGCTCCAAAAGATCCATTTAATAAAGAAAAAGCACAAGATGTCCCGAAGGAATCTATTTGGGAATTTAATAGTGGCTTTTTAGATGGAAAGTTTGAAAACCATAATAATTATATGTATTGTGGAATGGTTATGGGATTGCGTTTTCGAGATTCGAATGGAGATGAATTAGAAAGCCTTCCGGGGAATAATGAAGGTACGGTTATCAGTTCGTGGAACGGTTTTGGTATCGCTTATACTTCATTAAAAGAGATGGGATGGATGAAAGATCCTATGAATGGAGATTATACGATTACTCCAGAAGCTGAAGCTGATTTACGATATCAACAGGTATATCATTTAATGTTACCTTATAAAGAAGGTATTAAAAAAGGAGATCCTGAGTATATAACGACTGAATCTTTGGCTGGTCATTCGATGGTTAAGACACCTCATGTATATATTGATAAATTTTTCCGTGGAGCAAAGCCTTATGGAAAATTTTCTAAATTCCCACTTATTAGATTGGCTGATATTTATTTGCTGCGTGCTTGGTTAAGATGGAATAGTAATGATTTACAGGGAGCTGCAGATGATCTGAATATTGTTTGGAATCGGGCTAATCCTCAAAATCAGGATATTTATACTGCTTCAAATGTTAATCACGAGGTGATTTATCGAGAGTATCTACGTGAGATGACTGGAGAAGGGTGGACTGTAGATTTCATGATGGGAACTCAAATGACAATTCCTGCAGGTGACAGTAAATTGAATTCACAGGTTGCTCCTCCTTATTCTTCTTGGTATTGGTCTATACCGGATGATGAGGTGAATTTGAATGACAAATATCAATGAATTTCAGAAAGATGAAGAACTGTATATTGTTGATTGTTTCTGCTTGTTTGTTTGTGAATACGTTGAAGTTATATGCTCAAGATAAAACAAATGTAAGTGGTGTTTACCCTCATTTGGCAATGGTGGCAGATCAGACTCCAAGAACAGAAGCTGGAACAGGAGCCTTGTTTCCTTGGGCCAATCGTTTGTGGGTGATAACATATGTTGCCCATTTTAGTGGAACAGGTTCCGGAACAGGTTTATATGAAATAAATGATAAAATGGAGATCCGGAAAAGGCCGGAGAGCGTTGTTGGTACGTATGCAAATCGTTTTTTGCATGGACCTACGAATCAATTGATAATCGGACCTCACATTATTGACCATAATGGAAATGTAAGGACTATTGAAGGTGTTATAAATCATCGTTTAGCTGCAACTATGGCTCATTTGACAGATCCTGCTAATAAAGTTTATTTTTTGGCAATGGAAGGTCAATTCTTTGAAGTAGATGTGCATACGTTGGAAACCAAACTACTTTTTAATTTGTGTGATGAGTTGAAAGAGCCAAAAGGATCCAAGCCTCATTTTAAATCTGGTTTTACTCGTCATGGAAAAGTAGTAGTGTGTAACAATAGCTATTCGGTGAAAGATTATAATGAAGAATGGAAAGCTGGGCGTTTAGCAGAATGGGACGGAAAAAATTGGACTGTTTTAGAAGAAAAACCATTTACTGAGGTATGGAGTGCATCGCATTTTGGAGCACCTATTATTGCTACTGGATGGGATAATGCTTCGGCGATTATGAAAGTTTTCATCCCGAAAATAAAAGAATGGAAACGTTATCGATTGCCGAAAGCCAGTAAAACTTTTGATGAAACAAGTTGTACGGAATGGTTTCGTATCCGTGAAGTTGAAACGGAACGTGCAATGATGGATTGCCACGGACTTTTTTATGAAATAGGATTCCATTTGTATGCTGATCAGTTATGGGCGATTCGTCCAGTTTGTTCCCATTTACGTATAATTCCGGATTATTGTTCGTGGAAAGGCATGCTGGTGATGGGAGGAAATCAGGCAACTCCGATGAAATTTGGTCCTGCTGATGGAAATCCTCTTGCCGGTCAGCCTCAAGCAGGCCTTTGGTTTGGAAAAACGGACGATTTATGGTCATGGGGTAAACCAACCGGAGAAGGTGGTGTTTGGTCCAATGACGATGTCATTGCAGGAATGCCTTCAGATCCTTATCTGATGTATGGTTTTACAAAAAAGTCATTCCATTTGTGGCATGATAAAAAAGAGCCGGTTTCATTTAACATTGAAGTCGATGTTGTAGGGAATGGTGAATTTAAATCATATAAGACTTTGAATGTTGGGCCAGGAGAATATTGTCATTATGAATTCCCTGAAGTTTTTTCAGCTCGTTGGGTTCGAGTGACTTCGACTAAGAACTGCAAGGCTACGGCTTGGTTCATTTATAATAATTGAAAAATAGTGCGACCAATAATAAGTACTTGTTTGTATTTCTATTTCTAATAAGTTAGTGGTATAAATGCCACTAACTTATTTTCTACAATCGAGTGCTATAGGATTGTTATGTTCAATAATTAAAGACCTCATGTCATATGATGATGAAACTTTGTCTTTTGTTTTTCCCTTTTTTCTTAATTTCGTGTCAAGGACATGTGCAAATAGAGAAATCCCCTGCTGAGTATGTAAATCCTTTTATTGATACCCATAAAAGTCGTTGGTTTTTCTTTTCGTCTGCAAGCAGACCCTTTGGAATGGTAAATTTAAGTCCTGATACAAATGTGGATGGATCATGGAAATCAGGATATATGTTTGATAGTACATATGTCCGTTGTTTCAGTCATGTGCATGCTTGGCAATTGTCGGGTATACCTGTAATGCCGACTGTTGGAGATTTCAAAGGGCATTTGGGTATGGAGGCTTACAAATCATCTTTTAGCCATAAAGGAGAAATTGCAGTTCCCGGATATCATAAATTATATTTAGAAGATTATGATGTGTGGGCGGAATTAACTTCAACATGTCGAGTCGGTATGCATCGGTATACTTTTCCTGAAAGTGATCAGGCTTATGTTTTATTTGATACAGGTGCATTTCTTGCCCATGCAGATATGGATTCTTCTTTTGTTAAAAAAATAAATGATTGTGAAATAGAAGGTATGTCACTGATGGCTCCTACCGGTAGAAGACCTAAAGCGACCCCAATCTATTTTGTTGCTCGTTTTAATAAAAGAATGAGTGCTTTTGGAGGATGGAGAGATAGTACGGTATTGGATGAATTGACAGAAATTTCCGGAAAAGATATAGGAGTTTTTGCCCGATTTGAAACACGTGAAAGAGAGAAAATCATATTAAAAGTGGCTATTTCCTATAATAGTCCGGAACAGGCACGAAAAAATATGGATGCCGAGTTATGTGATTGGGATTTTGATCGTGTGAAAAAAGAATCGTTTGACGAGTGGGACAGGGAATTGGGAAAGATTCGTGTGAAAGGTGGTTCTGAAAAGCAAAAGATAAAATTTTATACGGATTTGTGGCATGCTTTGTTAGGACGCCGGATTGTGAGTGACGTAGATGGAAAATATTTAGATACGACAGGTGATACCCCTGTGACCCGTCAAGCTCCTTTGGACAAAAGAGGAAATCCTTGGCCTCATTATAATTTTGATGCGTTATGGGGGAGTCATTGGTCTCTTAATATTCTTTGGTCAATGGTTTATCCGGAGGTGATGGACGGTTTTTGCAATACGATGGTGAGCATGTATGAAAATGGGGGATTGATACCACGTGGGCCTTCTGGGGGAAATTATACTTATGTGATGATCGGAGATCCAGCAGCCTCTTTTTTTGCAACAGCTTATAATAAAGGAATTCGCAATTATAATGTGGTAAAAGCCTATGAAGGACTTCGGAAAAATGCTTTTGTTGGAGGTATTCGTGATCATGCAGGGTACGAGCATGAAAGTCCTGCGTTTGGAGGGGGGATGGATTATTATGTTCGGCAAGGATGGATACCGGAACGCATTAGAGGTAAAGGCGGGCACAAAGATGGCTGTGCGATGACGTTGGAATACGCTTATCAGGATTGGTGTTTAGCACAGCTTGCAGCTAATTTTGGAAAATGGTCCGATTATGAGTTGTTTATGAGACGATCCCAGAACTATAGAAATGTTTGGAATCCGGAAAATAAATATATGCAACCACGGGAAATAGATGGAAGTTGGTGTAAAGAGTTTAAACCCATTGGTTCTGAGTTTGGATTTACGGAGGCAAATGGGGCTGTTTATACACATTTTGTTCCCCATGACATGCAAGGGTTGATAGGGTTATTTGGAGGAAAAGATGCCTATGTTGAGCGATTGAACCGACAATTTGTGGAAGGAGAGAAAAATGGTTTTAAACATGATCGGTATTATACGACATGGACTGCTTATACAAATCAGCCCGGAACAGGAATGGCACATTTGTTTAATCATGCTGGTTATCCGTGGCTGACTCAAAAATGGGTACGTAAAGTGAAAGACGCCTATGGTGACATCACTCCCTATGGAGGATATGAAGATGATGAAGATCAGGGACAAATGGGGGCATTGGGAGTCTTGATGGCAATCGGTTTATTCGAAGTTGACGGTGGTGCTGCTGAAAAACCAGTTTATGAAATAACATCTCCTATATTTGATAGAATTGTGATAAAGTTGAACCCAGACTATTATAGAGGTAATCAATTTGAAATTATTACAAATAATAATTCGTCTGAAAATATATATATCCAATCTGCTAAATTGAATGGAAATGTTCATAATACTTATTGGTTTTTTCATGATGATTTTACAAAAGGTGGCATTTTGATTTTAAATATGGATTCTATACCTAATAAAGAGTGGGGATATCTATCGCATAGATGATAAATGTTATAAATTATTTCGTTAAGATTGGATCTATATTTAATGTGGATTTGAAATTATCTGCACAAAGATAAAGGTATTTAGTAATTTAAGTATTTAGTGATTTATGAAAAGTATTATAAAAAGATATTCAGAGAATCCGATATTAACCCCTGGAAACTTACAATTATCAGATTCATCTATAGAGATTATGTGTCTGTTGAATCCTGGAGTTTTTGTTTATAAAGATAGAATTGGTTTATTGCTTAGAGTGGCGGTTCGACCATTACCGAAGCCTGGTTTTGTTTCGATATTGACTGCAGGAGATAGAGGTTTTCATATAATGGACATTGCAACAGATGATAAAAATTTGGATTTATCAGACCCTCGTGTCTTAACTTATAAAGGTGATAATTATTTGACGACATTGTCTTATTTGCAGCCCATGTTTAGTGATGATGGTATTAATTTTTATGAAGATGCTGATTATCCGGGTATATATGGAAAAGATGATTATTCAACTTTTGGAATAGAGGATTGCCGTGTGACATTTTTGGAAGGAAAGTATTATCTTACCTTTACGTCTGTTTCACCGATGGGAGTTTGTGTTGCAATGAAGATGACAAAGGATTGGGTACACTTTACGGATATGGGACTCATATTGCCTCCGCACAATAAGGATTGTACATTGTTTGATGAAAAAATAGAGGGGCGTTATTTCCTTTTACATCGTCCAAGCAGTCCGGAAATAGGTGGAAATTATATTTGGTTGGCAGAGTCTGAAGATTTATTGCATTGGGGAAATCATCAATGTGTGGCAACAACACGACCTGAGATGTGGGATAGTGCTCGAATTGGTGCTGGTGCTGCTCCGATTAAGACAGAAAAGGGATGGTTGGTTATTTATCATGGTGCGGACCAGCGTAATCGTTATTGTTTGGGAGGACTTTTATTGAGTTTAAGTGAGCCCTCGAAAGTGTTGGCGCGTTCTAAAGATCCTTTGATGGTTCCTGAGGCGGATTATGAAAAAGTAGGATTTTTTAGTGATGTCATTTTTACTAACGGGCATGTGGTAGATGGAGATACAATTACCATTTATTACGGTGCTTCTGATGAAGTGATTTGTAAAGCAACAGCTTCCATACAAGCTATATTGGATAGTTTAGAGTCATATTGAATTCATATGAAAGAGTTAAAATTGTTTTTAAGCCAGCCTCACAATACTCGCATATTGTTGATTACATCTTTGATATATGCTTTTGTTTTGCCTGTTGTGGATATTTTTGTGGCAGCATATATTATGCGGAACTCATCCGAAGCGGGGCGTGTCGTTTTGTATCAATTGATGGTTTATTCCGGTATACCGATTACTTTTTGGTTGAATGGTTTTTTGCTAAAGTGGATCAAACCGAATTATCTATATTCTTTCGGGATGTTGTTAAGTGGTTTCTCTATGCTGATTATGATATCATTACCAGAATTGCATATACAAGGAATAGCTGTTGCCGGATTAGTGATGGGGATGTCTTTCGGCTTTTTCTGGTCTAACCGAGACTATTTGGTGATTGTTAGTACAACAGATGAGAATCGAAATTATTATTATGGAGTTGAGACTTTTTTTAATACTTTGACGTTTGTTGTCGTACCTGTTATTGTAGGGCTGTTTATTTCAAATGCGACAGATTATTCTTGGATAGGCAATATAAATAAGGCGTACGAGTTTGTCATTTATGTAGTAATGTTTTTGGCAATTATTGCTTCTTTGATTATTTGCAGAGGAGATTATGAGAAACCTACTTCTTCAAAATTTGTGTATTTACGTTTTGAACCGGTATGGTATAAAATGTTGCTTGTCGCATGGGGTAAGGGTTTGGTACAAGGGTTTATTGTCACTGCACCGGCAATGTTGATTATGAAATTGGTCGGAGAGGAGGGAGAGTTGGGCATCGTGCAAAGTATCAGTTCGTTGGTTACGGCTTTAATGATGTATGTGATAGGGCGTAATTTGAAACCGAACAGACGGCTGGTTGTGTATTTTGTGGCTGTTTGGCTTTTCTTTATAGGAGCATTGACTAACTCGTTGGTTTTTAATTATTATTCGGTCTTATTCTTTTTGTTGTGCATGATTGTGGCTCGTCCATTGTTTGATATGGCTTATTTCCCTATTCAGATGCAGGTAATAGATTATTTGTCTGAAAAAGAGGATAGAAGTGAGTACTCTTATATTTTCAATCATGAATGTGGTTTGTACATCGGAAGGGTGTTCGGTTGTGGCTCTTTTATCGTATTGGCTTTTTGTGTTTCTGATAATGCAGCTTTAATGGTTACATTGCCAATTGTGACTTTGTTGCAAGCGATTACGTATTGGATGGTTAAAAATATACTAAAGAAAATAGAAAATGAGGTTGACTGACAGATAGATCTATTGTGAAGTGAAATTTATTGTTAATAATATGAATACCATGAATATAAAGTTATTTAGTCTTTTTTGTGTGATGTTTTTACAAACATCTATTGTTTATGGGAGGGATACTTTATTTGTATCTCCCAGTGGAAACGGTGATGAGTACACTCGTGTGTCTCCGGGAAATATTGCAAAAATAGGTTATCGATTGGCATCGATAAATAAGCAATGTGATCATTTGGTGGTTTATCTATTGGGGGGAGTTTATGAACTAAATGAGCCATTGCTGATAACTTCAAATGAAAAAAACAGTCATATTGATACATTGACTTTTGCGGGTAGTTCTTCTGAGGTTGCTGTTTTGTCCGGAGGGAAAACAGTTTCTCAATGGAAACAAGTTAAAAATGGAGTTTATAAGGCAGCACTTCCAAGTGGAGTAAATTTCAGACAATTGTATGTAAATGATAAAATGGAAATACGTGCTCGTTTCCCAAATCGTACAAATGAAGAAGATTACTCTCCTTATAATAGGGTTGTTGGTTTTGATGAAAAGGAACAGACTGTTTCTGTTCTTAGTAGTGATATGGAAAACATGGCCTTGACTGTTGGATCAGAGATGGTGATTAATCATCATTGGTATCAGAGTCGGTTTAGAATAGATTCTTTTTTTTCAAATGATCATAATTTTGTCATTAAACCTGAAAAAAACGCATGTAAACATCTGTTTGAGTTGACTTATGCTAAAATGTTGGCTTCCGGTAAACCTTACTATTTTGAAAATGCCTATAATTATTTAGATCAAGAAAGAGAGTGGTTTTTTGATAGCCAATCATCTATGTTGTATTATTATCCTCCTAAGAATAAAAAAATAGATTCTTTAAATGTTGTTTATCCTGTTTTGGATTGTGTGTTGAGGATCATGGGGACGAAAGAAAAACCGATAGAGAATATTCATATTCGGAATATAAAATTAGGATATTCGAATTGGTTACTTCCTTCTTCAATCGGGATAATAGGAACACAGGGGGTACAAGGGAGAGGATATACCGGAGAAATGGAAAGAGGTATTTTGGAAGTAGAGTTTGCCAATGAGATTCAAATTTCTCATTGCCAGTTTGTTGGAGCAGGTGATAATGGAGCTGTATTTGTCAGTGGGGTGAAAAATAGTTGTGTCATTCATTCTCATTTTGATCAAATAAGTGCGAATGGACTTGTAATAGATACTTATAGAAAAGGATTACAGCCAAAATCAAATGTGTGTGAAAAGATTGTGATTGAGGATAATTTGATAGAGAATGTTGGAATGCATTATACGAATGGGATGGGAATAATAGCCAGCTATGTGGCAAAGACGGTTATTCAGTATAATGAAATTTGTTATGGACGATATACGGGTATTCAGTTGGGGAATCATTTTGGGGACAATATTTCTGTCATGCGAGATAATATCATACGGCGTAACAACATTCATCATGTGATGCAGCTTCATGATGATGGAGGAGCCATTTATACGTTGGCGTTGCAACCTGGAACTTGTATAAAAGAAAATTGGATGCATGATTTTGGACGATGTGAATGGGCTGATAATTTTCCAGTCAATGGTGTGTTTTTAGATAATAATAGTGGATATATCCGAGTACAGGATAATGTATTTACAGATTTAGACACGGTGGATCGAATAAAAGAGCAATGTGCAGGGAATGCAACAACTCGGGATAATATACTGGTTAATAATAATTCTCAAGACAGTGAGGTGAAGGAAATAGCTGGTTTTAGAGGTCGGGTTGGTGTGGTGATTTCCAACTTTATGGAGTGATAACGGTATGAATTAATTAAAAATAGAAATCATATGTGGTGTGGCAGGATGATAAGATTAATGTTCGTTTTCTTTATGTTTATTCCCTTATTTGCTTCGGCTTCAACAAAATGGTATAAATGGAATGAGGATAAAATATCAATAGAATTGAAGGACTATTTAAATATTTCGGAAATGAAGTGGCCGATTACTTTATTACGTTATAAAGTAGACATTGCTAATGCACGGGTCAGTGATCCGAAAAGTTTTGAATTAATAGATGAAACAGGAAAATCAATTTCTTATCAGTTGACTGATTTGGAAATGGATAAAGGTTTGATAAGTAAAGCTACTTTATGTTTTTTGTCAGATTTACCTTCAGGGACAACAAGAAAATTTCAATTAGTTCTTAGAGGGGATAAACCGTTATCAACAAATTCAAGTCATTTAAAAATAAGATCATCAGCGTTTTCAGACGTTGTTTCAAATGGACAGGTACGTTTGGAAATTAATAAAAAATTATCATCGGATGATCGTGCTATTATTGTAAAATTAGGGAATAATACAATGTGGTTGGGTAATTTATTATTACCAGAAAGGGAGAATTTAACCGATTATCAAGTTATGAAAACAATAGATGGGGATGTGTTTTGGGAATATCATTTTCGTTTTTGTTTTGAAGGATCCAAGAAATATGACTTGAGGCTACGTTTAATTGACGGAATGGATTATGTTGAAATGGATGAATCGATGGTGGGGTTCAATAAGGATGACCAATTGTCATTGATTCTTGATTGGAACAATTTTAAACCGGAAATTCGTTATTGTCCAACTCGTGCTTCGCAAATAAATAAAGAAGGAAAAGGATATACAAATTATCAGTGGGAGCCGATTGAGGGCTTGTCGCTGAAAAAAGATGGAGATAGCCATCCAAAAACAAATGTAGATCAGCGGAATAAAGAAGATGGAATGCTTCCGTTTCGATTGTCTTCGTACCATAATTGGATGACTTGGTGGAGATTACATACTGCGGCGTTTTGGAGTGAAAAAACAGATCAATCGATTGGAATTTATATTAATGATTTTGAAAAATGGAAAGATCCATCTTATCCGTTGTGGGGGAGTAAAGAATACCTTTCTGTCGAATATTATTATAAAAACGGACAGTTTTATTGGAAGTATCCATTAGTAGAGGGAACTCGTTCTACCTCTATTGCTTTATACGCTCATCAAAAGGATAGAGAAATTGTTAATCAGACCAATAAACCATTGGTCTATATAGATTATTTACGTCGTTGGTATGGATGGATTTCTCTCAATAAGACGAAGGACTGGATATTGGATTATGATTCTGACTATTCAACGCATCAGCCTTTTTATCAAAAGATGAGTCTGCATCAGTTGAAGCCTAATCCTAAAGGAGTTTTGGAACGGTTAAAGCGGAATGTGAAGGAAATGGCTACTGCCGGAGAGCGAAGTTTCGGACCAACACCGGTTGGAGCAAGAGAATACTTAGAGACATTGACTCCTTTGTTGGAGGTATCGGAAAGTCAGTTTTCCAAAGTTGATTATAAACAGGCAAGAGCATATTATTTATTTATGAATTATGTTTTTATGGATGAAGCTTTGATGCCGATGAGAACAATGTTGAGTGGACATCCGAATTTTTTAGGAGATTTAAAAGCAATTGCTGGTGCTGTAGCCTTTTTATATCCGGATCATCCTGAAGCAAAGTTATTTGCTGATCATTTTGATAAATCTATGGAATTAAATATGCGATATCATATAAGACCGGATGTCGATACTTGGAATGCAAAAGGAGGGCGTTCTACAGAAAATTTATCTTGCTATACGTGGGCTTTTTTACGCCCTACTTTGAAAACATCATTTTTGCTTCATCATTATTATGATGGTAAAAATAGGATGTTGCATCCCAACGTTTCTGCTTATGGCAACTGGTTGTTGAACACATTGACATCTCCTCTTCTTGAATTGGGAGGAAGGAGAGCGATACCTCCTCAAGGTGCTCATTCGAGAAAACCGAATATTCCGGATTTATTAAATACGTTTGGACAGGAGTTGAAATATTATGATCCTCTTTTAGCAGAACATATTTTTTGGGAAACTCACCCTGATGATATGCGTTTTGAGTCACGTAAAGAGGCAGATTATTGGGCTATAGCATCAAAGAATGAACGTACGTATGAAAAAGGAACCAATCCTCGTTTGCATTCTGACAAATTTACAGGATATGGGTTTGTTCTTAGAAAAAATTATGGAGAAAAAGATGAGATGTATGTTAATTTACAGCAGATAGATGACGGGCCTAATTATCGTTGGGGAAGAGCCGGTAAGGGAGGAAATGGTATTATCTATTATTATGCAAATGGAAAAAGGTATAGCCATAATGGAACGGAAGATGTAGGCGATGGACCTTTTGGTGATGTTGAGCGCGCTACTAATTTCGGTGTGAGAAAGGAAGGAATTTATAGGGGATTAGGGAGTTATAGGAGTATAGGACGTAATGATTTGACAGAACCATTGTTTGACTTTGGCTTTGCTCAGTTTGCTTCTATATTGGCAAATGAAGAAGTTCGAAGCCATTATAACTCTCGTAGTGTATTGATGGCTGACAACGATTATATTGTAGTATTTGATGATGTGGCAAGTTCTGAAGTGGAAGGTTGTTTCTCTTGGTTTGTTGGAATCAACGATGAATTTCCTTTTATCAAACAATTGACTCCGGGCTGTAAAGGAACGAAAGTGGATGTGGTTCATTCATCGAGTCCTTATCATAAGGATAAATCAACTCCTGAAACAAAAGGAATGAGGTTTGAAGGAAAAGGTGATTTTCTGACATTTGTATCTCATCGATTGGATTTAAATGTGCAATATAACGATAATGTTTGTTTGGTAAATCATCCGGGAGGTCAAAAGGATTGGGTGTTCAGAAGCGGTAGTCCTATCCTTTATAATAAGAATGGAGTCAAGTTTGATGGGACATCGGGATTTATACGTAAAAAATTGAAAGAGCATTATCAGGCTGCATTGTTTAATGGTAAACAGATATCGGTTCCGGGTATTACGATTATGCTTGATGATAAATATTGTAATAATGGTGTAAGTTTAGAAGTTGTGGATGGTAAATATAGAGGTAAAATACAATTAATCCGGCCTGCATTGTTAAAAATGGTATTGGATGAAGAATTGGATGCTTCTTATGGTTTTTATTTGAATGGATTGCAAGCTTATCCGCAGAAGATAGGTGACCGTACATATTTATTTGCCTTGGATGCGGGAAATTATGATTGGTTGTTGACAGATGAAGGAGCGATACCTGGGACAACGTGTATAACAAAAAGTATCAGTGGAGATAGTTGGTGCGAACTATATTGGGAGAAAGTACCAGGAGCAACCTCTTATCAAGTATGGTTAAGTTCTGATTATGGAAAAACGTGGGCATTGTATAAAAAAAATATAACATCTATCGATTGTAAAATAATCAATCAAAAGCAAAATAGTAAGATACATGCTCGTGTGGTAGCAGAGGCTCAAGGTGGTATAGGGGAAGCTTCTGGTGATTATCCAATCTATTTTTCAAAAGAAAAGGCTCATGCTCCGGAGGGATTAAGGTTAACATTGGAGAAAGGAATATTAGAAGTCACTTGGGGGCAGGTGCTGGGTGCTGATCAATATGTGCTTTATTGTCGGAAGCGTGGTGCTGATCATTTTGATTGTGTGTATAGGGGTAGTGCACGACGGTTTAGGATGGAATTTTCAAATAAAGAAATTTATGAATTGTGTGTAACAGCAAAAAATGGAAATAAAGAAAGTGATAAAAGTATTATTTTGAGTACTGATCCTGATTGTTTTTTGAACTGGGATCCTGTACCTGGTGATAAATTTAGGCGTGATCCTGAAAGCCAAGAAAATGGGTATATAGAATATAATCCATTTATGGAAGAAAAAATGAAAATGTTAACATATCCTGAATAAATATGAAAGTTATGAGACTGTTTAGATTAATGAAATTGTTTTTCATAATAAATTTATTGGTGATTTGTTCTGTAAAAGGGGATGAAGTTCCTTTTATTTTTAATTATACAGAATCAGCTGAACCGGGTGAAACCATCGGTTTGCAGGGGTATGGATTTGGTGAAAAATCAAAAATTTGGTATGCTTTATTGAATAATGAAGGAACAGAAGTTAAGCCTTCTAAGGAATTAATGGCATTAACTCAGTCTGATATTTATATTGCAGTGCAGATTCCTGAAGCAGAGCAGACAGGGGTTTATGCTATTTGGGTCGTAAATAATGATGTATGGAGTTCTCCAGTTTTTATTAATAAGGCCCGCGTTAAGACAGCAGAATTTGACGAAGTTATGCCTGGATGTAGGTTTAGAGTTTTTGGGAGTAATATGAAGATTGGCGATTTTAATACTATGGCTCGGCTGGTTGATAAATTCGGTGTTTCGTATAATGTCACGATGAAAAGCATTGATGACAATATTGCTGAGTTGACGACTCCTGAAAACTTGAAAGTAGGTGAAAGTTATAAACTTTATGTGAATAATGGAGCCGGTGGGGAAATGGGGGAGTCTGTGTTTGAAGAATCTCTTTTTGTGCGTGAAAAGAAAGATGATTTATTAAGGTTGGAAGTGCCTTGGGGAGGAGATTTTGATTTTGCGAAAAATGTTTACAATGTGAAGACTGATAAACGTTTGCAGTTAAAAGCAATGGGGGATGGAGTGACAAATGATCAAAAGGCCATTCAAAAGGCTATAGACATGGCTGCTTCTCAAGGTGGTGGTGTTGTTTATTTACCGGCAGGCAGTTATAAAATCGAATATGAATCCGGGTGTGGAATATTGATGCAATCGCGTGTCGTTTTACGTGGTGCAGGAAAAGAAAAGACGATTATAAAGTATGGATATGGCAAACCTTTTTCAACTGAACGAGTTAAGGGAAAGTATGGTTGGCCATTAGGCTGGCCGGATTGTCGTTTGGAAGGAATGGGGCTGGTTTTTCCGGGATTTATTTCAACATGTGGATTGTCTGATTTGTCATTTGTAAATGTGAATGAGTGCGGTCATTTTCTGCATACAGTGAAAAATATGCCGGAAGGAGGTGAAAAGGTCTTTGTTAAGAATTGCTATTTTGATTTTAGTAATGGGTGGGGATTGACTTTGGTGAATATAGATAAACTATTGGTATCTAATTCTGAATTTAAAAGTATGACGGTTGATGTTAGAGGTATAAATGCTCCAACACGTACTTGGCCATGGGATTTTAAAAATTCATATAATATGATTGTTCGTGATAATCATTATTTTTATAATGCAGGGAGATTTGGAGTGAATGGATGTCATCATGCCCTTTTTGAAAATAATGTTTTTGTTCGTAACGGGGATTATCAAGCCAAGGGAGAAACTGGTGGATTGAATATGGATTATGTTACTGATATGATAATTTTAAATAATTCCTTTTTGGTTAAAGGGCATCCAATACTTGCTCGTAATCAAGGAGAAACAATCTTAAGCCAAGGCGGTGATCCCAATCAGATGACGTTGGGAACAGTTAGTGAAGCTACAGCTATAACAATAAAGGATAGCAAACAAGAATGGCAGGATTTTACAGATCGAGTAAGTACTGCCTGGCAATATGCTGTTCATCCCACAAATTATATGGTAGCAATTGTCTCTGGAAAAGGTGCCGGTCAGTGGCGTACAATTATTCATAATAATGACACTGTTCTGACAGTGGATAGACCATGGGATGTGATTCCGGACAAAGGGAGCCATTATATTATTAACCAATGGTCTGCTTATCAGTTGTTAGTAAAAGATAATATGCTGAAAGACAATCATCAGGGAATTATGATGTATTGTGGAGGCAATGATATAGCTATTGTTGGAAATAAACTTACAAATTCAAGTGGAATTTATTTAAGAGCAGACCAGCGGATGGCTAAAAAAAGATATAACCTCTTATGGAATACGGTCGTTTCGGGAAATCAGTGTGTAGATACGGATGGAAGAAGGGCTGCTTTTGTAAGTTTGTTATTAGCAGTGGAAAAGGATCAAGATTTATTTGGTATTGGAGCATTGGGAGTGGTTGTTCGTCGGAATACGGTGAAAGCTTATATTCCAAATGTGACGAACAGTCCGATTAAGGCAGAAGGCTTTTTGAATTATATGGGAGAACAAGCCGCTGGAAATTCAAAGATCGGGGTGAATGTACCGGGTATTTTAGGGAGTGTTTGGGAATATAATAACGCGATCAATACAGATAATGCTTTCATTATAGGGAAGGGAACTCATCATGTAATAATAAAAAAGAATCAGCTGGAAAATGTGCCGAATCCTATATTTGATTTGATCGATAAAAAACAAAAAATGGGAGCAAAATATATAGTTACGGATATAAAATGAATATGAATATGAAAAAAGTATTTTGTGGAATTCTTTGTGGTCTGTTATGGGGAGGGAGTAATGTTAATGCTCAAAAAGTATTATCTCAGGAACAAGCAGAGTTGCAACAGTTAAAAAAGTATGAACAAAACAATCCTCCTAAAATAAATATGCCTTTGTTGGTTGCAGAGGAGAATGAGGATTTATTCGGTGCCCGTTTAATGCGTTCATCTACATTATTAGCGACAAGCAGCCCTGAACGAAAACAACCTGTTTTTGTACTGATTTATGGTCAGTCTATCACAGGTAGTAAAAGTTTTACAGATAATATACGGGAATATTTAGAGCAAAAATTTCCGTATGCAAATATACGGGTTGAAAATCGTTCTATCGGAGGTTTTGGTGGTGAACAGTTGATAAGGCCTGCGGTTCATGATGTTTATCGTGCTTGTCCTGATTTGATAATATTTCATGTTTATGGAGGTGAAAAACATGGAGAATTGGAAACCTTTTTTAGTAATGTTCGTAGATATACTACAGCTGATATCATTTTAATGAATCATCATATTAATGGGAGTCAGGATGTGATTAAGTACAATCCTTCTTCATATAACTATTTGCAATTTATAGCGAATAAATATAATTGTGAATTAGTGAATGTTACTAGAAATTGGAGTCGATATTTGACAGAAAATAATTTACAGGTGAAAGATCTTTTACGTGATAACACACATCCTAATCGAAATGGGAATTGGTTGATGGCTCAGTTGATAGGTCGTCATATACAAGTGAACACTTTATATCCAAGCGATTGGTATAAGATGGTTCGTAGTTATTATGTGAATACGGCGTCAGATGTAAATGCAGATAATCCGATTCGGTTTATAGGTGAACCTTGGAAAATAGAAAATGGGGTTGCTTGTGGTGAAAAAGGGAAATTGCGTTTGGATTTTGAGGGCAGTCGGGTAGATATTGTCGCGGGAATATTGCCGCCAGGAAAGAAAAGGGGATCTGCGCGTATTTTTATTGACGGTAAACCTGTTTCTCAAAATAAATCATTATATACAATTACTCGGCCAAGTGCAGGACCCGGAACTTGGTTCCCTCTTGTTCGTCGAATTGAACATAAATCAGCTTTGATTCCGGAAACCTGGATGTTGAAAGTTACAGCAGTAAATTCTGATTCAACAGTTTGGTCATTCGATGTGTATGGCTCTAAAACAGGTTTTGACGGTTCCGGAACCAGTGACCGTTCTTTTGTTTCAAAATCAGGGAGAGTTGTAATTCAAATGGAAGATTTTATGTTTGCTAAAATTAAAGCAGTTTTTAAAAATGTCACCAAGCCGGGCTTTGAGGCGACTTGGAAAGTAGAGCCTCTTTTTGTGGATATTTATAAATCTCCTATAATTGAGGATGAAAAAGTAGTTTACAAGACAACGATTGTTCAAGGGTTGACTAATTCTGCCCATACATTGGAAATAGTCCCGATTGGTGATGGTCTTGTACCTATTGAGGCGATAGAAGTACATCAACCACCTTTGAAATAGTTTTTATGAAACGGATAGGTTGGATATTATTTTTGCTTGGTCATGCTCTCAATATGTTTTCTCAAGTTTCGATAGAGAAACTTTCGGGATCGTATTATGAGATAACCTTGAATGGACAAAAAATGTTGATTGATGCAGGTTGTGGGGGACGGATTGTGTCGTTAAAGAGTAATCGGCATGAATTGTTGTTGCAAGATAGTATAAATCCTATCAATTATGGTTCAACTCTTTGGGTAAGTCCTCAGGATTGGGGGTGGCCTCCACCTGCTATTTTGGATCGTGGCAGATATTCGGTACGAATTGAAAACAATTCATTGATGTTAAGTAGTGGGGTTGACGATTTAATGAAATGTAAGATTGAAAAAACGATTCATTCGGTAGTTGGAGATACGTCATTTGTCATTGAATATAAAATTATAAATGAATCCGATATAATCTTAAAGTATGCTCCCTGGGAAGTGACCCGTGTGCCTGCCGGGGGGATTACTTTTTTTCCTGAAGGACCAGCCGGAGGGAAGAGACAGTCTAAATTGAATATTATTAAGCATGAAGGCATAGTTTGGTTTTATTTTGCCCCGTTGTTGGTTAATGATCATCAGAAACTATTTTATAATGGGAAGGAAGGGTGGTTGGCTCATCAAACAAATAGTTTACTGTTTATCAAACGATATCCTGATATTAGCTATGAGCAAGAAGCGCCAGGAGAAACGGAGGTGGAATTGTATATTCATAAGAATAGAACTTATATGGAATTGGAAATTCAAGGAGAGTACGTTTCTCTGTCTCCCAAAGATACTATTGTTTGGAAAGTCTGTTGGTTTTTGCGAGAGAGACAAAACAAAATCGAAACGGATGATGAGCGAAAGAATGTTCTATCTTACGTTAGGAGGCTGGTTAATGGTGAAAAATGATTTATTCAGATTGGCGGGTTTCTTTTTTAGTGAGGAACAATCCTTAGAGTAGTATTTAACGAAACGGTTTTTATGGTAATAAAATAAATATGGAGTATTTGTGTTATTGTCGTGTTTATTATGTAAAATGAGAAAATATGTATAAGATCAATTTTTTGTTATTGTTGCTGCTTTCTGTTTTGAATGGAATATATGCACAGCAAAAGCCAATGGTTTTTAATCATAATGAAACCGCTCTGCCGGGTGATGCTTTTAATGTTCAGGGAAGTGGGTGGAGTAAAAATGTTGAATTATGGGGAACTGTAGTTAAAGGCAATGAAAACTCATTATCTCCTTCATTCCCGATTAAAATGATTAGTGCGGATGAAGGCTGTGTGACCGGTGTTTTTCCATTAGAGATGAGTTACAGGAAAAACGTCTTAATCGCTGTTTGGGTTAAAGAAGGAGAGCTGTATAGTGAACCGTTTTTTTTAAACAGGAGTAGAGCGGTGACTATAGAATTTGAAGAAGTAATGCCGGGTTATGTGTTTCGTATTTTTGGTAGAAATTTGTCATTACCGGGATGTAAACCTATTGTGACTTTTATTCATCCGAATTCGAAGCAGCAGCATCAGGCTGTTGTGGTGAAGGCTGAACCTTATGTGTTGACGGTTCAAGCTCCTTTTGATTTAGAAGCAGGAACTCACTATCAAGTAATGGTGAATAATGGAGCCGGAGGTGCTTATGGAAATTCTCTGGCGGAAGAACGTTTGTTTGCCCGTGAAAAAAGCGAAGATCCTTTTTCTTTACAAGTACCTTGGGGCAGTGATTTTGTTTTTTATAAAAATGTCTATAATGTGCGAACGGATTCTCGATTAAAGCATTTGGCAAAAGGAGATGGGATATCTAATGATCGGATTTCACTACAAGATGCAATAGATAAGGCTCATGCAGCAGGGGGAGGAGTAGTCTACTTACCTGCCGGGGTTTATAAGTTAGTTTTCGATAAAGGCTGCGGACTTGTTATGCGCTCTAATGTTGTGCTGAAAGGTGAGGGGCCTGAGCAGACTATTATTCAGTATGGTTTTGGTATTCCTCCTTCTTATCCCGATCCGATTGGTGTTGGAGGATGGCCGGATTATACCAATGAGGGAGTCGCTTTTTTATGGCCTTTGCATACTAAATTGAGCGGACTGTCTGATTTAAAGGTTCAGAATGTAAATGAATCTGGACTGTGGCGGCATAGTATGAAAACGATTTGTCCGTTAAATAAGGCGAAAGGGGCTTCCGGATCTTGTTTTTTTGCAGTTAATTGTCATTTTGATTTGTCTGTTGCATGGGGTATTTCATGGGGATATGTGGATAAGATGTTAATTGCAAATTGTAATTTCAGAAGTTATGCAAATATAACTTGGCCTTGGATGTGGCATTGCGATGGATCTACTAATTTTGTGATCCGTAATAATCGTGTATTTTACAGTGCCGGACGTTTTGGCTTCAGTAATAGTTTTAATGGGATTATAGAAAATAATCATATTACTCGAATGGGTGACTTACAGGCTTTTAAGGGAGAAACAGGTGGTTTTAATATTGACTTTTCAAAAGATATGGTTGTTATGAATAACCTATTGGATGTGGAGGGGGATTCTATTGTGGATCGTAATATGGGGGAAACAATTTTGAGCCAAGGAGGCAATCCTATAGGTCAGTCGTTAGGGAGAGTAGAAAAGGCTTCTGAATTTTCAGTGACAGATAGGACACAAAATTGGAATCAACTTCGTACTTCTGATCTTTCGACTTGTTCCGTTGTCGCTATTATAAAAGGAAAAGGAGCTGGACAGTGGAGACGGATAAAGAAGAATGATAAGCATACCATTTGGATCGAAAGACCTTGGGCGGTGATTCCTGATGAAAGTAGTAATTATGTTGTTACAAATTGGTCTGCTGAAGATTGGTTGGTGAAGGGCAATATTTTGAAGGAAAATAATCGTGGTATTTGGTTCTATTGTGGAGGAACTGATATTGCAATTGTTGAAAATCAGTTGAATAATTCAGAGGGGATTTATTTGCGATCGGATCAGCGGGTCGAGGTTGGTCGTTATAATTTGATGTGGAATGCTGTTGTGGAAGGAAATACGGTTATAAGAACCGGTAAAAAACGACCGGCAGCAATCTGTTCTGTGTTGGCAATTCAAAAAAATGACACTTTGACCGGTATTGGTAGTTTGGGAATTGAATTTCGTCGGAATACGATTATTTCTTCTCGTCCGAACGTGAGTTCGTTTATTCCCGGAGAAGGCTATTGGAATGAAGTTCGCTCTACGACAATGGATGCTTTAAATCATGTGAAGGGTATTGTCGGAACTGTATTTGATGGAAATACATCCATTAATATGGATTATGCTTATCGGCTTAGCGAACGAGGAGTTACGCAGACCGTAATTAAAGATCCTATGGATAAAAATGCAGGTCGGTTGACCAATATTATTATAGAAGATGGAAATTCAGCTCGACTATTTAAGACATCGGAGGTAAAAGAGGTAGATCCTTTTGCTCCCTATTTGGGTAAATCTCCGTCTTTGCATATGCATTTAGGTTCAGAAGTACAAAATGGAGTGATTATTGATAAAGTGGTATTTAATTCTCGTGAGTATAAAACAAATACAGGGATAGATTCGACAAAAATCTTTGCTGCCATTGCTCGTCCGGAACGTCCCGGTCGTTATCCCGGATTATTGGTACTACATGGAGGCGGGGGTGCTGCAGAAGTGGAAAAAGCAAAAAAATGGGCAACCAAGGGATATGTGGTGGTAACGGTGGATGAACCGGGAGTTGCCAATACTGATAATACCCCGAATAGTAAGGGGCCATGGAATAATTTGAAGTATGGTGAGAATCGTTTTATTGTTAAACCGGATATTACTTCAAGTACAATTTTTGATGCAGTTTTAGCCTCTTTACAAGGTCTTTATTTGTTAAAAGAGCAACCGGATGTTATTCCTGATAAAATTGGTGTTGTTGGAATTTCATGGGGAGGATATTTGACAACTATGATTTCTGGGCTTGCCGGTTCTTCTGTGGCTGCATCTTTTTCTGTTTTTGGTTCCGGATTTTATGATGCAAGTACGGTATTTTTGAAGGAGTTAGATACAATGGATCCTTTCCATAAAGCTACTTGGTTGAGATGGCTGGATGCCGGTAGGCGAGCTTATTGTATTCAGAATCCATTTTTTATAGCAGCGGCAACAAATGATAATTGGTTTTATCCTCAAGCTGTAAAAAATACACTTCAGCATATTTCGGCTCCCGTTAACCATGTTTTCTCACAAAATGTCAGTCATAAAATAGACTTACCTGGAGGAACGGAAAACAAGAAGGAAAGCTCACCTGGTTGGACAGAAATGGAAGAAGTTTATTTTGATTATTATTTGAAAGGAAATGGAAAGCGATTCCCTAAGATTAAGACGATCAAGGCTGAAAAAAGAGGAACATCTTTTGTTTGTGTATCATTTGTCGTTGATAGCGATACTCCAATAAGGCAAGCAACAGTTAATTATGCTTTTGTGGGAGAAGTTCCGACTAAGCGTAAATGGATGACCGTATCAGCTAAATGTATAAAGAAAAATCACTATGAGGTTTTAATTCCTCTTCAAAATTTAGGGAAGAATGCTGTTGAGTTTTACGGAACGGTTTCTGATAATCGTCCGGTTTCTGTTTCAAGTAATATGATTTGGTATTCAAATTGATAGAATATTTTTATGTTTTAAATTTTTGTTGGACAATTATGAAAGTACGATTGGCTCTTTTTTTACTCTTTGCAAGTTTGAGCATTCCATGTGTTTCGAAGGAAAAAATAGATTCTTCTATGTGTGCCTTGGATGTGGCTTGTTTGATTGGAGATAGATTGGTGAAGGAAACACCATTTGCTTATAAGCTGGAACTGGAAAGCAATAGTAATATATTTAATGGTATTCAGAAGGTCGATTTTGGTCGTAATTATACGGTTGGAAGACCGGCAGTTGCGTATGCTTATACGCAACTAACCACTCAGGAAGATAGAGAATTTATTGTCCAACTAGGTCATAATGACGCTTGTATGATTTGGTTAAATGGACAGGAGGTGTATCGGAAAGAGGGGTGTCGTGAATTGGTGTTTTTATATGAAGAACGTAGCATCGAGTTGCCTTTTCGTGTTGCCTTGAAGTTGAAAAAAGGAATAAATACTCTTCTCATCAAATCAGTTGGCAGATGTGAAAAATGGCAAGTTTATTTACAACCTCCTACGATGAAAGGAGCTGTGGTTGAGGAACAGGATTATCCTGAAATTGGACTGAATCGGATGGAACAGGTGGATAAATCGATTGCTTCTGTAACAAATTGGTTGATAATCGGCCCTTTTTCGGGTGAAAAAGGGTTAAACCCCATATATCCTCCTGAGAAAAATCAAGAGTTTGGATTTATGTATGCCGGTTTGAAAGGACCGGTTACTTGGACAATACCTAAAATTGATATAATAGGAAATTTGATTGACTCTAAGCCTTGGGGTACTAATTATCATTGGAATTACCATAATGGTGGTTTGGCTTGGGCTATGAAGGTTTTATCAGAGATGACGGGAAAAACGAAGTATGGTAAATATGCTGATGAATTTTGTGATTTTCAGTTGAGAAGTGTTCCTTTTATTTCGTATGAAAAGAATGTATTGGGGAAAGATAATGTGCCGAACGGACTACTTACTAATACCCCATTACTCGATTTTAAATTGGCTCCGTCTCTCCCTTTTATTTATCGCTTGCGGAAGGAAGCTTCTTTTGTAAATCGGGCTGAATATCTTTCGTTTATTGATAGTATGTTGGTTTATGCTAAGGAAAAACAGATTCGTTTGCCCGGTTACAGTCTTTTTACTCGTGTGACACCTCAAAAATATACAACTTGGGTGGATGATATGTTTATGGGGATTCCTTTTTTGATTCAAGCTGCTTTGTTTTCAAATACAGATGCAGATCGGGAGTATTATTTTAATGATGCTGCCAACCAAATATTAGACTTCAATAAGATTGTTTGGGATGAGACTGCTGATTTATATGTACATGCTCGTTATTCAGATAGTGATAAAAAGATGCCTCATTGGTCTCGTGCAAATGGTTGGGGAATGTGGGCTATGAGCGAAGTATTATTGTATTTGCCTGAAAATCATCCACACTATAGGGAAATATTAAAACATTTTCGTAAACATGCTAAGTCTTTAATTCGTTATCAGAATGAGCGGGGCTTTTGGCCGAATGTAGTGGATTATCCGGAATCACGTGATGAGGTTTCCGGGACAGCAATTTTTGTAATGGCTATGGCTAGAGGTATCCGTGAAAAATGGCTGGATCGTAAGATTTATCAACCCGTAGTGGAAAAAGCCTGGAATGCAATTAAGACGCAAATTGATAAAAATGGGACTGTTTATAATATCTGTTATGGGACTATGTGTACAGACGATGTTAATTATTATATAAATCGTCCTTTTTATGAAGATGATACGCATGGTCTTTTCGCTGTTCTTTTTGCTGCAATGGAAATCCATAAATTAGTAGAAAAATAAAGTAGTTGTTAAATCTTTAAACAATTCTATAAGAAGATTGGAGCTTATCGTAGGCTAAATATTAGGGATATTCAGTAAATAATATAAAAATAAGTCAAATTATTGATGATCAGTGTGCTGTGTATTGGTTGGTTTTTGTATCCCTTCTCAATAAGCACAAAATTGATCAAAAGAGTTTTCTATTTTTATGAATCTACAATATGTACTTTATTGGATGCTTATGATTATGACCGTTTGATAAATGATTTTTTAACGAAGTGTTTGAGAAACAGCAATAACGATTTGGTAGCCGTACTACTTCACAAATCCACTTTTCTTTGCATTATCCTATTTTTTTATCTGTTCTCTTATGCCTCTTCAAACACCCTACATACGGGTATATTTAGTGATATATCCTCTATTTTCTGCGGTTATTCCAGAGATTATAGGTAAATTTGTCTCATAAATTATATGTTAACTTTTTAATTTTTTGTTTTCATGAAAAAATTATTATTTTTAATTAGTCTGTGCATTACTATACATGCTAATGCTTGGCAACGTCAAGCAGTGTGGGCTAAGAACAAAATGCCCGATGCACAACCGCACCAAATAGCCGCCATGACAAACGAAACCAATAAAGCCGGATTCAAGGCTAATGACCATAGAGGAGCTTATTTAGAATGGTATGATACGCCTCCGAAAGAGGTAGCCAACGGTGGATGTATGATCTTGATTTCCGGTGGCAGCTATATGAGCTGTTGCGATGTAGACCTCATTAATCTGTGGCGTGAAACATTTACTAAACAGGGTTTTCAATGTGTCAATTTCGTTTATCGCACTCCCCGTCCCGAGGGTTTACCCATATATCAAAGTGCTTGGGAAGACGGGCAACGTGCAGTGCGTTTAGTACGTAGCCAAGCTAAAAAACGCGGATATGATCCCAACAAGATCGGTACGGTATCAATGTCGGCAGGATCACATCTTGCTTTGATGTTGGCTACAAGTTCAACGATTCCGGCTTATACTCCCATCGACGCACTCGACTCCTTGCCGTGTAACATCAATTATGCCATTGTAAATGCTCCGGCATATGTTACCACCGATGGAGAAACCGGTACTCCTGCATGGCTTCAGGGGTATGGTTTGGACGTGAAACTATCATCATGTTTTAAGTTTGATGCCAATACATGTCCGATGAGCCTTCATCATGGCGGTACTGACATTTATTCCCCCAATGGAAGTACTCTCATATATCGTAAACTTAGAAGTATGAATATACCCTCAGAGTTGCATCTTTATCCCAATCGCGGACATGGCGCATTCGGTTTGGAACGTGGCATTGAGTTCTTAACGCAGCTAGGTGTCACAGGAATATTAAAACCGGAGGAAAGAATTATGGATCGATATGCCAGTGATAATTCTCGCCGAGAAGTGATACGTCAAGATGTATGGGTTAAAGGTCAAATGCCAAATACTCAAAACCATCAATTGACACCCTATATAGAATGGCATTTTCCTAAAAAACAAAAAACAAAGGCTATTCAGATAATTTACAGTGGCGGTGGTTATGAAGGTAATAATCCTAATGATTTCGAAGTGGCTCCTGCACGTCGTTATCTCAACGATTTAGGTATGACAGTAGTAACGCTTCGATATCGTACTCCACGCCCCAAAGGTTTACATAAGCATATCACAGCTTGGGAAGACTTACAACGAACCATCCGTCTTGTGCGGTCACAAGCTGAGAAATATGGTCTTGATCCCAGCAAGATTGGTATTATGGGCAGTTCGGCCGGTGGGCATTTAACTTTAATGGGTGTCACATCTTCGTTGCATAATTCATATTGGCCTAATGATGCCATCGACCGATTACCATGTAATGTACAATGGGGAATTGGAATTTACCCCGCCTATGCGCTCACCGATGGTAGTGAAGACCATAACTCCACCCGTGGTAATGACGACAGTGCCATCCTTGTGCCTGAATTTAGCTTTGATATTAATACTGCTCCAATGCTTTTTATTCATGGCGATGCCGATGGATGGGCCAGCATGAATTCGGTTAAAGTTTGGGAAAAAATGAGAGCAATGGGGATACAGTCAGAATTGCATACGCTTGCTTTGCGTAGTCATTGTTTTCAGCGTCAGGCTTCACCGGATACCGGAAGTTACACATGGCTTGACCGCATAGCTGATTTTCTCCGTGATCAGAAAATATTGGAATAATAATGTGAACGAAAAAAAGATGAAAAAACTCTTTTCTTTCTCTTCTTTTATAACTATTGTAAGCATCCATTAAAATACATATTGTAGCAATTGAGTTATAGCTGTTATTTTGCACTTGCATTGAACAATAACTATAACATGCTTGGTATTATGACCGAATTGAAATTCTTAAAGTTGTAACAAAAGTGATAAGACAGTGGTTTGAGTATGAAAGAGTATCTTAAGTAAGTATTAATACCAACTTTTACCTATCATTATTGGCATAAGAAGTATCATAAGTCAAATGAGCCAACCTCTAAACTTATGACTCCAATAAGCGTTCGCAACATTCCCTCTGCAAATAGTGCTGTACACGAAGGCATCTCGATATTGCTGCCTGATGTTATTCAGATTTATTTCAACCCGAGCATGGAAGAGTGTGTACTTCGTTTCCTCTCCAAAAGAGGAGGTAGCGATTGTATTATCTAGGATTTCAATGAATTTAATATGTAATTAATTGAAAATTAATAATTTATTATGTCTGTTGGACATGAGCCTACAATTCTAACTGGTTAGGTTTTCCGATTAAGAGAGTTGTAGTCTGATTCAGTCTATAGCCATTAGAGCCTAGTGTCAAAGTTAGTTTTCAGCAACTCTTCTTTTCAAATATACACTTATATTTTTATTAGGATATTTAATACTGCAAATGTAAATGTGTCAGAACCCTCTTATTGTATATTTCCCAAAATCCCCATTGGTCCAAATCGAAAATACCATTGCGTCTAATTCGATTTTGTACCCCATGTAGATAAAATTACCCGCGGTAGTAATATTTTTTAAGAAACAGCTCTTTTTTGTAATGTGGTAGTAGCCAGTAGTATAGATATATTATTGGCAAATGAGGGGGATATTGTCATTTATTTCTGATTTTTCCTGATTGTCGTCCGGCTTTATCCTAAGAGTGGTTATGAACCGGTTTCAAGGATTATCTGTTGTATTACAAATATATATAAGGAAGAAATATGGAAAAATATTATCGATTGAGCAAAAAAGAGAGGAATGGAACTCGTGTATTTGGAGATTATATAAATGAACGTGCACATGATAAACGTCTTCTCGGGAAAGACAGCACTGCCGATCTGTATCAGGCAGCCGGTTATCATTTTCGGAATTTCTGCGGAAAGGAAAAATGTAGGCTATCGGATTTGAATTCGACTCTGATCATGGATTTTACTAATTATCTGCAATGCCTCCGGTTGAAGACGAACACGATCAACAGTTATTTGAGCAGTTTGAGGGCCATATTCAATGCGGCTTTACGGAGCCAGTTGGTTAAGGTGAAAGATCATCCTTTCGGTGAACTGAAACTGAAACGTGAAGTAACGGCCAAACGGGCAGTCTCGGTCGATATCATCAAGCAGATAGCGGCCGTGGATTTAAAAAAAGACAGGAAGTTGGAATTGGCTGCCGATCTTTCTTTGTTCGGTTTTATGGCCTACGGAATGCCTTTTGTGGATATTGTCCATTTGAAAAAGGAAAATATAAGTGGAGATGAGATCATTTATAATCGTCATAAGACCGGTGTCCAAATCAGGATAAAAATGACGACCGGCATGCAACTCTTGATGGAAAAATATCAAAACGAAGGACCTTATATCTTTCCGGTACTGACGGACGGGACCGATTACCAAGGGTATAAATTATTGTTGGCCGGTCACAACAGATCTTTGAAAAAGATAGGCGAGCTGTTGAATGTCCCGGCAAAACTCACGTCTTATGTCATGCGCCATACCTGGGCATCGGAAGCCTTACGTTGCAATATCCCGATAGCCGTAATCAGCCAGGCGATGGGGCATACGTCGGAAAAAACAACCCGGATCTATTTGGCTCAATTGGATGTTTCGGTATTGAACAAAGCTAATCAGGTGGTGACAGGAGGACTGGAAACGTTGTTGACAGGCAAGCAATGTCACTTATTTGCGAAATAAGTGCGATTATACCACAAATACCTGAAAAATAAAGCGTTTATTAAATGGGATTACCATAAATAAAACGAACTTTTGGTTTTCTAATACAAAGGAAGAAGATTAATTTTATTAAAACAAACATTTTATCTCGTTACAGATGGTTTTTTTACGAAATATAAAAGACCAAATGGGGACTTATTGTGTGTTTTTATCTTTGAAAAACAATAATTATCTAAAAAACTTATTTCTGAATGTAACCCTCCTGAAGCATCTATATTTTTAACAGATTTTACTGTTTATATATACTTTTTGTATCCTCTATAATCAAGCCTTAATTAAGCCTGTATGTTGTAATTATACTTTTTGTATTGGTTATTTTACTTCAAAATCTATGATTATTAAGGATAATTTGTCAAAAAAACATAGCCGAATCTTATTTCGCAAATAAGTTGATAAACAAAGTACACGGGCTATAATATACAGAATGAACCATAAAATAATAGTAATCAATGAATAAACATAGCTTGGTTGAAATTATATCTGATCGACTCAATATGCCACATGATCTGGTTTGCAGTGTGATTAATACGTTGGCCGACGTTATTGCAGACAGTCTTTTGGAAGAAGAAAGAGTCGTTATTCAAAACTTCGGAAGTTTCCGGTTATGGCATCAGGCCAGTCGGCCCGTGCGGAATCCGAAAACCGGAGAACCTATGATTTTCCAGCCACGAAACTCGGTCAAATTCGTCCCGGGGAAGCATCTGGTTGACCTGCTGAACCGGCAGGCGGACGATATGGAAAGCGACAAAGCATAAATATAATATAATCGATATATCCAATGAAAATAAACAGACTTGTTTTGTTTGTGGTTTTGATTTGTACCACATTTGCCTTGAACGCCCAGGAGCAGCACCGGATCGAAGATAAAGGAGCCGTCGTAGGTGTCAAAACCAATATTCCTTATTGGGGAACGGCAACATTCAATGCCGGAGTAGAAGTGCGGCTGGCTAAAAAATGGACGTTGGAACTGGAAGCCGGGTTGAACCCTTTCGATGGAAAAAAGGATGACGGCAGTTACGGACGTTCATTGAAACACTTGCGTCTGCATCCGGAACTGCGCTATTGGTTCTGTGAAAGTTTTCATAAACATTTTCTCGGTTTGCATATCCCATATTTGCTGTACAACGTGTCGGACGTGAAGTTGCTCGGAGTGGAAAACGAGCGTTCGCAAGGCTGGGGGACGGGTGTCGGCGTCAGCTACGGATACCAGTGGCTGCTGTCGAAACATTGGAATCTGGAAGCGACTGTCGGTGTGGGATACCTCTATCTGGATTACGACAAATATCCCTGTGCCAACTGCGGGTCCAAGATCGAAAGCGGGCACAAACATTATTTCGGTTCGACGCAGGCCGCCATCAGTATCATGTATTTATTCTAAACGAACTCCCTTATGAAACGCATACTAACGACAACTGGTCTTTTTTTAGGAGCTTGTTTTCTGCTTTCCGCACAGGAAACGGGAAATAACCGCTTGGTCATAGAAAGAAAAATGGTGGAACGCGCCGATTCCTGGCTGGTAGTAGACATGACGGTGGACTTGAGTTCGCTGAAAGTCGCTTCAGACCGCTCCATTCAGTATCTCCCAACTGTTCGTCGCGGCGACAGCCTGGCGGTACTTCCACCATTGATCGTAAACGGCCGTGCACGCCATATCCTTTATGAACGGATGGATCGCGACCGGATGGAAAACAATGAGTTCGAGGTCTATCGCAAGAACGGGACGGAGCAGCGCATGGACTATCACGCCCGTGTGGAGTTTCGCGACTGGATGAAGAAATCCGAATTGGTGATGGCGATCGATACGTGCGGCTGCGGCTGGGAAGCGATCGGCAACGGCGAGGCGAGCCTGTTCCCGATCAACATCGGCGAACCGTTCGTTTTGGCCCCTCTCATGGCCTATATCACCCCCGAAGCCGAGGCGGTCAAAGTGCGTGCCAAAGAGGGGAGCGCCTATCTGGACTTCCCGGTGAACAAGATCGAGATCTATCCTGAATATCGCAACAATCCGTTGGAACTGAAAAAGATCCGTGAGACGATCGAATCGGTGCGCAACGACAAATATGCCACGATTACGGAAGTCAGCATCAAGGGGTATGCCTCTCCCGAAGGCAGTTATGCCAACAACGCCTATTTGGCGGAACACCGTGCAAAGGCTTTGTCGGGCTACGTGCAGGGGCTGTATGACTTCGGCAGTGCGAAGATGATGATCGATTTCGAGCCGGAAGATTGGGCGGGCCTTGAAAAACGCCTCCAGACGATCGATGTCGAAGCGAAAGACGAACTGCTCGCTGTCGTCCGTGCCGACGAACCAAAGGATCTGGACAAAAAGGAATGGAAGCTGAGACAGGTGGCGGGCGGTGCTCCTTACAGATATATACTGCAAACGGTCTATCCGGCTTTGCGCCATTCGGACTATGTGGTGCAATATAAGATTCGCAACTTCACGGCCGACGAGGCGAAAGAGTTGCTTTATAGCGACCCGAAGCAGTTGAGCCTGAACGAAATGTTCCAGGTGGCGCAGACCTACGAACCGGGCAGTGACGCCTTCTGCGAAGTGTTCGAAATAGCTGTCCGTATGTTCCCGGACGATCCGGTGTCGAACCTGAACGCCGCCAACACGGCGTTGCAATTGGGCCGTATCGACCAGGCACGTCGTTACCTGGCCAAAGCCCCGGATTCTCCCCAGAAACGTCTGGCCGAGGCTGTCGCCCTGCTTTTGGAAGGAAACCTCGATGATGCCGAAACCATTTTCCGTGCGCTCGAAAACGAACCTTCGGTCAAGGAACAGGCAATTTATAACCAACAACAAGTAAAACAAAAAAGGGAAGAGTTAAACTAAATCTATTTTGATTCTGGCTCTTTAATTATTAATCATTAAAAACACTTTTAGAGTATGAAAGTAAAAAATTACTTATGGACACTCGCAGCAGCATTGACGCTGGTAGGGTGTAGTGACGATCTGGAGACCCAAAAGGGGGGACCGGAGGAAGGAACTGAGCAGGCTAAAGGAGAGTACTATCTCTACTTTTCCTTGGATACACCGGAAACTAAAGCCAGTGATAATCCTACAGGTGGTGAAGAAGGTGACGGTAACGAAGCTGGTACGTATGCGGAAAACTATGTAGAGAATGTAGCTCTGTTTTTTGTAGAACGGACTAAGGGTATTCAGGATGCAGGGGCTAAAATTGTTGGAAAACTGTTTATTGGTGAAGACGAATTGACGCATCCGGAAGAAACTGCGGCAACAACCAATTATGTCAAAACGATAGAACCTATTTTGATCTCGGAGAAGTACTATAGCGTTATAAAAGATGAAATTGATAAAAAAAATACTCCGAGATATGCGGTTCTTGCTATTACTAACTTGGCTGATGGAGATCAAAATGCTTTTTATGCAAAGATTACAGAAGGAACAAGTACTGTTAAAGACTTACAAGATGCTGTTATCGCAGAGGGTAAGACTAACAGCAACGGCGAAAAAGGATCTTTTGTCATGTCTTCATCTGGCGAAAGTTATGTCACTTTCGACCAATATAATAATAGCAAAGAATCTCCGGCAAGGTTGTCTGTAACAGTGGAACGTCTTTCTGCACGAATTGACTTTAAGGCTACACTTGTTAATGAACAGAAAGAGGCTAATGTCTATCCGATTTATGCAAAAGATAAGGATGGAAATACGGATAAGAAAAACCAAATAGCATCTGTACAATTAACAGAAATGGCAGTTGTAAATCAGTTTAAGGGAAATGTTTATGACTTTAAGAGAGTATCTGCTGGCGTAAATACTAATATGATTGAATGGTTAGGTGATGAAATGCCTATTGCAGGGGTACAGAAAAATTATGTGTTAGACTATGATTTCAAGAAGAAGACAATTGAAGCTGATGGTTCTGTAAGCATGAATTTGGAAGCTAGATCTATAATTTATAAAAATCCTGTTTTTGCTCGTGATACGAAAACGTATCCTACTTTGGCTGCCTACTGGGGGGAATATTTCAGTACAGGTAATGTTTATACTTTGACTGATGAGACTACTTATGAACGTGCTATGTATGTAAATGAAAATACAACAATTGCTGAAGCACAGAAAAATGGTTATTCAACAGGTGTTGTTTTCAAAGGTACTGCTACAATCTTAAAGGCTTACGAGAGAAAATTCGCTACAACATCACATGAAGAGGCGTATGTTGAAAAAATAGCTTGGTCAACTGAGGACTTGAAGGAGGACGATCTTGTATATATGTATAAAGGAATGCCTTATAAAGATCTTGAATCCATTCAACAACTTTTTGTTCAAAAACCAATGGGTGGAGAACTGGAAGGTGACGCTGTAGATAAAACTGCGACCGGTTGGGACTTTGCTGGAGAGGCCGGTGTAAAGGCTGTAGCTGAAATTAACTCTTTGGCTGAATTGGAAACTTATAAGGGATATTTTGCTTCTACGGATTTAGGCTATAGAAAGTATTTGGATGAAAAGTATGCAGAGTTAAAAAAGATTGCAGATGCAACCACGATCAACTGGGACGAGGTACAGGCTTACATTTCTTGGCAAACTTATAAGGATGATAAGTTATCATCTGAAGAGAACTTGAATAATCTTTATGATATTAAACAAGGAACTGTTACGGCTGTAGATTGTTATTACCCTTATTGGATCAGACACTCTAATAATATGGTTTCGTATGCTATGGGCATTATGGAATTCGGTATTGTCCGCAATAATATCTATAAGTTGTCAGTAAAAAGCTTGAATGGCTTTGGTATTACAGAGTTGGATCCTGATACTCCAGATGAGGATGTTGAATTATATTTGGAGGTAGATCTTTATGTTGAAGACTGGGTACTCCGCTACAACGAAGACATCGAACTCTAATAATTAACAAAAGATGAGAGTGTGTCAAAACTATCCTGTTCCCGCGCTTGACGCGGGATCGCATTAAAGCCAGTCATATAACCATCTGATTGATAAAGCTTGCTTTTTTTGCGGCCCCGCGAGGGGCGCGGGGACAAAGGGATTTTGACACACCCGCTCTTTTCCTTTTAAAATGAAAAACAGATTTTAAAACAAAGAATAATATGAACAGTTTTTTCCATAAACTATCTGTATGCCTTGGTGTGCAGTGCTTGTTGTTGGCCACTTCATGTGATTATATGTATGACGACGATCTGCCCCCTTGCGATTACCACCTTCGCTTCGTCTACGACTATAATATGAAGTTTGCGGACGCCTTCCAGAAAGAGGTGGAACATGCCACGCTGTTTATTTTCGACCAGTCAGGCGTTTTCCTGCAAAAACGGCAGATAGAAGGGGAAGAACTGAAACGCAACCGGATCGACCTGCCGCTCGATCCCGGCACCTACCAGCTCGTCACCTGGGCAGGGCTTTGCGACGACTGCAACCGGTGCAGCGAGATGCACCCCGGCACCTCGACCCTCGAGGATCTCTGCGTACGCACGCAATGTGACGAAAACCGCAACAACCCGAACGAGCTGTGCGGCCTTTGGCATGCCCTCGACACTTTGACCATCGAAAAAGACCAGACCGGCGAAAAAATCGTCAACTTGGCAAAAAATACAAACAAAGTTCGTCTGATCCTCCAGGACGCGAACGGCGAAAGCCTGAATGTCGACGACTTTGATTTCTCCATCACGGCAGACAACGGCCACATGCACCATAAGAACCAACTGATGGACGACGACAGCATCACCTACCTGCCTTACCTCCGCGAAAACGTGGAAGTCGGCGCCGTCTCGTCCTACGACGGCCTGCCCTCGCAGAAAGTGGCCCTCGCCGAACTCAACACCATGCGCCTGATGGCAGACGAAAACTATCGTCTGCTGGTCACCTACAAAAAACAGAAAGCCCCGGTCCTGAACGTCAACCTGAATGCCTATCTGGCCCTTACGAAGATGCTCGAACATTCGGACATGAGCGACCAGGAGTTCCTCGACCGTCAGGACCAGTATGCCTTGGTGCTTTTCCTCGCACGGCAGGATTGCCCGGAATGTCCTGATCCCGACCCAGATCCTGATCCTGATCCAGATCCAGATCCTGACCCAGATCCCGATCCTGATCCTGATCCCGACCCTGATCCCGACCCGACGCCCGACTACATCTATATGTGCATCGGCGTAGAAGTCAACGACTGGGTGATCCGCAACAACGATACAGATTTATAACCCCCTATATAAGGTCAGACCTATGAAGACATACTATTTATTAATTCATATATTACTCCTTTCGGCCGTGTGCGCCTCCTGCTCCAAAGAGGAAGGAGGCAACACGCCGGAACCGGAACTCCCCGCCACTCCCAAACTCAGCATCGAGCTGAACAGCCGGGATATTGCGACGAAAGCGGATGATGATTATACACCGACAAAAGAGCTTGAAGGGATCTACGATTATTACATCTATGTCGTCGATGCCGCAACCAACCAAGTGGAAGCAGCCGTTAGCGGAACAGCGCAATCTGTTGACAAAGTTTCGGTCGATGATATCGAAGTAGAGGAAGGCAAAAAATATGTTTTTGCTTTTGCCAATTTAAAGCGGATAGAAAGTGATCCTATCATAACCGATATTCTTAAATTAACAGAAGGAGCCTCGGCATACGGAATCCTGTCCAATGATCAAACAACACAAGCAGTCAGTTTTTTCGCCGGGAAGGAGACGAATCCGCTTTTGGTGGATGGAACACACCATATCCCGATGAGTGCATTGATGGATTCCACAGAAGTATCTGCGAAAGAGAGAGGATATGTGAAATTGGACCTATACCGAATGTTTGCAAAAATAGAATTCGAGTTCACGAACAAATATGAAGGTGAAGTCGTAATCGAAGAAATCAAGATGGACGGATTCCAGAATGGTAACGTCTATCTGATGCCGCATAAGTTTTTCCCGGCGATGGAAACTGAAATGGAAAAGGATGGTGTCGGTAATTATAAAGCCCAAGATAAACGAGACTATGCACCTTTCCTTCCTTCGGGTTCGTATGGGGAGATTGTACAACCTATCGTGTTGAACGGCGAAACTATAACGTTAGATGCAGCACCGAAAAAAATGGAAGGAAGCACACCTACTTATCCAAAAAGTTCCGGCCATATTTATTATGTCAACGAAACCGACCTGGCAACAACACGGGAGCAGACACCCTCAACTCGTTTCCAAATATCATTATTAATGACGATGGACGATGAGAAGGTTACGAAACCGATCTCTTTGCCCAACCACACCTATATCCGCCGTAACGACCACATGATCATCCCGATCACCATTAGCGACTACACCTTTGAACTGGCCGTCGGCAACAGCCGTGCCCCGATTGCCGGCTATCCCGACTATATGCAAGCAGGTGTAGCAGACGATTTCACCTGCACACTGGAATATGCCGGCAAGACAGAGCTGTTTTTCAATTTGCGGGATGTGACAGGAAAGTTGGTTGAGGGGCTGACCGAGAAGGATTATGACCTCACGTTGGTGGACGATCCGAACGGCCTGATCGCCAAAGATAGCGATGGCCAACCGGACCTCACACTCGAGTCCGTTGGCGATGGCACAGGCACTATCACAACGACGATCACAAACGCTTACGGAACAGCCATCCTGTCCCTGAAAATCAAACTGTTAGACCGTACCCTAAGCTACACAATCTACCTTGTACGTGAACGGGAAAACACAGGAAATTAATAACATGAATTTATACGCACATATATGAAACGAATCAATTATATAATCGGAATCTGTATCCTCGCCGCTTCGCTGATTACTGCTGCGACGCAAGGCGGTGATGTTTTTGATGGATGGAAGAAGTTGACGAAGGCGGGGGAAGAGGAGGTGCAGCCACCGCATAAACATCCTAATGCGTATTGGCGTTTTTGGGGGAAAGGTAATGGTTCATTAAATGTGGTAGTTGAAGAACCGGAGCCCTTTAAAGTTGTTAGTGGTGAGCCACTCATCATAGATACTGTTGAAATAGGAGAACAACAGAGCTGTGACTTAGACTTGTCTCAGATACCGGACTCTGCGTATACCTATTATTGTGTATATAGGGAAAGTGCTAATAGGTCTGACTCGATTGGTAGGATTGTATCATCTACATATAGTAATGATACAGTGAATACACAGATGCGTCCATATCAAGATCATGATTATTGTATTTGGTATTATGTAGATACTTATGTTGATTTAACAAAGAACAAAAATACTTATACTGCTACAAATATACTTGGGCCGGATACGTTTATATTAGAAGTAAGTACGAAAGATAATTATAAGTGTGTATATGCGAACCCCGATAACAATGGTAATGTTGTGGTTGGCCAAACCGGAGGATTTTTCTATAAACCATCAGAAGTAACACGATATAAAGTTGTAGTTGAGGATACACGAGTGTTGAAACATCCAAGACAGTATTGGAATGATTTAAGTAAAGTAAATGTAATGTATCCAGAAAGTGAGGTGGCAGAATCCAGTAAAGACACAACAGTAACAGGAAAGTTTTCCTTGAACATAAATCCGTTTGAAAATACTAAAGACGACAAGTTGGGAAATTATGACTATGCGTGTCTTGTGATTGATGATAATATAAGCTTTGAAGGTTTAACTACAGCTGGGGGAAATGGAGCTCCAAGGGAATATAAAACCAAGGATGGTAAAAAAATAGCAGTCTGGTACCGAACCACGACAAAGGATACATTGAATATTTCTTTTAAAGTAGGTTCTACAGTGGGCACTGACCCTGATACAACTGTTTGTGACCTTTATTATGGTAAAGGTCTTTTAAAGGTGGGGGACAATATACAACAAGCAGCCTCTATTTTGGATATATCCAAGATGGCAAATGTAAAAAAGTATACGTATACTATCTATCAAAAACCGTTGGATAAGTCTTTGGTAATCATAGATGAAAACAATATCCGCCATGAGAAAGTTGATACTTTATACGCGTTGCCGGGTGAAAAAATCAAGATATATCAGCAAGCTAATTCACTTGAAGGTATCAGTGGATATATTGCTTGGCATTCTCCAGAGAAGGACTATCTGTGGTATAAGAATCATATAGATTTTGCTGATGGTGGTTTTCAGTACTATCATAATGGAGTTGCTTTTTATAAAACAAAGGCATCAAATGGTACTACTCCTATGCCAGTAAGTTTGTGTTATATCTACTATACAGCGGATGAAAGGATGGAGAAAGATGAAGAAGTAACCTTATATTGGGATGCAAGCAGTATGCTGGGAGCGAAAGAGGTAACAGACGCAGAGGGCAATATAACGTTGTTCCCCCCTTCTCAAGTAACCATACGCCATAAATATATCATTAAACATGCAGAGAATAGCTCTGATAGGCTGCAAAAGGCTTTGGAGGAGCGTCGGCAGAGTAGTAGTTCAACAGATACAGAGCTGTTGAATAAAGCCGGTTTTTTTGAACAATTTGAAATACATACTCCATATAATGAGAATGGAAGTAATACGAGTTTCCGTTTAGTAGAGCCATTATATAATTATTATATTCCGGGTGGAACGTTTAATGGTGATGTCGATTATCAGGCTTGTGCCAATGCTGTGCTGTGGAAAGTATATGACGCTTCGGGCAATCCTGCGGAGTTTCTTGGACCGGACGGCACGTTTGTTACCGAGTTAATGCAATGGAAAAAGGGTTGGGGCGATGTGACTGGTGGCGGTACCGTAGAATGGCCTAATATTTTCTTTTGCCAGGGTTTGGGGAAAGATGCTGCAACTGCTAAAGGAACACTTCAGCAAAAGCAATTTTATATAACGGCGGAAGTCGGTCGTAAAAAAGATGAGTATACTGATGTTGACAAATGGTATCCGGTCTCACTTCTAACAGTTTATTTGGAGCCTTTTGCTGATTTCAAGACAGAACGGGAGTTAAAGGCTGCTGCTGAAAGTCCTCTGGATAACAATTATAAAGCGAGGTATCAAAGTGTAATAGAAAGAGATTATGTACTCTTGAATTCCATTACATTTGATGCACCTCCTAATGGGGAGGTGGACTATACCCCACTCATAGGCCTTAAAGGTGATGCTGAAAAAAATTATCGCTCCAGCACATTGCTTCCTGATGCATCAGAATATGCGGTAAGTGCGTCTTTTGCTTATGATGGTGTGCCAGGAGTAGAAGGAGTGGGTAGAGCCAGCGGTGCAAGAGGCGTTTATCGTGGAGAATATGCGCTGTTTAAGACATTGAATGTTCAAGGAGTGTCTGATAAAAATGCAAAGTATTTTGATTGGTTCGCTCAAGCAACTAAGAATGGTAAGGAGGGTGGTGATTATTTTGTCAAGGTTCACGATCGTCATTATGAACATAATAAAATTCATTCAGGGAATGAGTCGGAAATGGGTTTCTTCATGTATGTGGATGCGACAGAAATACCCGGGGTAATTGTAAAATTGCCAGTGGATAGTGGTGCGTTATGCCAGGGAACCCGTCTTTTGGTTACGGCTTGGGTTTGTAATTTGCAGTCAAAGTCAGAAGGTTCTATCGCTGCTGATCTTGGGTTTACCTTTAAAGGAATAACAGAAAAAGAAAATGAAGAGAGAGAAGAGACTATTCTGAATAAATTCTATACAGGAACAGCCAGGCAAGTGCCTGATACGGCTACTGTTAGCCAATCTGCAACAGAAAGTAATCCTTTAGAGGCCGAATGGCAACAAGTATATTTCTATTTCACGATCAAACCGGGGGAGGCCACTTATAACTCTTACCTGCTGGAAATAGCCAACAACTGCCGCCATTCGAATGGTGCGGACTTCGCGGTCGACGATATACGGGTTTACAAAATGAATCCGGAGCTGTATGTGGAACGTGAGGAGGCTTGTGATGAGAATGATCTCGTGGTGCGTACCGGATATGAACACATATTAGGTGTTTATGGAAAGACGGCTGAAAGTTCCGACGAAACAAAGGTAGACCCTGATCAGGATTCCTGGATGAAGCAGCTTTTGCATCTGGGGCTGAGAGATCATGAGTTTAATGTGTATTATTCGTTCACAGATGAGTATAAATTCAATGCGCGTGCAGATAGCGTCCATTGGTTGTTTTTGGATTATAACAATAATGGCGATCGCGCTTCGCATGGACGTGTAGTCGTTTCGACAAAGAAAGATTATTATAATGCATGGAATAATATAAATGACTCGGATCTGATTGATACGCATCTCTATGAAGAGAGTAGAAGAAGAAAACTTAAGGCTATTCTGGATTATAAGGGTTTGTATGAAAGGTATAGCAAAACAGATAAACCGAATACTGTTTTAACACCAGCGGAGTTAGCAGAAAAAGCAAAGGAACTTGACATAATAGATGATTTATATAATAGTAATCCTATAGATACAGCGACGATTATTAAACACGAAAAGTTTATCGAGCTATCTAAATATTTTTTCACCAGTTTAGGTATGACCCCTATCCAGTTATCTTGGCAAACGGTTGCGGACAAGAGTCGGGGAGTGATCTCGCTGGCCCATGTTACGAAAACGGTAGATGCCCCCGAGCAAACACAAGCGGATGGTGAAGGTACGGAAAGTGAGATCGATCACGAGAATGACAAACTGGAAGAAGGTACGCAATATCATGTCGGTCTGTTTAAAGATGAAGACTTTTATCTGAATAATGGACTCGTTCGAATGGACGAATGTTTCCCTGTTGCCGATTTCAAAGTTTCCTACAACGGTCTTTCTATTTTCGTTGATACTGAAACCGAGATTGATGATGCCTTTATTTGTTCATTCAGTTCTGTGAATCTGTCCGCCAAATTGAAGTTTAACTATCAGGGGAAAGAAGACTCTTTAACCGGAAAGGATGTTCCGATAGATTGGTATGTGGGAACCATGAAGGATAAAACGTATACTGATCTTACCGGTACTTCTGTCTCTTTGGAGGCAGCATTGGATGCTTTCCATGAACAGTGTGGTGAAAGTAAAGACTTCAGAGGAACGGTTGCTGATTTAAAAGATATGATAGACTTTGAGTATAAAGATTATCTGTTAAAACTATGTAATGACAGTTTATTATATCTCGACGAAAACGGCTTTTATTTCAGCGTAACAGATACCAGAAGAGATATAGTTGCCATCCCCAACAGACGGGCAATCGAATATGGAAGTACATATAGCTATGTTATCTGTACAGAACCTGAAGATTTCACAATCAAGGTGAACGAAAATGTTCCGGAAGCCTGGTTGGGACTTGATGAGATTGATTACGAAGAGGGTTTCCAACCGGCCATACGTTTGGGATTGAAGGATATTGAAAACAGTCGAGAAGAGGAACTGACAATTCCTATTCGCAAGGTCGTATTTTCTCCGAAAGAAGAGGAAGAGCTTAAAAAAGTAGACCATTTAGGTTTCGCCCGAGAAGTGGGTAAAGATTTTTACGATATCATATTTACCGGTGAATCTACTGACCCGGAATGGAAGAACGCTGGACAAGTAGCAGTTTTGGAATCTATTGTTGCGTATAAAGATGAACGGGAGGAAGAATTGTTGACCCTCCGATTTATCGATTTCACAAATGATCAGGATAGTCGTTTGCATGGTCTAACCTTCCGCGAAGGTTTCGAATACGAATTGCAGGTACGATTCCATGAATACGATGTGGAGAACAACTATCTGCAAGAATTTTGCGATGGTTTTATCAATTTCAAGATCAAGATTGTTCCGGAATATGTGACTTGGGCAGGATCGGAAGATAGCCGCAACTGGAATAATGATGCAAACTGGAGACGAGCAACTTTTGAAGAGTTATATAAAAAAGAAGAAGATCCTAACGGAACTCATACAGAATCTTTCTCCCCTATGGCATTCACAAAAGTGATGATTCCGCAGGAAGGAAAGAACCCGATTTTGCTGGATACAAAATGGGAAGAAGATGTTACTCCTTTTACAATAAAAGATTTGGAGGAAGAAGGAAATTCAGCAACCGACAATATCGAGCTCGATTTGATGGTTGACCGTGACGACCTCATTGCAAAACGCTTCTATGCCAACACCTGCGATGAGATTTACTTCAAACCCAACGCTACCTTGATGAGCCAGCAATACCTGACCTACGACACGGCCCGCGTAGAGTTTGAAATGGAAAAAGACCAGTGGTATCTGCTTTCTTCACCGCTTAAAGGTGTAGTAGCCGGCGATATGTATTCGCCCAAAACCGATAGTGGACGACAGGTAACAGATGCTTTTGCTCCGATCGTGTTTGACCCGAATAAGAACAACCGTTTCGCTCCGGCCTATTATCAGCGGAAGTGGGACAATACGGCTGTTTTGTATTTCCGGAATGAAGGACAAAACCCAGATCCGGATACTCATGATTCGTATATATCTGCTAATTGGAGTACGGAATATAATGATGCCGAGGTATTTTATACCCCAGGTTCCGGTTTCTCTGTTCATGTAGAGAATTTACCGGATAATGGAACTACTTCGTTAGTCCGACTGCCAAAGGGTGATACTTCATACGATTATTATTCAAATGGTGAATCTACTCCAGAGAAGCCGAATACTCAGAGTATTACAAGAGGTGATAACTATGGCCAGCTGAGTTTAGGTAAGGATGAAAAAACTATTACAGTTAATTTGGAAAATCAAACAGATGCCAATAAATATTTCTTGGCAGGTAATCCCTTTATGACTTACTTGAATATGGAAGTATTCTTAAAAGAGAATAATTTAGGATCAACTTATTGGCTCTTGAATGAAAAAGGAGAAACTGTTGTGACTCGTGTCTCTGAAGAAGGTATTCTTTCAAATATGCAAGAGGCAACGGCTGGTTGTGTGGCTCCAATGCAAGGTTTCTTTGTGTTTCGTGAAGAGCCTGTAACGAAAGTTGTTGCAATAGAAGGTTTGAAATATTCCACAGACATGATGCTTGCCGACAATATTTCTTCAGAAGAAGAGGCAATGACAAAGTCCGTTCCCTTAAGCGTTGTGCCTTCTCTATATATTGAGGCTGAACGCTCTGGACGTAAAAGTTCCCTCTCGCTGATTCAAAGAGAAAAAGCCGAGGTCGGATATAAAAAGGAGGAAGATGTGGCTATATTGCTGAATGTCAATCATCCGGCAACCCCGATTGTTTACTCGATCGCCGGTACGCAAGCCACCTGTATCAATGTAATCCCCGAAATGGCTAATATCCCGTTGGGCGTTTATAGTGAAGATGAGTCGGATGTAACGTTGCGCTTTGCCGGCCTCGAACACTTCGGCGACTCTCTCTACCTCTACGACGCCTTGAAGAATGAAGATATTTTGGTCGATTCGCGCAATGCGGAAGTGACGGTGCCGGGGGCTACGCATGGCCGTTATTTCCTGAATGTTTCACGTAGCATCCAGGTGGAAAGCCAGATACGCGTCTATACGCCGATGCCGGGACAGGTGGTAGTGGCCTCTACGGCGGGAGACCTGTTGAAGAGCGTGCGTGTGTATGATCTTTCCGGTAAGATGGTCTCCATATTCGATCATCTGAGCACGACGGTGCATCAGTTCTCGTTGCCTGCCGGATTTTATATCGTATGTGCGGAAAGTGAAAGCTGTACGGAGAAAAGCAAGATAAGCGTTCGCTAATTGAAAGCTATCATTGGAAAAACAACTGTCATACTATCATACTCTGTTATCAATCCATTAAAAATCAATGGATATATAGAATGATAGATGGTATGACAGTTGTTTTTTCTACTATCATACTATCATAACATCAAGCATATTTTTTACCAAAGTATATAGCTTATTATTAAGCAACTACCTGCTTTTCCCTTTTGACATCCGGGCCTCGCTACCTTCGACATCCGGGTCCGGGAGCCGTATAGATGGGGGGCGGAATTGAGCTTGAACGGGGGCTTGATGGAAATTTCTACCTGCTTTGTGCTAAATTTGTCCGCTACTTTCCGGATCAACCCAAAGGAAACAGACAAATCATGATAGTGGAATGATAGTTAAATTTGCTGCTATCATTCCTGTATTTATTGATATTCAATGGATATGTCGAAACTATGATAGTATGACAGTATATATCGCAAACTAAGAGTTCATGCTGTGACGTGATTGCCTATTTTATTATTTCAAATATTCAAGAAAAAAATGTTCGATTTTGTCAAACGGGATTGCCGATAGGTTGTCGTAAAGGTCGACATGGCTGGCACCGGGGATGATCAGTAACTCTTTGTTGTCACCCGTCAGTTTTTTGAATGCGTCTTCGCTGAAATAGCGGGAATGGGCTTTCTCACCATGTATCACGAGTACGGCACTGCGGATTTCGTCACTGTAAGCGAGTAGGGGCATGTTGATGAATGAAAGAGCCGATGTCTTGTTCCATCCTCCGTTGGAGTTGAGTGAGCGTTTGTGATAACCACGGCTGGTCTTATAATAGTCGTGATAGTCTTTTACAAACCAGGGAGCATCATCGGGCAGTGGGTCGATCACTCCACCGGCGAGTGCGTATGAGCCGCTTTTCGCGTCTGCCGTACGTTGTTCGTTGAGCTGGCGGCGAAGTTCATGACGCTGGTCGGCATTCATGGAGTCGAAATAGCCGTTTGCATTTACCCGGCTCATATCGTACATCGTGGAAGTGACTGTGGCCTTGATGCGGGTGTCGATCGCGGCAGCGTTGAGCGCCATACCTCCCCATCCGCAAATACCGATGATACCAATGCGTTCGGGATCGACATCATCGCAGGTAGAGAGGTAATCCACAGCTGCGCAAAAGTCCTCGGTGTTAATATCGGGAGAGGCTACATAGCGGGGTGTTCCACCACTCTCTCCGGTGTAGGAGGGATCGAAGGCGATGGTCAGGAAACCGAGTTCGGCCATTGTCTGTGCGTAGAGGCCTGCCGCTTGTTCTTTCACAGCTCCGAATGGGCCGGATACCGCGATAGCCGCCATTTTCCCATTTACATTCTTTGGTCTGTACATATCGGCGGCAAGCGTGATGCCATAGCGGTTGCGAAACGTTACCTTACTGTGATTCACTTTATCGCTCTTCGGGAAAATCTTATCCCATTCTTTTGTCAATTCTAAGTTTTCCATTACTATATTCTTTTTATCAGTTTGAATTATATTCTCTTCAATTATCCTGTTTCCAGCCTCCATTGTCGTGGCTCCAGCTATCAACAATGCCCATGTTATTATTTTTTTCATATCTTCCGTATTGATTGGGCCGGTATGCCACTAAAAATGGTATTGGCCGGCATATTTTTGAATTTATTGCATTGAATTTTTTGCAAAGGTCGGTATGTATTCTTTTTCTTTTTGTAGATAAATTACCGATATTATGCCCCGGATTACTGTTTTTGCTGATATACACTAACCTATTCGTTTACATCGTCAGCAAAATCTGTGTCCGGTTTAGAAATAATGAACCTTCTGACACCGGCTATTGGGAAAATATCTGTACATTTGTCGAAAATCTTTTATAAACGTAAAAACAAATAAACATGGAAAACACAAACTCTGCTTCAAAAGGGTATCTATTCCCTTTGGTTGTTATTGGCGTACTTTTCTTTATGATTGGCTTCGCCTTAGGTATTAACGGATTGATTATTCCGTTCCTGCGTACTGCATTGGATCTGACTACTGCTGAATCATACCTGGTTTTGGCAGCGACTTTCTCCACTTTTGTTATTTTCGGTTATCCTTGCGGACTTATTATCAAGGCGATCGGATATAAGAAGACGATGATCCTGTCTTTTCTGTTTTTTGCCGTCGGATTGTATTTGTTTATTCCATCTGCCGAAAATAAGAGTTTTTCCATGTTCCTGCTTGCCTCTTTCATAAGCGGTATCGGTAATACGATGTTGCAGGCAGCTGTGAATCCTTATATTACGATTCTGGGCCCGTTGGAAAGTGCTGCCACCCGTATGAGTATGATGGGGATTGCCAATAAGGCTGCTTGGGCGATCGCTCCGATTTTCCTTGGCGTATTCCTGAACCTGAGCGACGTGAAACTGGAAGATATCAAGATGCCGTTCTATTTCATTTCCGGTATTTTTGTCGTTTTGGGAATTCTAGTTGCATTTGTCCCGCTGCCGGAAGTAAAAGCGGAAGGAGAGGATGAAAACGATACGGAGTCGGCTGCCTCCGCTTATGCCTCCAATAAGACGAGCATCTGGCAGTTCCCGCACCTATTGTTGGGGCTGGTATCGTTGCTCTGTTATGTCGGCGTAGAGACACTCGCGATGGCAAGTATCGTGGATTATGCCAAATCGATCGGACTGGCGGACCCGCAGGTCTACACTTCGTATACGGTGATCGGTATGGTGGCTGGGTATCTGGTCGGCGTATTTTTCATCCCGAAATATATTTCACAGGAGAAAGCGATGTTTATCTGTGCGATTATCGGTGTGGCCAGCTCTTTGTTGGTCGTATTCCTTCCTGTACATGTTTCTATCTGGTTTGTCGCGCTGTTAGGTCTTGCCAATTCTCTGATGTGGCCGGCTCTGTGGCCATTGGCAATGAAGGATTTGGGAAAATTCACCAAAACCGGTTCTTCCTTGTTGGTAATGGCTATTGTGGGCGGTGCCATCTTCCCGTTACTGTTCGGCTGGCTGGCCGATGAATTTGGTGATTTGCAGCAGGCCTACTGGATCTGTTTCCCTGCATATCTGATGATTTTCTATTATGCGTTAAGCGGACATAAGATCCGTGTATAACCGGATCATTCAGAATACAAAATCTCCCGGAAGGGGATGTTTGTTAGTTTGCTCTCAATCCAAGCTGTGAAATCAAAGGTCTTGAGAAGCTGTTTTTCATATTTGTCCTGTCGGATACGTGTGATATCCTTTTGGTATTGTGCCCACAACTTTTCCCGATCTTTTCTATAGATGGGCAAGGGGTGGGCCATCAGGAAGCGGAAAAGTAGTTTTTCGGTGATATACATCTGCTTCTCGTAGCTGATTGTCCGCTTGATGGAGCTTACTTCGTTTGCAAAAAAGTCATAGTTCCCCAGTTCCGCTTGGATCAGGAGGTTGACGAGGCGGGCTGTTTTGTAGGACGGCAATGTATGGAAGGATTTGTCGGAGCCGAGTATCTTTTTCATACTCTTGCGAGCTTTTGACGGTTCTCCCAGGCAAAGATGAAGGATGGAAGAATAGAGAGCCAGCTTTAGCTGGGTTTCCGGTCTGGTCATGGATGCTTTCTTTGATAAAAAGTCGGTATGGGCTTCGGCAAGATGCGTTGCCGCTTCAAATTGTCCGGTGTTGAGCAATCCCGAAAGTTCATACAGGTAGGAGTGTCCTTGTACTTCCATCAGGAACTCTGTAGGGTGGTTGCCTGTGCCGATTTCTTTCAGTTTGGATAAGAAAAAAGGCATTTCCCGATATAATCCGGCAACATGCAGGCTGTTCAGTACCCCCTCTATAGCACTTAGGTAGTAGATCGGCGGGTTGAGGATCAGATGGCGGTTCGTTTCGAAAAGCGCGATCAGTTCCTGGTAGAAACGGATTGCCGATTTATAGTTTCCAGCATTCAGGTAATAGGTAGCCTGGAACAACAGGTGAAGTTTGTGTGCCTCGAATCCCTGGTAGGAATGGTTGGCGATCAGGTTCAGTTCGCTTAAAACAAGATCGTTCAGATTCTCTTTTTGCTTGTTCGAACGGGCGTACCCTTTATAGATGATGCGGTGTTTCAAAATATCGTATAGTTGCAGGTGGAGGTTCGTGTTGCGGGCATATTTCATCACGTCGTTGATTTGCATTTGCTTGCCGACCAGCTCTTTCTCGCTGATGCCTTCGAAGCCGAGCGTGCTCAGATATTTCAATTCCGTACGATAGATCAGGAGGAGCAGCGGGTCGTTTTCATATGTAGTGGCCAGCTTCTTTGCTTTTTCCAATTCGACAAATGCATTGTTGAAAAGCTCCCGTTCGAAAAGGATGCCGGCTTTTGTGATATAATTGAAAATTGTCGTCTGTATGTCCTGTTTTTCCCGCAATAGGACAAGGCAATCCAACAGTACCCGATAAAGATGTTTGGCCGCCATCTCAAAGCTTTTTTCGTTCACTTCGCTGCAAAACTTCTTGTGTATTTGTTCGGCGGAGAAATCTTCACAGGCCAGGTCGTATAAAACCATATAATGTTTATCCCCGTTTTGCAGGTTGGTATAGAGACGGATATATCGTTTTTCCGCTTTGGAAAGCGACTGAATCAATAGGATGATCTGGTTGAGCTTTGTGGCCTGTTTCATAAACTTATCTGCTTGTCTGTAAGTTATATGTCTGTGTATACTTTTTACAAAAGTAAGATTTGGGTTTATCTTTCCCAAAGAATTATGTGGAAAAAAGAAGTGATATATGTATTATATTTGTAACGCTTCATAATTTAATACGAAATAGAACATGGACACAACACAAACATCCAAGCGACAAATCCTGGTGGTCGGTAGCAGCAATACCGATATGGTTATAAAGGCCGCTCATCTGCCTCGTCCGGGTGAAACGATTTTGGGTGGAACATTCTTTATGAATCCCGGAGGAAAAGGGGCAAACCAGGCTGTGGCGATAGCACGTCTGGGAGGTCCCGTCACTTTTATATGCAAGACCGGAAGCGATATTTTTGGTCATCAATCACAGCAACTTTTTGAGGAGGAGGGCATTAATACCTCTTATGTCTTTTCGGATTCCGGGAACCCTTCCGGCGTAGCCTTGATCACAGTGGACGAAAAAGCGGAAAATTGCATTGTCGTCGCTTCGGGTGCGAATGCCAACCTTCTGCCGTCTGACCTGGAGAAGGCGGAGGAGGCTATCGAGCGAGCCGATCTGGTCTTGATGCAACTGGAGGTTCCGATGGAAACCGTATGTTTTGTCGCTGATATCGCTTGGCAAAAAGGGAAGAAAGTGATTTTGAATCCAGCTCCGGCACATCCGTTACCGGCGGATCTGCTCCGTCATTTATATTTGATCACGCCGAACGAAACGGAAGCGGAAATGATTACCGGCGTGAAGATCACAGATGAATCATCGGCTGGTGAAGCCGCCCGTGCCCTTTCGGGAATGGGAGTGCAGCATGTCATTATTACGCTGGGATCGAAAGGTGCACTTATTTATAGCAACGGAAAGGCCGAGATGGTTCCTGCCCTGAAAGTGGAAGCTGTCGATACGACTGCTGCCGGCGATGTGTTCAATGGTGCTCTGACTGTCGCCTTGTCCGAAGGGCGAAGCTTGAAAGAAGCCGCCCGGTTCGCTTGCAAGGCTTCGGCTATTTCGGTGACACGTGTTGGGGCGCAGTCGTCTGCTCCTTATAGGAACGAAGTGGATATTTTTGGTTGATATAAATCTTATCTTATTGCTAATCGTGCTTAAAGGTTATGTGTGTGCTGCCGATGAACAATATGTGACATTTATAAATTTAATAACATGAAGAAATCAATTCTTTTTATCTGTTTGGCTGCTTTGCTGGCGGCCTGTTCTGGAAAACCGGCTGCTACTGCTCCGGAAGAAACAATGGTGCAACCTGTCAATCTGATACTGGATACGGACTTGGGGCCGGATTATGACGATGTAGGTGCGATGGCTCTGATGCATGCGTTGGCAGATAGCGGGCAAGTGAATATTTTAGCGACTGTTTCGTCCAATAAGGACGAGCATGTCGTACCCTGCATAGAAGTGCTGAACACCTATTTCAAACGGCCGGATATCCCTGTCGGTGCTCCGAAAAGCGAAGGAGGTGCTTCGCTGACCACTTGGCATAAGACGAAGTGGACCGAAGAGCTTCCGGATCGTTATCCACATGAAACGGCAAAAACCTCGGATGCTCCGGATGCAGTGAAGGTCTATCGCCGGATTTTAAGTACGCAGCCGGATAGCAGCGTTGTGGTCTGTACGATCGGCTTTTTCACCAATCTAAAGGACCTTTTGCTTTCCGGTGGTGACGAGTATAGTCCGCTTTCCGGCCGTGATTTAGTTGCTAAGAAGGTGAAACGCGTGGTCTCGATGGCCGGTTTGTTTCCTGAAGGGAAAGAATTTAATGTCTATTGCGATACTCCGGCATCCCGTGTAGTGGCGGAGCAATGGCCTACAGAAATCATATTCAGTGGTTTCGAAATCGGGAATGTGATCTTTACCGGAAAGAAGCTGGTGCAGATGGATGTGAAGGGCAGCCCGGTGAAAGACGCCTATTTGCTTTGTTTTGCCGAAGGTGATCCGGACGGCCGGATGAGCTGGGACCTTACGGCTGTGCTGGTGGCCGTCAAGGGGTATGAACCCTATTATAATGTAGAGCGCGGGACATTCCGTGTCGTGAATGATGAAGGAGCCAATAGCTGGACACCGGACGGGAAAGGCAGAGACCTTCGCTTGATCGAGAAAGTACCGGCGGCGGAAATGGTTGTTCTGATTGAAAATTATATGATGCATCAACCTGTCTCAAAATAAGAAAGTTATGTTTATAGTACAAGATTATTCATTAGCGATCCTGTTTTGTGTTGTCACGATGCTCTGCTGGGGATCGTGGGGAAATACACAAAAGCTGGTCTCGAGGACTTGGCGGTATGAGTTTTTTTATTGGGATTATGTGATCGGCGTGTTGCTCTTTTCCATTTTTTCCGCTTTTACACTGGGTAGTTTCGGCTCTGAGGGACAAGGGTTTCTATTTAATTTGGCACAAGCCGATATGGGATCTTTAGGGAGTGCTTTCGTGGGTGGCATTGTCTTTAATGCTGCCAATATCTTGCTGTCGGCAGCTATTGCGATTTGCGGCATGTCGGTGGCTTTTCCGGTCGGGATCGGGCTGGCGTTGGTATTGGGCGTATTGGTTAACTATTTCGGAGCGGCTAAAGGAGAACCTTTGTACATCTTTATCGGCGTAGCCCTGATCACGGTTGCCATCCTGTTGAACGGGTTCGCGTATAAGAAAGCGTTGGTCGGATCGAAGAAAGTATCGGGTAAGGGTATCTTCATTTCTATCGCAGCAGGTGTGATCATGGCTTTCTTCTACCGTTTTGTTGCGGCTTCGATGGATTTGGGCAATTTTGCAGAGCCCTCACCGGGTAAGCTGACACCTTATACCGCTGTGTTTATTTTCTCTTTAGGCGTGTTTATTAGTAATTTCCTGTTTAATACGATTGCCATGAAGCGTCCGGTGGAAGGTGGGCCTGTTTCTATCTCCGGTTATTTCAAAGGGAATGCCAAAACGCATTTGGTGGGTATGTTGGGAGGTGTTATCTGGTGCATCGGTCAGTCTTTCAGCATGATCGCTTCGGAGAAAGCCGGGGCTGCCATTTCGTACGGTTTGGGACAGGGGGCGACGCTTGTATCGGCACTTTGGGGGATTTTAATATGGCATGAATTCAGAGGAGCTCCACGTTCTTCGGATTACCTGAATGCCGGAATGTTTGTCCTGTTTGTGATCGGGTTGGGCTTCCTTATTTATGCCGGAGCATGACGCCAGAGTCTAAAACAAGAGTGGTTCCGGGTGGAGTTACAATAATTTTGATGTGTTTTATCCCAGCTATAAGTTATTTATCGCGAAAAAGCCTTACATTTGTCTTAGTTTCTTGTTTATTGGATATGTACAAAACTAAAAAGCAGGCTTTATGAAAGAGGATAATGATATTTTCAAGAAGTTCCGGGACTCTTTTAGTAAGATTGACGGACATTTCCATATATTAGAACAGCGTGTACCCGTAGAACGGCAGATGGAGTATTTTAAATATTCGGAAAAGATCAGGAAAGATCAGGATAAGCCGGATATTTCGAAAATGGATTTTTCGGTTTTCGAGGATAGTCTGGACGATCCCGAATCGACTACGGAACATAAGAAGTATGTATTGTCTATGCTTGCTACCTCACGGCAGGTAAAAGCATACCGGATACTGGAAGAATATGCCCAAGCTCCGGACCCGGATGTGGCGGATTGGGCATATATGGCTTTGATGGAAAGCCGTATCGCTCTGGAATCCGAGTTGTCGGACGAGAAGCAGATTTACATCTCTACCGGCTTGGGAGGAAGAGGGGAAAAGTTGCGCTTTTATGTGCTGATCCTGGCGAATGAACTGAAACCGTTCCTGGAGTATCAGAAGAAAGTGATCGAACGTGAATTTCCTTACTCTCTGGAAAATGCGGATTGTGAAATCGAGCGGTTGACAATAGGTGAAAAACATATGGAACTGGTTTTCCTGATCCCGGTCCGGACAGATATCAAGCAAACGCTGGATAAGGTGATCAACGAATGTAACCAGTATGGGAACTTTCTTTCGCAGGTCTTCACGATAACGAACGTGAAGGAGCTGTCGGCCGAGGAAGTGGAAGAGATTATAAAAAAGAATGGAGGAAACAGTCAAGCAAGCCATTAAATATGGTATAGTGGGAGTGAGTAATACGGTGATAACCGCCGTTGTCATCTGGATCATGATGAAGTTGTTCGGATGTTCGGATGTCGTTTCGAACATGGTCGGTTATATAGCAGGCGTATTGAATAGTTTTATATGGAATAAGCAATGGACATTCCGGAGTTCGGCTGGATGGATCGGCAGTGCCGCTCGTTTCGGAGTCGTGTTCGGGGTGTGCTATTTGTTACAATTGGGGCTTTTAGTGTATGTCCTGAATCCACTCCTATCGATCGATCCTTATTATAACCAATTGATAGCAATGGCTTTTTACACGGTGATTAATTTTATCATGAATAAGTTTTATACGTTTAAGGCTTAAATGCAGATGAAGAAACTTGCGGTCATAGTCCCTTGTTATAACGAGGAGTTAGTTATTGCCGAATCATACCGGCGTACACGGGAGGCGTTGCAGAAGCTCCCTGTTTTAACGGAAATTATCTATATCAACGACGGCAGTAGGGACCGGACGCGTCTGATGTTGGACGAGATCGCGTCTTCCGATCCGCAGGTGAAGGTGATCCATTTCTCCCGTAACTTCGGACATCAGCCGGCTGTTACGGCAGGTATCAATAATTGTGATGCCGACTTGGCTGTCATCCTGGATGCCGATATGCAGGATCCTCCCGAACTCATCCCTTCCATTCTTGAATTGCAGGAAAAAGAACAGGCGAACGTGGTTTATTGCGTCCGTAAGTCCCGCGAAGGGGAAGGGCTTTTCAAAAAAGTGACAGCGAAAGCTTTTTACCGTATGCTGAACTATATGAGTGATGTGAATTTCCCGTTAGATACAGGTGATTTCCGCCTGATAGACCGGAAGGTGATGGATCAGTTCGACCGTTTTCAGGAGCGGGGAAAATATATTCGCGGACTGATCAGTTGGGTTGGATTCAAACAGGTTCCTTTTTATTATGAACGGGAGGCACGCATCGCCGGAGAGACAAAATACCCGTTCAGCAAGATGTGGAAGTTTGCTACCACCGCCATGCTTTATTTCTCCAAGAAGCCGTTGCGCCTGGCGACAAGCTTGGGTTTTATAGCCGTATTGGTCGGTATCATACTGGCCGTCTGGTTCACCTTAGGTAAGATATACGGCTTTAGTAATGCAGAAACAGGCTGGACCTCTATCATGACCTCCGTTATTTTCTTTGGAGGTGTCCAATTGTTGACGGTCGGTGTGTTGGGCCAGTATGTCGGCATCTTGTTTGACGAGATCAAAGCACGTCCGGAATATATTATCGACGAGAAAAAGAATTTCTGAACGGATGGATTACCGAACAAATCTGAGTCACCAGTCTACGGATATTTTCTTTGGCAAACTCCGGCTTCATAGCGTTCTCTAAGGAGACTGGACCGGGGGTGATTGAGAATACCCCCTGAAAGCCGGCCCGGTTCATCTGATCCGCATCTTCTATACTTCCTGCAAGTACGATGACAGGAATATTCTGTTTCCGGGCCTCTTCCAGGATACCGGAAGGCACTTTCCCCATTGCCGTTTGCCGATCGGCCCGTCCTTCACCGGTAAAGATCAGGTCGGCCCCCTTTATTTTCTTACCGAAGTCCAGTGCGTCAAGCATCAGACGGATACCCGGTTTCAACTCGGCATTTAGGAACGCGAGGAAACCTCCGCCCATTCCTCCGGCTGCTCCGGCTCCGGGGATATTCGAAATGTCTTTGCCTGTGGCCGACCGGATAACCTGTGAAAGCGCCTGCATACCGGCTTCCAGTTCTTTGACCATCCTGGCATCGGCTCCCTTTTGCGGAGCAAAGATATAAGCAGCTCCATCAGACCCGCAGAAGGGATTGTGTACATCGCAGGCAATTGTGAAGCGAGTTTCCTTTAAAGCCGGATGTACGGCAGATGTATCAATGGAGGCTACCTGCGACATGATCTTGCCGCCTGTTCCCAACAGATTTCCCCGCTTGTCCAGAAAACGGAATCCTAAAGCTTGCAGCATCCCTAATCCTGCATCGTTGGTGGCACTGCCGCCTATGCCCACGATAAAGCGGCGGCAACCTTGTTCGAGGGCATCGAGAATCAGTTCCCCCGTCCCGTAAGTAGTCGTCAGCATCGGATTCCTTTTTTCTTCGGGAACTAAAGGTAAACCGCTGATGGCTGCCATCTCGATCAGGGCTGTCTGCCCGTCTCCCGAAATACCGTACTGGGTCTGAATAAGTTCCATCAAAGGTCCGTGTGCCGGCAGGGTTCGATATTTCCCTTGTGTCGCGGAGACGAGTACGTCTAACATTCCTTCGCCTCCGTCGGCGATCGGAAACAGCAAGATTTCGCAATCGGGGAAGATCGTTTTGATTCCTTTCATTACCGCAATCCCGGCTTCTTCCGAGGTCAGGCAGCCTTTAAAAGAGTCGATGGCTATTACTATTTTATTCATTTTATCCGTCTTATAATACTTCAGATGATTTGTGAATTCAAATGTATCTAAAGTTTACGAGAAATGACGGATTCCCGGTTGTACTTTTTGACGCAGTTTTTTCATGTCCCTGAAAAGGAAAACGGTTTATAAGGACAGAACAGGGAATATTGCCAAATCTTAGGGCAAAATCACTATCCTCTGAAATCTAAAGGCTGTGTATTTTTGTATCATAGAAAAAACAAAACGATAAATAGAGGCTTATTGGGAACAATTAGGTTAAAGGAAATGTTCCTTAAGTAGAAAATAAAAAGGAGGAAAAACAAAAGATGAAAAAGTATGATGCAATCATCATTGGTTTTGGTAAAGGCGGAAAGACGCTGGCTGCTGATTTAGGCAGCCGCGGATGGACTGTCGCCGTAGTGGAACGTTCGAAAGAAATGTACGGCGGGACATGTATTAATATCGGATGCATTCCGACTAAGACATTGGTGCACCTTTCCAAAGTGGCGCAGTATTCCCACTTCACGACATTCGAGCAATATGCCGATGCGTTCCACAAGGCAATCGAGGAAAAAAGGAAGATCACGGCTGCTTTGCGTCAGAAGAATTTTGAGAATCTCGACAGCAAAGAGACGGTAACTGTTTATACCGGTGTTGCCTCGTTTCTTTCCCCAACGGAAGTGGAAGTGAAAACCGATCGTGAGACGATCGTACTGCAAGCTGGTAAAATATTCATCAATACCGGTGCCTCCACCATCGTTCCCAACATAAAAGGGATCGAAGGCAACCCTTTCGTCTACACCAGCACTTCGATCATGGAACTGGACCGGCTGCCCCGTCGTCTGGCGATCGTGGGAGGTGGTTATATCGGACTTGAGTTTGCATCTATTTTTGCCAATTTCGGATCGGATGTGACGGTTTTAGAGGGAGGCGACAAGTTTATTCCTCGTGAAGACCGTGATATCGCCGATGCCGTCAAGACTGTTTTGGAAAAGAAGGGCATTTCGATCCGCCTGAATGCCGTTGTGCAGGAGATCGGGCACGATGCCGGCAAAGCTACCGTCGTCTACCGGGATGCTCTGACAGGCGATACGGAACAGATCGATGCCGATGCGATCCTGCTGGCTACCGGACGCCGCCCGAACACCGAAGGGCTGAACTTGCAAGCTGCCGGCGTGAAATTAACGGAGCGTGGGGCAATCGAGGTGGACGACCGCTTGCATACGAGTGCGGATAACATATGGGCGATCGGGGATGTGCGTGGCGGTTTGCAGTTCACATATCTTTCGTTGGATGACTACCGTATCATACGTGATGAGCTTTTTGGAGACGGCAAACGCAACACCGGTGACCGGGAGGCGGTTGCCTATTCGGTGTTCATCGATCCGCCCCTGTCACATGTCGGTCTGAATGAAGAGCAGGCACTCCGGACAGGACGTAACATAAAAGTTTCCAAAGTCATGGCAGCCTCGATGCCGAGAACCCGTACGATCGGACAGCCGGAAGGATTATTGAAGACGGTCGTGGATGCCGACACGAACCAGATATTGGGAGCTACGCTGTTCTGTGCCGAGTCGAGTGAAATCATCAACCTCGTGTCGTTGGCGATGCGTACGGATAATGATTATGTCCTCCTTCGTGACAATATTTTCACTCACCCTTCTATGAGTGAGTCTCTGAATGATTTATTCAACATAAAATAAAACAAATAAAATATGAAAGCAGATATAGGATTGATCGGGCTTGCCGTGATGGGCGAGAACCTGGCACTCAATATGGAAAGTAAGGGTTTCACAGTTGCCGTATATAACCGGAGTGTACCCGGCGAAGAGGGAGTTGTCGACCGTTTTGTCAATGGCCGGGGCAAAGGCAAACATTTTATCGGAACGCATTCGATCGAACAATTGGTCGATTCAGTAAAAAGTCCTCATATCATCATGATGATGGTCAAGGCAGGGCATCCTGTAGACGAGCTAATCTCGCAACTACTCCCTTTCCTTTCGCCGGGCGATGTGATTATCGACGGAGGCAATTCTGACTTCCACGACACGGAACGTCGTGTGAAGGAATTGGAGGAAAAAGGGATCTATTTCGTTGGAACCGGAATTTCGGGAGGAGAGGAGGGAGCCTTGCATGGCCCGTCCGTGATGCCCGGAGGTTCGGTGGAAGCTTGGCCGCTGGTGAAAGACATCTTGCAGGGGATTTCCGCCAAGCTGGACGACGGTTCGCCTTGTTGCGAATGGATCGGAGCGGGGGGAGCAGGCCATTTTGTGAAGATGGTGCACAACGGCATAGAATATGGCGATATGCAGCTTATTTCCGAAGCCTATTCGCTGTTGAAAAACCGGAAAGGGTTGGACAACGATGCGATGGCCGTCGTCTTTGATGAGTGGAACGGAGGGGAATTGGATAGTTTCCTGATCGAGATAACCGCCAATATCCTGCGTTTCCGTGACGAAGACGGAAAACCGTTGCTTGACAAAATATTGGATGTCGCCGGACAAAAGGGAACCGGCAAATGGAGTGCGATTGCAGCTATGGACGAGAATGATCCGCTGACGTTGATTACGGAAGCGGTTTACGCCCGCTTGCTTTCGGCCTTGTATTCCGAACGGGTGAAGGCGGCAAGACTTTATAGTGGAAAGTTGAAAGTGGAAAGTGGAAAGTTATCAGACGATGCTCAACTTTCAACTTTCAACTTTCAACTTTCAATTGAAGACGTTCGTCAGGCACTATACGCAGCTAAGCTGGTTTCTTATGCACAGGGATTCTCCTTGCTTCGTCGTGCTTCCGAGCATTATGGCTGGGATTTGGATTATGGGACGATTGCCCGTATCTGGCGTAAGGGATGTATCATCCGTTCCGTCTTCCTGCAAAAGATCACAGATGCGTACCGGAAGGACCCGGACTTGGAAAACCTGCTCTTCGATGACTTTTTCCGCAGTAAGATACAGGATGCTCTTCCCGCCTGGCGCCGAATTGTCGCCGAAGGGGCGCTGAGCGGTGTTGCCTTGCCTGCCATGAGTTCGGCCCTAAGCTATTTCGACGGGTTGCGTACGCTGCATTCGGCTGCGAATATGATTCAGGCACAACGAGACTATTTCGGGGCCCATACTTACGAACGTACCGATCGCGAACGTGGTCATTTCTTTCACACCAATTGGACCGGAGAGGGAGGTAATACAATTTCGGGCACGTATAGCGTCTGATTTATCAACATCGTATATTTGTAGGGGCAGGGCTCTGCTCTGCCCATCGGTATCTGATAAGGTGACGTTATTTTCCATTGGGCGGAGTAGAACCCCGCCCCTACGGATTCCGACATCATTAAATTAAAAAAAAGCAAATGAAAACAGCAAGCAATCAATTATTAGTTATATTCGGAGCTTCCGGTGACTTGACAGGGCGGAAGCTCTTGCCCTCGCTCTATGAACTGCATGTTCGGAGATTATTGCCGGAGCGCTTCTGCATTTTGGGAGCAGCCCGTACGGAATATTCCGATGATGAATACCGTGCTTTCGAAAAGGTGCATATCCGGGAATCCCTAAAAAAGAAAGAGGTGGACGAAGCCGAACTGGACAGTTTCCTCCGCCGTGTCTTTTACCTTGCGTTCGATTCGACCAATTCCGCCGAATACCATAAACTGAAAGATCGTATCCATCAGTTACAGCAAGAGCAGCAGTTGCCGGACAAGATCATTTATTATCTTGCTACCCCGCCGGTGATGTATGAACTGATTCCGACCTGCCTGAAAGAAAACGGGATGAATGTTGCCGGAAGCGAGGATGGCTGGCGTCGTGTGATCGTGGAGAAGCCTTTCGGAACGAGCCTCGAATCGGCCGAACGGCTGAACAAGCATCTCATTCATATCTTCGATGAAAAGGAAATTTACCGTATCGACCATTATTTAGGAAAAGAGACGGTACAGAACATCTTGGTGCTCCGTTTCTCCAACGGCATATTCGAACCGTTGTGGAACCGTAATTATATCGATTCGATTGAAATCAGTGCTTCGGAAACACTTGGCGTGGAGAATCGCGGAAAATATTATGACGGAGCGGGAGCCTTGCGCGACATGATTCAGAACCATTTGATGCAACTGATGGCATTTACGGCGATGGAGTCGCCTTCGGTGTTCGATCCGGAGCCGATCCGTGACGAGATTGTGAAGGTGTTCCGCGCTTTGCGCCCGTATAAGACGCATGATATGGACAACCTGATTGTGCGTGGCCAGTACGACGGCTATCGGGAGGAGAAGAATGTGGCGCCTGACTCCACTACGGAGACGTATGTCGCTATGAAAATGTTTATCGATAACTGGCGTTGGAGCGATGTCCCGTTCTATATCTTTACAGGAAAGAAATTACCGGAAAAGAGTTCGGAGATTGTGGTGAACTTCAAATCCACTCCTCACCAGCTTTTTGCCGGACAATGTTCGGGCGGTTCCTGTAACAAACTGATTATCCGTATCCAGCCGGACGAGAGCATCACGCTGAAGTTCGGTCTGAAGATGCCGGGAGCCGGTTTCACGGTGAAGCAGGTGGGGATGGATTTCCGCTATGATTCGCTTTCGAAGAACTATCTGCCTGATGCTTATGAGCGCCTGTTGCTCGATGCTATGTTAGGTGATTCGACTTTGTATGCTCGTAGCGACGCTTTGGAGGCAAGCTGGCGACTGATCGATCCGATCCTCCATCACTGGAAAGAAGAGGGGGCGAAGGACCTGTTTTTCTATGCCCCCGGTGAGGACGGTCCGCTCGAAAAGGCCAAGTTGGGGATGATACCGAAGGAGTGCCCTTGCCAAAGTTGTCAATGATATAAAATAGATGATTATGATGATAGAGAATTTTAAAGACGATAAAGAGGCTCTCCGGGCAATGACCGGGGAGCTTGTCCGGTATATGGACCGGAAAGATGACGGCCTACCTTTCAACCTCGCTTTGTCGGGAGGAGGGACGGCACAGAAGATGTTCACTCTTTGGGTAGATGAATATAAAGACAAGATCGATTGGGATGCGATCCGTTTCTTTTGGGTGGATGAACGATGTGTTCCGCCAACTGACCCGGACAGCAATTATGGACATGCAAACGAGCTTTTGTTCAAGCCGCTGCATATACCCGCCAATCATGTGCACCGCATTCATGGTGAAGTGGAACCTGGTACGGAAGCGATGCGTTATTCGCGTGTCGTGAAGGAGTATCTGCCTCGGCATGGACAATTGCCCTATTTCGATTGCATCATCCTGGGGATCGGAGGTGATGCGCATACTGCATCCATCTTCCCGGATACTTTGCCGTTGTTGACGGACAGCCGTAATTATGCTGTCTCTCAGCATCCCGAATCCCGCCAGTACCGCATCACGATGACCGGTCCGCTGATCCTGAATGATTCGCCGTTGCTGGTTCCTGTTTTAGGGACAGGAAAGAAAGAGATGCTCGAAGAACTGAAAAAAGGTTATTCGGCAACCCATCCTACGCCTGCTGCCTATATCCTTTCCCATGCGGTAGAGGCGTTTGTATACACGACCTTATGACAAGATAGGATGGAGTGGGGATAAAAAGGAGAGTGTGTCAAATATCGGTATTCATGGGACGCGGATGACGCAGACGAGCGCAGATTAACGCAGATATAATTATCAACAAAATAAATCTGCGTCCGGTAATATCAATTTGACACACCCTCCCTTTTTCTGTTGTAATTTATTATTTCGATGTCTTCATAGAGAGCTTTTCCAGGAAGTAAACGATAGCGTAGCCTAGAATCATCAGGCCGGCAGCTTCCCAAACAAGTTGATTCGGCATGATGTTAGCTTCGACTAAAGGTTTTACAACGCCATGACTGTCCGTATACGTCTCGATCGTTTCCTTCCAAGGCCAAACCTTGTTCAGCGAACCGAGCATAAAACCGGCTAATACGGAGATCGTAATGTCATGAAACCGGCGAAGAGCGAACGAAAGCACACGGGAGAAACTGGTGATACCGATTACAGCACCGCAAATAAACACTAACATCACGGGGATATTGAATGTCTTTACCGCCTCCATGATATAAAAATACTTGCCTAACAGTACCAGGATAAAACTACCCGATATACCCGGCAGGATCATGGCACAGATGGCTATCGCCCCGCAAAGGAAAATAAAGAACAGGTTGGAAGGCGTCTCGGCTGGTGTTGCAACCGTTATGTAGAATGCAATAACGATCCCGATAATATAACTTAGAATTGTTTTCCAATCCCATTTCTTGATATCTTTGGAAACGAACCAGGTGGAAGCCAGTACTAATCCGAAGAAGAAGGACCAGACCAGGATCGGGTGGTCGGTCAATAGCCAGGTGATGACTTTCGCCAACGAGAATATACTGATCCCGATCCCTGCAACGATGGATAGCAAGAAGTTGGCATTGATCGCTTTCCAGAATGCTGCGATTTTTCCGGTAAAGAGCAGTTTGAGGCTGGCTCCGTTAATACTTTTGATCGAGTCGAGCAACTCTTCATAAATTCCGACAATGAAGGCGATGGTTCCGCCTGATACGCCCGGCACGACGTCTGCCGCACCCATACCCATGCCTTTTAGAACTAAGAGGCCGTAGTCTTTTAGATTTCTTTCCATGTTTAATTATTGTTATCCTTATTCTTGAGAAATTCTTTCACCAGATCTTCCGGTGGAATATGTTTGCTACCGATACGCTCGACTATCCCTTCATAACTGAGCCCGGCATTTTTCAGATAATTGAGCAATTCTTCGGGAGAAGTCTGCCTGTAATGTTCGCTGAAATGTTTCATATCTCCTTTTGCCAGATATGCCATTGCCATATGGAGATGCATATAAGGCATTTCCGGATTGGCTTCCAACACCTTCTTATAGTATTGCAAGGCCTTGTCGATATCTCCTTTCATAAACAGATATTGTCCGGCGCGATATAAGCTCTCGAAGTCTTCCTGCTGCTTGTCTTCCACTTGGTCGAGGGCAGTGAAAAGGCGTTCAGTCGCTTCCATAGCCTTGTGTTCGTCTCCGTTTTCCAGGTATGTAAGGGCCAGCAAGGAAAGGATGCGGATATTCTTCGGGAATAGTTTGGACGCTTGCATCAGGACATCGGAGGCTTCTTCGTCACGTCCTGTTTCGACACAACATCGGATATAATTGATATAAGTGCTTGAGTCTTCCAGCTGGTTGTTCTGCTTTAATTGCTCTTTCAGCAAGACATAAGCTTTTTCGTAGTTCTCCAGCTTGACATAACATTCGGCAAGCAGGGGAGTGATGCGAATGCGGGTCTCATCGGTCGTTGCAATATCATTATATACCTCGATCGCTTTCTCGTAATTTTCGTTCATGTACAGGCAATAAGCCTTCAGTATCTTCAGCTCTTCATCCGAGTCGTCGCATGTTAGAGCAAAGTCGAATGCTTCGATCGCTTTCTCATAGTCTCCGCTGATGGAGTAGAGACGGCCCAAAGTGAACCAGTAGTCGTTGGAGTAGGGGTTCTTGTCGATCAGTTCGTTGCAAACCTCGATTGCTTTTTTAATATCGCCCTCTATTTCCAAATTATAGCAAAGCTCGTCTTTCAGGATCAGGTTGTCCGGGAAAAGCATAAGACCACGATTAATGAAGTCGTGTGCTTCCTTCGTCATCTCCACATCCCCCAAAATCGGTGCGATATATTCGAATAGCGTTTCTAAATACTCGCATTTGTCGGCGATAAGTTTTTCTACATGCCCGATGACTTTGTCGTATGAGTCCTGCATGACGTAACATTCGAGACGCAGCATGTCGAGATCCTGATTGTCGGTTTCAGCTATTGATTCGATCAGTACGAGTGCACTGTCATAGTCTTCGTTGTAGACATACGACTTGCATTGCCTGATCTGCAAATCGGGATTACCGGGATGAAGCCGTAGCCCTAAGGCCAGGACTTCATCATAGTAAGTATAATCATCAGATTCTTCAAAACTGTCCAACAGCTCATCGACTTCATCGGCATCAAAATAAGCATCCTTACCCTCCTGATGACCGACCAGATAGCGTTGTAACAGGCGTGAAATATCTTTTTTTTTCATATCGGCCCTGTTATTTATCTTTCACCTTGCTCCAGGTATCTTTCAAGGATACGGTGCGGTTGAAGACTAATTTACCGGCTGTAGAATCTTTATCTACATTGAAATAGCCGATACGTTGGAACTGCAGGTAGTCGAGCGGTTTGGCATCAGCCAGGAACTTTTCGACATAACAATTTGTCAACACTTTCAAGGAGTCCGGGTTGATGATCTCTTTCATGGCATCTAAAGGCGAGCAGTTCTTAGCTTCGCGGATAGCCGCCATTTCGTCGCGCGGGTTCTCCACTTTCCACAGGCGGTCGTACAAGCGTACTTCAGCCGGCAGACAGTGTGCACAGCTCAACCAATGGAGCGTACCTTTTACTTTCCGGTTGCTATCCGGCATTCCGCTCTTGGTATTCGGATCATATTCGCAATAGATTTCCGTGATCTCACCGTTCTCGTCTTTCTTGCAGCCTGTGCATTTTACGATATAGGCGTTTTTCAAGCGAACTTCCTGGCCGGGGGTCATGCGGAAGAACTTCTTCGGAGCATCTTCCATAAAGTCTTCCCGTTCGATCCACAGCTCGCGGCTGAATTCGATCGTATGGCTGCCGGCCGACAGATCTTCCGGATTGTTGATCGCCTCCATCTCTTCCACCTGCCCTTCTGGATAATTGGTGATAATGAGTTTAACCGGGTTCAACACGGCCGATACACGGGTTGCGCGGATATTGAGGTCTTCGCGGACGGCACTTTCCAGCAGTGCAAATTCGTTCAGGGCATCATAAGTGGTATAGCCGATCTTGTCGACGAACTTATGGATCGCTTCCGGTGAATAACCGCGACGACGGAAACCGCAGATGGTCGGCATACGGGGATCGTCCCAGTCGTGTACAAGACCTTCTTTTACGAGGATCAGCAGATTACGTTTGCTCATCAGCGTGTAACTCAGATTCAGTTTGTTGAACTCTGTCTGGCGTGGACGGTTATCGTCGAGATCCTTGCCCTCTTTCAGCCAGTCGATAAACAGATCGTATAACGGACGATGTACGACAAACTCAAGTGTGCACAGCGAATGAGTGACACCTTCGAAGAAGTCGCTCTGCCCATGTGCAAAGTCATACATCGGGTAGGCTTTCCACTTGTCACCCGTGCGGTGGTGCGGAGTCTTGACGATGCGGTAGATGATTGGGTCGCGGAAGTGCATATTCGGGTTTGCCATGTCGATCTTGGCACGCAACACCATCGAACCTTCTTCCAACTCGCCGCTGTTCATTTTGTGGAACAATTCCAGATTTTCTTCGATCGGGCGGTCACGATAGGGGCTGTTTGTGCCCGGCTGTGTCGGCGTCCCTTTCTGGGAAGCGATCTGTTCGGAGGTCTGCTCGTCGATGTATGCTTTTCCTTCCTTGATCAATTGGATTGCGAAATCCCAGAGTTGCTGGAAGTAGTCGGAAGCGTAATATATATTATCCCAGTGGTAACCCAGCCATTCGATATCTTCTTTGATGGCGTCCACATATTCCAAATCTTCTTTTACCGGATTGGTATCGTCGAAGCGCAGGTTGCAAACACCTCCATATTTTTGTGCAATGCCGAAATCCAGGCAGATGGCTTTGGCATGTCCGATATGCAGGTATCCGTTGGGTTCGGGTGGGAAACGGGTTTGTACTCGTCTCTTATTTTTGCCTTCCGCCAAATCTTTTTCCACCATTGCTTCAATGAAGTTCAAGCTCTTTTTGCTTTCTTCCGGTTCGTTTGTCTTGATATCGCTCATCTTTGTAGTTAATTTGTCTATTCAAAGTTTGCAAAGATAGTGAAATAAAGGCCGGAATGCAACTGTTTTGCAACTTTTCTTTTATCCTGTTTTTTCAGAAGGGAAGAGCTTTCGCACGCATTTCTCTTTTCGAACGAAGTGAGAGAGATTTACTTTTCTTTTCTTTACTTTCCTTTTCTTTTCTTTGTGTACTTAAATGCCGTTTTTGGGGAGTTTTTTCCGACAAAACCTGGGTTTTGGAGAAATTTATTATTTGACTTATTGTTGTTTTTGATGGTTGAAAAAGCACTAGTTTTTGTCTGTATTGATATCTGAATGCACTTGCATGAAACGGTAATTACACTTGCATGGATTTTGGATTATATGAGCATAAAAATGAGATTGGATGCGGAAAGACAAGCGTTGGATGCAGATAAGATACAACATGGGAGTGTGTCAGAACTATCCTGTTCCCGCGCTTGACGCGGGATCGCACTAAAGCCAGTCATATAAACATCTGATTGATAAGGCTTGCTCTTCTGCGGCTCCGCGTCAAGCGCGGGGACAAGGGGATTTTGCCCCCTCCCCCTCGCTGTCTTTAGGTTAGGGTTGGGGTTATTGTATTAAATCAGGCTTATCAGAAGCGCAACGTTTAAGAAGGTTACAAGTGCTCCTAAAGTGACTAAAATGATCGTTGTGGATCGTGAATTCACAAATTTGCCCATCACTTTTTTGCTGGATGTCAGGTAAACTTGTGTGAAAACGGTGATCGGCAACTGTATGCTCAGCAACATTTGCGAGTAAATTAGGCCTTTGAACGGATCGCCTACGACAAAAATAATGAGCAAAGCAGGGATGAATGACAACAAGACCCCTAATTTGGAGTGAAGGTCTTTGTGGTTGTACGCTTCACCGTAGAATCCGGCAAAGATAGATGCTCCGGCAATCCCGGAAGTGATCGTGGAGGAAATACCGGCCAGCAGGAGTGCTCCGGCAAATATGACACCTGCGTTGTTTCCGACCAGCGGGACTAATAGCTGTTGTGCCTGGTCCAATTCGTCTACCGCAATATTCTGTTTGAAGAAGGTGGCTGCTGCCAGTATAATCATGGCCGAGTTGATCGCCCAGCCGATAACCATAGATAACAGTGTATCGTAGAATTCATATTTCAATTGCTTTTTGATCACCGATTCGTCTTCGAGGTTCCATTCGCGGCTCTGTATGACTTCCGAGTGAAGAAACAGATTGTGGGGCATGACAACGGCTCCGAGTACACTCATGATGATCAGCATGGAATTTTCCGGGAAAGTCGGTTTTATCCATCCTTCGATGGCAGTTCCCCATTGTACGTCTACCAATGCCAGCTCATAGAGGAAGGAAAGGCCGATGATCGAAACGAACATGATGATCCAGCGTTCTATCTTACTGTATGTATTGGTCAGCAACATTCCGAGGCAGACTACCGTCACGATGACGGCACCAACTTTGATCGGCATTCCAAACAGCATCCTGAGGGCAATGGCACCTCCCAGTACCTCGGCAAGCGAGGTCGAAACACTGGCCAGCATGGCAGAGATCAGGATGGGGCGGCTCAGCATACGTGGCATATATTTGTTGGTTGCCTCCGAAAGGCAAAGTCCGGTCACGATTCCCAAATGGGCGACGTTATGCTGGATGATGATCAGCATGATGGAAGAAAAGGTGACGACCCAAAGCAGGGCATAACCGAATTCGGAGCCGGCAGCCAGATTGGTCGCCCAGTTCCCCGGATCGATAAAGCCTACGGTAACAAGTAATCCCGGCCCGATATACTTTAACAGGTCCAGAGCGCCGGCACTCGGACGGTGGTTGATTTTGAGTTTGTCTAATAGATTCATATTGATAGTTTTATATTGTTATTGTAACGGAATGATTGTCGTTCCGTAGGGGCAGGGCTCTGCTCTGCCCATTGGATCCGGCAAGGCGGACGTTGTTCTCATTGGGCGGAGTAGAACCCCGCCCCTACGGGACACCATTATTTTATTGCGTACGGATAAATCATCGTTTTATCGTCCAAAAATATAAAATATTTGCCGATAGGAATGTTTATGATAATTGATAATTTTTATCGGCTGATCTGTTTTCCTTCTAAGGGAATGTCAGTACAAATGTCGTCCGTTTGGCGGCCGGCGCACTCTTCAGAGCGATGCTACCTCCCGAAAGGCGCATGATCTGGCGGGAGATGGAAAGCCCGATACCGCTGCCACCCTCTTTAGTGGTAAAGAATGGAACGAAAATGTGTTCGGCCTCTTCTTGCGGGATAACAGGCCCGTTATTGCTGACCTCGATCAGGACAGCTTCTTCTTCGTTGCAGTAGGCTTTTACCTCGATCAGACCATCTGCTTGTCCGCAACCGATTGCCTGCATGGCGTTTTTCAGCAGATTCAGGACGACTTGCGAGATCAAATTCTCGTCTGCATAGACGATCAGGTCGGAAGGCTCTACACTGACATTGATCGTGATATTGGGAAAATCAGTGTGATGGCGAGCCAACTTTACCATGCGTTCTGCAAACTTCTGGACATAGAAAAGAGTGGGCTCCGGCGTCGGGATATGTGTGAATTTACGGTATGACTCCACGAAAGAAATCAGGCTTTTCCCTGTTGTACTGATTACTTCCAGCCCGTTGCGTATCTCGTCATCCGCATTTTGGTGCAAAGAGAGAAGCGTGTCGCTTAGAGAGGTGATAGGAGTGACCGAATTCATGATCTCATGCGTCAAGACGCGTGTCAGGCGGATCCATGAATCGATCTCCTTATCGTCCAGCTCACTGTTAATATCATTGATTGCTAAAATGCGTACATGCTTGTCCTGTAGCGTCATCTCCGAAACGCGGATGGACAGATGAACGTTGCCGCGCTCGTTGGCAAAGGATATCTGGTGCTTGTCGCCAGGCTGAATGTTTTGTATGACGGCTTTCAGGTTCTCGTCTATACGGGCAAGCTGTTGCACATTTGTAAAGACAGCCAGTCCAAGCAAACGCAGAGCTTCGTTATTCGTCTGATAAATCACGCCGTTGTCATCGAGTACGATAATGCCGGTATTGACGCAATTCATAATCAGCTCGTAGTATTTTTCTTTCTGGGCGGCATCCGCTTTGGCCTGGAAAAGAATTTGTGTGATGCGGTTAAGCGATTCACTGACCAGTTTGTCGTTCGACGAGCGTCCACGCGTCGCATACCGGAAAGCGTAGTCGCTGTTGTCTATCGCATCGAACATGAAAGCCACCTTTTGAGCGTTTCGCTTGTCGGACAACAGGATTAGCCGGAGGAGGAAAGCCCATATGGACAGGACCGGTACAAACCACACCCATTCTTGGCGGAGAGCTAAATAGGTACCGGCTATCGTCAGGAGTACGAAAACGGCAATACGGAGATGGAAATTATGGTAAAGTCCTTTCAACAGCATTATAGTTCGTATCGTTTGATCTTATTGTATAAAGTCTGGCGGGAAATACCCAATTGGCTTGCGACGAGCGACAAATTTCCGCTGTACTTGTCCATTGCGTTTTTAATCATATTATATTCCATCTCTTCCAGAGTTGTCGCCTCTTTTGCCACCGGCTCCTTTTTTGCCCGTGGAAAATCGAAATCGTTGCCGTCCAACACACTTCCTTCGGCAATAATAACGGCTTTTTCGATCGTGTGTTCGAGCTCCCGGATATTTCCGAACCAAGGTTGCGCTTTTAGTTTCTCTTTGGCATCCGGGCTGAGACGCATGGCAGCTTTCCCATATATCTTGGCATATTTGGAAAGGAATATTTCGGTAAGGGGTACGATGTCTTCCGGCCGTTCCCTGAGCGGCGGTATCTCCACATGGATCGTATTGATGCGATAGAGTAAATCCTCGCGGAAATCCCCTTTCTGCACCATTTCTTGTAAATCGCGGTTGGTAGCGCAAATCAGGCGGATGTTGACCGGGATAGGCGTATTGCTTCCCACGCGGACAATGCTGCGGCGTTGCAAGGCAGTCAGTAACTTCGCTTGCAGATGATAGGAGAGGTTCCCTATCTCGTCAAGGAACAGCGTGCCGTTGTCGGCCACCTCGAATTTCCCCGGACGGTCTGCCCGAGCATCGGTAAATGCCCCTTTGACATGTCCGAACAATTCGCTTTCGAAAAGAGTTTCCGTAATAGCTCCCATATCGACCGGAACCAAAGTCTCTTTTTTTCGGTTGGAAAGCATATGGATCTCGCGGGCAAGCATTTCCTTACCTGTCCCGTTCTCTCCGGTCACCAAGATGTTGGCATCCGTCCGGGCTACTTTTTCGATCAGGGAACGAAGTTGCTGCATAGCGTTACTTTCCCCCCAGAACATTCCGCTTTCCTTGGAAACGACGAGTTTGCCTGTGGCGATCGAAATGCCTTTACGGTTTGCCGTCCGGATCGTATAGGCCGTTTTCAGTGTTTCCAGCAGCTTGGCGTTATCCCAGGGCTTGACCACGAAATCGGTCGCTCCTTCCTTGATTCCCCGTACGGCAAGGTCGATGTCTGCATAGGCCGTAAAAAGAACGACCTGTATCGAGGCATCTTCCTTTTTTATTTCCGAAAGCCAGAATAACCCCTCGTTGCCGGTATTGATGCCGGCACTGAAATTCATATCTAATAGGACCACATCTATATTTTCATCGTGCAGTGTGGCTTTTATCTTGTTGGGAGTAGAGATCGTAATCACCTTCTCGAAGCAAGTGCCTAATAGCATCTGTACTGCGGTGAGAATCCCTTTGTTATCGTCTACTACCAGTATGGTGCCTTGTTTTGTCATTTGTTTTTCTTGTATGTCTGTTGCAAAGATAATTTGTTCTGTTGGAGTAACTGATAATTTAAAAGAAATTTTGTGATTCTGATGAGAGTTGTATCTTTGTTTATCGTTAATTTAAACAGATAGACTATGAAAAAATATGATAGACACTCTATTCGGCTAAAAGGGTATGATTATTCTTGCAAAGGATTATATTTCGTGACGGTATGTGTACAAGACAGAAAACAGCTACTTGGAAATATTATGGAAGGTATCATGGAAATAAATGATATCGGAGAACTTGTTCAACAAGAATGGTTAAGCATAGAACAACGTTTTCCTGTGGTTTTGCATGAATACACGATTATGCCTAATCATTTTCATGCCATTATCGAACTCGTAGGGGCAGGGCTCTGCTCTGCCCGGATAGGAGATCTCCGGGAAATAGACAAGAGGGCAGAGCAGAGCCCTGCCCCTACGGTGGGAGATGTTGTTTGTGCGTTCAAATCGTTGTCTACCAAACATTATAATAGGCATTGGCACTATCCCAAAGGACATCGTTTGTGGCAACGGAATTATTATGAGCACATCATCCGGAATTATGATGACTACGACCGAATCTCCTGTTATATCCACCATAATCCTGGTCGGTGGGAAGAGGATATGTTTTACGGATAGTGTCTTCGCATTGTCTAATTATTTTACACCACTGTCCAATTTTTTGACATCTGTTGCCAAATGATATTATACTAACTTGTTGTATATTATTGTTTTATCTATTTTGGCACGCTCTTTGTATTTTATCAGGTAGAAAATAATATAGCAATGAAAAAGATCATATTAACAACAGCACTTTCTTTTGCCTTGGTAGCCTCGGTAATGGCACAGGACAAAATATGGAGTTTGGACGATTGCATGCGCTATGCGGTGGAGAACAGTCCGAAGGTAAAGCAGCAGCTTTATACCAATAATACATACAAGGCCGAGCAGCAGTCTGCCATCGCTTCCTTTTTGCCTTCAATCAGTACGCAAGTGGATGCGCAGTATCGGTTCGGACGTTCTGTAGACCCGGAAACGAATACTTACGTAAACACTTCCACTTTTAACAACGGGTATGGTGCATACGCTTCTTTGCCGCTTTTCAGAGGTGGGCAATTGATTAACCAATGGCGGCTGGCAAATGTGAACCGCCACATGGGGAGAAATGATTTGCAGAAGCAGAAAGATGATTTGGCAATCAATATTATGGATGCGTTTATTACGGTTGTCTACTATCAAGGACTGGTGAAGATGTGTTCCGAAAAATTGGAAGACAGCCAGCGTCTTTTATACAAAACGCGTCGCCAGGAAGAATTGGGGTTGAAAGGAAAGGCAGACGTTGCCCAGATCGAATCGCAGGTAGCCGGTGACGATTACAATCTGACGCATCAGCAGAACCTTTATAATACGGCGATGATGACCCTGAAAAACGCGATGAACTATCCGTCGGATTTGGCTCTTGATGTCGATACCGTTGTGCCTCCCGTACGGGATATATTGGCTGAGGAATCTGTCAGTGCCATTCAGGATTATGCTATGGCAAACAATCCGACTGCTTTGCAGGCTGATTTTCAATTGAAAGCCAGTAAAATGAATTACTTGATAACAAAAGGAAAGTTGCTTCCGTCTCTTTCCGTCGAAGCCGGTATCACTACCAGCTATTTTGAAAACCTGAAAGCGGAAAACGCTCCCGTTGCTTTTAAAAACCAGTTTAAAAATAATCGTGGAGAATATATTTATTTTAGTTTTAGTTTTCCTTTGTTTGACGGTCTGTCTCGGATTACCAATATGCGCCGTGCTCGTAACAATGTCCGGATCGCATACGAAAAGCAGACCGAAACGCTTCGTCAGTTGCAGAAAGATGTCGAGCAAGCTGTTCTTGATCGGGAGGGCTATGCTAAAGAAACGATTCAGATGGAGAAGAAAGTAAAGGCCGATGCTTTGGCTTATCAGGTAACTTTACGCAAATTTGAGGAAGGACTGATGAGTCCGCTCGATGTGCAGACAAATGCGACGACTTTGTTGAACTCAAAGGCTGATCTTTTACAGAGGCGTTTGCTGTACACAATGAAATGCCGACAGGTTGATTATTATAAAGGGCAACCGTTGATAGTTGAAAATTGATAGTTGAAAATTAAAGTTGAAGAAATAAAAAACATACAATCATGGATATACAGTTAGAAAAAAAGAAAGGTCTTCAAAAGAAGCATATTCCTTATGTAGCAGGTGGCGCTTTTTTCTTGGTTTTGGTGGGATGGATCGTTTTCGGTGACCACGCTTCGACATTGAAAGTGGATGCCCGCGGTGTCAATATTGGGAATGTAACGAAAGAGCAGTTTAACGATTTCGTCCGTGTGAACGGCCAGGTACAGCCTATTACGGTTGTGCAGCTCAGCCCGGAAGAAGGCGGTATCGTGCAGGAAAAAGTAGTGGAAGAAGGGGCACAGGTGAAGAAAGGGGATGTGATCATCCGTCTTTCCAATTCAAATCTCGACCTGCAGATCTTGGATGCCGAGGCACAGTTGGCGGAAAAGCAAAATTTTCTTCGTAATACACAGGTGACGATGGAGCAGGACAAATTGAACAATCAGTTGGAAAAAGCACAGCTGGATGTCGACATGACGCGCTACCGCCGTGCCTATAACCAGCAGAAAAAGTTGTATGAGGAAAACTTGATTGCAAAGGAAGAATTTTTGAAAGCAAAAGAGGATTTTGAGTTGGCAAGTAAAAAATATGACTTGGTTGTAGAACGCTTGCGTCAGGATTCGATCTCCCGTACAATCCAGATGGACGAAATGGAAACCAGTTTGTCCAATATGCGTAAAAATATTGCTTTGGTTCACGAACGTAAGGAACATTTGAATGTCCGCTCGCAGATCGACGGTGAATTGGGACTGTTGGATGTCGTATTAGGCCAGAACGTTTCGGCCGGACAGAAAATCGGGCAGATCAACGACTTGTCGGATTATAAGATCGAGGCTCTGATCGACGAACATTATATCGACCGCGTGAAAAAGGGATTGTCCGCAACATTCGAACGTCAGGGATCGGACTTTGAATTGAACGTACGCAAAGTCTATCCGGAAGTGCGAGACGGTAAGTTCCGTACGGATTTCGTCTTCACCGGCGAACGTCCGGATAATATCCGCAGTGGACAGACCTATTACATTAACCTAGAACTCGGACAGCCGACAGAAAGCATCATCATCCCGCGCGGAACCTTCTTCCAGAGCACAGGTGGCAGTTGGATATTCGTTCTTGACAAGGACGGCAAGAAAGCATATCGCCGCAAGATCAAGATCGGTCGCCAGAACCCGCAATATTACGAAGTCATCGATGGCCTTGAAGCGGGTGAAAAGGTAATTGTCTCCAGCTATGAAAGCTATAAAGACAACGAGGTACTGGTACTTGAATAGATAGTTACCGAATGAACTAAATGAATATGAGAGTGTGTCAATTTGATATTTCTGGACGCAGATAACGCAGAATACACAGACAAACGCAGATTTATTTTTTTTTGATAATTAATAATATCTGCGCTCGTCTGCGTTGTCTGCGTCCCATGAATACCGATATTTGGCACACCCTTAATTCATAAAACTAAAAAAACTTTTGTGTCCTGACCACCTATAACGCCTGTTGTATCTTTTCCGTTCCTTTGCGGAAGTCTTCGATGATTTCTTTCATGACTTCGGTCACGGTCTGCGTTTCACGAAATAAGGATGCGACTTGTCCGATTTCCAGCTCGCCTTCCTGAAGATTTCCTTCGAAAATACCTTTCTTGGCACGGCCTTTTCCTAACAGTTCTTTCATTTCCTCGACGGAAGCCCCACGGGCTTCAGCTTCTTCGACAGCCGTAGTGAATTCGCCTTTCACCAAACGGGTGGGGGAAAGTTTCTTCAACAAGAGCTTCGTGTCGCCTTCGTTCAGGTTGAGACACAATTGTTTGAAGTTTTCATGTGCGGAACTTTCTTCTGTCAGGGCGAAGCGAGTACCGATCTGAACCCCTTCGGCCCCGAGAGCGAAAGTTGCCAGCATAGCGCTACCGGTCCCGATACCGCCGGCAGCCATCAATGGGAGAGTTGTGGCACGGCGTACGGCAGGTATCAGGCAAAGAGTCGTTGTCTCTTCTCGCCCGTTATGCCCGCCGGCTTCAAAACCTTCGGCAACGATGGCGTCGACACCGGCTTGTTCACATTTGACGGCAAATTTGGAGCTACTGACGACGTGGGCGACTTTTATCCCGTGTCCTTTTAGGAAACCCGTCCAAGTTTTAGGATTGCCGGCTGAGGTGAAAACAATCTTCACACCTTCTTCCACCAATAGATTCATCAGAGCATCGATTTCCGGATACATTAAAGGGACGTTCACACCAAAAGGTTTGTCGGTGGCTACCTGGCATTTCCGGATATGTTCGCGTAAAACTTCAGGGTGCATGGAACCGGCGCCGATCAGGCCGAGACCGCCTGCATTACTGACTGCCGAGGCAAGCCGCCAACCGCTGCACCAAACCATTCCGCCTTGTATAATCGGGTATTGAATACCGAAAAGTTGACAAATTCTATTCATATTCATCTTTGTTTATTGTGATTTTAGATTAGATCAAAGATAATGACAATTATTGGAAATGGGATTGTCTTTAGTTACCTTTGTATCCTAAACAAATTAATAATTACAAATATGAACAAAACACTTATGGCTGCCGGACTTGCAGTTATTTTGGGGGCATGTAACTCATCAAAGAAGAGCGACGGGGCTGACACTTCCGGTATGAATCCATTCTTTACCGAGTACACGACACCGTTCGGTGTTCCTCCTTTTGAACAAATCAAAGTAGAACATTACAAACCTGCTTTCCTGAAAGGAATGGAGGAACAAACAGCAGAAGTAGAGGCGATCGTAAACAATCCCGACGAAGCTACTTTTGAGAATACGATTGTAGCACTGGACCGTAGTGGGGAATTGCTCATGAAGGTGGCTTATGCTTTCAGCGGTCAGGCGAGTGTCAACACGAACGACGAGATCCAGGCTCTTGAACAGGAACTTTCACCGTTGCTCTCCAAACATAGTGACGATATCAGCCTGAATCCGAAACTTTTTGCCCGGGTGAAGTCTGTATATGAGAATCAAGCAAAGTTGAACCTAGACAAGGAACAGAAGAAACTGCTTGAAGAAACTTATAAAGGATTTGTGCGGGGTGGTGCCAACTTAGATGCCGGCAAACAGGAGGAACTTCGTAGACTGAACGAACAGATCTCTATGTTAGAACTGACTTTCGGGCAGAATTCGTTGAAAGAGACTAATGCTTTCCAGCTCGTGGTCGATAAGAAAGAAGACCTGTCCGGCTTGCCCGAAACATTGATTGCTGCAGCTGCTGTTACGGCTAAAGAGGCCGGAATGGATGGAAAGTGGATTTTCACATTGCATAATCCGAGTGTGATGCCCTTCCTGCAATATGCCGACAATCGTGCCTTGCGTGAGAAAATCTATAATGCCTATGTTTGTCGCGGTAATAATAACAATGCAAATGACAATAAGGACGTGATCAAGAAGTTGGTTACCGCCCGTTTGGATAAAGCTAAATTGTTGGGTTATGAAGACTTTGCCACATACGTGTTGGAAGAAAACATGGCGAAGGATGAAAAGAATGTATATGATTTGTTGAACAAGATCTGGACTCCCGCTCTTGTAAAAGCGAAGGAAGAATTGGCGGATATCAATGCCGAGATAAAGAAAGAAGGCGGTAATTTCGAAGCGGAAGCTTGGGATTGGCGTTATTATTTCGAAAAGGCTAAGAAAGCGAAGTTTGACTTAGACGAAAACGAAGTTCGCCCGTATTTGGAACTTAACAATGTCCGGGAAGGTGCTTTCTATGTGGCGAACAAACTATACGGCATCACTTTTACTCCGTTGCAGAACATGCCGCTTCCCGATCCGGATGCCCAGGTTTTCGAATGTAAGGATAAGGACGGTACATCCTTAGGTATACTTTATATGGACTTCTTTACCCGTCCGGGAAAGAGCGGTGGTGCATGGTGCGGCGGTTATCGTGACCAGACGTATAAGGATGGTAAGCGTGTCGCTCCGGTAGTGACGACTGTATTCAACTTCAGCAAACCGGCAGATGGACAGCCTGCTTTGTTGAGTGCCGACGAGGCTGAAACTGTTTTCCATGAATTCGGACATGTTTTAAACGGACTTTTTGCCGATGTCCATTATAATGGAGTGGCTGGTGTTCCTCGCGATTTCGTGGAACTTCCTTCACAGGTAATGGAGCATTGGGTGTTTGAACCGGAAGTCTTGAAAGTTTATGCCAAGCATCATGAAACAGGCGAAGTGATCCCGCAGACTATTGTCGATAAAATAGTGAAGAGTGGCAAATATGGGCAAGGTTTTGCAACAACCGAATATGTGGCGGCTTCTCTATTGGATATGGATTATCATGTATTGAAGGAAGTTCCTGCCGGTTTTGATGCCGAATCGTTCGAAGCAAAAGTGATGGGAGACCGTGGTTTAATCCGCCAGATTCCGCCTCGCTATCGTTCGACCTATTTCGGCCATACGATGGAAGGTGGCTATACGGCCGGCTATTACAGCTATATCTGGGCGGAAGTGTTGGATTGCGATGCTTTCGAGGCGTTCAAAGAAACAGGGGATATCTTCAATTCCGAAGTGGCCGCCAAGTTCCGTACATACGTTTTGTCGCCGGGCGGCATTGACGAAGGCATGGCCATGTACAAAAACTTCCGAGGCAAGGAACCAAGTATCGATCCACTATTGCATAATCGTGGCTTGAAATAGGAAATAAGACTTTATTTGGTGAAAGAGGCTATGTCGCAACTGTCCTGTTCTCACGCTTGGCGCAGAGGCAGGGCAGTTGCAGCATAGCCTTTTTATTGTAGAAAGGTGGGGTGGCCTGACAACAGAATGCAAATCTGATTTTGCGAAAAAAACAATATCCTCCTTGAAATGTGATTTCTGGTCTAATTAATTGATACTTAAATGTGTATTAAAAATATGTGTTTGTTAAAAAATATTACCCTTGCGGGCAAATTGAATTACATAGGGTAGAAAATCAAAATAGATGCGGTAGTAGTTTCGATTTGGACCAATGGTTTTTTTATGAATATGACAATAAGGGGATAAAAAAACAAGATTTTTTCGGGATACAAATTAGAGGGTGTGTCGAAATCTCCTTGTCCCCGCACTTGATGCGGGGCCGCAAAAGAACAGACCTTATCAATCAGATTTTTATAGGGCCGGTTTTAATGCGATCCCGCGCGGGGCGCGGGAACAGGATAGTTTCGACACACCCTCTTTTCTGTGTCATCCGATATTTGACTCGGATTTATTTTATTGTTACAGTCAACGGCTCTTTCAGATTTTGTGCGAATTTCTGTACATACTCGAACCATTTGCCGGAGTTTTCAAACCCCCATTTGCTCCAACCGGCACCACTATAATATGTATAGCTGTTACCAGGGCTATAGGTACTGTAAGCTAAAACATGGCCGTCTGCACCGCGTTCAGCCTTTTCTTTGTCAGAGAATATGACGGCTTTAGCTTCGTTGACCTTTTCCGGGAATACGGCCGCTACATAAATTTGTCCGTTTACAGGATCGGCAGGATCGGCATAGGCAATGTAGCCTTTTGCAGCATCGGCCTGGTAGTCTTCGCTCGGCTCATGCAAAACGATACCGGTCACAACCGGAGTCGCTTCGGTCAGGTTGTCGTAAGTGATTGTGTATTTGTTCATCTGGGAACCTGCGTCGAGAGAGATCACGCGGGTTTCGATTACATTGTCATTGCCTTTCACGGTCAGAGGATGGTAAACCAGCTTTACGGTGAAACGCAGCGGACCGTTGTCTAAAATCTGATAGTCTTTGTAGCAATACGGATAGACAATAGAGTCGTTTGCCAATAGGGCGGAAGTGCCGGCTCCTAATGTCGGGCCTACCTTATAATAATCTAATCCGTTACCATGATCGATATGATAGGAAACTGATTCGGCTAATTGCTGTGCTGCTTTTGGATCGGTCTTACGCAGTTCTGAGATCTTAGCTCTTGTTTCCGGATCCAGTTCGGTTTTGTAACGCATGTCGACGATCGGTTCGGATACACATTTTACCCAAATGTCGCAACCATAAGCTTTCTCGCCGGTAGCTTGCAGGGCCGGACCGTAGGTGCGGAAGGCGATGCGATCGTTTTCCCAGGCAACATCGTCCACACGTTCGGGATATTGTTTACCACAGGCAATTGTTTTGAAGGCTTCAGGTGTTCCCGGAGTGATCTTATAGGTCACGTTTTCGCCACCTTTGACGGAAACCGGGAAGATGATCTTGTTGTCATACGTTACCTGATAGGGAACTTGTGAGCCCGTATTGTCTGAAATGACGAATGTCTCACCCTTCAGTTTGGCAACGGCGTCAGATGTGATTTCGGTGATTTCGTTCGTGCGGTCTGTGGCAGACGGATTGCTGATGGTTATCTCGACCACTTTCTCCTGCGTGCACGCAAACGCGGAGGCCGCTAACAATAAGCTGAAAATCTTTTTCATAAATTTGTTATGTGTTTAATTTTAATGTATTCGTTAGTACCGGTTTCTTAAAATCCGGTTGTAAAAGTAAGGAATATTCATTAAGTTTTCAAAGATAACCATTTGTTTGTTGAGTCGATTTCAGAAATTATCCGCTTGAATGAAGAATTTTGTTCCGGAAGCAGGAATCTGTTCCTTACTCTTTTATCTCTTTTGTGGATAACGGACGATCTCGAAAGGTACTCGGACGGAAACGCCACGTTTCATCAGTTCCGACAGGTTCGGGTATATGCGTTTCTTGAATGATTCCCAATCGCGATGTTCCATCTGTGTCCATCCGGCTTCGGCAAGTGCCAGGCCGCGGGGGTACGTCATATAGGTGACGCGGTTGATGTCCGGCATCGCTTCTGCCCACAATGTTCCGTTGACACCTGCGATATGAGCTTGTTGGCTGGCAGGCAGACCGTAGCCCGGATCGAACTGGTAAGCGGTTTCCAGCGTAGTGACCGGCATTCCCCAGTTGTTGAACTCAGGAAAATCGTTCTTATATTGCGGATAATCGAGATACGTGTATTCTCCTGGTGCCATAATCAGCGTATTTCCGTGACGTGCAGTTAGTTCCATGCATAACGGTGTCAGGCCGTAACGCCAGGTTATCAAGACTGCGTCTTTCGGATAGTCGAACAGGTATTCGTGTGCCGGCATACGGATATTGTCCAGTTCGCACCATAACATTGGTTTTTTACCATTTTCACGCACGACCGGTAGGATTTTGCCGAAGAAGTAGTTCATCAACTCGGTTGGTTTCGTATAACCCAACTGCTTCATAAGTGATTGGCAGTGTTCACATTTACCCCAATTCGTCTCGATGATCGCTTCATCTCCTCCCAAATGGATATAGGGAGCGGGGAAGATGGAGGCTACTTCTGTCAAGATATCCTTATATAAGGAATAGACTTTGTCGTTATTGGCACAAAGCATAAGATTGACGGTTTCGCCGACAATCTTGGGTATGGTGTCGGTATGGCTGCAACCTAATTCGGGATAAGCATCCAGTACGGCTACCGTATGCCCGGGAATATCCAGTTCCGGGATGATCTGAACATTCCGTTCGGCCGCATAATGTACTAAATCCTTTAATTCTTCCTGTGTATAAAATTCTCCTTTTTCGGTCAGCCGGGGATGTTTCTTTATTTCGATACGCCAGCCTTGGTCATCTGTCAGGTGTAGTTGCAATACATTATATTTATATCGTACCATCTGATCGATATAGAACTTCACATCTTCGGGCGGCAGGAAATGACGTGCCGGGTCTAACATCAATGAACGGTAGCCGAAACGGGGTTGATCGTCGATTTCGACTGGCGCGATCTTTCCCGATAAAGTCCGGCATACATCTCCTAACAGGATCTGATCTAAAGTCATAAGTCCGTATAGGATGGCACCTTGTGTTGCTCCTTTTATGGTAACGGTTTCCTCGGATACGGATAATAGGTAATGCTCATCCCCTTTGATTGATGGATCCACCATGAGGTGAATGGAGGAATTGCTTGAGCCGTAAGAGGATAGGGTTGGTGTTTTCCCTGTTCTTTCCTGTAGGATATTTTTTAGTTCTGCAATGCAAAAGGCTTCCTCCGGCAGATTCGTTTGTATGGTTGTTTTATCACTTATGATAAAATCTTTCTTACTATCGATTTGTTTGACTTGGTTCGGCATCGGAAGTAATGCTGATAAATTGTTCTGTGCCGACAAGTATCCGGCAAACAGCAACATGCATGTGATGAGTTTGTACTTTTTCATGGATTTAATTTTGACATTCTATCTACAAAAATACATAAATAAAATATAGTGTAATCTCCTGCTTTTGTAAAAAAGTTGAATTAATTGGTTTATTTGATATATTCTTGGTTATCGGAGGATAATGTCTCGGAAATATTTCTATCTTAGAGGCATAATCATTAAATCGAAAGATCATGGGAGCAAAGAAAAATTTTGTGCTTGACACGAATGTCATATTGCACGATTACAAGTGTATTGAGAACTTTCAGGAGAATGATATTTATCTTCCGATCGTCGTGTTGGAAGAGTTGGATAAGTTTAAAAAGGGGAGCGACCAGATTAACTACAACGCCCGCGAGTTTGTGCGCGAGTTGGACACGTTAACCAGTAATGATCTCTTTTTAAAAGGGGCCTCGCTTGGGCCGGGTAAAGGTACTTTGCACGTGGTAACCGGTGACAAATATCAGGAAAAGATTTATCAGTCGTTCCCGGAAAAGACCGCGGACCATCGTATTTTGTCCTGTACGTTGTCGGTTGCAGAGGCGGAAAAAGACCGGAAGGTGAAAACCATTCTGGTGACGAAGGATGTGAACCTGCGTATGAAAGCGCGTTCATTGGGTATCGAAGTGGAAGATTATATAACCGATAAGGTTATTAATGTGGATATTTTCGAACGTGCGCAAGATACTTATGAAAATATAGATCCGGATCTGATCGATAAGATGTATGCTTCGCCTGACGGCATCGATGCCAATCTGTTCGATATAAAGTCGAAACTGGAGCCGAACGAATGTTTTATTTTAAAGAGTGTACGTAATTCTGTCCTGGCCCGTTATAATCCGTTCACCAATAAATTCAAGAAAGTGGAAAAAGGCAGTAACTATGGTATTCAGCCCCGTAATGCGGAACAGAGTTTTGCTTTTGAAGTGCTGAATGATCCGGATGTAAAACTTATCGGGCTGACGGGAAAGGCCGGAACCGGTAAAACCTTGTTGGCTTTGGCATCTGCATTGAAACAGGCGAATGTTTATAAACAGATTCTGCTGGCACGTCCTATCGTTGCTTTAGCAAATAAGGATTTAGGATTCTTGCCTGGCGATGAGAAGCAGAAGGTGGCTCCTTATATGCAGCCCTTGTTTGATAATTTGAATGTGATTAAGGGGCAGTTTGCACCCGGTGGATCGGACGCCCGTAAGATAGATGATTTGCAAAAGAACGGACAACTTGTGATTGAAGCATTAGCCTTCATCCGCGGTCGAAGTCTTTCGGAAACGTTTTGTATTATCGATGAGGCGCAGAATCTGACTCCGCATGAGATTAAAACGATTATCACCCGTGCGGGCGAAGGAACGAAAATGGTATTTACAGGGGATATCCAGCAGATCGACTCTCCTTATCTGGATGCACAGAGCAATGGTCTTGCTTATATGGTTGATAAAATGAAAGGGCAAGAATTGTTTGCCCACATCAATCTGATCAAGGGAGAGCGTAGCCAATTGTCCGAATTAGCTTCCGATTTACTCTGAAAAATGATTGCCCGTGTATTTGAAGAGGATCAAGTACACGGGCGTTTTTTGAACAAATACTCCTCCACAACAATTATATGTATATATAAATGTTTTTAATATGGAAAAGTCTTTTGAAAAAGGAATTGTGTTGGATTTGAAGTCCCTGATCGATTATTCGGAGGGAGGAGTCATTAGTAGGCAATTGATTAAAAGTGCTGCCGGTAATATCACTTTATTCTCTTTTGACAAGGGAGAGGGGTTAAGTGAACATACAGCCCCGTTTGATGCGTTGGTTCAGATTTTGGAGGGAACGGCAGAAATTACTGTAAACGGAAATAAGTTTACCGTTGGAAAAGGGGAAAGCATTGTTTTTCCTGTTAATGCACCTCATGCCGTGTTTGCCGTTGAACGGTTCAAGATGTTACTTACCATGATAAAAGGATAAAAAAAGATGTAATTCTCATTGTCTTGTCACATATGTTACAATTCAAGATGTATATATCGTGTATTTTTGTCCAAAATCATTTTAATTATCTTATGGAACAGTTACATGCTCATGAAGTCCTTCATATGATGGAAGGAAACAGTTATACGGAAGCCTCTTTGAAAGAAGCTATCGTAGAGAAGTTTGGAAAAGATCAGCTTTTTTATGCTTGTTCGGCTGAGAATATGAATGTGGATGCGTTGATCGAGTTTCTTAAACAAAAAGGTAAATTTATGCCTTTGAACGACGGTTTTACGGTTGATGTGACAAAAGTTTGTAATCATTAAAGATGGATTCGGTTTAGTTCTTTTTTATTTCCCATTTCTTCGGATTTATATTTTACTGTTTTCATGTTTTTTCGTATTATTGCATACGAATACTCATACAGCTAAAATATAACTATATGGATATCCTTCTTATTATTCTGGGGATACTTTGTTTGCTGACCGGGCTGGCAGGTTGTTTCTTGCCTGTATTGCCCGGTCCGCCTGTTTCTTATGCAGGCTTGTTGCTTTTACACTTTACGGACAAAATCCATTTCAGTACTACACATTTGATTTTATGGGCTTTGCTGGTCATTATTGTCCAGGTGCTGGATTATGTGACGCCTATGTTGGGTACAAAATACAGTGGAGGCGGTAAATGGGGGAATTGGGGATGTGTGATCGGAACGATTGCCGGTCTTTTCGTTTTTCCTCCCTGGGGCGTGCTGATCGGTCCGTTTGCAGGAGCTGTAATCGGCGAGTTGCTTGGGGGAAAGAAGTCTGTCGAAGCCTTTAAAGCCGGGGTAGGGGCTTTTGTTGGTTTTCTGTTCAGTGTGGTGGTGAAAGTGTCGGTTTGTGGCTATTTTATCTACTGCTTTGTTGCGGCTCTATTTTAATAAACCTTATTTCTGCTTTTTTTGTTACCTTTGTAGATTAATAGGGCTGTGGCAAATAATTATCAAATATGAAAAAGATTATTAATCCCTGGGAGGGATTGGATGGGTATATGTGTTTTGGCTGTGCTCCGAGTAACCCGATGGGACTTCATATGGAGTTTTATGAGGATGGTGATGATATTGTGGCTTATTGGGAGCCGGAAGCTCATTATCAGGGTTGGTTAAATACGTTGCATGGCGGAATCCTAACAACATTGATGGACGAATTGGCCGGTTGGGTGGTGCTTAGGAAGTTACAGACTTCGGGAATGACTTCACGCCTGGATGCCCGCTTTCTGAAAAGTCTTTCTACCCGTGAACCCAGGTTGACAATTCGGGGACGTATCAAAGACCGTAAACGAAATGCAATCTTTATCGAAACGGAAATCTATAATTCACAAGATGAGTTATGTACGCGTGCTGACTTGGTCTATTTTATAGTTACACAGGAACAGGCTACGGAAAAATTTCATTTTGCGGGATGCAAAGCAGAAGGTGAATAAACAATAAAACATAAATAACAAATGAAGTATATTGGAGCACATGTGTCGGCATCAGGTGGAGTTGAGAATGCTCCGGTGAATGCGAATGCGATTGGGGCGAAGGCGTTTGCCTTGTTTACCCGTAATCAGCGTCAATGGAAATCTTCTCCGCTGACAAAAAAGAATATTTCCCTTTTCAAAGAACGTTGTGAGGAATTTGGTTATGCGGCAGAGCATATTCTTCCGCACGATAGTTATCTGATCAATCTGGGACATCCGGAAGCAGAAGGTTTACAGAAATCGCGGGATGCTTTCTTGGATGAGATGCAACGTTGTGAGCAATTGGGACTGGACCGTTTGAATTTCCATCCCGGAAGCCATCTGAATCAGATGGATGTGGAGGACTGTCTGACGCGCATAGCCGATTCGATCAATTGGGCGTTGGACCAGACTTCGGGTGTATGTGCCGTACTGGAAAATACTGCCGGACAGGGAACCAATCTGGGATATACCTTCGAGCAACTTGCTTATATTATCGATAAAGTAGAAGATAAATCCCGTGTCGGAGTTTGTATAGATACTGCCCATACACTGGCAGCAGGCTATGATATCAAGACTGTTGAAGGTTTTACGGAGACATTCCGTCATTTTGACGAAGTAATCGGTTTTTCTTATTTGCGTGGCATGCATATAAACGATTCCAAAAAAGATCTGGCTACCCGTGTGGATCGACATGACAGTATTGGGAAAGGAGTGATGGGATTGACTACATTTAAGATGTTGATGGATGATCCCCGGTTTGATAACATTCCTTTAATTCTGGAAACGCCGGACGAGTCTATTTGGGCAGAAGAAATTGAATATCTGTATTCTATATAAAAGCGAAAGGAGCGGTCTTCTCAGATCACTCCTTTCTATTTAACCAAAACCTTAACTATGAAAGCCCAAATGTATAGTGTTTTTTTTAAACATGCAAGAGTTTAGGGTAAAAAAACCTAATCTTTTGTTATTTGATAACAAATTTAAATATATTGTGTTATGTTTATTTTAATGCCTGTCATCTTTGTCTTAGGGATTCTTGCAATTGCGTTGGAAGATAAGATAAAGATAAATAAAGCTGCGATAGCTCTGTTTATGGCAATATCACTATGGATGATATTGATGTTTGACGCCTATGACATTTTTGTCGAACGCTCCAGTCCTTTGTTTCAGGAGTTCTTGATCCAAAATCCGGAAATGGCAAATGCCCCTCTGAAAGATCAGTTTATTACATTTATTACAAACCGTTCGATTGTTTATCATTTAGGGAATGTAGCTGAAACGCTTTTCTTTGTCATGTGTTCCATGCTGATTGTCGATATCGTGGATAAGCATGGTGGTTTCCGGGCTGTTACCGGATATATCCGTACCGCCAATAAAAGAAAATTATTGTGGTATATAAGTTTTGCCGCTTTTTTCTTTTCCGCTTTATTGGATAACTTAGCTGCTGCTATCGTCATTATGGCCGTGTTGCGGAAATTGGTTCCGGATCGGACAGATCGTTTGAAGTATGCCTGTATGGTGATTATTGCGGCTAATGCGGGTGGTTCCTGGTCTCCGATTGGCGACGTGACGACTATTTTGCTTTGGGTGGGCAAGAATGTCACAGCTATGCACCAGATTTCGCATGTGTTCCTTCCGGCATTGGTAAACTTGCTTGTACCGCTGACGATTGCCAATTTCTGGCTCTTCAAGAAAGATGCAACTTTGCGTGTGATGAGCGAGGAAGAAATGGCAGACGAATATACACCGGAAATTCCGAATCATTCGCGCCGGGTGATCTTTGTGATCGGTGTCCTTTCGCTGGCATTGGTTCCGGTCTTTCAGATGTTGACGAATCTGCCGCCCTTCTTAGGTGTTTTGCTGGGTTTGGTGATCCTGTGGTTCTATACAGATATCATGTATAGCAAACTGCATATGCACGAATCCAATAAGTTGCGTATTTCCCAATTACTTCCGAATATCGACCTGGCGACGATATTTTTCTTTTTGGGTATCCTGATGGCGGTAGGGGCGTTGGAAACTTCCGGCCAGCTGGGTTTGATGTCTGCTTTTCTGGATAAGCATGTGCATGAACCTTATCTGATCAGTTTCGTGATCGGTGTTTTGTCTTCCTGTGTGGACAACGTGGCTTTGGTTGCGGCAACGATGGGTATGTATCCGATTGTGCCGGATGCGGCCAATCTGGCTCCTTATGCCCAGTTCTTCGTATCGGATGGAGGTTTTTGGACATTCCTTGCCTACTGTGCCGTTACTGGCGGTAGTATTCTGATTATCGGTTCTGCAACCGGTGTAACGGTAATGGGATTGGAAAAGATCGATTTTATGTATTATACTAAAAGATTTTCAATTCTGGCATTGATCGGCTATTGCTGCGGTGCCGGTGTATATATGTTATTATTTGCATAAATTTTATTTATATGAGAAGAACATGGATTTTGATGGCAGCCTGTGCCATTACGCTTTCCGCAGTGGAAGCCTTTGCATGCACAGGACTGCTGGTAGGAAAGAAAGCTTCGGTTGACGGCTCCGTTATGATCAGCTATGCGGCAGATTCGCATACGTTATATGGTGAACTGTATCGCTGGCCGGCTGCGACTTGGCCGAAAGGGGCGATGCTGGATATCATCGAGTGGGACACCCATAAACCGTTAGGACAGATCCCGCAGGTTGAGCAGACCTATTCTGTGGTCGGCAATATGAATGAACATCAGGTTGCGATTACGGAAAGCACTTTCGGGGGCCGTTCCGAACTGGTCGACACGACCGGTATCATGGATTACGGTAGTCTGATTTATGTCACTTTGCAACGTTCCAAGACGGCGCGGGAAGCTATCCGGATTATGACTGACCTGGTGAAGGATTATGGCTACTATAGCAGTGGGGAAACGTTTTCTATTGCCGATAAGAACGAAGCTTGGGTGATGGAAATGATCGGTAAAGGTCCGGGTAATAAAGGAGCTGTCTGGGTTGCTATTCGCATTCCGGACGATTGTATTTCGGCTCATGCCAACCAATCTCGTATCCAGCAGATCCCGTTTGATGATAAGGAGAACTGCATCTATTCACCGGATGTTGTCTCTTTTGCTCGTGAAAAGGGATATTTCAGCGGCAAGGATAAGGATTTTAGTTTCCAGAAAGCCTATTGTCCGTATGATTTCAGTGCTCTGCGTGGTTGTGAAGCCCGTGTGTGGTCTTTCTTTCGCAAATATGATAAATCGATGGATCAATATACAGATTTGATCAAGGGGGATGTGACGAAGAAGCCGATGCCTTTGTATGTCAAACCTAATCGTTTGTTGTCTGTTCAGGATGTTCAGAACGGTATGCGCGACCATTTCGAAGGCACGGATTTAGATATGACGAAGGATGCTGGTGCCGGTCCTTACAAGGTTCCGTATCGTTGGCGTCCGATGACTTTCGAAGTGGACGGCCAGGAATATACGAACGAGCGTGCGATTGCTACGCAGCAGACCGGTTTTGTGATTGTTCCTCAGATGCGTAACTGGCTGCCGGATGCTGTCGGTGGTATCCTTTGGTTTGGTGTGGATGATGCGGATATGGCTGTCTTTACGCCGATCTATTGTTCGGTGACAGCTTCTCCCGAATGTTATCGTGTCGGAAACGGTGATATGATGAATTTTTCCTGGACATCCGCTTTTTGGATTCATAACTGGGTGGCTAATATGGCGTATGGCAAATATAACTATATGATTCAAGATATCCGCTCAGTTCAACAGGAGTTGGAGAACGGATATCAACAGACAATCCCGGCTATCGATAAGGCAGCATCAGAACTGTATGCCAAGAATCCGGCGGAAGCGGTCAAGTTCCTGACCTGGTTCAGTTCTACGACTGCCGACCAGGCAACGGCCCGTTGGAAGAAATTAGGAGAATATCTGTTAGTCAAATATATGGACGGTAACGTGAAGAAGGAAGAAAACGGACAATTCAAACAGAATGGTTACGGATTGTCTGAATATCCGGATTTCCCTGGCTATGACGAAGACTATTATCGTAGCATTGTAAAGAGCGCAGGTGATAAATTAAAAGTAAAATAATAGGCCTTTATAGGAAAAAATACTATATTTGGCGATAGATATTGTTGTACTAAATAAGAAAAGTATGAAAAAATTAATTGTTATGTTGATGCTGACGCTGTTCAGTATAGGTGCGTATGCACAGACGCAGCAAGGTCAATCCTCGTTTGGTTTCAACTTAGGTTATAATTTTAATGATATCGGCAATGCTACTATCGGCATCGATTATCGTTATTGTGTAACGGATGCGTTTCGTTTGACCCCGTCTATTACTCATTTTGTAAAGAATGATGGTCTGAATGCATGGGCGATCGATATGAATGCTCATTATGTGTTTAAATTGAGTGAGATGTTCGGCTTTTACCCGTTGGCCGGGTTGAGCCTTTCGTTTTGGAAAGCCAGCGTAGGTAATTTTAGTGTTAATGAAACTCGTTTCGGTGCTAATATTGGCTTGGGCGGTGAAGTGTATGCGACGGATCGGATATCTGTCGGGTTGGAAGCTAAATATAATATAATAAAGGATTTGGATGCCGCAGCATTAGCTGTCCGCGTTGGATACAATTTCTAAGTAACCGAGCTTTTGTCTATATAAAAAAGGGGAGTGGTAACACATCCCCTTTTTTATTTTCTAAAAGGACGATACATTTTCTGTTCCCGTTCTACCATTTCTGATATTCTTCGAACGTAATGTTTTGGAAATCGGGTATGACCTGATATACCTTGTCCTTCAAAGACTCTTCGGAATTGGTCGTGCTAAGTCCGATAACCCGCATACCCGCATTGGTCCCGGCTTGTATTCCGGCAAAAGAATCTTCAAATACCAAGCAGTCGGCAGGTGATACATGCAGATCGGAGGCGGCAAGCTGATAACACATCGGGTCCGGTTTCCCTTTTGTAATCCGGTCAGCGCTCACAACCGTATCGAACAGATTGTCGAGTTTCAAAAGGCGGAAAGCCCGTTCCAATTTGGCATTGTCGGAACTGGTGACCAAACCGACTTTTACCCCTTTACCCTTCAAAAGGTGGATAAACTCCATTGCACCCGGAACCGGTGGAAAAGGCATTTTCTGTTCGAAATCCATTGATTCGCGGGTTACCATTTCTTTAAATTCTTCAGACCGGTCGGAGAAATACTTATCCAATATATAAGGTAATGTCGTCCCTTTGATATGGGATGCGAAATTGGGGATTCCCGTCTGATAGCGTTCTCCCGCTTCATTCCAGTAAATATCGTAAATAGGTTCTGTGTCTACAACCACACCGTCGAAATCAAAAAAGGCAGTCTTCATAAACTGTTGTTCCATAAAAATCAATTCGTTTATAATAAGGTCATTTGTCTGCAAATATACTTCTTATTGGGATACAGGAAAATAAATTTGTAAATCTTATTGACTTTATTTTTTTATTGCGTAATAAAAAATGGCCTTACTGCCATATTATTCTTAAATCACTGTCAGTGATTATATGATCGGCGGCAGTGATTATATAATCGCCGACACTGATTTTATAATCACTGGCACTGATTTTAGAATAGTAGCAGGGAGAACGGGAAATAGACGGCTTGTAAAGAGCTATTTTAGTGTAGTTGTTCTAACTTTTTTGAGATTTAATGCTATGGTAGTGCAAAAACTTATATCTTTGTGCACGTACACATGTTTGTTAACTAAAGGAAATTAATTGTCTAACTAATTATAGTATCAGAAAGCAAATGAAAGCGTATTTGAAATTAGCAGCTTTGTCTCTGACTTTGCTGTGTGGTGCCTGCCAACCTAACGACGGATGGCAGCAATTGTTTAATGGTAAGGATTTTACTGGCTTCAAGCAGTTGAACGGTAAGGCTCCCTATCGTGTAGAGAATGGATGTATGGTCGGCCAGACTGTGGATAAAGAACCGAATAGCTTTATGGCGACAGAACAAACGTATGGTGATTTTATTCTGGAGTTTGAAGTGAAATGTCATCCAGACTTGAATTCCGGGGTGCAGTTTCGAAGCGAAAGTAAGCCGGATTACAACAATGGACGTGTGCATGGCTATCAGTGCGAGATCGACCCGTCCGACCGTGCTTGGAGTGGTGGGCTTTATGATGAAGCGCGACGTGGTTGGTTGGCTCCTTTGACGAATAACGAAGCCGGACGAGCCGCCTATAAGAAAGATGATTGGAACAAGTATCGGATTGAAGCTATCGGCAACAGTATCCGCATCTGGCTGAATGGCGTGAACACTTCGAATGTAGTGGATGATATGACACCGGAAGGTTTTATTGCTTTCCAGGTACATGGCATTTTCGGAAAAACGGAGAATGTCGGCAAGGAAATCTGGTGGCGTAATATCCGTATTAAGACGGAAAATCTGGAGGCAGAGCGTATGCAAGGCCCGTTGGCCCCGGAAGTGAACTGTATTCCGAATACGCTGACAGAAGCAGAAAAAGAGGCTGGTTGGAAACTGTTGTTTGATGGTAAGACTTCTAACGGATGGAGAGGTGCCGGACAGGAAACATTCCCCGAAAACGGATGGAAGATCGAAAATGGTGAACTGACTGTTATGAAGAATGGCGGTCCGGAAGGCAAAAGAGGTGGTGATATCCTGACTGTCGATGAGTTTGGTGCCTTCGAACTGAGCTTTGAGTTCAAGTTGACGGAAGGGGCAAATAGCGGTATGAAATATCTGATTCAGGAAAGCAAGAAGAATAAAGGTTTTGTGATCGGTCCGGAATACCAGGTTCTGGATGACAAGCAGCATCCGGATGCCAAACTGTACACGACTTATCCTGGTAGCCGTACAGTTTCCAGCTTGTACGATATTATCCCTGCGAAAAATAAACGCTTCAATGGTGTCGGACAGTGGAATAAGGGGGTTATCAAAGTATTCCCTAACAAGCATGTCGAACATTGGATGAACGGCTTTAAGACCGTTGAGTATGATTGGGCTTCGGATGCATTCCTGGAAGTCGTGAAGGGAAGTAAATTCGCGAAGAAGGAATATGCCGAATTCGGACCTTTCGGTACTGCTGAAAAAGGTCATATCCTTTTGCAGGATCACTGGGACGAAGTTTCTTTCCGGAATATCAAGATAAGAGAACTCAAATAGTTAACTAAAAAATAGGAACCATGACAACACGTAGAGATTTCCTTAAACACAGCGCCTTAGGTGCAGCCGGTCTGACTATTGGCGGACTGGGGTTCAGTACAGAGAGTTACGCTAACATAATGGGCGCAAACGAGAAGATTCGTGTGGGTATTGTCGGTTTTTCAGACCGTGCCCGCCATTCTTTGATTCCTGCTTTTATGGCTTGTGCCGATGAGTTAGGCTTTGAAATCGTCGCTATTTCCGACATCTGGAAACGGCGTAGAGAAGAAGGTGTTGCTTTCTTCCAGGAGAAATATGGAAAGAAAGTAAAAGCATTCCGTAACAACGAAGAACTGTATGACGCAAAAATGTGTGATGCTGTGATCGTTGCCACATCCGATTTTCAGCACGCTTTGCACTGTATCGAAGCAGTTAAAGCTGGATGCGATGCCTATGTAGAGAAACCTTTTGCAGAAACGATGGAAGATGCCCGTGCCGCCCGCAAAGCTGTGTTGGAAAGTGGAAAGATCGTGCAGATTGGTTCCCAACGCCGCTCGGCTCCAAACTATCATGCTGCCAACGACTTTATCCGCTCCGGTAAGTTCGGCAAGATCACGATGGTGGAAATGTGCTGGAACGTTAACCAGCCCGGACGCTGGCGTCGTCCGGCTTTGGTCGCACAATGTTTTGAGAAGGATACTGATTGGAAGCGCTTCCTGCTAAATCGCCCGTACGAAGAATGGGACCCGCGTAAGTATTTGGAATATCGCCTGTTCTGGCCGTATTCTTCCGGCATTCCCGGCCAGTGGATGTCACATCAGATCGATACGGTACACTGGTTTACTGGTTGCAACCATCCGAATAGTGTCGCAGCCAATGGCGGAATCTATCAATGGAATGACGGACGCCGCAGTTATGATACGATGACGGCGGTGTTTGATTATGGAAAAGCAGGCGAGAATTTCCAGGTCGTATATTCTTCCCGTATGCATAACTCGGCAGGCGGAACAAAAGAATTGTACTTTTCCAATGGCGGTACGTTGAACCTGGATACAAATAAAGTGACATCGGAAGGTGGCCTGACTAAACGTTTCGCGGATGAAATGGGAATGCAACCGAACCTGTTGGAAGAATTCGAATTGCCTTCCATCAAGGTGGAAACGGGTTCCAATACAGGAGCTGACCCTATGACAAACCTGCATATGCGTAATTGGATGGAATGCGTGAAAAGCCGCAAGCAACCGAATGCTCCGGTAGATGCCGGCTATAATCATTCCATTGCCAACATCATGTGTACGGCTTCTCTTCGGACAGGAGAAAAAGCGACATTCGATGAAGCAAGACAGGAAGTGCTTGCCGGTGGCAAAGTCTTTAAATATTGATTATTCGTTCCGTAAGAAGCTGCACAGTACGATTCTTTGACGTACGTCGGCAATAACATTCTTTGTGGAGGTAAGTAGACTGAATGTGTACTTATCTCCATAATTTTTTTGTACTGTTTCCAAGTCTTTCACGGTACAGAAAAAGAAGCCGCTTACTGGCTGTTCCTGCCCGAAATTATGGAACTTGTTGCCCAGATAGAAATTCAGCCCATAAAGATTTGCGTATGTCTTCAGATCATTCATTACATACATATTCATGTCGTCCAACGGATATTCTTTCTGAACCTGCTCGGCAAACGGACGGGCGGAACTTCCTTGGCGTATACCGCGCATGACAACCCCGTCGATCAGTAAGTTAATGGCAAAAGCCAATGCGATTGTCGCATACAGGATCTTGATGTTGATCTTCTTGAACATCTGATAATAGACAGTCGCCAGAATTGCCAAAAGGACTATCAGTATACAAATTGTCAGTCCGCAGGGATATGCGAACATATTCGATACCAACTCGACCATTTCCAGTGTCGATTGGCGGCTTGTGTACTGACTCGCAATCTTGACAGGATCGATTGCTCCGGCCATCGTCAGGCCGACGGCAATCACGACGACGGCAGTAATGGAGGCCATGAAAGCGGCAAATACTCGGGTTACCTTCGTTCGGTATTCCGTAATATATAATGTATATTGAGCCAAGAAAATGGCAATAAACGGATATGCCGGCATCAGGTATACGCTTCGTTTGCTGGAAGGTATCGAATAGAAGAAAATGATACAAACCAGTGCAACTAAGCTGAACAGTTTCTCTTTTTCCATCGATCGAATATTATTCCAAGTGTCAGCCAGTATCTCTTTCACCGACTTTTCCGATTTGTGCAATTTTAATCCGAATAAAGAGAAAAAGAAGAAGATCGTCCAGGGAACAAATCCCGCAGCCAGTGTCATGAAATTGTACCAGACTCCGTTTTCATGCCCTAAATTGTAATGGATATCAGGCGTGCTGAGGTGGAAGAAACGACCGAAATTCTCTGCTAACACCACATTCAGGAACGCATCACCTCCTTGTTTCCAGGCAGCGACATACCACAATAGAGGTAGGAATATCGAAGAAATACCAGCATAAAGAAGTGTTTTGAATATCACTAAATAGGAGTATTTACGAAGCATCAGCAAATAGACCCCGAAAACAAATAACGGCAGGATAATACCCACCGGTCCTTTTGTCAGTACGGCACATCCCAATAAGGCCGGAATGGCGATCGGCACTCCTTTTAGCTCCAGTTTGTCTTCCCACCTGTATAGCTGATAAAGCCCGATCACTATAAAGGTTGTCAGTAGCATATCCACACGCGTGGTCATAGCCGCCCGATGTATCTCGATACAGGTGATGAGCAATAGCGTGGCGATGAATGCCTGCTGGAACCGCAACCGCTTGCCAAAGAAAACCAGCGTGAAACCGATCAGTATGATAAAAGCCAGCGCAGACGGCAGGCGGGAGGTGAACTCTGAAACATATCCCTGAGGTAGGGAAGCGACTGCCATCAGCCAATGCGCCAACGGCGGCTTATAAGCAAATTCGTTTGCATAGACCTGTGGCAAAATCCAGTTGCCGGTTTCGAGCATGGAAACGGCAACCGCCGCTTCGCGAGGTTCTCCCTTGGTCGAAAAATCTCCCAGCCCGATCCAGGGAAGGACGGCGATTATACAAATGACGATAATCATCGTTACCGGCTTTTGCAGATAAAGATATTGAAGAGTAGGTGTGCGCATAGTTTAAATCGGTAAGGAGCTTCCGCCCCGTTGAATAAATTTTTCTGAACTACAAAAGAACGACTTTTTACGGACTTTTTGTTCTTTTCGGGAAACTTTTTTATGTTCCTAAACATTCTTTGATGGAAGTCCGGATGACATTCGCATCTTCTTTATTCTCTTTCAGAATGGAGAGGACGAGGTTTAAATAACTCTCTTTATTACTGATCCCACAGTATTTGCAAAGCTGGGATTGAGGCAGCATCCCTTTCTGATTGTAGACGCGAAGGATATTTTTGTAATCTCCGGTTTCGGCAAACTGGATGAATTTCTCCTTGATCCCCGTATAGATTTCATCTACATGTACGGTGTCGCGGATGCTTTCTACATGCTCGGTCAGTTCGTCCACCGTGCTCATCTTCCGGTTCAGGGCTGTTTCCAACTTTTTCTGTACGCGATGGCGGGCATGAAGCAAAACCTGGCTTTCGAGATCTTTTAGGAAAAGCTTGATGACGTTTTCTTTGACCTGGTTGAAGACCTGTTCCGGATCTTTCATCAGGCGGGCGGCAACAGTCTTGATGACCGGCTCCAGCATCAGCAGGTTTTCTACTTCGGCCACGTTGGGCACGTAGATATGTTGTTCGCGCAGGTAAGCGATTTCTCCTTCCGTACGACGGTCACGATCGACGATCCCTTTCGAGTCCAGCGTATGGAAATCTTTCAACTGGGCGAATGCCTTTGTTGTTTCGATTACTTTCTGGCAACCTCCCATCGGTTTCACTTTGTAGTCGGGAAAGATAAGCGGATAGAGGCGGCTGTCTATGCTGTTGGAGTCGGTCCCTTCGATAAACAGGATCGGTTTGCGGCTGCCTAATATTTCCATATAGACCTCTTCCGGGAAACTGTCGTTACTTTCGATCAGTTCGTAGTCCCATATCCGGGCATCCCCATTGTAAGAACGTATCCAGAGGCGTTTGCTGTTATCGCGGGAGGCGGCGAAGTCGATGTCGTGCGTCAGATACACATAGGTACAATCCGGCCGCATGGCTTCTATCTCGTCCCACAAAGGATTTTTGATGGAGTCGTGGAGCAGGACTTCCGGCTCTTCAATGATTAATAATGCATTTTCAGGAGCACAGAGTACGGCTCCTATCAGATAGAATACCAGCTTTTCGCCGTCGCTCATCCTGCCGGCCGTATAGGAATCTCCGTCGATACTGGTGGAGGCCAGCTCTATAAAACCCGATTTGCGTACCAGCCGGTTATGCGGGAACATCTTCTCCCAAATCGTCTGGATACGGTCTATCTTGGTGACCGGCGGCAATAGATCGGGGGCCAGTTTGCTTTCTTCTTTATACTGGACGGCAGCTTCGAATTCTTCCGTTTGCAAATGCAGGATCAATTTTTCGTATTCTGACATACGCGGCATGAAAAGTCGTTCTGCAATCATGGATTGGAGTCTGGCCAGCTCGTTGCCGTCCGCCGGAGCCTTGCTTTCTTCGCTGCTAAGGAAGAGGGAGTGCATTCCGGATATCCATACGCTTTGTCCGGTGTAGCGTTGGTGCAAGTTTCTGCCGAAGGAGCTTTTACCGGCCCCGTTTGCCCCGATTACGACCAGCACTTTTGTATCAAGCGTAACAGGAACTGAAGTATTTTGATTGGTAGGAAGAATTAAATCCATAACTAGTCTCCGATTAGTTTCCCCAAAGGTAAATAAAATTTTATAGGCGGGAAACAAAAGTTCCATCGGCATGAAACAAAAATTCCATAAGCATGGAACAAGAGTTTCGTGCCTATGGAACTTTAATTTCTTCCGTATGTAAGGGACGATTTAATATGCCCGTGCGAACAATACGCGCTGTGCAGAAGGTTTGCCGGTCACCATACACTTGCCAGGAGTCTTGTCACCGTCCAGTGGAATGCAGCGGATTGTAGCTTTCGTCTCGTTCTTCACCTGCTCTTCCGTTTCGGTAGTTCCGTCCCAATGAGCCATGATGAAGTAACCTTCTTCGATCTTTTCCTTGAACTCGTCGTAGGTATCGACTGTAATTGTCTTTTCCGTACGATGATCGAGTGCTTTCTGGAAGATGTTCTTTTGGATTTCTTCCAGCAGGTTCTGGACGTATGTTTCGATGTTGTCGCAAGTCACAGTTTCTTTTTCCAGTGTATCGCGACGCATCACTTCTATCGTGTTGTTCTCCAAATCGCGTCCTCCCATAGCTAAACGTACGGGAACGCCTTTCAGTTCGTATTCGGCGAACTTCCATCCCGGCTTCTTGTTGTCGGCGTCGTCGAATTTTACGGAGATACCCAACGCTTTCAGCTTGGCAACGATGCCGTTTACCTTTTCGCTGATCTGCGCCAACTGCTCTGCGCTGCGGTAGATCGGGATGATTACCACTTGGATAGGAGCGAGGTGAGGAGGCAATACCAGGCCGTTATCGTCGGAATGGGACATGATCAGGGCTCCGATCAGACGGGTTGAAACTCCCCATGAAGTAGCCCAGGCGTATTCGTTCTTTCCGTTTTTGTCGATAAAGGTAACGTCGAATGCCTTACCGAAGTTCTGTCCTAAGAAGTGAGACGTACCGGCTTGCAGTGCTTTTCCGTCTTGCATCATCGCTTCGATCGTATAGGTATCCAATGCTCCGGCGAAACGTTCGCTTGCAGACTTGACACCTTTGACGACCGGCATCGCCATATAGTTTTCTGCAAAGTCAGCATATACACCTTGCATCTTCTTTGCTTCGATTTCGGCTTCTTCACGTGTCGCGTGGGCAGTATGTCCTTCCTGCCACAGGAATTCTGCGGTACGGAGGAAGAGGCGTGTACGCATTTCCCAACGCATCACGTTCGCCCACTGATTACAAAGGATAGGCAGGTCGCGGTAAGACTGAATCCAGTTGCGATAAGTGTTCCAGATAATTGTCTCGGAAGTCGGACGGATGATTAGCTCTTCTTCCAGCTTGGCGGCCGGGTCGACCACGACACCTGTACCGTCATGGTTTGTTTTCAGACGATAATGTGTTACAACGGCACATTCTTTGGCGAAGCCTTCTACATGTTCGGCTTCCTTGCTCAGGAATGATTTCGGGATCAGCAAAGGGAAGTAAGCATTTACGTGGCCTGTTTCCTTGAACATATCGTCGAGGATACGTTGCATCTTTTCCCAAATTGCATATCCGTAAGGCTTGATCACCATACAGCCGCGTACTGCAGAATTCTCTGCCAGATCCGCTTTGATTACCAGATCCTGGTACCACTGCGAGTAGTTCACACTTCTCGGAGTCAGTTCTTTCAGCTCTTTTGCCATTTCCTTATAATTCTTATGTTTTTTTCTATTGATTCCAAATATGACGTGCAAAGGTACAAAATTGAATTGATAATTGACAATTGACAATTGACAATTCATGCAATTCAATGCGTCATATTTGATAAAAAGCAATGAAAAAGGCCACTCCTCGAAAGAAGCGGCCTTTTATTATGAATAAGGATTATTCTTATTTGTATGCTTCGCCCTTAACAGCTGCAATACCCGGAAGAACTTTACCTTCGATGGCTTCCAGCAGGGCGCCACCACCTGTAGACACGTAAGAAACGCCGTTTGCCAGACCGAACTTGTTAACACAAGCAACTGAATCGCCACCACCCACTAATGAGAAAGCGCCGTTCTTGGTTGCTTCAACGATAGCTTCGCCAACTGCGCGAGAACCATCTGTGAAGTTCTCGAATTCAAATACGCCTGTAGGACCGTTCCACAGGATCGTTTTGGAGTTCTTGATAACTTCAGCATAAAGAGCAATAGTCTTCGGACCGATGTCAAGACCTTCCCATCCGTCAGGAATTTCGTTGACGTTGGCATAAGCAGTCTTGGCGTCGTTGCTGAAATCGTCAGCGATCTTAGCGTCAACAGCCAATACCAGATTTACACCTTTTTCTTTTGCTTTTTTCATCAGGTCGAGAGCCAGATCCAGCTTGTCATCTTCGCAGATTGATTTACCGATCTTACCACCCATAGCTTTTGTGAAAGTATAAGTCATACCGCCGGTGATGATCAGGTTGTCTACCTTGTTCAACAGGTTTTCGATGATTTCGATCTTGGAAGAAACCTTGGAACCACCCATGATTGCTGTAAACGGACGAGTGATGTCGTTCAATACCTTTTCAACCGCTTTTACTTCTTTTTCCATCAGGTAGCCGAACATTTTGTGGTCAGCATCGAAATAATCAGCGATCAATGCCGTAGAAGCGTGAGCACGGTGAGCTGTACCGAATGCGTCATTTACATAGCAGTCAGCATAAGATGCCAATCTCTTTGTAAATTCTTTCTGACTTTCTTTAACAGCTTTCTTGGCAGCTTTCTTTTCTTCGTCTGTTGCATCTTCAGCCAAACCTCTCGGCTTGCCTTCTTCTTCAGCATAAAAACGAAGGTTTTCAAGCAACAATGCTTCGCCTGGTTGCAAAGCGGCAGCCTTAGCGCCGGCTTCTTCACCGATACAGTCGTTAGCGAACTGAACATCAACACCCAGCAATTCGGAAACGTGTTTCAGGATGTGTTTCAGTGAATATTTGTCAGTAACGCCTTTCGGACGTCCCAGGTGAGAACCGATGATTACACTACCACCGTCTGCCAAAATCTTTTTCAGAGTAGGAAGAGCGGCACGGATACGAGTGTCGTCTGTGATGTTGAAGTTTTCGTCCAAAGGAACGTTGAAGTCAACTCTTACAAATGCCTTTTTGCCGGCAAAATTGAAATTGTCAATTGATTGCATAACTCTTATATTTAAGTTCTGTATTAAAATATCACGCTTAGCGGACGCAAACTTACACAAAAATATTTTATTTCGTTGTTTCATATTCTATAATTATTGGCTTGAATGCAAAACTTCCTTACGCTTCGATCAAAACATGTGAGGAAACGGGGAACGGGGGTTATTGTAGTAATTTTTTTTTAATACTTTTAATAGACAGTAATAAAGAAGACTTTTATATTTGTCGCCAGCTATTGATAAACAATTTTGTACTAAAATTTTTTATAGTAATGCGAACGAATCATCTTAATCTATTACTTGTACTCGTACTTGTATTATTTCCGATGAGTACACGCGCATATGGCGCCGGTGAATGTGTGATGTTGTATACTCCCTACACTAAGATTGCGGTTCCGCCGGGAGAGTCTATCAATTACAGTGTTGACGTCATTAATAATTGTGACGAAGTGAGAAATGCTTCTATTTCCGTCTCAGGAATGCCGCGAGGATGGAAGTATGAGATGAAAGCCGGAGGTTGGACGGTTGACCAGATATCCGTTCTGCCGGGTGAGAAGAAGAATTTTACTTTCAAAGTGGATGTCCCGTTTAAGGTGAATAAAGGAACGTACCATTTTACGCTGTCCGCTCCGGGTGTTGCGGAATTGCCGTTGACTGTAACTGTCTCTGAACAAGGAACTTATCAAACTGAATTTATGACAAAGCAGCCCAATATGCAGGGCAATTCGAAATCGACCTTCAATTTCAACGCGACGTTGAAGAACCAGACTGCCGACCAGCAACTATATGCGTTGATGGCAGACGCTCCGAGAGGATGGAACGTCACTTTCCGGGTGGCGGGCAAGCAGGCTACTTCCGCACAAGTGGAAGCCAATGCGACGGAAAATATCAGCATCGATATCAATCCGGCGGCTAATGTGCAGGCAGGCACTTATAAGATCCCGGTCCATGCGACAACCAGTTCGACCTCTGCCGATATCGAGTTGGAGGTAGTTATCACTGGTTCTTATGATATCGAACTGACGACTCCGAGAGGATTGTTGAGTGCTGAAATTACGGCAGGAGATATGAAACGTATTGATTTGGTCGTACGCAACAATGGGTCTGCCGAACTGAAGGATGTCCAGTTGACAGCCACTAAGCCGGTTGACTGGGAAGTAACCTTTGAACCTTCTAAAATAGACAAACTGACGGCTGGTAGCACGACGAATGTTACTGCGACTATAAAAGCATCCGGAAAAGCTCTTCCTGGTGATTATGTGACGAAGATGACGGCCAAAACACCTGAAGTCAATACGACTGCGGAGTTCCGCATATCCGTCCATACTCCCATGATTTACGGTTGGTTGGGAATTTTGATTATTGTGCTCGTGCTGGGCGGCGTGTATTATCTGTTCCGTAAATATGGAAGGAGGTAAGTCATGTGCCAGTATGTGATCGAACTTACCGGTTTGACGAAAAAGTATGGAAACTTTACTGCCGTGAACGACCTGAACTTGCAGATTCGTAAAGGTGAGATATTCGGATTGTTGGGGCCGAATGGGGCGGGTAAATCAACGACCATACTCATGATGCTGGGCTTGACCGAACCGACGACCGGCTCTGTAAAAGTATGTAATATCGATTCCACTACTCATCCGATAGATGTAAAGCGTAAGGTCGGATATTTGCCGGAGGATGTGGGGTTCTACGAGGATATGACGGGGATTGAGAATCTTATCTATACTGCTGCCCTCAATGGCATTCGGAAGAAAGAAGCACGTGTGAAAGCGGAGCGGTTGCTTGACCGGGTAGGGTTATTGAAGGAAGCGGATAAGAAGGCCGGTAAATATTCCAAGGGAATGCGCCAACGTCTTGGATTGGCTGATGTGCTGATCAAAAGTCCTGAAGTAATCATTTTGGATGAACCGACTTCGGGGATAGATCCGGCAGGAGTGCAGGAATTTATGGATTTGATCCGGCAATTGAGCCGGGAAGAGGGATTGACTGTCTTGTTTTCTTCCCATCATTTGAACCAGGTCCAGCAAGTTTGCGATCGGGTGGGATTGTTTGGAGGAGGAAAGCTGTTGGCGGAGATTGAACTGACAGATTTGCATAAGACCGAGCATGGGCTTGATGATATCTATAATCAATATTTCGGGGGAGGACGTAGCCATGAGTAATACGAATCATCCTTTCTGGGTTATTGTCAATAAGGAAATCTCCGATTATGTGAGAAGTTGGCGTTTTATTATCCTGATCGTTATCATTGCACTGACTTGTATGGGGTCGTTGTATACGGCTCTGACAAATATCCGTGAAGCGATAAAGCCGAATGATCCTGATGGAGCTTTTCTTTTTCTGAAACTGTTTACGGTTTCGGACGGAACGTTGCCTTCTTTTGCAGTATTTATTAGTTTTCTGGGACCATTGTTAGGAATTTCACTGGGATTCGATGCTATTAATTCGGAACAGAACAAAGGAACGTTGAGCCGTATCTTGTCTCAGCCGATTCACCGGGATTATTTGATTAATGCAAAGTTTGTGGCGGCTCTGACTGTAATCGGCATCATGTTGTTCATGCTGGGATTTCTGGTCATGGGATTCGGGCTGATTGCGATCGGAATCCCGCCTACGGCAGAAGAGTTTATGCGTGTTATCTTCTTTCTGGTCGTAAGTCTTTTTTATGTGGCATTCTGGTTGAACTTGTCGATATTCTTTTCGATCCGTTTTAAACAGGCGGCAACATCGGCATTGGCTTGTGTGGCGATTTGGTTGTTTTTCAGCGTTTTTTATAATATGATTATCAACCTTGTCGGAAAGGCATTGAGTCCTTCGGCTTGGGCTTCTGACTATCAGGTGATCGCTTACCAACGGTTTATGCTGAATTTACTGCGTTTTGCACCGAGTGAGTTGTTTAATGAAGCGACGATGACATTGTTAATGCCTTCCGTGCGGAGTCTGGGACCGTTGACAATGGAGCAGGTGCATGGTGCGATTCCAAGTCCGTTGCCTTTAGGCCAGAGTCTTTTGGTTGTTTGGCCGCAACTGACTGGATTGATTGCTGCGACAGTTGTATGTTTTGCATTGTCGTATGTCTCTTTTATGAGGAAAGAAGTACGGTCAAGGTGAATAATATGCTAATAAATCAATGTGTCAATCAGTAGGAGTTTTCCATCTATTGGCACGTTGATTTATTGGCATATTGGCACTTTATTTATCATTCTGTTAATTTGAAACGCAAGCGTAGCCGGCCGTCGGTATAATCGTATGTCAACATTTTGAAATGTCCGATTTCAGAAGTGTTATTGACATGCGCTCCGATACACGCGCAAACGTCATAATCTCCGATGCGGACAATACGCAGTGTGTTGCTTGCGTCTTCCGGCAACTTGCTAAGATCGACGATCTCCTTGGCTTCCGCTTTCGGTACAAATTCGATTGTAACAGGCAAATGCCGGTCGATCACCTCATTTACCCGGCGTTCCACCTCTGCCATTATTTCGGCTGTCGGTTCTTCCGGCAACTCGTAGTCACATTTACTCTTTTTCCTTTCTATATGTGCATTCTTCGAACGCGGGCAACCGAACATACGGACCATCGTCTGATTCAAGATATGTTCTGCCGTATGCATAGGAGGATATTCGGCTTTGTTGTGCTCGTTTAATTGGATTTCCTGTTCCATATTAATTATTCTGGTTGATTAAATTTACTACTACTTTTACCATAATGTCTTTTTCATTCGTACGACTTTCAGCAATCATTAGAGTGAGGGCTACTAATGTATTATCAGCGATCCGTTTTTCTCCATTCGTATGATAGAGAAGACCGTTTTTTTCCATAAACCAGAGGAATAGCATAGCTGCAATTCGTTTATTACCATCGCTGAAAGAATGATTCTTTGTTACCAGATAAAGTAGCATAGCTGCCTTCTCTTCAATACTGGGATAAAGTTCTACACCATCGAATGTCTGGTAAATGGTTGAAATCGAACTTTTGAATGACTGATCTTTTTCATGTGCAAACAGTTCGCTTTCCCCGAATTTACCTTTTAGGCTTCGAATAGCTTCCATTGCATTTTCATAGGTGGCATGAAATCTATCTCCTTTTGTCGTCTCTTCGATTGTGAGTTGCTGATAATCGTATTTGTCTAAAGTGTCAAGGGCATAGACATAATCGGTTACAACAGCCAATAGGCCTTTAGACTGTTCGGATGTTAGTTGTTCCTGGTTTTTGAGTGTATTGCCGAGGATACGGACGATGTCTTTCAACTCTTGATAATGTTCTAATTGTATCTTTTGGTTGATGGCATATCCTTTAATAAGATAGTCTTTTAGTATTTTGTTGGCCCAGATACGGAATTGGGTGCCGCGCTTGGATTTTACCCGATAGCCTACCGATATGATAACATCGAGATTATACAGTAAAGTTTCATATTTTTGATCACCTTCTGAACCCATGTGTGCAAATTTTGCACATGTGGTATCTCTATATAGTTCTCCCTCTTTATATATGTTATTGATATGTCGACCAATGACTGTCCTGTCTTTTTGGAACAATTCACTCATCTGCGCTTGTGTCAACCAAACCGTTTCTTTTTCCATTTTGACATCCATTTTGATTTCCCCGTCTTCTGTTTGATAGATGATGACATCGTTTAAAGAAGGGTTGAAACCAGCCGTATGTATGGGTGGATATTCGGCTTTGTTGTGCTCGTTTAGTTGGATTTCCTGTTCCATGATTCGACTTCTTTTTTTAATATACTATATACATTAGTATCTACATATTCACCAGAAACCAACAGTTCGCCATCCCGCTCTGTTCCCTCCAATGTGAATCCTAAACGTTTCGGTATGGCGTTACTTGGATGGTTTTCGACAGCACACCGGATTTGGATGCGGTTTATGTTCCGTTTACAGACAGCCCATTGGCAAAGATAACGGACTGCGTGCGTAATAATTCCTTTTCCCCGGTAGGCGGGAAGTAGCCAGTAACCTATTTCGGTACGATGGTTGGGTGCATCGGAGAAATGGAAACCTGCCAGTCCACAAATAGTTTCCCCTTGTTCCAAAATGTAAACAGGATCGCGTTGCTCGTATGGAACAGCCAATACGGATTGCAGGAACCTTTCTTCATCCACAGCACTTTTAAGGCTGTCGACAAAAGGTAGCCAAATACTCAGATCTTCCCGGTCCTTATCGATCGCTTCAAAGATTGGGACTGCATCCATTAAAGTCGCTTCCCGGATTGTATAACCGGAAATACCGATGGGATGGGAGTGGGGACGAATCGTCTTTTCGAATGCTTTTCTTGCACTGTTATTCCGGTAATACACTTCGCCGCAATATCGGAAACCTAATGTGTCGATCAGACGTAACATATAAGTATTGTCATATTTCGTGTCCACACGGAAATTGTAGACACCTTTCTTACGGCTCACCTCCTCGGCTTGCAACATAAATTGCTTTGCCATGCCCTGCCGTTTCATCTCGTCGGCAATGGCAAGACGGTGGACGATGACATAAGGCAGGTCGTTTGACCATTTGCCCTCTATCTCTTTATAGACAGGTTCTCCGTCGAATGAAATGACTCCGTATGCAACAACCCGGTCTTCCCGGCAAATGACGTATCCGTTTCCGTCCTGTATGTCCTGATGGATATGCTCGATAGCTGGATAGCTTTCATCCCATTGTTGACTTCCAAGGCGTTGCATCTGGGCTTTTGCCTGACCGATGATTTGCCAGATTCGCTCGATATCTGTCTTTTCTGCTTTTCGAAATGTGTCGGATATATTTGAGGTTGCCATTTGTTTTTTGAATTTATTGTAATGAATCCTCAAAGATAGTTTTTATTTTATTATTCTAAATCAAGGCAACTAAAATTGCTATTGTGTAAATGATTCGCTCTTGCTTAGAGGCGAATCGGTTTTTTTTGATGGATAAAACTGTACAATAACTGCCCTAAAAGCAGGGGAGTTTATACTGTTCTGCTATTTAATGGTTTACGTGATCTTAAGTTTGTTAAAAAATATTACTCGCAAGGGAAAAATGAAAAATATGGGGTAGAAAATCAAATTTCATGTGCTACTGTTTCGATTTGGACCAATAGGTATTTTAGAAATTTATACAATAAGCAGGGAATGACAATAAGAGACTGTTTTTTATTTTTTCGCCTCATGATTTGAGATGTATTTTGGATCAGATGTCGCTCTGATGAGGAAGATAGCGGACTATCTGACGAAGAAGAGAGGCAAATATGGTCAAAAAGACACTCAAAATATAGGCGAAAACAACGGCAAAATAACAAAGTAGACTGTTTGTAAAAAATCAAAACAGTTTCTAAGGTTTATGTCGAATTTTGATGTGGCTGTTTTGATACCAAAATCAGGTGTGGAATGTCAAAATGATAAGTCGGAAAGCCTGTTTTTATAAACATTTGCTATTCTTAACCAGGTAATTCCAATCAAAACAGTTTAATTTTTGTTATAAAGATAGATTTAAGTCTGAAACGGTCTAAACAAATTATTAGGTATGATACGAAAACTTTTGATTCGGGATCTGACTCTCCGGGATGGTCAGCAATCTGCTTTTGCGACGCGAATGTCACAAAAACAGATAGACAAAGTGCTTCCTTTTTATAGAGAAGCAGGTTTTTATGCGATGGAAATATGGGGTGGTGCCGTGCCCGATTCTATCATGCGATATTTGGGAGAAGATCCCTGGGAGCGGTTGGAGAAAATAAAAGCTTCGGTAGGGAATACCTCTAAGTTGACGGCCCTTTCACGCGGGCGTAACCTGTTTGGTTACAATCCTTATCCCGATAAGATTATTAAAGGCTTTTGCCACAATTCAATAGAATCGGGATTGGATATCATGCGCATATTTGATGCGCTGAATGATGTGGAGAATATAAAATCGACAGTCAAATATGTAAAACGCTTCGGAGGAATGGCTGATTGTGCCGTCTGTTACACGATCGATCCGTACCATTCGGCTGTTGAAAGAATTGTCGCAGCTTTACACGGACATCCGTTGCATAAGCCTGTTTTTACAAATGAATACTTCTTGGATAAAGCGCTTCAAATGGAGGCTTTGGGAGCCGATATGATCACGATTAAGGACATGAGCGGCCTGATTCCACCGGGAAGAAGTGCCGAAATAGTGCGTTTGTTTAAAAAACATCTCAAAGTTCCGGTAGATTTTCATACTCATTGTACGCCTGGATATGGTTTGGCCTCGGTTTTGGCCGCTATTGTCAACGGGGTGGATGTTGTCGATACCAATATCTGGTATTTCGCCGGTGGAACGGCTGCTCCGGCAATCGAACTGGTGTATGTGTTTTGTAAGAAAATGGGGATCGAGCTGGATATCAATATGGAGGCAATCGCGAAAATCAATGCTCATCTGTTGGATATCCGCAAAGAGTTGTCTGTTTTCGATATGGCAAAACAACTACCTAAGCCGTTTAACCCTTTGACAGACAGAATACCGACTGAGATCGACCGTTTTTTTAACGATGCAATCGACGCAGCCCGGAAAGACAAAGAGGAAGATTTGCTTATCTTCTGCCGTGCTATAGAAGAATATTTTGGTTTCCCCGAACCGAATGAACTGGTGAAGAAGGCACAGATACCGGGAGGAATGTATACGAATATGGTAGCTCAGTTGAAGCAATTGGGACAGTTGGACTTGCTGGAAAAAGCAATGTCGTTGATCCCCCAGGTGCGCATGGATGCAGGTTTGCCGCCTTTGGTAACGCCGACAAGCCAGATCATCGGGGCTCAAGCCGTATCGTGCGCGTTGGATCAACAAAAAGGACGTCCGATGTACAGTAATCCGTCCAATCAATTCGTCGCTTTGGTAAAAGGCGAGTATGGAAAGACGCCGGTTCCGATTGATCCGGAATTTCGTTTGAAGATTACGGGTTCGCGGGATGAGGTCCCCTATGATCCTTCCGATTATGAAATGCAGGAAAATCCTGTAATAGAAGACGTTGGTGTCCAATTGGCTGAAAACGAAAAAGAACTCTTGCTTCTGGAGCTTTTTCCAATGATGGCGCATAATTTCTTATCGAAGAAGAAGCTGAAACAAGCACATGTTACCACATGATATCAGATTGTTTTTATGTATTTAAGAGCTTTTCCCCGGCTATTCGTCCGGAGGAAAGCTTTTTTGTTTTACATTTGTCTGCCGGAAACAAGCTGGAGTCGAAATGGGAAAGAGGTACAGGATAATTCTGTTTTTGTTTTTTACTGCAAATATGGTTTTTGCGGAAAGTAACCTCGACTCTTTATTAATCAATTTGGATCAAACGATTCTCCAGCATGAGATTTATAAAGACAGGAGAGAAGCCCGGATCCGTGAATTGAAAGGAAAGGCAACCAAGATAGCTCCGAACTCTATTGCTGCTTATCAGCTCAACGATAGCATTTATCGGGAATATAAATCTTATATGTGCGATTCGGCTGTCCTCTATCTGACCAAAAATATCAGGATCGCCTGTAATTTGCGTGATCAGGAGCGAGAGTACAAAAGTAAATTGCTGTTAGCCTCCCTGCATGCTGCAACTGGCATGTATCAAGAAGCGGTTGATGTATTGGAGGAAGTCCGCCGTGAAACTTTGCCAGCTTCTCTTACCCGTGATTATTACGCCTGTAAAGAACAGGTATACAGGGAGATCTCCGGTAATTCCCGTGATCCTCAAAGTATACGCCGTTATGAAGATAAATCTCTCGTCTATCGGGATTCTTTAGCGATGATGTTGCCGGAAGATGCCAGCAAGCGGGTTGAGTTGCAGGAACTGGCTTTGCGGGCTGACGGACATACTGATGAAGCCCTTCGGATCAATGATACACGTTTGGCAAAAATTCCGTTCGGAACTCCTGAATATGCACTTACTTCTTATCAGCGTGCGATGATCTACCGCCAAAAAAAGGATCGGGAAAAAGAAAAATATTATTTGGCCCTTTCGTCTTTGTCTGATATTCAGTCGGCTATCACAGATCATGCTTCCTTGTGGATGTTGGCTGATTTATTGCTTAAAGATGGCGATATCGAGCGTGCTTATCATTATATCCGTTTTTCTTGGGATGAGACGAACCGGTTTCGTGCCCGCTCAAGAAGTTGGCAGAGTGCGGATATCCTTTCGTTGATCGATAAGAACTATCAGGCTACGATAGAAGGAAAGAACCGGATACTGGTCACATATCTGACGCTGATTAGTGTACTTACCTTGTTATTGATCTCTGCCATCGTTTATATATACCGGCAGATGAAGCGACTGGCGGAGGCCCGCAATCATTTGCAGGAGACAAACGAGCAGTTGAAGGTGCTGAACGGCGAATTGCATCAGATGAACGATCGTTTGCAGTCTGCCAACCTCGAACTGTCTGAATCCAACCGGATCAAGGAGGAATATATCGGGCGTTTCATGAGTCTGTGTTCTTCTTATATCGATAAACTCGACGGTTATCGTCGTATGGTTTATAAGATGGTTTCTTCCGGACAGATCGGGGAACTGGTTAAAGTTACCCGATCGTCAAAGGGCTTGGAGGCGGAGCTGAATGCACTTTATAAGAATTTTGATACTGCATTTCTCCATCTATTCCCGAATTTTGTGACACAATTTAATTCACTTTTGCTTGAAGACGAACAGGTGGTATTGAAAAGGGACGAGTTGCTGAATACGGAACTTCGTATTTTTGCGTTGATCCGTTTGGGGATAAACGACAGTTCTCAGATAGCCGAATTCCTTCGCTATTCGGTGAATACTATCTATAATTACCGGGCAAAAGTAAAGAACAAGGCATGCGTTTCCAGGGATGATTTCGAGAATTTAGTCCGGAAAATTCATTAATCCTTTTATATTTGATCCACTTTTTTAGTAATATAATAGGTGTGTATCTTGTTGTTAAATAGATGTTTGAACGTTTTGCCTATCCACTTATTTATTCACCGTCTCCCTAAGCCTTCCTTTTCTTCTTAATTTTGAATCACACATTTCAGATCAGCAGATTATTCATAAAAAAGTAATACGCATGGAAAAGAACATAGGGAAGTATCTTTCCCGCAAAAGTACGGAAGTAATCGCTATAGTGGCTTGTATCGGTTTGATCATAACTATTATTCTGGCTGCCGGGTCAATCAGAGCTGAGCAGGAGAAGGTCCATATGGCCTTGCATTCAAGCAGTCTGCAAACGAAATAGACAGATGCCTTTTTTCTAAAAAGAGTGTTTTAATTTCTCTATACATATTTATATCCGGTTCCTGTGCATAGCATAGGGATCGGATATTTTTATGTGTCTGAGAATCAGAAATGGAGGGATAAAACATGAAAAAAGTGAAAATAAATAAAACGAAAAACTTGCATAATTCAAATAAACTGTCTACTTTTGCACCCGTCTTAGAGACAAGGAGAGATGGCAGAGTGGTCGATTGCGGCGGTCTTGAAAACCGTTGAACTGAGAGGTTCCGGGGGTTCGAATCCCTCTCTCTCCGCAATAAAGGGTGTAAATCAAGCATTTGCAAGATTTACACCCTTTTTCACACCCAAAAATGCAATTCGGACGAAATTGGGATCCGGTAACATCCCTTTTATTGGATATTTCGTGATAACCACCTTGATACAGACGAAATATCCTCAAAAAATATCAACGAACAATTATAATAAAAATTAAAAGTATGGTTTTTAAAAAAATACGGGAACATAAAGAATATATACAAGATGCTGCTTCTTGGTTTCAGGCTAAATGGGATATCCCCCAAGAGGAGTATTTGAAAAGCATGAATGAGAGTCTACTAAAAGAAACAAGTATACCACAATGGTATATAATGTTAGAAAATGATAATAGTATTATTGGGGGTATAGGTGTAATTGAAAATGATTTTCATAACCGTAAGGATTTAACTCCCAATATTTGTGCTTTATATGTAGACGAAAAATATCGCAGACAAGGTGTCGCCGGATATATGCTAAAGCAAGTATGTGATGATATGAAATTATTGGGAATAAACAGATTATATTTGGTGACAGAACATACTGATTTTTACGAAAAATATGATTGGAGTTTTTTATGTATGGTTCAAGAAGAAAACGAGTCCAATATGTTAAGAATGTATAGTAAAAACCTGGATTAGACCAATAACTTAATTTATTTGTATGGACGAATTTGAATTGATGATGCATTTGCATCGTAACAACAAGAGACAAGGCCAGGTACGACGAGTCCACAAACCTAGCGATTACACTGGCTAAGATAGATAGAGAAAAGTCTTACAGGATAGCTGATATTGGATGTGGAACAGGTGCGCAAACTATGTCCTTGGCGAAAACGCTGAAAGGTGATATCATTGCCGTGGATCTGTTTGAAGAGTTTCTTGAAAAACTGAAAGAGAACAGCGCAAAGGAGAATACAACAGCAAATATTAAGACACTGTCTGCATCTATGGACAAGCTGCCTTTTGAAAAGGAGGAGCTTGACATCATCTGGTCGGAAGGAGCGGTTTACAATATCGGATTCAAGAACGGCATCAACTATTGGAAAGAGTTTCTCAAACCGGGAGGTATACTGGCTGTTTCAGAGTTGTCATGGACAACAAACTGTCGCCCGAAAGGACTGGAAGACTTCTGGACCGGAGAATATGCCGAAATGGATACAATAGCAGGAAAAATCAGAGTTCTGGAAGAAGCCGGATACAAGGTACTCGGACACTTTATTCTTTCAGATGACTGCTGGCTTGATAATTATTACAATCCTCTCTTAAACAGCCATAAGGCCTTTATGGACAAATTTGGTAATAACGAAACCGCAGAGATGATTGTTGAAAGAGACATACAGGAAGCCGACTTCTATAAAAAGTACAAGAATTATTATAGTTACGGTTTCTATATAGCCCAGAAATTATAATGAAGAAAGCCTCCAGTTGTTAAAAGACTGGAGGCAAAACATAATATGAATATATTTATTCGACAAAACGTAGAATTTCATTTATATCCTTCCTTACAGGAGCTTCATGATGTTCTCCAGCCTCGTAACCATAAACAATCAGTGCAGCGACCTTTTCATTCTCAGGGAGTCCTATTTTTTGGGCAATAGCATCGTTGTTGATTACTCCTAAAACACACGTGGCAACTCCTTTGGCATATGCAGAAAGGCAGAATTGAAGGCAAGCAATGCCTGCGTCAAAACATTCCCATGCGCCACTGTTGTCTGACACTACATCTTCTGGTTTAACCTTATCTTTCAGTGATCCGCTTTTACCGGTTACATAACTTAACACAACCACGCCATTGGCTCTGGTTAATGTTTTTGCATTGTACACAAACCCTTGAACACAATTGTTGGCTATCTCTTCAATCAGAGACCTATTGTCTATGATGTTGTATCTTGCTACCTGATAATTTGACCATGAAGGTGCGAACTGACTTAATTTGACAATCTCCTCAATAAGTTCTCTCGGAACAATCTGATCTTTGTATTTCCGAACACTTCTTCTGTTTTTTAATAATTGAATTGCATCCATATATATACTGTTTTTGCTGTTAATTTCTAAAACAAATGACACACTCCGTCTATTGTGGAACACACACCTATTTCTTCAAATCTTTATATTACACTTGCGATATCCATAAGTGTGATTCTTTATTTTTTGATTGCAAAGTAAACAAAATAAATTAAAAACAATATCTTTCCAATAGATATGAATTCTTGTTTGCATACTTTTCCGTATTTTTGCTCCTAATCAAATCGTTGAAATTGACAAAAATACTATACAAAACGAACATAATATGCAACAATTACATATAAAATTGGAAGTTGATTCTCCTCTAATCCAGTGGGTCAACGCACAAGCTGACAGTATTGGGGCGAGGGGACATATCGGCACTCATTTGGATTGTTATACTACTGTTCCAGAAAAAGAAGAGTATCAAATTAAAGGGATTGTTATAGATTGTACGGCTGGTATGCCATCAATGGATAGTATGGCACATATCGGCTCGTTGAAAAATAAGGCTTTAATATTACATACCGGGAATTTGGAACATAACCGATATGGGACAGAGGAATATTTCAATAAAGACACCACTCTTTGTAAAGTTTCCTTACATACAATTTTAAGTAAGAAACCGCTTTTTATTATCATTGACTCTCATGGTATAGCGGAGAAAGGAAAGAGACATATAGAATTTGACAAGATTTGTGAAGCTAATGGCTGCCATGTAATAGAAAATGTTGATTTATCATGCATCGGCAATCAAAAGGAAGTTCCGTTGAAAATATTAATCAATATCAATCACAAATCAACGGGTAAGCCCTGTGAATTGTATTCAATACTTGAAAGTTGCTTTGATAACACATCCTCACACGAGGATAGTTTAAAAGCTTGGGAAGCCAATGCGGACTTCTGGGATGAGTCTATGGGTGAGAACTCGAATGAGTTTCAGAGATTGACTGTTCGCCCAATAGTAAATGAATTGTTAAAAGCCACACAAGGGGATTATATATTGGATATCGCTTGTGGTAATGGAAATTATTCAGGATATTTGGCTGAACAGGGTATAGATGTTTTGGCATTTGATTATTCACAAAGAATGGTTGAGTTAGCCCGGAAGAGACAAGCCCGTTTCAATGACAGGATAGAATTCTGCGTAGCTGATGTAACCAAATATGAGGATATGATGTCCTTAAAAAGAAACAAGCCTTTTACAAAGGCTGTGTCCAATATGGCTATAATGGATATTTCAGATATAGACAATCTGTTCCGTTGTGTAAACAAATTGCTTGCTGAGAATGGATATTTTGTGTTTTCTACGCAGCATCCATGCTTTGTAACATTGACAAATAAATATATGACAAAACATAACTATTATGGAGAAGCCATTGAAGGACAACCTCAAAAGCAATGTTACTATCATCGCTCTTTACAGGATATTTTTGAAATATGCTTCAGACATGGATTCATTATAGACGGATTCTATGAGGCATGTTTTGGAAATGATAGAGAAAGACCTGTCGTTATTATAATACGGGCTAAGAAACATAATCTTTAATGTTCATCGAATAATCAGAACTCCGATGCCCGGCTGTATTCAAGATTCATTTTTATGATAACAGCGTTTTATAGAAATTGTTATTTCACAATAAAAAATCAGTAGATTGGATAACAAAAGCAACTAATCGTAAATATACGTTGATTGAACTTATAATAAAAAGGATAGGTCATATCCTTTTTATTGTCTGCATTGTCTTTAAAATCCCAAAGCCCTGATCATCTTATGGTTCAGGTGTCTGTTCTTGC